>Ga0209426_1000009_pt1 | contig 505581 bp, 554 predicted proteins | sample Deesub1362B_J571_FD_187697 | JGI IMG/M metagenome (GOLD analysis project Ga0209426, IMG submission 187697) | Deep oceanic, basalt-hosted subsurface ecosystem from Juan de Fuca Ridge flank, Pacific Ocean, CORK Borehole 1362B_J2.571 (SPAdes)... ...
TATTTAGATACTAAAACCAAGTTAAGTTCTTTTTGGTGCTTTAAGCATGTCCGAGAAAGTTGATCAGCCACGTAGAAGTGCGTTGAAATATGGTGTTGCGGCTATCGTTGCTGCTGTAGTGGCAGGTGTTGGCGGCTATGCCGCTTGGCAGGCTACAAAACCTGCGCCAGCTCCCACTCCTACCCCTACTCCTACTCCTACCCCTACACCTACACCAACCCCTACACCCGCGCCTCCGGTCGAAGCTCCTGAAACAATAAAGATAGGTTTAAGTCAAGCGTTAACCGGTTGGCTGGCTGACATTACTCGAAGGGTTGAAACTATCAGGTCGATGATGATCGAGTACATCAACACGGAGCGGGGAGGGGTTTATGTTGAAGAGTACGGGCAGAGTATACCGTTGGAGCTTATAATGCTCAACGACGAAGGAACAACCGAAAAGGCCATAAAAAACGTTGAACGCCTCATCACCGTGGAGAAGGTTCATCTCCTTTTCCACTCCTACGGAACCTTCCAGTCTATGGCAGCTTACCCTGTGGTTCAAGGATATGAGGTACCGATGATTCTAGACGACCACTGCCCCGTTCAGGTAAGCTGGCGGGATATCGTTGAAGAAAAGAAAGTAGTTCCCAAGAGCATGTTCTGGACGATGGACCATTCTTATAGGGCTATGGAGGCTTTGATGAACTTCATGAAGGAAGTAGGCGTTTCTGATATAGCCATTCTGGAGATAGAAACGCTGTTCGGAGCAGTTAACAGGGAGCCGCTGGAATACCTATGCGAACAGGAAGGCATTGACATAGTTCTCCACAAAACTTACCCCATCGACGTAAAAGACTTCACAGGTGTACTTCTGGATATTCAGGCCAAAGACCCAGACGGCCTTGTAGGGTTAACTTATCCAAGAGATGGGTGGTTAATGACGGAGCAGCTCATCGAGTTAGACGTGAACCCCAGAATGTTTTACAATGCCCTTGGAGTGCAGAATCCTGACTTTGTGAAAAGGTTCGGTGAGCAAGGAGAAGGCATCATCGGAATGGGCGGCTGCATGTACGCTCCCTTCGCCCCTTGGAAGAGCCCTACAGGCCTGGGCTGCAAAGATGTTTGGGACATGTACTTGGAGAAGTTCGGCGAAACCTTAGAATCCCAAGACGGGGCATGGGTTCTGATGTCTCTTGACGCTGCGGTCTCAGCCATCGAGAAAGCCGGCACACTGGACCCCATAGCGATCTCCGACGCTTTGAGAAATTACGATCATGAGACATTGGGAGGCATCTGTCACTGGAAAGATACCGAGTGGTCCAACACGGGCTATAACGTACCTCAGTACATGAGCGCTGAAGCGGCTGCTCAAGGAATCTTCGAAGTGGTGGCGCAGTCTTGGAGCTACGCGGGAATCGATACCACAACCGCTAAGCCACTGTATCCGAAGCCCAAGTGGAAGAGGTAGTCTCAATCTATCTCCCCTTTTCTTTTTTTTAGAAAAATTTTTTAGCTGATGCCAAGATACTGGTTTCCCAGATATAATGGGTGTGAATCATGGCTGTCAAGGTAGGTGTTTCCGGTTACGGGACCATTGGGAAACGTTTGGCTGAAGGTGTTGTGGCTCAGAAGGACATGGAGCTGGTGGGGGTAGCCGATGTAGCTCCCACTCTACCCGTCAAGTCGTTAAAAGCTAGGGGAATGCCCTACAAGCTCTACTGCGCAGACAAAAACAGGCTTCCCGACCTAGAGAAGGCCGGAATCCCCGTTTCCGGCATGCTGGAAGACCTCCTGTCGCAGGTGGATATCATCTTGGATTCTACACCTGCGGGAGTCGGCGCCAAGATGAAGAAGTTCTACGTCGAATACGGCGTCCCCGCGATCTTCCAGGGAGGCGAAAAGGGTGAAGTTGCAGATGTTTTCTTCCACGGCTACGCCAACTATGAGAAGGGTCTGGGGAAGAAATATCTCCTCCTAACCTCCTGCAATACCACAGGCCTCATCAGGGCTGTGGACTGTCTGGATAGAGCCTTCGGCGTCGAGAAAGTAGCCATCACCATCATTCGCAGGTGTGCGGATCCAGGGGACCTTCACCGAGGGTATGTGGACTTGGCTAAGGTGGACCCTGTTCCAAGCCACCAAGCCACGGATCTCATGGAGATCATGCCGCATGTCAAGGCTACGGGGCTGTTGGTGCATGTTCCCATAACTCACGGTCATATCATAAATGTGGTGGCAACGCCGAAAAGGAAAATCACCAAGGAAGAAGCGTTGGCGGAATTCCACAGGCATCCCAGGATCCATGTGGTTAAGATATCTGAAGGTTTCGCCTCTAACACAGCGCTCTTTCAGTTCTCTAGGTTCACCCACAGGCCTTGCGCAGACATGTATGAGATAGCTGTCTACGAGGAGACCATAGGCTTTTCCGGAGATGACATAACCTTCGCCATCTACATACCGCAGGAAGCTGTAACCATACCTGAAACCATCGACGGCATCAGGGCTTCGCTGCAAATGCAGAAAGACCGTCTTGAGGCTGTATCCGCAACTAACAGGCATCTTGGACTGGAGCCCAAAAAGCCCCTCTATTAACCAGCTCCCTCAGGTAGCCGTTAGGAAGACAGTTTCTCCGCAGGGGGAAACAGCTTTTAAGAGGAGCGGCTCAGATATCTTTTCGCCGCTTTCTTCAGCGCGGTTACCACCGGAAGCTCCTCGCCTGAAAGGTATCTGACTAAGGCCCCTCCGCCTGTGCTTACGTAGGAAACCTTATCGCGGAGGCTGTATTTTTCCAGAGCAGTTACGGAGTGCCCGCCTCCCACAACTGAGAATACTCCGGATTCCACTATTACTTTCAAGAGTCTTTCTGTGCCGGAGGCAAACTCTTCCCTTTCAAACATGCCCGGGGGGCCGCTGAAGAAAACTGTCTTCGCTTTCTTGATCATCTCCGAATATTTTTCAACAGTCTTCTTGCCTATGTCCATCACAGGACTGTCGGTGGGCAGGGAGGAAGTTTCTATCTCCATCCTGCCGTTCTTGTCGACGGCTAGGTCCGTTGGGAATTCGATTTTATCCCCGTAGGTGTCCAGCAGGTGCTTGGAGGCTGAAACGTATTTCTCGTAGTGCATTTCCTTGATAAGCGACTCCGTGGGGTCGCCTAGGCTATATCCTGAAGCCTTCAACATCAGCAAGCCGATGATTCCGGAGGTCAGCAGCTTATCGGCCACGCCTCTCTTAAGGACAGGTTCCATCATGACGTATCTGTCGGAAATCTTGCTCCCGCCTAGGAAGAAAACACACGGCCTTTCAGGGTTATCCCTGATCTTACTGAGGGCTCTCAGCTCGGCCTCCAATGCTCTCCCCGCCACCGCGGGAAGAACCTCCGCAAAGCCGACGAGGGAAGGCTGGGATTTGTGAGCCGCAGCGAAGGCGTCGTTGATGAACACATCCGCCAGCGGGTAGAGCTTCTGAACGAGCAAGGTTTGAGCCTGTTCCTCTGGAGACCGGGTGATGGTGTCTTCGAACAGCCTGGTGTCTTCGCTGAAGTATCTGGTGTTCTCCAACACCAGAACCTCCCCCTCTCCCAGTTTCCTTATCGCCTCCCGGGCGGCAGGCCCGAAGATGTCGTCGATGTACTTCACCTCTCTGCCCAGTATGCCGGAGAGAATCCGCGCGTGCTGCTCCAACGGTATGAACTGGTCTAGAAACAGGGGGTCTCCTTGGTGCGCTAAGATTACCACCTTGGCTCCTTTTTCCAGAAGCTCCTTTATGGTTTTTTCATGCGCCCTGATCCGGAAATCGTCTAGAATTTTTTTAGTTTTAGGATCTAAGGCGGAGTTGAAGTCCACCCTGAGAAGCACGGTCTTACCGTGGAAGTCGAAATCGTCCATGGTTAAAATTTCTCCGTCGATCATTCTTCGTTTACCTCCAAGATTTCAAGGCCGCATGTTACATGGTTTATTGACAGCTTCTCAGATTATAAAAGTTGCCATGGTTTATGGCGCCCACTGTAGCGGTATCCTATTGAAGTGTTTCCTTTCCTAGAACTGTTGAGGGAAAGGTACATTTACTATCTTTTTTGAGGTTTCTGGGTTTTCTCTAACCGCCTTCTATCGGTGCTAAGATTTTCACCCATTCTCCGTCTTTCAGTTTTTTGGTAGGCTTATCGATTCCCGCTATCAGTTCCCTGCTGATCACAAAAGGGTACATTTCTAGGTATTTTTTGGCTTCAGCTCCATACTTTTCACCGAGATGCTCTATCAGAGTCTTCACGGTGGCTCCGGAAGGCAGCGTAATGCTCTCGCATTTAACGCCCCCTACTATAGGTGAAAACCATCCGTACTCTATGAACACTTTAATCTGTGTTGGACCGCTGTTTTCACCCAATCTATTTTCCCGGAGGCCGTAACCCGCGAGAATTTTCATTCTACCCTCTTATTAAGGTAACGTCCGTTTTCTCTTGACCTTTCAGCTTGTGGGTGTGCAAGAATTTCCCAGGCTGTGTTCAGAGGGCGTAGACGTCTTGGTTTTCGTCGACCTTGAGCTCTATCTTGGTTAAGCTTTTGTTCAACTCGAAGAGGGAGCTGTGCCTGTACACGGAGCCGTCTTCTACGTTGAACAGGGAGAGATGGCATTCGCAGAGCATTTTGTTGAGCTGTTCATCCCATTCGATGTTTCCCCCTTCATGGGGGCAAACGGTAAGGTAGGCCACCAGCTTGCCCCCTTTGGTTCGAACGAGAATGGCTTTTTCGCCCTTATAGTTGAAGGTTAGAGAGCCTCCGGGTTTAACGTCCTTAAGGTTGGCTATTTTCTCCAAGGATCTCCCTTCTCCCTCAGCGCTTCTTAGCGAATAAAGATAAGGATGTAACTTAAAAGGTTCCCTATAAAACAAAGACTGCTTGGGCTCCGTACTTCAGCAGAAAGTATGCACCGAAAAAGAACAGCGCTCCAGCGCAGCCTAACGTTAGAGGTTGATGAAGACTCGAGAGCATGCCCCTCCCACGCCAGACAACTTGGGAGAGGCCAGAGTACCAAGCGAGGTCGGCGAGAAAGTGCCCCGCCACCCAGAAGCTCAGGCCTAGGACAGCGGAGACAGCGTAGGCTTCCATCATCATCGCCAACCCAACGGTGGCCCACCAGAGAGCGACACTGGGATTCAGCGCGGTGCTGAAAAGGACGCCGCCTACCACTGGGTGGGTTCTCAATCCGAGGCTCTGCGCGGGAACAAGGAGGCTGCGCTGCCTTCCAGCCTTCAACAGAGTGAAGAGCGCGAAGGTAATGAGGAGAATACCGCCGATGATGCCCACAGCGGTTTGGAAAGCCCAGACGCTGAGGATGAAGCCGAGGCCGGTGAAGATAAGGGCGATGATTCCCCCTTCTACTAAGATGTGCCCTAGGGCTGTGAGGGGCCCTGCCTTGGCTCCGTAGGAGGGGGTTTTAGTTAGGAGGAAGACGGAGAGGGGGCCGGGGATGAGGGCGCCTGAAAGAGCCACTACGAACCCTATGCCTAGTTGGTATATTTCTATCAACGTAGGGCCCGAGGCGCTTTCGTAGGCCGGATTATTTTTTTAGAACTTCCCTGAGGGGGACTATTTCTATTCCTTCTTCTTCCAGCCTTTTTCTCACGGTTCTGACGACTTCAGGTGCGTTGGACGGGTCTCCGTGCATGGTTAAGGTTTCTGCCTCCATCTTGATGATGGTTCCGTCTATGGCGGGGATTTTCCCTTCCTTGACAACCATCAAGGCTCTCTCAGCCACAACGTTCGGATCCCAGTTTTTCTTCACCCTTTCGATGATCCAGTCTCCCTGCTGGCTGTAGTGCAAGTCGACCATGGCGTCGCGTGCCACCCTCACGCCTTTTCTTTTAGCCACCACATGCGCCTTAGATCTTTCCTCGCTTTCCGTGATGAATATGAGCTCCGGGTCGACGTCTCTAACGCCCTCGATTATCGCCTCAGCTAAGGCTTCATCTCTTTCCACCATGGCGTAGAGGGTGCCATGGGGCTTAATATGCTCAAGCTTAAGCCCCTCCGCTTCTGCGAAAGCCTTCAAAGCACCCAGCTGGTAAACGATGTAGTTTCTCAGCTCATCGGGTGTTATTTTAATCTCTCTCCTACCAAAACCAGCCAAGTCCGGAAGCCCAGGGTGAGCGCCCACGGCTACGCCGTATTTTTTTGCAAGCCTGACTGTAGCCCTCATGACCATGGGGTCTCCGGCGTGGAAGCCGCAGGCGATGTTCGTGGAGCTCACATACTTCATGACTTCTTCGTCATTTCCGATCTTGTATCTTCCGAAGCTTTCACCCATGTCGACGTTTATGTCAATCCGTTTAGCCACTTCAATCCACCTATCTTTCACTGGTCTTCAGCGAATTTAAATCTTAGCTCACGGGTGTGCCGCAAAACAGGTTGCGGATGAAGTTAAAGATTTAGAAAAAATATTAACCTAAGAGGTAGGCTTGGAGGCCCAGTTTTTTCGCAGCCTTTACCAAAAAGTCGCTGTGGTCTCCGTAGCTTAAAACTTGATGGTTGCCTGAGTTCTCCAGAAAATCTCGGGCTTCACAGTCCAGTTTAACGTCGGCTTGAGTTCGGCAGAGCTTCCAGTGGCCGAGCTGAGACTCGGTCAGCCTTCCAGTGGCAATCACAAGCTTCGGAGGGTTGAGGGTCAGGTGGGCTAGGGTTACTTTCCCCCTTCTCATAGGGACGTCCAACGCCACACCTGAGCCGGATTCGAAATGGTTTCGGATTCGAACCAAGCCTGCTGGCTCTGAAAGCTTGAGGGGAGCTGCGCAATGGGTTAGGGCTACAACTCCGTTTATCTGGTCGAGTTTGGCGGCGTTGGCCATCCACAGGGGTTCGGGGGTTACGTATCTGAGGAGAAGCATGAGGAGGAGGGACGGAAAATCAGCTTCGCAGACTCCGGGGATGCCTTCGTCGCTGAGGAATGCCAGGGGGACGCAGGGGTTCATGCCGGTATGCCTCAGAAACCTGTAGCAGTCCACGGTTACCGCTTTCAGGTCTTCCTCCAAGGCCACCTGCCTCATGGCTAGGTAGAGTTTAGCCATTTTCTCTAGGTCTTTCCGAGAAGGCTCCACCACCTCCGCATTCTTCAGTTTACTCTTCAGAACATGTTCAGCAGACTCGGCTGGAATCTTCGAGGTTGTCGCCTTCAGCACCTCCACGGAAACCGGAACTGTTTCCACTTGAAACCGGTCTCTGAAATACCGGATCACAGCTTGATAGGGGGGAAGTTCTTCTTCCTCCACGAAAAACCCAACCTTGATGTTTCTGAGGGCCTTCGCCGCGCCGGAGGCGTAGGTTTCTGAAACTATCTCCCGGGGGGCTGCGGACAGGTTGTTGTAGACGAAGGTGGCCTTCCAAGCCTGTTTCTCCATCAGCTTCTCTCTGGCGTCCAAGGCGGCTGGGAGGCTGTTGTTTTCATGATAGCTCCACATCGTCCATTCCTTACCGGCCATGAGCTCCGTGGCTAGGGTGCTGGTGCCGCCGCTGGCGATGAAGATCACCACCGCGTCGAACTCTTCGGTTTTGGCTGAGGGAAACTCCCCAGCCTCTCTGATGGGCTTCCGGGGGCCGAAGACTTTTATTCCCGATTCCTCCAGCAGAGACCTAGCTCTGATGATGGGGCCGGGAACCCTCTCCACATGTAGTGGGGAGGCTATGGGTATCAGGTAAACAGAAGGCTTTTCCAACCTTGGGCTCCCTCGGTTATCCTTCCCTTTTAGAGGGTTTCAGTTTTAGGTCTTTCAGCACTGCGAGTAAATAAGGTTTTTCAAGGCTACTTTTTTGTCGATGGTAATTTTTAAATCGTTGAACCACAGCTTAGCTAAGGATTGAAGGCGGAGACGCTTTGAGAAAGATCATCACCATAGCACAGCCCATCATAGGGAAGGAAGAAATAGAAGCCGTGGTCGGGGTTTTGAAAAGCGGCATCCTCACTTCTTCCCGCGGAGATGGGCCTTATGCTAAAAAATTTGAGGAAAGCTTCGCCAAGTATGTGGGCGTAAAATACGCGGTGGCCATGAGCTCCGGGACGGCGGCCTTGCATGCTGCCCTCCTGGCCGCGGAGCTGAGCCCTGACAGCGAAGTGATCGTTCCCAGCTTCACCTTCACGGCTACTGCCTCCGCTGTGGTTTTGGCGGGGGCTAAACCTGTTTTTGTCGACATCGACCCTAAAACTTTCAACATGGACCCTGTCTGCTTCGAGGAGGCCATAACCAGCAAGACTCAGGCTGTCATCCCCGTGCACATGTACGGGTTGATGGCGAACATGGAGGAGATTGTCAGAATAGCCAAGGAGAACGACCTAGAGGTCATCGAGGACGCAGCCCACAGTGTGGGAGCTGAGCTGAAGGGTAAAAAGGCGGGGTCCTTCGGAGACTACGGCTGCTTCAGCTTCTATGCCTCCAAAAACCTCACCACAGGGGAGGGAGGCATCGTCACCACCAACCGGCGGGAGAACATGGAGGCTCTCTGCTCCATTAGGGCCCACGGCTTCGGAAGACATCAGTCCAGCGAAATCCTCGGCCACAACTACAGGATGTCCGAGCTGGCTTGCGCCATCGGCTACTACCAGCTTCTGAAGCTTCCCAAGTTTCTGGAAGCCCGGAGGAGGAACGCTGCCAAGCTGACCTCCCTTCTGGAAGGGTCCGCTCGGCTGGAGCTTCCCGAGGAGCCGGAGGGCTACAAGCATGCTTGGCACCTCTACACCATCAGGCTTCGGGGAAGCAGGGCTGGGGAGAGGAACAAGATCGTCAACAAGCTGGTCAACGCGGGCATTCAGGCGGAGGTCTTCTACAGCACGCCCCTCCATTTGGCGCCCTTCTATCGGAGGAAGTTCGGCTTCCGACCTCGCTCTCTCCCCCGGACGGAAACCGCGGCTAGGCAGGTTTTCTCCTTGCCTGTGCACCCGGAGCTGAGCGATGAGGACCTCCGCTACATGGCCCAGCGGCTGACCAGAATCGTCAGGTAGCCGGCTGGTTGTTTCGGGTTTTCTTTTTCTTTCCTTCCTTTTTGGCGGTTTCCCGGACCTCGCGGAGGGGTTGCCTGGTTTCGAGGGAGATCCTTCGCACGTCTTCGAATTCAGGTTTAACCTGCACTGTTTTCCCTTCCCGGTCTTGGGCTATTTTGACGTGGGCGGTAAACTTTTTCCCCGCCACCTCCACTTCCACTAGGCGGGTTCGACGGGAGAGCGTAAACCTGCGGACGGGCTGAACCCGGATGCCTAGGGTGCCGGTTTCCCTGAAGACCAAGTCCGCCAGCCGGTCTAGGTTTTCCCTCCCAGCTAGGACGCCTAGGAGGTGGACGGGTCTCCCCTTCTTGCCCGTGCATGGGATGATGTAAAAGTCTCTGGCGCCCTCCTCCATCAGCCTCTCCCCCAAATAGCCTAGGGTCTCCCCGCTGACGTCGTCCAAGTTAGTTTCGAGGAGGTAGACCTCCTCTTGGGCGAAAGGGCTCTCCCACCGTCGGCCTAGGTAGACCCTCAGAAGGTTGGGGACGGCTTCAGGGTCCCGGGCTCCAGCTCCGTGGCCCACCTTGTAGGGCTGAGTCAGAGGGAGCGCCGCCGCCGGCTCAGCAAGGTTCACGAGGAGGGCGACGCCGGTGGGGGTTGACCGCTCCTCTCCTGAGCGGCCTGTTTCGAAGGGGAAGTTTTTCTCCCTCAAAATCTCGAGGACGATGGGAGGCGGCTGGGTTAGGATGCCGTGGGAGGTCTTCACCTTGCCGCTGCCCACCACCACTGGAAGGGAGTAGACTTGGGTTTCCAGCAGGCCTAGGTCCTCTAGGGCGGTGGTGACGCCTACGATGTCGGCTAGGGTGTCGGCGGAAGCCATCTCCCCCAGGATGAGCTGCTCCTCCGAGGTGGCGTGGAGGTAGGTTTCCCCCTTCAGCAAGGTGGACAGGGTGCGGAGGGCGTAGGCCTTAGCCTCGTCGGAGAGGGTGGAGGCGGCCAAGTAGCTCTGCAGGGCTTCCTTCAGCTCCCGCCCTGTTCTACTATCGAAGCGCTCCTTGACTTGGATGTCTGCTCTCACACCTCTTATCCCATGCCTCAGGACTTGGGAGACCTTCAGCTCTAGGTCTTCGCAGCCGGGGATAACCGCGCTTAGCCTCCGGAAGGCTTCTTGGATCTTTTCAGGGGAGGCTCCTAGGTCGATGAGGGCTCCTAGGAGCATATCACCGGAGACACCGGCCAGCTGGGGGTCGATGACGGCCACGGTTTTCCTGCTGGGCAAGGGAACCATCACCTTAAATTGAAGGTTCCCCGGATTAAAATACGTTTATAACACGGGGAAACGCAGCATGAGCCTAAGGGACCTGCTGAGGAAGGTGAAAAACGGCCGGCTGTCGTTGGGGGAGGCGGAAGCTCGGCTGAGGCTGGACATGGTCAAGGCTGTGGAAGACTACGCCAAGCTGGACGTGCACCGGCCTCTGCGGAGAAGAGTCCCAGAGGTCATCTTCGCCGAGAACAAAACCCCTGCGGAGACCGCTAAGATCGCCTCCGAACTCGCCGGCCAGGTGGGCGCAGCCTTGGTAGCCCGACTGTCCGAGGCCCACTGGAGGGAGCTGAAGAGGCTGGGGAGAAGGGGCTTCAAGGTGGAGCGCTGGGAAAGAGCCCGCATGACTGTGGTGCGGAAGAGAGGCGTAACCCCGCCGCCCAGTAGCGGAGGCCGGGTGATGGTTCTCACCGCCGGAACAGCCGACGTGCCCGTGGCCGAGGAGGCTCGGGTAGTGGCGGGGGAGATGGGCTGCGAAGTCTACACCGCCTACGACGTAGGCGTCGCCGGCTTCCACCGGCTTCTCCAACCCCTGAAGGAAAGCCTCCGGAGGAAGGTGGACGTCATAGTGGTGGTAGCGGGAATGGAGGGCGCCTTGCCTTCGGTGGTAGCCAGCCTAGCCGACTGCCCGGTGATAGGCGTGCCCACCTCCACCGGCTACGGCCTGGGAGGCGGAGGCCAAGGAGCCCTGATGTCCATGCTCCAGTCCTGCACCTTGGGGCTGGCGGTGGTGAACATCGACAACGGAGTGGGCGCCGGAGCCCTCGCAGCCCTCATCGCCAACCGGGCGGCTGAGGCCCGAGCCTCCGCGTCCGGGAGAAAAAAGTGGGGCTGAATCTCGGTGTCCGGGTCTGGTAGGTCTGCGCTGTTCTATTGTTCGCGCATGATTTCGTCGGGGGTTCTGACGGATTCTCTCATCCACTTGAAGTGTTTCTTGTTCTGGGTGACTAGGACTGCTCCCTGCTGGAGGGCGGTGGCGCCTATGAGGAAGTCTCTTCCGTGGTGTTTGAAGGGTAGCCTAGGATTCTTCACCGCCTCGTCTACGGCTCTTTCACCCGCCGTCCTATCCAAGGGAGTGACGGAAGCTCGGATGCCGAGTAGAACGGTCTTCAACTCCTTAAACAAGCTCCGTCGAACGCTGCGAAGGTAGACTTCCACGTAGGCGACGACGGGCACGCATACGTCGATTTCGCTTCTTTTCCTGAGCCAAGCTAAGAATTTTTTATGGTGGAAGACATTGGAGTCTAAGAGAAGCCTAATCCTATGCATCTAGGCCACCCAAGGCCTTCCGCAGCTCTGCCGCTTCCTTAACTTCCACGTCCCTCATTCCCGGGCAGAACCTTGCAAGAGCTTCTTCAAACTCCTTATCGCTCACTCCAGAAGGCTTAGGGGCAAGCTCCGTCAAAAGGCGAATGGCCTCGTTGAGGGAGAGGTCGCGGCCTAGCTTCGACTGGGCTTTAAGCCTGCAGCTTAACAGCTGAGCGTAGGTTTCGTCATCCACCTTTATCGTCGAATATCCCGCCAACCTGCTTCACCCTCCGCCAGACCCAGAAGATAGCGTAGCACATCGCTGTAGCTACATTTCCTCCCCCACTGTAAAGACATTTCCCTTTTAAGCCTCCCCAGCCGCTTTTTAACCTCCAACTCCACCGTTACAGTTTTCACGGCATCCACGGATAGTTAATACCATTAATACTTTAAATACTCTACGGAACACGTTTTCAGCAAAAACTTGACAGGATCCGGCATCGATACTTATTTATGCTTGTGTTGAAGTTTATAGCTGATCCCAGAGCCTTTAGGGGATAGGTTAAAATGAGGGTCCTCCTAGTCCAGCCTCCCACCCCCTTGGAGGTGGAGACCCTCTCCTCTATCGACATGGTCGCCCCCTCCATGGGCCTCGCCTACCTGGCCGCGGTGCTGGAGCAGCACGGCTATGCGGTGGAGATCCTCGACGCCCCCGCCCTCCAAGTCACCCACGAGCAGCTTCCCCGGGAGCTGGAGCGACGTAAACCCGACCTGGTGGGGGTCACTGCCACCACAGCTGTCATAGGCAGCGCGCTGAAAACCGCGGAGACAGCCAAAGCCGTCCTGCCCGAGGCCACGGTGGTGCTGGGCGGAGCCCACCTGACTTTCACCCAGGAGACCACCATGAGTCTCTGCCCCTCCGTGGATGTGGGGGTGGTGGGGGAAGGCGAGTACACGCTGCTGGAACTGGTTCAAACCCTTGAAAAGGGCGGCAGCCTCAAGGATGTTAAAGGAATCATCTACCGGGAGGACGGTAGGTTGGTTAAGACGCCGCCTCGGCCTCTCATCGCCAACTTGGATGAGCTTCCCTTCCCAGCCCGCCACCTGCTTCCCATGGACCAGTACCGGGCTTTTGGCAAGAAGCGAATCCTAGGCACTATCTTCACCAGCCGGGGCTGTCCTTTCAGCTGCATCTTCTGCTCCTCCTCCCTCCTCTTCGGCAAGAAGTTCAGAGCCCGAAGCCCCAAGAACGTGGTGGACGAGATCGAACAGTTCCAACGGGAGTACAACAGCAAGTTCGTGGAGATCATCGACGACATCTTCATCCTCGACAGGAAGAGGGCAGAGGCCATCTGCCGCGAGCTGATGGAGCGGAACCTAGGCACCGTCTGGGTCTGCTCCGCCCGCATAGACCTGATGACCAAGGAGCTGATGCAGATGCTGAGGAAAGCCGGCTGCGTCATGATCTACTACGGCGTGGAATCCGGCGTCCAGAGGGTGGTGGACCTGATGAAGAAAGGCATCAAGGTGGACCACGCTTTCAAAGTCATCCAGTGGGCTAGGGAGCTGGGCATGGAGTCCGTGGCCTCCTTCGTCGTGGGAATCCCCGGGGAAACCTGGGAGGAAGCCGTGCAGACCATCAAGTTCGCCAAGAAGCTCAACGCTGAGTACGCCCAGTTCGCCATCGCCACCCCGTTCCCTGGAACCGAGCTCTATGAAATGGCGAAGAGGGAAGGCCTCCTCCTCACCGAAGACTGGTCCCAGTACACGGTGTTGAAGCCTGTGATGAGAACCCGGGAGCTCTCCGCGGAGCAGCTTAAGAAGCTCATCCGGAAATGCTACCTGGAGTACTATCTCAGGCCCCGGATCATGTGGAACTACATCCGCCGAGGTCACGCCAGGGAGCTGCTGGTGAACGTCATCGGCCACTACCTTTGGCAGGCGGTGAAGGCTGGGGTGAAGGGCCTCTTCAAACCCGCGGCTTCCACCCCGCCTCCGGTGGACTCCGAGCTGAGGGTGAAAACCTAGCCGGCTGCCAAACCTAATTATCCCCTGCGAGAAACCTTAGAGAAGGGCGTGGTGAGGTTTGTTTGACCTTGAAGGCTACGGGATCCTCAGCCTTTTCCTAGTGGCCTTCGCCGTCAACCTGCTTCCCTTCACCAGCCCCTCCAACCTTTTCATCGCCTTCAACTTCGCCCTCCTCACTCCTGTTCAGCCTCTGGCCGTCGGCTTCCTCGTGGCCTCCGCGGCCTCCGCAGCCAAGCTTCTCCATTATTATGTGGTCTTCTTTCTGAGAAGCGCCATGGGAGCCTCCCGGAGAGCCTCCTTGGAGAGGCTGGGCTCCGCCCTCGGGCGTTGGAGTCTCCTAGCCGTGGTCGTGGCAGCTGTGACGCCCATCCCCGACGACCCCGTCATCCTACCCTTGGGCCTGCTCAAGTACAGCCCTCTGAAGCTGGCCCTAGGCTACTTCGCCGGAAAAATGGCTGTGGCCAGTGTAGGCGGCTACTTGGGGAAGGTGGGTGTAGCGGTCTTCCAGCCGCTGGTGGGAGGAACCGCCCTGATGGCCGTCTCCCTTGCCTTAACGGTGGCGGCTGCCGTGGTTTTGGTGAAGGTGAACCCGGAGGAGCTGCTGAGAAGGCTGAAGAGGCCTCCTGCAGGGAGGGGGGAAAAAGCCTGAGGCTAGGCAGCCCCAAGATAGTTCTAACCGCCCCTGCCACGGAGATGAGCACCCACCACCGGAAGGTCTTCCTAGGCTTCGGAGCCTGCCTTTCCAACCCCCCCTTTCCCCCCTGGTTTGTGAAGCGGCTTTTCTATCCGCCCGTCTCCCACAGCCGGGGGAAAGCGGACTTCGCCCCCTACAACCTGAGGAAGGTGGAGGCCTGTCTCTTGGAGAAAGGAGGCTTCCGGGAGTCCGAGGTGGCGACGGTGCACCCCCAGAGGCTAAGCCGGGTGGTGGGGTCTGAAACCCGGGTGGTAGGTGTCACGGTCATGGACCCTCTAGGCCTAGGGCCCACCAGCCTCACCTTCGCCTCCCTCTTCCGAGGGGAAACCGCCACCTGCCGGGAGTTTCGGAGGCTGATGGCTCAGGAGCCCCTTGCCTCCCGTCGGCTGCCCGTGGTGGTGGGCGGTATGGGCGCTTGGCAGCTCTATTACACGCCTGGGGCTCGAGAAAAGTACGGTATCTCCACGCTGGTCTTGGGGGAGGGAGAAAAGGTGGTGCCGGAGCTCTTCGCCAAGGCCGTGGAAGGAGCGCCTCTGCCCCCGGTAATCTTCGGAGAAGACGCGGAGGTAGAGGCTATTCCCACCATCCGGAAGCCGGCGGTAGGGGGCTTGGTGGAGGTGGCTCGGGGATGCGGGAGAAACTGCCAGTTCTGCTCCCCCACCCTCCGGGGGAGGAGGGACATGGCCCTCGGCCAGATAGTGGCGGAGGCCAGGCTCAACGTGGAGGGCGGCTGCCCCCGGCTCTGCCTCCATGCGGAGGACGTTCTGGGCTACGGCTCCGACGGCTGGAGCCGGTTTAAGCCCAACCGGGAGAAGGTGCTGGGGCTTTTCCGGAGGCTGGCGGCTGAGGTCGGCGCCCACCGGCTGGGGGTCAGCCATGTGACCCTTTCCTCCATAGCCGCGGACCCGGGGTTGGTGGAGGAGGTTTCCCAGCTTCTCCAAGTGGGCCCGGGGGCGCCTCTCTTCGGCTATCAGACAGGCATTGAAACCGGCAGTGTGAGGCTTATCAGGAGGCTGATGGCTGGGAAGCCTCTGCCCTTCAAGCCTGAGGAATGGCCTGAGGTGGTGGTTCAAGGGTTCGGAGTGTCCAAGGACTGCAGCTGGGTTCCCGCGGCCACCCTCATCATGGGCCTCCCGGGGGAGAGGGAGGAAGACGTCAACGCCAGCCTCGACCTGCTGGACGGGCTGAGGGACTGTCCATCCTTCGTCATCCCCCAGTTTTTCATGCCCATCACCGAAACCCTGCTGGAGAAGGCGCCGCGGTTCGATGTGGAGGCCATGGGGGAAGCCCACGGCCTGCTACTCCTCCGCTGCTTGGAGCATTCCGTCCGCTGGGCTGACCACCTGAGGCAGCGGCTCTTCCAGAGGGACGCCCCCTGGCTCAGGCTGGGCTACTGGCTGGGCTACAGGCTGCTCTACTTCTTCGCTTGGCTGGGGGGAAAGAAAATAGCGGGGAGGCTGGGGCTGAACTGGCGCCGCCTCCAAGCCGCCGGCCTCCCACGGGAAAGCGGAATCCAGCCTTCCGGAGATTAGAGCTTCTCCCCGCTTGGAAACTCCTCGGCCAATTCCCGAGCTAGGCGGCTGCGGTTGTCCGTGGTGACCTCCAAGAGGCGGGCTGCAGGGTGGGCTCTGAGCCTCTGGATGAGGGAGTCTCGAGCTCGGTGGTGGACGGTGACCACCAGCGGCTTCCCGCTTTCCACCGCCTCCTCCACGGCCTGCTTGAAGCTGGGAGAAAACAGCTCCATGGGGCCGACTTCGTCGACGAAGACCACGTCCGCCTCCGCCACCGCCCTCCGCACAGCCTCCACGCCCACCGCCTCCAAGTCGGCTAGGTTGACCCGGTATTTTCCCAGCCGCGGCCCCTGAGCTTGGTGGACGTGGGCTAGGACGCCCCGGCGGCCGGTGGCCAGGTCGGTGACCTCGAAGCCTAGGCGGGTGGAGCCTTGTCGGATTTCGCCGGTGGCCATGCCGCCTACCCGGTAGCCTCTCTCGGCTAGGAGCTCGGCCAGTTTCCTGAAGACGGTGCTTTTCCCCACGCCGGGTAGGCCTGTGAGGAGGAGGATGCGCGGCCGCATGGCTTGGGACCGAGAATGTTTAGTCTGAGAAAACATAAAAACCAACCTTCCGAGGATGTTTTTGTCGCCGCAAATAATTTCAGGAGTTTGACCGTGAATTCAGGGGTCTGGTTGGCGGTTTATGGCTTGTAGATTTTCTTCCTATGCCCGACGGCTATGAGGGTTATGGTTTTGGTCTCTTCGTCGACGGCGTATATGACGTTGTAGTTTCCGATTGTCAAGCTGTATCTCCCTTTTAGGTCTCCGTGGAGGGGTTTGCCTAGGTGTGGGTTTTCTTGCAGCTGGCGGATTTTCCGGTCAGTTCTCCGCTTGGATTCTAGGCTTAGTTTTCGGAAGTCTCTTTCAAAACTCTTCGTGGAGAGCAGCCTATATTTCGTCGGACTTTCTGAGCTCCTCGACGAATTCTTCGTAGCTTCTCGTCCGCCCGGCTTTAAGGTCGGCCTCCCCCCTCCGAATGGCCTTCACCATCTCACGGTTGGCTAGGATGTCCAGTGTCTCGATAAGTTCCTCGAGCAGGTTTTTTGTCCGAACCAGAAGCTCCGTCTGCTCGCGGTTTAAGACCACAGAATCCATCTCGATCAGCATTCAAAGCGTTAATCTTGTTCATATGTTATTGTTCTGTTTTCTCCGGTGATGTCTGCAAGCGATTCAGGAGGCTGTTAGCGGCTGCGGCTTTTATTTCTCTGGCTATTTCTTGGGCCAAGGCTTTGGCTAGGTTTCTTCGGGTGTTTATGATTTCGATTCCCGCAACCTCGCCGTCCCTGCCGTATTCCAGTCGGATGTCTTCGTCGTTCTCCTTGCTGTCGAAGACTCGGCTGTCTCTGGCCACGATGTACAGGCTGTCTTCTTCCGGGTTGTAGTTCACCTTTAAAGCCGCGTTCCCTTTTATTGGGAGGCTGCCTCTTCGATTTTAACGTTTATGAAAGGTTTAAGCTGGTGTTGAAGCAAACCTACTTGGAGTGTTCTGGGTGGGCGAATCTGTCACGTTGGAGATGGTCTACAGGGAGGTTAGAAGCATCAGGGGGATGCTTGAGAAGGTTCGGAAGGGAGAGTACGTGGCGCTCGAAGAGGCTGAGAAGAAGCTGGGTTTTACTCGGATTTGACTAGGCCGGTTTTGGGGCCTAGGATGATGGCGGTGGAGTGGGCTTTGAGGAGGGCTGGAAGCAGCTTGGGTTTCCCTTCTCTGGCCACTACCTCCGAGTCGTAGGCGCAGATGGCCGTCAGGGGGATTTCCAAGGTCCGATGGAGGGCGCGCTCGTAGGCTACCAGCTCTTTGACCATTCCGTGGTTGAAGAAGCAGGCCATCTCCCCGGCGACCCGGAGGCCTTGGAAGCCCCGGGCTTTCGCCTCCTCCAGCAGCTTCTTCCACAGCCTCAGGGTTTTGGCCATGTCGAACTTTCCGTCGATGATGTACCATTCTTGGTAGGGGATGACCTTCAATGCGCCTTTTCTCTTGTGTCTCTCCACGTCGATTCCGAACTTCTCCATAGCCCGCCTGACCTGGTCGCAGGCCTCTTGGCCGGCCACGTAGGCGGCGGCTTCCTCCTCCTCCAGCCCGGCTTTCAGGTAGGTGAAGAGGACGCGGTGCTTGTCTTCGGGGTCTGTGTAGAAGAGGGCCACGTGGTCGGTGGGCTTCATCTTCTTGACAAACTCTAGGATTCCCGCCTTCTCCATCTTCGCCTCCCGGTCCCTCGGAGGGGCTGGAAATGGGAGGTAGGCGGTTTGAGTCCAGAGGCCCCGGGCTTGCTGTACGTAGTCGGCGAAGGCATAGCCTTCTTTTTCCTCGAAGTTCAGCCCCATCCTCCGGTAGAGCTTTCTGAGGATGGCTCTCAGGAGGACTGGAGCTCCGAGGCCGAACAGCCTTTCCAGCCCTTGGGCGAAGGCTTCGGGCTTTCGGGGAATATCCCTTCTTCTGAGGTGGAGGTCTCTCTCCAGATGGTAGTAGATGGCTTGGGCGGGGGGCTTTCCCACCACGGCGACTAGGCCTTCGTCCACGACCTCCAGCAGAAGCCGTCGGAATTCAGTTTCCCTCCTCCTTTCCACTGGTCTGTGCTCAGACAAACCCTTCATCTCCCAGACTATATCATGGGTGTCAGCTTCACCCCGGAGATGCCTTCCCGGGTGACCACTTGGAAGTAGTAGAGAGGCGTCTTTGGCTTGACCCCGTACATGAAGAGGGCTCCGTCGATCTCGTCGACTTTGAAGTAAAGGTCGGATACGGCTCTCAGCTGCTCCGCTAGGGCGATGGTGGGTCTGATGACGTTCACCCTCACGTCTTCAAGGTTTCTGACTAGCGTGATGTCTTGGCCGAGAATCTTCAGTCCCTCCTCCCGGCCGTAGATGTACTCGAGAGAGTCGAAACCCACCACCGACAACACCGGCTTCCCGGTTTGCTCCCTGAGCTGGGAGGCTCCGTTCCAGAAGGTTTCTATATCCTCCTCGATGGACTCGCCCTTCAACTTCAGGATGTAGGGGTCTTCGACATCGTCGCCGAAGTCCGCCACCCTCACCAGCTGCTGGAAGGTTTCCTCCTCCAAGGGAGGCACCAGCCGGGTTTTTATTCGGGGGGCGCTCAGCCCTCGGGGTGGGAGGATGAGGACTCCGTGGCCTTGGTTGGTGAAGTTGCAGACGGTAGGCCGCACGAGGCGGATGAGCGGAAAGGCCACATCCCGCCCGACTTCGACGAGGTTGTAGGTGCCTTTCCTTATCCCTCCGCCCAGCGCCTTGTCCATGTCTGGGATGCCTGTGGACAGGTGGGTTTGGGTGGAGGGTATAACCTCAAACTTCACCGGTTCCTCCACAGGCCGGAGGGTCAGTGGGGGGAACACTTGAAAGCCTTCCTTCAGGGTGAAGGGAATCCGGTGCTGGGTTATTTCCGCTCCCCTGAACTTCAGCACTTCTATCTCCCTCACCAGCCGGTCGTTGTGTTCGCGTCTGTTCAGCTTCAAGGTTGCGTCAGCTACAAACTCCTCCACCCCCAAGCCCAGTCTTTCCTCGCCTAGGGGGATCTCCACCACCATGAGGGTGGTACATCCGATTTGGCGGACGATCTTCCCCAGCACGGTGTGAAGGATTATTCGAGCGTCGATGCGGTTCTTGAAGGCCTGAACCAAAGCCGTGAAGGAGTCCATCACCAGCCTTCGAGCCTTCAGCGAATACACCTGGTCCAGTATCTCCTCCAGCAGCGTGGAGACCCCTTCCTCCCTGACGGTGAGCGCGTCGAGAAACTTGAACTTCCCCTCCGCCTCCAGCTTCTGGAAGTCGAAGCCGAAACTTCGCATGTGCGCGTAGAAGCTCTCCCGGCTCTCGGCGAAGCTGACGTAGAGGCCGTTCTCCCCGTGGTCCGCGGCGCCGGAGTGGAGGAAGCGGGCTGAGAAGATGGTCTTTCCCGTCCCCGGGTTTCCCGCCAGGAGGATGAGGCTGCCTCGGGGGAAGCCGCCTCCGATGAGGAGGTCGAGGCCGGGGATACCTGTCCCCACGCGTTTTAGGCTCAAAAACTGGCACCCTCAGCAGTCTATTCTCACCAGCCTCTTATTATCTTTTATTTCAGCCTCCGCGCGGCTTAGTTTCACCTTCCTCTCAAGGCTATCTAGCGGAAGGACGCTAGAACTCTGAGGGGTCCCTTCCATGCCTGTCCCCAAGGGCTACCCTGTGAGGATCACCCGGTGGAGCAGCACCAGCCGGGTGAAGAGAGGCCGGAAGAAATACTGGAAGCTCGTCTTGAACTTCCCTCAGAAGATGGCCCCGGAGCTGGAGGACCTCTTGGGCAGGCCGGCTGTGGCTTGGAGGGAAGGCAGCAGGGTCATCATCCAATTTCAGCTAGCTGGGAACCCCTGAGGGAGAACACCCCGCCTCCACGCCTCCTTCCACACGTCCATGTAAATCCCCCTCATATCCTCACACCCCTCCCGTTTTCCCAAGGGGGCTTCTCGCTAGCGGAGGCAAATTCCCCCAGCCCCCGACTTCCCCACCCTTCACAGGGCTGTGTCGAAAACCCTAAAAGCCCACCCATGCCCTAGGGAGGTTGCTGAAAAGGGTCGGGTGCACCGGAAACCCAGCCGCTGGAACCCGCAGGCCTTGGGGCCGGCGGGGCATGGGGCGGCCTTCCGCCTAAGCCAGCTTCCTTTCTCACCCGGCCTTCAGGGTTTTCTCCGAGGTGACGGCTTCTGGGAAGTCATCGGAACCTCTACCTCCGCCACCTCCGCCGGGAGGCGGAGAGGCTGTTCAAGGAAGCCTACCACGACCGGGAGAAGGCGGAGCTGGTGGCCCTAGCCGACTACCCGCTGCTGGACATCCGGAGGGGGGAGGTGCTGCGAAACCCCCACTACGTCAACCCCAGCCTGGAGCGCCTCCTCTGACAGCCCGGCCCAAAGGCCGGTGGGGTCTCCCCCACAGGCTTTTCCAAGGCCCCGCCTACCAGGGCGCCGCCGGGCCCGTGGCTGTGGAGGCGGACGAGGAGAAGATAGCCCTCCGTCTTCAAGCCTACCGGCTCTGGCCCCAGCGGACGGTGGTGGACCTCTACGCGGGGAAGGGCTTCCTCAGCTGGCTCTACGCCCGGGAAGGCTGTGAGCGGCTCATCTGCGTGGAGAAGAACCCTGAATATTTTGCGGTGTTGAAGCGGAACTTGGCGGAGTTCGGTGAGAGGGTGAAGCTGGTCCGGGCGGACAACCTCCGATGGCTGGAGCGAGGTGGGCTGTCCCCCGAGGAGCCGGTGACCTTCGTGGACTTCGACGCCTTCGGCATCCCCGCCCGGCTGCTGCAGCGGTTCTTCACCGTCCACCCCATTCGGAGGGCTTTGGTGATGGCGGTCACCGACGGGCTGCTGTTCAACTTCCGGCGGATGAGCAACGCTGACCTCCGTAGGCTTTACCTGCAGGATTTTTATTTGGGCGGCGAAGCCGGGCGGCCGCTGAGCATCCAAGACCTGGGGGAGTACGCTTTCCAGATCCAGCGGACGCTGCTGGACATCTTGGCCATGCGCCACGGAGCCCAAGCCTACCCTCTCTATTTCAAGGTGAACCGCCGCTGCACCGTCGCCTACTCCGCCTATTTGGTCCTGCCCAAATTCGTGGGCGCTGTGGACTTTAAGCGCTATGTAGGTTTGAGGAGGGTGAAGACGGGGAGTGCCGCAGTATCCTTCGAGGGAAGTCTTGGACAGGCTGGCTAGGCTTCAGCCGGACCACTACGTGGAGGTCACGTGGAGCGACGCCTGCGAGATGCGGGACGCGACTCCGGAGGACATCGAACGCGACTACCACACCACCATCCTGTGCTCAGGCCGGGTGTACGGGGTCCGAGGCGACTACCTCATCCTCGTCAGCGAGGAAACCTTCTACGGCTACCGGTTCCTCAGCATCCCCATCGGCGTCATCCAGAAGCTGCGCATCCTCACCCGGAAGCCGCGGAAGAGGCCCCTCCGCATCCTCAAGGCCGGAGTCGCCTACAAGGTGGTCTACGTCTATGTCAAGCCCGGGGAAAAGTCTCAGGTTGACGTTAAAGGACTTCGCCTTGTACGAGCATGACTGGAGGGGCATCATCGCCCTCACCCTCGTCGCAGGGTACATCCTCCTCCTCTGGGCTCAGGTTCCCGGCATCGAAGTCCTCTCCGTGGCCGTCGGCCTGGTGGTAGGCTGGTACTTCGGCCTCCAGCAGCACCCCCAGCCCCGGCCGTGGGCGGAGCCGTCGGTTCCCCTCAAGCTCCGGCGGGCGACGGTGAAACATCCGGCGTTCAAATCCATCAAAACCCGACTGGTCGAAGCCCTCCGGCAGACGGGCTGCTACGACCCTGCCTTCGACGATATGGTGGTCGACGAGGTTGTTAAGTCCATCATCGACATCCGCACTGTTGACCGCTATGTGGAAGGCGCCAAAGACCTCCGGGAGCTCGCTGAGGCCTTCAACGCCAAGGCGACTATAACCCGAATACTCTACCAAGCTGTGGAGCAACTGGCCGTAACTCGGCGAGGCCGGCTGAAGAGAAAAGACATGGAAGGCTTCAAGGACACTCTCTTCACCCGTCTCAGGGAGCTGACATCCGCATCCGAGAACAATGCGCGATAGTGGCATATGGTGGCATGGTTTTGGGCGGAAAGACGAGGGTTAATTTAACGCTCGACAGCCTTCTGGTCAAAGCCATCGACCAGGTTCGCGGCCCCATCAGCCGGAGCAGCTTTATTCAAGCGCTGATCGAGGAGGCTCTGAAGAGTGTTCCCCGTGAGCGTCGAAGAGGCTTGGCTAAGGGCGAGGAGAGATCCAAGCTTCTTCGCGGGGTGGCTGCTCAGGCTTAGGCCCACAGCCTACCAGGCCAGGTTCCTCACCGACATGAGCAAGCGGCAGGTGTTGAAGTGGAGCCGGCAGAGCGGAAAGTCCACCTGCCTCGCCGTCAAAGCCTTGTGGTTCGCCATCTTCCACCCTCAAACCACCACCCTTATCATCTCTCCGTCTCTCAGGCAGTCGATAAACTTGAGGGATATTGTCGCCGGCCTCGTCGAAAGGCTGCCCCAAGATGCCAGGAAGAACTTGGTGGAGAAAACCTTGAGAACGACCCTCTACCTCTGGCGGGGCAGCCGCATCCTCGCACTGCCCGCAAACCCAAACACGCTCCGCGGCTTCACGGCTCACATGGTCCTCGTCGATGAGGCGGATTTCTTCCAAAACCCTGAGGCCATCTTCTACGGCACCGTTTACCCCATGCTGACCACCACCGACGGCTGGCTGATAGTCAGCTCCACCCCATGGACCACCAAGGGCTTCTTCCACCGCATCTGCCAGCCCGGCAGCGGCTACACGCACCACTTCATCAACTGGCGCGACGCGGTGCAGGCGGGAGTGGCCCGGGAGGCGGTTATCCGCGAGGCCATGGAACGCAACCCGCCGGAGGTCTTCCGCAGGGAGTACGAGTGCGAGTTCGTGGAGGACGTCGACGTCTTCCTGCCCTCGGACCTCATCGCCCGCTGCATCGACTCGCAGCTGGAGTACACGCCCTTCGAGGCTGAAGCCCGGGGTGAGTTCTACGTGGGATGCGACTTCGGCAAGCACCAGGACTACTCGGTGGTGGCCGTGGTGGAGAAAAAGGACGACGTGATTTCCCTAGTCCACCTTCACAGGTTTCCACTGGAGACCCCCTACGCCTCGGTCATCGGCTACGTGAAAGCCCTGTGCGACCGGTGGCGCAGCGTCGCCGCGGTGCGCCCTGACATGACCGGGGTGGGCGACTTCATCGTGGAAGAAATGCAGCGGGCTGGAATCCCCAGCGTGGAAGGCGTCAAGTTCACCCGCGAAAGCAAAGAGGCCATAGCCGTGCCGGTGAAGCAGGCTATGATTTCAGGGCGTGTTCGCATCCCCTACGACCGGGACCTCATCGCTGAGCTCAACGTGGAACGCTATGAGATGTCGAAAGACGGCCACTATGTTTTCAGCCACCCCGAGCGAAGCCACGACGACCGCTTCTGGGCCTTCTGCCTCGCCGCCCACGCCGCCCTCGGCAGGGGCGAAGGAGGAGCCATCATAGGGGGTGTCCGTCGATGACCCTGTGGGGAAAAATCAAAAACTGGTTCACCGCCAGCGAAGCCCAAGGCTTGGAGGAGAAAGCCCGAGGCCTCGTCGCCGGGGTCCCTTCCGTCTGGGGCCGAGGGCAGAAGGCACCCTTCAGCTTCCAAACCTGCTTCGAACGCTACGAGAACGTAGGCTTGGTCACCGCGGCTGTGGACGCTACAGCGGAGATGATCGCAGGCCCAGGCTACCACACCGAGGGCGTCGGTGAAGCCAAGCGTGTGGTGGACGACTTCGCGGAGGAGGTCAACCTCGACGGCCTGCTCATGGACGCGGTGCTGGACTGCGCCATCTGCGGCAACTCGTGGGTGGAGAAGGTGGTGGAGGACGGCCTCATCGTCGGCCTCAACTACCTCGACCCACTGAGCATGGAGCAGAGCATCATCCTCAAGAAGGCCCCCGGAGGCTTCGACCTCTACCACAACCAGGTGGAAGGCTACGTGCAGACCGTCCGAGGCAGGAAGACAGCCCAGTGGCCTGCGGACCGCATCATCCACTTCACCTGGAACCGGCCCCGCGGCAGCCTCTACGGCACAGGCATGGTGAAGCCTGTGGAAGCCTACCTGCAGACCATCCTCGAAGCCGAGCAGGACATGGGCAAGATCATCAAACGCTACGCCGCCCCCAAGGTGGCTTGGATGCTGCAGGACGCGGGGAAGACGGTTTTCGACGAGGTGAAGCGGCAGCTCCGCACCGTGCAGCCGGACGAGGACTACGTCATCGCCACCACCGGGAAGACGAGAATCGACGCCCAAGTCATCCAGATTGACCCCCGCAGCCGCTTCGAGTACTTCTTCAACCACATCACCAACGCCATCATGGCCGGGTTGGAGTGCCCCATCACCTTCCTCTTCCGCGGCGACGTGAGGGTCTCAGACGCCTCCGCCACGGCCATGCTTCAAGCCTTCGACCGGAAAATCCGCATGAAGCAGCGCCGGTTCAAACGCATCATCGAAGCCCAGCTTTTCCGCCCGCTGGTCCGGCAGCACGGCCACAGCGAAGTCCCCCGCCTGGTCTGGGGACCTGTGGAGGTGGAGACCTTGGAGGACAAGCTCAAGAAGTGGACGGAGCTGCTTTCCAGCCGCCTCAGCCTCAGGGATGAAACCCGCCGCGCCCTCGAGGATGAAATGATGAAAGACCTAGGCCTTCAGTCTACCGCAGAAGAGAGGAGTGAAGATGCCTAAGCATCCTGACTTCGAAAAAATCCACCGCGACTTCCTAAGCCGCTACGGAGCCGAGGAGGGGGAAAGACGCTACTACGCCTGGCTCCGCAGCCGCAGCCTCGACGACACCCAGCCCTTGGGCTCCCAGCGCGCTAAGCTGGAGGAAGGCACCGCCTTCCAGTGGGCTAACACCCTCGACTGGGTGGGGCAGCCCAACCGCATCCGAGGCCTCGCCCTCACCCCCGGCTCCAGCCTCAACCGCAACCTCTACCCGGAGGAGGAGCTGGCCAAGGCAGCCAGAACGCTGGCGGGGAAACCCATCTACGTCAACCACCTCCACACCGGGACAGCTGTCCCCGGGCAGGCTCAGCCGCAGGTAGGCCGGGTGCTGGACGCGGAGTACATCCCCGGCCGAGGCATCGAATACGTGGGCGCCGTCGAAGACCCCGCTGTTTGGAGGCTCATCCGAAGCGGCCTGATCACAAAGGTGAGCGTGGCGGGAAGATGCCGCTCCGCCCTCCCCGTCGACGGGGTGAAGCCGGAGGGGCTCATGTTCGAGGAGCTGAGCCTCCTCTGGGGGGAGGAACAGCCCGGTGTCCCCGGCGCCTACGTCCAAGTTTGGGAAAAGCTCAGCCCCAGGGGAAGGGCGAAGCCGCTGGGCCTAGGCCTCCGGGAAGGCCCTGAACCCGCGCAGCCGCCCACTCCAGACCTTTGGGGGGCTAGGCTGAGGGACGTGCTGCCTTCCAAGGCAAGGCGGTGAAGCTGATTTTTCACGGTCACAGCCATGACGGCAGCCCAGCCGCGTCGGTTGGGCCTACGCCGGAGCTTGACGGCTGAGGGGGATACTCCCCTGCCTTAGTGTGGGAGAGCAAAAGTTTGGGAGAAAGAAACATGACCAGTCAAGGCGACGTGTACACCCTAGGCATCGTGCTAGACCTCAGAGCCGGAGGAGCCATCGCCAAAGGAGAACCTGTCAAAACCGGCGCCGCCGACGGCAAGGTTGTCGCAGCCTCCGACGGAGACGACCCCGTAGGCGTGGCCCTGAAGGCCGCCAGCGCCGACGGAGACCCCGTGCCCGTCATGGTTTCCGGAGCCGTCTACCTGACGGCCGCCGCGGCCATCAGCCGGGGGGAAGCCGTTCAGCCGGCGGGGTCCCAGAAGGTGAAAGCCCTCGCCGACCAGCCGGTGGACGAAGGAGGCACCGCCACCTACACTGTCTACTACCAGAAGAAGCTGGGCATCGCCTTGGAAGCCGCTTCCGCGGACGGAGACGTCATCCTCGTCCAGCTGGCCCTCTAAGGCGGTGAAGCGCCGTGCAGAAGATTCTAGAAACAGGAGTTAAGGTGGCTAAGGAAGACATGGCTGTTCGAAGGCTGGAGGAAAAACTTCAGACTCCCCTGCTTTCAGGGCGGACCCTCCACGAAGCCCAGCGGGTCCTCCACCAGCGCACCGAAGCCATGCTTAAAGACCGACATCTCCGCGAGGTCCTCCTAAGCGACCAGTCGCAGGCCACGGCCAAGGTTCTGGACATCGTCTGGGAGGCGGCCAAGCCCCGGCTCATCGGCCGGGAGCTCTGCGCGGTCTTCGTCAAGGAAGACCCGTCCCTGAAGGTGCCCCGGCATAAGACCTTGGTCTCAGCCCGCTACCCGGTGGCGGAGGGCGCTGACATCCCTGTGAACGTGGGAGCTTTCGACTCGGTGACCCTGACCCCTGAAAAGTCCGGGGTAGCCGTGCCCATCAGCCGGGAGATGATCGAAGACGCCGCGTGGGATGTCGTGGAGTTCCAGCTCCGCGAAGCCGGCCGAGCCATGGCCGAGGTGGAAACAGAGCGGATCATCGCCCAGATGATCGCTGACGCAGGGAACTCCGCGGCTGCAGCCACAGCTGGGACGCTGGCCTACGACGACATCGTGGGCATGATCAACCTCATCCAAGCCGACAACTTCCTCCAAGACTACATCCAAACCGGCCGAGGCTACTTGGTGGTGCACCCCGACCAGTACGCCGACCTCCTCAAGGACTCCAGCGTGAAGCAGGCTCACTCTTGGGGCGGCATCGCCGTGGCGCCCACAGGCCGCTTGGAGACCATCTTAGGCCTCAACCTCCGGGTGACCACCAAGATCACCAGCGGCACCGCCCTGGTCGTCGACGCGGAGCACGCGGGAGCTCTGTTTATCCGAAGGGACATCACCGTGGAAAACTACGAAGACCCGATTAAGGACCTGGCCGGAGCCGTGCTGACAGCCCGGTGGAAGTACGCGACGATGCAGGCGAACGCCATAGGCAAGATCACAGGAGCCTAAGCCTAAACCACCCGTTTTCTTCCGGCGGTTCTTTTCCCGTGAAAAAGCAACCGCCCCTTTTTTTATCGCTTCCAAAAATCACGTGAGTTAGGTTGAAGGTTAAAACCGGCGTCTGCCCCCGGTGTGGAACCCGCTACTACCAGCGAGGCGACCGCCTTTACATCTGCGACTGCATGCTCACCAAGCCCGACGGGTCCCTCATGGCCGCCTACGACCCCGCCGTCGACAGCCTCAGCTACGGCTCTAGGGCTATGCAGAAAATCCGAAACCCTGAGGACCGGAGTCGGAGAAGTTGGAGGGTTCACTTCTGGGACGGCGGCGAGAAGAACGAAGAAAACCGCCCGGTGGAGGTGAAGATGAAATGACCTCCCCGAGGGAAAAAATCTTTAAGCACAACCCGCGGATATATTACCCAGCCGGGTGAAAAATTCTGGCTAAGAAAAAAGCTAAGAAAACCAAGGCTAAAGGCTCCGCTAAATCCAAAGGCAGAAAGTGCTAGCCGGACCGCCTTCAACCTCCCTCCCCTATTTTTTTTCTTTCCCCGTCCACTCGAGGTGAACTCATGGGCTATTCAACTCTGAACGCTGTCAAAGAGCGCTTGGGCATCGACCCAGCGGACACCACCCAGGACACGGTGCTGACCAACAAGATCGCCGCGGCGGACGCCATCATCGACAACGTCCTCCAAGCCTACACGGACGTACCTCTGGCTTCGCCGCCTCAGCTCATCCAAGACATCAGCGCCGACCTAGCCGCAGCGCTCTACCGCGAAGACCGAGGCCCCCCGGAGGCCGGCGGCGCATTCCGCCAGCGGGCTGAGAAGGCTTTGGAAGCCTACATCACCCAAACCTACCGCCAAGTAGGATTCGAAAAAACTTAGACGGCTGAAGGCTGAAGATGGCCACCGTCAAGGTTGATGCCTCCGCAGCCCGCCGCCTGCTGGAGGCCTTGAAAGAACACTCCGACAGGGTTCAGGCTGAGTTTCTCCGGCAAGGCGCCCGGCTGACGGTGGAGGAGATGAAGCGGAAGGCTCCCGTGCGAACAGGCGCCCTGAGGCGGTCGATAGGCGTCAGGGCGGTGGAGGGAGGTAGGGTTGCCGTCAGCCCCGCGGTGCCCTACTGGCACGCGGTGGAACGAGGAGCCAAGCCGCGGGTAATTCTCCCCAAGCGGGGGAAGGTTCTTGCCTTTGAAGTCGACGGCCGGCCGGTGTTCGCCCGCCGGGCCCGGTGGCCAGGGTTTCCGGGGCGTTTCTTCGTCAGGGCGACGGAGCAGGCTGTGAGACCCAAGCTCCGGCAGCTGCTACTCCAGTTGATGAAGAAGCGTTGACATCTTCCGCATGGTCGGATGAAAATTTCCTTTCGAACATACTAAACAGTTCTTTTCCAGTGGACGGGAGACATCATGTACAAGGAGATTGTGCAGAAAATCATCGACCTGCTGAAGGCGGACGCCGCCCTCTCGGAGCCGGCTAAGGTGAAAAAGTATTACTTCGGCATCCCCCCCGGAGGCGAAGGCCGGCTACCCGTGGGTCAGCGTCCGCTGGGCGGGGGGTCCCGTCGAAACCGAGACAGCCCGGAAGGAGCGGTACCAGATGGATTTTGAGATCAGGGTGGTGGACCAGTCCTACCGGGAGGACACGGCGGAGAAGTCGGTGATGGACCTGGTGGAGGACATCGACCGGGTGCTGGACGCTAACCCCACGCTGGACGGGCTGGTGGACGACTGCCGCATCGTCAACATCGCCTCAGAGACCATGGCCTCAGGCTCCTACGCCCTAGTGGGCGCCCTCATCACCCTCACGGCTAGGAAAACACAGCTCTAAAAGGAGGTGAAACAGGCAAATGGCTGAAAGATACATAGTAGTAGGCGAAGAAACCACCTTCGGCTCGCCGGTGACCCCTGACAAGTACATCGACATCCGCCGGGAGGCTGTGGTTTTCGACGTCGGCGTCATCCCCGTCGAAACCGTGTACAGCCGGGACACCCGCAAATACGTGTTCGGCAAGGCCCTAGCCCGAGGGCCCATCGACTTTGCCGTGGAGCCGGAGAACGTGGCCCACCTGTTCAAGTGGGCGCTGGGCAGTGTGACTACCAGCGGGGCAGGACCCTACACCCACGACTTCACCCCGGCGGACACCGTGAAAAGCTTCACCGCCATCATCAACCCGGAGCAGGAGACCTACGGCTTCTTCCGAAAACTCAGCGGCTGCCTGGTGGAGCGGCTGACCCTCGAATCCGCCCTCGACGTGCTCACCGGCTCCGTGGAAATCGTGGCAGCAAAGGAAGAAAAAGACACAGCCTTCACTCCGTCGGTTTCCCTCTCCCCGCTGGCGCCCTTCGTCTTCCACGAAGCCACCCTGACACTGGGCGGTGCCGACAAGTCCAGCGTCCTCAAAGCCTTCAGGCTGACGGTAGGCAACAACCTGCCCGTCGACGACATGTACGCCCACGGCGACAAGCATCTACGCCGCATCCTCGTGGGCCGGCGGGAGGTGGAGGTGCAGATGGAGCTGGCCTTCGAGGACTCCGCGGACTACGACCGCCTGCTGGCGGGGACGGAGGTGGCGGCTTCCCTCAGCTTCGTCAAGACCGCGGGCAGCGCTGAGCTGCTCATCGACCTCCCCCGCATGGTCTACCACAGCGACGTGGCGCCGCACATCGCGGGAAGGGACCCCTTCACCGTCGTGGCCCCCTGCCAAGTGCTCTACGACTCCGCCGCCGGCTATGAGGTGAAGATTCAGGTCAAAAACAACGTGGCCGGCTACTGACCGCCAAGAGTTTTCAGGTGAACGGACATGTCTGCGGAGACGCCTGCAAGAAGGCTCAGTGTGAAGGAATGGCGGGAAAGCCTAGTCCGCACGGTGGAGGCGCCCAGCGGGCTGACCTACCAAGTCCGCCTGCTGACCTCGCCCCTCCCCTTCCTGAGGCTTCTCCGAAAGCACGGCTTAGAAGGCGTGGGGGAAGCTCAGGCGGAAAGCTTGGATGTGGCTGAGAAGTCCGACGCCCTGCTGAGGGACCTCTTCGCCGAATACGTCCTAAACCCCAAGGTGGCGGAGGGCGGGGGAGCTGAAGGCGAAGAACGCTTGGCTTTCTCGGAGATGCTGGAGGAGGACAAGGCAGTCCTCTTCAACGCCATAGCCGAGAAGTTCCGTTTTCTTCGCAGCGAAGACAGCCAGCCCCCTCACCCCAGCCCTGCTGGGGGAAGCTCTCCTCCTCCTAGGCGGGCTGCTGGGGGAAGCCTACCACCGCCTCCCCAGCCGGGTTCTCGCCCTCCCAGCCGAGGAGCTGGCTCTCAACTGGACCTGCCTCCAAGAGGCTAAGAGGGCCTTGGCCCAAGCCTCCAGCCTCAGCGCTGAGATCCGTCGACGCCGGGGGGAGCTGGGCCTCTAGCAGGTGGACGGTGGAGGATGTGAAGCTTCGAACCGGCTTGGGAGCCGTCTTATGGGCGGTGGGCGTGGGGCTCATGGCGGAGAAGCTGCTTCGCTACGGGGCTCTCTACACCTATCCTCCCCACCTCTTGGACCACGGCCTCTACGGCCTCATTTTGGTCGCCTTATCCCTGCTCCTGCTGTCCAAGCAGGAGAAGCCGGTCCGGGGTGGGGCTCTCCGAAGGCCGGAGGACGGAGTAACCGCGGCCGGAGGCTAGGTTTTCAAGTCTGGAAACCAGATGGCGTAGCTTCCGCACTTCCAGCAGCGGCTGCCGGTGACGACGAACAGGCGGCCGCCTTTGATTTCAACCTTGGTGTCTCCTGGTATTTCCCTGACCTCCCCGCAGGAGGCGCATTTGACCTTCATGGCCTCCCCTAAAATGATTCGCGAAACTCAGCCCTTTAACTCTTTCAGCAACCCCGGTCCTTGGGTGGTGAAGACGGCCGCGGAGCAGATAGGTGACATTCTGAAAAACGCCAGGGACCTAGGCTACAGGCTGCTGGTCATCCAAACCCGCAGCCGGCTGTTCGCTGTCCCCCTCAAATCCATCCGAGAGGTTAGGCTGGTGAAAAAATGAGCGCAGAGCAAGCCCGCGTCGCCATCATCCTCGAAGCCCAGAACAAGGCCAAAGCCGTCCTAGCCGAAGCCCAACGGGACGTGCGCAGCTTCAGCCAGCAGGCACAGGCCTCAGCTCGAGGCGCCGGCCAAGCAGCCGACCGCATGGGCCAACGCATGGCCGCGGCCGCCCGCACCAGCCAAGTCAGCTTCAGCCAAGTCTCCATGGGCATGACCACGCTGGCCGCCAGCGCCATGAACCTCTACAACGCCTACGACCGCATCGGCACCGTGCAAGCCCGGGTGGCCGCCCTCCAAGCCAGCTACAAGGCGGCTCAGGACGCTGTGGCCGCCGCCCAGCTGAGGCTGAACAAGCTGGCTGAGGCGGGAAAAGAAGGCAGCGAGGAATACCGCATCGCCCAGGAGAAACTGGCCACCGCCCAGCAGCGCCTCGCCGCCTACGAGGTGAACAAAGCCTACATTCAGATGGCCATGTCGGTGCTGCCGGCGGTGATGGGCAGCATGCAGGCGCTGCAGGGCATGAAGGGCATGGGCGGCCTGGTCTCCGTCGCCCCCAAGGTGGTGGCGGCCATGCACAGCATCCGCACCGCCTCCTACGGAATGCTCGGCCCCTTAGGGCTGCTGATCGCCGCTGCTGCGACCCTCTACCTGGCGTGGACCCAGAACTGGGGTGGGATCCGCGAAAAGGTCGGCGCGGTGGTGGAGTGGTTCAGCAGCGTCTACACCCACTACATTCAGCCGACGTTGGAGGCGATTGTGGGTGGTTTCCAGTGGCTGGCGGACAGGGTGACGTGGCTTTGGGACCGCACCCTCGGCCCCATCGTGGAAGGCGCCAAGAGGCTCTACGACGCCTTGGTTGGACGGTCCGTCTTCCCTGAGCTCATGCACCGTCTCGAAGCCGTCACCGCCAAGGGGCTGGGGGAAACCGTGGCCCTCTGGCATTTCGCCTCCCACCGCATCGCCGCCTACACCCAGGCCATCTTGGCCAAGATGACCGTGTCCCAGAAGGCAGCTAGGTTCTTCGCTGAAACCGCTGTGGCTCCGGCCTTGGCTCGGGGAGGCTTCGCCGGGGTCACATCCCGCGGCCAAATCCTAGCCGCCAGCATCCCTCGGGCTGAGTATCTCCGGGGCTTGGAGGAAAGCCTCCGCGTCAGCCGGGAGGTCTACGGCTACGGCCCTGAGCATCCTGCGGTGCGGCGCTATGAGGCCGCCATCGCCGAGGTCAGAGGCATCACCATCATCATGAACAACCAAATTCAAAGCCCCGCCGACGAGGTCCGCCTTGCCAAGCGGGTGGGCGTGGCGGTGGTGGACGCTGCAACCCTCAGGAAGGGACCCCTCTAAATGGCCCGATTCACCGTCAAGATAGCCGGCGTGGACTACCCGTTCACAGCCCTGACCCTCCGCCAGTCGGTTGACCCCCCTGACGAGTTCACCGTGGAGCTGCCCAAGGTGGAGGCAGCGCCGGCCTTCGAAGACCCCGTGGACATCTACAGGGACGGGGTGAAAATCTTCAGCGGCCTCCTGGAACGCCGGCAGGCGGTGTTCGGGGAGGAAGGCGAGAGGCTGGTCCTAGGGTCTAGGGACCTCAGCCAGAAGCTGTTCCGCCACCTCACCGGCGCGCAGACGTGGACTGAGACCAAAGTCCGCACCATCCTCCAAGACCTCATCGCCGGCACAGGCCTGACCGAGGGGGCGATCGCCGACCCCTTCCAAGTGTGGCACCGGTGGCTTCAGACCACGGACGCAGACTTCGGCGGCGACGTCCTGACGGATGTGGAGGTTGCTGGGACGGGGACGGCGGCTAAAGTCGTGCTAACCTACGCGGGTGCAACCAAGACAGGAAACATCAAGTCGACGTTGATAGCGCCTGTAAACTGGCAAAGTTGGATTGAATTTAATGCTGCTGTGGATGAAAAAAACCAAACCATCACCTTCGACATCTTGGATTCGGCGGACAACACGCTTGTAGGCGGCATCACACCAGCTCAGCTGCCCTACGACCTATCCGCCCTAGCAGAGTCATCCCTAAAGGTCAGATGCAACCTGACGGCAGCCCCTTGGGTTGATGGAACCGCCCTAGAAAGCAGCACGGGTGTCATTTACGCATCATATCCTCGGCGAGGCCAGAAGATTACTGTGCCCAACAAAACCCTCCACACAATAATTTTCGCCATCCACAAGGAAGGCAGCCCCACCGGTACGGCGTATCTGAGGATAAGAAGAACCTCAGACGATTCGATTATCTACGAGGAAAGCTTCGACGTTGCCTCTCTTCCTACCGATTCTGGGAATTGGCAGGTTTTCAAACTCACTAATCCTCCTACCGTCAACGAAGAAGTTAGAATTATGGTTGAATATTATGGCGGCTCCACTGACAACTGGATCAGGATGAGACGTTACAGAAACTCCTACGGGGAAAACTGGGAAGGCGTCGAAACAAGCTACGATGGAACAGCCTACACGGACGACAGCACCGCCGACAGCAACATCGTCATCCACGACAAACCCAGCCCCGAACTCCTAGAATGGTCCGTCACCCACCACAGCGACTACACCGACTTCACCGTGGACTACGAATACCGGTTTGAAGCCGTCAACCGGCTGGCCGCCATGCTGGGAGCCGAATGGTGGGTGGACTCCGCGGGAGCCCTCCACTTCCAACCCCAAAGGGGCTCCGACCTTTCTGGGACGGTGCGCTACCAAGCGGAGCGGGATGTAACCGTCTCCCGGGTTACGGAAACCTTCCAGCTGGCCAACCGTATCACCGTCATCGGAGCCGGGGAAGCTGCCAGCCGGGTGGAGGAGACGGAGGAAGACCCGGCTAGCCAGGCAGCCTATGGGCTGCATGAAGCCGTCTACGTGGACAAGGAAATCGACACCGCGGACGCAGCTAGGACCACGGCTCAGAACCTCCTAGCCAAGTACAAGGACCCCGTGGAGAAGATCGTCCTCCAAGTCCTCCCCGTCTACGACTTCCAAGTAGGCGACATCATCACCGTCACCGACCCCCACACCGGGCTGGAGGGCAGCTACCGGGTGAAGGTCAAGACCATCAGGTTCACAGCCGAAGAAGGGGAGCAGTGGGAGCTGGAGCTGGCCACCCGCCTCACCGACCTCCCCGACGAACTGCTCAAGACAGGCCAGCTGCAACGCTGGCTCAAGGGGTTAGCCTGAGTTGAAGCTCCGCAATCCCCGCAGCCGCCCCTACCAAGTCACCGTCCGAGGCCGAAGGTGGGTGATCCCGGCTAAGGCGGTGGTGGAGGTCCCCGACAGGCTGGCGGAGGCCATCCTCGCCACCCGGGCCTCCCGCTTTCTCCAGCAGGAGAACCCCCCTGTCTCCGACCTCCAAGAGGAGGTAAGGAGGATCAAGGCCTACCTGAGGTTGAGGTAGCATGACGGCTCCCAAGGTCAAAATCGGCATGGACAGCAACACCCTCGACCTGCTGGCCGCGGGCAACGTCCACCGCCTAACCCGCCATCCGCTGAAGACCTTCAGCCGCCGGAAGGTGGCCGGAGGCGAAGTGCACCTGCCCAGCCTAGGCCCCGCTGAAACCCTTCACATCCTCGAAGGCTGGCTGGACGGGTCGGAGGCGCAGGCCAACCTCCAGAAGCTGCTAAACCTCTACCACAGCCAAGAGCTCACCGCCTTGGAGACGGCGAAATACGAGGCCTTCGGCAAGCTTACGGACTTGGAGATTCCCTACCAAGGCGGAGAGACCGCCGTCCGCTACCGCCTCGAACTCACCGAGCTGCCGGCTTGGGGCCGCACAGCGGTCAACCAGGGCACCGACGCCTACTTGGCTGACTTAGACTACGCGGCTCTGCGCAGCCAGCTGTTCAGCCCCCTCTGGGCCCGGCATGGATGGAGCTGGGACCGCGGCGGGAAGAAGTTCGCCTACGAATTCATCCTCGTCAACGCCCTCGAGGAAACCTCACCTGCGGTTCTCTACGACGACGATGAGGCGTTTTGGTCGACGACGGGATGGGGCTCAGGCTCCAGCGCTGCCTCCCTGACCGAGGAGTCAACCGTTGTGAAGAAGGGAACTTCGTCAGCCAAAGTCTCCCAGACATCCGGCTCCTACGATGTGTTCGGAATCTACCACAGCTGGGCCGCAGGGCAGGACTGGTCTGGCTACGAGTTCGTCGCCCTCTGGCTTTACGGCTCCAACAGCGGCGGAAAGATGGCCCTAGACATTAGGGCGCCTGATGCCTCCAACAAATACTTCGCTTACATCGACGACACTTGGACGGGGTGGAAGCGGCTGGTTTACCCGTTGAGAGCTATGCCGAAAGTCGGGTCGCCGGATTTGACAAACGTCAAAGCCGTCTATCTCACCACCGACGAGGGCAACCCATGGGCTCCCTTCTACCTCGACCGCATGGTGCTGGACGTGGGCCAGTGGGTTGCGGTGGAGGTCTTCGTCCCTGACACGCTAAACACGGCCGATATTAATGTGCGCCTGTATTCATGGGATGGGTCCGGCTGGGTCGTCGGCCCCGGGGTGGAAGCCACAGACCTGAGCCCTTGGTCTGCCGGCGTAGACCTGTACTTCCTCGACGGCACAAAGGCGAGCGAAGCCTACGGAGGCAACTGGTACAACGACCAATTCGCCTACTACTCTCTAGGGGAGAGAGGCCAAACCCCCGGCAAATGGTCTTCACCGCCGCCAGACATCACCTACTCCCTCAACTACGGCTGCCTGAAACGCCTAGGCTTCGCCGTCAAAATGCCCCCCAGCACGCTGGCCCGCGACACCAGCGGCAGCCAAGCCGTCAACAAAACCCAGCTCAAGCTGGAAATCACCTACAACTCAGAGCACACCACCTACGTCGACGGAAGCCTCTAGCCCCTCCGGGGACAGCGGAAAGGTTAAATTTTCCACCTTTTCACCCTTAAGTTGGGGCCGGTAGTTCAGCGGCATGAAAGACCTGAAAAAGGCCTGCGCCAACGCTCGGTTTGCAACCGAGAGGTCCCGGGTTCAAATCCCGGCCGGTCCACTAACTCTTAGCACATGATTAAAAACAGCCACAGTGGAATGCGGACTGTGTTTCCTGAAAGTTCGAGTTTTTCCCGTGTGACAACTAGGCTGAAGGGTGGTCTGTGTTTTTGAGCGAAGTCCCTTAAACCTCTCAAGTCCTTTTCGCTTATTCTGTCCTTGTATTTCACTTCTATGGGGATTGGTCTTTGAAGTAGCTCTATTATGATGTCGGTTTCGTATCCTTGGCTTTTCCAGTAAAAAAGTTGCAGCTCTGAGGCAGGCTCAAGGTTGAACTTAAGCCGTTTACAATGGTCTGCCACCACACTTTCAACTACTTTTCCCAGTTCCGCGCTGTCTTTCAGAAGGTATTCACTAAAGGCTGCAACAGTAACATTTCGTATACCAGGGTCGTTGACGTAGACTTTCTTTTCCCTTCGTATTCTCTTCATTCGGCTGCGAGAGTAGTACTCGGATTCGGATATTAAAAAAGCAGTTTTGAGATAATAGAGATAGGCTTTCAAGGTTTGCCTCTTAAGCCCTAGGGTGTTGGCCAGTTCAGAATAGTTCATCCGGTGGGAGCTCTCCTTTGCTAAGACCGTGATAAGTTCTTCGAAGGCTACTGGGTCTCTGATATTGAACGTCCGAACTATATCTCTGTATATTGTCAGGTGGAGATAATTCCTGAGGTTCTCCGCGGATTGGTACAAGTCCTCGGCTGCTACAACTTCAGGATATCCTCCTTTTACTAAATAATCCTGTAAAGAGAGGATGAAGCGATCTATGTCTCTTGCTAAAATGTTAGCATTATCTTGAAGCGCGGAGTAAAAGATGTACGGGTTCTCTCTGCGAATTCCGTCTTGAAGTGATTTTCTGACCTGCCAGTTGACATTATCGAGGCGCTTTTCAAAGCTCTTCTCTTTCACGCGAAACCTAACTGTCTCTAAGAATTTCATGGGGAAAACTATTTGAGGAGCAATTCTTCCGACAAGCGATTCTGCGGTCCCCGTCAAAATGTTAACGCTTGAGGAGCCTGATATGAAAAATTTTACATTATATCCTAGGTCAAACCAGCGTTTCAGGACGCTTTCCCAGTTTTGGAGGAACTGTATTTCATCCAAGAAAAAATAGACCGGTTTTTCTAAGCGGAAAAGGGATTCCTTAAGGATGTATTTTGAATACAGGTCAAAAATAGCTTTCAAGGATTCGATCGTGATCTTGAGATACAGGTCGTCCAAGGAAACATACATAACTCTTGACGGTCCAACCTTTGAAATAACGTGCTCGATTAACTGATACATTAAAGTGGTTTTTCCGATCCTTCTTGCTCCCACAATGGCTGTTATCTTTTGATTTTCAACCGTTTTGAGAAGTTTATAATAGTCCCGCCTTTTAAATTCTGGAGCTTTGGTGGAAGGAACTTTCCCTGAATCCCACCAAGGATTATATATGTACAGGACCCTTAACAATTCAATTTCATCGAGCTTACATGCCTCGCTGTTTCCGCTTCTAACCAAATCCCTCACCAATAAATTGTACAGTATAATGGTCGAGACTTATTGTAATTTGACCATTATAATGGTCAAATTACAATATAAACATGATCTGTGTAATGGCCAAAACGAAATCATCCAGATTGCAATGATTCTCAGTACTGTCTAGAAGGCTTGATAATTTAAATGGATGCCTGGGGAATCTATGTTTCTCCGGCAAGTTATAGGGGCATGTGGTCTTTTCGGTAGACCCAGACCACCAAGGGGATTGCCACCGCCAGGTAGGCGAGGTGGACGATTATTCTAGCCCATTCCGCGTTGGTGGTGTAGCCGAACATCACCGCCAGCACCGAGCCTAGGATGCCCTTGTGGTGCAGCAGGCTGCCTTTCGCTATGTTCAGGGTGTAAGCGTGTTCCCCCAGCCAGCCTGCTTCGACGCCGGTTTGCTCGTAGAACTCCAGCAGTTCGTGAACCCCATAGCCAGCGAGGCCTCCGGCTAGGAGGATCAGGAGGATGCTGGTGAAGTAGAAGAACCTGTGCAGGTTGATCCTCATCCCGGCCACGAAGATGCCGTAGGATAGGATGAGCGCTGTGGCTGTTCCGGCGGCGATCCCGGCGAAGGTGCCTAGGGCGTCCTTCAGCAAGAAAGGCGTCAGGAAGAGCACGGTTTCCAGGCCTTCCCTGAACACGACGATGAAGGCTATGGACACCAGGCCGAGGATGGCGCCTTTGGTGACAACAGCCTCGATACGCCTCTCCATATCCCTTTTGATGTACTTCCCTTTGGCGGCCATCCAGTAGACCATGGAGGACAGCACCACCACGGCGACGAAGGCGGCGGTGGCCTCGAAAAGCACCTGAACGGTCTTGGGCAGCACCCCGTAGGCAAGCCAGATGGATGCCCCTAAGCCTAGGCTCAGGGCCACTGCCAAGTAGGCTCCGTACCAGATGTAGCGGGACAGCGGCCGCCTGCCAGTTCTGACCAAGTAGGACAGTATTATGGCTGTGATGAGCGCTGCCTCAAGGACCTCTCGAAAGGTTATCAAATACTGTCCAAGCATAGGCGTTCTCCCTTCGACGGTGTAGCCGGACCTGTGAACCCGCTGGCTGTTTTTGGTTAGGAATAGTTAGGCTCGCCTAATATATAAATATTTAGGTTAACCTAACTTCTCGGCAGGAAAACTAACGGAAGAAACCCTGCCTACGTCTAAGCCTTTGCACGTCAGCCAAGTAGGGCCAACGTTTCCGAACTCTGTTCACGGAGGCTAGGTCTAGTTTCACCTTCAAGCATTCCTCCCCCCCGCCGGCTTGGGCTACGACCTGCCCTTGGGGGGAAACGATAAAGCTCCCCCCCTCCACCCTCCTCCCGTCGGAGTAGGCTGTGGCGGTGTTGTTGACGAAGGCGTAGAAGACGGTGTTCTCCGCCGCCCGAGCCGCAGCCACATGCCTCCAGAGTGCTAGCCTGTCCTCGGGGATGTTGGAAGGGTTGAGGAGCACCCTCGCCCCCCGAAGAGCTAGGCTTCTGGAAACCTCCGGGTACAAAGCGTCCACGCAGACCACAGCCCCCACACCGGTTCCCTTCACTTGAAAAACCGGAAGCCTCCGCCCCGGGGAGCAGAAGGCCCTCTCCCCCACCGCCTGGGAGGGAAAAAGCTTGTCCGAGAAGCCTAAAACCTCCCCCTCCCTACCTAGGAAAGGCGCTGTGGAATACACCTGGCCTCCCCGTCGGAGGAAGAAGGCTCCGGCTAGAAGGTGAAATCCGCCTGCCTTAGCAGCCTTTCCCAGCTGGGAAAGAAGGGAGGCAGCGTCCCGCGGGGAGAGGATGTCTCCTCCCAGCCAGACCTCCGGAAGGCAGACGAGGTCTACGCCTCTGATTCCTCGGAGAGTCCGCAGCATCTTCTCGAGGTTCTCCCGTTTCTCAGGAAGTCTGGCAAACTGGACGAGAGCTATCTTCAGTTTCACCGCTTCCTTCCCCTGGTTGCCGGTAGTTTTAAGGCGGGGCTCCGCTAATCCTTTTACGTTTAAGGGGTTTAAACCTTGGAGCTCTCCCAGTTTCAGAGGATGATGCACCGTATCTACTTTCACAGGGACCGTCGGAGGGGCCTCATGCCCACCTACATGTGGCTGCTGGAGGAAGTCTCAGAGCTGGGAAAAGCCTTGGTGGAGGGGGACAGAGAAGCGGTGGAGGCCGAGTTCGCCGACGTCGCCGCCTGGCTGAGCTCCCTGGCCAACGTGGCTCAGGTGGACTTGGAGAAGGCAGCCCTGAGCAAGTACAACGGCCGGTGTCCCCGGTGCGGGGCTGAGGTCTGCCGGTGTCCCTTCCGCTAAGGGAAGCGCCGCGTTTCAGGGTGAAGGCGGAGGGGGTCTAAGTTTTTCTGTAGAGGATGAGGTCTCCTTGGCAGGTTTCTTGGACGGTGTACTCGGTTTTGACGGATTCTTTAAGCTTCACCCAGTACTCCCGGTTGAGGATGCAGCCGGGGTCAGGGGCTAGGACGTCCTTATAATAATTGTAGGCTCGAGCCCTGCAGCCTCCGCAGGTGTAGCGGAACCGGCATGAGCCGCAGTAGTCAGCCAGCCGGTCCTTGTCCCTCACCTTCCAGAGGAACTCGGAGTTTCTCCAAAGCTCTTCGAAATCATCCTCCAGAAGGTTCCCCACCTTCACCTGCTCTTCGTGGGGGAAGAAGACGCAGGGATAGAGGTCTCCGTTGGGCTCCACGGAGAGGTAGAACCTCCCGCAGCCGCATCCCCCGATGAAGTCGGCGAGTCTCCTCAGCTGGCCTGAGAGCTTGGGGTTGTAGAAATGGGTGGGCACCACGTCGCTGTCTCCCCCTCCTCCCCCAGCCTGCTGGGCCATGCGGGCGAGGAGTTCGTCTTGGCTGAGGTCCCCCAGCTCCGTCTGCTGGGCTATGCGGGCGAAGTAGGGAGCCGTGGATAGAACGTCGATCCTCATGGTCTTCATCTTATTCCAGCAGAGGGTTAGGATTTCCTCCCGCTCCTCAGGGCTGAGGTCCGCCTCCACCATCTCCGCACCCCGCCCAGTGGGGACGAAGTTGTAGAGCATGAACCAGTCGGCTCCCAGCTTGTCGGAAAACTCGATGAGAGCCGGGATCTCCTTGTAGTTCTGCCGGGTCAGGGTGGTGGCGATCTCCACGAAAAGCCCCTCCGCGACGCAGTTTTTTATGCCCTCCACGGTTTTCTCAAAAGCCCCGGGAACTCCCCGAAACTCGTCGTGGGTTTTGGGGTTGACTCCGTCGAGGCTTATCTGGGCGAACTGGAGGCCGGCTTGCTTGTACTCCTTCAGCCTCTCCCGGGAGGAGAAGACCAAGCCGTTGGTGGCCATGGCCACGTACATGCCTCTCTCCGAAGCGCGTTTCACAAACTTGAGGATGTCGGGGTGAACGGTGGGCTCCCCCCCGGAAAAGGCTAGGATGAGCACTCCCGCGTCGCCTAGGATGTCTATTCCCCGGAGGATCTCCTCAGTGGAAAGTTCATCCTCTCCAGGGGCCCCTGCGTTTTCATAGCAGTGAACACAGCGCATGTTGCAGGCTCGGGTGATGTTCCAGACTATCTGGAAGGGGGCTCCCGGCACGTAGGGGTGGGTGACCCCGAACCAGCCGATGCCCTTGATGACGTTGACGAGGCCCCGCCGCCAGTAGGGGTCCTTAAACTTCTCCTTCAACCTCTCCTCGGTGACTCCGAAGGCCTTGGTGGCGGCCTTGAGGACGGGCATGAGGAGCTTCTTGGCCACCCGGCATCGGAAGCAGGCTTCGGAGCGCACTCCGGTGTAGAGCTCCAAGGCTATTTCCAGCCTGTTTCCCTCATCTCGGCTGCAACGCTTGGAGAGGGCTGAGAGAGTCCGTCTCATGATGGGGTTGTCGGCCACCAGCTTGAAGACTTGAACAGCGTCGGTGGTGGTAGCTGATTCTCCCATTTTCCTATCCTCCTACTCCGGAAAGAAAAAAATGTCTGAGGGTAATTCGGTATAATATTTTTTAAAGAAAAGCTTGTATTTAACGTTAACCTTCAACCGTTAACTCACGATGGACTGCTGACCTAGCCCTGTGGCAGTCCACACCGTCTTCCCCCTACCCGCCGGCACCCTCCGAACCAGCCTGTGCTCCTCCAAAAGTTTCAGGTGGTAGTTGAGGGCTGAGGAAGTGAGCTGGGTTTCCGAGCGGAGGTCCCTCAGGGGAAGCTGTCTTCTGTCCAAGGCGTAGAGGATGAGGGTTCGGGCTCTAACCCCCGCCTTTTTATTCCTCCACCGGGGGAGGTACGCGTTGGGGTGGAAATGCTCCTCCGACATGCTTCCACCGGCTTTCCCCGACGGCGGCTACATGAACTCCGTCAGCTCCAGGGTCTTTTTCCCCGCTTCACCTTCTCCCTCCGAGAAGACCGCTGCGATCTCCTCGGAAACCACTTCTATCCGCTGCCGGTAGTAGTCTTTGATCCCGTAGGTTTCAGCCAGCCACTCTGCTACTTTGAGGTATTTTTCCACGGAGCCCTTGTAGACGGTTAGGGATATTTCGCCTCCGCACTTGGAGCATCTACCCCTCAAAGGGATGCGCCTGTGTTTTGCGTTGCATTTTTTACACCGGAAGGCTTGGGAGGCGAAGACCTTGAGGTTGCCGACGATGTCCCTCATGAAGTGAACGGCCAAAACTCTTTTGGCCACATCCTTCACGTCCACTCCCTCGATTTTCTCCATCAAGGCCATCTGCTGCCGTAGCTTCTCCTCCATGGTCCCCAGCTTCTTGTAGACGTTCTCCCCAACCCCCGAGTTGATGTCGGAGACCTCGTGGGAGAAGCCGTAGCCCTCATACTGGGCTGGGTTTCCCAGCCTGAACTGAACCATGTCTAGGAGGTTCATGACAAACCTGGGCGGCAGCTTCTCCCAGGTCCTCTGGAAGAATTCCAAGGGGTAAACATGGGAGAGGTCTAAGCTCCAAACCTGGTCGTCCACCTCCAAAGGGTTGACCAGAGGCGTCAGGAGGAGCGGCGCGTCCATGATGCCCCCTATCTGCGCGGGCAAGTAGTCTCGGGAAAAGTTGAGGAAGGCGTCCAACGCCAGCATCACGCAGTCTTCGTCGCCGTCGCAGTCCCTCCGCTTGGCGGAAATCCAAAGGGGATGAGCGTAGCAAACGTTCAGCTTGGAGAAGCCGACAATTCTGCCTAAGACCCCGGCTGAAGTGTGAGGTGAAAGCCCCACCACCAAGTGGCCTAGAAGGTCCCGTCTCTCTTGGGCGTTGTAAAACCTCGGAAGCCCGTAGAAGCGTTGGAGAAGCTCGTCCACAAACCCAGCTACCCGAACAAGGTAGTCGCCGCATTTCTCAGAGATTACAATGTCCTGAACCTTAAGCTCGCAAAGCTGGTCTGGGCCGGTGAGAGGGCGGCCTTCCCTGTCCACGGTGTAGCCCAGCCTCCGGAGGTCCTCCGCGGAAACCCCCACCTCCGAAGGGCGGAAGTGGGTGAGGGGAGCGTTGGTGAGATCATATCGGACGGTTCCATCCTTGAAGACGGTGAGGCCGTATTTCGCCCTCAGAAGCCCCTTCTCCAAGGGTTCAGGAATCCTAGTCTCGTTCATCAGCCCCTTAACTCCCTTCACCAGCTGGGGGAGAGACATCCCCAAGCGGGAGGACGCCTCCTTCAGCCAGCCCTCCAAGTCGATGTTCTGCCTCTCGTAGAAACGCCCCTCCACCCCGCAGGCTGCACACCTGTCGCCGGAGAGGGGCCTCCGGCATCGGGGGCAGAACCGGTGGAGGCTAGTCTTGGAGCCGCAGCTGGGGCAGAAGGGCAGGGGTGTGAGGCCGCCGCAGCCTCCGCATTTCCGCTTAACCAGCTCCACGTTCACCGCCTTCCCAGCTCCCTCCACGAGGTTCCGCTGAGCTCCCCCGCTGAGGCCTACGGGGAAGAGCACGTGCACAGGAGGCTTCATCTTTCTCTCCGCAGCCTTTTCAGGCCGCCCCATTCTGGCCCCTACGAAGCAGGAGTATTTGTCCCGAACCTCAAAACCCGCGGTGACGCTGACAGCTTGGAGAACCGTCAAGCCCTGTTCCAGCCGGGGGATTTCCCTGTTTAAGCCCAGGCACCAGGCTAGGGCGGCAGCGTCCCCGTCGGCCGCGATCAGCTTACCCTCCTCAACCCGGTGGGGTAGAAGCAGCCTCTCGAAGATCGTCTTAACCTGAGCGTCTAGGTCTAGGGTGATGGTCTCAGCCAGCTCTCCCCTCGTTTCGATTTCACCCTCAGCCAGGCGGCTTCTCAGCCGTAGGAACTCCTCCAAGCATATGTTCCGCCAGAAGTAGGTGTAGCGGGGGTGAAGGGGCACCCCCAGCTTGGAGGAAATTTTTATGGCCTCCGCCGCGCTGGGCTTGACAGCTAGGGGGCTGTCTGCTAAAGACTGGAGGCGGAGGTAGGGGATCCCTAGGTTTCCAGCGGTCTCCTCTCCCCTTTCTCCAAGGGCTTTTTTCAGCTCCCAAGCCCACCATTCCTCCACGAACCCTGAGGGTGCGAGAGGTTTTCCGTTCTCCAGAAACTCGGAAAAAGAAATAAGAAGGTCGCCTAGGAAGAGGATTTTGTCCACCTCCCCCTTCAAGGCTTGAGCCTTCTCCACGGTTTCCACCCTCACCACCGAGCCTGACTTCAGCCGGACCACAGGCGGCTCAACGGTGTCCACAGCGCTTACAATCCCCCCTTTCTCAGGGAACTCCAAGCGCAGCTGGGTTCCCACAGCCATGAAGCCTCCCAGCACCGTCATAGTAGCCGGATGCACCCCCACGCTGGTCAGGCCGGTGTTTCGGGCGCGGCCGTAGCGGAGCCTAAACCTGCTGCCGTACTTGGAGGTGGAGGGGAAGGAGAACACCGGCCGCCCGGCGATGATGTCGTGGAGGTAGGGGGACTCTGCTTCCTCCTCGCTTCGGCTGGCCGTGATCTTCCTCAGCCAGTCCCACCCTGTGAGGTTCAGCTCCCTGACCACCTTCCAAACCTTGGAAGCCCTGCCGACGATGCCGTCGTTGACCACCCGGAGGGCGCCTCCCCGCACCGCGTTGGTCTCTATCCCGGGGATGTTCCTGAAGTCCGCTACCTCCACCGGGTCTGTTCGGATGCCGGTGACCTCCACGGGAAGATGGTGGAGGACGTAGGTGAGGGTTTCGTCGTCCACGTGAAACTGAAACCGGGAGACCTCCCGCTCGTAAAGCCGGAGCTCCTCGATGAACCGGGAGACCTCCTCGTCCCTAGCCCTGTAGGCTTCCAGCCCCAGCAGCCTCCGAACATAATCCCCCAGCACAGCCACCAGCCCCAGCTCCGTCCCCCCCGCCGACCTCATAGGGCCTGCGAAGTAGATGGCCAAATGCCTCAGCGCCCGGCCTGGGCCTCCGCTCCGCTGCTTCACGGCCACCCTGTCTATGCCTTGGATGGGCGCGGCGGTGACTCCCTCGGTGAGGATGGCGGTTCCCGTCTTAACCGCCTGCTCAGCCGCCTGCTCAGGGGGGAGGACGCCGAAGGCGCCGTAGACGATTTCCTCCGCGACCTTGAAGGCCATGGGCGCTCTGTCCAAGCGTCCCAGCTCCCTGATCTTCCTGCCAACCCCCGGGGGGCCTACCATGTATTCAACCCGGTCGGCTAGGTCTCGGGATACGCGGATTTCCTCCTCCACCGAGCCTTTAGGGTCGAAGCCCTTGGCCTTGGCGGCGTCGGCTGTTTCGAACAGGCCCTTGAGCTGAGCCTCCAGTCGGCTGAAGTACTCAGCGTAGGCTGGGCTTCGGTCTTGCGTGGGCATGGAGGTCCCTTCAGGCGATTTTTCTCGCGTAGAACATGTCGCTGAACTTGCAGTAAACGTCCACAGGCTGGCTTCCGGGAGGCGCGGGGACTTCCCCCGTCAAACCGCAGAGGCTGCAGCGGACTGAGGCGTTTCCTTCCCCTGGGCTTATGGTTACGTGGATGGAGCGTCCTCCGCACCGGGGGCAGATGAAAAACTTGGGAAGGGTTCGCTTGATTATCTTTACTACTTTCTTCCTCCGCCTTCTACCCAAAACGATGCACCTAACCTTGCCATGTAGAATGTGGAGGTTATCTGAATTAAGCTTTAACCGGAGGCTTCCCCTGTTCACGGATCAGAACAGGCTGTTCTAAGGTGTAGGATTAAGGGCAAGCGGGCCGCTGTTATTTTCCGTGAGAAAGGGAGAAGGAGGTGAAGTCTTGAGCCAGAAAACCAACCGGTTTACCCTCACCACCGTGGCGGTAGCAGCCCTCATTCTCTTGGCTGCCAACATATCCCTGATGATTCCCCTCTACGCTGAAAGAGCAGCAGCCCCCAAGGGGGAGTTCCCCGCAGCGCCTTGGCAGCCGACCCAACTGGCGGAGCAGCGGGAAAATATCATATCCCTAACAGGAACCGGAACCGTCAAGGCGGAGCCTGATTTGGCCGTGATCCAGCTGGGCGTCGAGACGCGGGCATCGTCGGCGGGGGAAGCCCAAAGGCTGAACGCAGAGCGGATGGCCGGGGTGATCGCCGCCCTCCAAGAGGTGGGAATAGGAGAGGAGGACATGTGGACTGCGGGTTTCACCCTCACCCCTCTGACCAAGTATCCCGCGGGGGGAGGTGTTGCTGAAATCTTAGGCTACCTCTGTCGAAACAGTCTCACCGTCCAGTTAGACGACATGGAAGCTGTGGGGCGAATCCTCGACCTAGCCGTGGCCGCTGGAGCCAACCAGATCTCCTCGGTGTATTTCACCCTCTCCCAAGACCTGAGGAAAACACTCCAAGACCAAGCGACCACCATGGCGGTAGAGGACGCGGAGGCTAAGGCGCAGCTCCTAGCCGAAGCCGCTGGAGTCCAGCTCATCAGCCCTACCAGTCTCTCCCTCAGCGTAGGCTACCAGCCTGAATACAGGGTTTTCATGGAAGCCGCGGTGCCGATGCCTACTCCGGCTCCCACGCCCATCCTGCCGGGGGAAGTGGAGGTTACCGTAACCGTCTATGTGACCTACGCTTTCCAGTAGCCGTTTAAGGCTTCGCGTGGGAAGCCTACCCCAAACTTTTTACATCCGCTCCGTCCAGAGTTAGGAAGAAGGCGGACTCAGAGGGTTTTTGATGTCCAAAGACGAGGAGGCTTTCTTGGAGGCGGTGCTTCGCGGCAAAACCCTGCGGGTTTACTGGTATCTCCTCAAACGCGGCGGAGACCATCCCATCGGAGTTCGGGAAGTTCAGAGGGCCTTGGGCTTCAGCAGCCCCAGCGTGGCCTTACACCACCTGGAGAAGCTGAGGGACCTGAAGCTGTTGGACAAGACCGGAGGCGAATATCTTGTGGCCCGGGAGGTCAAAGTAGGCTTCCTCAGGCTTTTCCTCAAACTGGGCCGGCTGGTCTTACCCCGGTACCTGTTCTACGCCGTCTTCCTCACCACCATGCTAGCCGCCTACGTGGCCCTCTACCCTCAAAGCCTCTCCGCCCACAACCTCGTGGCTCTGATCTTCGGCGCCGCCGCCTCCCTCATTCTCTGGTATGAAACCTACCGCGTCTTGAAGGAGGCACCGTGGTGAAGGAGGCTGCCGGTTTGAAGCTCAACCTCAAGCTTTTATCCTCTGTTCTCCTAGCGGTAGCCCTAGGCTTTGGAGCCGTCGCAGTCCCCTGGGCGCTCCAACCCGGGGAAATAGTCTACAAAGAACCCTTGAGGGAAGCCTTCGAAACCGTGCCCGAACCTGTGCCTGCCCCTCTCCCCGCCCCCGCAGCCCCAGCTCAGCCTCCTTCACCCACCCTGCCGCTTCCCACCGTCCTCCTCCTGCCGCTTCTAGGCTGCCTAACAGGCTTCGTCGCCGCGTTCGTGGCGAGGAAACGTCTGAAGCCTCACCCATCCTAGCCGGGAAACACCAGCCCCCGTCCTAGACCATGAGGATGGGAATGTGGCTTCTCTTATGCTCGCTGGAGGCTTTGAGGCTGCAGACCCTCAGGACGGTTTTGAGGGGAAGCCCAAGCCTGCGAGCCACCAGCCGGGGGGACAGGCCTCGCTCCAGCCCGTAGAGAACCAGGTCCAGCGTCTGGTAGCGGATTCCCAGCTCCCCTTCATCCGTCTGCCCGGGCCAAAGCCCGGGGCTGGGGGTTTTCCGAAGGATCTGCGGGGGAATATCCAAGTACGCGGCCAGCTGGTAGACTTGGGTCTTGTAGAGGCCTCCGAGGGGGAGGACGTCGGAGGCTCCGTCTCCGTGCTTGGTGAAGTAGCCGGTTAAGATTTCGCTCCGGTTCCCGGTGCCCAACACCACGCCCTGAAGCCTGTTGGCGAAATAGTAGAGAACCAGCATCCGCATCCTAGCCTTCAAGTTGCCCTTGGCCAAGAGGCTGGAGGGATTGAAAACCGGCACCGTCTCGGAAACAGCCTTCAGAGGGTCGGAGATGTCCACGAGGAAGTATCTTATCCCCAGTCTGCCGGCGAAGCGCCCCGCATCCTCCACATCCCTCAGGTTGACGGTTTCCTTCTCCGGCATGGAGACCCCCACCACCCGGTCTTTTCCCAAGGCTTCCACAGCCAGCTTGGCCACCACCGACGAGTCGACTCCGCCGCTCAGCCCTACGACGGCGCAGGAGGCTTGAGCCTGCTCCACGAAACGCTTGAGGAGGGCGGTTAGCCTTTCCGCCGCGGCTTCAGGGTTTATCCTCAGAAGCTTCTCCGAAAGCTCGAATCCGTGAGCCAAAAGTATCCCTCCGGCTGCGGTGTATTTTCAACCTCTCAGGTTTTCTCGAACAAGATATTTAACCTCCTCTCACCGTAAAGGTTTACTGACCGGCTCGAGGGTCGGTTCCCGTTTCTCGGAAAGCGGGAGGCAGCGCTGTGAAAAAGAAAGGCGTGTTCATCGCTGTGGAGGGCATAGACGGGGCGGGCAAGACCACCCAGGCCTGCATGTTGGTGAAAAAGCTGAGGCAGATGGGCTATGAGGCAGCGTACACCACCGAACCCACCTACGGGCGGGTAGGCGACCTGCTTAGGCTTCACGTTTCCAAGCAGAAACCCCGCGCTCCCCTCTACGAGGCTTTGCTCTTCGCCGCGGACAGGTTTGAGCATGTGAAAAGGGAAATCCAGCCTAAACTCCGAAGGGGGCTGGTGGTGGTTTCCGACAGGTACCTCTACTCCAGCCTAGCCTACCAGGGAGCCGCGGGAGTCAGCCTCCCCTGGCTTCGGGAGGTTAACTTCTTCGCCCCCAAGCCGGACCTAACTTTTTACATCGACATATCCCCTGCCAAAAGTTTAAAGCGGAAGGCGGGGAAGGTGGGCGCCTACGAGAGCCTGAGCTACCAGAAGAAGGTTCGAAAAATCTACTTGGACATGGCTGAGGAAGAAGGCTTCACCGTCTTGGAGGGGGAAAAGGGGGCGGAGGAGCTTCACAGGGACATGCTTTCCAAGGTCTTGAAGCTTCTGCCCAAACCCAGGAAGGGCGGAGGCTAGAGGCTCTTCAGTTCGATGAGCTTCAGGGGCTTCAGTCTCCTTTTTTCAGCCTCCTCGTTTATCTTGGCAACCAGCCGCTCTATCAGCTCGTCTAAGGGCAGCCTCCGGGTTCCCTTAAAATGGCTGACTTGGATTTCCAAGGAACCCCTCTCTTGGAAAAGGAAGCGGACGAAGTTGAAGTCTCCCCAGAGAGGCGCGCTCTTCCCCCCGCTTTTGTTATGCCGGTAGACGATGTGGACGAAGAAATCCAAAACATCATTCTTTCCCTTACTGAGGTGGCGTTTGATCCTTTCAACTTCCTCCTCCCTGAGGAAGATGAAGCTGTTGCTCTCGGCAACTCCCACCTCGTAGGCGGTGGTCAAGCCTAGGGCGCTGCCCTCCGGGGGGAGGTTTTCCTTCTGGGAGTTAAGCCGCCCCATGGCTTCCACCACCAAAACCTGAAGCTTCGCAGGGGAGAAGCCGTAGGAAAACTGGGCGTAGGCTTGGATCACGGAGGGAAAATTTTCAAAAACACCCAGCATGGCTTCTCCCGAAGGAGATTTCTCTGGGCTGAAGTATATAAGCGAATTTGCACCCTTCTTTCAAAATGGCGGAACCCTGCGGTAGAGCATGTTGCTTGAACATGTAACACATCCCCTCCTCCGGCCGAGGACGGTGGAGAGGAGATCCTACCAAGAAGCCATAGCAGCCACCTGTCTCCGAGGAAACACCCTCGTCATCCTCCCCACCGGCCTCGGCAAGACCACCATCGCAGCCTTAACCGCGGCGGAGAGGCTGCGGCTTCACCCCGAAGGCCGATGCCTCATCCTAGCTCCGACGAAGCCTCTGGCCCTCCAGCACTACCAAACCTTCAGGCGGGTTTTCAACCTAGAGGACTCTGCCTTCTGCCTGCTGACCGGGGAAAACCCTCCCCAGGAGAGAAGCACCACCAGCGGCCGCCTCATCTTCATGACCCCTCAGGTTTTGGAGAACGACCTCGTCGCGGGAAGAACCACCCTGCGGGATGTGGTTCTTTTGGTTTTGGATGAAGCCCACCGGGCGGTGGGCAACTACGCCTACGTGTTCATAGCCAAAAACTACGCTGAGGCAGCCCGGCATCCGCTAGTCCTAGGCCTAACCGCCTCCCCCGGCTCCTCGAGGGAAAGGATCAGGGAGGTTAAGGAAAACCTGGGCATCAGGTTTGTCGAAGCCAGAACCGACCGAAGCCCCGATGTGAAGCCCTACGTTATGCCCACCCAGGTGGAGTGGGTGAGAGTCCAGCTTACGCCTCCCCTGGAAAAAATCCGGGAAAAACTTCAGGTCTTCTTCAGGGAGAAGGTCAGCGCCTTGAAGGAAGCCGGCTTCCTCCCCACAGCCTCAAGGTTGCACCTGAAGTTCAGGGACATCTCCCAAGCGGAGGAAAAGCTCAGAAAAGAAATCGCCCGGCAGCCCAGTCCTCTCCCGGAGCTCCGCCGGCTTCTGGTGGACCTGCACAGTGCGAGGAAGGCCTCCCATGCCTTGGAGCTGCTGGAAACCCAAGGCCTAGCCGCGCTGGGAGAATACTTCCGCCTGCTGGAAACCCGGGCGAGGCGGGCGGGAGCCCCGGCTTCGGTGAGGCAGATGCTGCTGGACGGGCGGATTCAGGAAGCCCTAAGCCTGACCTTGGTCTACGGTGAAAAGGGCGTGGAGCACCCTAAGTTTGGAAGGCTCGTGGAAACGGTGGAGCGTTTCCTAGCCCAAGGAGCCCGCCGCGTCATCGTCTTCACCAACTACCGGGAGACCGCGGAGAGGCTGAGGGTGAGGCTGGGGGAAAAACCCGGGGTCCGGGTTGCGAAGCTCATCGGGCAGGCGAACAGGCAGGGGGAGCGAGGCCTCAGCCAGCAGAAGCAGACTGGGGTCCTAGCAGCCTTCAGGGAGGGGGAATTCAACGTCCTCGTGGCCACCCAAGTGGCGGAGGAAGGCTTGGACATCTCGCAGGCGGACGCTGTGGTCTTCTACGACAACATACCCAGCGCCATCAGGTTCATCCAGCGGCTGGGGAGAACAGGGAGGAGAGCTCCGGGGAAAGCTGTGATCCTCCTCACCGAGGGAACGAGGGATGAAGCCTACCACTGGATTGCCAAGCATAAAGAAAAAGCCATGATGGAGGCGGTGAGGGAGCTGCAGATGCAGGGGAAGGAGAAGAGGGAAAATGGTAAACAGCAGGAGCTGGGAAAGTTCATGGCCGCCGCAGCCTCCAGGGAGGAGAAGGAAGAGGGGAAGCTTCAAGTCTACGTGGACACCCGGGAAGCCTCCTCCCCGGTGGTCAGGGAGCTGGCCTCCTTCGGCTTGAAGCTCAACCTGACCAGCTTGGAGGTAGGCGACTACGTCCTCTCCCAGGACACAGCGGTGGAGCGGAAGAGTGTTCGAGACTTCGCCGCCTCCATCGTCGACCGCCGGCTTTTCACCCAGGCGGAGAGGCTGGCCTCCGCCTACCGGAAGCCTCTCTTCATCGTGGAGGGCGAGGGCCTCTACCAGGCTTCAGGGGTTTCTCCCCCCGCGCTTCGGGGGGCTATCCTCAGCCTCATCTTCGACTTCCGAATTCCCGTGCTCTGGACCAAAACCCCCGGGGAAACCGCTCTGATGATTTATTCCCTAGCCAAAAGGGAGCAGGCGGAGAAGCCCGTTCACATCTCCCTCAGGGAGAAAAAGCCCCCCACCTTGGCGGAGCAGCAGGAATACATCATAGCCGGACTCCCCAGCGTGGAGGCCACCTTGGCCAGGAAGCTTCTCGCAGCCTTCGGCTCGGTGGAGAAGGTCATCACAGCCGGGGAGGAGGAGCTGAAAAAAGTGAGGGGAATAGGCCCTAGGATAGCGGAGAAGATAAGGGAAGTTGTCACAGCTAAGTATCCCCGAAGCTCGGAGGATGCGGAGGAGGAGAGAGGGAAAAACCAGGCTGAGGCTGCGGAAGACTGATCAGCCCTGCTTTCTCACCCTCCTAACCCTCTCCAAGGCTTCCAAGAACGTAACGGCCAAACCCGCTAAGGTTTCCAAAGCCTCAGGCTTCTGCTCCCCCCTCAGCTTGGCTTCCAATTGTTGAAGTTTGAGGAGCAGAGTTTCCTCCAAGGTTGTCAGGGCTGGGGGGGCAGCCAGCTCCACTGCCTCTTCGTCGGATTTCACCACAACGACTTTCCGCTGGCATTTTATGCAGTAGATTTCACCTGAGGCGGTTTTGAAGAGGGGAGAGCTGCAGCTGGGGCAGGCTTCGCCAAGCATGGTCGCCCCGGATTTCAAAATCTCCGCCATTTTTCTGATGTCTTCGCTCATGGTTAACCGTCACCAACTATCTAGCCGGGTTTGGATAAAAAATATATCGGAGGAAAGGTATAGAATACACTGTCGCCTTGAATCGGCTTCACTCCGAATTCAGCCGCAGCCCTCACGGTGGTGGAGGATGGTTAAGCGTAAGCGGAAAATCGAAGAATACGAGCAAAGCCTCAGCCAAGCCACAGGCGTGCTTAAGGAAATCTCCGAAGACACCACCACCCCCAGAAACATCAGGAGAGCTGCCAAAAGTGCCATCGAAGCCCTCCATGACACTTCTCTCTCCCACGCCGTGAGGTCGGCTAATGCCATTTCGATTCTGGACGAAATCTCCCAGGACCCCAACATGCCCCCCTATACGCGGACCCGCATCTGGAACGTGGTAAGCATCCTCGAAACCATCAAAGACTGACCCCGCCCTCGTTTCTCACAGAGGAGCGCGGAGGGCTTTCTGGATCTCAGCCAAAAGCAAAGGGTTTCCCGCGGCGATGAAGGAAACCCGCTGCGTGGGGGTGTCAGCTGAAGCGTCTAAGATGCGACCCTGCTCATCGACTATCAGCCCCCCCGCCTCCCGGAGGATGTGGTAGGCAGCCGCCAAGTCGGTGACCCGCAGCCTCCCCCGCACGTCCACGAAAGCGTCCAACCTCCCCGAGGCCACATAGCAGACTTCCAAGGCGTTGGCTCCGAAGTGGCGGCTGTGCTTGGCCCGGCGGGCAAGGGAGGAAATCTTCCTCATCTGAAGCCTAGGAATGGGAGGGTTAAAGTTGATGCCCACCAAGGCCTTTTGGAGGGTGGAGACCTCTGAGGCCTTCAAGGGCTTACCGTCAAGGTAGCTTCCCTTCCCCCTAACCGCCCAGTAGGTTTCCCCATGGTAGAGGTCCTGAACCAAGCTGGTGTGGACGGCTGAAAGCCGGGGGCGGTCGGCGGCGGCGAGGGAAACCGCGTAAAAAGGAATCCCCCTGAGGGCGTTGTTGGTTCCGTCCAAAGCGTCGACGATGAGGTATCCCTCCCCCGGCCCTCTCTCAGGGGCGACGAAGCCTTTTTCCTCGCTGACGACGGTGCAGGAAATCCCCCACTTTTTCAAGGTGGAAAAAACAGCGTCCTCGGACTCCGCGTCGATAAGCCGCGTTCGGTCGCCGCCTGCGCCCACACCCAAAGGCTCCGCCCCCTCGGAGGTCCCGGCCAGCCGCAGGGTTCTCCGTCGAATCTGGGAAGCCATCTCCTTCAGCAGCTCTAGGTCCAAAACCATGCTCCGCGACCCTGCTTGAAAGCGCCTTCAAGGCTGGAGAGGGGCGACGCTTTTCAACTCTTCACTTAGAGGCGGTGGGTCCTGAAGGTTGACGTTCACACCTCACGCCGGCCTGCAGTTTCCCCTCATGCCCGCGCCCCTCCAAGCGTTAAACGTCCAAGCTTAGGTTGCTCCCTCCCGGGCCTAGCCGGGTTCGCTTGGCAATGCCGCCAACCTGCCCCTACGAGCAGGCTGAGGGCATCCGCCAACCCTAGAGGACAGGCACTCACGGAGGCGCCTGCAGGTTGAACGTGGGGCTGAGGGCGTCTCCCTTCAGCTTTCGGCCCGCCGTGTAGGGGATTTGCGGTCAAACCTGCCGGAGCAGGTTTTCAGGGAACCCCTAGCTCCCCGCCTAGACCCACCGCCAAAGAAAGAAGGGCGCCGATCTAAGTTAAATTTTTTCAACGCCTCCGCTGGAAGCCGATAGCTTTTTATCGAATTTTCAGCTTCCCCATGGGTGATCAGAGCTCTGCAGGCGGCTGGCTTCTTGAAGGACGGTTTGACCTCTGTTCCCGAGGATAAGGTTCTTGTTCTGGATTTCGGAGGGCAGTACTCGCACCTCATCGCCCGGAGAATCCGGGAGTGCCGGGTTTACTCGGAGCTGATTTCCTACACGGTTTCGCCGCGGGAAGTTCAAACTCTCCAACCCAAGGGCCTCATTCTCTCCGGAGGGCCTACCAGCGTTTACGAGGAGGACGCTCCCCTCTGCGACCCTGAACTCTTCAAGCTGGGCATCCCCATCCTAGGCATCTGCTACGGCCTCCACGCCATGGTTCACCTCCTCGGAGGCAGCGTAGTCCGGGCGGCCCGAAAGGAGTATGGAAAGACGGAGCTTTTCATCGGCGACCGCTCCGACCTTTTCCAGGGATTGGAAAACCGGACGGTCTGCTGGATGAGCCACGGGGACATGGCGGAAACCCTCCCCGAAGGGTTTGAGGTCATCGGCCGCACGGCCAACACCCCGACGGCCGCCATTCGGAGGAGAGACAGGAAACTCTACGGAGTTCAGTTTCACCCTGAGGTAGCTCATACGCCGCGGGGGCTGGACATTCTGAAAAACTTCGTCTACCGGGTCTGCGGCTGCAGGCCTACGTGGACCATGGAGTCTTTCATCGAAAACGCTGTGAAGGAGATCAGAGAAACCGTGGGGAAAGACCGGGTTCTCTGCGCCCTCAGCGGAGGCGTGGACTCCTCCACGGTGGCGGTCTTGGCCCACAAAGCCCTAGGCGACCAGCTTACCTGCGTCTTCGTCGACCACGGGCTTCTCCGGAAAGGCGAAGCGGAGCAAGTCTTGGAGATGCTGGAAAAGTTCAAGATGAACATCATTCATGTCAGCGCCGCGGAAAGATTCCTGTCGAGGCTGAAGGGCGTGGATGACCCTGAGGAAAAGAGGCGGCTGGTCGGAGAAGAGTTCATCCGCGTCTTCGCCGAGGTGGAGCGGGAGAAGGGCCCCTTCCAGTGGCTGGTGCAGGGAACCCTCTACCCCGACGTCATCGAAAGCGCGGGGGTGAAAAGCCCCGCTGCCAAGATAAAGACCCACCACAACGTAGCCGGGCTGCCGTCGTGGATGAAGTTTAAGCTTCTAGAGCCCTTGCGGTGGCTTTACAAGGACGAGGTCAGAGAGGTCGCAGGCCTGCTGGGTATCCCCCGGGAGATCGTGAGAAGGCATCCTTTCCCAGGCCCAGGCCTCGCCGTCAGGGTCTTAGGCCCTGTGACCCCTGAGAAGCTGAGGATATGCCGGGAGGCCAGCTTCATCGTGGAGGAGGAGTTGAAGAAGGCCGGCTTGTACGACGCGGTCTGGCAGGCTTTCGCCGTGGTCGGCGAGGATAAAGCCGTGGGGGTGCTGGGGGATGAGCGGAAATTCGGCTACATCGTCACCGTGAAGGTGGTGGAGTCGGTGGACGCCATGACCGCGGAGTGGAAGCGGCTTCCCTACGAGCTCTTGGAGCGAATAAGCAGTAGGATCACCAACGAGGTGGACGGTGTCACGTGGGTGACCTACGCCATCTCCAGCAAGCCGCCTTCCACCATCGAACCCTGCTGAGCCTTCAAGGCTTCTTCAACCTTTGAAATCTGGCTGCCACTTCTTCCACTTCTTCCGAGGTCAAATTTGCCGAGGCTGCCTTGAAGAGAACATGGTCCTCCCGGTAGATGTGGCTTCGGAGGAGGTCAATCAAATGTTGCGCTTTACCCCTCACCTCCGCAGCCTCCCCCCGGTTTAAGGCTTTTTCCAGCAGTTCCACGATCATTCTGATAGACTTGTGCTCCGCCATCATCACTTGCACAGGCCCGCCGGGAGGCCGCACCGGTCCACCCATGGAGGTGGCTGCCTTTTCAAAATACCTGCCCAACACCGGGAACAGACCCTCCTCTTCCTTTCTAAAATGCGGGGCGGAGTAAGCTTGGATTTCGGAGAGAATCTCCCGCACGCTTCCCAGATCCAAGCTGGCTGCGGAGGCTTCGAGAGCCCTAAGCCTATCTAAAACGTATCTGTGCTCGCAGCTCAGCTCGCCTAATGGATTGGAAGACGGCACAAGACACCGCCCCAGAGGCTGGTTGAAACGGTAACAGGGGGCTTATTCGTAGACAACGCCTTCTCCCCCCCGAGGGTAACGCCACTTTATGGCCTCGGTTTGGCAGAGGTGATAGCAGGTGCCGCATTCGAAGCATCGTTCCATTCCATGCATCCAACGGGCTGTTCCTTCGCTGAGAACCCAGGAGCCTGAAGGGCAAAGTTTAACGCAGAGGCCGCAGCCTGTGCATTTTCCCTCCAAAACTTCCACGTGGACTTTGGTTTTAGGCTGCCTCCGCGTCAGCTTAGCCCAGCTTCTCTCCGTCGGTTGGTTTTCCATGAGGAGGCCCCCCTTTCCGGCAGGCGTTTCTCTCCGCTGAGAGGGATGCAAAACCTTAAAACATTCAGGTTAAATAAAGATTAAAGAAAGAGAAGTAAAGGGTGCTTCCGCTGAGCGGCGACTACGTAGCTTCTTCAACCAGCTCGGTGCCGGAGGATTTCCTAACTTACCTTTCGGAGGCGAAGAGGCAGGTAGATGAGGAGCTCCGGCGGCTGATTTCATCCCTCCGAGAGCTGAAGCTCCACCCCCAGATGGCGTATGCCGCTCTCTCCCAAGGGAAAAGGCTTAGGCCCATCTTAGTGTTGATGAGCGGGGAGGCGGTGGGTGGACGCCGGGCTGAGCTGATGCCTCTGGCTCTGGCCTTCGAGCTAATCCACACGGCCACACTGGTTCACGACGACATCATCGACGGAGACCTCCTCAGGCGGGGAGTTCCCACCCTTTACCAGCAGTGGAAGGACAAGGCCATCCTGGGAGGCGACGCCCTGTTCGTCCACGCCATCAACCTCGTGGCGGGCTTCGGCCCTGAGGTCATGAAGAACGTCTGCAGGGCGACGTTGGAGGTCTGCGACGGGGAGTTCATGGACGTCTCTCTCAACCTTCCCACAGCCACGGAGGAAGAGTATCTTCTGAAGATCAGGAAGAAGTCCGCATCCCTCTTCGGCACCGCTGCCCAATGCGGCTGCATGGCGGGCGGAGGGACGGATGTGGAAGTGAAAGCCCTAGCCACCTACGGGGAGTTCTTCGGCATGGCCTACCAGGTCAGCGACGACCTCCATGAGCTGGAGACGGAGAAGACGGTTCCCAGCGACCTCAAGAACAGGAGGGTCATTCTCCCCTACATTCACCTCTACAGGCATGGCAGCGCTGAGCTGCGAAACCTCCTAAAGGAAACCTTTGAACGTCGGACAGCGTCCCTCAGCGACGCGGCTGAAATTTTCAAAGGCTTAGAGGAATTCGGCTCCCTCGCCTACTGTCGGAGGAAGATAAAGGAGTACGCTGAGGTGGCGGAGAAAAGCTTAGCTCCCCTCAGGAACAACCAATACAAGGACTACCTGCATCACCTGCTCCGCTACTTCACCTGAAAACGTAGGCCAAAGTTTAAATTTCCCCTCTCCCTCATAAGCATCCTCACAGCTTCACCGACAGAGCCTTCGCGAGGATTCTGAGGTTGGAAGCCGAAAAGCCTAAGCTCATCGCCGTGGTGGGCGACAGCAAAGCTGGGAAGACCCACCTAGCTGGGTTTCTGATAGCCCACTTCACCCGCAAGGGCCTCCGGGTAGGTTCGATGAAGCACATCCACGACGCTCAGCTGACGTTGGACAAGCCTGGAAAGGACACCTGGAGACATGTGCAGGCAGGGGCGAAGGTCACCGTGGGCGTTGCCAGCCGGGAGTGGGTCCTCTTCAAGCGGGAAGATACCTCCCAGCTCAGCTGGGAAGAGCTGTTAGCTCCCCTGAGGAGGGAAAAGCTAGACCTCGTGGTGGTGGAAGGCTTCAGATACGCCCTCAAGGACAGGTCGGATGTTCCAAAACTTTTGGCTGCAAAAAACATGGAAGAACTTAAAAGGGCAGTGGAACAGCTGGCTCCGCCCCTTCTGGCTGCGGTGGGCAAGGTGGCGGAGGCCGCCTCCTCCTACCGGGGGCTTCCCGTCTTGGAGCTTCCCAAGGATGGAGAAAGGCTTCTCGCCTTGGTGGAGCGGTTTCTCTTCCCAAAGCCTCCCGGGTGAGGGGGGTTAATCGGGGATTCCGAAGAAGGGGAGAACGTCCTCCCTCAGCTTCTTCTCCACCTCCCCCCTCTTCAACGGAGGTATCCACATTTCCCGTTGAGGTTTGATCAGTCTCACCACCTCGCCGGTGGAAATTTCCCCCTGCAGTTTGCGGGAAAGCTGAACCGCGGTGAGATATTTATCAGGGTCGTAGGCTAGGAGGCGGCTGGGCTCCACGGCCAGCACCAGGTCCAACTTCCGCAGCCCCGGCCAAGGTAGGGCGATGTTGCCGTAGCTTTCGATGACCACAACCTCATGGGCTTCGCCCACCCGTTTGTAGGCTAGGTCGGAGGCGAGGTTGTAGTATTCCATCAGGGAGTCTTGGCCTTCGCCGTCCCTGACCCTGTAGACCTTGGAAGCTCGGCTGCGGAGTCCCTTCCAAAGCTCCTCCAGCCGGCTGTCGGATGCTGCGGAAATGTTTTCCACCAAAATGGTTTCGGTTTTCTCCCCGCAGAGTGTGATCCTGTCCAAGATGAAGGGGGGAAGCAGGGAGAGGGACCTCTGGAGGGTGGGCTCCCCCCATATTCTGTGCACAGGGTTCACAACCTCCACCGGCAGAGAGGTGTGGGAGGCTTGATGGAGAAGCTTGGCGTCCTTCCCGTAGAGGGTTCCCCGGCTGAGGGCTTCCTCGAGGACGTCGAAGTCATACCAGAGATTGTTGCCGGCCCTGGGTTTGAACCCGCAGACATCCAAGCCCTTTCCCCGCAGGTAGTCCAGCAAGGCTAAGGTCAGAGTGGTCTTCCCCGCGTCCACCTCCTTAAGGCCTACGACCAAAATTCTCTCCAAGGCTTCAATCCCCCGGCTAGGCTTCGGTTTTCTTCGAATCCTTCAAGCCGCCTTCGCCCACCTGCTCATGGTGAACTCTCCTGATCCGGGTTGAAAGCGGGTTTAATTTTTTCCTCCACGTAGCTCCAGAACTCCGCGGTTTTTCCTCGAAATTCGGAGGCAGCTTGGGTGAGGTGCAGAAACTCTCCCCTTGGGAGCATCCTAGGTATGAGGATGAGCGCTCTCCCCAACTTCGACACCTGGGGTGCGAGGTTGAGGCTTCGCTAGCAAGATGGCTGCGTCCTTATATCTGTTTTTCGAAGGCCTGATTCAAAATCTTTAATTTTAAGCCCCCTCAACATCCTATGCGGCAACCCTCATGAAAAAGGCTGGAAGACAGATGACCATGCCGGTAGTCTTCGTCGAAGTCAGCGTCCTCTCCCACGCCACCGAGGACAAGGAGAAAGTCTTAGAAGCCTTCAAGCATGCCCTAACCGAGGAAGTCTACGGAGAAACTGAAATAGCCGAAGACAGGCTGGAGGGACACTACGGAAACCCCATCACCCTCCTCAAAGTCCGGGTTAACAGGAAGGCTCAGGTGAGAAAAATCCTCGAAAACGTCTTCTCCAAACTGGAAGACCCAGACCGCCGCCGGTTGCTCTCTCAGGCTGAAAACCACATCGACGAAGGAGGCAGCTTCTACCTGAGACTTGACAAGCAAGCGGCCTATGTGGGGAAAATGAAGCTGGCCAACGCCGACCCCCTCCGCCTCCAAGTTAAGCTGTCCATACCCAGAAGGCAGAGGGAAAAACTCCTAGAAGCATGCCGAAATCTGATCCACGGGCAAGCCGATTAGGCGGTGGGATTTGGCGAAATTCGTCGACCTCCACCTGTCCCCCTCCTGGGGAGACGCAAAGGAAGCCGGTAGACTGGTGGCGGAGACCGCCCGCTTGGGCTTCAGGGCTGTGGCTTTAGCCACCACCAGGGCTGAAGGCCCTCAAACACAGCGGTCTGTCTTCGAGGAAGACCTTTCAACCCGCGGCGTGGAAGCAGTCAGGAGGCTTAACCTACAGCCTTCCACCCCAGAGGAGCTTCTCAAAGACCTTAGAGTCCACCGGCGGAATTTCGAGGTGGTCTCCGTCACCTGCGAAACCGACTCCCTGGCGAGGTTGGCGGCTAGAGACTCCCGGGTTGACCTTCTACGTTTTCCCCTTTCCCCTCGGCTTCAGCTTTTCGGTGAGGTGGAGGCGGAGCTGGCCTCGGGCTCTAATGCCGCCTTGGAGGTTGACATGGCTTCCGTGGTGGGGGTGGAGGAATACGCTTTGCCCAGGGTCCTAAGGGAACTCCGTCGAAGGCTGAGGTTGGCTGAAAGGTTTAAAGTCCCTGTGGTGGTCTCCAGCGGGGCTGCTGACGTCTATGGGCTGAGGTCTCCCCGGGACATGGCAGCCTTCCTGAGGGTTCTGGGGCTGCCTCCCCAAGCCGCCCTTAAGGCGGTGTCCCGGAACCCAGCTGCCATCATTCAGAGGAACCGGGAGAAGCTTGACTCCTCCTTTGTGGGGGTAGGCGTCCGCTTGGTGAAAGAGGCTGAGGGGAAGGATGGATAAAAAGGCGAGAAAACGCTACCTGCTCTTCCAGGTTCTCTCAGACTCGGAGAAGTTGGAGAAAAAAAAGGTAGGGCAGGTTTTATTCCACAGGTTCCGGCTTCTTTTCGGAGCCTTCGGCCTAAGCCAATCCGACCTCTCCTTCCTCGCCTACGATGGGGAGAAGAAGCTGGGAGTCCTCCGATGCTCCCACGAGTATGTGGAACATGTCCGCGCAACCCTAGCCCTCACCGCGGAGGTTCAAGGCTCCAAAGCCCGCTTCCACGTGGTCCGGGTTTCAGGCACCCTCAAGACTTTGAAAGAAACCGCTCTTCTCTCTTTCGGGTCGCCGCTGAAACCTGAAGGGAAATAGCTACGCCACCCTTTAGGGAGCCAAGCTGGCTTATCTTCGAAATCTAACCTTGTCGCTTTCCTTCTTCCAGTGGAAGGCGGCTGCATGGGCTTCCTCATCGGAGCAAAGCCTGTCGCCTTTGATGTTTAGAATATGCAGTTTACCGTCTTCAACCTGGATGTTGAGAGGCCCGTGGCCTTTGAGGTAAGCCATGGTCACAGCGTCGTGGATGATGCTGCCGAGGATCCTCTCCAGCTTGCCGAGGTCTTCTTCATCCCTAACCCTGCGCAGCATGGACTTCAGCTTCACCGAGTGGAAAGCTACTTCCTTGGCGTGAATGTCGATGCACACATCGCAGATGGAAACCTTCAAAAAATTCACCTAAATATGGTTTCAACCCGAGGTCACAAAAACATTTCTGTTTATTTTTTAAACCCTCTCCATCCCCTTTTTCTCCACGGAAAAGTTCACTTCCCCATCCCGCAGCCTTCTGCCAACACGGTTTCCGGCTAAGCTCTGCAGCTCAAATTCTATCCAAACATTTTTATTGTGCAAGCTTCAGATGTCAGTCATAACGGGAAGAAGCAATGTACTCCGAAGAGTTTGACGCCAGATGCCGAGACAGCGCCTGCGTCTGCGGAGGTTCAGGCTGCCTCATGTGGGTGGTGGACTACCACCGGTGGAGCCGGCAGCTGCTCTGCAACATAGGCGGCCTGATCTACATGGAAGTGGAAGGCGACTTGGAAGTCTACGACTACGTGGGGGACGTGCCGGGTTTGAAGGGGAACCCCGCCCGCCATACTCCGCCTGTGCCTTCCCCAGACGACTACTTCCGCTGCGCCGACTGCAACAGGCTTACGTTGAAGACGGGAAAACACCACCTTTACTGCCCCGCCTGCTCCGACTTCCGAAGGCGGGAGCGGAAGCGAAAATGGATTCAGCAACGCAGGAAATCTGCGAAGCAGGCGGAGACAGCAGGGCAGAAAACCGTGTGAGTCTGCTTCTACCCGGGAAAAGTCCTTCTTATCGCCATTATTATTAGTCTGGCAAAAAGGTCTACAGGGGTTTCTGGGGAAAACTTGTTAAGCTTCAGCGTCCCCTTAATTAAGGGCGGCAGCCTTAAAACCGAATGGGAATGACCCAGCTTGACTCGATGTTCAGTCTGCGGGAGGGAGGTGAACCTTCCCTTCCTCTGCAATTACTGCGGCGGCTTCTACTGTGCAGAGCATAGGCTGCCTGAATACCACAGCTGCTCCGCCCTCGGCACCCTCCAAAGGCCTGTTATTGAGGGGAGAATAACCTCCATCCCCTTTGAGGCTCCTTCCTTTGAGCGGAGGAGGCTGAGGCCGTCGGCCAGCAGCCGGGAGTTGAGGGACTTGGGCATCGCCTTGGGGGTGCTGATGCTGGTGGGGCTTTCCTGGCAGAGGTTCATCTTCGCCCTGTCCCCGCTTATGCTTCTGGGAGTAGCCTTAGGGGTCGCCCCCGCCTTTCTCCTCCACGAGGTGATGCATAAGCTGACGGCTCAGAGGTTTGGAGCCTGGGCGGAGTTCAGGCTTGACCCTTTTGGCATGATGATCACGGTCATATCCATTTTTTCCCCTTTCTTCAAGGTCATTGCCCCGGGGGCGGTGATGATTTCAGGCTACCACCTGACGAGGGAGGACATGGGGAAGATCGCCCTCGCAGGTCCCCTGACCAACATCACCCTAGCCATGGTTCTCCTCGCCTTGCCCTTCCACCACTGGATAATCAACCTGGCAGTAACCTTCAACCTCTTCATAGCCTTCTTCAACCTCCTCCCTTTCTCCATCCTCGACGGCCGGAAGATCATCAGCTGGAACAAGCTTGCATGGGCCGCCGCCTTCGCTCTGACCGTTTTCCTCTTCGCAGCCCGGGCCTTCGTCTTCTAACGGTAAGCCTTTAAATCCCCGGGAAGGGCGGGTGGTGTGCAGAAAACTTATAACTGAGGCCTCCAGTTTCTGGAGACAGAGAGCGGGTGGTTGACTCCCTCCGTTCCGCTGTGACAGAAACCCCAAAAGGGAGGAAAAACCGGATGGAATCAAGAGACCTAACCTTAGCTGCCATTTTTGGCGCCCTCTACGCCGTGGGCGTCGTGGCCTTGGCGCCCATCAGCTTTCTCCCCTTCCAGGTTCGAATCGCCGATGCCCTTCTCCCCCTGACCATGCTCTTCGGCTACCCCGCCATCTTGGGCGTGACCCTCGGATGCGTGGTGGCCAACAGCTTCGGGGGGCTGGGACTGGTGGACATGACCCTCGGACCCTTGGCCAACTTCCTCGCCTGCTCCGTGGGCTACCGGCTGGGGAGAAAAAGCAAGCTCGCCGGCTCCGCAGCCATAACGGCCATCGTAACCCTGATAGTAGGCGCCTACTTGGGGGTTCTCTTCCACCTGCCTCTCACCGTAACCTGGACGGGGGTTCTCCTCGGCTCCATTGTAGCCGTCAACATGGTAGGGCTGCCTCTGACCTACGCCCTGGACCGGAGGAAAGCCTACCTTTTCAGGCAGCCTAGGAGAAAAGGGTAGATTCACTGGGCTTCAACAGGCTGCGGTCAAATAGGTTCATAAACCCTCAGCCCTTATAGGATTAGGCAAAAGCGACGGGAAGCGCTCATGACGGACAGAGAGTTCTTCCAGAGGTCTTTGAGGCTTATAGAAGCCAGCAGGGCGCATGAGAAATACCGGGAAAAAGAATGCATAAACCTGATAGCCAGCGAGGGGTTGAAGTCCCCCGCGGCCATGGAGATGCTTCACCTCTGCCGGGACTTGGAAGCTCGATACTGCGAAGGTGAAAACGACCTGGAGGGGCATGTGAAGGAAAGACACTACCAGGGGCAGAGGTTCATAACCCAGATTGAAAACCTCACCGCCGACCTGGTGAAGGACATCTTCCGATGTAGCTGGGTTGAGATCAGGCCGCTTTCAGGGACGCAGGCGAATCAGGTTACCTTCTTCGGGCTTTCATCCCTCACCAACAACAGCAAGATGGCCGCGGTGCCCCTCAGCGCGGGAGCGCATATCTCCCACGACTATACAGGGCTGGCAGGCCAAGTGGTGGGGTTGGAGATCATCAACATGACCTACGACCATGAGGAGTTGAACATAGCCGTCGACGAGTCTGTCAGGATAATCAAAGCAGCTAGGCCGGGAATAGTCACCTTGGGCGGAAGCCTCTTCCAGTTTCCCCCTCCCATGGAGGAGCTGGCTGAAGCGGCGAGGGAGGTAGGCGCCTTCGTCGTCTATGACGCTGCACATGTCCTAGGCCTCATAGCCGGGGGGCAGTTCCAGCAGCCCTTGAAGGAGGGAGCGGACTTTGTCACAGGGTCGACGCATAAGACTTTCCCCGGGCCTCAAGGCGGCTTGGTCTTCGCCGACCTGAGAGAGCCGAGGCAGAGGGACGCGGCTAGGGAGATTCAGCACGCAGTTTTCCCCCTCTCCACGTCCAACACCCATCCCGGGAGGTTTCCCGCCTTGGCCATAGCGGCCTTGGAGCTGAAGCTCTACGGTGACCAGCTTGCCAAGCAGACGGTCAGAAACGCTCAAACAGCTGGGGAATGCCTCTTCGAAAACGGACTTAAGGTTTTGGGGGAAAAGCACGGTTTCACCCAGTCCCATCAGATAGCCGTGGATGTTCAGGAATACGGCGGCGGGGCTAGGGTTGCCAAAAACCTGGAGAAGGCCAACATCATCATCAACAAGAACCTCCTCCCCTACGACAGCCAAAGCGACCGGGCGAGGCCGTCGGGGATCCGGCTGGGCTTCCAGGAGGTAACCCGAAGAGGCTTCAGGGAAAGCGACGTGAAACACCTCTGCAGCCTAATCTTGGACGTGGTTAAAGGCAGAAGAGACCCGCGTTTGGTGAGGAAAGAAGTGATGGAGCTCAGGCAAAGCTTCCAAGGCATCCGCTACGGTTTCAAAAGCCTTGAGGAAGTGGAAAACCGCCTCAGGAAAAAACTCGGCTTAGTTTAAACTCTCCAGAAACTTCTAGGGACCTAACGCTTATTAGCCTCAGGGAGTTTTTTCTTTTTCAACGTTTCAAAGGACGGGACGCTGTTGAGTGAAGATGAAGAATTGGAGAAAATCAAACAGGAGAAGATGCGAAAGATGCTGGGTGGAAGCAACCCTGAAGTCGTCGATAAACCTATACCCCTCACCGACTCCAATTTTCAGGAAACCCTCCGCCAGCATCGGTTACTCTTAGTAGACTTCTGGGCTCCTTGGTGCGGGCCCTGCAGGATGGTTGCCCCTGTCATCGAGGAGCTGGCCGGCCGATATGCCGGGTCCGCTGTCTTTGGAAAGCTGAACACTGATGAAAATCCCAAGACAGCCATGAAGTACGGAATATCCGCCATCCCCACCCTCATTGTTTTCAAAAACGGAGAAGAAGTCGACCGCATGGTCGGGGCTGCGCCCAAAGCTGAGATCGAGGCTCTTCTGCAGAAGCATCTTCAAACATAGCCTCGGTTTCTCCGTGAAATCGCAGTCGTAAAAAAGCATATCAACTGGCTCCGCTATACCTCTGTGTGTAAGAGTTTTATGCGGAGGACTGTTGCGTGGGTTTGGTCCCTGAAAAGGAAAGAGTAAAGCTGACGGAGAAATTTGCCAGAGAGCTCACGGGAACCGTCACCTTGGTGCTCTTCACCCAAGAGTTCGAGTGCCCCCACTGCAAAGAAACCCGGCAGCTCGTCGAAGAGCTGAGTGAACTCTCGGAGAAGATCAACGTGGAAGTCTACGACTTCGCCGCCGACGAGGAGAAAGTCAAGGCTTTCAGCGTCGACAAAATCCCAGCCATAGCCGTTGTGGGGGAGAAGGACTACGGCATCCGATTCTACGGAATACCCTCCGGCTATGAGTTTTCAACCTTGGTGGAGGACATTGTGGACGTGTCCAACGGCTCCACGCGGCTCTCGGAGGAGGTTAAGAAAAAGCTCAGAGAAATCACCCAGCCTGTGCACATTCAAGTGTTCGTCACCCTCTCCTGCCCCTACTGCCCTCGCATGGTCCGGCTGGCTCACCAGGCGGCTGTGGAAGGCCCCAGCATCAGGGCGGACATGGTGGAGTCGATGGAGTTCCCCCATCTGGCCAACAAGTACGGTGTCATGAGTGTTCCCAAAACCGTCATCAACGAAACCGTGGAGTTTGTGGGAGCTGTTCCCGAGGAGCATTTCCTCCACTACGTCCTCAAGGCCTCCCAGCCTTCTGGCCTAGTGGTCTAGGCTTCTTTCCGTGTTTGAAGGGCGGAAGCTGGCTGTTTAAATCTCGGTGGAAAAAGGGAGGCTTAAAAGCGTCGGTTTTTGTCTCTGCCAATAAAAGTAATGCTTATATGAGGCCCCCTTCTTAACCTATTTTGGAAGTTCGAAAGAACCGCCCGTGACCTTTAGCGGCGGCGTCGAACTGACGATGAAGGCTTTTGTCCGAGGATGAGGCATCCCGACCTCCGGTCACGGGCACATTATGAGGACCTAAGCAAGCGGAGTCTTTAGGTCTGATGCGGGTTTACCGCTTACCGCCAATCTTAGTCGAAGGCCTTTAACCGTACTCTCCATCGTGAAATCCGGTTGATCCTGCCGGACCCCACTGCTATCGGGATGGGACTAAGCCATGCGAGTCAGCTTCCCTAAGCCATGGTAGGGAGGCGGCACACGGCTCAGTAAAACATGGCTAACCTGCCCCTAGGACGGAGATAACCCCGGGAAACTGGGGCTAATATCCGATGGGTGAGCTGGCCTGGAATGGTAGCTCACCGAAAGGGCGGTGGAACCATGCTTTCCACCGTTGCCTAGGGATGGGGCCATGTCCGATCAGGTAGTTGGTGAGGTAACGGCTCACCAAGCCTATAACCGGTACGGGCCGTGAGAGCGGGAGCCCGGAGATGGACCCTGAGACAAGGGTCCAGGTCCTACGGGGCGCAGCAGGCGCGAAACCTCCGCAATGCGCGAAAGCGTGACGGGGCCATCCCGAGTGCCGCCTGCTGAAGGCGGCTTTTCCACGGTCTAAAAAGCCGTGGGAATAAGGGGAGGGCAAGCCTGGTGTCAGCCGCCGCGGTAATACCAGCTCCCCGAGTGGTGGGGACGATTATTGGGCCTAAAGCGCCCGTAGCCGGCCTGGTAAGTTTCCCGTTAAATCTGGCGATCCAATCGTCAGGCTGCGGGAAATACTGCCGGGCTAGGGAGCGGGAGAGGCCGGCGGTACTCTTGGGGTAGGGGTGAAATCCTATAATCCCAGGAGGACCACCAGTGGCGAAGGCGGCCGGCTAGAACGCGTCCGACGGTGAGGGGCGAAAGCTGGGGGAGCGAACCGGATTAGATACCCGGGTAGTCCCAGCTGTAAACGATGCGGGCTAAGTGTTGGAATGGCCTTAGAGCCATTCCAGTGCTGCAGGGAAGCCGTTAAGCCCGCCGCCTGGGGAGTACGGCCGCAAGGCTGAAACTTAAAGGAATTGGCGGGGGAGCACCACAAGGGGTGAAGCTTGCGGTTTAATTGGAGTCAACGCCGGGAATCTCACCGGGGGTGACAGCTGGATGAAGGCCAGATTAAAGGTCTTGCCAGACTAGCTGAGAGGAGGTGCATGGCCGTCGCCAGTTCGTGCCGTGAGGTATCCCGTTAAGTCGGGTAACGAGCGAGATCCACGCCCCTAGTTGCCAGCGGGTCCTTGGGACGCCGGGCACTCTAGGGGGACCGCCACCGATAAGGTGGAGGAAGGTGTGGGCCACGGCAGGTCAGTATGCCCCGGATCCCCCGGGCCACACGTGAGCTGCAATGGCGGGGACAATGGGCTCCGACCCCGAAAGGGGAAGGTAATCCCCAAACCCCGCCTCAGTTGGGATCGAGGGCTGGAACTCGTCCTCGTGAACATGGAATCCCTAGTAATCGCGTGTCATCAGCGCGCGGTGAATACGTCCCTGCTCCTTGCACACACCGCCCGTCGCTCCAACCGAGTTGGGTTTAGATGAGGCATGGTCCCCGTTGGCCATGTCGAATCTAAGCTCAGCGAGGGGGGAGAAGTCGTAACAAGGTGGCCGTAGGGGAACCTGCGGCCGGATCACCTCCTACGAAACCCTTCGACTAAGGGCGAAAGGGGAAGCGGTAAACCCGCACTTTTTCCGCGTAACCAAATGCAATTCCCGAAGAGAATCTTCGTGGGATGAAGGGCGGAGCAGGCCTCCTTTCAGAGGCTTGCAATGGTCGCCGTGCAGAGTTTCGCAAGCTGGACGTGGCTTCAACGAGAACCCGACATGATACGCTGCCTGGTGGATAGCTGGGCTCAGGCGCTGAGGAAGGGCGTGGCAAGCTGCGATAAGCCCCGGGTAGGCGCAAGCGGCCTTCGATCCGGGGATGCCCGAATGGGAATCCCACCGCTGGACTTCGGTCCAACGGTGCTCCTTCACGGAGCGGGAACCCCCCGAAGTGAAGCATCTCATTAGGGGGAGGAAAAGAAACTAACTAGGATTCCCCTAGTAGCGGCGAGCGAAAAGGGAACAGCTCAAACCGAAGACCGTGGAGAAATCCGCGGCCGATGTGGGGTTGCGGAGCCGACTGCCTCCTAACCGGCGAAGCTGAAGTGGCATGGAAAGGCCTGCCGGAGAGGGTGATAGCCCCGTAAGCGTAAGCTGGAAGGAGTTGGGTCGGCTTCCTGAGTAGCATACCTTGGTTTTGGTATGCGAAGCTGGGAGAAACCAACTTCCAAAGCTAAATACGTCCTGAGACCGATAGCGCACTAGTACGGTGACGGAAAGCTGAAAAGGACCCCGGAAGGGGTGTGAAAAGAGCTTGAAACCAGGCAGCTACACCGCGCACCGGCCTGAAAGGGTGGATTCCAGCCAAAGGAATCCGCGGCAACGCGGAGGACGAGGCTGGAGGACCAGGGTCGGGCGTTCCGTCTAGAAACACGGGCCGGGGAGTTCACGGCTGTGGCGAGCTTAAGGCTGTCAACGCCGAAGGCGCAGGGAAACCGACAGGCCTGCAGCCGAGCTTAGGCTCGGTGAGGGGCGAGGTCTGAAAGGGCCTGGAGTCACAGCTGTGAGACTAGAAGCCGGGCGATCTAGCCCTGGGTAGGGTGAAGCCGGGCGAAAGCCCGGTGGAGGCCCGCAAGGGTGCTGACGTGCAATTCGCTCCCCTAACCTGGGGCTAGGGGCTAAAGACCAATCTAGCCCGGAGATAGCTAGTTCCCTCCGAAGTGGGTCGCAGCCCAGTCCCCCCGGAGGCTGTTGAGGGGGTAGAGCACTGATTGGGAAGCAAGGGATCGAAAGGTCCCACTTTCCTTTCAAACTCCGAATCCCTCAACGTCGGAGAAGGGGGGAAACGGGTTCCAGGGGGTAAGCTCCTGGACCGAGAGGGGGACAACCCAGACTGAGGTTAAGGCCCCCAAATGCCAGCTAAACGTCAAACCAAAGGGCGTTCTTGGCCTAAAACAGCGGGAAGGTTGGCTTAGAGGCAGCCATCCTTTAAAGAGTGCGTAACAGCTCACCCGCCGAGGCCAGGAGCCCCGAAAATGGACGGGGCTAAGCTGGCTGCCGATACCTCAGGGTGCAACTTAGGTTGCAACCTGGTAGGAGGGCGTCCTGACTGGGGAGAAGTTGAGCTGTGAAGTTCAATGGACCGGTCAGGAGTGCAGATCCCGGTGGTAGTAACAGCCAAGAGGGGTGAGAATCCCCTCCGCCGAAGGGGCCAGGGTTCCCCGGCAACACGTCGTTGGCCGGGGGTAAGCCGGTCCTAAGGTCTAGCTTAACCGCGACAGACCGAAAGGGAAACCGGTTAATATTCCGGTGCCTGCAGGATACCATGCGGCAACGCAGGCCTAGCCTCTGACACTTCAAGGTAGGGGAAGCAGGGTCGTCGCCCTGTTTAACCGGCCGAGGGCCGGGGAGCGCCGTAATGGCGAGAACCGGTTCGAGGCGGGAATAGCCGCCCCCTTTAGGGCGGTTTCCCCGATCCTTGGAGTCAATGAAAAGGAGGCTGGGAAAGGGGATTCCTGCAGACCGTACCGAGAACCGACACTGGTGCCCTAGGTGAGAAGCCTCAGGTGTGTCGGGTGTACTCCGGGGCGAGGGAACTCGGCAAAATAGCCCCGTAACTTCGGGATAAGGGGTGCCTGCCGTTTCGGCTTCGGCTGGAACAGCAGGTCGCAGTGACAAGGGGGTCCCGACTGTTTACTAAAAACGTAGGGAGCCGCAAGCCCGAAAGGGTGTGTACGGCTCTTGAATCCTGGCCAGTGACGGTACCTGAAACTCGGGTACAACCGAGCTAAGGGCCGTTAAACGCCGGGAGTAACTCTGACTCTCGAGCTTAAAGGGAGTCGTTAAACCCGGCTGTATGCTGGGAAACCGGAACCCAGCGCCCCCGAGAGAGGGAAAAGAGCGTTGGGCGTTGAAGGTGACCAGCAGGGAACCACCCTCCAGAAAGCCACAAAAACTGCGCATGCAACACCATAACAGGGCGTGAGAGTCCATGGTGCTCCATGAGTTCAGTGACCTAGCCGACGTTAAGGCGCTGCCGAAACGCCGCAAATACCTAGCCTACTACCTAGCTGGCTTCGCCGACGGTGAAGGCTGCTTTTCAATCTCAGTCAAAAGGCAGAATGACACAAAATTCGGATGGGTCGTCGACCCTGTCTTCCATGTGACGCAGCATAAAGACAACCGGCTGGTGTTGGAGTTGTTTCGGAGAATGCTGCAATGCGGTCGAATAATATCGAAGCCGGGCCAGGAGAACCTTCTCCAATACGTTGTCGACAACAGAAGGCAGCTGAAAGAAAAGGTCATACCTTTCTTCAGAAAGCATCGCCTCCTAGCCAAAGCCAAGGCCTTCAGCTTCTTCGCCGAGGTGGTGGAAAACCTTGAAAAGGGAGCTCATAGAAAAGCGTCGAGTTTCAAAGAGCTCATAAGAAACGTTTACGAGCACTCCGCCGACCGAAAACATGAGCTTGACGGTATACTGAAGGAGATCGATGAAAGGGTGGACGCCTCAGAGACCATACGCCGGGCACCCCAAAGCCAGCCTTCAGCCTAGAAGGTTGGGGTGAAGATATGGTCCAGTATCCCCATTTCCCAAGATGGTGGATGTTGCTTAAGGTAGCCAAATGCCTTGTCGGGTAAGTTCCGACGTGCATGAATGGAACAACGAGGGCCCCGCTGTCCCCGCCCGGAACCCGGTGAAGCCACATAACTTGGACGAACAGTCCAGGAACTTCCAACGGGGAGAGAAGACCCCGTGGAGCTTTACTGCAGCTTGTCGTTGGGGCATGGCTCTGGATGCAGAGCGTAGGCGGGAGCCGTTGACCTTGGCTTCTCCGGGAGCCTTGGGAGGCGCCGATGGAACACCGCCCTTCTGGGGCTGTGTCCCTAACCGGGGCTTGGGCCTCGGGACACCGGCAGGTGGGCAGTTTGGCTGGGGCGGCACTCCCTTAAAAAGATATCAAGGGAGCCCAAAGCTCGGCTCAACCGGGACAGGAATCCGGTGTAGAGGGCAAGGCCAAAAGCCGGGCTGACTGGATTCTTAAAAGCAGAGAATCCAGAGGCGAAAGCCGGGCCTAGCGATCCTTCATGTCCCCCTTGGTGGGGGCTGGAGGTGACAGAAAAGTTACCCCGGGGATAACAGACTCGTCGCGGGTGAGAGTCCCCATCGACCCCGCGGTTTGGTACCTCGATGTCGGCCCTTCCCATCCTGGCAGTGCAGCAGCTGCCAAGGGCGGGGCTGCTCGCCCATTAAAGGGGAACGCGAGCTGGGTTTAGACCGTCGTGAGACAGGTCGGACTCTACCTGTTGGAAGTGTTGGCCGCCTGAGGGGAAGGTGCCCTCAGTACGAGAGGAACGGGGTGTCGCAGCCTACAGTTTACCGGTTGTCCGACAGGGCAAACGCCGGGCAGCCGCGCTGTCGGGGATAAGAGCTGAAAGCATCTAAGCTCGAAGCCCCTCCCGAAAATAGGCGGCCATTTCGCGGCCTACGCCGGCTTGGCAACAGGGCTGGTTGCCGCGAACGAGGGCTGGGGTAGAAGACCCCGTTGATGGAGTGGACGTGTACGCGCCAAGGCCTTCGGGCCGAGGCGTTCAGCGTGCCACCCCCAACCGCCCGAGGTGTCGGGTTTAAGTGCGAAGCTACGTCTGGGCGAAAAATCCTCTGCACGGCGAGTGCTCTTTTTTACCAGGTTTTTCTCTGCGCTTTTCCTTCTTGGGGGAAAGCTTAACTGGGAGGGTTGAGCTGTTCTTTTGGGTTGGCGAGCAGGTGGGCGACTTCCCAGCCCCTAGGAGGGGTTGGAGGAAACTCCGCTCACACGGTGGAGCTCGCGGTGCCGCAAGGCATAGGACGAGAGTCCTAACCCCAGAGCAGAAACGGAATGTCCCAGCCTGGCATGGCGATGGGGCGTGCTAAGTCGCCGAGGACGGGCTGGGAAGCATTGAAACGGCTGCTTCGCGAGGTGCAAGGGCGAATAGGCGTCGATGAACCTCCACCTGAGACGCGGGTGGCCCGCGTAGCCGCATGTCGCCTAAAACAGAAAGCGGGTTACGGCCTGCACGCCAACCCATCAAATGCATACGCCAACTTTCGGTTTGAAGCATTCACCCAAAGAATCCTAGAACTCAATTTTTTGTTTTGTTTCTTTCCTAAAGCTGAACTAGCTTTTCATTGTTAAACCATAAACACGAAATAAAGGAGAATTAACACAGTTGCAACAATTCCACTTATAATGTAAGCGATTTTCTTGCGTTTTTCCCTTTTATGTGTCCAGGTGTACGGATGACGCATATTGGGGGACAATTTAATTTCGTTTACACCTGGAACAGAGTAAGTGTCAACTAACCACTCACTCAGCTTCTTCTTTTTCTTTGTCAATCCTTAAGCATCATCCTCTTGAGATTAATATAAATCCAAAGGCGTATATTTTTTATGCGTGGTCATAAGCAGTTTGGTTTAGTCCGATTTGGCTATACCTACTTCAGTTTCACTGCTTCCTTATTTTTTATAAGGACAGTTAACATAGTAAACCTATTTCTCCTTCCATTGATGTTAAATCCAGAAAGCTGGTCGAAGGCGGAGGTTTGGGGAGTTGAACGGTGAGCATCCCCCCGTCAAGCTTTACGCCTACATGCTGGAGCAGGATGACCCTCGGAAGTGCACCTCCGCCAAGCTGCTCAGGTTCCACCTAGCCCGGGGGATAAGGCGGGCTTCCCAGCTTCCTCGGCAGGCGGTTCTCCTAGACCCCTCGTCCCCTGTCCCCTTGGCCTCCGAAGACAGGCCGAGGGTGGAGCGGTGGGGCCTCGTAGCCGTGGACTGCTCTTGGAACAGGGTGGAGGAGGTCTTCACCCGGAGGCTCCGAGGCGTAGGCCGGCGTCTCCCCTTCCTGGTGGCGGCTAACCCTGTCAACTACGGGCAGCCTGGAAAACTGAGCTCCTTGGAGGCCTTGGCCGCTGCGCTTCACATCCTAGGCTTCAAGGCTGAAGGCGAGCGGCTTCTGGCCCTTTACAAGTGGGGCTCCAGCTTTCTCTCCCTCAACCGGGAGCTGCTGGAAGCCTACCGCCAAGCTGGAAGCCGGGAGGAGGTCTTGAGGCTTGAGGAATCCTACCGCCCAGCCCCGGCTTAGGGCTTCTCCCTGAGAAGCATGGGGTTCTCCATGAGGCGGGGCACCTCCTCCAAAAGGTCCGTGGGCAGAATGTGGTAGCCTTTCCTCTTCAGGGTCAGGTTTCCCGCCTCCCCGTTGACGAAGGCTCCGGCCACCGAAGCCTCAAAGGGCTTGACGCCTAAGGCCATGAGCCCCCCCACGATGCCGGAGAGGACGTCGCCTGTGCCCCCCACGGTCATGCCCGGGTTGCCCGTGCGGTTGAATTTGACCCTCCGGCCGTCGGATATGATGTCCACGTTTCCCTTGAGGAGGACCACGGCCTTCAGCCTCGTTGAGGCCTCCTTCACCTGCTCTCCCCTTTCTCGGAGGCCGCTGTGGGGCTTCGCCCCTGTGACCAGCTCAAACTCTCCCCCGTGGGGGGTGAGCACGCAGGCTGTTCTGGCCTCCCGCCTCAGCGCTCCGAAGAGCTTCAAGCCGTCAGCGTCCAGCAGCAGAGGCTTAGCCAGCCCCTCCACGGCCTTCAACAAAAGCTCCACAGCCTCCTTGGTCCTTTCCCTCGTCTCCAAGCCCGGCCCTAGGACGACGGCGGTGGCCCGGTGGAGATAGGACTCTAGGGTTTTCAAGTCCTCAGGGTCCAGGTAGTCTCCGCTCAGCTTCACCGTGATAAGATTGGGGGAGTAGGAGGAAACCACCCGAGCTGTCTCCCGGGGAGCGGCCACGTAGACTAGGTCCACTCCCGTCTGAAGAGCAGCCATCCCCGCCAAGGCCGGCGCGCCCGTGTAGGTTCCGCTGCCTCCCACCACCAGCAGCCTCCCGAAGTCTCCCTTGTGAGCGTCAGCCGGCCGGGTCCGCCGAGTTCTCCTCACATCCCCAGGGCCTGCGTAGGCTTCCGCCTCCGGGGGAAGACCGATGTCGGCTACGACGACCTTTCCCGCGTAGGCTGAGGCCTTGAGGAGGCCTGTTTTGGGGGCGTGGAAGGTCACAGTCATGTCCGCCCTGACGGCTTCCCCCAGCACCTCCCCGGTGGAGGCGTCGATGCCCGTGGGCACATCCACGGCCACCCGGTAGGCGGAGGCTTGGTTGATGGCCCTCACCGCCTGAAGGATGGGCTGCTGGATTCTCCCCCTAACCCCCGTGCCCAACAGGGCGTCCACCACCACCGCCGCCGCGGCCTCCGCCTTGGGGACGAGGGACGAATCCCTGGCGGTGGAAAGTCGGAGGCTTAAGTCCATGTTTTTGACGGCCTTCCAGTTGAGGGCGACGCTGGGGTCGGAGATTTTCTCCTCCCCCCCGACCAGGACGGCTGAGACCTGAAAGCCCCTGGAAGCTAGATGCCGGGCTGCCACCATGCCGTCGCCGCCGTTTCGCCCTGTTCCCAGGTAGAACATGCAGGTTTTCCCCTTCTTCAAGGCGGCCACGGCTTCGGCCACGGCTTTCCCGGCGCATTCCATCATCTGCGGCTTGGACACGCCCAAATACTCAGCGTTGTCCTCTAGGGCTGCCATTTCCTCGGCTGTTACGCTTTCCCGGTTCACGGGTTCTCCCTTCTCATCTTTGTAGAGGGTCTGAAGGCCTTAAAGATTTTAGTGGGCGGCGGGGGGTAGTTTTATAACCATGGTGGTGGAAGATTCTAGGTGGTGAACACCTTTGCCGACGGCTTACGTGCTGATCAATTCGGAGATAGGGTCTGAAGAAGCTGTTCTCCTAGAGTTGAGGAAGATAAAAAACGTGGTGGAATCCTACGTGGTCTACGGGGTCTACGATATTATCGCCAAGGTGGAAGCTGAAACCATGGAGAAACTCAAAGAATGCATCACCTGGAACATCCGCCGCCTGGAGAAAGTCCGCTCCACCCTCACCATGATCGTCATCGAGCCTGGAACATAACCCAGCTGGCTCTCAGCCGAACAGAACCCTTTTTTCCCGGCTAATTTTATCTCTGAAGTAGGCTAATGGGAGATGCCATTAGAGGTTCATGTGGGCTTCGACGACACCGACTCCCCCCTGGGAGGATGCACCACCTACATCGGAGCCCGGCTGGTTGAAATTCTGGCCGAGAAAGGCTTCGCCTTCCTAGACTACCCCAACCTAGTGAGGCTGAACCCCAACATTCCCTGGAAGACCCGGGGCAACGGCGCCGTCTGCCTCCGCCTCTCCGTAGGCGGCGAAGGCGACTACGAGGAGTTGAAGGAAACCGTTCTCGCCTTCATCCGCAGCCACTACGAGAAAGCTTGGAAGGACACGGAGCCGGCGGTCGCCTTCCTCCGGGGAAGCGTCCCCCCGATGTTGAGAAGCCTCTCCCAGAAGGCCCTGCGGAGGGTGGTGGAGCCGAGGGAAGCCCTCAGGGTTCTCCGCGCCTGCGGGGGGGAAGCCTTGGAGTTGGAGGGAAGACAGGGTGTCGTGGGAGCTGCGGCTGCCGTCGGAGAGACTTTGGAAGGAGACCACACCTACGAGGCGGTGGCCTACCGGCTGCCGGAGCGCAGGGGTGAGCCTCGGGCGGTGAGCTTCGACTCGGTGGTGGAGATGGACAGGGCTACGAGGCCGTGGACCTTCAACAACCTCGACCCTGAAACAGGCCGGGTGCTGGTGACTCCCCGAGGGCCGGACCCCGTCCTCCTAGGGGTGCGGGGGGAAACCCCCGAAGCCGTCAAGAAAGCCCTGAGCATGGTTGAAACCGGGGAGAAGCCGGAGCGGTGGGCGGTCTTCAGAACCAATCAGGGCACCGACGCCCACCTGGGGGAGACGGTTAAAATCAGGGACATCCCGCCCTACTCCGCGGTGGTGGTGGAGGGCTTCGTAGCCCAGCCGCCTCAGACCGCGCCCGGAGGCCATGTTATCTTCAGGTTGAAGGATGCCACGGGTGAAATCTTCTGCGCCGCCTACGAGCCCACAGGAAACTTCAGGAACACCGTCAGAGCCCTGAGGGTGGGGGACAGGGTCAAAGTCTACGGAGGCCTGAGGAAAGCCCAGCCCTTAGGCCCTAGGACCGTCAACCTGGAAAAACTGGAAGTCTTGGAAACGGCTCCCGTGGTGGAGTTCCGCAGTCCCCTCTGCCCTCGGTGCGGGAAAAGAATGACCTCCATGGGAGCCCACAAGGGGTTCCGGTGTGAAAAATGCAAACACCGCAGCTCAACCCTCCGCAGGGTTCCGTTCCCCATCCCCCGAAGCCTGTCCAGCGGGCTCTACATGCCTCCGCCTCGAGCTCACAGACATCTAACCAAACCCCTCAGCCGCTACGGGCTGGAAAAAGCCGGGAAACCCGGCTCCCCACCCCGGCCTGAAGCCTTCTGGGGCCTAGGGCCTCCGGCTTAGCTCCGGAACCCGCCCGGCTGGAAGGAGGCTGGAGAGGTCGTAGCAGCTGTCGAAGACCATGAAGCCCGCCACACTGAAGACGGTCAGCTGCCCTGTCAGGCCTAGGGACACAGCGCCCACCTTCATCAGTCCCCGAAGCCTGAAAAACCAGAAGGCCGTTCCTCCGCGGCTGCCCCAGTGGTCGTGGAGTTTCTCGTCCAAGAAGCCCAGCGCTGTTAAAGCCGCCAAGAGCACCGGTTTAGGATGCTGAAATCCCAGCCCTGCTGAAAGGGCAGCCAAAAAGGCGAGGCCGAAGACCAGGTTCAGCCTGTCCACCTTCAGGGAGGCCAAGCTGCCCAACACCACGGCGACCATGAGGGTGGCTGTGGAGCCGTCGGTCTGCAGCAGCAGCCAAAAGAGGAAGGCCGCCGCGGCGGAGGCCCCGTAGGCGGGGAGGCCTTTTTTCCTCTCCCCCCAAACGTCCGCCACCTTCAAGGTGAAGCCCGCGGAGGCGAAGGTGAGAAGGATGAGGGGGTTGAAGGTCAAAGGCATTCCTTCCGGGGGTTCAGCGGCCTTTGCCGTCGAACTTGGCTGGAGGGTATCTTGAGTTTATCCCACTAAAGTTTTATCCATTATGATGCCCCTTTAATGGGGATAATCCTTTGGCGGCTGGGCTGTTGTGGAGAAACCCTCAAACCGCCGGAAGCCTGCCTCCCTGCCGGGGGAAGTCGCTTGGCTGTTGGAGGAAGGCTTCTTCGGCTATCTTGGAACCTCCGGGAAGGGCATGGAGCCCCATGTTACTCCAGTGATCTTTGTCTTCGACCGCGGTTGCATCTACTTCCTAACCTCCAAGGTGGCTAAGAAGCTTAGGAATATGAGGGAAAACCCGAAGGTAGCCTTCTTGGTAGACATTCGAGACCCCTCTGACCCCCACAACAACAGGGCTGTGCTGGTTAAGGGGCGGGTGAAAATCTACGGCCTGCTAGACGGGCTGCTTCACTTGAGGGAGTTCTGGAAGGTTAGAAGGCTCTTGGACGAGAAATACCCCAAGTACATGAGGGTCTACCGGACGGAGAAGGCTAGGATTCCCAAGGAATGGGGGACAACCATCTTCCTCCGCAGGGTTCTCATCCGGTTGGATGTTGAAAGCTTCGTCTACATGAGGGAAGCCCGGCCGGTTTCGGTGAGGTTGGAAGGACGGTGAAGACCACGGCTCTAACCCCCCAGCTGGAAGCCCTGCTCAGGGACTCCCCTTTCGCCTACCTCTGCACAGTGGACGCCTCCAACCAGCCTCATGTGACTCCCATCTTCTTCACCTTCGACTTCTCAGCCTCCTCCCTCTACTTCGCCGCGTTCTCCGCCACCAAAAAGCTGGCGAACCTCAGGGTTAACCATCGCCTGTCCCTCACCGTCGACATCCGAGACCCGGTGGACCCCCTCAACAACTTCGGCGTCCTCATCCGCGGGGAGGCTGAAATCCTAGGCTCCATGGCCTCCTTGGAGGAGAAAGAGCTGGAGGAGTGGAAGCCCCTGCTCAGCCGCTTCGAGGAGAAGTACCCCCGGTTTAGGGAGTGGCTGAGGGGAGCCCTAGCCGACGTCAAACCCGCCTGCCTCTGGTGGGTGAGAGTTAAGCCTTCGAAGATAACCGCGTGGAAAGGCCCTCGGTTCGAGGCGTTGGCCTCCCGCTGGGAGCAGTAAATCCTATATGGAGCCTCTTCTCCCAAGTTTTCCGGGGATGAGGTTGAAGGCTAGAGCCCACGTCTTCGTCAGCGGCCGGGTTCAGGGGGTCTTCTTCCGCTGGGAAACCCGGGACGAGGCGGTGAGGCATGGGGTGAAGGGCTGGGTGCGCAACCTCCCCGACGGAAGAGTGGAAGCCGTTTTCGAAGGGGAAAAGGAAGCTGTGGAGAAGCTGGTGGAATTCTGCCGGCGAGGCCCCCCGGGGGCTAGGGTGGAAAAAATCCAACTCATCTGGGAGACGCCCGCCGGCGAGTTCGAAGGCTTCCACATCAGACGGTAAAGGTTTAAAGCCTTCTTGGCGCCCTCCCTTGTGAAGGGAGGTAGAGTTGGGAGAAGTTTTCAAGCCTGAAAGGCTGACCCGCGCTAGGAAGAAGCCTCTGCTGCCCGACGCTCCGAGGGTTCCCTCTCCCCCGCAGCCTTTAACCCTCACCAGCCTCTACCAGGAAATCCTAGAACTCAAGGAGGAGCTGGAGAAGATCAAAACCGCCCTGAAAAGGCAGGGGATACTCCTAGAAGACTAGGCAGCCTCAGAAAAGGCTTAAATAAAAAGGCCCCCACATTCTCCCGTTGATGATGAATTCAGCCTTGGCTGAGCCTTTGCGATGAGGAACTTCGATGGGCGGACTGACCTCGTTTCCCCCATCCAGCCGACACGTAGACGATGGAGCCAGCTTCCAGCTTCTCCCAGAACAAAAACTTGAAGCTTGGCTGAAAAATAGTGTGAAAAAGTGGCACATATGAGCATTGTTTTTTAAGCCTAGAAAACAGGTGGAAAAAACTCCTCGATCCTGATGAGGATGTTCCCCCCGTGGATGATGTTGTAGGTCTTGGAAAGCAAAGACGTGCCTTCCCCAACTCTGAAGGACCTAGCCAACACTCCGGAGGCGGAAACCATGCGGATGCTCAGGATTTCCCTCCGAACCTCCAACCGATGCCGGGAAATAATCCTCCCAATGGGCAGGTCGGTGCAGGTGAGGTCCCGGCGTATCCCAGCGGCCAGCCTGCTCAACGCCGTCCACGACCGAGCTACGGCGAGAACCCTTGGGGGTCGAGGGTTCCTCAACTCCACCATCCTGTAGTTAACTCTGCTTCCCTTCGGCACCTGAAGCCACCGGGCAGTCTGGGCGTCGGCGGGGGCAACCCTGCGGCTCAGCGTCTTCACCACCACCGGCTTCCCGGTTAGGATTTCCAGAATCCGGGTGACGGAGCCGTCGGTGGTCAGGAGGATCTTCTGGCCTTCCCCCAGCTTCCTTCCCAGCTTCCTCTCCACGCGGCTCAGAGCCTTCAAAAGCTTAAGGTGGGTGAAGGTTTCCATAATCCCAAGGCACCCCTGTTTCCCAGCGCATAGATGGCTGTCGAACGTCCTTAATGTTTCTCTTCCCCTTCGAGGGAGAAAAGATAATAATCCGGAAGCTTCATGTATTTAACCACGCACGGCATCCTTCCATATGCCGGCTCAGCAGCGGGGTGGGGTAGCCAGGTTTAACCCGCGGGGCTCATAACCCCGAGATCCGTGGTTCAAATCCACGCCCCGCTACCACTAAACTTCTGCTGTTCGGGCATGATTTGGATTTATTTTTGCTAAATATCTTGTTAAATGTAAATTTTATTCTATTTTTAAATGATGTTTAAATCTAATATTCTAGTTTGTAATTGTTTCTTTGAATTAATTAAGGCTATTAATAATAGTCCTATAAAGTCATATGTGTCCGTCTGATAAAAAATCTTTCATGCACCCCTCTATTATAGGCAGGTCAAATTAAATATGACATTAAAGCAAGTTAGCTATGATCGACATGCTCGAAATAATATTGTTCAGTATTTTTTTATTCGTTCTCCCCATTGTTCTTTTTATTATTCTATGGAAGTATATTAGACTAAAGTCCGAATTTTCAAGGATGGTTGCTGAAGGCGCTAACACTCTCGCTTCTAAAATGTATCAGGAGTGGGTTGAAAAAAAGATCGGCGAAGTTGAACAACAGAAAGATAGCGAGTACAAGTTATTATTTGAACAGTGGAAAGTTGAGTGTGAGAAAGACATTAGAGAGGATGCGATCAGGAGGTCGATAAGGACATTATTAGGCAAGGTATCAGAACAAATAGCCCCATTCCTCATAGCTACAAAGCTTGAAGTTGACCTAAGAGACCTAAGATTCTTGGGGACTCCAATAGACTTTGTAGCATTTAAGGGTCTCTCTGAAAATGACCTTGAAGAGATAATTTTTATCGAAGTTAAAAGTGGAAGTCCCCAGCTAACTAGGAGAGAAAGAATGGTGAAGGAAGCTATTGAGACTGGCAATATCTCATGGACATTGTTCCCTCTTAAAGAGGAGGTAGCCGAGGTCGGAGAGATAATCGAAGAAGAAATAGAAAAAGAAAGTGAAAGACAAATTAAACATAAGGAGGAGGAAGATGAAGAAGAGCTATAATTACAATATGAATTATCTGTATTGAGTTTTTGTTATTTGAATTAATTATTTTATTAAATAATTGTTGGATGATAGTCTTGTGAAGCTATATTTCATTATTTTAACCATTTTATTCTTATATGAATCAGCCATTCCTTCTCTGTCTTTAACTTCCAATGTCTCACAGTTAGATGCCAATTCCTCGAATCTTCAACTCAGTTTGTCCCGAGCATATCTTCCCTCACTGTATACTTTCAATAGGTATACTGATCATGAACCTCATAAAAGCCTTAGAGTTCTAAATATTCAGTTTTACGTAGCCTTTCTTTTTAAGCCAGTATCTCTGGTTTTTCATGTACCGCCAGACGATGTCGCCGCGTTTGGAGTCAAACTCCCATGGAGAAACCAAAACGAGGTCGCCTACCCTTATCCAGACTCGGCGTTTAAGCTTCCCCACGATGCGGCAGAGCCTCTCCTTGCCGTCTTCGCAGTTAACCAGAATGCGGTCGTAGCCGTACATCTTGACGGCCATCCCGAAAACCTGGCCTTCGCCTGGGAGGATGAGGTCTTGAAGCTCCTCTTCGCTCAGCACCTTCCTCTTCAAGCCGCCTCAGCTCCCCCTTCCCGCCTGCGGCTAGGCCTCCTTGGAGGCCGGCGGCTTCCCCGCTTCCTGTAGCATTCCCGGCAGTAGGTTGCCCTGCCTTCTAGGGGCTTGAAGGGAACCTCCGCCTTCCTGCCGCATTCCGAGCAGGTAACAGGGTACATTCTCCTTTCTTTCTGTTCGCTGAAGCCCAGTATTCTGCCGCAGTCCGCGCACTTGCAGAGGTTTCCCACGGTGAGGAAGTTGACCCATCTTTCGCATCGGGCGCAGTATTTCTGGATAGAACTACTGGGAGACGCTTCCCCCCCTTCCCGGTACGCCGGCTTTATAACCGCCGACGTGCGGTCCTGTATGCGCGTGAAATCCTCTAGCTCCCTGGGGGAAACTAGGATGAAGGACTTACCTGCACCCCCTGCCCTCGCCGTCCGGCCGACCCTGTGAAAGTAGATCAGCGGATTCTTCGGGACGTCGTAGTTTATGACAGCGTCCACATGCGGGATGTCCAATCCTCTGGCTGCGATGTCCGTGGCTACGAGGATTCTGAGCCTCTTCCCCCGGAACATCTCCATGACCCTGTCGCGCTGGTTTTGGCTGAAGCCGCTGTGAAGGGCCTCCACGCCGGGAAACCGCCTCCTAAGGCTTCCAGCCAGCCTGTCGACGCGGGCCTTTGTGGCGCAGAAGACGATGGCGGTGGAGGGTTTTTCCCGGCCTAGGATTTCAGCCAGCGCGCTCAGCTTGGATTTTTCATCCGCAGTCGCATATCTCTGGTCTAAGGTCTCCACAGAAGGCTCGTCGGAGTCCACCAGTACCTTCTCAGGGTTCTTCATGTACCTCCCGGACAGGCGGATGATCTCCCCGGGCATGGTGGCTGAGAAAAGGCTTAACTGCCTTGAGCTGGGGGTCTTCCCTAGGATATATTCGATGTCCTCAATGAATCCCATATCCAGCATGGTGTCCGCCTCATCCAAGACCACAAAGTTCACTCCCCCCAACGAAACAGCCCCCCTGCGGATGAGGTCGATGGTCCTTCCCGGGGTTCCCACCAGAACTTGCACGCCCTCTTCCAGACGGCGAAGCTGAACACCAATGGGCTGACCTCCGTAGACTGCTGCGACCTGGATGCCGGTGTATTTTCCCATCCGCCTGATTTCACGGGCAACCTGAACGGCTAACTCCCGCGTCGGAGTGAGAACCAGCCCTTGGATGCGCCTGTCTCCAGCGTCTAATCTGTGAAGCATGGGGACGGCGTAGGCGGCGGTTTTACCTGTGCCAGTTTTCGCCTGGCCTATGAGGTCTCTTCCCTGCAGCAGGGGGCTTATCGCCCGCTCCTGGATGGGGAACAGCTCCATGAACCCTAAACTGTCAAGCCCCCTGACTATTCTGGGGTCTAAGCCAAATTCTTGAAATTCACTCATTCTATTTTGACACTCCTCGGCAAAACTTAGTTTTCTTCCAACGGCATCAGAACCGAAAAGAAAACGGCTTTGCGTGCAAAACTATTAGCTTGGTGGCTATTAAACGTTTAGAAGGAAAAACAGGGATGCTAATTAAAAACAGCCTCCCGCAGGCTCTGTTTCCCCTGCTATCCGGAGCTGAGGGCTATGTCCCTGATGACGTCAGCCACATCCTCGCATCTGTCAGCCACGTTCTCCATCTCGTCTATTATCTCTTTCAGCAGCAGACACTGGCCGACAGCCTTCCAGTCGTTACACCAGCTTAAAAACTCCGGAACCACAGACTCCACCCTGAAGTCGTCGATGCGCTCTTCCAGGTTCTCAACCCTCTGAGACATCTGAATGGCGAGGTTAGTTTTCTTCGTCAACGCCTCGAAGGCAGCGTTCACATCCCCGGTGATCTTCAGAAGGTTGTCGGCGAAGATTTTGAGGATCTCCCTCAGATTTGGAGTCAAGTTTTCCGGGGATATGAAGTTCAGCTTTCTGGCAGCGGCCTTCGCGTAGGCGGCTATGTCGTCGGAGGTCATGGTAAGCCGGATGATCTCATCCCGGTTGATGGGGTGAAACAGGCCCTTGGAAAGCTCTTCTAGGATGGCTCTTTTTATTTCGTCAGCTTCCTTTTCACGCTCGAAAACTTCGTTGAAACATTTGTCCACTCCTTTTCGGTCGAGCTTGTGGAAGGCTTCGAAGGCCTTATGCATCTCCTCCACCACTTGGAGGATTTTTTTGAGGTGAGTTTTACACAGCTCCAGAATTTTCTTATCCCTCTCCCTGCCCAGCCATATGATGGAGCTTGTGGATTTGAAACGGGACATCCTACTCTGACCTTATAATGTTATGAGGACGGAAGCCAATTTAAACATAGACCAACTTATAAGGATGACGCAGGGAATAGTTAAAACCCACGTCAAAACGATTTTAACGATAACCCTAGGGCCCATCGTCTTCAACCCCGTGACCAACCCCACGCCGATGATGGCCCCCACACTGCTGTGGGTGGTGGAGATGGGCAGACCCCAACCGAAGAGGACATAGGGAACGGTGGTGAAACTCCAAACTACGAGGGCGTTGGACAGCTCCGCAGCCAGCCCCGAGGTCAACGTCAACCGGGTGATGCTGTAGCCCACTGTGCGGATAACCCTGTAACCCCAAGTGAAGCCGCCCAAGGCAATACCTGCACTGCCAAGAGCCGCCAGCAGAAGCATCGTCTCCGCGGTGGGCAGCCCGACGAATTCTTCAGTCACCGAGACGTAGACGCCTGTGGCATTACCCACGTCGTTGGCTCCGAAGGAGTAGGCTGAAAAAGCCAAGGCTCCTATTAGCGAGTATCTGACGACCTGCTCCATTCTTCGGGTGGATGAAAACTTCCCCAGCAGCGATCTTAACCCCAGATAAAGCAAAGCAGCGCAGACAAGGGAGAGAAGAGGAGACAGAAGGATGCCTAAGAAAACCTTGAAGAGAACCCCCCAGTTGAGGTTCGCTCCGTAGGCGATGAGCCCGTAGCCGATGACGCTGCCGACGGTGGTGTGGGTGGTGGAGACAGGTATGCCCTTCCAAGTGCAGAGGACCAGCCAGAGGACGATGGAGAGCACCACCGTGAAGGCCGCCAGCGGGTCGATGTGGGGAACTATCCCCCGGGAAAGAGTTTTCATCACCATGTGCCCCTGCAGCAGAGCGCCCAAAGCCACAAACACCGAGAAAAGAGCTATGGCCTTGCGCAGCGTAATAGCCCCGCTGCCCACGGCGCACTCCGTCGGATTAGCAGCGTCGTTGGCGCCCAGAGACCACGCTATCGACAGAGCGAGCACAAGTCCGACGATGAAAACCCAGACCTCAATCAAGGGGCGTTCTCCTCAGAAGGATGGACGATGAAATCTGCATTGGAGGAAAAGGTTGGTCTGAGAGGCTTAGAGCAAAAGGATGCGCGGCGGCTTGCACGCGGGGATTGGAGACGGTAAGGTATGCAGCCGGCTTTTTTTATTCTTCCACACCTTTGGAGGCGTGAGTTAGACTTCGAGGGCTGAGAGGGTGGTTTAGATATATAGAGATTTTCGACGTAAACTCAATAGGGGAAAAATAGATATATAGGCTCTATAGACTATATCGACGAGGCACCCGTCATGAACCACCCGTCTGAATGGAGAAAAATCCAACTCACAGGGGGCTCCACCTACGTCGTCTCCCTGCCCAAAGAATGGGCCAAGGAAGTCGGATTAACCCCCGGAAGCCCCGTGGCCTTACTCCGCCAACCAGACGCCTCCCTCCTCATCGTCCCGGAAGGAGACACGAAGCGAGAGAGCTTTGAGGAAACACTTCTCGAGGTATCCCCCAAGGTGGACCCGGAGGTGGTTGTCCGCGATTTTATAGCCCGCTACCTTGTCGGCTACGACCTCATCCAAGTGAAGTTCGGGCTTCAGACCACCAGACACCGGGATGCTTTGAAGAAGATCATCAAAGGGAAACTGATGGGCGTAGAGATAATAGAAGAATCCGCCGACGGGCTGACGGCGCAGTGTCTGCTAGGCTACAAAGAACTCCCAGTGGACCGGGCGTTGAACCGCATGAGCGTGCTGGCCTCCCTCATGCATAAGGATGCCTTGGCAGCCTTGACCAACTGGGACCACATGCTGGCCCATGAGGTTGTGCTCCGCGACGACGAAGTGGACAGGTTCTACTTTTTCATGGTCCGGCAGCTGAAAAAGGCAGTCTACAACAGGGCGATGATCAGGGAGTTCGGCTTGGCGACTCCCCGGGACTGCCTCGGCTATAGGCTTATAGTGAAAAGCATAGAGAGGGTCGCTGACCACGCGGCCAGAATAGCCCACACGGTCCTGACAATGGACGGCTTGCCCGATGAGAAATATTTGAGGGGGATAACCGCCATGAGCTCCCTGTCTCAGGAGGTCTACGCCGACTCCCTTAAGGCCCTCTACAAGGCGGATATAAAGCTCGCCCACGAAACCATAGCGAAGACCCGACAGATAGGGGCTTTAGAGGACGAGATCGTAGAACAGCTGCTGAACTTCAGACTGGCGAACACGCTTCTCATCAAGCTGCGGGTGGTCATAGAGAGCATCAGGAGAACAGCTGAATACGGAGCTGACATAGCTGAGATAATCCTCAACCTCAACGCGGATAAAACCGTCAAATATTGAGCCGCCGGCTTCGTCTTCAAGTTGGCAGGGAAACCGGCAAAATAGGTTTGCAGGTAAGGCTGAGAGAGCTCAAGGGTCGAGGCCGCCGTTCAGCTTGTTTTGTGGATGGAGTACAGAAGTATAAGGAATCCGATCAGCGTGAAACTCGACCTGAAGGCATGGGCTTCACCCAGCGACAGTCCTGCCACCTCGAAGAGCACGCCCTCCAACAGGGAGGCTATTCCTAGTATTCCGAAGCCTAGGGCGGCTGAAAGCATGGCTTTGCTGCGGCTTTTCCGGTAGCCTCCGTAGGCCAGAGTTACGAGGACCAAGGCGACAGCAAGGGACAGAAGCTCCACCAGCCTGATGTACCAGAAGAGGGCTGAAGCCATTTTCTTTCACCTACTCATGTACCTCCAGAACCTCATGAACCTGTCCAAGAGGTCTTCGTTGGGCACCAAGTCCACCTCCAGACTTCCCCCTCCATACTTCACCGTGACGGATTTGACCATGCTCCTATACAACGTGTATCTTCCCCCACTGTTCATCAAGACGGAACGCTCACCCGTGAGAAGACCCAGGCTGCTCAGCTCTTCCAAGTACCGATAGACGCTTCGAACCGGTATTCCGAGCTCTCCTGAGAGTTCGGAGGCGGATTTCGCCCGAGCAATGGTGGCGGAAACTATCTCCCGGACATGGCGGTCTGACACGGCCTTCGCCACCCTTTCTTTCATAGCCGGGTCGTTAATCTGCATGGCGGCATTCCGCCAACTTTTGGCATAGTGCTAATTGATTTTTATGTTATTTATAAAAAATATGTTTCGAGGGAAAAGTCCTGGTAAACTCCTCGAGTAGCCGGGGTTCACGTTTCGCCCGGGAGCAGGGAAGCGACGCCCTTCGTTTCCTTCCTCTCAAAAGGGGGTTGGAGAAAATAGGCCATACCTTTGGTTGCAGGGTTTTAACGGAGGATTGTTTAAAATGGGTTTGAAGAGGAGGGACTTTGTTAAAATCTCTCTGGCCCTAGGGGCGTTTACAGCCCTAGGCAGCATGCTTCCTTTAGGAGCAGGTTATCCGCTGGGAACGCGGGCGGAAGAAGCAGAGCTTCCCTTGGAGGAATGGATACCCACCACCTGCTGGATCGGTAAACAGGACTGCGGAATACTCGCCCGCCGGGTAGGAGGCCGAATCGTTAAGCTGGAGGGGAATCCCGCCCACCCCCTGAACAGGGGAACCCTCTGCCCCAAGGGTCAGGCCCAGATAATCTCCCTCTACGACCCCTACCGGGTTAAGGCACCCCTCAAGAGGGTGAACGAGAAAGGCGTGCCCGGGAAATGGGTGGAGATTTCATGGGAGGAAGCCCTGTCCTTGGCGGGGGAGAAGATCAAGGAGGCTAGGGCTAAGGATAAGCGGCTCCTCGTCTGGCAGAAGGGCAGGAGTAAGGCGAAGAAATTCTACGATGCGGCCTTTGTAAAAACCTCAGGGGCTACCAAGCTCCACCACGGAGCCTTCTGCTCTGACGCCGGATACCGGGCTGCCGAGTACACCGTCGGCTTCCACGGAGTCCTCCACCCTGACTTTCGCCACTGCAGATACCTTCTCTCTTGGGGCTGGAACCTGACTAACGCGGGAGGCAACAAGTTCTGCTGGATCACCTGGCCTCAGCAATTCTTGGATGCAAGGGAGCGAGGCATGAAGGTGGTCACCGTCGATCCTCGGCTCCGGGGCATGGGCCCCCACACGGATGAATGGCTGCCCATCAAGCCCAACACCGACCTCGCCTTCTTCCTGGCCGTAGCCCACGTTCTCATCAGCAAGGGCTACGTCGATGAGGAGTACTTGGTGAGGCATACCAACGCTCCCTTCTTGGTCAAGGACGACGGATATTTCCTCCGGGTGGACGGTAAGGAGCAGGTTTGGGACACCGCCACCAACTCCCCCAAGCCCCATGATGTGGAAGGGATCAAACCGGCCTTGGAGGGGGAATTCACCGTCCAAGGGGTGAAGGTGAAGACGGCCTTCCAGGCCTTCAAGGAGCATGTCGCCGACTACACGCCTGAATGGGCTGCTGAAGTCTGCGACCTGCCTGCGGAGAGGATCAGGCGAGTTGCCGAGGAGCTGGGTGAGAACGCCATGATCGGCAGCACCGTCGTCTTGGAGGGGGTGGAAATACCCTATCGTCCCGTGGGCATAATGGCCTACCATGTGACTCAGCAAGAGCTGGGCTTCCAAGCCATTCGGGCTGCCATCATGGTGTTCATGTTGCTGGGGGCCATCGAAGCCGTAGGCGGGCTGCGCGTGGACTTGGGAAGAAAGCTGCATAAAAACTTCAAGAAGCTGGATGAGATAGAAATCAAGGACCCCCCCTACAACATCTACCTGAAGGACAGCAAGTTCTTTCCCATAAACAGCAACAACTCATCCCTCGTCGCCCGCGTCATGTTAAATCCGGAAAAATACGGAGTAGACTACACGCCTGAAGTCCTGATAATCCACATGGCTAACCCGGTTCTGTCGTTCCCAGACCAGGAAGCCATCATCGAGTCGTATAAGAAATTCAAGTTCATCATCGTCATCGACCCTTGGCTGAGCGAAACAGCCGACCTCTTCGCGGATTTGGTCCTTCCCGCCGCCACCCTTGAAAAGTACGAGGGCCCCAAGAGCGTGAATGACCAGTATGTGGAGGCTAAAGCTCTCAGGCTGCCTCCCATGCCGCCTCTCTTCCAGAGCAGAGGCGACATCGACATCTACATCGACCTCTGCGAGAAGGCTGGTATACTGTACGGTGAAGGAGGCTACATCGACCACCTCAACAAGGAGCTTAAACTAAAGGAACCCTACATGCTCGACCTGAACACGAAGCCGGATGTCAGAGACATATTCGACCGTTGGGCGAAGTCCACGGGCATCTCGGAGGGCTTAGGCTACTTTGAAAAGCATGGAGTGACCGAGGCGAAGCCCATTCCCGCGAATAAGCTGTATGCACCAGCCTGGGACCCACCCTACGGGGGAATCAAACACCGACTTTACGGAGAGTCGCTCAAACGTTACCAGGATGTGATGAAGGAGAAGGGCGCCCCAGAGATTTTCTGGAGGGACTACACGCCTCTCCCAACTTGGAGAAATCCTACCATGGAGCAGTCCCCCTCTGAGTATGACCTTTACCTTATTTCTTCCAAGAAAATTGAGTTCAAACAGTCGAGGTCCACCTTCATCCCCCCCCTCAATGAACTTGCACCGAGACAGAGCTTGGAGATAAATCCTGCAACGGCCATGGCGAAAGGCATTCGGGATGGGGATGAACTCTGGGTGGAATCCCAGAACGCAGTGACGGGGGAGACAAAAAAGTTGAGAGTTAAGGCACGGTATTTGGAAGGCATAAGACCTGATACCGTATCCCTCTTCCATCACTACGGATTCTGGGTGCACCCTTGGACCAAGGGAAGCGGGCCGACGCCTAACTCGATCTTCTACACCGGCGAAGGCTATGTCGCCAACACAGCCGATCAGGCTTTCCATGTAAAGGTGAAGGTGTACAAAGAGTAGGGTGAGGGCAATGGTTAGATACGGTTATGTAATCAACCTCAGGCGGTGCATGGGATGTAGGGCCTGCGTAGAGGCGTGCAAAGTTGAAAACAACACACCTCAGGGTGTCTTCTGGATGTACGTTTTCAGGTTTGAAGAAGGCAAGTATCCGAACGTGAGATACACCTTCCTACCCAGACCTTGCATGCACTGCGATAACCCGCCTTGTGTGAAGGTGTGCCCTGTTGGGGCGAGGTTTAAACGGGAGGACGGCCTTGTCTTGACGGATTTCAACCGTTGCATCGGCTGTCGATACTGCGAAATCGCCTGTCCCTATGGGGTGAACTATTTCAACTGGAAAAAGCCCGAGGATAACCAGTACTACAACTGGAAGAATGTTACCGTCCGGAAGGAGGTTGAAGGCGTTATCCCACCCTACAGGAATCCAGACCATGACAAGCTTCACGGAGAAGAAAGAAGGCTTACCTCAGGAGGCAGCCACAAGGTTGGAATAATAGGAAAATGCACATTCTGCGTACACCGCTTAGAGAAGGGTTTGAAGCCCGCCTGCGTGGCGAATTGTCCTGTTCATGCCTTACACTTCGGCAACCTCGATGATCCCAACAGCGAAGTTTCGCAACTGTTGCGCAAAAACGGCTGGTTTCGACTTTTGGAGGAACTTGGCACAGAGCCTAGGGTCTTCTACATAGGCTATCCGCCTTCAGATAAAGCTCGAACTATAGAAAGCATCAAACGCGAGTTTGTTGAGAGGGAGGAGGTGGCAGTCTGATGGGAAACAGGTTGGATGAAAACATCCTACGTCCTCTCACCTACACGAGTAAGGCTTTCTACGGCGTTGTTGCCGTGCTACTCGGCTTGACGGCTTTGTTCCTCTATGCTTGGGGCTTTCAACTGACCCAGGGGCTGGGTGTCACGGGGCTTCGGGATGTGGGTGCACCCTACGCGGGAGCTCCTTGGGGCCTGTACATCACCAATTTCATCTGGTTCATCGGCGTCGCCCACGGTGGCATAGCCATGTCGGCGGCGGTGCGGGTTATGAAGGCGGAGAAGTACCGGCCCGTAACTAGGATTGCAGAGGTCTTAACCCTCATCAGCCTAGCCATGGCCGGGTTGAGCATCGTCCTAGACATGGGGAGACCGGATAGGCTGTATCTCATGCTGGTCTTCTACTTTGAACGAATAGGCCAGTCACCGATGACTTGGGACATCACTGTCATCTTCCTGTACTTCACCCTCAGCGCCGCCTACTTCACCCTCTCCCTACGGGAGGACCTAGCCGCCTACATGGAACATGCCCCCAAAAGGTTGAGGAGGCTCTACAGGCTTCTCCTCATAGGCTACGATAAAGGTGAAAAGCCTAAGGTTGAGCAGATAACCTGGTGGCTGGCCATGGCGATCCTGGGACTCATCACCCTGCTAAGCGGCGGAATGATAGCTTGGATCTTCGGCCTGATACCGGCTCAAGCCTTATGGTTCGGAGCCTTCTCAGGGCCTTACTTCCTCTCCGCAGCCTTAGCCTCGGCGCTGGCAGCGGTCATCGTGATAGCCGCCATCTTTCGAAGCGTCTTCAAGTGGCAGGACTACATCAAGCCCGAGGTCTTCCGCGGCCTTGGCACGCTTCTGGGCATCTTCAGCCTAACCTACCTGTACATGATGCTTCAGGAGCAAACGGCCGTAAGATACGCGGGGCCTGTGGCGGAAATGCGAATATCTCAGGCTCTGTTTTTAGGGGAGTTCGCAGCCCTGTACTGGCCGGTGGTCTTGGGGTTGGCGATTCCGTTCCTCTACCTGTTCGCCCAGACTGTCTATCCGAAAATCTTCAGTCTCAGATTAACCGTCCTAAGCGCCGCAGTCATGGTGGTGGCCTTCTGGGTGAAACGGTACCTCATCGTCGTGCCTTCTCTTCTGTTTCCGCGGATGCCCTATCCTCCGGGGACATATACGCCCACGTTCGTCGAATGGTCTCTGGTGGTAGGAACCTTCGCCATCGCAGTCCTCCTCTACATGCTCCTAGTGAAGACGTTTCCCATGATGGAGTTGAAGGAGAAATGATAAACCCAGCTGCAGTCATAACCCTAGCCACATTCGACTCGGTAGCCGCATGGTACGCCGGCTCAAAGCTGGTCGGCCATGTCCTGATTTTCGTGATACTGATGCTGCCCATCTACGCCTTACTCGTAGCAGCAGCGGTAGGCCGGCCGAGGATGATGAAGCTGACGGGCTTCTTCTACGGCTTCGTCGCAAGCACTCTCCTCCTACTGGTGGCGTCGGTGTTCATCCTGAGCGGCATCCTTTCCTTGATTGTTCCATGACACTGAAAGGTCAGGGAAACTCATGGCTTCCAGATGGCTGGGAAAAGGCGGAGGCGGAAACCGGGATGCCGACACAGCGACCTTTGCGGAATTAGCCCAAGTGGCTGAGAATCGAAGCAAAACCTATGATTTTTTGAAGGCTTTCTACATTCAACCTCCAAGCCGAGAGTTTCTAAAGTCTTTGATGGGTGAAGACTTCCTTCCACTTTTGGGCTCCGTGAAAAAGCTTGAAGGATTACCGGCCGACGCTGCGGAAGGGGTAGAAAGCATCAAACTCTTCATCGGCCGGTTGAAGGACGCCGGCTTCAAACTTCATGAAAGTCTAGCCGTGGAATATACCCGGCTTTTCCGCGGGATAAAACCCTCCTACGGTCCGCCTCCCCCATACGAGTCGGTGTACAGGGAAGGTACAGTATGGGGCGAATCCGCCGCTCAGGTACTACGGACATACCGGCAGTTCGGCTTAGGTCTTCAGGACGAGTTCAGAGGTGAGCCCCCTGACCACATCGGCTTCGAACTGGATTTCATGCGCCTCTTGTGCGGTAGGGAGGCGGAGGCTTGGAAAAACCGGAACCGAAAAGAAGTCTTAAGATGTTTAAGGCTGGAGGAAGGCTTCCTGAACGAGCACCTGACGGCATGGGTCTACGATTTCTGCGACAAGGTCGTGGAGCAGGATGCACTCGGCTTCTACCGGGGCATCGCCAAAATAACAAAGAGCTTCATCCGGTTTGACCACAGCCAAATCAACGCCTACCTGGACGTGGCAGAGCGGAGTGGGTGAGCAACGAAGATGGAGACGCTTTCAACCCCCCGGAGAACCGACCTCAAAAGAACCCTGAAGCTCAAAACCCTCCAGGAGGCTCTTCAAACTCTCCTCGCCCAGGTCAAAATCAGGCCGTTGGCAGAGATGGTGCCGGTGGAAGAGGCTGTAGGCCGAGTGCTGGCTGAGGATGTGGTATCGCCCCTCAACATCCCCCGTTACACCATGACGTTCATGGACGGCTACGCCCTCCGCTCCGAGGACACAGCCCAAGCCGTGCCTGAAAAGCCGGTGGCTCTGAGGGTCGTTGGCGAGGTTTTCCCAGCTGATTTTCCCATCTCCACCAAGGTTTCCTCCCACCAAGCGGTCTATGTGGCCTGCGGAGGCCCTGTTCCGGAGGGAGCGGATGCCGTGGTGAAAGTTGAAGAAGTCACCCCCGACGATGGATGCATCAAGGTCAGCCGCCCGGTGAGGGTGGGGGAAAACATAGCCTCCGCCGGGGAGGAGGTAAAGGAAGGCAGCGTAATCCTGAGAAAGGGACAAATCCTCAGGCCGCAGGACATGGCGCTTTTGATGGGTGTGAGAAAGGAAAGCGTCAGGGTTTGGAGAAAACCCAAGCTGGCCCTGATCTCCGTGGGAGACGAACTTGTCGAGGCCGGAAAAGCCGACCCCACCAAGACGGTGAACAACTACGCCTCCCTCATAGCAGGTTTGGCGCTGGAAGCAGGGGCGGAGCCCCTCAAGGCTGAACTGGTCCCCGACGATGCGGTCCTCATCGAGGCTAAGCTTAAGGAAGCCATCTCCAAGGCTGAGATCGTTGCCACCATAGGCGGCTGCTCGGTGGGAGTCAAAGACCTGGTGCCCGATGCGGTGAATGCCCTCGGAAGCCCAGGGGTCATCGTCCATGGGGTGGCAGTGAAACCCGGCCACGTGGCCGGTGCAGGTGTAGTTGACGGGAAACCCGTCATCATGCTTCCCGGACATGTGGTCTCGGCGACGATGGCCTTCTACCTCTTCATCGCCCCCCTCATAAACTGGCACCTAGGCCTTGGCTCCCGGGGTCTGCTTCCCACTGTAAAGGCAACCCTAAACCGGGAGGTCAAAAGTAAGACAGGCTCCCTTTTCCTGCGCGTTTCCATAAAGAACGGAGGCGACGGCTTTGTGGCCGAGCCTGTGCATGGCGGCTCCAACGTCCTGGCGACCCTCGTCAAGGCCAACGGCTTCGCCTTCCTTCCCCCCATGGAAACCCTCAGGGAGGGCGATGAACTGGAAATCACCCTTTTCAGCAAACATGAGTACGCTCACCTAGGGCTCCAGTAGAAGTTATCTTCGGCCAAAAAGTGTTCATGGAAACAGGCGGTTTTGAACGGATAGATGGAAAAGCTGCTGGCAGACTTAATGATCGACGTCAACCAAATATGTAATTCTAATTAAACCAAAAATTCAGCCGTCGATCCTTAACAGGCAAGCCTCATATAACTCTGTCGTCTAAAAGACGTTTAGATGGAGCTGGAAAAGGATTGGGTGGGATTTCTGAGAAACAGCGGAAAAAGAAGATAATGAGGGACATCATCCGGAGGCTGCATCAGGGCTTATCGGTGGAGGAGGCCAAGCAGCGGTTTGAGAGGGAGGTTGGCAGCATAAGCTCCACGGAGATAGCGGAGGTGGAGCAGTCCCTCATCGACGAGGGGCTGTCCCCCGAGGAGATAAAGAAATTCTGCAACGTTCACGCTCTGCTCTTCCAGTCGGCGCTGGAGAAAACGGTTTCCAAGGAAGAATCTCCCGCCCACCCCGTGCACTTGTTCAAGCTTGAGAACAGGGAGATCGAAAAACTCACCGCCGCCCTGAAGGAAGCGGCGGGAAAGGTGGGCGGTTATGAGCTTTCCGGGTTGAAGCGGGAGATAAAAGACCTGCTGGCGAGGTTGAAGGGTGTAGACGTTCACTACACGAGGAAGGAGCAGATTCTCTTCCCCTTCTTGGAGAAGCATGGTTTCTTCGGGCCTTCAAAGGTCATGTGGGGGAAGGACAACGAAATCAGGGAGCTGCTGAACAAAAGCCTGGCGGACATTGAAGGTGTAACCACAGAGGCGGAGTTCAGGGAGTATGTGGAAAAGACCCTCACCCCCCTGGTGGAGGAGGTGGAGGGCATGATCTTTAAGGAGGAGCGCATCCTCTTCCCCACGGCCTTGGAAAAGCTGGCCGCCGACGAGTGGGTTACGGTTTTGAGGGAAAGCGACGACGTGGGCTATGTCTTCATCCAGAAGCCCAAGGAAACCGAGGCCCTCGTCGAGGAGTTCAGGAAGTTTGTGGTGGAGGAGCCTTCGGTGAAGGAGGACGGCGTGGTCTCTTTTCCCACCGGGGAGCTGCATGTGAAGGAGTTGATGGCCGTTTTGAACATGCTGCCTGTGGACCTTACCTTTGTGGACAAGGACGACAGGGTCCGGTATTTCTCGGACACCCGGGACAGGATTTTCGTCAGGACGAGGTCGGTTTTGGGGAGGAAGGTGCAGAACTGTCATCCTCCCCAAAGTGTCGATGTGGTGGAGAAGATTCTGGCCTCTTTCAAGGACGGCAGCAGGGACTTTGTCGACTTCTGGATCAACCACAGGGGAAGGTTCGTGTACATCAGGTACTTTGCGGTGAGGGACAGGGAAGGAAACTATCTGGGGACGTTGGAAGTCAACCAGGACATCACGGGGATAAGGAAGCTGGAAGGGGAAAAGCGGCTGCTCGACGAAAGAGGGTGAAGGCTTAAATGGACCCGATGAGCAAGCTTCAACTTCGGAGGTGAAACCATGTCCACCTACATCATCCTAGGCAGGTACACCCGGGAGGGAATCACGAACATAAAAGACCACCCCAGGCGGCGGGAGGAAGCTCAGAAGGCGTTCAAGGCGGTGGGAGGGGAGATCAAGGACTTCTACTTCACCCTAGGCCGGTATGACTTCGTGGCCGTGTGTGAGGCCCCCGGCGAGGAGGCTGCTCTGAAGGCTTTGCTCACCATCGGCAGCGTGGGGGCGGTGAGCACGGAGACGCTGGTAGCTGTGCCCCGCGATAAGGCGGCGGAGATCATCCGAGGTCTACCCTGAGAGCGGTGCAAGGGCTTAGTAGAAGATTTTCTTCCGAGGCATGGCGACGATCTCCCTGATCTCCAAGCCCTTTTTCTTGTCGAAAAACCTCCCAGAGGTGGAGGGGCGGACGATGAGCACGGTGTCGGCTCCCCGGTCGCTTCCGGCTATGGTGACGACCTCCCGGTTAAGGGGAATCGCCCCCGCATCCGCGGCCATCAGGGCGATTTCCACACCAACCTTCGTGCCCTAGGAAATCCTCCTGAGGGTGTCCTCGGCAACCCCGGCTATGCTGGCTCCCCCTCGGAGAGCCGTGTAGGATTTCTCCACCCCATGGAAGGCGTGGACGCCTCGGAGGACGGTGGCCTTCAAGGCCTTCAGCTTCCTCAGGCTGGCCTCCTCCAGCTCAGCCCACTCCGGCGACTCAGCTACCACCACAACCTTGACCCCGGTGCCCCGGAAGGCTTGAGCAGCCTTAACTCCGGTCCGGCCTCTGGCTGAAGCGACGACCACATGTTTTATTCCCTCTTCCAAAGTCCTCTTCTTGGCGATTTCTACGGCCTTCCCCGTGTTCTTCTCTCCAGGCTCACGGAAGAGGTAAAGAGTCCTCTTAAGAACAGACATACCAAGCTCACCGCGCATAGTCCTTTTTCCGGAGATAAAAATTAATCTCAAACATTCTAAGCATTCAACTTTCAAGAAATTAAGGCTTCAGAAATTTATTAATTTCTTCCGCAATTAGTTCAGACCTTTTCTCTATAAAATCTTTATAATTTTGCAGTTTCCAAAGATTTTCATCTAAGGGTATTAACTGTTTTTGTAATTCACTTTTATCAATACCATATTTTTGAATGTAGGTATAAGGTTGATATCTGAGTCTTTTATTTGTGCCCGGATTAATGAAAGTTATATTCCCTAACAGTTCTCTTTCTTCTTTCTTGATTCCTACACTTCTTAAGAGACTTCTGGGAAAGAAGTGATGCTCTTCGATCGTAAAATCCTTATTTATCTCATTGTGTGTTGTATAGCCTATCCTGACCCCTGTAAACCAGTCAACTGCTTCGTTTCTATAAGTAATTAGGTAAAGGAGTAATTTAAAGAACCTACCTTCTCCTTGATAGTGGATCGCGTTTTTAATAGCCTCCTTGTTAATTGAGTCAACTCTTAATTCACCGATTAACTGGTTCACTGCCTCCCCAAAGGTTCTTGAATTTTTAATCTTGTTTATATCCTCTTGTAAGGTAGTCTCCGCAGAACCGCTATATCTTCCTTGCCACAAAGCTAATAGGAAAAAAAGAAAAGCCTTTTTAAATTCAAACTGATTTTCGAATCTACAACGCAAGTATATTAAGGGTATTATCGTATTTTTTGCATAAATTAATTCTGAAGATAGAATTCCAATATTTCTAAATTCTAATATTAGTCTATTAAGACTATTTTTAAACTTTGAAAAGGCATAGTCTAATAAGTTATTTTTATTTCTCAGAAAGTCATCACTTACTTCTCTTAAAATTGCTTTGTCTTCTCCTACTGAGGTTATTGCTCTAACAAGAAGTGTAGGATCAAAGTAAAAACCTCCCTCATCTAAACTATCAAGGTATCTAGAAAATTCTTCTCTTACCCATCCTTCATTGTATGCAGCAACATAAGCTAGAGTTATATCCGCTTGTTTTATCCTTGTGCCAGAACTATTTAGCCTTTCAAAGATAGTGGCTATATTTTCTAAGGATGTATTTATCTTAATTACCGGAATATCCATATTTAAAGCGGCCTTAATCTTGCTAGCATTATCGTAGATTTTTGTGAAAAGCTCTGGTCTATTTAATTTGTAAGATAACTCTTCAGCTAACTTTTTTATGTCCTCAGCATTAAAAATATCATACGGAGATACCCACTCATGGATTTGCTTAATCGCTGGATACTCGAGTGAAACTTCCAAAGTTAGTATGTTAATTTTTACTCTATATTTTTTGACTAAATCATTCCATATATTTATATCAAGCCAATAGGGTTTTCTTAAATTCAGGATGCAGAGTGCAACTATTCTTTGCTGTCCATCTACCATCCATTCTTTTGACTTATTTTCATAGACATGTTTACCTTGAGTATAATCACTCAAGTCCCAAACCAGAATAGAGCCTATCGGATAACCTTTTATTAAAGAATCAAGCAAGTCAGCAACTTGGTTTTTTGTCCAAACAAATTCTCTTTGAAACTCGGGTATATCAATTTTTCCACTTGCTGCTTTTTCGATTAGCATATGTATAGGTTCCTGACCAAGACCCGGCTTAGATGAACTCATTCCTTTCACCAAACAAAGTTAGTATCTTTGTTCATCTTTTATTAATTTGTGAAATAGTATTTTAATTACTTTTGGAGCATAACATTTTTCTTCTAACTTCCACGACTTATTAAATAACAAAACTGTAAAATCAATAATAAAAATTTATTTTAGGACTCATCAAAGTTAATATTTCAGATATTTATAAAACACCGAATAAATATTAAAAAACTATCTTGTTGTTTGGGTTTGGAGGAGTCGGTTGAGGCCGTTGACCATGGCTTCGACGCTGGCTTTGACGATGTCGGAGCTGGCGGCTCGGGCGGAGATGACCTTCCCCCCCGCGTCCTCGATCTTCACCACCACCTCCGCCAGGGCGTCGGAGCCCCCTGTCAGGGCCTCCAGCCTGTACTCCTTCAGCCTCACGTTGATGAGGTTGTCGGTGATCTTCCGAATGGCCTTGATAGCCGCGTCCACCGGGCCTACGCCGGTTTCCGAGGCCACATACTCCCTGCCCTTCACGATAAGCCTCACCGAAGCGGTGGGAATGACGTCGGTGCCCGTGACCACGGCGAGGTCCTTCAGCTCCAGCACCCTCTCCTCGGCCAGCGGCTGACCGCAGACGGCGCTGGCTATGGCCAGCAAGTCGGTGGTGGTGACGTATTTCCCCCGGTCTCCCAGCTCCTTCACCCTCTCCACGATCTCCCTCGCCTGCTGCTCGCTGGGTTTGAAGCCCAGCTCCTCCACCCTCCTCCTGACCCCGTGCACGCCCGCATGCTTCCCAGCTACGATGGTGGTCTCCCTCCCCACCAGCGCAGGGCTGATGGGCTCGTAGGTGAGGGGCATGGACAGGACCCCATGCGCGTGGATGCCTGACTCGTGGGCGAAGGCATTCTCCCCCACAATAGGCTTGTTGGGGGGCACGGGCACCCCCGTCAGCCGGGAGACCAGCCGGGAGGTCTCGTAGAGAAGCCGGGTGCGGAGGCGCAGCCTCCTCCGGTAGAGGGAGTAAAGGGCCATGGCCACCTCCTCCAACGCAGCGTTGCCGGACCTTTCCCCCAGGCCGTTGACGGTGACGTGGACCTGGGTGGCCCCCGCTTCCACGGCGGCCAGGGAGTTGGCCACGGCCATGCCGAAGTCGTTGTGGCAGTGGATGCTGATGGGCACTTTGACGGCTTCAGCTATCTCCCCCACCAGCCGGCGGGTCTGCTGGGGGGTGAGGACACCTACGGTGTCGGGGACGTTGACCCTGTCGGCTCCGGCTTCCACCACCGCGGTGTAGACCTGTTTGAGGTAGGCGATGTCCGTCCTGGTTGCGTCTTCGGCGGAGAACTCCACCTGCAGGCCGTGGGCTTTGGCGTACTCCACGGCCTCCACCGCCTTCCTGAGGGCCTGCCCGCGGGTTAGGTGGAGTTTGTGGCGGAGGTGGATGTCGGAGGTGGCGATGAAGAGGTGGAGGCTTCGGAGGTCGCACTTCAACGCAGCGTCCACGTCCTGCCGGGTGGTTCGGGCGAGGCCGCAGACCTCCGCCTTCAACCCAGCTTGGGCTATGAGCCTGACGGCTTCCATCTCCCCCTTGGACGTGACCGGGAACCCGGCTTCGATGGCGTCCACCCTCAGCCTGTCCAGTTGGCGGGCGATGTGGAGTTTGTCCTCGGCGGTGAGGGCTACTCCGGGGGTCTGCTCTCCGTCTCGGAGGGTGGTGTCGAACAGTCTCAAGTGTTTGGGGGGCATTTGCGCCGCGGTCTCCGTGTAATGGTTATCTCGCTGCCCTGTATTAAGGGCTTTCCGCCTCCTGGGTGAAAAGGTTTATGTAGTCGGGGAAAACATGTTTAGCCCCACGGTGCCATCTCTGAGGTAGGAGGTTTGGCGGTGAGGTATCGGATTGCCGTGATCCCCGGGGACGGCGTAGGCCCTGAGGTGGTGGAGGAAGGCGTCAAGGTGCTGACCGCTGCGGGGGACGCCTACGGGGTCAGGTTTGACTTCAAGTTTTACCCCTTCGGAGGCGACTATTATCTGGAGCATGGGGAGGTGCTCCCCGACTCCGCGTTGAAGGAGCTGGAGGGAGCGGACGCCATCTACTTGGGGGCCATAGGCCACCCGAGGGTGGCTCCGGGGGTGCTGGAGAAGGGGCTGCTGTTGAGGTTGAGGTTTCACTTCGACCAGTATGTGAACCTGAGGCCGGTGAGGCTCTATCCCGGGGTTGAGACCCCCCTACGTGGGAAGGGCCCGGGGGACATTGCCTTCTACGTGGTCAGGGAGAACACTGAGGACTTTTACGTGGGGGTTGGGGGGAGGTTCAAGGGTGAAAGCCACAGGGCTGGGTTGGAGGTGAACCGGAGGCTCTACAGGCTGAGGTTCAGCTTGGACGTGGCGGTCCAAGGGGCTCCCGGCGAGGTAGCCTACCAGCTGGGGATAGCCACCCGCCGGGGCGTCGAAAGGGTGGTTCGCTATGCTTTTGAGCTCTGCAAGCGGAAGGGTCTCCGCCGGGTTACCTCCGTGGACAAGGCTAACGTGCTGGGGGATGTCTACGGCCTCTGGCGGGAGGTCTTCTCGGAGGTTGCCCGGGACTATGAGGGTGTGGAAGCCGAGTTCGCGTTCGTGGACGCAGCGGCCATGTGGTTTGTCAAAAACCCTGAGCGCTTCCAGGTGGTGGTCACCCCCAACATGTTCGGGGACATCCTCACCGACCTGGGGGCGATGATCCAAGGGGGCCTCGGGCTGGCTCCCGGGGGTAACATCAACCCGGGGGGGGTGTCCATGTTCGAGCCCATCCACGGGTCGGCGCCCAAGTACGCGGGGCAGGGGGTCATCAACCCCATCGCCGCCATCTGGGCTGGGCAGATGATGCTCAGCCACCTGGGGGAGGAAGCCGCTGCGGAGGCCGTGGACAGGGCTATAGGCCAGGTGCTGAGGGAGGGGAAGACCCTGACCAAAGATTTGGGAGGGTCCTCCTCCACCTCCCAGGTCGGAGACGCCATCGCAGCGAAAATCCATTAGCAAACGTTTTAATTAAACAGGCCCCTAGAAAATACCCGTAGGGGCAGAGTTGGGTTTTCAGACGCCGCGTTATGCTTCTGAGCGGGATTTTGTTGCGAGGTTTCTACTTCCGAAGCTTAGGGAGGCTGCTGAACGGCTCGGTGTGGCTGATGTGGTTGACTTCTTTTTTGAGAAGCCTATCAACGGGACACCTGACTTGACAGCTGAGAAAGGCGGTAGGGGTCTGTTTGTTGTTGAGGCTAAATTCAAGAAGAAGGTAGGGCGAGTTCAGAGGGACATTGAGCCTAGGGACCCTGAGGTGGTGAGGCAGGCTCTTGACTATGCGGGGTGGGGTGGTTTTCCTTATTATGCAACTTGCAACGTGCGGAGGCTCATTCTGTTTCAACGTAAGCCTGAGGCTAAGGCTCTGGAGAGTGAGATTGCCTCCTTTGAGTATGAGCGTAGCCCTGACTGGGCTGAAAGTCTTCTTAAGACGGTGTTGGAGCTTGTTCCCGTCCGCCTTAAGCCTTTGGACGACACGCTTGTGGATACGTTGCATGAAGCTTCCTCTGACCTCTACCCGGAGTTTCTCTCCGCCCTGAAAGGAAGGCTTCGGGATAAGAAATTTCGGGAGCGGTATGTTGACTGGCTGGAAAGTCAGGGTGTTAAGTTTTCGGATGAGACCAACCGGTTGATTGCGGAGCAGACTACCTACCTCCAGCTTAACAAGCTTCTCTTCTACCAGGTCATAAGGGCGATTTACCCTGACAGGTTGAGGCCGCTGAGGATAGGGGAGGAGGAAGATGTTTCCGAGGCTTTGGCTGGTTTCTTTGCGGATGCTCGGAAGATAGACTATGCGCCCATCTACCAGAGTGATGTGATAAGTGAGATACCGCTGACGCCGAGGGCTCAGGAGCGGATCAGAACCTTACTGGACACTCTCAACGAGTTTGATTTTTCCAAGATGGAGAGTGATTTTATCGGGCGGATCTACGAGAAGCTCATACCGCCGTTGGAGAGGAAGAGGCTTGGGCAGTTTTACACGCCGCCGGGGATCGTGGACTTTATCGTGCAGTTGACGGTGACGAAGCCTGAGGCTGTGGTTTTAGACCCCGGCTGCGGTTCAGGGGGTTTCTTGGTCAGAGCCTACCACAGGCTGAGGGAGCTGAACCACATCCCTAGGGTGATAGAGGGCCCTCTGGCTGAGAGGTTTCACCAGCAGCTTTTGGAGCGCTTATATGGGGTGGATATAAATCAGTTTCCAGCCCACCTTACCGTCATAAACTTGGCTGTTCAAAACCCCAAAGCCAGAATTGAGAAGGTGAACGCTGTTGTCAGCGACATCTTCGACGTCAGGCCGGGGCAGGCGACGCTTTCAGGGTTCGAGAGCCTCACAGCTGAAGGTAAGCCCACGCTGGTAGAGATGCCTCCGGCCTTCGACGCTGTGGTGGCTAATCCGCCTTACATCCGTCAAGAGCTGCTGGGTGAGAAGGAGAAAGCGAAGATCAAGTCGCTGATCGAAAGCGAATATAAGGGTAAGCTGTTCATCGGTGCTCCCCAAAAGAAGGTGAAGGGTGCGGTTATCCTCGACAGGCAAAGCGACATATACATCTACTTCTACATTCACGGACTAAGATTTCTGAAGAATGGTGGAAGGTTAGGTTTTATCTCTTCTAACAAATGGCTAGAGGTAGGCTACGGAGAACCGTTTCAGCAATTTCTTCTAGACAGCGCTAAGATTCTCTACGTGGTTGAATTCGACAGAGCCGTATTTCCCGACGCTGAAGTGGATACCGCTATAACCATAGTTGAAAAGGAGTCAAATAAGGTTGCTAAAAAGGCTAATGAGGTAAAGTTTGTCCGCGTCAAGAAGCCAATGGGCATCAGGAATATGGTTCAGACTATAGAAAATATCAGTCAAAGCTTTGAGAATGACACCTTAAGGGTTAATATCATCAGGCAAGGCAAACTAAAACTTGGAAAATGGAATACGTACCTTAGAGCCCCACCGGTGTACCCGAAAATTATTTCGCATCCAAAGGTGAAGAAACTTGGAAAAATCGTTGAGATATTTCGTGGACCAACTTCTGGTTGGAACGATTACTTTATAATATCTGTTGAAAAGGCTGAAGAATGGGGTATAGAAGACGAGTTCCTGATGCCCTGTGCTTCATCACCTAAAAAGTTTGGGAGTTTAATAATCAAATCGGATGACATAGATGAATACTTCTTTGCTGTCGATAAGCCTAAGCACGAACTTCGTGGAACCAATGCTTTGAAATATATAGAGTTTGGTGAGAGACTAGAAATCGAAGTTAGAAGAGGTTCTCAGCGTGGCAGGCGACGTTTACCGGAGTTGGAAACTGTAAAGAATAGGAAGCCGTTTTGGTATGCACTTCCAAGGTTTGCGTCACCACATATCTTGTTCCCGAAGCTGATTAGAGGGAGGTTTATAGCCTTCTACAATGAAGCTAAAGCTCAAGGGTCAGACGTCTTTTATTATGTGGTTGTAAAAAAAGGAGAACCCACGGTTCTTGCTGGATATTTAAACTCCTCTGTCGCCATGCTTCTAGCTGAATTGTATGGGCGACAGTATACTGGTATGCTTGACCTTAAAGTCTATGAATTAAAGCAACTGCCTACCCTAGACCCTAATACGCTTACGCATGAAGAACGACTGCGTATTTCAAATGCGTTTAAACAGTTAGCAAACAAAATGGATAAACGGGTAATGGCTGAAGAGAAATTGCAGAGCGTTAAAGCTAGGTCGAAAGCTGATCGGGATGTAGGTTTGTTTGAGGCTGAGGCTCGGAGGGAGTTGGAGAGGGCTGTTAGGGCTGAGGAAGAAGCGAGGAAGAAGCTGGACGAAGCAGTTTACGACGCTTTGGGGTTAACAGAGGAGGAGCGGAGACAGGTTGAAGAGGGCCTCCGAGAGCTTCAGAAGCTCAGACGCCTGAGAACCCGAGCATAATACAGCTCCCCTTACCGTCGGCTATCTTCTTTGTTTAAATGCTCAATAAGGCCTCCGCATCTGAGGATTCTCAGCGAAAATTCGGGGAACGGCCCAGCCTTCAGGGTCTTCCCCGCAAACCCTAAGTCAACCTCCTCCATGGCATGGTAAACTTTTGGAATTACCTCGTTTAGGTTGGATATTTTTTCACATCCACCTCACTTTGCAAAAAGCTTTACATAAGTAAAGTTAAGGAATCTTGAGTAGCTTGGTTTGCACTAATTTAAGCTCCCCGATCCTAGAGTCGGTTGTAACCAAGGTTCCTCCCAGCGTTTTTGCAACTGCCACAATATAAGCGTCTGCCAAAGAGAGCCTGCCTTTATGAACGCACTTCAGCCCCCCTGCGGCGCGCGTAAGCCTCTCATTTATAGCTAAAATCGACAGCTCAGAGTTTCTGAGGGACGCATGTCTCACTTCCGCAGCTTCACGGCCTAATTTTTCACAAGTTTTATAGTAAAACTCGGCGAGGTTAATCTCACACGTGCAACCCTCCACCCTCCCCCTTGCAACCTCGTCAAACATTTCTTTGACACGCTTATCTTCAGCAAAGTAAAGAAAGAGAGGCCCTGTGTCAAAGACGAGCCTACTTTTCCTCAGACGCCTCCTTCCTCCTCTCCTCTTGCAATTCCCTTATCATCTGATATACTGTTTCCTTTATGGCTTTATCCGCGCCGAAGAGCTGCTCCAACGGAATGGCGGGAACAAGTAAGACCCCTTCATCAGCTTCAACAAACTTAATACGGGAGCCCCTCTTCAGTTTGTACTTTCTCCTAATCTCCACAGGGATGGTCACGGTGCCTTTCTGCGTAACAGTATAACTCAAGACACTTTCACTATACTTCTATTAAAAAAGTATCACATATAACCATTATGTAATACTAAAACAACCTCTTGAGACATACACCATTGAACCGTAATAGACGCCAGAATGTCCAATTTCCTGTGATTAAGGGACATCCCCAACAACCATTGAACGTCCGAATAATTATGCTATTCAGACACGATTTGCGCGTTTATCCGCATAATTTTCTTAAAAAGGCGAAGAAACACCTTGCCTTGAGGGTTTTCCTTCGCCAAGGCTAGGTTTGTTTTCGCTGTGTTTTTTGTTTAGGTGGGGGATGAGGCCTCCGTCTCGGAGGATTCCCAGCAGGAATCCTGGAAACGGCTTGGCCTGCAAGGTCACGCCTTTAGACTTGTTGGTGACCAGCCCCTTCTCTAGCTCCACCTCCAGCCGGTCGCCCTCCTCCACTTTGGAGGATATCCCCGGGCAGGCCACTGCGGGCAGGCCGTTGTTGATGGCGTTCCTGAAGAAAATCCTCGCAAAGGACTCCGCCACCACGCAACGAACCCCCGCATGCTTGAGGGCCAAGGCCGCATGCTCCCGGCTGGAGCCTCCTCCGAAGTTGACCCCCGCCACCACCAGCCCATACTCCTGAGCCTTCCGGGGGAACCCCGGGTCCAACCCCTCCATGGCATGGGCCGCCAAGTCCTCAGGCCTGGTCAGGACCAGGTATTTCCCCGGAAGGATGAGGTCGGTGTTGACGTTGTCCCCAAACTTCAGAGCCCGACCCTCCACCCTCACCGCCCACCCACCTCCCTAGGGTCGGTGATCCGGCCGGTCACCGCGGAGGCCGCCACCGTAGCCGGGGAAGCCAAGTAGACCTTCGCCCCCGGACTGCCCATCCGCCCTGTGAAATTCCGGTTCGTCGAGCTGATGCAGACTTCACCCTCCGCCAGCAGGCCGAAGTGCCCCCCCAAACACGGCCCGCAGTTGGGAGGCCCCACCGCCGCGCCAGCCCGGGCGAAAACCTCCAGGAGCCCCTCCTCCAAGGCCCGCAGGTAGATTTCCTGCGAAGCAGGAAGCACGATCATGCGCACACCGTCCTTCACCCTCCGACCCCTCAGCAGCCCCGCTGCCTCCCGAAGGTCGTCCATCCGGCCGTTGGTGCACGACCCCAACACCGCCTGGTCCACCGGCAGCCCGGCTACCTCCCCCACAGGCTTGACGTTGGCCACCCTCGGCGGACAGGCCACCTGAGGCTCCAGGGAATCGACGCTGAAAGACAGCTCCCCCTCATACTCCGCCCCCTCATCCGGGTAGAGCGGCCGCAGAGACCCCGCCACCCGGCCTTCCAAGTAGCGGAACGTCACCCCATCCGGGGGGACAAGTCCAGCCTTAGCCCCCAACTCCACCACCATGTTGCACAGGGTCATCCGCCCGTCCATACCCATCTTCCCCACAGTCGACCCGGTGAACTCCAAGCTCTTGTAGTTGGCGCCGTCCTCCCCCAAGCAGCCGGCCATGTGGAGGATCAGGTCCTTGGCGGAGACGTACCTCTGAAAACGGCCCTCCACCACCACCCGCACGGTCTCAGGAACCCGAAACCAGAGGCGGCCCTGCGCCAGCACAGCCGCCACGTCCGTGGAGCCCACCCCCGTGGCGAAGGCCCCCAAAGCCCCATAGGTGCAAGTGTGGGAGTCAGCCCCCACCACCAAGTCCCCGGGCTTCACATGACCCTTCTCCGGGAGAACCTCATGGCAGATGCCCCCCTTCCCCACGTCGTAGAAGTTCCTCACCCCATACTCCGCCACAAACCGGCGGAGCCTCCGCTGAAGCTCCGCCGACCTCACCGTGTCCGCGGGAACCTGATGGTCGAAGACCACCACCACCCGGCCGGGGTTCCAAACCCTCCGCTCCACCAGCCTCTCGAAGGCGTCCAAGGCCAGAGGACCCGTCAGGTCGTGCATCATCACCAAGTCCACCTCCGCCTCCACGTAGCCCCCAGCCTCCACCCGCGGCAGGCCGGAGGCTCTGGCCAGAATCTTCTCCGTCAAAGTAAGCCCGCTGCTCATGCCGCCTACTCGGACTCCTCCAACCCCGACATCTTCCTGATGAACCTCCCCACCTTCTCGATGGGGTGGTCTTCCATCTCCTTAAGCATCCTCTGTAGGTTCTCCCGGCCGCTCCGGGCTTCCTCAATCCACTGCCGGGCGAAGATGCCTTCCTTCACATCCCTAGCCGCCTTCCTCATGTTCTCCTTGACATGCTCGTCCACAACCTTCGGGCCTACGGCCAGACCTCCATACCGAGCGGTCTCCGACACCGCGTGCAGCATCCCCAAGATGCCCTTCCGGTAGATGATGTCCACGATGAGCTTAGCCTCGTTGCAGGCTTCAAAGTAGGCCAGCTCCGGCGGGTAGCCTTCCTCCACCAAGACCTCGAAGCCCTTCTTGAGAAGCTCCACCAAGCCGCCCACCAGCACCGTCTGCTCTCCGATGAGGTCGCTCTCCGTCTCATCCTTGAAGGTGGTCTTCAGCACCCCCGCTCGGGTGCAGCCTAAAGCCTTAGCGTACTCCAACCCCACGGTCTCTCCCTTTCCTGTGTAGTCTTGGTAGACAGCCAGAAGAGCTGGGGAGCCGAAGCCTTCGAGGTAGAGGCCTCTCACCGTGGGGCCCGGTCCCTTGGGAGCTACCATGAACACGTCGATGTGGGGCGGAGGAACGATGAGCTGGAAGTGAATGTTAAATCCGTGGGAGAAACCCAAGGCTTTACCCTCCGTCAGATGCGGCTTAATCTCCTCGTAGACCAACGGCTGAACCATGTCCTGGGTCAGCATCTGAACAACCTCCGCCCTCTCAGCCGCCTCAGACGCCTTGAAAACCCTGAAACCCTCTTTCTCAGCTGTCTTCCACTGGAGGCTCCCAGGCAGGTCTGATACGATCACATCTAAGCCTGAGTCTCGCAGGTTCTGCGATTGAGCTCTCCCTTGGCTTCCGTAGCCTATCACAGCCACGGTTTTGTTTTTCAGGTAGTTTGTGGTCACATCTCGGTCATAATATACTTTAACCACGGCTGTTCCCCCTTTCACACTTTTATGGCTTCGCTTCCCCTGAGGAGAGCTGTGATGCCTGTTCTGGCCATTTCTTTTACACCGTATTCTTTTATGAGGTCTAGGAAAGCGTCGATCTTCCTAGGCTCCCCTGTGATCTCGATGACCATGGAGTCCGCGGTCACGTCCACCACCCTCGCCCGGTAGATGCGGGAAAAATGAATGAGGTCCGACCGGGCTTTGGAGTCTTTCACATGAACCTTGATGAGGGCCAGCTCCCGGAGCACCGACTGCTTAGGATTCAACCGGGTGACCTTGACGGTTTCCACCAGCTTGTAGAGGTTCTTCACAATCTGCTCCACAGCCCACTCGTCTCCCCTGATGACCAAGGTCATCCTAGCCAGCTTTCCCCCCTCAAGAGCGCCCACGGAGATACTGTCGATGTTGTGGCCTCTCCGACGGATCATGTTCGTAACCTTGAAGAGGACACCCGGCTTATTCTCTACGATAGTGGCTATGATCTGGCTTGAGGGCTCTTGGCTCACGCTTCCCCACCTCTCCTCAGGGCCGCATGGGTTCCATGCGTTTAACCTTTGCACACGCATAGCTTAAGATACTGCGGCGATAATTAAAATTATGCCTCCTCACATTTCAGGAAGCCTTAAAATGCGTAGAGGAGTATCCAGTTAGAGCCATGACGGTCACATGGGATGAAGAGAAACCTCCAGCCGAAGTAGCAGCCCGTCCTGCCAAATGGGTCTACCTAGGCGTCGTGTTAATCGCCTTTGCCGTGGTTGCCTCCGGCTTCTCCGCCTACCTCTACCTGAATTTTCAGTCGCAGGTGGAGGATTTCCACTCCGACTACGCAGCGCTGGAATCTCAGCTTTCCAGCCTCCAGTCGCAGGTTTCCAGCGTGGAAGCTGAACTGAGGAGGCTTCGCTCCCAGCTGGAAGCTCTCCAGCCCCAACCCGCTGAAGCGGGCGCGCTGCTCACCCCCCAGCAGGTCTTCAAATTGGCTGAGCCCTCCGTCGTCCTCATCAGAGCGGAGTCCCTAACGATCTTCGGTGTTGAAGTATCAGAGGGCTCCGGCTTCGTTTACGACTCCCAAGGCCACTTAGTAACCAACAACCACGTGGTGGAGGGAGCCGACGAACTGGAGGTTGTCTTCCCAGACGGAACGGTCGTCGAGGCTCGGCTTGTGGGCGCTGACCCCTACAGTGACTTGGCGGTTTTGAAGGTAGACCTGCCGGCTGAGAAGTTGAAGCCTCTGCCTTTAGGAAACTCCTCCGAGCTTTCGGTCGGAGACCCCATCGTGGCCATCGGAAACCCCTTCGGTTTAAGCAACACCATGACGGCTGGGATAGTAAGCCAAGTGGGAAGAGAGTTAAGAGCTCCGAGAGGCTACATCATCATCGACGTCATCCAGGTTGACGCCGCCATCAACCCCGGGAACTCCGGAGGGCCTCTGATGAACATGAAGGGGGAAGTGGTGGGGGTGAACACGGCCATCATTTCAGGTTCAGGAACCTCCGCCGGAGTCGGGTTCGCCATTCCCTCCGACACGGTGAAAAGGGAAGTGCCTGTCCTCATAGCAACGGGTGAGTATAAGCATCCGTGGATAGGCATCTCAGGAACCGACGTGACCCCTGAGATCGCGGAGGCCATGGGGCTGAAGGAAGTGAAAGGCTTCCTCATCACCGACGTCGTCGAAGGCAGCCCAGCTGAGGCGGCGGGGCTCCGGGGGGGCAGCAGAACCGTTACCATCGAAGGCTTGGAGGTCAAACTAGGCGGCGACGTCATAATAGGCGTGGACGACGTGGAAGTCAGGAAGCTGAGGGACGGCATCGTCTACATCGAGAGAAACAAACAGCCCGGGGACGAGATCACCCTCACCATCATCAGGGAGGGACAAGTCCTCACCGTGGAGTTGATGTTGGGGGAGAGACCTCCGCCCTAAAGCATCCCGGCTTCTCAGCCAAGTCACCTTCAACCCTCCCGGAGAAAACTTTTCCTCCTATTCGAAGAGGCCTTGCCGACAAAACTATTTAAAGTGAAACCGCTAGCTATACTCTAAGCCGGCTGATAGGACCGTTTACCCTTGATGCTTCCCCCCAGAGGTTGAGAGAGGTTTCGAGTGGAATGTTCCAAGAGGAAGTCAAAAAAATCCAGCAACAGCACAGAATCATCGGCCGTGAGGAAGAGCTGAGTTGCGCTCTGGCTGCCGCTTATGCTGGGAAACACATCCTCTTGGAGGGTGCGGTGGGGGTAGGTAAAACCGTCATAGCGTTGGCGTTAGCCAGACATCTTAACCGAAAATTTTACCGGGTTGACGGGGACGAACGCTACACCGAGCATAAGCTCACCGGCTGGTTTGACCCCTCCGCGGTGATGGCCAAGGGCTACTCTTGGGAAACCTTCATCCCAGGACCTTTGACGCAGGCCATGATGGAGGGCGCTCTCCTGTTCATCAACGAGCTGAACCGAATGCCTGAAGGCACTCAGAACGTCCTCCTTCCCGCAATGGATGAAGGGCGGATAAACATCCCTAAGATCGGAGTAGTGGAGTCCAAGCCAACCTTCCTCATCATCGCAACCCAAAACCCTGAAGAATTCGTGGGCACAAGCAGGCTGGGGGAGGCTTTAAAGGACCGTTTCGTTTGGATTCGCCTCAACTACCAGTCGGGGGTGGAAGAGTGCGAAATAGTCAAAAAGGAGACAGGCTGCGAGGATGAGGCTTTAATTTCAACAGCCGTTAAAATCGCCAGAAAAACCAGAGAAGACCCTGACATAAGGCGGGGCTCCTCGGTTCGAGGGGCCATCGACCTAGTGGACCTTGTCAGAAAGTTTGCAGGAGGCTTCACCGCGGACGTGGAAGTTTGGGTAAAAGCCGCCATGATAGCCCTGCCGACCAAGATAGAGCTTCAGGACCAAACCACGCGAAAAGTCGACGAGCTGATCAAGAAAATAGTCACCTCCAGCCTAAGTGAAGTGAAAGCCGAAGCGCCGGTGAAGACATCTTCCCAGCCGGAAAAAAGTGACCGCGGAGGCCATGCTGGGGGACAAGGTTTTCAACAAGCCCTAAAGGACAGGCTTACAGGTAAAAAATTTCAACCCCCACTGAACATGTTAGCTCCGAAAAGGTCGGAAACGGTAGGCGAACTTCTTCTCGAAGGAAAACTGTTTAAGGAAGCGGTGGCCGCCATTACAAAGGCTGAGCCGAGCTGGCTGGGTTTGCATCTTCTGGCTTCGGTTAAGCCTGAGCTTGAGCCGGAGTACCAAGAGCTTGCGAAAAGGCTTCTGATCAGGATGATCGTAAGGCTTGCGGCTCAAATATCTTGGAGAGGTCTCTCCGCCACCTACTATGGCTGCGTGCCCTTCAAACCGGGAATGGAAGAGTTCGACGTGGAGCAGACCTACGAAAACTGGCTGGGTAACCCTTGCCCCGGCCCCGAGGACATCGTGGGGGTTGAAAAATTCAGGAAGAAAAACGCCGTGGCCATCATGTTTGACACCAGTAACTCTATGCAGATGAGTAAGATCGTAACCGCCGCCTTGGCGGTGGGGGTTTTAGCCTACAAGCTGAAGGAAGACCATCACTCCATCATCACCTTCAAGGAAAAGCCTGAAGTCCTAAAAGGCATGACGGAGAACTTGGAAATCGAAACGCTGGTGGGCAGAATCCTAGACCACCAGCCCGGAGGACTGACCAACATCCGGGACGCTTTAGCCAAGGGTTTGGAGGAACTGGAGCGGGTTCAAGTCCACAGGCAACTGGGCATCATGGTGACAGACGGATGGGTTACCTACGGAGGAGACCCGGTGGAGATCGCTGAGAAATATCCCCGTCTTCATGTGATCCAGGTTCCTCTGGGTGTGGGAGGAGGAGACCCTGACATGTGCCGAACCCTCGCCAAGGCTGGGAGGGGGAAATACTCCTATATGCGAAGTTTCTACCATCTCCCCCAAGCCATCCTCTCCATCTTGTGACACTTTTTTGCGGGAGCCCGGATTAAGGTCAGTCGGCTTTGAAACCTAGGTTCAGGCAGGTTTTTCTCGCGCTGGGGTGGAGAAAATGTTTTTAAAATAGTAAATATAATAAATATAATAATAAAATTTTCTGAGGACTAGGTCATGAAGAAAATTGAAGCCTATATAAAATCTGATAAATTAAAGGAAGCAATCCACGAGCTGAAGAAAATCGGCGTTCCCGGCTTCACCTACTATGCCGTAACAGGTCACGGCAGAGAGGAAGAAGTTAAAGGATTCGTCCCTAGGGGCATCTCGGCTATTCCCATCAAAGAAGACATCCTACCCCGAACGAAAATCGAGATCATGTGCAACGACAAGGATGTTGACAAAATTTTCGAAGCCATCTGGAAAGCCTGTTGCACTAAGAAACCGGGAGACGGAATGGTCTTCGTCTCACCCATAACAGCCGCCTATAAACTGAAGGCGAAAGAAAAGCTCTCTAAGCTAGAATAAAACCCTTGGGGCCTAGACCCTGCGGGTTTAGAGGACGCTATCCTCCGGAAAGAATCTTCCACACTTCTTTTTTTAGGGTTTTCTCAGCGAAAAGAAGCCTCGTCTCGAAGGTCTCGTCGATGACTACTCTCCCATCCGGTGTGGAGACCACGCAGCCTCCTATAGACTTCAGCGGCTTCTTGTCAAACGTCACCTTCATGTTTGAGGGCAGCTTCAGTTTTTGAAGCACCTGCTGGGAGCGCTCTAGGTCTTTTTCGTTAAGCTTCACCTTGATGCTCTCCGAGCCTATCTGAGACGCTGCCAAAGCTGTGAGATGGCGGAGGCTTTTGAGGTAGGCTTCCCCCTTGACGATTCCTCGAAGCTTTTTCTCCGCCTCCTTGAAGGCTTGACCTATCAGCCTGTTTTTTTCCGCCAGAATTTTCAGGGACGCCTCCCTTCTGGCTTCGCTGAGCCTTCTATCTTCAATGAGCTTAGCCTCTTCCCGAGTTTCAGCCTCAGCGTTCTCCTCCACTTTCCGTCCTTCTTCTTCAGCCTTCTGGACGAGTTCCCTCGCCTGCTTCTCAGCTTCTTCGATTCTCTTTTTAGCTTCAGCATGGGCGTCGGCTAAAATTTCTTCACCGATCTTGGCCAGAACTTGGCTGCTCAAAGTTTAACCCCCAAAATTTCCTCCACGATTCTTTCAGCCGCTTTTTCAAGGTTTTTGGATGCTTTTTCTCTCAAGGCTTTGATTTGGTTCTCAGCTTCCTTTTCGATTTTGGCGGCTTTTTCTTGGATGAGGGCATCGGTTTCCTTTATCATTTTTTCCCTTCGATGTTTCGCTTTTTCGGAGGCCTTTGCTTTGATGGCTTCTGCCTCCGCTTCCGCCTTCCTCAATATTTCCCTACTTCTGCTTTCTGCGTCCTCTATGATCTTCCTAGCCTGCTCTTCTATTTCCCTGATTTTCCTGAGGGTTTCCACCGAAGACAAAGCCTTCACCGCAACTCCGCTGAAAGTAAGATTAAGGTTTCTTGGGTGGTTTCGACTATATAAAATCTTGTTCAACCCCGAGAAGAAGGGTCTACATATAGTCTCTAAGGCTGGGTTTTCTTTTCTTCCCGGGAGCAGGTTTTCCTGTTTCTTCTTTTACTATCAGTTTCCCGTATACTCCATCGTAGCCCGGCTTTACCGTTACTCTACCCTCTCTAACCCTCACGATCAATTCGGCGACAGGGCGTTCTACAACTTCGCACAGCTCCCCGTAGGAGGCGTCGAGCAGAACCGTGTACTCGTTTCCAAACCTCCTCACCAAGGCGTTGTACCGCAGCCAAACCCTCTGACTGGACAGGCTGTCAGCCCCCAAGGCTGTGGCTATGACCTCGGAGAGGGGGAGAAGATGCACGTAAGCCGGGGTCTTTTCAGGCTTGAACCCCGCAGGTCTGTCAGCCAACTCTTCAACCCTCTGCTCAACCCCCTTGGTCATCTTCCGCCCGCAGACAGGGCACAAGCTTTCCATCTTCTCCGCCTCTTGGGCTGGGAGGGAGACGCCGCAAGCCCGATGTCCCGTCCAGTGGTATTTCCCGTAGGCGGGGTTGGTTTCGACGGTGAAGAGGAAGCGGCGGGGGTCCTTGGATTTTATGGCCTCCACGATATTTCGGAAGCCCAGATTTTTCAACTCTAAAACGTTGGCTTCCCTCCCCAGCCTCCAAGGCCAGTAACTGTGGCTGTCGGAGTTGGAGACCAAAGCTAAACGGTCCAACTCCTTTATCCTCCAGTTCATGGGAGGATCCGAGGAAAGGCCTGTTTCCAAGGCGAAGATTTTGGAGGTCTTGTCTTGGTAGCAGTCTTCAAGGCGGTCGAAGCCGCTGAAGGTTCCGAAGAGGCTGAACCAGGGAGTCCAAGCGTGGGCGGGAAACACAACGTTTTCCTCTGAGACTTGGAGAGTGAGCTCCACAAGCTCCGGAGGCGTCAATTCCAAAGTCGGTCTTCCATCGGCTTCTAGGGAGCCGTATTTTCGGAGCTCCTCGTTCAGCTGCTCAGCCACCTCCAAGCTGGGCATCCATATGACATGGTGGATTTTTTTCTGTTTACCTTCAAAGCTAAAAAGGGTGTGAACCTCGCAGCTTACCATAAAATATACTTGGGGGTTTTCGGCTTCCTTGAGAGTGTAAAGCCCATCCCACGGGCTTTCTTCCAGTAACGCCTTCAGCTCGTTGTACCATAGGGGATGGGTGGAGTCCCCTGTGCCCACCACTTTCAATCCTTTAATCTGAGCATAACGCGCTATGGAAGTCACCGTCATATCTTGGCTGGTAGCTCTGCTGTATCGGGAGTGAATGTGGCCGTCTAGAAACACCCTCAAAGCGGCCGCCTGAAACCCTGTTTTCCTCCCTTCAACCTATCCCTGAAGAAGGTTAAATCTTTTCGGCTAACTTCGACTGCGATGTTTTTATGCCTCAAGCAAGTTTCTCTCCTCATGAAGGGAGCCTACGTTCTCCTCCTCTCCGCCGAGGAAAACGCGAAGGTTAAGGTTGGAAGCCTAGGAGAAATAAAGCTGGCAAAAGGACACTACGCCTACGTGGGCTCCGCCCTTGGAAGAGGACTGAACCTAGAGAAACGGGTGCAGAGACATAAAAGATTAGCCGAAACGAAAGCCGGCTGTTTAAGATGGCACATCGACTACCTTCTGGCCTCGCCCAGCTTCCGTTGGAGGGAAGCCATCCTCATCGAGTCATCGGAACCCTTGGAATGCGCTGTTTCCCGAAGGCTTGAAGCCTTGGCAGAGGCGGTTATACCGAAATTCGGCTCTTCCGACTGCAAGAACGCTTGCAGAGGCCATCTTCACTATCTTGGAACCCGGCCTCTTCGAGAAATCAGAGACATTTTAGAAAACCTAAGATTGAACCTTCGTCATGCTGCTGTGAAACATCCTTAGCCGGCCGGACCCGGTTGGGGGTGTCTTCGGGTTTCCCTAGATGGTTTCTGTGAAGACTGTTACGCCTTCGATGTATTTCGCCCACTGCCTCAGAAGCTTCAAAGCCTCTGGGGTGGACAGGTCTTTTTTATACTCTTCCACGTTTTTGATGTCGATGCATTCGATGTAGTTGTAGGGAAGAGGCTTCCCTTCCAAGGTTTCCTTGAGCTTGTAGACGCGGTAGGAGGTTATGGATTTAAAGAATTTCTCGGTGGTCGGGTAATCAAATTCATGAACCCACTTCTCGTATTCCTCCGCTTTGGCTTCAGGGCGAAGTTTCGATAACACGAAAACCCTAGGCATTCTTCCACCTCCAATTGTAGATAGAGAAGGGGGGAGTGCGGATAAAAAACTATCCGGGAAGGGCAACTGGGCGGCAAAACCTAATAACCGCATAAATAGTTACTTCAAGATGGCTGAACCTAGGATGTGTTGCCCATGTGGAATAAGTGCCCGAAATGCGGTGGAAGGATGGTATGCGAAGAAGTTTCCATTCTAGGAAAACATGGAACCTTAGGGCGGAAAAGCTACCTTTTTAACGCCTACATCTGTAGCTCATGCCGCTACACGGAGTTTTTCCTTCAGCCTCCGAAAAGTTAGACTCAAAAAGACCGCCTCGGAGGATAGGGGACGGTGAAATTGTCGGTTGATAAAAGAATCCTCTACTTTAAGGTTCCGGGGGAGCAGTGCACTCAAGAAACTTTTCAACGGGCCAAAGAACGGGCTGAGGAGCTGGGAATAAAGGATTTGGTCGTCGCCTCCACCACCGGTGAAACTGGAATAAAAGCCTGCGAGTATTTCAGAGGATACAACCTCACCGTTGTCTCCCATTACACCGGTTTCAAGGAGCCCGGCGTCCAGCAGATGAGCCTTGAAAACCGCGAAAAAATCCGAAAACTGGGAGGTAGACTTCTCACCTGCACCCACGCTTTCCAAGGTGTGGAACGGGGGATAAGGGAAAAGTTCGCCACCGCCTACCCTGTCGAAATAATGGCTCAAACCCTAAGGCTTTTCGGAGAAGGCGTGAAGGTTGCAGTGGAGATATCCCTCATGGCAGCGGACGCAGGGCTTATTCCTCATGACAGGGAAATCATCGCCATAGCCGGAACGAATAGAGGAGCCGACACAGCCCTAGTCCTTCAGCCTGCCAACACGACTAGAGTTTTCAGCCTAAAGGTAAAAGAAATAATAGCAAAGCCCCGGCTGAACTGAAACGGAGAATTCTCATCCGAGATTTGGAAAATAATAATTCAGAGGTCAGCCTTCAGCCGGAGGGCGCAGGTTTTTCCAAGGTGATTTCCATGGTGCTGACGTTGGATTTTCTGTCTTCCCTCTCCACGGTTTCCGTTCCTATGGTGATGTTTTTGATGACCAAGTCCTTCACGAAGGCTCTCCTCAACAGTTCCACCGTGTCCACAGCTTTGCTGATGGCGGTGCCTCGGGCTTTTACGACGATTCCGTTGTAGCCTTGGTTGAAGAAGGTCACGCAGGCTACCACGTAGTTCATGACGGGTTTTCTACCAACCAACACCACATTCCGTTGGGCCTCGGGTTTTTCTTCTGCCATTCGCATCAACTCCTCTTGGCTACCGTTGCGGTGTTTAAAATATCATCCGATGGGGTTGAAAAATATTTTGGTCTCCTCCCTTTTAGCTGCAGGCATCCACCGGGAGGGTCCTAGAGTCGATCGGGGCATCCATAAGCATAAAACTGTTAACCATCCAGTTAACAACCACTTCAACAGCCCCAAAGTTTAAATAAAATTCGTAAAAAGTCTCCCTGCACCTTAAGGCAGCGAATGTGCATGTTCCCTCCGCCGATGGGGGCAACATCTAATAGGAGCCTTGCCGAATTTTATGGTTGGACAAGGCCAAGTCAAGCCTAACGTTTCCAAAGGCCGGCGGAAGAGATGACACCAACCTCCTCCGATGCGGTGTCCGGACTTTTCCAGCTCTGGGGCTTTAACTTCAGGTTTAGCGAAGCCTCCAGAGGAGGCGGTGAGCGTTGAGCGAGCCTGCCGTGAGCCCCACGGTCTTCCACTTTCTGGAGAAGCATGTGGGGAAACGGGTGGTCATCATTTTGGACAGGGACTTCGGCTACGAGGGAAAGATTGAAGCTGTCTCCCACATACCCCCCGGCATCTGGCTGGCTGAAGCTGAAGCTGTGGTTTTGCGGTCTACCATGGTCAACCCCATTCCCAGAGTTGTGAGCAGGGAGAAGAAAAGCGAACTTTTCATCCATCTGAATTCAGTGCAGAGGGTCGAAGTGCTCAGCACCGGTAAAAGCCGCGATTAGAGCGACAGAAAGAAAGGAGCTAAGCTGATGATCAGGATCACGACTACAACAGCCACGATGACGGCCTGCGGTTTTATCTTAACGCCGAAGGACTCCTCTTCATAGAAACGGAGAAGACCGGCCATCGTGCTAGGCATAGGCGCCTCTTCTCTTCTTCTCTTCATCCGGCTCATGGTGATCCTACCGACGGAGCAGCCTAAATCCTATTGGGACACTGGAGTCTATTAACTTTTCCCGTCAGCCTTAAGCGTTAACGATATTAGTTTCTTTAAAAGTTATTTTAAAAAATTTGGGGCGGCGGGGGTACTGCGGTCTTCAAGGCTTAAGATTTTTTGGGATGAAGGCATCGTGGTTAAGGTCGGTGATTCATCCCTGTGCTTCGACCCTCAAACATCCAAGCCCTCCTATCCGCATGTTTTCATCTCCCATGCCCACGGCGACCATACTGACGGCTTCAAGTCTCCTCGGCCAACCAAGTACTCAACCCACGCCACTGTCTCCATCTACGAAACTGTTTTCGGGAGAAAGGTGGAAAAAATCAAAAAGCTAAACTACGGGGACAAGTTCAAGGTCGACGGATTCGAGATCCAGCTTTTCGATTCAGGGCATATCTTAGGCTCCGCAGCCTTCAGCGTTCACACAGGAGAAGGTTTAGTGGTCTACACCGGTGACCTTAACTGCGTTGACACCCTCGTCTCCAAGGCTGCGCAGCTCGTCTCCTGCGACATCCTCATCATAGAATCCACCTACGGGAGAGCTGAATTCTCCTTTCCCTCCCGAGATTTCCTTTACCGGAAAATGGTTCAGTGGGTTGTGGAAAAAGTGAATGAGGGGCGAATTCCCGTGTTCTATGTTTATCCCATCGGAAAAGCCCAAGAAGTCATTCGGCTGCTTAACCGGTTTACGGAAATCAAAGTTAAGGTTCACCCCCAAATTGCCAAGGTCAACGAAGCCTACACTCGCCTCAACGTTAAACTTGAAGCGTCCCCCTGGGATGGAGTAGGAGAAAAATGCGTTGCAGTGTATCCAGTGCGTAGGCTTCGGAACGAGTTTGATGGGAGAAACCAAGTCGCGGCTCTAGCCACAGGCTGGGCTTTAAAGTTTACATCTCTCAGGGAGGGCGTCTTCCCCCTCAGCAGTCATGCTGACTTCCCTCAACTTCTCAACTATGTCAAGGAAGCTAAGCCTAAACTGGTCTACACATGCTTCGGCTCCAACGTAGAACTGGCTGAAAGCATCAGGCGGAAGCTTGGCATCCCCGCTCAGCCGCTTCCCGCATCAGCGGGCAGCAAGTCCATGCCATCCTATTTTTAGGTCTGGGGCCTCGGTGTTAGAGTAGCACGTCTAAGATTATGGCTAGAAACAGCAGCCCCAAGTAGGGGCTGGAATATTTGTACACGATCCAAGCATTTTTTCCAGTGGGCTGAAGGGCGAGGAAGACGTTCAAAGTCAATATGGCAGCGCCCAGCCCGAGGGCGGAAAAGAGATAACCCCATCCTAATCCGTCTGTCATGTAGAGTAGGAAGGAAAAGGCTACCAGTAGAGTTGAGGTGAAGGCTATGCACCGGACGGCTTTCTTCTCCTCCACCAGGGTGGGAAGCATGGGAACTTTCGCCCTCCGATAGTCTTCTTTGAACCTTATGGCTAGGCTCCAGATGTGGGTGGGGATCCACAGAACCACCACGGCTGCCAGCAGAAACGCGGAGAGAGTTAATGTGCCTGTAACCGCAGCATAGCCCACCAGCACGGGGGCTCCTCCCGAGAAGCTTCCAAACAGAATGTTGAGGGGATTCTTCCTCTTCAAAAATCTGCTGTAGACTAGAACATTATCTAAGACAGCCAGAAAAATCAGGAAAGTGCAAAGTAGATTGACCGTGGAGGATGCGGCTAAGGATAAGGAGACCAGAAAAAGGCCTGAGTATAAGGCTTTTTCAGGAGGCGCTATCCTACCAGCGGGTAAAGGCCTCTTTTTCGTTCGAAGCATCTTCGAATCTACCTCCCTGTCCAAGTAGCTGGTAAGCATGTTGGCTCCTGCCGTAGCGCATGTTCCTGAGAATATCACAGCCACAAGGAGGGGCGTAGGATTGTGAAAAACCTCCTCGCCGACAGCGAAGATCGCGCCTCCGATTCCTGTGAAGAGGAGGAGAGCGATGCTCCGAGGTTTTGCGATTTCAACATAGGCTCGAAAGACCTGCATTCCCGCATCCTCTTCTACGGCCAGCTCTTCTCTAGAAATATGATTTCCTCTGATAACTTTATCTGCATGACCGGTTTCCCATCAACGGTGAAAAGTTCAGAGTAAACCTGCGCCGGGTGTAGATGGTGGCATTGAATTTGGAAGAGTGCTTGAAAAGTCCCCTATGGCCTCTACTGGTTGAAACAGCCCACGCCATTCCAACCTATCCCTACCACAAAAGCTACGTCAGAGACGTCCTCCTCCGGGATAACCCAACTGTCGACGCTTCAGAAGTACATCTCCGCTTGGGCATCCCCCTAGGAGAGGCTTTGGTCATTCTCAACGAGTTGAAAACTCAAAAGTCAAACAAATCAGAGGACGGAGGGGGTTGAGGTTCTCCCAGCAGCCTTACTTTCTGCTCTGCTGCTTTTTCTGGTAGTCAGCTATGGCTGCATGCAACCCGTCGGCGGCTAGGTTGCTGCAGTGCATCTTGATGGGGGGCAGACCGCCTAGCGCCTGAGCTACGTCCATCTTGGAGATGCGGAGGGCTTCTTCCAGAGTTTTACCCTTAGCCATCTCCGTCACCATGCTGCTGGTGGCGATGGCCGCTCCGCAGCCGAAAGTCTTGAATTTCACATCCTCCAGCCGGCCGTCTTTGACTTTGATGTAGATGGTCATCAAGTCTCCGCACACGGGGTTTCCCACCCGGCCTACTCCGTCAGCGTCGGGGATCTCCCCCATGTTCCTAGGGTTGCGGAAATGCTCCATCACCTTCTCAGAATACATGTCTGCACCCCCAGCTTACCCCCGGTCTTCCGCGTTTTCAAGCCTCCAACTTTAAGTCAGCTGCCTCTTTATTATAGGTTCTTCCCAGAGGGGAGACATCTCCCTTAGCCTGCAGACAACCTCGCACACAGCCTCCACCGCGTAGTCTACTTCCTCCTCGGTGTTCTCTCTTCCCAGCGTCAGCCTCAACGACCCTCGAGCTTCCACATCGTTCAGCCCTAGGGCCCTCAGGATGTGGGAAGGTTCGCTTTTCTTGGAGGAGCATGCGGAGCCGGTGGAGGCGGCTATGCCCTTCTCATCTAGGCCTAGGATGAGGGCTTCCCCCTCTATTCCCGCGAAGCCAAAGTGGGCGTTGTGAGGCAGTCTCTGCGTGGGATGGCCGTTAAGCCACGATTTCGGCAAGCCTTCGAGGATGCCTCGGATCAGTCTGTCCCTCAACCCGGTGAGATATTTTCTGTCCTTCTCCATTCTCTGGGCAGCCAGCTCAGCGGCTTTTCCCAAGCCCACGATGCCGGGGATGTTTTCTGTTCCTGAACGGAGGTTTTTTTCATGGCCTCCGCCATGGAGGAGAGGCATGGGGGCGAGGTTTCCTTGAACGTAGAGAGCTCCCACGCCTTTAGGGCCGTGGATTTTGTGGCTGGAGAGGGAGAGCATGTTCACGTTCATTCTCTTCACGTCCACCGGTATCTTCCCCACCGACTGAACAGCGTCTGTGTGGAAAAGTACACCTTTCTCCCGGGCTATCTCGCCTATTTCCTCCAGAGGCTGAACGGTGCCTATTTCGTTGTTGGCGTGCTGAATGGTTACAAGAACCGTGGCAGGGCTGATGGCCTTCTCCAACATTGCCAAATCCACGAGGCCTTCCCTGTTCACAGGGAGATATTCCACCTGAAAGCCTAAACTTTCCAGATAGCGGCAGCTCTCCAACACTGCAGGGTGCTCCACCCGGCTAGTGACCACATGGGGGCCTCCGGGTTTTTTCCCCTGCGCGAGCACTAGGCCTTTGATGGCTAGGTTGTCAGATTCTGTGCCTCCGGAGGTAAAGACGATCTCCCTCTCCTCAGCCCCTATCAACTCGGCCACACTTCGCCGGGCGGCCTCTAGGGCTTCATGGGCCTCCCGGCCGAAGCGGTGTAGGCTGGAGGCGTTTCCAAACCGCTCAGAAAAGTAGGGCAGCATGGCTTGAACCACTTCAGGGTCTACGGGGGTGGTGGCCGCGTGGTCTAAGTAGATTCTCCTAGGCAAAGCTTCTTAAACCCCCAAAAAACCTGCGGGTAGATTGGATGGTTTTCTTCTCCAACCTACCCTAACTATAACGCGGTTATAAGTCTATCGACCTACCGACCGCCGGAGAGGAGTCTGCTTTTAACTGTTGAAAGAGTTTCCTGCGATACTCCGCCTCCAAGTAGCCGGCTTTGTAAAGGTGGTTGAAAAGCTCGCTGACCTTGAGGAAGGAATGCAGCTTAATTCCCTTGGAGGCAAGGTTTCTTGCTCCCCCCTCCTCCCTGTCTATAAGAACGAGGGCGTAGGGGGTTTTCCCTCCCACCTCCCACACGGCCTCCGCGGCCTCCAAAACCGACTTACCGGTGGTGATGAGATCGTCCACGAGGAGCACCGAATCCCCCGGCTTCACCGAACCTTCCACCCGTTTCCCCCGACCCCAAGCCTTCGCCTCTTTCCTCACGTAGATCAGAGGCTTCCGAAGGTTGAAGGCTAAAACTGAGGCGAAAGTCATACCGGCGGTGGGGATACCTGCCACCGAGTTAAAATTTTTTAAGCCGATTTTTTTAGCCTCCTCACCGTAGAGACGGGCAATCTTCCGGAAAGCCTGAGGGTGGCTGGGCACAATCCTCAAGTCGATGTAGTAGAAGCTTTCCCTGCCGCTGGTCAGCTTGAAGGAGCCGAATTTCACGGCTTCTACTTCAGCTAGGAGGAGGGAGATTTCCCGTTTGAGAGAACGGAGCTTCCCTTTCATGTTGAACCGCTCGAAATAAAAATAAACTCCCACCCTATAAAGATAAGACCGAGGTAGGCTGGATGGTTGAAGTATGGATTCCCTACGGGATCACGGAAGTATGTCTTACGGCACCCGCTGAAAACTTTTTGGGCACCATAGAGCCTAAGCTCCACCCTCAAACCCCAGTGGAGGCTGAGGCTGAACTGCGAAAAGCCTTGGAGAACCCCCTTCGAACTCCTAGGCTTAGGGAACTTGTCAAAGCCGGAGACAAGGTGGCCATAGCCATCGACGGCGATGCGGAGTTTCTTCCCTTGCAGGCTCTGTTTTCTCTTTTAAGAGAAGAGTTAAAGGAAGGCGGTGTCCTAACTTCCGACATCACTGTTTTCTTCGGCCGAGGTTTGATGAAACCCCCCACCTCTGAGTGGGTTTCAGGTTTGCTGGGGGAAGCTGGAGGAGAAATGCGGATAGAGGTTCACGACCCCTCAGACGCTGAAAACTTGGTGGAGCTGGGAACCACCAGCTACAGGACGAGGGTTTTCGTCAACAGGAGGTTTTCCCAAGCGGATGTCAAAATTGCCCTCGGAAGGATAGGACTCCACACCTACGCCGGCTACAGCGGAGGCGCGCAGGCCGTCCTGAACGCCGTCGGCGGGCTGAGGACTCTTCAGCACAATTATTCCCTCGCCTTCGACCCCAGGGCTGAAGTCGGCCGGCTGGCGGAAAACCCCGTCCACTTGGATGGGGTGGAAACGGCTAGAATGGTAGGGGTTGATTTCGCAGTAAACCTGCTGACCGACGAGGCACGCCAACCTTTGAAGGCTTTCGCTGGAAGCTTGGAAGCCAGTTTCCACGAGGGAGTTGAGGCCGCAAGAAGCTTGTGGGAGGTTCCCGTAGGGAAGAAAGCCGGCATCATCGCCGTCAGCCCGGGAGGTCATCCCTACGACGTGAGCCTCTACGAGGCTCAAGACGCCCTGCTGCGGGTGATGGGTATCCTCGACGAGGAGGCGGTGGTGGTCTTCGCCGCGGAGTGCAGCCAAGGATTCGGCGGCTTCGAATACTTGGAATGGATCGATGAAACTAGGACTCTCGACGACGTTAGGGAGCTGCTGAGAAAAGGTCCTGTCTACGGCTTCCACAAGGTCTTCCAGCTTAGGAACAGTCTTCAAAAAGCCCGGGTGATAGCCGTCACAGCCCTCCCGGAGAACATCACTTCAAACCTTTTCGGGTTTCGGACAGCCCGCTCGGTGGGGGACGCCATGGAAACAGCTTTCAGGCTGGCGGGGAGAAAATCCAAGGTCTGGGTTGTTCCCCGCGCCATGAAGGTTCTGCCTGTTTTCTCACCACAAGATGACAGCGCTCAAGGCTAGGATGACATAGGCCAGGACGCCCAAAACCTTCTTCTTAGGGGAGAGAGGCGACACCTCATCCAGCGGGCCTATGCCTCTGCCCTGAGCCATGAGGAATAGAATCAGCAAGCCGAAAAACCAAAACCCGGTGGCGAAAGCTATGAGCATGCCTGCCATGGATGCAACCCTATGGCCTTTTTCCCCAAACATGGCGTTGGCGATATGGCCTCCGTCCAGCTGCCATATGGGCAGAAGGTTGAGGAAAGTTATGACGAAGCCCAGCCACGCGGCTAACCCGATGGGCGGAACCAAGGCCACATAACCCAAGGGCGCCTCCGGGTTTACCAAGGAGCTGAGCAGCAGCCAAGCTAAGGAGGGAGGCATCTCAAGGAGGAAGGCTCCCTGCGCCTCCAACTGCTTTAAGAAGGCCTCATCCACTAGGTGGGCGGTTTGGAGAGATAGGTAAGCCACCACTAGGGTGACGGCGAAGCCTGTGAGAGGACCGCTGATCCCCAGCTCGAAGAGCTGGTCTCGGTTGATGGGCGGCTCCTTCTGCATTATCACCGCCCCGAAGGTTCCGAAGCCTATGGGGAAAGGGGGTCCTGGGATGAAGTAGGGAACCGTAGCCTCCAAGCCTCTCCTCATGCTTAGGGTTTTGTGGCCCAGCTCATGGAGGCCTACGATGCCCAGCAGGGCGGCGGTGAAGTAGAGGGAGTGGATGAAAACGTCCTCTCCGAAGAGCTCAGCCCAGGAAACCGAGTTGAAGTAGCCGCTGGCGAAGATGGTGCCGAAGGTTACGAGGAAAAGAATCAGAGGCAGCCTTCCCCCTCTCCCCGGCTTTCTCTGGGGTTTGGGGAAAACCTGGATGACCGTCCGCCCGGCTCTCCTTCGGAGAAAGGGCATGAGGCCGTAGGGCTTCATCTTATGGACGAGGTGTTCAAAGGCTTCCTTGGATGAATCCCTCAGGTGAACGATGAAGATGGGGACGTCGAACTCGAACATGGAAGCCTCCACGTAGAACTCTGAGGCTACAAGGCTGTGCATCTCCCTCAAGGTAAGAGGGGGGGAAACTGCAGAGTCAAAGGGGCTGTAGCCCATAGGTTTTCGACCGCAGGGAGTTTTCTCCTTCAGAATGCCTTTGAAAGCAAAGGCGGACATCCATTGGAATCCAGGAGTTGGATGTTAAATTAGATAGCCGGGAAGCTTAATAAAAAAGTTGTGAATTTGGTCTAGGTATGGAGGTTAAGCTTCCCCCTTCCTCTCCTCCACCCTACAGGCTTCGAAGGTTCAAAGCCAGCGACCTAGACAGCGTCATGGCCATCAACCGAGCCTGCCTGCCGGAAAACTACAGCGGAGCATTTTTCCTAGACCTCCACAAGGATGCCCCTCACTCTTTCATGGTGGCTGAGCATGAGGGCAGAGTGGTAGGCTACATCATGTGCAGGGTGGAGTTCGGCTTCTCTGAGCTTCAAAGGTTTAAAGTCTCTCGGAAGGGTCACATAATTTCCGTGGCCGTGCTGCCTGAGCATAGAAACCGGGGAGTAGGGCTGGCTTTGCTCACAGCCGCCCTCAAGGCTCTTCAAAGCCATTACAACTGCAGCGAAGCCTACTTGGAGGTTAGAGTCAGCAACCGGGAAGCCATCAACCTTTACAGGAAGCTGGGGTTTAAACCCATGAAAACCGTTCAGGGATACTACCTCAACGGCGAAGCCGCCTCAGTCATGGGCCGCAGGCTGCCTTTGGAGAAGGAGGAGGAAGAACGCTTCCCCAAGGAGATAATCATCAGCCCTGAAGAAAATCAGCCTTAAAGTTCAGGCCCCGGGGAATAGGTTCTCCGGCTTTCATGACCACTCTGCCATCCACTCGGAGCTCCCCTTTCTCCATTCCCTTTATCATGTCCAAGTGGGAGGAAGCCTTGTTTTTCCCGTGGTAGGCGCCTGTGTTGCTGCCGATAGCCAGGTGGATGGTTTTGTAGATTTTCTCGTCGATGATGATGCTTCCCCCTGTGTATTCGGCTCCGGGGTTGCAGCCGATTCCCAGCTCAGCGATCCTGTCCTTCTCCCCGGTGTTGGCGTTGAGAAACTTGGTGAAGACCTCTTCTCCCTCAGCCGCCCTGTAGCTGGAGATTTTCCCATCCTTAAACTCCAACCATAGGCCTCGAATCTTTCCGAAACCCGGAATGGCCACGTTCTCGAAGAAGATCCTACCGTTGGCGCTGGTTTCGATGGGAGCCACAAAGACCTCGCCGGAAGGAATGTTCAAGCCCACATCCCCCCGTTTCAGGTCTTCCTCGGAGATAACGGCGTCGTCGACGAGGATAGGCCTCCCCCTTATCTCGAAACTCAATTCCGTGCCATCCTCAGCTCTGATCTCCACGACTCCACCGCCTTCCAAGGCTTCTCTGTAAAAGTTGCAAAGGCTCTGCAGCTTGTCTGTGAAGGAGTTTCGGATGCTGTTGAAGAAGATGCTCCTAAACTTTTCCACTGGGCAGCCGTAGCCCTCCGCTGCTCCGGGAATAGGCCATCCCATGTAGGCCCATCGAACCTTCCGGGCGTCTAGGATTTCTCTGAGTTTCTGCCGGTTGGGAGCGGTCAGCTTGATTCTTTCCGCGAGGTCCTTGGACCATTGGGGATCGTCTTCCTCCCCGATGAAGAGGGTTACGTCCACGGTTTCAACTAAAGCCTTGGCCAGGGGGTCCATTTCCCGGAGGGATTCCTCGGGTTTCAAGCTGTATTTCAGCTTCTCCCTCCCAGACCTGTAGGTCAGCGTCAGGGTGTGGGCGCCCACCTTCCAGCATTCTTCCTCCACCTTGAAGGCGAAGTCAACGCAGGTGGGGTCGGTGGCGTTGTAGAGGATTCTGACCGACTCGAAGCCTCCGTCAGGTTTTCTCCCGATCTTCAGAGATTCATTAACCAACGAGCGGGCTATGCTTTCTTTTTCTTCCTCGGTAAGTTCCGTCATGGTTTTCCTCTCCGCTGTGGGAATGTGGCAGAAAGACCTTTCACGCCATCCCATAAAAGTTTTAATCAACCTCGCCTTTCTACTGCCTAACCCCTCTCAAGCGCAGGGTGTTATCTGTGAAGTTCGTCCTAGTCATCGGAGACGGTATGGCTGACCGTCCTGTGGAAAAATTTGGGGGAAAAACCCCCTTGGAGGCAGCCCACCATCCCCACATGGATGAAATCGCCTCCAAAGGAACCTGCGGGCTGCTTCAAACCATCCCCCCCAAGGCGGCCACAGGCTCTGAGGCGGCTACGCTTTCCCTTCTAGGCTACAACCCGGAGAAATACTCCTTGGGAAGGGGGCCCCTAGAAGCCTTGGCAGTCGGAGCGCCCCTAGGCTGGGATGACGTAGCCTTCCGGTGTAACCTCGTAACTGAGAGGGACGGAATCCTTGTAGACTACTCCGCCGGCCACATCACCACCGAGGAGGCTAGGGAGCTAATCCAAGGCTTAAACCAGAAGCTCGGCCGAGGCGAGGTCGCCTTCTACCCTGGGCTTTCCTACCGGCATGTTCTCGTCCTCCGAGGGAGAAAATACTCCCCTGCAGTTCGCTGTTTTCCTCCCCACTCCTTTGTCGGCCACCCTGTTTCCACTCTTCCTGTTACCCCTCTTGCCGAGGAGGCTGAGGAGACAGCCCGGCTTCTCAACAGGCTCGCAGCTGAATCCAAAGCCCTCCTAACAAGCCACCCGGTGAACATGAGGAGGGCTGCGGAGGGCAAAAGCATGGGGAACATGGCCTGGTTCTGGGGTCCAGGTCGAAGGCCGCGTGTCCCCCTATTCCATGAGCTTCACGGCCTCCGGGGGGCGGTTATCTCGGCGGTGGACATCGTCAAAGGCATCGGACTCTGCGCAGGCATGGAGTTGATAACCGTTCCCGGAGCCACAGGCTATTTTGACACCGACTACGAAGGGAAAGCAGACTACGCCCTCCGGGCTCTGGAGAAATATGACATGGTCATCGTCCATGTGGAGGCTCCGGATGAAGCAGGGCACCTAGGAGACTTCCACCTCAAAGTCAAGGCCATCGAAGACTTGGACAGGCGTCTTCTAGGCAGGCTGCTCAGCGGGCTTGAGGGCGACTACACCGTAGGCGTGGTAGCTGACCATGCCACTCCCGTGGAGGTGAGAACGCACACCCGCGACCCCGTGCCCTTCGCCGTCTACCGCAAAGCCGAAGCCTCCTCCAAGCCGGCGAAGCGGTTCGACGAAGCCTCCGTCAAAAGCTTAGGGTTGCTGCTGGAGAGCGGAGAAGCTTTTATCCGCCTTTTTCTGGGCTTACCTTGAGGCTTCTAATCCAGTGCCGGAGGAGGATGAGGGTGGAAAGGGCAGCTGGAATGTAGAAGATGCCGGCCTCGAATTCCAAGGCAAACACGGGCCTCCCCAGAATTCTCATGAAATAGAGGACAGCGGCTACAGCCGCGAGAATCAAGGAGGATAAACCCCAGCCTCCAAAGTTTCCCATCCGAAAACCAGCAACCTGAAAATATGCGTTATCAGCCGCGTTTTTTAGGCTTTTCCCTTTCTTCAGCCTTCAACAGCTTCTCCAACGGTATGTCCACATAGGTGCCGTTGGGCAGCTTCCTCCGAATTGTGACGGGGAGAACTCCGGCTTCCAGCTCGTAGGCGGCGATCTCTATGGGCCTCTTAACATGGTCAGGCGGAGTTACAAGGACAGGGGCCCCTAGGGTTATCTGCAGAGCCCGAGCCCCAATGATTCTCGTCCGCTCAAACCTCGTCAGCCTAGGAGGCCCTATGATGGTCAAATCTCCCTCAGACCTCACTGTTTTCCCTCTCGGAGCCTTCCCTCCCTCCGTTTGGTCTGACATGTCCTACAGAACACAGCCCCCTCTGAAGGGTTTTTCAAGAAAATACGAGCCCACGCTTCTGTTTAGAAAAAGATAGAAACATTTCACCTTGAGTTCACTCCAACAAGCTTGAAAAGGTGCTAAAAAGCTTAAAATTGCGGATTTATAAGTTTTACTCCCTCACGGCCTCTTCAGTTTTTCTTCAGCGCACTGAATCTCCGCATTGGGCAGTATGGCCACCCTAGGGTTGAGGGGGCAAGATGCCTTAATTTCCTCGAGGACCTCCTCCCAGCTGTTCAGCCACAGGGTGGAGGAAGGGTCCCCCACGGGCAGCAGGGGATGAGGAGTCTTATATTGAGAGAAAACTATCAGTCTGCCAAACTCCGGCCTTGAGGGCGCGCCGGCCCCAGGGGCAGTCTCCTTCTTTCCGAACATTCCATACAGGTAATGCGTCACCTGGCCTTCCGGTGTTTGGGCGATGATCACCATGACTCCGTTCTTCTTCACCGCATGCTTCCAGTTGGACAGAGCAAGGGTGGCTTCGTTGGCTTTAGCGTAGGTGTTGGCGACGACCACGTCGAACTTTCCTTCAAACCTCGTTGAATAGTGCTCCTTCGCCGCTTCTACTGCCTGTTTAAACGTTTCATGGACGTTTCCGGCAAAGATTTGGGCGCTGCCGCCGAATCCGTTGACGAGCACATCTATTTTCATATCCATGGCGGCTAGGTTCGCTGCTTCCTCTATGTCTTCTCTGACGGTGTTCCCTTTTAGAATCCCCCACAAGTTCCTTCTATCTACGGCGCCCATCCGCCTGCAGAGATTCACATGGTTGTGGTAGACAGCGGCATAGGAGGCGAGACCGGGGAGTATCATCTTCGCTCCCCCTCCATAGCCTGTCATGGGGTGAGGTGTCACGCAGCCTATCCCAATCCTCAGGTCGCAGCTTAGGTACTCCGCGTTTATCTCCAACTGGGTCCCCCAGCTGGTTTCCCCAACCCTTTCGCAGTTTGCAAAAGGATTATGATTGTACACAGGGTATCTCTGCACAATCTCTTCCCCCAGCTTCTTGGCGAAATCATACCTGCAACGGGCGCCATGCAACCCTAGGCCCATGATGAACCTGATACGCTCGTCGGATATTCCCGCCTTTTTTAGTTCCTCTAACACGTGGGGAACTATCTCATATGCACGGGTAGGCCTTGTCAAGTCGTCGACTACGATGACGGCTTCCCCTCTGCCCTCAGCAAGCTTTTCCAAGGGTTTACAGGCCCAAGGCTCCTTCAGCGCTCTTTTCACTTCACCTTCGCCGACGCTGGCTCTAGCGTAGCCGTTCATGGGCAGGAACTCCACATGCCAGTTTTCCGGGAAGCGGAGTTCAAGTTTTTCTCGGCCGAACCAAGCTAAAGCAGGAACCTCGTAGCTTTTGCCGTTCACCCCAGCCACCTCAACTTCCCATGGTGGAGAAAATTTTCAACTAGGCCATCAACCTTTGGAAGGCTGCAACCCGCTTTAAAGTTATAAGCTGGCTTAAAAATTAAACTCCTTCGAATGCCTGAGCACGGTGGTAAGCACGTTCCGCTAACCGGCTTCCGCTAGGAAGGCTGGCGTGGCTTGTTTCTGTAACTTAAATCTGTTTTAAGACACGGTGGAAATCTGCGGAATTTTTAGCTAAATTTTTTTATACTTTTTTATCAAAAAATTTAAATATGATCTGTCGCCCTATGCCTTTTGCGCACCAGCGCTGAGCCTGTCTCTTAACCTTTCACGTTGATCTGGGAGTTTGAACATGAGCAGACTGTACGGTTTAAGCCCTCCCTCAGAGCTTACGCCCAACGCCCTCAAGGTCTTGGAAAAAAGGTACCTTAAGAGGGATGAAGCCAACCGGGTGGTGGAAACCCCCCAAGACCTGTTTCTAAGGGTAGCTGAAAACGTGGCCTCCGCTGATAGGCTTTACGGGAAAACCGAGGACGAGGTTGAAAAGACAGCGGAAGGCTTCTACAAGATGATGGCGGGGTTGGAGTTTCTCCCCAACTCTCCCACGCTGATGAACGCCGGGAGGGAGCTTCAGCAACTCTCCGCCTGCTTCGTCCTCCCGGTGGAGGATTCCATTGAAAGCATCTTTGAAACCATAAAGCACACAGCCCTCATCCACAAGTCCGGCGGGGGGACGGGTTTCTCCTTCTCCCGGCTTAGGCCGAAAAACGATGTGGTCAAGTCTACTAAGGGTGTTTCCAGCGGCCCTGTTTCCTTCATGACCGTCTACGACGCAGCCACCGAGGCCATCAAGCAGGGAGGGACCCGGCGGGGAGCCAACATGGGCATCCTGAGGGTGGATCACCCTGACATCCTAGAGTTCATTACCTGCAAAAAAGGCGGGGATAAGCTGAATAATTTTAACATATCCGTGGCAGTTACCGAGAGCTTCATGGAGGCGGCGGAGAAGGGGGAAGAATACGACCTCATCAACCCTAGGACCGGCGAGGTGACGGGAAGGCTTCGAGCCGACATGGTTCTCAACCTCATGGCCGAGATGACCCATCAAAACGGGGACCCTGGACTGGTTTTTCTGGACAGGGTTAACAGGGACAATCCCACCCCTGAGCTTGGGCCCATTGAAAGCACCAACCCCTGCGGGGAGCAGCCGCTTCTTCCTTACGAATCCTGCAACCTAGGTTCCATCAACCTTTCCAAGATGGTGAAGGACGGAAACATAGACTGGGAGAGGCTGAGGGAAATTGTGAGACGGGCTGTTCACTTCTTGGACAACGTCATCGACGTCAACAAATACCCGCTGCCCATTATCGAAACCATGACCAAGGGAAACCGGAAAATCGGATTGGGGGTCATGGGCTTCGCCGACATGTTGATCAAATTGGGGGTTCCCTACGACTCCCAGCGGGGGCTGGAAATCGGGGAAGCCGTCATGAGGTTCATCCAAGAGGAATCCAAAGCTGCCTCCGAGGCTTTAGCCGAAGAAAGAGGGGTTTTCCCCAATTACAAGGGCAGCATCTACGATGGGGTGCGGAAGCTCAGGAACGCTACTACCACCACCGTGGCGCCTACCGGAACCCTGTCCATCATTGCCAACTGCTCCAGCGGCATCGAACCCATCTTCGCCCTGTGCTACGTTCGCAATGTTCTGAGCGGGCAGAGGCTGGTGGAAGTCCACAGCCTCTTCGAGGAAACAGCCAAAAAACGAGGCTTCTACAGCTCAGCCCTCATGGAAAAAATCGCCTTGAAAGGTTCTTTGAGGGGGCTGGGGGAGGTTCCGGAGGATGTGCGGAGGCTTTTTGTGACGGCCTTGGACATCGACCCCGAGTGGCATGTGCGCATGCAGGCCGCCTTCCAGAAGCACGTGGACAACGCCGTCTCCAAAACCATCAACCTCCCCCACCACGCTACGGTGGAGGATGTGAAGAAAGCCTTCAAGCTGGCCTACAGCCTAGGCTGCAAAGGCATCACCATCTACCGGGACGGCAGCCGGGAAAAGCAAGTCTTAGAGAGAGGGGAAACCTCCAAGCTCAGAAGCTACATCAAACCCCGAAGCCGTCCTGAGAAAACCTATGGCGTCACCTACGAGATTGGAACAGGCTGCGGCTCCCTTTATGTGACCATCAACGAGGACGAGCGGGGCGAACCCTTCGAAGTCTTCGCCCGCTTGGGGAAGGCAGGCGGCTGCGCCTCCGCCCAAACCGAAGGCCTGGGGAGAGCTGCCTCCACAATTCTCCGCTCAGGCATCGACCCCTGGGAGGTGGTCAAGCATTACAAGGGGATAAGCTGCGACAGGCCCTTCAGGCTTGGCCGAAACAAGGTTCTCTCCTGCGCCGACGCTTTGGGGAAGGCTCTTGAAAAATATCTGATGGAAAAGAGTTCCTCCAAAGAGGTGAAAAGCCTCCCTGAGACTGTCCCCCCCTGGGAAGGAGAAACCACGCGGGCCGCCAACGGAGCTTGCCCTGAATGCGGAAGCCCCGTGGTCTGGGTGGAGGGCTGCAGAAAATGCATCTCCAACTGCGGATGGTCTGAGTGCGAGTAAAGTTTTATGGGGGAGTTAACGGAAATTATCTTCTCAGGGAGCCGTAAACTTGAGTTTTGAAACGCTCACCCCCCTAGCCGCTCAGCTGGGCTTCGGCGGCCTCTCCGGCTTGGTGGTAGGCTATGCCTTCAAAAAGCTGCTGAAGATACTGGTGGTGCTCGTAGGTCTTTTCTTTGTCGCCCTCATGTATCTTGCCTATGTTGACTTCATAGAAATAAACTACGACAAAATTTCCAGAGCCTTCCAAGGTCTGATCTCAAGTCTTCAAACTGGGGACTTTACCCTCCCCACGTTTATAACCAGCAACGTGCCCTTCGCCGGAAGCTTCGTGGTAGGTTTCGGCATAGGCTTCAAGATGGGATGATACTCCGCCAAAAATAGCTCAGCTCAACCTCAAAGGTTTAATCCATCTCTCCGGCAGGCTTAATCTGTCCTATCCCCGCTTTACCGTCCCGCCTTTCTCCTTCGAGTTGAAGGCGTGGGCGATTTCCTCCACCGCGGAGATGAACCTCTCCACGTCTTGTTGGGTGTTGTAGAGGTAGGTGGAAACCCTCACCGCCCCTTGGGGCTCCTTCAGAACCTCCCTCATAAGAGGATGAGCGCAGAGAAGCCCTGAACGGACTTCCACATCTGCGACAGAGTCCAAGAAGAGGGCTACATCATGGGGGTTGAGGTTTCCGATGTTGAAACAGGTTATGCCAACCTTCCACTCAGGCTCAGGCCCGTGGACTCTGAGGCGGGGGATCGCCTTCAAAGCCTCGTAGATTCGCAGGGTCAGGTTCCTTTCATGGGCCTCGATTTTTTCCAAGCCGATCTTCTTCAAATAATCCGCAGCCGCCCCCAAGCCTATGGCTTCCCCCACCGCCGGAGTTCCCGCCTCAAACCTCCTAGCCTTCTCCTCCAGTCGGTAGGAGGCCGTATCCACGTCGACGATGGCTCCTCCGCCCAAAAGCAGAGGCTCCACTTCCTCCATTACTTCTTCCCGGATGAAGAGGCCGCCGGAACCCGTGGGGCCGCACATCTTGTGGCCTGAAAAAGCCAAGAAGTCGCAGCCCAGCCTTCGAACGTCAACTTGAAGGTGAGGCACCGACTGGGCACCGTCCACCAGCATGTAGGCCCCGTGGTCGTGGGCGATTCGGGAGAACTCTTCCACGGGAAGCTTAGTTCCCAAAACGTTGGAGACCTGAGCTATGCTCACCAGCTTGGTGCGGTCGTCTACCTTTTTTTCCACCTCCGCCAACGGAACTACACCTCGGCTGTCAGGCCATAGGATTCGAAGTTCAACTCCGAACCGTTGGGCGACCCTCAGCCACACCATGTAGTTGGAATGATGCTCAGTGACCGTGGTGACGACGTTGTCTCCTTTCTCCCATGAAAGACCTAAAGAGACGGTGTTGATTCCCTCGGTGGTGTTTCGAACTAGGATCATTTCCTCGGGTTTGGCGTTGATGAACCCGGCGATTTTTTTCCGAGCCTCCTCCAGTTCCTCTGTTGCCCGCTGGGAAAGCTTGTAAAGGCCTCTGCCCACGTTGGCTCTGTATTCTCTGTAATATTCCAGCATTTTTTCCAAGACAGGTTCAGGGGTGAGGCTGGTGGATGCGCTGTCCAAGTAAACTATGCCTGTGTTCAGAATCGGGTAATCTTCCCGGATTTTTTGAACGTCCACGCCGAGAGAAGGCCTCCGAAGATTATGAAAATTAAGCCTAGCAGGTTAAAAATCGTTTCTTCCTTTTCTTAAGCTCATGGAGAATTATTCCGTGGACAGGGAAGCCCCTCTTGGTAAGCGAAGGTTTAACCGTTTTCACCTTCCCTAATAAGATAGGCTGTTAACAGCCGCTGGAAGGGTTGCTGAAACCTTGAGCGTGAAGGAAGTTAAACTGGTTAAAGTCAGCCTCAGAACTGAAAGCAAAGAAAGCCTCCAAGAGTTCGTCGCCACCGAAACTCCAGTAAGCCTTCATCTCAACGGCGAACATTTGGTCACCATCATGGCTTCCCCCGAGAAGTTGAAGGAACTAGCCTTAGGCTTCCTCGTCGGAGAAGGCATCGTCAAGTCGAAGGAGGATGTGCGCAGCCTAGAAGTTGAAGACTCTAAAGTGAGGGTTGAGACCCGCGGAAGCGTGGAACTGAGGGTGAAAGCCTACCAGACAACCCGGCTGGTCACCACGGCTTGCGGGAGCATCGAAGATTTCGTTCGGCTTTTAGACCGCCTAGACCAGCCTAGGGTAAGCTCCCAGCTTAGAGTTCGCCCTGAAGTCATCCTCCAAATTGTGGGGGAGCTCAACCAGAAGGCGCAAGTCTTCAGGCTTACCGGTGGAACTCATGCCGCCTTGGTCTACTCCACAGAAGAAAATCGGACCATAGCTTTTGCGGAGGATGTAGGCCGGCATTCGGCGGTGGATAAAGTTGTGGGGGAGGCTCTCCAGTTTCAGGGAGACCTAGGCCGTTGCCTCTTAGCCAGCACCGGGAGGCTGTCAGGCGACATCGTCATGAAAGCCTCCAGAGTCGGAATCCCCATCATCTCCTCCATAGCCGGCCCCCTTTACTCGGGGGTTATGGCCGCGGAGAAGGTGGGCTCAACCTTGGTCTGCTTCGTCCGAGGCCGGAGGATGAACGTGTACACTTACCCTGAAAGGATAGCCTACCCATAAAATGATAAGAATGTTTTCTTCTATCCCCCGCTGACCGCGGGGAGGACGGAGACTTCATCTCCATCTTTCAATGCGGTTTCTAAGCCTTGGAGGTGTCTGATGTTTTTGCCGTTGACATAGATGTTCAGCAGCCGCCGGAGGTTCCCCGCTTGGTCGAAGACTCTGTCCTTAAATTTTTCCCCGTATCTTTCAACCAGCTGGCTTAAGGCTTCTCGGAGAGAAGAAGCTGAAACCTCCACCTCTCTCTCCCCTCGAGTTAAAGCCGTAAAGACGGATGGAAAGGAAATTTTAACCTTACCCATTTTAGCCTTCTCCCCCTTTCAAGTCGATGATATTTTTCAGAGAATCCATCCTAGGCTCGATCTCCGTGGGTTGAGCCAGAATTTCCGAGACCGCCTCAGGAGTTTTGAGGCCGTTTCCCGTTATGTAACAGACAACCCTCTCGTCAGGTTGAATGTCTCCCTGCTCCACCATTTTCTTTAAGGCCGCGATGACCACGCCTCCCGCAGGCTCTGCGAAGACGCCTTCTGTCTTAGCCAGAAGCTGAACACCCTCCGAAATCTCCTCATCCGTCGCATCTTCTCCTACGCCTCCACTTTCCCTTATGGTCTTCAAGGCGTAAACTCCATCCGCAGGGTCTCCGATGGCTAAGCTTTTCGCTATGGTCTCAGGGTGTTCGATGGGTGTAACCTCCAAGCTTCCAGCCTTGAAGGCTGAAACGATGGGCGCGCAGCCCGCAGGTTGAGCGCTGGAGATTCTGACATCATTTCTGGAAATCAACCCCAGCCGGTGAAGTTCCTCAAACCCCTTGGCTATGGCGCAGAGGAGAGCGCCGCTGGCCGTGGGAACTATTACGTGGTCTGGTGGCTCCCAGTTGAGCTGCTCGCAGACCTCAAAGGCCAAGGTCTTGGAACCCTCCACATAGTAGGGTCTCATGTTGATGTTCACCAGAGCCCAGCCGTAGGTTTCACAAGCCTGAGCCGCCAAGGTGTTAGCGTCGTCGTAGGTTCCCTTTATCGCCACGATGCGGGCTCCGTAGACCGATATTTGAACTATCTTGTTCATTTCGATGTCGCTGGGAACAAAGACGTAGCATGGAAGTCCAGCCTTCGCCGCGTGCGCAGCGGTGGCACAAGCCAAGTTGCCTGTGGAAGCGCAGCCCACTGCTTGAACTCCGAACTCCAATGCCTTGGAAACGGCGACGGAGGTAGGCCGATCCTTGAAAGAATAGGTAGGATTAACGGTGTCATCCTTGATGTACAGGTTTTTCAAGCCTAGCATCTCAGCCAACCTACTGCTCTTGTGAAGGATGGTATATCCCGCCTCCAAGTTTACTATGTTAGCCTTATCGTTGATGGGAAGCAGTTCAAAGTATCGCCAGAGGTTTTTAGGCTTCCCCTCGAAAGAACTCCTCCTGAGACTTAGGGAATCTAGGTCGTAGACGACTTCCAAGGGGCCGAAGCAGTCCTCGCAAGCGTAGAGTCTAACCGGTGGGTACTCTCGACCGCATTCTCTGCATTTCAAGAAGATTTTCTTTTCCAGCCCAACTCCCCACTTAGCGGTCAAGCCTTATAGGTTAGAGATAAAATATGCTAAATATTTAAATCTTCCCGATAATAAAATAACTATGAGTAATAATAAGGTTTCGAGCTATGTCGCTGCACATTCCTTCCGGGAAAGATTTAAAAAGCCTAAGGAAGGCAGCTGGACTAACCCAAAAAGAACTGGCCCTCCACTCCAAGGTAAGTCAATCTCTTATCTCCCGAATCGAAGCAGGGACGGTGGACCCTAGGGTTTCCACCCTCAAAAAAATCTTAGATTCTATTTCTAGCATCAGGAAGGTGAAAAACGTAGCCAGCGTCATGCACCGCCCTGTCATCACCGTCCAGTCCGATGAACCTGTGAGGAAAGCTGTAAACCTCATGGAGAAACATGGAATATCCCAGCTTCCAGTTTTGGAGAAAAACGTCGTCGTAGGAAGCGTACAGGAAGGAACTCTCATCAAGAAAATCTTTCAAAGCAAAAACCCCGAAGAAGTCTTCAGGACAAAGCTGCGAAACATCATGGAGGAAGTCTTCCCAATCCTCGGGCCTAACGCTGGAATCGAGGAAGCTCTGGCAGCGCTCATCCGGGAGAAGCCTGCTGTGCTGGTCATGGATAAAGGCCGCTTGATGGGAATCATCACCAAAATGGACATCATCATGGGAATGCGTTCCAGCCGTTAACCCGGTTTGGGCTAGGGATTCGAACCCACGTCCAGCTGGAAGGGCAGCTACATAGCTAAAGCCTTATTCCGCTCCTTAAACTTGGAAGCGGCTAAGGGTTGACGGGTAACCTGTTCTTGGTTGCTGAGCCATCTTCGAGACCAGTTTTTCAGGCATGCTTCTGAGCAGAAAACGTAGAGTTTGTTTACGCAGCAGGTCTTCCGTGTTAAAGGCTTCTCCCGGATCTGCCTGCCGCAGACTTCGCAGCGCATCAGCAAACCAAAACCACCAGATGAAGTTGTGCTTTAAGTAAAAATAGTATTATGGCGGCCAACTTATAAGTTGATCATTTCCCCCAAAATGTGCTCAGCGTTCCCATCGAGGTTTTTCCCCTTGAACAAAAAGTGCCAACTCTGCCAAGTTAGAGTAGTTTATGCGGTGTGCAGAAGATGCGGTAAAAAAGTCTGCGAAAAATGCAGCTACCACCACGGCCTCTGCGTTCGATGCGCGAAGGACATGGGAAGAAAACGTTAGGGCGCTCCGTTGGAGTAGGCTTTTAAAAGCAGCCTAAACTATCTCCAGTAGAGAACTTTTGACCTTCCCCCAGCCTATAAAAAGATGGCAGAGGATGTCCACAGGTTCTCCCTCCCTAGACAAGCTTCTCCACGGCGGCTTCCCAGCCGGGCAACTGTCTCTTGTTTACGGGGAAGCAGCTTCCGGAAAGTCCACCCTCGCTCTCCAATGCTCTCTCCTCTGTGCTAAACAAGGCTTCCAAGTGCTTTACATCGACGCAGACGGCTCCCTGTCCGCCCAAAGGCTGGAGCAGATGGCCTCCAGCCCTCCACTGGAGGTTGAGCGCATAGGAATTTTCACCCCCCGCAATTTTTACCAGCAAACCGTTTTGATCGAGGGGTTGGAACGCTACATCCACCCCCGGGTAGGTTTGGTCGTCGTGGACACTGTTAACAACCTCTACCGCCTCGCAGCCTCGGAAGCCAAGCTTCTTCCAGCCTCCAACAGAGAGCTGAACAGGCAGCTTGCCTACTTGGCGCATATTTCTAAAACCCACTCCCTGCCCGTGCTTCTCACCAGCCAAGTTCGCAGCGTTTTGGAGGAGGATTTTGAAGTCGACAAGGTGGAACCTGTAGCGACCAGAACTCTCCGGTTCTGGGCTTCCACCATCCTACATTTGAAGCCGACCCCAAGGCCTAACGTGAAGGTCGCCTTTCTGGAGAAGCTTAACGGCCGCCCCCGTTCTCGGCTTTTCTGCCACCTCCGCATCTCCGGCCAAGGCTTAGAATAAGCTGTTAGGGAGATGCTATCTTAAGCTGCAGGAGCATCTGAGCTCCGAATAAGCCTAAGGCAAAAAGGATAATGCCCACTGCCAAAGGCAGGGAAGAGCGTCTTAGTCGGTGGTTTTCCCTCAAGCCATGATAGGCCATGTATCCACCGGCAACACCTAAGGTTAAGAAAAACATGAAAAGAATACCCTCCGCCAAAGTCTGCTCACCTATCTGACCTGGCACCATAAAGGCCGGACCTCCTCTAAGGGAGATCAGCAGCGGAGGCCCCTTCACCACCATGTACAGTCCCCCGGCTAGGAGGAAGAGGACGGCGGCGATGAGGAGGAAAAGAGCCAGCTGGGGGATGAAACTTGGATACTTCACTTCGAAGATGGGAGGCCGGCCGAACTTTTTCGCGAATTTGGCTCTTTTAGCTTTTCTTCTTCTGGAGAACATGGGCGGCAACCTCCTTCACCCAGCTTCCCGTATTAGGGTTGTTCATCACTTCCCGGAGGTAGGTTTCCCAGTCGACTTCCATGGCGGCCTGCCATTGTTTAAAGGTTTCCTTCAGGTTTCGGTAGGCTAAGCTGTGGCGGTCGCAGTAGGAGTCTTCAGGTAAAGCCTCTCTAGAACAGGCGGGGCATTTCCTCTCCGGTTTCTCCACTCCCCTCAGCTCCTAGTTCTCTCAGCCTTGGAGGGACATTCGGGGTTGATGCAGAACTGGAAGGGCCTTCGGCCGGCTGTTTTGTAGACTATGATGGGCCAGTTGCAGGTTTTGCAGGTTTTCTCCGTGGGGGTAACGCTGCCTTTTTGGGGGAGAGGCAAAGCTTTGTTGCATTTCCCCGTGAAGAAATTGGTGCATCCAATGAAGCGTTTCCCGGTTCTTCTGGACCTGAGAATTATGAGGCGGCCTGTTCCACACTGGGGGCAGGGTCCGATGATTCTCCTCCTGAGCATCTCCGCCCTGATGGCTTCCGACAGCTCCACGCCTAGGGCTTCTTCAACCCTCTTCAACTGGGCGAGGATGGGCTTAAGCTCTTGGACGGCTTCTCTGAGGACGCTTCCTCTCCTCTCCAAGCTCTGCTCGATCCTCTCCATTTTTTCCTCCAGCATTCTGGTTAACTCCACGGAGACGATGGACGGACAGTATCGGCCTAGGGAGTTGACCACGGCGAAGCCTAGGTCTGTGGCCACCATTCTTTCCTCCCTGATGTATCCTCTTTCATAGAGAGTTTCGATGATCTCAGCCCTCGTCGCCTTGGTTCCGAGGTTGTTTTCCTCCATGGCCCTGAGGAGGCTGGCTGGATTGTAGCGGGGAGGAGGCTCGGTGTGGTGGAGGAGGCCTTCCACCTTTCTCAGCATGACTTCTTCCCCCACCTTCAAAGGCGGGAGGAGGACCTCTTCCGCTTCCAAGTAAGGCTTGTAGAAGACAGTCCACCCTTCTTCAACCATCCTCCGCCCGTAAAGGAAGAACCGGTAGTCTGCGCAGTTCACCGTGACCTTTGTGCTAAGCCGGAGGGAGGGCGCGCCGAAGGCGGCCATAAACCGTTTGGCGACGAGATCGTAGATTTTAGCCTCATCGCCGGTTAAATCTCTTTCAGGCTTTTTTCCCGTGGGGTAGACAGCCGGATGGGCTGGGTCCTCCCTTTTCCCCTCCCTAGGCCTAAGCTCCTTGGCTGAGAGAAGTTTCCTTGCAAGTTTTTCGTAGGCTGGGTTTTCAGCCAGCCCCTCCAAGACGTTTCGGTAATCGATGGTGGGGGGCAGCTTCTGGCTGCTGGTTCTGGGGTAGGAGATCAAGGCTTCTAAGTAGAGTCTCTCCGCGATGTCCAAGGCTCTTCTTGGGGTGTAGCCGAAGAACCGGTAGGCTTCCCTTTGCAGCGTCCCCAAGTCGAAGGGTTCCGGGGGAGGCCTGCGGAATTCTTTTTCTTCCACGCCCACTATCTTCCCCGTCTTCCCGCTGCATTTTTCCGCTATTTCCTCTGCTTCCCGCTGGCGGCTGATTTTTTCCCTTTCAAATTTAAGCTCGTACTCTTTTTCCCCTATTTGGGCGGAGGCTTTGATTTCCCAATAGGGTGTGGGGACGAAGCTTCGGATATCCCTCTCCCTCTCTACCACCAGTCGAAGGGTGGGCCCTTGCACTCGGCCGACGCTCAGGGTAACGTACTTCTTCGAATGTTTGAGAGCGGAAAGAATGAGCGCCCGGGAGAGGTTGACGCCGTAAAGCCAGTCTACTTCATGACGGGTCTGACCGGCTTCAGCCATTTCAAAGTCTAGGCGAGGCATGAGGTTCTGGTAGGCGTGGTTGAGCTCCCGAGGGGTGAGGGTGGAGAACTTCATCCTTTTGGCTTCCTTTTCTCGGCCGTGGCAGGTGTGTTTGAGGATGATGTAGCCGATGAGGCTGCCTTCCACATCGTAGTCCGCAGCGTTCACCAGCTCGTCGGAGTCCTTTCCCAGCTTTTCAATGAGGTGGATGATGGCCTTGGTTCTCCCAGCTCCCCTTTCCACCTCGTAGCGGGGAGCCCATTTGAAGGTGAAGACAGGGTAAAAGTTCCGCCCTCCCATCTGCTGGGTGACGGTGTAGAGGTGACCGGAAGCCGGGACCACCACCACTTTTCTGCCCGCCCTCTCCAGCTCGAAGTAGGGAATCTTGCTGAAAAGCTTCCTCTTCGGCTTCCCCTCAGCGAGGGCTGATGCTATGCGCTCCGCCGCGTCAGGTTTCTCGGCGATGACCAACGTGTAGTTTCCCATAAACCAAGCCGCCGACTAAAAATTAAGCAAAGTCCCTAATAACATTTCCACGATGGATGAGAGCGGAAAAGCCCTAGGTTAGAGAAAGCTTATTCCTTTCCTCCGTATTTAAATTTCTACGACGTCAAAAATCTGTCCTCGGCTTTGAACGGGAAAATAGATCAGGGGATGGCTGTGCGGAATACGAAGACCTCGGAAAGATTCATGCGCATGCGTCTGGTTACTCAGCGGGACTACGAAGAATTTGTGAAACTCCACGACCGCGTAACCGTTGAGCAGAGTGAGATTCCGATCGGGAAAAGCTGGAGGATCAGCCGGTATGAGCCGGATCGAGAATATAAGCCTGAGGGTACAACCGTCTGGAGTTTTCCGGACAGAGGCTGCTGGGCCACTCATGTAGGGAACTTTCGAGGTAACTTTTCACCCTTCATCCCCCGGAACCTCATTCTGAAATACACGGTGAAAGGCGACTGGGTGCTGGACCAGATGGTCGGCAGCGGAACAACCCTCGTAGAATGCAAACTTCTTCAGAGGAACGCCATAGGCGTAGACATCAATCCTGAAGCAATAATGGTTGCGCGGGATAGACTGAATTTCACTTGCAACTCCCCCTCCTCAGATTACGAGGAGCCGGTCATTCGAACATACGTGGGGGATGCGAGAAACTTAAACGAGGTTGCGGATGAAAGCATAGACCTGATAGTCACCCATCCACCCTATGCCTACATCATAGGATACACCAGGAAAGGCTTGGAGGGGGACATTTCCCAGCTGAGCCTCCCCGACTACCTTAGGGCGATGAGGAAGATAGCGCAGGAGTCCCTGAGAGTGTTGAAAGGAGGGAAACACTGCAGCATCCTCATAGGGGACACCCGCAGACACGCGCACTATGTTCCCCTCGCCTTCCGGGTGATGCAGAAGTTTTTAGAGGCAGGCTTTATCCTGAAAGAAGACATCGTAAAACTGCAACACAAAGTCTTAACAGACCGAGGGAAGTGGCGGAAAGCCTACTATGACTTCTACAAGATCATGCATGAGCACATTTTCGTATTCCGGAAGCCCTCAAAAGAAGAGAAAACAACCAAGTTTAAGCTAAGCGCCAAGTGGTGGTGACTCTCCTCGTCAGTCTGGGATCCGGGGAGGGTCCGAGTAACCTGCGGCTAGGTTTTCAGGGAGGCGAGGGGCAGAGCTCTCCCGTAGTTTTCTTCGATTCTCAGAAGCTCGTTCATCTTGGCAACTCTCTCTCCCCCCAGCACTCCCGCCTTGATGAGGGGGCAGCCGAAGGCAACAGCCAAATGGGCCAGATGGCCTTCGCAGGTCTCCCCTGAACGGTGGGATGCAATGGGGACGAGGCCTGAGCCTCGGGCGAGTTTGGCAGCTTCCAAGGCGTCACTCACCGTTCCCACTTGGTTGGGTTTGATGATGACGGCGGTGGCTGCCTTCAGCCTTATGCCCTCCTCCAGCTTTTCTCGGCTGGTTACGAAGAGGTCGTCTCCGCAGATGAGGCATCCTTTCGCCTTTTCGGTGAGCTCCGCGAAGCCTTGGAAGTCTTCCTCCTCTAAGGGGTCTTCCACGTAGGCTAGGCGGTATTCCTGAATCAACCGGAGAACATGGTCCATATGCTCTTCTCTCCCCAAGGTTCTCCTTTCGCTTTCATACCTGTAGACTTTCGATCTCGAGTCCCAGAAGGAGGAGGCCGCTACATCCAATCCAACCCTAACCTTGACTCCCATTTCTCCGGAAACCTCCTCCGCAGCCTTAGAAACCGCTTCCAAAGCCTCCTCGTTTCCCAGCCTAGGCGCCCACGCGCCTTCATCGCCTTTCCCCCGGGTGAAGCCGGGAGCTCTCTCCTCCAGCAGCTTCCCTAGGCGACGGTGAACTTGAAGGTTGGCTTCGTAGGCTTGGCGGAAGCTCCCACACCCTTCAGCCACCGTCAGATATTCCTGAAAGTCAGGAGCACCCTTACCCGCATGCTTGCCGCCTCCTAGGACGTTTCCCAGCGGGAGGGGCAGCCGAAGGTTCGAGGTTTCTCCCGCCAGCTGGGCGAAAAGGGGAACGCCGTGGGTGGAAGCGGCAGCCTGAGCGGAAGCCAAGGAGACAGCGTAGGCCGTGTTGCCTCCCAACCGGCTGAAGTTCTCCGTACCATCAATCTCGTGGAGGGTTTCGTCCACCAGCTTCTGATTGTCCGCGTCCAAGCCCACCAGCCGAGGTTCCACCGTGCTTCGCAGCTTCTCCACAGCCTCCCTCACGCCTCCGGGAGGGAAGTAGGCAACCTCATACTTGCCTTTACTTTTTCCAGCCGGGGCGGAAGCCCGACCTGAGCCTCCTAAGGTTTTAACTTCAACCTCCACCGTTTCTTCTCCCCGGCTGTTGAAGATTATCCTCGCCTTCACGCTTTGGATGATGGTGAGGGTGGTCAATGGAGCTTTCCTCCTACACTGGAGATACCGTTCACCTACCAGATCAGAGGTTTAGGGAGAAAAAATTTTTCCTCAAACCGGAGAGCTGTCACTACCGGCTGCCTTTGGTGAACTTTTTCGAGAACTCTAGGATTTCATCTAGGATGTCCAGATGGGAGAGAAGCATCCTGCGGCAGCAGTATCGTGTTACCCCCAGACTGTCGAGGACTTTCCCAGCGTCCTCTCCCCCATCCACCCGGCTTCGGAATTCCTCCCACTTGTCTCCGATAAGCCCGCCGCAGGTGAAACATCTCACAGGCACGATAACGGTTTCCAGCCTCCCCTTCGCTGCCTAGGGATCAGAGGCAGCTAAACTATTTAGACGTTACCTCCTCCTCGCAGCAACTTCCACTACCGGTATGATTTCTGCCTTCTCCTTCTAGCCCCTATCCCGCCGAACTTTTTCATCTCCTTCCTCCGGGCGTCTCCTGCCAGCATCGACCTATCTTGGGCGTAGAAGAGTTTCTTCAACTTGCTGCTTTTAAACCAGCTCAGAAGGCCTCGGGCAATGCTCATCCTCACCGCTTCAGCCTGCCCGAAAAAGCCTCCGCCTTTGACGGTGACGTCTATGTCCACCTGCTTCCAAGCGTCGCCGCTCAGGGTTAGGGGCTCTAAGATTTTCTCCCTAGCCACCTCAGGCTGGTAAAATTCCAGTGGAACCCCGTTTATCTTCACAATTCCCGTTCCCGGCCTAATCACAGTCTTAGCTATGGCTGTTTTCTTTTTCCCTACGGCGATTACAGGTTTTTTACCGGGCATCCTATTTCACGCCTCACTTCCAGCCTAGTTCCCGGGAAATCTTCTCCAATGTCACCCAGCCGCATCGAAGCCTTTGAGCCGAAGCCTCCTCCACGGTGTGCATCTTTCTCCCCTCCGCCTCCTTTGGGAGGCCTATGTACACGCGGAGCCTTTTGAAGGCAGCTTTCCCCTTGGCGGTTTCCTTCGGAAGCATACCTCGAACCATCCTTCTCAGAATTCTGTCCGGCCGCCTCACATGTTTCGGGCCGTATTTGGGGTTGCCTCTCCCCACGACCTCCCTGTAAGCTTTGAACTCCTTGAGGCGGCTGTTCTTCCGCCCGGAAAGGACTGCCTTCTCCGCGTTGACGATGGAAATTTTTTCGCCTTTCAAAAGCCTTTTAGCCACCACGCTCGCCAGCCGGCCGGCGATGAGGCCTCGGGCGTCGATGACTGTAAAGTCTTCAGGTAGGGTTGTAGGCAATTTTATCACGCTAAGAGTTTCACTTTCTTCCCTTCAGGGTTGATGGAGAGCATTTCTTCCAGTTTTAAGCATTTGCCCCCAGCTTCCTCTATCTTTTTCCTAGCTTTGGCGGAGAAAGAGAAGGCCGCCACCGTCACGGGATGCGTTAGAAGCCCGGCGCTGAGGGTTTTCCCCGGAACCACAACTTGGTCGCCGCGCTCTGTGTGCCTGTTTATGGTGCTGAGGTTCACGGCGATTCTCCTCCGCTTGGCTTTCTCGAGGAGTTCAGCTACCCTCCTCCAAAGTTTCACCTTCCGCGCTCTAGCCTCCTTACGGAGAAGCCTAGTCAAGGCAGCTCTTTCAGGATTGACTTCAGCCTTCCTCACGTTTGTTTTCCACCTTTGACGGCGAGCTTCTTGGTGACCTCTTCAGCCTTTTTCTTCAAAATCTCTGTTGCTTTGAATAGAACTTGCTTGGCAGACAGGCCTCCTACCGATTCTAGGTTGAAGATGAGGGTTGTATCATCCCAGGAAACATCCACGGCTGAGGGGTCTTGGGGGCATGCCTTCACACACTCGTAGCATAGGGTGCAGGAAACGGGGTCCACAACTACTATCACGTCTTTTTCAACTTGGAGGATGTTTTTAGGGCAGGCGTCAACGCACACCCGGCAGGCGTCGCATTTTTTGAGGTTGATCCTGATGTTAGGCATGTACTTGTAGGCGGCAACGGCGACCGGCTGCCATTTAGCGTGCTTTTTACCTGTTCCCAGCTTCGCGTAGGCTTCGAATTTAAGCTTTTGATTTACCTCCAGTTTGATGATGGGAATCTTGTCGGAAACAGGGCGAATGTGTGGGTCGTCGAACTTCAAGTCGCCTGAATACACCGTCTTCCGCCCGTCTAGGGCCTCTACTTCCAAGGTGGCCGTAGCCCGGCATCGGCTGCATCCCATTTCGCTTTTGCACTCGCATTCCTCGGGAAGAACGTAAGAGTCCAAGTCGGTGGTGAGGGGAATTAAGCCCAGCCTGTGAGCTATGGTCTCGTCATCCAAGGTTGAAGTGTTCTCGTAGAAGAAAACGTCCTCAATGGCCATGCAGGGGACTTCGCTTATCATGATACGCCTCAAGGCGTTGGCGAAGGCAGGGGAAGATTGGGAAAGGATGAAACGGACGCTGTTTCCTTCCGCCTCTAAAACTTTAACCTCCAAAGCCATTCTCCCCTACACTCGCCGTCCTCTTCTTCCTCCCGGCCTTCGGGTTCCGTCATGAGGTATGGGGGTGGCATCTTCGATTCTCCCAATTTTCAAGCCTGACCTGGCGAGAGCGCGGATGGCCGGCTGAGCTCCAGGGCCGGGGGTTTTTTGGAAATGCCCTCCCGGCGCCCTAACTTTGATGTGGACGCCTACGAATCCCCTGTCCTTGGCCATTTGAGCGGCCTTGGACGCTGCCTGCATGGCAGCGTAGGGGGACGACTCCAGCCGGTCGGCTTTGACGAACATGCCTCCTGAGCATAGGGCTACAGTTTCAGCTCCTGAAATGTCGGTGATGTGGACGATGGTGTTGTTGTAGGAGCTGAAGATGTGGGCGATACCCCACTTGTCTTTTTCGCTCACGGATTTTTCCCCCAACTATTGGCCTAGGGTCTTCCTTACAGGGTGTTCCTCTTCCCTGAAGGGGCTGTCGGGGCTGAAGGAGAGCTGACCCTCCTCATCCCTTCGAACCATGTAACTGGGAGCTGTCACCTTTTTCTCTCCAACTTGAATGTGGCCGTGGGTGATAAACTGCCGGGCTTGGTGAAGAGATTTAGCTAAACCCTGCCTGAAGACCACGGTCTGAAGCCTCCGCTCTAGGATGTTCTCCACAACCAAGTCTAGGACGTCTTCCACGGTTCCCCCTTTCTCGATGAGGCCGAGCTTGTAGAGTTTCGAGAGTAGCTCTTCCTCCATTTTCGCCCGTTTCTCAGGGGGCATACCTAGAAGGGAGCGGGCGATGTTTCTGTACTTGGTGAGTTCCGTTTTGTGTTTCCAGAGTTCTCTCTTGTTTCTCAAACCGAAGAGGCCTAGCAGCTTTAGCTCCTCAGCTAAGACATCCGCCTGCCAAGGCTGCCTAGGGGATTCGTATCTCCTCCTAGGTTTTTTCGGATCCCCCATTTCTCTCTGCCTCTGAAGCCTTAAGCTGACTCACGGCGGGCTGCAGCCTTTCTGCTCACACCTATAGCTTTTCCTTTTCTCCCCGTCGTCCTGGTTTTCTGGCCTCTGACCTTCAGTCCTAGGCTGTGGCGGAGGCCTTTCCAGCATTTTATCTCCTTCATGAAGTCTATGTCCATCCTTTCTCTCAAAGCCAGGTCAGACCCGTGAAGGTGTTTATCCGCCCCTGTTTCAGGGTCTTTTCTCCTGTTGTAGAGGAAGCTGGGAAGCCCAGCCTTTTCAGGGTTGTTGATGATATCCTCGATTTTCTGAACAGCTTCATCGCTGAGCTCTCCGACTCTAGCTTCAGGGTTAAGCTGAGCCGCCTTGACCACGGCCCTGGCGAGGTTTATGCCTAAGCCCCTAATTTTAGCTAGTCCGTAGGTTAGCTTTTTGGAACCTTCCACGTCGGTTCCGCAGATTCTTATGATATGCCTGAAACCTTCAGCCAAGCTCGATCACGGCGTATGCATTAAAAGATTTTGAGGTTAATATAAGGATTTAGGCTAATCTCAATTAAAATAAGCGAAAGTTCACCGTAAACGTGGCTTGGAAGGCGGGCTGCAGCCTCCCGGCTTCAAGCAAAATAAGCCGGAAAGGGCTGTTAAAGACAGGGAAGAAGATGATAGACCGAATTTGGCTGGTTCTACCGGAGCTAGGGTACATCAGGGTATCCACGGTCTTAACCGTGACAGCCGCTTTCCTCATGGTGCTAAGTCTTCGGAGGAAGCCCTACGTGGCGTATGTGGTTCGGAAGCGGGAGTTTATCTAGAATTTTTCAGGCTTCCCGTTTTTATGCTCCTTCGGCTTCGACAGCCAAACAGGTTCGTTAACCGTCTCTGAAGCGTTAAATGGTAAATTAACAGCGCGGCTCGCTGAAAATTATAACCTAAAGAAAAAGAGCTGGAAAAGGGTGGAAAAAAGAATGCTCGGCCCGAGGCATCGGGTTGCTTTGACAAGTTAAATTCTGCCCAGCTCTCCGGAGGATATCTTATCCACCAGTGTATTCCACTGTTCCGGGGTCAGTTTACACAGGTTTCCCTCTTCGCCTATTCGGACTTCTTTCTCATCGACTTCTACGGTTGGACAGCAGCTGCCCTCTCCGCATAGGGTCACTATCTTCACACTCTGTCACCTCCGATGATGTGTCTTATCTTCGAAAACTTAATCATGATATTTATCCTTTTATTCTAACAATTGTTAGCCGCCCTTCTGCTTTGAATAGTGTGGCTGTCTTCATTTTTGCTGTTAACGTCTATTTTCAAAATAATTATTAGTCATCGTAACCTGTTATCACTTATTGTGATAAATAGATGGAGGTGAATAAATGTGGAAAAGACCGCGAACGTTGGAAGAGAAATGGTGGAGAAAGCCGGTGTTGATGTTGAACTTTTGATAGATAAGCTTAAGAAGGCTGCGGCAGCTGAATTCACCACCTACTATTACTATACCCTCCTGAGAATGCACTGCACAGGTTTGGAGGGTGAAACAGTCAAGGAGATAGCCGAGGACGCTCGACTTGAAGACCGCCTGCACTTCGAAACTCTTGTCCCCAGAATCTATGAGCTGGGAGGCGAACTCTACCGAGACCTGAAGGAGCTTCATGACGACGCGGCGTGCGCCGCCGCCTATCTCCCCAAAGACCCCAGTAACGTGAAGGAGATTCTCAAGGTTCTGCTGGAAGCTGAAAGGTGCGCTGTGCGGGTTTACACGGAAATCTGCAATATGACCGCGGGAAAAGACCATCGAACCTACGACTTATCCCTAGCCATACTTCATGAGGAGATCGAGCATGAGGCATGGTTCCAAGAAATGCTGGAAGACAGACCGTCCGGACACTTCAGGCGGAGGTATCCCGGAGAGGGACCCTACACCAAAAAGTTCAGGCATATCGAAGCGCCCTAACGTTTCTCAAAAAAATAACCTTTTTCCCTTTTTTTTGAGTAAACCAGTTAAAGGAATAACCACCCATGCTCTTCGGTTTAGAATTAATTCAGATAGGCTTCCTAGCCAGTCTGATGGCGGGTGCTGCCACAGGGCTGGGAGCCATCCCCGTGCTTTTCATCGTCAAGATCTCCGACAGGCTGATGGACGTTCTCCTAGGGTTTGCGGCCGGAATCATGCTCGCCGCCTCTTTCTTCAGCCTGCTCATCCCGGCCATATCCCTTGGCGGGGTGTGGATGGCGGTGTTAGGACTTGTCGTCGGCGTGTTGCTTCTGCACTTGGTTGACCGCTATGTTCCCCACGCACACTTCATTCTAGGTCCGGAAGGGCCTTCTTCGCATCTGGCTTGGGTTTCGCTGCTGGTAATAGCCATCACCATCCACAATTTTCCTGAAGGGTTGGCGGTGGGGGTGAGTTTCGGAAGCGGAGACATTCGAGCGGGAATGGTTTTGGCCACGGGGATAGGTCTCCAGAACATGCCGGAGGGGTTAGCTGTAGCGTTGCCTTTAGTCCTCATCGGTTACCGTCGGTTGAAAGCGCTTGGCTACGCGACGCTCACAGGGCTTGTGGAGCCTCCGGGCGCCCTTTTGGGTTTGCTGGTTGTCACCTTAGCCAGCCCTATTCTTCCCTTTTCTTTGGCCTTCGCAGCCGGGGCTATGATGTTCGTGGTAGCCGATGAGATGATCCCTGAAAGCCACCGTAAAGGTCATGAAAGACCAGCTACCTTCGGGCTTATCTTGGGCTTCGTGATCATGATGCTACTGGACACGCTTTTCGGCTAGGTGAGGGTGCGCCTGTCTACAGCTCAACCCATATGTCTGAATTTTTGACGGCGACCTGAAAAGTTTTAAGAGGCTTTTCGGCTGGAGGCGCCAACACTTCTCCGGTGGTTATGTCGAACTTGGCGTAGTGGAAGCCGCAGGTTATCACTTTGCCTTCTACGTTGCCTAGGTAGAGAGAGTATCCCAGATGGGAGCATCGGTCCTCAACCGCGTAGAAGCTTCCCTGAAAATTGACCACAAGCACCCTCTTTTCCTCTAGGGTGAACACCTTGGACCTACCTTCAGGTATCTCACTCGTCTTGGCTACTTTGACAAATCTGCCCATAATGGTGAACCTGAAAGAAAAAGCTGTTGGGAAAACAAAAAACGTTTTCTGAGACGATAGCCTTAATATCGTTTACAACTTATCTGAGTACATAAAATATATGAAAGGTTATAGTCTTTGGAAGCTGAACTGGTCGCTTTGAGGGGGAAGCCTCCTAAGGTTAAGCCTACGTTCAAATACCGGGATGAATACCTTAAGGGCATAGAGAAGATTTTCTCCCTCTTCATCACCGACGAAGCCTCCCGAGAGTTTCTCTCCTGCACCCTCATCTGCAGGGACTCTAAAACTCTCCTTTCCGGGGGGTACGGGACCGGGAAGACCACGTTCATCGAAATGGCGGCTAAGATGTTCTACAGCAGCCAGCTGGGAATAGTTCGCTCTCATCAGGAGCTTACAACCTTCGACATCCTCTGGGCTTTGGACATTCAGAAATTCATCCAGTCTAAGATAGGGGCCATAACCCCGAGAAGCCTGATCACGGCGCCCTTTAAATTCATAAACGAGGTTCAAAGGCTGAACACTCAATGTCAAAACGCCCTCTTGGAGCTTCTTTCTGACAAGCACGTTGTCTTCTCAGATGTGCGGGCAGAATCCCCTGACTACGTTTGCTTCTTGGACATGAATCCTCATGACATCGGCACAGTCGGCTTGGTCAGAGCCTTGATGGACAGGATAGACTTCTCCCTCAACATCACGCCTCTGGGAACCGGGGACACCACGGAACTCTTGGTCATAAAATACGGAGACCGCCATGTCGACGACCTTCGAACGCTGGCTGAGCCTGTGCTGACCTACGAGCAGATGACGGAGATATGGAGCGACGTGGAGAGAGTTTGGGTTTCAAGGGAAACCTTCCACCGAATCTCCCTGCTGGCCACCTTGCTGAGAAGATGCGTCAGGGTGGAAAGGTCTGTCATGTCCTCCCGGTATAAACTGTCCCACGTGGGCTGCCCTTTCTACGGGGAAGTCTGCATGGACCTTATCATGCCCCTAGCCCACCGCTGGGTTGACTCTTCGGTGAAGCTTTCGAAGGCTAGGGCGTGGCTTCAAGCCCGGGATGAAATCTATTTCGACGACATTCTTTGGGCCATGACCTACACCTTGCCCCACCGCTTAGAGCTCACGCAAAGCGTCTTCGCCAAGTACCCTAATGAAGCAGCGTGGGTCAGCCAAAGGCTGAGGGAGAGTGTAACCTTGAAGGAGAGCCTCTGGGATGAGGCTTTGAAATTTTTGGCGCCTGCGTTAAACGGCGATAAGGCAGCGTTAGCCAAGTTGTCGGAGATGGGGTCCAAAGACCTCGCCGTGGGAGGTCTCTTTGAATGGGTGGAAGAGCGGCTGTTGGAGAGGAAGGAGAAGGAAGCTAAAGCAAGGTGAACGCTCCTCCCGCTGCGAACTCCGCGCCCTGTCGGCTTTAGGGAGTTTGGCCATATATGGCTAAATATGGCATAGTCTTTTTTTTGGCAGAAAGGTTTGGTGTTGATGCCAAGGTAGTGTGGCGGTGAAAGGGGTTGAAGGGATGAATCCTAGGGAGAGGGTGGAGGAGGCTTTGAGGCTGAGGCAGCCTGACCGGGTTCCAGTGCACCCTCACATCAGCCGGTGGGCGGCGAAGCTTACCGGGTCGACGGTTCAGGATTATTATCTGAAGCCGGAGGTCATGGTTCAAAGCCAGAAGACAGCTTGGAGGCTTCTAGGCCACGAGGTTGTCTACATCGGAAGCGACATCACCGTCGAGGCTCAGGCCTTAGGCTGTCAGAGCTCCTTCCCCCCTCAAGGTCCCCCCATGGTGGTGAAGCCTGTGCTGGAGGACGCTGCCCGCCTCCCAAGCCTCAAGCCTCCCAAGCCTCGAGAAAACCGGCGTATGAGCCTTGTGCTGGAAGCCTTGAGAAGGGCTGAGGAGGAATTTCGGAAGTCGGAGCTGATGATCTGCGGCGACGTGGTGGGTCCCCTCACCTTAGCCGGCTACCTCCGGGGAGCGGAAAACTTGGTCCGCGACGTAGCTCGAAGCAGCAGCCACCTGCCCGCTCTCTTGGAGCTTGCAACAGAGACCATTGTTTCCTACGCGGAGGAGCAGGTGGAAAGCGGAGCTCACATGGTTCTTATCAACGACCCCATGGCCTCCGGAAGCTTCGTCAGCCCTGAGCACTACCGGCTTTACGCGGCGCCCTATCAGAGGCGAATCGCGTCCTGCCTCCGGGAACTGGGCGCTTATACCATGCTTCACATCTGCGGGAACACCTCGGAGAGGCTGGGGTTGATGGCTGAAACCGGCATCCACGCCCTCAGCCTCGACGCCAAGGTTGACCTTCAATTCGCCAAGGAAACCGTGGGAAAAAAGGTTTGCATCGCCGGAAACCTAGACCCGGTTAGAGTGCTGATGGAAGGCAAGCCTGAGGACGTGAAACGGGAAGCCGCTGGAGCCATCGAAAAGGCCGGCGGGGGCGGAGGCTTCATCCTCATGCCCGGCTGCGGGGTGCCTGAGCCTGTTCCGGCGGAGAACTTGAAGGCCATGATGGACGCCGTTAGAGCTCACGGTCTTTACCGTTAGGAAACTGTTTAAATTTTCCCCGGCGGCATGGGGTAGTGGGAAGGCGGCGAAATCAGGAGCGTCGGTGCGGTGGTGGAGCTGGGTCTCCAACCCATGGAGGGCGACCATCTGGAGACTTTCCAAGGCGTCATCTTCAGCGTCAAAGGGCCTCTGCATCCTCCCGGCTACGTCGTCGCCTTCCCCAAGTATTACCCCAGCCCGGAGGGTTCAAGGGTCAGAGGAGGAAGGCGGTACGCTAAACTTGTCTCCTTGAAGGATTTCTACTCTTACGTGGAGAGAAACTGCCCTCAATACCTCCGCTTCGACCCGGTGTTGGGCGGGGAGGTCATCCAAGTTCCCCGCTTCCACATCGCCCGCTACCACACGCCGACCCAAGCCTTAGCTCAGCTTGCGGAGAAGGATAAACTCGACCCCGTGGAGAAGGACATCCTACAAATGGCCTTGTTCTTCAAGGAGGCAGCCGGCATTCCCCTCAGTGACTTGGGTGTATCCGGCTCGGTGATGCTGGGCCTCCATTCTTCCACCTCCGACATAGACCTGGTAATCTACGGGGAGGAAAACTGCCGGAAAGCCTACCGAGTTCTCTCCCAGCTGAGGGGGAAGGAGGGCGCCCCCATCCAACCCTTCACCGACGGCGAGTTGGCGGGCCTCTACCAGTCAAGGGTTGCAGATACCCCGATGGATTTTGAACTCTTCCTCCAAGTGGAGAAGAGAAAAGTTCTTCAGGGAAAGTTCTGCGGGCGAGGCTACTCTTTGAGGCTGCTGAAAAAACGCGGAGAACTGGGAGAAGAATATGGCGCCGTGAAATACCGCCCCTTGGGCAGCGTGGAGATTGAAGCCGTGGTGGCTGAGGATGGGGAGGCCGTCTTCACCCCCTGCCGTTACCTTTTGGAGGAGGTTTCCTTCCTCCGGGGGGAAGCCCCTGGGCTGGTAGCGGAGATAGTCTCCCACAGGGGACGCTTCTGCGAGCAGGCTCGACGCTGGGAAAAGATCCGCGTCCTCGGGAAGCTGGAGAAGGTTGTCTCCTCCGAGCGTGAACGTTTCCGGCTGCTCGTGGGGAGCGCCCCCGGGGATTTCTTCTTCCCTCTCCCCCCGCTGGAAGGAGTCCGCAGCCGGGCTGAGCGAAGGCAGTCTGGCCAGTTGGAGAAATGAAAATGAGGGCTATGAAGGTTTTCAGGGACCGGGACTACGTCAAGACGGGGGAGAGTTTTTTCTTCTGCGTGGTGGATGAGGTTCACCCTCCCGGCCGGGTTACAGCCTACCTCAAATACGCCCCTGAAAAGGGCGGTGGAGGCCGATACCGGAGGGCTCTGCCCTTCTACTCCGTGCCCCACGTGGAAGACACACTTCGGTTTTTGGAGAAAAACCACCCTCGTTACCTTTTCCTAGACCCCCTCAGCGGGTTAAGGTTCTCAGCTGTCCCTCTGGAGGATATAGCCTGCCACTACTGCCCTGAGGAAAGACTCCGCAGCCTCCTCGCCGAGGGAGCTCCAGACGACTTGGAGAGGAAAGCCCGAGACTTAGCGGTGCTCCTCAGCCGGCGGGGCGGGGTGGAAACCCAAGCCTTGGGCTTAACGGGCTCCATCCTCATCGGCCTGCATAACCCCCGGTACTCGGACATAGACCTCATCGTCTACGGAAAAAACAGCAGCCTCAAAGTCAGAGACGCCCTCCTAACCCTCTACGGAGAAGGAGACTCGGAGGTGCGGAGGTTTGAGGGAGAACGCCTGAAAGCTTGGTGCCTAGAGAAAACCCAGCTTCACCCCCTCACCCCTGAGGAGGCTGAGTTCCTCTACCAGCGGGCCTGGAATAGAGGCGTCTTCCGCGGCGTCATGTTCTCCGTTCACCCCGTGCGGTTGGACTTTGAGGTTGAGGATGCCTACGGAAGAAAAAAGACAACCCCGGAGGGCATCGTCCAGATTGAGGCTAGAATTCAGGATGATGGGGAAGCCATTTTCCTTCCCTCCGTCTACAAAGTGCGGGAAGTGAAAGTGACGGAAGGACCTGCGGTCGAAGACCTCACAGAACTCGTCTCCTACGAGGGCCTCTACGGAGGCGTCTACCGGAAGGGGGAGCAGGTTGCCGCCCGAGGGCTGCTGGAGAAGGTGGAAGACCTCCGAAGCGGAAAAACCTACCGAAGAGTTCTAGTAGGCTCGAGGGCAGCCCGTGGAGCCGATTACATAAAACTTCTTCCCCAACCCAGAATGAGAGGCGAATGAACGTCTAAACTCCCACTGTTTTCCCCGCTTTCAAGCTAGGGTTTTCCCTCTAATTTCTGAGGCAGCAGCACATGTTGAAGGTTTTCAGTCTTCAAGGTCTTCAGCCTCTGAATCAGCTTCCTGAGAGGGTCTATGCCGCCTTTCACGGCTAGGGTCTCTAGGCACCGATGCCTGTCGAGATGAATGTGGAGGGTGGTGGTTATGACCTCCGAGTAGGCGTGCTGAATCTCGGTTAGGCTCTGGAGAAGCCCCGGGGTTTCGTGGGCGTAGGTGAAGGTGATAGTCCCCACGAAGGTTCCCCCCCGGGTTCGGCTTAAAGCCTGGTAGTCGGCTATGAATTTTTGAAGCGCGTCCGCCACGGCCTTCGAGCGGTTGCGATAACCTATAGCCCTAGCTGTGTCCTCAAACTCCCTGTTAAGCTCCCTCGGCAGGGTTACACTTATCCTGGTAACTTTTGACCGGGTCAAGGTTTCCCTCCTCCAACCCAGTATTTTGTAGTGTAACTCCTCAACTTAAAAGGCCATGCTCTCGCTGCGCCGGAGCACTACCGTTATATTTCAGCTTCACCGAATACCCTTTATACTGCCCAGCAATCGCGAACAGCCCCGGTTGGTGAAAAACGATGGACGTTGAAAGCTTGAAGGAAGTAGAAGAAACCACCATCACCAAAGCCATCGTGGAGAAGGCCATGGAAGACTGGCTCAGCCTCTCCGAGGTCGATGTAGCCGTGGTCGGCGCTGGGCCCTCCGGCCTGACTGCAGCCCGCTACCTGGCCAAGGCCGGGTTGAAGACCGTGGTCTTTGAGAGGAGGCTTTCCTTCGGCGGAGGGATGGGCGGAGGAGGCATGCTCTTCCACAAGCTGGTCATCCAGTCTCCCGCCGACGTTGTCTTGAGGGAGGTAAACTGCAGGCTGGAGCCCTTGGAGGAAGGCGTCTACGTGGTGGACACGGCGGAGATGATGGCCAAACTGGCAGCAGGGGCCTTGGACGCAGGGGCTAAGATACTTCTCGGCTTGGTGGTGGACGACGTCATCATCCGAGGGGAAACCCCCACCATCACGGGGGTTGTAGTCCAGTGGACGGCGGTGACCATGTCCGGGCTTCACGTGGACCCTTTGGGGGTGAAGGCCAAAGCCGTGGTGGACTGCACAGGGCATGACGCGGAGGTTTTGGTCATCGCTTCGAGGAAAAACCCTGAGCTGGGCTTCACCGTGCCCGGGGAAGCGTCCATGTGGGCCCCCAAGGCGGAGAGGCTGATGCTGGAGAAGACAGGGCAAGTCTGCCCCGGGCTTTATGTGGCTGGAATGGCCACGGGAGCCGTTCACCAGACACCCCGCATGGGGCCGATTTTCGGCGGCATGCTTCTCTCAGGCCGGAGAGTCGCTGAAGTCATCCTCAGAGACTTGGGTTGAAGGGGCAAGGGGTTAAAGCTTCCGAACGGCTTCAACCAGCGCCCTCACCATGAGTTGAAGAGCCTTTTCGCCTTTTTCCCGGCTGGCTAGGGTAGGGTCGCCTATCACCCCCGTGGCAGTGTCCCCGCCGATGGATTTTCCAGAGCTGAAGACCCGAGCTGCCGCCTGCAGGTTGGCAGTGGTGAGTCCTCGGGGAAGCCATTCCGGCGTCTCCTTGGCAGCCTTGTCCATTTTCACCCTCTCAGGGCAGACGGCCAGCATGAGGGAGGTTTCCAGCTCCTCAGCGTGGACGAATATTTCCTCCTCCAAGGGGATCTCCCTCGCCAAGACTTCGGTGGGGAGGACGGTGAAAGGGCAGAGATGGTGAACGTTCAAGCCTTCTTTTCTGAGGTTTTGCGCCAGCTCCTCCACCAATTCACATTGTCCCGCGTGGCCGTTGAGCAGCACCATTTTCTCCACACCGTTTCTGGCTAGGCTTCGGGCAATGTCCCCGAGGACCTGTTTCAGGGTTTCAGCCTTGAGGCTGATGGTTCCAGCCCTAGGGAAGTGCTCCTCAGAGCAGCCGTAGGGCAGAACAGGGAGGACCAGTCCCCCCACCTCCTCAGCTACCTTCACGGCCATTTCCCAGACGTTCATGTAGTCGGTTCCCACGGGAAGGTGGGGACCATGTTGCTCCGTGCTTCCCAGGGGCAAGATCACGCAGGTTTCCCGTGGGATGAGTTCCTGAAGCTCAGGGGATGTCTTCTCAGCCCAAAACATCTTAAACCAGCCCTATGGAAAAAAGAAGGAAACTCTTTATTATATCTGCCAGAAAAACGCCGGCAGCCTTCGAAGGGCCGTTTCAGTTTTTCGCCATGAATTTTTCCAGCCTGTCTAAGGCCTCCTCCAAAGTTTCCAGGGGAGGCAGGAAGACCATTCTGAAATGGCTGAAACCGTAGACCGTGTCAAACCCTGACCCGTGCACCAAGAGGACGCCGGTTTCGTCTAGGAGGCTTAGGGCGAAATCCCTGTCGCTTCCCCACCGGCTGACGTCCTCGATCTTGGGGAAGACGTAGAAGGCGCCCTCAGGTTTGGCGCAGCTTAGCCCTTTCATTTCGTTGAAACGCCTCCAGACGTAATCACGCCTCGCCCGGAGTTTCTCAACCATCTCTGGAATGTGGTCCTGCGGCCCCCTCAAGGCGGCCACCGCGGCCTTTTGCATGGGAGTGTTGGCGCTAAGCCTTATTCTCGCCTCCTTCTCGATGTTCTGCTTAAGGTCCCCCAGTTTCCCTTCAGGGTCGTGGATGTAAACGTAGCCCAGCCTCCACCCGGTCATCAGGTAGGTTTTGGAGAAGCCGTTGAGGCCTATGACCGGGGTTTCCCCGGCGACGGCGGAAGTGCTGGTGAATTTTCTGCCGTAGACTATTCTGTCGTAGATTTCGTCGGAGAAGACGGGAAGACCGTGTTGGGCTGCCAAGTCTACGATGTCTTTTATGGTTTGCTCCTCGTAGAGGGCGCCGCAGGGGTTGTTGGGGTTCACCACTACGATGCCGCAGGTCTTCGCCGTGACCTTGGAGGCCATGTCCTCCACATCCGGCTGCCAGCCGGCTTCCTCCACCGTCCTGTAGGCGACGGGTTTCCCCCCGAAGAATTTGATGAAGGCTGGGTAGGGCGGGTAGGATGGGCCGGGGACGAGGACCTCGGCTCCGGGCTCGACCAAGGCGGCCATGACCATTTGGATGCCTTCGGAAACACCGTGGGTGACGATGACGTCCTCCGGGGAAAGGTCCACGCGGTTGTATTTTTTCTCCTTCTCGCAGACGGCTTCCCTCAGCTCCGGGAGGCCTTCGGAGGGAGCGTACCAGTTGAAGTCCCCCTTCACCGCTTCGATGAGCGCTCCCTTAATGTGCTGGGGGGTGGGGAAGTCGTATTTGACTGGGTCGCCTATGTTCAGGTAGATCACCTTTCTCCCCGCCTTCTCCAACCGCTTGGCGTGGACGACCACATCCCTGATGGCGTATTCTATGTTTCGCACTCTTTCCGTGAGCTTTACCATCCCAAGCCAGCTCCCGTTCGGAGTATTACAGGGCATTCTGCCGCTTAAAACTTTCATGTTCGAGTCCTCCTTGAGGCAGGGGGTTCTAGGCTAAGCCTCGGCGAGGCTTCGGCGACCTACTGCGACAAACTCGTTCTTCACCGAGCAGACCTTCACCTTCAGCCCAGCTTTCCCTAAAGTTTCGACAAATTTTTCGGCACTAACCTTCTCTTTGAGGTGAGTGATGACGAAGACAGCTTTTTCCTTGGAAACTCTCACAAATTCTCGAAGAAATTTTTCCGAGTCTACGAGATTCTGAAGCAGAGTGAAGGCTGCGGAGAGGTTGAAGATTCTATCGACGAAAGGAAGTAGGCTGACGTCGCAGCGAACCAGGTGTATCTCCGCCGCGGAGGTTTTTCCTTTGTTTTTGGCCTTTTTCAGCATGTTTCGGGAAAGGTCGACGGCGAAGACTTCGCATTTTCGCTCTCCACCGGCTTGAAGGAACTCTGCAAAGAGCCCTGTGCCGCAGCCCGCGTCCAGAACCCTCCCTCCAGTGGCCAGTTCCGTAAGCCTAGAGGCTTGGAGGTATTTCTCCCTCTGCTCTTCCCCGTAGAGGCTGTCGTAGGAGTCGGCGATGGCGTCGTAGTGAGCCATGGTTTTTCTTTTTTCCAGCGTTTCCAAGTCTGGGAAAATCGACGGAGGCCCCCTTCTGCTGGCTTTTTTACTCTGGGAAAAATTCGCTCAGCTTACGGGTTTTCTCAAACTTTAAGACTTCGTAGCATCTCTTCAGCGACACAGGTTTAAACTCCAACCCTTCCCGGGAAAGGAGCGCTTGGGCTTCCCGGGTCAGGCTGGGCGCTGCGATGATGCCTCTGAGAGGTCTCTCCGTTCTCATGCCCACCGCTTTGATGTAGCGTTGCAGCTGACGCACCGCCTCCCGGCCCGCGGGATTCCGTTTGATCTCCACCACAACCAAGCGGCCTTCACTATCTTCCCCCACCACGTCAACAAACCCTGCGGCTCCCAGCTCCTTCTCGGAGGTCAACGGCCGGAAGTCTTCCCCAACCAGCTTCGGCGCGAGGAGGATAGCCCTCTTCATGTCCTGCTCCGAAACGTAGAGGGAGAAATCTCCCTCATCTGTGAGGGTCAAGGTTGACAGGTGGAGAACCCGGTTGAAAAATATGTTGAGGACTTCTCGGGGTTGAAGCCGGGCGGCTCTGATTCTGAGCTCCTCATCCTCCACCTCCACTTGGAAGACGCACCCAGCCGGCTGCCAGTTGACGGGCTCGTAGCCTTCAGGCCTGTGGACGAGGACGGAGCCGTCGGTTTTGATGATGAGAAGCCGTTCTCCCCATCCGAGGGTTGAGGAGGCTCTGCCTTCGTAGCTGACTTGGCAGTTTCCGCTCATGACCACAAGGTTATGTCTAGTCAGAGCTTCCCGAAGGATGTCTGCAGCATCCCTCAGTTTGGGGTTCTCAAAGGAGCGGACGGACGTGATTACTCCCCCGAACGTTTCTCCCTGAGAAGGAGGTCCCTCTCAACCCCCTAAGCCTCAGAGAAGCTGGCTGCTGAGCTTCTCCAAAGCGACCCTCGCCTTCAGCTTCAACTCCTCGTAGAGACTGTTCCCATGAGCGTCGATGGTGACCGTAAGCGGGCCGAAGTTTTCAACCCTTAGCTTCCACAGGGCTTCGGGAATTCCGAGGTCCAGCCACTTCACTCCTTCAACCCTCTGGACCCTCTCCGCAGCCAAGACAGCGGCTCCTCCGGTGAAGTGGCAGTAGACGGCGCCCCGTCGCTTCAGGGCTTCAGCCACCTCCCGACCCATGCCGCCCTTCCCTACGAGCATTCTAACTCCGTAAGCCTCCAGCAGCGGAGGCGTTAAAGCCTCCAGCCGGGAGCTGGTGGTGGGACCTGCGGCCAAGAGCTCCCAGCCCCCCTTCTTTCCCCTTCTGACCAAGGGTCCTGAATGGTAGATGACCGCTCCCTCCAAATTCACTGGAAGCCCCCTACCCTTCTGGGCGTATTCCACCAGCCGCAGGTGAGCTCGGTCTCGGGCGGTGAAGATAACTCCTGAAAGGTAGACGGTGTCCTTCACCCGGAGGCGTTGGACATCCGCTTTCTTTAGGGGGGCTGCCAGTTTAAACGTAGCCAAGCGCCGTCAGTCTCCTATTCCAGAATCTCCACCGAACGGTCGGAGTGAATACGGGCCGTGGCTCTTCGGTCAGCCCAGCATTGAAAATTCAAGGCCACAGGCAGGTTGGCCGTGTGGCAGTGGGCGTGCTCCACCTTGGCGTCTAGGACGGTGAACTTTCCACCTAGGCCCATGGGGCCTATGCCCGTCCTATTAGCCAGCTTAACCAGCCTGTTCTCCAGCTTTGAAACAGCTTCATCCGGGTTCCGGGACCCCAAAGGCCTGAGGAGGGCCAGTTTGGCCAGCTTGAAGGCCAAGTCCCCTGTCCCCCCTATGCCCACGCAGAGGACCGTGGGAGGGCAAGGCCGCCCCCCAGCCTCCACAACCCTGTTCACCACGAATTTTTCTACGCCTTTCTCTCCCTCCGATGGGGACAGGACGGCGAAGGCGCTCATGTTTTCGGAGCCCGCCCCCTTGAGGACGACGGTTAACTCCACCCAGTCTGAGTCGTTGAAGACCCACTCGATGTGGGGTATGCGCTTTCCCAGGTTGTTTCCGGAATTTTTCCGGGTTAAAGGGTGAACAGCGTTGGGTCTGAGGGGCAGCTGGGCAGTGGCTTCAGCTGAGGCTTTTTCCAAAGCTCTGCGGAGTTCGGGGAGGAGGGACGGCTTCCTCGTTTTCACATAAAAGGATATGAGGCCGGTGTCTTGGCATATAGGCCTTCCGAGCCGCTCAGCAGCTTCGATGTTGTCCAAGATGTTTTTAAGCTGGGTTTTCCCTGTGGGAGAAGTTTCCTCCCCGTAGGCTTTCCTCAGCCTTTTCTTAACATCCGAGGGAAGCCTGACGGAAGCCCTTCGGAGGAGGTGGAAGCCTGTTTCCCTGAAAACTTCAGCCCAAGAGCTCATTCCAATTCAGCAAACTCCTTTAAAGATATTTTCAGCCAGCTCTCCCTTTTAAAACTGTTCACAGTTCTTAAATAGAGGAAAAGCCTAAAAGGTCCTTCTGGGTAGGAGCACCTCCTTGGCTTGCGGACAAGAGGAATCCGGAGAAGGGAAAACTCCCCAGTATAGGGAGATAGAGGAGATCCCCGGAGTCGGCCCAGCCACAGCTGAGAAGCTTCGGAAGCTGGGCTACTCCACCATCGAGTCCCTAGCCACCGCCAGCTTAAAAGAGTTAACCCAAACTTTGGGGGAGAAAACCGCTTACACCGCCATCACAGAAGCTAGGAAATGCATCATATCCATTCCCTTCATGAGGGCGGACGAATACCTGAAGTTCCGCTCAACCGTCGAAAGGCTGACCACCGGATGTAAGGCTTTGGACGAACTTTTAGGCGGCGGGGTTGAGTCTCAAAGCATCACCGAGGTCTACGGCGAATATGGGACGGGGAAATCTCAAATCTGCCATCAGCTCTGCGTCAACGCTCAGCTTCCCAAAGAGCAGGGGGGATTGGACGGAGGCGTCCTTTACATCGACACCGAGAACACCTTCCGCCCTGAGCGCATTGTGCAGATAGCTAAGCATCTGGACTTGGATCCTGACAGGGTTTTAAGCCGCATAATCTACGCGGAGGCTTTAACCTCCGACCATCAGATGCACCTGCTGGACAATGCCAGCGCCCAGTTTAAGGAAAACAACATCAGGCTGATAATTTTGGATTCCCTCATCTCCCATTTTAGAAGCGAATTCATCGGAAGGGAAATGCTGGCGGAAAGGCAGCAGAAGCTGGAGAAGCACCTTCACAAACTCATCCGGTTGGCCCGGGCCTACAATGCTGTTGCCTTTGTCACAAACCAGGTGATGGCTAGGCCTGACGCTTTTCTTTCCGAAGCCGTAGGGCCCACGGGCGGCCACATTTTAGCTCACACAAGCCATACTAGGGTTTTTTTGAGGAAAGCCGCGGCGCCTCATGTCAGGATTGCCAGGCTGATGGTCAGCCCCTCCCTCCCCGAGGGAAGGGAATGCATCTTCAAAATCTCCGAGAGAGGCATAGAAGACACAGTCTTGGAAAAGAGGCGGTGAAAGAGGTAGCCCATGCAGATATCCAAGGCCTTTGTTCAAAGGTTTCATAAACTCAGGGTGGACCGGGATTTCGCCGGAGCTGAAAGGGAGCTGGAGGCTCTTCGAGGTAGACTGGCGAGGGCTGAGTGGGGCCGAGGCTACTTAGCGGCCTTGGAAGGAATGCTCACAGCCTACCGCAACAGAAACGACAAGTACGCTCTCATTAACAGGTTTCCCTCCAGCAAGGAGGAAGTAGCCCCCCTCCTGGAGGAGTTTCGTCTGAAGTCGAAGAGCTACGTGAGCTCTGACTACGACAGGGGTTTCTTTCACGCTTGGGCTGACTTCGCTCAACTGGTGGCTGAGGGGCTCATCGAGGTTGAGAAGCCGACTGAGGTGAAAGAGGAGGAACTTGAAAGCCCCGCCTCCTAAGGCCGGCTACATGGCAAACCTCACAATCATGGTGTGGAAGAACACCCAGAAAGCAAACCAGACGATGATGTAGGCGAAAACTCCCTGAAGGGCGAGGTCTCTTTTTTTGGGGAGCTGCTCAGGCTTTATGGCGAAGGCATACCGCAGCACCACGTAGGAGAGAATGTAGATGCCGATGGCGAGGAAAAGGGCTAAAAACTTGGAGGCCTCGAAAAATCCCTCCACGTTCAGGTAGGCTGTGAGGGCCGCGGCTGCGAAGGCAAGGCCGAATCTAAACCACCAGATTTTGTCGACAAGCCTCAACCGGCGCCACCTGTCCTCTCCAAGGATGTCACAGCGAACATCTTCCCCCGTCGGTGGGCATCTGCCATCTTTCGGGCTAGATTAAACTATCTGCTAAAAGGATATAAACTCTGTTAGGGCGGCTTCTTCCTCCGAAGATATTTATCCCCCAGTCCTCTCTAAGTTTAGGGGCCTAAGGCCGGTTTGAAGAAGAACAGGGTGAAGACGCAGCCGAGCAGCTTCGACTTGGCGGTTCTATCCGCGGAGTTAGACAGGGCGCTGAAAGACTACTACGTGGACAACATCTACCAAGTGAACCCGACCACCCTACTGGTGAAGTTGAACAAGCCTGCCTCACCCGTCAGAAACCTCCTCATCGAAGCTGGGAGAAGGGTTCACCTCACCGCTTACTCGGTGGAAAAACCTCTGAGGCCTCCGCCCTTCTGCTCCGCCCTCCGAAAGTACCTCCTCAACGGCAGGGTTTCAAAGGTGGAGCAGCCCGACTTTGAGAGAATGCTCATTCTTCACATCTTCGCGCATGGTGAAAACTTCAAGCTGGCTGCTGAGTTCTTCGGGAAAGGCAACATCATCCTGACGGACGGTGAGGACAAGGTGCTCCATGCCCTAGCGCAGAGAAAAACCAAGGACAGGCTCGTGGCCCGCGGCCGGAAGCTTGCCCCACCACCCCCCCTAGGCCTCGGCCAGAGGCCTTCCAGCCCGGAAATACTCTTGGAAAAGTTGAAGCTGGAGAAAGTCGAGGTGGTTAAGGCTCTTACTCGAATATATGGGATTGGAGGCACCTACGCGGAGGAAATTCTCCTCCGAGCCGGTGTGGACAAGAAGCTGGCCGGAGGGGAGGTGACGTTCACCATGGCGGAGAGGATCTTCCAAGCCGCTCAGAGGGTTTTCCGGGAAATCGAAGACCCCCGGCCTTCGGTGGTGCTGGATGAAGACGGTGAACCCTTGGACGTCGTTCCCTTCCCCCTCCAAGTCTACTCCGGAAAAAAGGTGGAGAGCTATCCTAGCCTCAACGAGGCCTTCGACGAGTATTTCACCAAGCTTGAAACAGGGAAGGCTGAAGGGGAACGCCAGGCAAAGGTCGCCTCCAAGCTCGGGGAGCTGAAGAGAATCCTGAAGGAACAGGAAGCCAAGCTCGGGGAGCTGGAAAAGGAGGAAGCCCGGCATCGAAAGGCGGGGGAAACCATCTTCCACCACTCCCTAGAACTCCAGAGCCTCCTCCGAGAGGTGGAGAAAAACGTCCTCAACGGAAAGCCTTGGCCGGAAATCAGCCGGGAGATCGATTTGAGGAAAAACAAGGGCGAGACCCCTTACTCTTGGGTGGTGGGGCTCAATCCCAAAGACCGCCGGTTAAGGCTTTCAGTGGAGGGTTTAGAATTCGACCTCACCGTCGGCAAGTCGGTGTACGAAAACGCCTCCGCCCATTTCCAGGAGTCAAAGGACCTCCGAGGGAAAATCTCAAGCCTGAAAGAGGCTCTAGGGGAAACACAGCGGAAGATGGAGGCCTTGGAAAAAGACCTAGAGGCCCTGAGGGAGCAGCCCCTGCATCCTGTTAAGGTTAAGGAAAAAAAATGGTTTGAAAAGTTTAGGTTCTTCTTCACCTCCGGAGGCTTTCTCGTCGTGGCCGGCAGGGATGCCTCCTCCAACGAGGCTCTGGTTAAAAGATACGCGGAGCCTGAGGACCGGGTTTTTCACACAGACATAGCAGGCGCCCCCTTCGCCGTTGTCAAAACCGGGGGGAAACAACCCTCCGAATCCGACCTTCGGGAAGCCGCCCAGTTCGCCGTCTGCTACAGTCGAGCTTGGCGGGAGGGCTTGAACGCCGCCGACGCCTACCATGTGAACCCCGGCCAGCTGAGTAAGGCTGCTCCCTCAGGCCAGTATTTGGGGAGAGGCGCCTTCTCCGTCAGCGGGCCTCGAATGTACATTCGAAACATCCCCCTAAGAATAGCCCTAGGAGTCAAGCTGGAGGGGGGGATGCCTCAGGTTTACGCTGCGCCCCCGCAAGTTTTCCAACCCCCACAGCCCCACGTTGTGTTGGCTCCGGGGAACCTGCGCGCCAAAGAACTCGCCCTAAAAGTAAGGTCCACCTTAGCGGGGAAGACGCCCAAAGAATGGAGAGATGCTGTGTTGAAGATTCCCTTGGAAGACTTCATCGCCCTCATCCCCTACGGCAGGGGATGCATGGTAAGCTGAGGAAGAAAGTTTTTGGCGAGAATCCGCCGCCTCCAGTTTACACAGCTCTGTTCCTCCGATGGAAAGTAGCGCAGACAAGTTGAAAGCGTAAATAGGCTTCGATGCCTCCTATTCTCTAACTGAGCAGGTGAAACAGATGTCAGCGGAGGAAAGAATTAAAAACTATGCAGTAGAGTGCGGAGCTTTGGCGGCTGGAATCGCCAGCGTGGAAGACATCAACCGGTATGCCCCTGAGGGGCATAGGCCCGACGACATCCTGCCCGGCGCCAAAAGCGTAGTGGTGACAGGCGGGCCGCCTACGACGGCGGGAGCTTGGAGAAGCCCCAACCCGCGTATAACCACCCTCACGAGGGTCTACCCCATGATAAGGGGAACCGTGGTCATGAAACTCGCCGCCCTGATCGAAAGGGAATATGGATACTACGCTGTTTTTTACGACGGCCAAGCTGAGTCAGGGCATAATCCTTTCCTAAGCCTAAAACTCTGCGCTGAAATGGCCGGGCTGGGAACAAGAGCCCTAGCCGGAGGCGTGATATTAAACAGAGACCACGGCCTGCTAAACTTCAGCTGCGTGGTCACCTCCATGCCTCTAAAACCCGACGGTCCGATGGAGGAGCCTGTATGCCCGCATCATTCCTGCATCAAAATCTGGGAAGCGAAACATACGACACCGTGCTTGGAAGCCTGCCCCACATGCCTCTCAGGCTTCCTTGAAGGAGGAAGAATAAAATGGATGCAGTTCCGCCGATACCTCTGCGAGCCTCGGGCTCAAACCACCTCGACCACGGCCTTCCGCCAAAAGCTTTTGGAAATTGTCAACGAAACCGACCTTGAAAAGAGAAAGCAGATGGTCTACGGAGAGTTTTTCAGCCGTATAGTCAGGTCCTTGGCCTTTTCCAGCGAACTGGTTGGCGGATGCATCGAATGCCTCAGACACTGCCCTGTCTGCATAAAGGCCACTACGCTGAGGCCTATCCCGAGGGGTGGAAAACCTTGAAGCTGACATTCGCAGAACTATACCGGAGACACAGGGATACCGTGTTCCAGTTAAGTTTGGCGATTCAAAATTACGATGGAAAAACCTACACGCCTCCGCCGCTCTCCGACAAGGCGATAGCTGAAAAAATAGGGCTGACCGCCGAAGAGGTTAGAGAAATCCGCTGCCTAGCCGAAGCCGACGCTCTGCCGGCCAGCGTTTGGGCGGAGGCTGACGTGTTCAAAAACGAAAGAGCTAAAAAATTTCGAAGAGCCGAGAAAATTTGACCGCCCTTAAGACGTTGCCCTCGGTTAGGGTTTCCTTTTGAACAGGTATGCTCCCAGGAAGAGGAAGCCTACGCACACGCCTACGAGGACGGAGAGGTCGAGGAGGAGGGGTAGGGCGTTTTCTCCGCTGAAGAATCCCCGCAGCGCGTCCACCCCGTAGGTCATAGGATTCACGTAGGAGAGAATCCTCATCCACGTAGGCACCCCGGTGAGGGGGAAGAAGGCTCCGCTGAGGAAGAACATGGGCATGACGATGAAGTTCATGATCAACTGGAAGCCGTGGGGATCCTCCATCGTCGAGGCGAAGGAAACTCCCAAGCTTACAAAGGCCAGAGAAATCAGCATGCACACGCCCACCATGGCCAGCGTGGGGAGCACCCCGGGAAATCTGCCTACGACCAAGATAGCCAAACCCAGCATGGCAAGGCCTTGGACCATGGAAGTGGAGGCGCCTCCCAAGGTTTTTCCCAAAACGATGGATGTGCGAGAGACGGGGGCTACCAAAATTTCTTTGAGGAACCCGAACTGCTTGTCCCAGAGGACGGAGACCCCTGAAAAGACGGAGCTGAAGAGGAGGGCGATAGCCACGACCCCCGGAGCCAGAAACGCGAGGTAGCCTCCTTTCAGGCCTGGGAAGACGAAGGAGGAGCTGAACCCCACGCCGAAGAAAACCAGCCACATGAGGGGCATGGCTATGGCGCTGGCAACTCTGGACTTCGCCCTCGCGAAGCGCTTCACTTCCCTAAGCCACAAAATGTAGACGGCTCTCTTCTCAATCGTGGCTTTTCACCTCTTCATGAGCAGGCGCATCCTCTCCATGGGGCTTGTTTCCTCCTCCCTTATCCTCCGCCCGGTGTAGGTGAGGAAGACATCGTCCAAGGTCGGCCGGTGGAGGTCCACGGAGTTCACTTCCACCTCCAAGGACTCCGCCAGCTCTAGGACTTGAGGGATCATCTTGGCAGCATCGTAGACGGTGAGGCAGAGGGTTCCCTCCGCGGTTTTAACGGCTCTGACAGCCTGGTTCTCCTTGAAGGCTGAGGCTAAGGCATCCGCCTTCCCAGCCACCTTCAACTCGATGATGTCCCCGCCCAGCAGGTCTTTCAGGTGTTTAGGCTCGTCGCAGGCGATGATCTTTCCGTAGTCGATGATGGCCACCCGGTTGCAGAGGCTGTCAGCCTCGTCCATGTAGTGGGTGGTGAGGAAGATGGTCACCCGCTCCCTCCGGTTCAGCTCCCGGATGTAGTCCCAGATGTGACGGCGGGTTTGGGGGTCTAAGCCCAGAGTCGGCTCGTCGAGGAAGAGCACTTTAGGGTGGTGCATGAGGCCGCGGGCGATCTCCAGTCTCCTCCGCATCCCGCCTGAGTAGGTCTTCACCAGTCTGTCGGCTTTATCCTCCAATTCCACCATCTTGAGAAGCTCGGTGATTCGCTCTTTGATTTCCCCCGTAGCCATGCCGTAGAGTCTCCCGTGGAAGTCCATGTTCTCTCTTCCCGTGAGGTTCTCGTCGAGGCTGGGGTCTTGGAAAACTATGCCTATCGACTTCCGCACCAAGTCAGGCTCCTTCGCCACATCATAGCCTGACACCTTAGCCACGCCGGAGGTCGGCTTCAGCAAGGTGCAGAGCATGTGGATCAGCGTAGTCTTCCCGGCGCCGTTGGGCCCTAGGAAGCCGAATATCTCAGACTCAAAGACCTCCAGGGAAACACTGTCCACAGCCCTAACTTTCCCATCGTAGACTTTCGTCAGGTTTTGAGCTTCGATGACTGCCAAAGCTTCTTTACACCTATACACTCATGGAGACCGTAGGCTCTGATAAGCATAGCCCAAGTCGAATGCTGGCCGGCTTGGAAAAATCCAAAAGCCCGAGGAAGCCTACCTTTCAACTTTCTCCGTAAGCTTTAAAACCGGTGAAAGCAGCCTCTCCGCTTCCTCATCCCCCGTCTGGGTGATCCGGAAGGCTTTCATCCCGTCTTTGTCCACTCCCGCCGAAGTCAGCCTGCCTGTGGTGACCAGCTTGTTCAGGGTGTCGTTGAAATTAGCCGGAGCGGCCAGACGGGCTTCCGCGTAGGCTTCTTGAAGGTCTCGGGCGTTAACCGTCTGAAGCCCTCTCACGTTGTAGAGGTAGTAGACGATGAGCAGCGCCTTCTCGGTGTGAGCTTTCACCCCGGACCTTTTAAGCACCTCCACCAAGGACAGCTCCCCGAGAGAAAGCGCGGCTGGAGCCTTGGGTGTAAAGGCTGGAGGTGGGACTTGGGCGGACGGCAGCCGGCTTCGGGTGAACTCTTCCGCCACCTCCTTCATCAGGCTTAGATTATCTCTCACCGCCTCTAAGATGCTTCTCAGGGATTCTCCAAATCCTTCGGTTTTCCAGCCTTTGAGCTCGATGGTTAAGGGCCCTAAGCTCAACTTCAGGAGGTTTCCGTTTCTCTGAAGCGCGGTTTCTCTTTCTTCTCCCATTTCTCCCTCACCATTAAGAGGTTCTGAGGATAATAAAGCTAGTATCCTTAGAGCAGAGGCTCTCTACCTAGCGTAAGGCTGTCCGCCTATTCTAAACATTTATTTTCTCAGCGGAGATCATGTGATAGGGTTAAGCCTCATGCCTATCGAGTTAGATGAAGTTGACTTGACTATACTTAGGGAGCTGATGGAGGACGGAAGGAAGGCCTTCCGCCAGATAGCCAAAGCAGCCCAGGTGAGCACTCCCACCGTTGAAAGCCGTTTCAGAAAGATGCTCAACATGGAACTCATCAAGAAAATAGCCCCCATCCTCGACCCGAACAAGATCGGCTACGGGGTGGTGGCCACCGTTACCTTGAACGTGGAGGTTCCCCGCCTTGAATCCATCCTCCACACCCTCTCCCAGCGGGAGGAGGTAAGAAGTCTCTACGTGGTAGCCGGGGAAGCCAACCTGCTTCTCCAAGTTTTCTTCCAGAACATAAGGGAGCTCCAAGACTTCCTTCAGACAACCTTGGGGAAGATGGAAGGCCTGACCGTTGTGTCCAGCCACGTCGTCACAAGGGTGGTGAAGGAGGAAAGCTCGGTGGTGATCAAGCCCCGAGCCGGCCTCCGCCTGTCCTGCGACTACTGCGGCCGGGAAATCTGCGAAAAGCCGGGGGTCTTGGAAGTGGGAGGCGGGGAGCGGTATTTCTGCTGCAAACTTTGTCTTGAAGCCTACCGGGAAAAGTACAGGGAAAGAATAGAGAAGATCTCGGAAGGAAGCCGCTGACTTTTCAAGCCTTACCTAATTCTCACATACTGGTAGGCCCCGGTGAGGCTGTGGAAGCAATAGTGAACCTTCTGGTACTGTTTCCTGAACTCAGCCACCTTGCTTCTGACTTTTTCAGGCGGCTTCCCGTCGACGATGACCTGTTTGAGGAAGTCGGCTATCTCCTCCATCTCAGGCTCCCTCATTCCCAGCCGGGTTACCTCGGAGGTTCCGAGGCGGATGCCGCCGGGGTTCTGGTAGTGGCGTCCCATCTTGATGTCCCAGGGGAGGAGGTTTCTGTTGGTGATGATGTTGGCGTTTTCCAGCTTCTTCTCCAAGGTTCCCCCATCTCCGTAGGGGGTGATGTCCACCCAGACCACATGGGATTCAGTGAAGCCTTTCTTCTCCCCTAGGACTTTGAGCCCCCTCTCCCAGAGCGCTTGGGCTAGGGCTTTGGCGTTTCTGACAACCTGCTTCATGTATTCTCTTCCAAACTCCAACATTTCCGCCAGCATGACCGCTACTCCTGCCACAGCGTGGAGATGATGGTTGCTGACAAGCCCTGGGAAGGTTACCTTCTTCACCTGTTCAGCGTAGGTTTGGCGGGCGACGATCATACCGTGCTGAGGGCCGGGGAGAGTCTTGTGGGTGCTCATGGTCACGGCATCAGCGCCCTCCCGTAAGGGGTCTTGAAACAGGCCGCAAGCTATCAGTCCAGCCACATGGGCGGCGTCGTAGACCACTTTCGCCCCGGCTTCGTGGAAGGCCTCCGCCAGCTCCCTCACCGGATGGGGGAAGGGGAGGACGCTTCCTCCGAACATGGCCAGTTTAGGCGGGTCCTTTTCCCTGACCATATCCCTCAGCCTCTTCCTGGTTTCCTCCACGTCGATGTTCAGGTCTTCATAGCTGTAGGGGAAATACTCCACGCGGAGCCTTCGGGCTATGCCGGCGGTGCCGCCTAGCTCTCTCTTTCCCGTGGTTATGTGCCCCCCGCAGGGTATGGAAAGGGCGAACATGCGGTCGTGGGGTTCGGTGAAGAGGGAGTAAACAACGAGGTTGGCGACCACCCCGGAGATAGGCCGGACGTCGGCGAATTCAGCTCGGAAAAGCTTTTTCGCCATTTCGCTGCAGAGCATCTCCACCCGGTCGATGTACGGGCATCCGGCATAGACTCTTTCCCCCGGCCAGCCTTCAGCGTAGCGGTTTCCGAAATCGGTGGCCAAAGCCTCCCGAACCGCGGGGCTGGGAATGTTCTCGCTGGCTATGAGGGGGATCACTTCTCTAAACCAGCTGTGATGTTCCTCTAAAAGCCTCAGAACCTGGTCGTAGTAGGTGTGAGCATAGGACACAAGGGAGTCCTCCTGAACTCTTTCTCAATAGTATGCAGTAGGATAAAAGAATTCTCGGCCTTTGAAGGGGAAATTCAGCTTTTCTAGGCTGAAAACTCTGGCTTAAATCCTAGAGACCTACCCTAAAATTGAAGTAGGCTAAATATTGTAGTTTGAGATATATTTAGTTAAGGTGAACTTTTTGACTCATCAAAAACTACCCAAGGATGTGCTGTGCGGAATCTACTCTCCAGGGCGGCGGCTGGTTGAGTTCGCCGTGGAAAAGAAGAACGTGGTAGGGGCTTTGGCGAAGATCTCAGGCGAAATCGCCCGGCTGGGCGTAGACGTTTTCTCAGGTTTCCTCACAGCGTATCCGGGTGAGGAGCGTTCGCTGTGGAGTTTTGTCGCCGACTTGACAGGCCTTGATTTGACGCCTGAAAAGGTTGCGGAGGAGCTTAGAAAACTCGATGTGGTGTTGAATGTCAGATACGCGGAAGCGAGGCTCGACGGCTTGATCATCGACGACTTGCACTTTCCCCTGAAGGCTTCGCTGGGGGAAAGAAACATTCTCATACGCGTCAAGTCAGTGGCAGACATGTTTGATAGGATCTTTAAAGACTTCGGCACCGGCGGAGTGGCCATCGTCTACAAGATGGGTCTAGAGGCGGGGAAGCGCAAGGCAGAAGCCACCAAGGCCCACTACAGAGTAGACGGGCGGGAGATGTTGGAAATAATCTTGGCTGAACGGATAGCGAAAGGCTGGGGAATCCCAAGGCTGATAGAATTCAACCAAGAAGAGGCTGAGGCTACGGTGGAGGTTCAGGAACTGTTCGAATGCACCCCCTACAAGGGGAGGCTGAAGGAAGCCCGGAGCCATCTTTTCAGGGGGTACCTCAGCGGAGTGCTGACTGTGCTGTTTGGCAGAGAGGTTTTAGTCTCCGAGGTTGAGTGCATCGCCAAAGGAGACCCCTACTGCAAGTTTAAAGTTTCATAACTCATATACTTAAGATGATTAGGGGAAGGTTTTGTCCGAGAAAAGTATGTTGGAGAAGCTCCAGGGCTATTATTCCGTTGAACTGTATTCAGAAATCGAGTACAAGAGGTTCGCCGATAAGACCGATAACGTCTACGCCAAAAGCTTGTACACGAAACTGGCTGAAGATGAAAGGCGGCATCAAGGAATACTGAAGGACATCGCTGCATTCTACCATCCGGATTGGAGAGACATCCTAGTAGAGGTGAAGCCTTCGACTCCCATCCAACCCGAGAAACTAACCATCACCTCCGAAGTTCAAGAAGCCTACCACGCTATGAAATTCCACCTGAAACTGGAGTTCCTAGCCGTGACGGAATACAGGAAGACAGCCCAAGAAACCCGGGAGCCCAAGCTCAGAGACCTATGGTTGAATCTAGCATCCGACGAGGAAAGACATCACCGCGAGATAAACTCCCTACTCCAAGCCTTCGAAAAAGCCTACAAAGAGATTATAAAATAGACCGCCCGGCTTCTACTCAACTTTGACGTGGAAAAAGCTTCTTGTGCTTTTACAGAGCCAGACTAGGAAGAGCATGAAGGGAACTTCGGTTAAGACTCCCACAACGGTAGCCAAAGCCGCCCCTGAGGCTAGGCCGAATAGAACCGTAGCCACAGCGATGGCCACCTCGAAATGGTTGCTTCCCGCGATGATGGCAGTGGGCGCAGCGTCCTCATAGGAGAGATGGATGACCTTGGAAAGCAGATAGGCTATTCCGAAGACAAGGAGGATGTTGGCGAAGATACCCGTTGCGATCATTCCGATCACCAAGGGCTGCTCCACCACCACGTAGCCCTGCAGGGAAAACAGCACCACCAAGGTGATGAGCAAGGCGACGACGGAGGCCCTGCCCAGCCGGGGGGCAAGTCTCAAGTTAAACCACTCGAGGCCCCTCCTCTTGATGGTTTGGCTTCGCGTAATATAGCCTGCGATGAGAGGGACGACGATGTAGACCGTCACGGCGAAGGCTATGGTCTCCCAAGGAACCACGATGCCGGAAATCCCTAGGAGATAAACAGCCAAAGGAGCGTAGAGGACCACCATGGTCAGGGAATTTATAGCCGTCATGACAAGGGTGTGCCCCATGTTCCCGCGGGCTAGGTAGCTCCAAACGAGGACCATGGCAGTGCAGGGGGCGACGCCTAGGAGGATCAGTCCCGCCCTGTACTGGGCGGAAAGCTCCGAAGACAGGAAAGGGGCGAAGACCACACCTAAAAATAGCCAAGCGAAGAAGGCCATGGTGAAAGGCTTCACCGCCCAGTTGGCGAAGAGGGTGGCGGCGATGGGCTTAGGGGTCTTCCCCGCCTTCACAACCTCTTTAAAATCAATCTGCACCATGATGGGGTAGATCATGGCGAAAAGGCAGACAGCGATGGGAATGGACACGTAAGCCACGGTCAACTTGCTGAGAACGTCGGATATCTGCGGGAAAAGCCTCCCCAAGCCAATGCCGGCGATTATGCAGAGAACCACCCAGACGCTCAGGTATTTCTCCCAAACCCCCAGCCTTCTTTCCTTCGTAGCCATCCCACCGGCACGCTCAGGAGCGATATTTCTTTCGTCTTTCTTATTATTGACTTTCTATTTGAATTCAATCAACTATGCTGACGCATCTATATGAGTTTGGTTCTGATAAGAAAATATAGGGTAAAAAAAGGCCTTTTTACGCGCTAAGATTTTTTGAGCAGCTTTACCAAAAAAGGCGCAGTGATAAGCATAATCATCCCATAGACAGCGGAAGGTAAAGCCACCTCAGGGCTGAAGAATTGGAGGGCGACGGCGGTTCCGACGCCGAATTCCTTCATGCCGACGGTAAACATGTAGGTCTTAGAGCCTCCCTCAAACTTCATCAATTTTCCAGCTAGGGAGCCGATTAGGTAGCCGCTGAGGTTTAGGATCAGCAGCAACACAGCTAACCAGATGACGCCTATGCTTAGGATGGCCTCAGCATTGCTGGATGCCACGGTGAATATCAGCAGGACCACCATAACTGACGACAGAGAGGAAAACCGCTCCCTGTATTCTGCCAGTTTTTGAAATCTTGTCCGCAGCAAGGAGCCTAAAATGACAGGTAAGGCTACAATGAGCAACAGTTCCATCAGCATTTCACCCGCGTCTACAGCCACCGACCTCCCAGCAAACAGCGAAAGCAACAGGGGCATGATGAAGGGTGCCACTAGGATGGAGCTTCCCATGATAGCTGTGGCGAGGGCGAGGTTTCCGCCTGCAAGGTAGACCATCAAGGCGGAGGTTATCTCAGAGGGAGCAACGCCGATTATCAAGATGCCTAGGGCGGTGTGGGGGTTTTCTGCCCAGAATGTGAGGGACAGAGCTACAACCGGAATCACGGAGTATTGAACCCCCAGCGCGGCCAGTATTTTTTGAGGGGTTCTCGCCACTCTTCCGAAGTCTTGGAAGGTAAGTGTTAACCCCAAACCTAGAATCATCACGAACAAGATGGGGTCTACGTAGTGGGAGAGAAAGGAAAATTTGGGAAACAGCACGCCGGTGATCGCGAAAACGATCACCAGAAACAGAAGGTTGTCGTTAATCCATCTGGATAATCCCATGGATAAGGCCCTTAGGGAAAAAGATGGAGGCTCAAACAATTAAGCCGTTCGCAGGCGGCTGCCTATCACTTAGATAAACAACCAAAACCCATATAATACCAAGCCCTTACATGTCTTTAGCCATGACCCTCCGCTCCAGACAGCTTAAAACCCCCAACCTCAGACAGGTTTCTCTCGTCTGCGGCTTCCCGGACATGGGGTTTGTGGGAAAGCAGTCCGTGGACTATCTCATCCAAGAGCTTAAAGCAGAGCTTTTCCGGGAGCTCTACTCCTCCCACTTCCCTCCCCACGTCCTCATCCGGAAAGACGGCACGGTGGAGCTGATGAAAAACGAATTCTACTACTGGAAGAACCCGGAAGGGGCGTGGGACCTCGTGTTTTTCACAGGGAACACTCAAGCAGCCTCCCCCGAGGGACAGTTCGAGGTGGTGGAGGAAGTGCTAAACCTAGCTCAAAAATACGGTGTTCAAAGAATCTTCACTCTCTCCGCCCACGTGGTAGAGTCCCGAAGCCCTGATAAGCCCCCCAAAGTCTATGGGGCTGTCACCCATGTTGAACTGGTGAAACTTCTGGAGAAACATGGAATCGCCCTCCTAGAACGGGGACTCATCGAAGGTGTTCAAGGACTTCTCCTAGGGGAGGCTAGGCTCCGAGGGATGGAGGGCCTCTGCCTCTTAGGGGAAACTCCCGCCTTTACCACTCCTTCAGGCCGGCCTATTGTGGACGCTAAATCCGCGAGGGCTGTGTTGGAGGTGTTAACCAAACTCCTAGGCATACAGGTCAGCATGGCCGAACTGGAGAAGCAGGCTAAGCTGACGGAGGAGTTCATCCTGAAACTGGAGAAACTCGAGCAAAGCGTGTTGGAGAAGATGGTGAAAGCCCGACCTCCCGGGCAGTCCTACTACGTGTGAGGAGAGGAAAACCGGTTGACGGTCTCACCCTCCTGCAAGGTCAGATTCCTGTTCAAGCCCAAAGTATCCGCCCCCACAGCTGTAGTGGGCTCTCCGGGGCTCAGGTCCATCGGCAAGCTGGCCTTAAACCTTCTCAGGGAGCAGCTTCAACCTAAGCTTTGGGCTGAGCTTTACTCCCCCAGCTTCCCGGCTGTGCATCAGACTCGCCCATCCTACGCCTCCCAGCCAAGCCTCCCCGGCTGGGCCGGCGGGTTGTTGGAAGGGAAAGCCCTAAGCCTACCTAGGGTTAAATTTTTCCTAACCTCCGCTCCGACCCCGTTGGTGGTGGTTGAAGGCTACCACGCCAACTTCCAGGGCCAATACGAGGTGGCGGAGAGGGTTGTAGAACTCCTAGGGGAGCTGGGTGTCAAAAGAATGTACGTGCTGGCCGGTTACGGGTTGGAGGGGGCGGAGGTAGCCTGCGCCGCCACCAGCCTAAACCTCTTGGAGGAGGCTAAGAAGTTCGGGCTTGAACCCGGCTACGAAGGCCCTTTCATGGGCTTCTCCGGCCTCGTCTTCGGCTTAGGAATGTTAAAGGGCATCGAAGGCCTCTGCCTGTTTGGGAAAACCCAGCCTGACCCCGCGGAGCCGGAAAACCCCGACCCGCAGGCGGCCGCTGCGGTGGTGAGAAAGCTGGACGCCATCCTAAACCTCCGCCTAGACTCTTCCCGCCTCATGGGTGAGGGAAAAGAAGGTCGAAATTGAGTTGGGCAGCTGCCAGGAAAACAAAGCCTCAGCTTTCTCTTTCCAAAATTTCGAGGAAACCCCCCGCCTCCAAGAAGCCTGCAGGGAAATAGCCAAAAGGCTTCTCGCAGCGCCTTCGCCAAACCGCCGGGAGCTCAGCCGAATTAAGGCGGAGGTCTCAAAACTTTACGGCCTCCCCCAGCTGCCTGCCAACGCTCAGATCCTCCAAGCGGCGGAAAACTTAAGCCCAGCCGGCTTTCTCCAAGTTTTACGGAGGAAAGCCGTTCGGAGGACCAGCGGCGTCACGGTCATAGCCGTCATGACCGCGCCTCATCCCTGCCCCCACGGCCGCTGTCTCTACTGCCCCGGCGGGCCTGAGCAGGGGGTTCCCCAAAGCTACACCGGCCACGAGCCGGCTTCCCTGCGGGGGCTTCAGAACGACTTCGACCCCGGGAGGCAGGTGTGGAGCCGCATCCGCCAGTTGAGGGCCATAGGGCATGCGGTGGACAAGGCGGAGCTCATCGTTATGGGAGGCACCTTCCTTTCCACGCCTCCCAGCTACCAGGAAGACTTCATCCGAGGCTGCTTGGACGCCTTGAACGGTTCACCTTCCCGCAGCCTTTCCGAAGCTAAGTTGAAGGCGGAGAGGGGTGAAATCAGAAACGTGGGTATCACCGTGGAAACCCGGCCTGACTGGTCTCGGGAGTCCCACATCGACCGGATGCTGGAGCTGGGGGTAACCCGGGTTGAGCTGGGGGTGCAGACTCTCTACGACGATGTTTACCGTTTGGTAGGCCGGGGGCACGCTGTGGGGGATGTGGCGGAGGCGGCGAGGATGTTGAAGGACGCAGGTCTGAAGGTCTGCTTCCACATGATGCCCAACCTCCCCGGCTCCGACTGGGAGAAGGACCTGAAAATGTTTCAAACCCTGTTCGAGGACGAGGCCTTCAAGCCTGACATGCTGAAGATCTACCCGACAGTCGTCTTGGAGGGCACAGGCCTCCATGAAATGTGGAGGAAAGGAGCCTACCTGCCTTACCCCCAAGAAGACCTGGTGGAGCTTCTCGCCCGAGTTAAAGCCCAGCTGCCCGGCTGGGTGCGGATTCAGAGAATCCAGCGGGACATCCCCCTCCCAAAAACATGCGCAGGGGTGAAGACAGGCAGCCTCAGGGAAGTAGTCCGGAAAGCCATGGCGGCTCGGGGGTGGCGGTGCCGGTGTATTCGATGCCGGGAGGTGGGGCATTCCCAGTTGAAGCGCGGCCTCAGACCTAAACCTGAAAACATCAGGCTTAAGGTGGAAAAGTATCCGGCCTCCGAGGGTGAAGAGGTTTTTCTCTCCTACGAGGATGTGGAGCAGGATATTCTGGTAGGTTTCCTCCGGCTGCGGAAACCTTCCCCCAAAGCTCACCGCTGCGAGGTGGGAGGAGGCTCTCTCATCGTCCGAGAGCTCCACGTCTACGGTCCCATGTTGCCTTTGGGGGTGAGGGAGGAGGAGGGATGGCAGCACCGGGGCTACGGGAGGTCCCTGCTGAAGGCGGCGGAGAAAATCGCTGTGGAAGACTACGGGGCGGAGAAAATCCTGGTAACCGCAGCTCTAGGGGTTAAAGAGTATTATTACCGGCTGGGCTACAGGAAGGAGGGCCCCTACGTGGCCAAGGAGCTCAGGGGGTAAAGACTGTGGAAAAGGAGGAAATCTCAGGCTACAGGCATCAGGCCTTGGATGCCTTGAGGAAAGCCGGTGCGAGGGTGGGAGACAAGGTGAAGGTGGAAAGGGAAGGTGAAGCAGTGGAGGGAATCCTCATGCCCCGAACTCAGCTGGGCGACCCTAACTATTTGGTCTTGAAGCTGGCCAGCGGCTACAACATAGGCGTGAAAGTCAACGGGCGGGCGAAAGTGGAAGTAGTAGAGTCCAAGGCTAGGCCCCCGGGCGCTCCGCCCTTCGCGCCCCCGGAAGAGAAGCCGGACCTACCCTTGGTGGAGGTCATAGGCACAGGGGGAACCATCGTCAGCCGGGTGGAATACCGCACAGGAGCCGTCTACCCGGCTCTCTCCACCGAAGACCTCTACCGGGCGGTGCCGGAGATTTCCAGCATCGCCAGGGTGAGGGCCCGAGTGCTCTTCAGCCTCCTCAGTGAAAACGTCTACCCTCCCCACTGGGAGAAGATGGCGGAGGCTGTGGCTGAAGCCTTGGAGGAAGGCGCGGCCGGAGTGATAGTGGCCCACGGCACCGACACCATGGGCTACACGGCAGCCGCCCTCAGCTTCGCCCTCCAAGACCTACCCGCCCCCGTCATACTGGTAGGCTCCCAGCGGTCCTCCGACAGACCCAGCTCCGACGCCGCCTTGAATCTTATGGCGGCCGTGAGGGCTGCGGCCTACGGTCCCTTCGCCGAAGTCGGCGTGGCCATGCATGAGTGGGTCTCCGACGAGGCGGTGGTCATCCACCGGGGAACCAAGGTGAGGAAATGCCACACCAGCCGCCGGGACGCCTTCAAGACGGTGAACGCTTCCCCCCTAGCCCGAGTGTCCGACGGAAAGCTGACCATGCTGGCGTCGGAGGGCTTCAGGCCTCGGAACCCTACGGGAAAGGTGAGGGTGAAGCCTCGCTTCGACCCTAAGGTGGCTTTGGTTAAGTTTCACCCCGGCTTCAACCCTGAAGTCATCGACTGGTATGTGGACCGGAAATATCGGGGAATAATCCTGGAAGGCACAGGCCTAGGCCATGTAGCCCGGCTTTGTTATTCCCACCTCCGAAGGGCCTTGGATGAGGGTCTCTTCGTGGGTATGACCTCCCAATGTCTCTGGGGAGAGGTCCGCATGACGGTCTACGAGGTGGGCAGGGAGCTCTCAGCCTTGGGAGTGGTTCCCCTAGGGGATATGCTCCCTGAAACCGCCCTAGTTAAGGCCATGTGGGCCTTTGGGCAGGTTTCCGAAAAGGAGGAAGTGCAACGATTGATGCTCACCAACTTGGCGGGAGAGCTTTCCTCCCGGATTCTCCTCTGACAAAGTGGGAAGGTGTAGGAGGTTGGATGTCGACTACAGGGAGCTGGGAACCAAGGTAGGGATAGAAATCCACAGGCAGCTGGACACCCAATATAAGCTGTTCTGCAACTGCCCCACCCACCTCACCCGGGAGGAGGCGGAGACCATCTTCCTCCGCCGGCTGAGGCCCACGGCCAGTGAGCTCTGGGAAGTAGACACAGCGGCCCTCTTCGAGTTTCAGAAAGGCCTCACCATCCTCTACGAAGCCGACCCCAAAACCTGCTGCTTGGTGGAAATGGATGAGGAGCCCCCCCACGACCTAAACCCTGAGGCTGTGGACATCGCCCTCCAAGCAGCCTTTCTCCTGAAGGCTAAGCCTGTGGAGGAGATCCATGTCATGAGGAAGATCGTCATCGACGGCTCCAACACCTGCGGCTTCCAGAGAACCTGCGTTGTGGCCTTAGGCGGGGAGGTGGAAGTGGAGGGCCGGAGGATACCCCTCCAAGCCATCAGCCTCGAAGAGGACGCTGCCAGAAAGATGGAGGCCCGGGGGGACAGGGTTGTCTACCGCCTGGACAGGTTGGGCATTCCCCTCATCGAGGTCGCTACCGCTCCGGCCATGACTACTCCCCGGGAGGCGGAAAGCGCAGCTTTAGCCATAGGAAGAGCCTTACGGGGCACGGGGAAGGTTAAGAGAGGCCTAGGCTCCATCCGGCAGGACCTCAACATTTCCATCCGCCGAGGCGCCCTCATAGAAGTAAAAGGGGTCCAGGAGCTGGGCCTCATCTCCAAGGTGGTGGAAAATGAAGTCCGCCGGCAGCTGGGCCTCCTCAAGATAAAGGAAGAGCTGGAAAGCCGAGGTCTGAAGGCGGAGGAGCTGGTCTTCGCTCCAGTGGACGTGACCTCCCTCTTTCAGGCTTCCAAGAGCACCGTCATCCGGAGGGCTTTGGCCTCAGGCGGTCGGGTTTTAGCCTTGGCTCTCCCTAAGTTGGCCGGCCTCTTAGGCTGGGAGCTGGGGCCCAACCTCAGGTTTGGAACGGAGCTGGCGGATAGGGCTAAGTTCTTCGGAGGCGTGGGGGGGCTTTTCCACACCGACGAGCTTCCCGGCTACGGCATCACCCCCCAAGAGGTGGAGGCGTTGAAGGCTCAGCTGGGCCTCAGCCCCCTGGACGCGGCTGTGCTGGTGGCTGACCGGGCGGAGAGGGCGGAAAAGGCCTTGGAGGCGGTGGTGGAACGGGTGAAAGAGGCCCTCCAAGGGGTTCCTGAGGAAACTAGGACAGCTCGCCCCGATGGCTCCACCCGCTACATGAGACCTCGGCCCGGCTCGGCTAGGCTTTACCCGGAAACAGACATACCTCCCATCCTCATCACCCCGGAAAGGTTGGAGAGGCTGAAGGCGGTGCTTCCTCCTTCTCCAGAGCAGCTGGCAGCCCGGCTTATGGAGCGGTTTAGCATCAACAGGAAGCTGGCTGAACAGCTGGTGGACTCGGACTATCTCTCTCTCTTCGAAAAAGTGGCGGCAGAAGGCCGGATTTCTCCCTCCTTTGTGGCCACCGCTCTCACCGAGACCATGAAAAGCTTGGAAAGAAAGGCGGTGCCCGTGGACAGCCTAAGCGACGAGCAGCTCTATGGAGCCTTCACCCTCATCGGGGAGGGGAAAGCCGCCAAGGAAATCTTCCTCGAGCTGGTGGAGGAAATGGCCGCCGCTGGTGTCTCCCCCGAGCAGGCGTTGGAGCGGCTGGGCGTCCGAATGCTGAGCATGGAGGAGCTGGCGGCTGTGGTTGATAAACAGGTTAAAGAGCACCCTGAGCTGCTGGCGGAAAAGCCTGAAAAAGCTCTAGGCCGGCTGATGAAGATGGTCATGAGCCAAGTCCGCGGCAAAGCTGACCCCAAAACAGTGGCAGGCCTGCTGAGGGAGAAACTGGAAGACCGTCACTCCTCCAGCAGGAACACCTGAACCGTCAGCGGGCTGCCGTGGGTGAAGCGGCCGTTAACCCGGACGGCTCCCCGCCCCTCCCTCCCCTGGTAGGCTCCGAAAACTTGAGCCTCCCTAAGAAGGCGGCGGGGAGGGTGGGAAACCTTCTCCCCCGAACATTTAACCTCCACCAGAAACCTTCTGCCTCGGTAGACGATGAACATGTCCGGGGTTGTCCCGTTGACCGTGTCCGCCTTCCCAGCGTAGCCGTCGATGTCCACCCCCAGGCGAGCTGCCACATCTTCCAAGGCGTTGACGGTGAGCTCCACGGACTGCACCGCCATCCCCCGTCTGGCTTCCCCCCTTCCTCGGCCGGAGGACTTCGCCTCCAAGGCATAGCTTCGAAAACTCTCCAGAAGAGGGGTGGAGAAGTAGACTTCCCAGCGCTGCCGCTTCTTTTCCTTGAAAGGGATGTCTGCGAGGAGGGTGAGTTCGAGGAAGCCTGGTGTGAGACTTTGGTTCATGGGCCTTGGGTTTATTTAGGTGTTCGGGCTTTAAATATTTTACGTATTTTTACGTAAAAATCCGAAAAACTTATAAGAGCCACCCGCCATAAAAATATGCGAGAAAGTTGAAGGTTAAAATCTCCATAAAAAGGTCCTACGGAGACATCGTCCTCGAAGGGGAAAGCTTCGACGACCTAGTTGAAAACCTCAAAGGGCTCCCTCAGTGGCTGGACATTGTCGACAGCCTAATCCTCCACACCGAAACCCCCTCCACCCGCAAAGAGCTGCTGAAAGGCCTGGTGGAATACACTCAAGAAGGCACCGTCATCTCCCTACCCCGGGAACGGCTCAGCGACAAAGAAGCCATCTGTCTCCTCCTTTTCGCCAACGAACCCAACCCCCTCCAGCCCAAGGAAATCGCCCGGCTTCTAGCCAATTCCGGGAGGCTTTCCGCAGGCTTCGGAGCTAGGCTGAGTGAGCTCCGCTATGAGGGACTCATCCTCAAGGAAGCCGGCTCCTACAGGCTTACAGCCACCGGGAGAACCATGGTGGAGGACATGGTTCAGAGGCTGCGGAGCTGAAGCCCATGGCCGAGAAGCCAAGCCTCAAAGTCCATGTGGAGCTCGGTGAAGCCAAACTGGACTTGGAAGGCTCACCGGAGGAGGTGATCAAAGCTTTCCTGCAGCTGGTGGGCAGGGTTTACCCGGCTTACCGTCTGGTGGAGGGCTTGACGTTGACCGTGGACTTGGAGGGGTTGATGAAAAACTTGGAGGGCATCCTAGCCTTCACAGCGGAAGGACCCGTGATCCTGATCCCAAAAGACCGGCTGGGAAGGTTGAGCATCCGAGAGCTCATCGCCCTCCATCTGACCAAAGCTTATGTGGGTAATCAGGTGGGCAGGTTGGAAAGGGTTTCCCTTTCCGTGGATGAGTTGCTCCAAGCCATAGGGGGGAGGATAGGAGCCATGGCTGGAAGGCTGAGTGAAATGGTGGACGAAGGGCTGGTGGTGAGAATAGGGCGAGGCGAATATAAGATAACCACCTATGGGCTCAAGCACTTCCAAGAAAACATTCTGCCCAAACTCAGACAGCTTAAAGAAGCCTAAAAAAGGCGGAGCGCAGGCTTGCTGCTGGAAAACACAGCTGAAGCAACGGTTCCAACCCGATGGGCGGAGGTGAGCCTCCGCTCCTTGAAGGATATGGAAGAAAACTCGGGGGAAAGCTTGGAGCTGACCGTTGCGGATACAGGGGAGGAGGAGTCGTCTCTCCTCAAAAACTGGACGACATCCTTCCACCTGCACAGCCCTTGGAATGATTTTCAGAGCAGAATCGTGAAACTTCACCCCCGTCCCCCCCGGGTTAAAGTGGCGGCTGTGGACTGTTCCTCCAGAAAAATTGGGAGAACGAAGAAAGGCTTGGTCTGCGCCTTCCGAGGCACGGTTGTTTGGAGAGACGACTTCGCCTACCGGTACCTTCGCTATGGGCCCTTCCTTTTCCACATCACCGAGCGTTTTCCTGAAACCTTCAGAGACTTTGCCTTCAGCTCCACAGTGTCTGCAAGCGCCTTTTCCTTTCTCAACCCCTCCGGCTGGCTGAGCAGGATCAGATACCTCCTAGAGATAGAGCTGCAGAGGATGGTCTGCGAGTCTTCTAGGGACTCCATCATCCTGTGGGACGGCGTCATGCCGGCGGCCGGTTTAGACCTTGACCCCGTTTCCCCGTATCTTTCCCATATCCTCAGGCTGGCTAGGAGCGGCAACAACAAGGTTATGGCCCTTGCCAAGGAGACAAGGCTCTTCTCCGAAAACGGAGGCCCCCTCCCAGAAGCCACGGAGCTACCCTCCCCTTGCTTGGTGGACGTAGATAAGTGCGTCGGAGAGGTTTCCCCGTCCTCCCAGAGGCTGGGATACACTTTCATCGCCAAGTTCGCCCCTGACAGCCCGGGTTTCAGGTTGGATGTGGACCGCTGTCTGCCCAAGGGGGAGATGGTGGAGGCGGTGGAGCGGCTTCTAGCCAGCGACCTCACCTTCCAAGGCTATCCGGAAACCCTGAGAGCCGCCCACATCCTCTCAGCGTTGACCCCGGTGGATGTTCTGGGTCTTCAAAGGTCCCTGGCGGGGAGATACGGGTTCAAAATTGTAAGGTCTCCTCCTGTGAGAAGGATGCTCTTCGGACCCTACGGCGGGTGGGATGACAGCTAATGCGCCTCTTCAAGAAGGAGCATGACACCGTTCAAGTTCTGTGCTTCCCAGAGGAGACGGTGGAGAAAGGCGACTACCTAGTGGTGGAGGACCTAAAAGCCAAACGCAGCCTCCTCGTCCAAGTGGTGGACATCCAGTTCGCCAACCTCCCTGGGATGATGGAAGACCTCGTGAGGGAGGATGTGGGCGACGCCTATCTTTTCGGAGAAGACTACGACCCCCTCCAGCTGAACTCTCAGATCACCCTCCTCAGAGACATCCGAATTCTCCTAGGCAAAATCCGCTGCTCCATCCAAGGCGGCTCCATAGACATGAACGTTTCATGGCTGCCCTCCCGGGTTCACTCCCAGATCTACAGGTTGAAACCCCACCAGCTATTCGAGCTGCTGAAGCTGGGTTTCAGGCGGCCTATCAAGATAGGGGACGACGGGGACGGCTTTGAACTGCGGATCGACGCTGACGCTTTGGATGGGAAGCTGTCCATCATCACCGGGCGGAAGGGCTCTGGGAAATCCCATCTTTCCAAGCTGCTGGTCTTGGGGCTAGTGGACCACGGGGCTCCGGTGCTGGTCTTTGACGTCAACGGGGAATACGTCAACTTGGGGGTTAATCCCAACGGGGAGAAAAACCGCTACCACGACAGGATCATGGTGTTGAACCCTGCGAAAAACTTCAAAGTCACCCTCAGCTACATGGGCCTAGCAACCGCCTCCAGCCTCCTAGCCCACGTCCTAAGTTTGCCGGAAACCTCACTGAGGGAGTTTTCAAGGATCTGGAAAAACCTAGAGCGCAGCGACTCCCTCAGCCTCAAGAGCCTGAAAAACACCCTCCGATGCTGCGACCTCAACGAGCATGTTCGAGAGGCTCTCCTCTCGAGGGTCTACACACTGGAGCGCTCAGGCTTCGTCGTCGAGGAAGGGGAAGAAACCGTGAGGCTGGAGGATTTCTTCGCAAAAACATCGGGGACGGGAGGCGCGGCGGTCATCAACCTCAGCCGGTCTTTCCCCTTGGAGAGGAAGCTCGTCGTGGAGTTCACGCTGAGTAAACTGGTGGAGCTTTTGAGGGTGAGGAGGGTTAAGGCGTGTTTCCTCTTCGCGGAGGAGGCTCACCTCTACCTTAGGGAGACCTACTGGGAGGACGCTGTCACCCGGATGAGGCATCTGGGCCTCTTCACCACTTTCATAACCAACCGGCCGGACTCCATAGGCGAGGACATCTACAGGCAGGCGGACTCGATTTTTCTCTTCAACTTCAAGAACGAACACGACCTCAACGCCATATCCAAGGCAGCCAGAATCGACGGGGAGACCATGAAGGCCATAGCCCAGTCCCTGAAACCCCACCACTGCATGACCATCGGGCAGGTTACGGGGGAGATTCCCTTCGTCATCAGGGTGAAGCCGCTGGACGTGAAGACCATGGGAGAAACAAGAACGTTCTTCTCCTAGTCCATCATTTAATCTATTCAATAGGGGAGAAAGCCAAAAAAAGAAAAGTGGAATTGATGTTTTATTGGAGTCTGAGATTGCCGTTAGAGTTGAGTTAGTGGCTTCTTAACTTGCTCCAACTCTTTGAATGTAACTATTTTCGGCATTACTCGAATTAGTGTAAGGGTTATGGTCCATGTGAGGACTATGACTACAGACATGGTTGTGCCTATGGTAGCCATTTCATAGAGCATTACGGGTATGTTGATCGGGTTGGCCATAGCGGTTAGGAATGGAGGCCACGGAACCACTTCACCGTGCCAGACATGCTCAACCGCCAGCAGCATTACTCCGCCCCACAGCAGTGTATTCAGGAAAGTTAACTTCAACCTTGTAGCCAGTCTGCCAGATGCCTTCTGTATAATCGTTGTTATAATTGCTAGAACCATAGGGACTAGGAAGCATGCCAACGTCGATTCCTCCAGTATTACTAACGAAAAATATAATAATACTTTTTAGCCTTATAAGTTTATCGGAGGGTGAGGTTATGTGGCTTGTAATTCTAGCGTTTGCGGCAACAATCGTCACAGCCTTATGGTATTCTAAGGCCGAAAACGATGTATACATGCTTAAGTTCCTCAGTCTAATATTTTGGGGTACAACAATAATGGTCTTAGTCGACCACGTAGGGGGCTACCTCATGGAGGGGGGAGAGTTCCTTGAACTAACAACAGAAGCCACGGTTCTTGGCATAGTCCTAGTGATCACGGCTCTTATAGTATGGGAGGTGGCTCTAGTGCTCAAAGATCCAAAAGGTGTACTACATAAAAGAGAAGACGGCATAAAAACATTAAGCTCCCATTCTGACCGGTAAGAGATAATCATTTTGATCAGGCAAACCGAGTCGAACATTACATCTAATAGGCATCAAAATCCAAATAAGAGCGAAAAAGTCTATCCTAACTATAAAATTTCCCGCGCTTACCAACTCTGAGCACAACCACTCCCTCAGCTTCGAAATTAACCTTAAACATTATCCAGCAACTCTCGGAGAGGTATGAATTTGCTCTTCCTTCCCTCTAAATACTCGTTCAGCCGTGTCCTCAGCTCGTCGAGCTCCTTCTTGGAGAGAATTTCGTTTTCCTCAAACAGAATTAAATAGAGAGCTCTTGAGAGAATGTCAACCTTTCTTTCTAGTTCTGAGACTTTAGCCTCAACGGCCATTAAGCCCTTACGGGGGAAGGAATAAGCATATCCACTAAAAACTTTTTTTATTTCCTTTAAAATCAGTAAGCATATCCACAATAGAACCGGTCATTAGAAAGCTCTAAAACTTTTGGCGGTAAACATTAAGAAGAGAGGGAAGAATTGAAGTCCCTGAGCTTTGTTCACCTAGCCGACCTTCACCTAGGCTACACCCAATATAATCTGCCTGAGCGCAGGGAAGACTTCAGCCGGGTCTTCGTGGAGGCGGTGGACAGAACCTTAGAGCTCAAACCTGACTTCGCCATCCTAGCCGGTGATATCTTCGACAGCCCCCGACCCAGCAACCAAACCTTAGCCACCGCCGTCCGGGAGCTGAGGCGGCTCAGGGAAGCGGGGGTCAAGGTCTTTGCCACCGACGGCTCCCACGACATGGAGCCCAACGTCATGACGGGAACGGTGCTCACCCCCCTGCACAACGCAGGGCTCATCTGCTATCTGCCAAGGCTGGAGGGAAGCGCCTTCAGGGGAGAGGACTACTACATCTACGGGCTTCCCGGCTCCCGCAGCCTGATGGAGGCTGATGGAAAGTTTCCCTCCTACCTGAAGGATAAACCCCCGAAGCCGGAGCCCTCTGCCTTCAACATCCTAGTCTTCCACGGAGCCTTAGACGATCCCCGGTATTCGCCCCCCTACTTTAAGCCGGACATTCGGGTGGACCATCTTCCCTCAGGATTCCAGTACTATGCCGGAGGCCACATCCACGAGCCTAAACGCCTTGAATTTAAGGGAGGCCTCCTCGCCTATCCCGGTTGCTTGGAAACCACAGACTACTCGGAGGCCGCTGTGGAGAAGGGCTTCTACCATGTGAGGGTCGAGGCTCCCGATGCCGTTCCTCGGGTTGAGAGAATCAGCGTCGAAAAGGCGAGGAGGTTCATCGTGGAGGAGCGTGACTACAGCGGCATGACCCCTAAGGCTGTCTTCCAAGAGTCTTCAAACCTCCTCGCAAGCCTAGACAGCGAAGGGGCGGTGGTGGTCTTCCTGCTGAAGGGGCAGCTTCCCCCCGGCTACAGAAAAAGTGAGGTGGACGTCCACGGCATCAGGTCTTCAGCCCCCAAAGCCCTTCACACCATGGTCCTGAACCAGATGACGGAGGCGGAGCTGGCGGAAGAAGATGTCTTCCGGCTTAAAGAAGCTAGAGAGCTGAAAACCTTGGCTTACCGTTATCTCTTCGAGTATTTCAGACACCGTTATCCTGGAGGCGTCGACGTGAAGATGGCCAAGATAGCCTTGGAGCTGCTGGACCCCCTCATCCAAGGGGAGGAGGGGAAGGTGAAAACCCTGCTGGAGGAGGCGGTGGAAGGTTTTCCTGCAAAAGATGAGGGTTCAAAACCTTAGATCCCACCTAGACTCCCAAGCGACCTTTGGGGAGGGCTTCAACTGCATAGTGGGCGGAGTCGGCTGCGGGAAAACCTCCCTCCTCATGGCGCTCCACTTCGCCCTCTTCGGCGAGCCTCTCCACCGAAGCTACGACTACCTTTTAAGAGAGGACAAAACCTGGGGCCAAGTTGGAGTTCAGTTCGAGCACGAGGGTAAAAAATACTCCATCTTCCGAGGCTTGAAGAGGGAGAGAGACCGAATCCTCCAAGACTTCGACAAGCTGGTGCTCTTGGAGGAGGGGAAGAAAATCGCTTGGGGAAAACATGCAGCCGTCCAAGAGCAGCTCACCGCCATCACAGGCATCAGCAAAAACATGTTCGAGGAATTCGTGTGGATCCAGCAGGAGAAGCTGAAAGAAATCCTCAATATGCGCCCTGGGGATAGGCAGAAGACTCTGGACGAGTTCTTCGGGCTTTCAAGCTTTCAGAAGGCTTGGGAGAATCTTTTCCCCTACCAGAAAGAGTACGAAGGCGTTCGAAGGAACTTAGAAAGCGACCCTGACCTCCGCCACCTAGCCGACCTGAAAAAACAGTACGAAGACACCCTCTCCGAAACTATCAAACTCCAAGTGGAGCTAGAAACCTCTAAAGTCGAACTGGCCGAAGCGGAGAAGAGGCTTCTGGAAGCTGAACGCCAGCTGAGAGACCTCGAAGACTTGGAAAAAAGAGTGAACAAGCTGAAGGAGGAAAGATCCGGGCTTCAGGCACAGATAGCCGAAACGGAGGCAGCCATCCGGAGGCTTGAAGAGGAACACAGTCGCGTCGAAGAAGCCTCAGCTAAAAGCGGGGAAAAACTTCAACAGCTGAGAGTCCAGGAAGGGGGAGTTCTCACCGCTTCCAGCTCCCTGCTGGGGATGACGGTGAACTCTGGAGATGAGCTGCCTACCATCATAGAAAAACTGGAGAGCGATGTCGGAGAGCTGAGAAACACGCTAGCTCAGACAAGGGCCGCTGTGGAGGAAAGCCGTCAGGCCCGTGAGAGAATCGAGGCCGAAAAAATCTGTCCCACCTGCCGTAGAAAAATCGGCAAAACCCACAAGGAAAGGCTGAGCTTCCAGCTGAGAGAAGAGGAAGAACAAAACCTACGAAAGATGAGGGAACTCACCGGAAAGTTGGAGGAGGCGGGGCGAAAACTCCAAACCCTCACCGCGGCCAAGAATAAACTTGAAATCTTGAGGGTGGAGATCGCCAACGCTGAGGCTGAGCTCTCTGAAAAACAGCAAACCTCCACCCAGCTGAAAAGAGAAATAGCTGAGAAAGAGAAAAGCCGCGAAAAACTAGCCCAACGCCTGCGGGAAGTCGACGCCCAGATAGGAGAATTCCGGGTTGAAGTCTTGGAGTCGGCTAGGAAGCTCAGAGAGGAAAGCCGCCTGAGACGGGAAAGGCTTCTGCAGTCCATCCAGTTTCAGGAGAAAATGATCCAAGAAAAAAACTCCAGCCTAAGCTTGCTGGAGGAGAGGATCAAGAACGCTGAACAGAAACAAGCTCAAAAGAGGAAGGCTGAAAACCTAGCCGCCGCCGTTGAGGAGCTGAGACACGCCTACCGGGAGGTAGTCCCCCTTCTCCGGAGGCTGTACGTGGAAAGCCTGAGACATGCTATGCAGTCGGTGATGGACAGCCTTACCGTGGAGGCGGCTAGAAGCCTCAGCATCGAAATCGACGAAGAATACACTCCCTTCCTCGTGGAGGCTTCAGGCTTCCGGCGAGGCGTTCACCACCTTTCCGGGGGAGAGCGAACTTGGCTGTCTCTAGCCTACAGGGTGGGCCTAGGCCAACTCATCACCGAAGCCCGGACAGGGCAAAGCTTGGAGCTGCTCATCCTCGACGAGCCCACCGAGGCGCTGGGGGAGGAGGACCGAAGCATCGAAGCCTTGGCGGAGGCTATATCCAACCTGAAAAACGTCAGGCAGATCATCGTCGTAACCCACTCAGAACGTCTCGCCCAAGCAGCCTCGACGAGAATTTTAGTAGAGAAAAGAGACGGCGTAAGCCGGGTGGAAAAAGTCTAGGAGACGGCCTTTTTTTCAGCCTTCTTTCTTCTCCTCGGTTTGAGCTGAAGTGGAGGCACTCGGTGTCTCGGAGGCTGGAGGCGTTTCGATGGTGGGCGGTGCAGGGGCAGGCGTGGTGAGGAGGGTGTAGCCTATCCACGCTAGGATGAGACATAGAGCGCCGACCAGGATGACCATGACCACGGTGACGGCCAGCCACCAAGTCCAAGGCCCCGCTGCTAGGGCGTAGAGGTAGACCGCTAATGCCAAAAGACTTCCAACTAGGAGAATACCGCCTAAAGCCCTATCACTCAAAGCCAATGTGATACAGCCTCAAACAAAATCTCATGTTCGGAAACAATATATAACCTTTACCTTCAATTGCGACCATCATCGACTCCTATGCGCTAATAGGCCCCCGGATGATCTAATTTACTTCCTCCCTCGACGCACGTAATACACAACCAAAGCCACGACGACCACAACCGCCACTATCAAAGCAACAACCGGCATGAGCCTCTGAACCACCGGAACAGGCGTGGGTGTTGGTGTCGGTGTTGGGGTCGGCGTGGGTGTTGGAGTAGGCGTAGGAGTCGGTGTCGGTGTTGGGGTCGGCGTGGGTGTTGGAGTAGGCGTAGGAGTCGGTGTCGGTGTTGGGGTCGGCGTCGGTGTTGGAGTAGGCGTAGGAGTCGGTGTCGGTGTTGGGGTCGGCACGAATATAATCCCTCTTTCCACCAGTATGTCTACGATTTCCGGAGACAAGTATGCTTTCAACGTGTCCAAGGCGGTAACAGACAAGCCTCGGGATATGTTAACCAATTTCTGGACGCTGAGGTGTTCGTAGATCTTCGCAACACTCAAAGCTTTGCCAAGCTGGATCAGACGCTCAATAGCCAAAGTAGCTCTCTGCGTCTCCATGACTTCCACGATGGCTGCAGCGTCCTCGGGAGTGGACGGAAGTCTCACTATTTCATCCAAGATAGAGGCTACGAGATCCACGCTTACAATCGGAGCCTCGAGGATACGTGCAGCAGTGCCTGGAAGAATTGTTTCCAAAATCTGAGCTGTAGCTCTTAAGTTAACCGCCGCCATCTCCACCACAACTCTCGCCGTTCCTACGACGGTCTGTTCAGCCATAGCCGTCACAGCCTCCGCCGCAGCCTCTATCGACACCTCAATCAAAACTTCAGCTGAATCCGACGGCAGAGCTTGCAGGAGGCGTGTGGCCGCCTCTTCGGGGGCCTCTTCAATTTCAGCGGGTGAGGGAGGAGGTACTCCCGGTAGAATCAGAGTAGGCGCGCTGGGGAGGGGTGCCGGGGTTGGGGTTGGCGTGGGGTTAACGGTGAAAGTGAGCACTCCAGGAGAAAACTTAGTGGTAGTTATGGTATCCCATGGCTCTGTCCACACTTCCACTCTTGTCTGATAAGTGCCCGGGCTTAGAACAGCCGTATTTATGGTGACAGTGTAGGTGATGGTCTGAGGGCCGGGATAACCATATCCGAAGCCTATGTACCCGTAACCGTATCCCATTCCTGTAAATCCGGGAGGCAACCAACCGTACCCGTAGCTGGTGAGGTTGCCGTATTCATAGCCTGTAGGACCACCTGTCGGTGAAACAGTTACGCTGTATAGGAGGCCGGAAGGAGACTGGGGGCCCAGCGTCCCATTTGCATACCAGAAGCCGTAGATGCTCCACGATCCACTGCCATCATCCAAGTAGATGGCTGGGTAGAGGGGTGTCCGTTCTCCTGTTTCGATGGTGACGGTGACGGTGAAAGTAGCCAAGTCGCCTTGTGTGTAGATTTGACCGTCCAAGCCCGTGGTGGTTACGGTGATGGCTCTGGCGGTTTGGGATGGGAGATAGAGGAGAAGGGATACTATCACTAATGTGATGAGTAAGCTAGTAAGAGTTTTACTAGCCTTTATTCTCGAGAAAACACCCATCGCCCATCACAATTGAATAAAAAATGTTCCCCCTATCTGACTCTGTTTATTTCGGCCAATTGACTATTTAAAATTTATGTCCACCCTTGAATGTACGCATTCCTATAACTGAACTTAAACTGGGTGAACTTCTAAATAATACTATATGCAGGTGGTCTTTCCTGTGATAAACTTAATAAGGCCTCCAAATCACCTCCTAGATAAAGGAGGCCGCTTACTCTCTTAAAGACAAGTTTATGCTTAACTCTCGAAAGCTAACACCCAGTGGGTTGTATGTGCAGAATATTCGCTGCGATCCTAAAAGGCGGCAAGGCTTCCCCCATCCTCACCGCAGGTTTAAAGAGGCTGGAGTACGGAGGCTACGACTCAGCGGGAATCGCAACCATACACAACGGCAGACTCTTCGTGAAAAAAGACGCAGGAAAAATCAACGAAGTCGACCGGCGGCTCGACTTCGGCAGCCTCCCCGGCTCTCTGGGCATAGCCCACAACCGGTGGGCTACCCACGGTGCACCCGTACAGGTTAACGCTCATCCTCACACCGACTGCAAAGGCAGCGTAGCCGTTGTGCACAACGGCATCATCGAGAACTTCGCGGAGTTGAAAAAGGAGCTTCTGGATAAGGGGCACCACTTTATTTCGAAGACAGACACGGAGGTCGTCGCCCATTTGGTGGAGGAGTACCTCCTCCAAGGAATCAGTTTTCGGGACGCTTGTCTTCACGCTTCTAGGAGGCTGGAGGGGTCCTATGCTTTGGCCGTCATCTCGACGGTGGAGCCTAGCCGGATTATGCTCCTCCGCAAGGACAGCCCTCTGCTCCTAGGGCTCTCCGACGAGGGAAACTTCGCATCATCCGACGCTGTGGCGTTCATCGACCACACTCAAGATGCAGTTCCCTTGGATTCTGGGGAAATGGCTGAACTTACTTCCTCCGCCTACTCGGTTTTCAGAACCGCCGACGGGAAGGCTGTGCTGAAGAAACCCATCAGGCTCGAGTGGACTTTGGAAGAGGCCTCTAAGGAGGGTTTTCCCCATTTCATGCTCAAAGAAATCTTCGAACAGTCCAGATCTCTTCACTACGCTTTGAATCTTCAAAAGCCTTATCTGGAACTTATGGCCGAGCTTCTCGACAGGTCTAAGACGGTCTACTTGGTTGCAGCCGGGACCTCCTACCATTCCTGTGTTGCAGCCAGTTATATTTACTCGGAGTTGGCGGCCCTCACAGCCATACCAGTGGTGGCCAGCGAGTTCGTCGAGCAGTATGGGCGGTCGGTGAACGTAGACTCCACAGTCCTCCTCGTTTCTCAGTCGGGAGAAACAGCGGATGTTTTACGGGCGGCTGAGTATGTGAAGGCGAAGGCTGCGACGGTCTTGGGAATAACCAATGTGCTCGGCTCGACGCTCACTAGGGTTACAAGAGCCTACCTCCTCCAGCAATCCGGCCCGGAGCTTGGAGTCGCGGCGACTAAAACCTACGCTTCCCAGTTGCTCACTCACATGCAACTCGCCCTCTACCTAGGGAAGAAAAGGGGGAAGCTCTCCCAGTCTGAAGTAGACTACTACCTAGATGCATTCAAAAAAACGCCGGAACTGGTTGAACAGGCCCTGAGAGAGCATGATGAGCGGATGAAAAAGCTGGCGAGAAAATATCTGAGCAGAAAACATTTCTTCTTCCTCGCAAGAGGCCTGAACACAGCCACAGCCTTGGAAGCTAGGCTGAAGCTGTCGGAGATCGCTTGCACGCCCTCCACAGCTCTCCCTGCTGGAGAGAGCAAACACGGGCCTATATCCCTCGTAGAGAAAGGAGTTCCAGCGGTTTTCATCGCGCCGGATGATGGAACCAACAAATTGATGGAGGGGAACATCATGGAGATGAAGGCACGAGGAGCTGAGGCCATCATTCTCGGAGCGAGGGATGACGAGAAGCTGAGGAGGCTGAGCGACGAATACGTAGCCCTGCCGCCGGACATCCCCGGCATCCTCACTCCCATCGTCTACGTGGTTCCTCTCCAACTGTTCGCTTACCACATGGCTGTTGAAAAGGGTCTAGACCCAGATAAGCCCAGAAACTTGGCAAAATCCGTGACAGTTTTATAGCCTACTGAATTCGGTGGCCTGTTCGCAGCTCACTAGGTTTCTGCGGGTGCTTCCCGGCCGGGACTGCGAGTAGAATCAAATGTAAATCAAGTTTTTCTGCGCAGTAAGCAGAAAGAGAATGTTCAAGTTCTAACAAATGCACTAAACATATTAATTAATTTGTTTACAGAAGACTATCCTAAAAGCTTAAGGTGCTTCATTTTGAAGGTTAAGGGAAATGCTGCGAGGCTTATTCTCTCCTCCTCCATCGGTGTCATTCTCTTTGCGGGAATGCTTTGGTTCGTCGGAGTGGATAGGCTTTGGCTGTCGATGGAGAAAGCCTCCCCTGCATGGTTAGCAGTGTCCGCCTCCATGCTCTTGCCTTTCTATCTGGTTCGGGCGTGGCGTTGGAGAATGATCCTAACTCCGGTGAAAAATCCCGTCAAGCTTTCCAATGTTTTCTGGATCACTGCCATAGGCTACTTGGTCAACACCTTGATCCCCATCAGGCTGGGAGAACTGGTGAGAGCGGTACTGCTGGACCGAAAGGAGAAAACAGGCTTCTTCGAAGGCGCTTCCTCCATCATCATTGAAAGGATACTGGACCTGTTTGGAATCGTAATGCTAGGAGCGTTGGCGTTAGTTCTCCTGCCCAAAATGAGCCTGCCCGCATGGATTTTCGACACCCTAAGAGTGGTGGTGCTGGTGGTGGCGGCAACCTTGATAATCCTACTAGCTGGGACAAGGGCTGAAAGCAAGATAATCGCCGGCGTCTCTCACATACTCTCCGCCATCCGTTTCCCTGCAAAATGGAGGGAAAAAATCCTAGGCTACGTAGGCTCTCTTGTTAAGGGAGCCAGGCCAGTCGCCCAGAATCCAAGACTGCTTCTTTCAGCTCTAGCCTTAACTTGGGTGCTGTGGCTGTCGCAGTTTTTGGCATTTTACTTTGTTTTCAAAGCTTTCAACTACACGGTTCCGTGGACGGTTATCCTCCTCGGCTTTTCGTTTATGATGATCACCTACGCCCTCCCAGCAGCCCCCGGATACGTGGGCAGTTACGAGTTTTTCTGGAGTGTTGTGTTCGTAGGTTTGGGTTTAACCCGGTTAGATCTTTTGCTGGCAATGGCGATCGTCAGCCACCTATTGGGGATCGTAGTCCAGATGGCTGTAGGCTTCTTAGGCTTGGTTTGGTTAGGAGTATCCTTTCAGGAACTTCTGCGAATCCGTCCAACTCAGCGGTGACCAAAGAACGTGAAGCGGGGATAGGCGTATCGGTGCGCTGGGAAGGTGGGGTGGGCTGCTGTGGGGATGAAACGAGCGAATGCAAGGAAGATTATTGAAAGAGTTATGGCAAAATACTGAGATAATCTGTCTCTCAAAGGTTAGCCGCCTATCGGAAAGAATCCACAAATGCTACGACGACTAAACCCTAACATCGACGAGAGAGCGGAAGGACCTATATACAAAAGAGTTTGAAAACATGGTGCAAGCCTTCAAAAAACAGCCCAGATAAAGCTTTATATTTTATACATGTTTCTCTTTAGGTAAGACTGTGTGGATGGCTTTATGAAAGAAAAAAATGATAGTTTTGCGGATGCCTGCGTTCAGATCATCGAAAAACTGGCCGGGAAAGAGTCTGACCTAGAACTGATCTTCAAAGACTTGACATTGGAATTCGCCGGCTTGAAATCCAAGCTAACAGGCACTATTGCGCTGAACATCAGATACTACGCCAAAGAAAAAAGTTAACAGCCGCCCGGCCGATGGGCTCCATGCGAATACCGGCATGGCTTACTCAGTTTGTGAAATCGGGAGAAGTCAGCCTCTTCAAAAACGGAAAGAAAATTGTTGAGTTGGAGATAGAAGGACAAGAGTTCACCCTCAACCTTGAAGAGGCGAGTTTCTTAGAAAATTTGCTAAAAATAGGGGTTAAACCTGAGAAGAAGTCCATTATTAAAATGCTCAGGGAGCAGAGGAAATTTGCTGAAAAACTGAGAGAAGACGGACTTACAATAACAATATCTCACAAGGGTATAGCCGTGTTAAAGCTGGGCGCAGGAGCGAATCCTCGTTTCACACGGTGGCTAACGTTCACCAAGGCCATCGAAGTCAAAAGCTTGGGCAAGCTCATCGAGATGCTCAAAGAATTAAAATAGGCCTTTTTCAGGCATTTCCAGCCTCTTTCCCCTCATTTCTGATTCTATCCCATTACCCGAAGTTCCTCTAGCTCCGGTAAGGCGGCATTTCTCAAATCTTTGAGAGCCGTAAAGTTTAGCCTGTAGTAAACACTTATTAATCAAGCATGCATATCAAACGTTAAAAGGCCTTCACAGATGGTTGATGATTTTCCCGGAGAGCCGACGGTTTCAAGAGCTTTTGTGGAGCGTTATCGAAGGCAATTGCGTTGGATGCTTGTAGGCGTTGTAGTTCTCTTCGCCATTTTGGCTGCCATGAGCGACGTAGTTTGGTTTTTCTTGAACATCATGGAATTCGGTGCCCTCTACCTACGCCCCATCTATTTCACCCTTATAGGCGGGCTGGTCCTTGCAGCTGTGGCCCTCGTTCGGGTGGACTTTCGAAACAGGAGGTCCCTTACATGGTGGGCTCTTAGGCTTCTCGTGAGAGTTCTGCGTCAACGGGGAGTCGTGGAGGGTGTTCCAGCCGACTATTTTGACTTTAAAACTTTTAGGATGACTCCCTTCAACTTCGCCGCTTGGCAGGCTACCAAGGCCATCTTGGGGATGCTGGTTTTCGGAAACCTTCTCTTCGGCCTGTCCATATATGCCATGGCTCAGGGGTGGAATCCCGGTCTCGGCCAAATTTGGGGAATCTTCAGTCTTCCCTTTGTTAACCCCCCTCCTGACCAAGCCTACGCGCAAGCAAAAGTTATTCCCCTCATGCCGGCTTTGACCCTTATTGTTACACCGATTCTCGGCGCCATAGGCGCCCGGCTTACCATCCTTGTCGGTGCAACGCAGATGGTTCGAGTTCTGATGCCGACGGCTGCTGAGCTAGGCGGGGAGACTCGGCAATGGGGATGGCGCATCGGCATTATTGAAGGCTTAATCGCTTTAGCTCTTTTCTGGGCGATGTTCAATTCCTTTTTTCCGTCTTTTATAGATTACAATACCAAGTATGCTATCGCCGGATTGGCGGCGGCTGGAACTCTTTTCGCCTTCTTCAGCTACCTAGATCTAGTTAAAGGAAAAGGGCTTTTCATTCTCGCGCGCCGCCGTATTCTCACCCGATTTGTAGCTGTGCTTTTGATAGTCCTCGTCGTAGGCTCAGTTATGGCTGTCAACAACAACATAGCCGACGCCAAAAAAGTCGAATGGCTCGGCCCTTACACAGCGCAGCAGATAGGGGTAAACCGTTACTTGGCGGAACTGGATGAGGTGAGGGAGATTCCTTACAATTTCAGCATCACCCCCATACCGAGAGAGGCCATCGATGCCTATGGGGCAGAGAATCAGAAGCTCTTAAGTAAAGTTCGCCTGTGGGATTGGGGAGCGGCTTTCGCTAAACTGAAGCCTGAGATAGGGCTCATCCCCTACGTGGACTACCAAGACTCCGATATCCTCCGTTTCAACGGAACCCTCTATTGGAGCGCCTCCATGAAGCCTATCCTACCTGAAACAGTTCGCCCCGGAGACAGGTGGTATGCGGAGCACCTAGTCTACACGCATGTGCCCGCAGGTTTTCTGATTTTGGATGCTCAAGAAGGTAGGATTGTTGATTCAGGCGACTTCTTCAAGCAGCGGAAAATCTACTACGGTGAAGGCGGTCTCTTCGAGGAGACATGGGCTGCTTATCCTGTGGACCGCGAGCGAAGCGATGAACTGTTAGGCCACTTTTATGATGGAGCTGGCGGCCTAGACCTTCCGCCGCCTTTGAGCTGGATTTTTGAATTAAACTTCCTTCTGGCTTTTGGGGATGAGACAGTTCACGTGATGAGGTACAAAGATGTTTTCGACAGAGTGAGTCTGCTGTTCCCCTATTTCCAGTATCAGTTTGAGGGGCGGCGGTTAGACATGCTGCCGGTAACCGATGGTGAGCGCACATATTATCTGATGCCGTTGATCGTGGCGCTCAATACAAAGGATGTGCCTTGGAGTGTCGGTAATCCTTTTATGAGGCTGGTCGGCTACGCCCTTGTGGACATCTACGATGGAAACATTCAGTTGCTCGTGTTGGGTGACGACTATTTCAGTGAGCTGTTTAAAACCGTCTACAGCGACCACGTCACCACCGAGGTGCCTGACTGGCTCATGTACCAGATGAGGTACCCTGAGGAGTTGTTTGAGTGGCGAGTTGGAATGTACAATTACTACCACGTTACCGACCCCGCTACCTTCATCGTGGCAAAGGAATTCTTCGAGGTACCTCAAGGATTGAACACCTACTATATCATAGCTCAACCTCCGGACTTCCAGCAGCCTGAGTACGTCGGCCTCCTATCTCTCGAACTTCGAGGTGCGCTAGGCCGCAACCTAGCCGGCTACATGATTGTCCGTAATGACTACGACCATTTCGGTGAGATGAACTTCTACGAGGTAGACATCAAGTCGCCGACGAAACTGCTCGGCCCAACGGCTGTGCTGGAGGCTTTGGAAAAAAATTCCGAATTTGCTCAGTTGAAAACTTTGCTACGGCAGCCGCGGATAGGGGACAATATCCTCTACAGGGTAGGGGAACATGACGTCTATTTCATCCCAGTTTACACGGCGGGCGCAGGAGGCGTTGTCACGGAACTCGGGGTGGTGGCTGCTGTGGGAGCTGCTTTCACAGGGGAATATTACGTGGGCCTTGGCTCCACTCCCGAAGAGGCTTTCAAAGCTTTTCTAATCCAGTTGACGGGTGTTCAAGGCGTTCAAGAGCCTGGTGTACCATCTGCTGAGGCAGAGCTAACCTTGAACGAGCTGATCCGGAAGGCGGACACGCATCTGGAAGCCTATTTAGAGCTTTGGGCGGAGGGTAAGTATCGGGAAGCTGGAGAGCGTTTCGAGCAGTTCCAAGATGTATGGCGGCAAATACTTGAACGTCTAAGTTAAATGCATTCTAAAGGTGGGGGAGGTGACCGTGCAAAGGAAGCCTCCGAATGAAGACCTCATCTCAGCGGCTATTCTCCTCCTAGGCCTCATCGTCATCGGCTTCCTCCTCATACTCATCATCCGCGTGCAAAGGGGGCTTCTGGGAATCGTTCTAGCCGGTTTAGCTGTCTTCCTCTTAGTCTACTGGTTAAGGGAGCTCCGGAAAACAGTGAAGGAAGAGTGGTTGGCCGTTCCCGTTCAACAACAGGTAGAATGGGCCTACGACCTTATTGACCGTGACTCAGAACTGATCCTCGTAGCCGAGGTGCCAGGGCCGGAAGACCAAGTTAAGGTTAAGCTGGAAGGGCGTGTGCTGGAAATAGCGGGCGGACATGGCTTTCACAAGCGGGTGAAGCTTCCCAGAAATGTGGAAAAACCGGAAACAACCTACAACTACGGTGTGCTTGAGGTTAGGCTTAAGAAAAAATAACACGGAAGCCTGGATTTTCAGTAAATTATCCTACCCTAGGGGAAGCCCACCCTAAAAGATTGGTTCTCCTAGGGCTGGCGCAGAAGGCGGTTCCGTCACAGGGCGCAGTGTTGAGCTTTTCGCAGGCTTCCCGGCAGGAGGCAAACCTCAGCCCGTGGGTGAGGATGAGGTCCCTGATTTTTGAAATCAGCCTAAATCTAACCTCTTCCGGGAGGTATCTGTAGCCTAAGATCGCCTTTCCTTGAGAGTAGAGCTTTCTCAGGTTATGGGCGAGCTGAGGGTCGACTGCCTCCAAGCTTGAGAAGAAGCCTCTGACAGGTTTAAGGCTTGAAACCGTAACTTGCTTAACGCCTACCTCCTTCAAGGCAGTGGTAAGTTGCTTCAGATCTTCTAGGCTGTCGTTGAGGCCGGGGATGAGAGGGTCTATCCGTGCGGTGGTGGCGATTCCTTCTTCTGCCAGCTTTTCCAAGGCCTTCAGCCTCCGGCTGGGAGGCGGCGCATGGGGCTCGATGGTCTTCGCCACCTCGTCTCTGATGGTTGTGACGGTTATGGAAACCACTGCCCCCGCCTGTTTGAGGAGGCGTGTATCCCTCAGAACAAGGTCGGACTTGGTTACGATGAGCAGAGGGAAACCATGGCCGGTTAGAGCCTCCACGCACTTTCTAGTTATGCGGTAGTCTTTTTCCGCAGGCTGGTAGGGGTCGGTGCAGTCGCTGAGCATTACAGACAGCTTAGGGCTGGTATGCTCCGCCATCCGTCCGATGGACGCTGGAAGGTTATGTCTAGGTTTAACGGGCCCTTGGAAGGATGGGAATTTCACCGCGTAACAGTAGAGACATCCGTGGGCGCAGCGTCCAAGATAAGGGTTCACATTGTATTTGGGAGGACAGGTACAGTAGGCTTGGAGGGGAGATTTAAACCGGCTGAGTTTCTGGGAAGTCAAAAACGTTCAACTCTCCTCGACGGCTTCCTGTTCCTCCTCAAGAAGCCTTTGCCTAGCTGCCTTGAAGGGCGGAGGCTTGTAGGGAGAGTCCAGCACGGTAGCTACTCGTTCCGCCCTTTTTCTTCCAAACCCTTCCACCGAAGAAAGCTCTAAGCTTGAAGCCTGAAAAAGCCTCCTAACTGTGCCGAATCTACGGAGCATCCTGTCAGCCAACTTGATGCCAATCCTTGGCAGCGAAGAGGCTACTGCCAGCTGGGCTTCGCCTAAGCTGGAAATTTTACGCCTTTCCCTGACCACGGGCTCTCGGGAGCTGGGGGCGGTCAGTTGCCGCGTTATGACGTAGAGCAGTTCCGCTGTTTGGTCTTCTTCTGCTGTGAAAAACAAATGGCCTCCGAAGCGGAGGGAAAGGGAGGCCAAAGCGCCCCAGAGGGCGCGGGGATTCGGGAAGCTTTCCAAGGCGACGTGAAAGTCTCCCTCCACTACGAAAATGGGCTCCTGATAGGCTTCAGCCAGCCTTTGAGCTTGGTTGAAAAGTCTGCCTGAGAAAAGGGAGCTGAAGAAGTCGTGGGTTTTCTTTCTTTCCACAGCGTAGATGTCTGAAAGCACATAGTCTCCCACGGACAGGTTTCGGTAGACCAAGTGGACTCCGAGACTTTCCAGCCGGAAGGGCACCCCGGAGGCTTTTTCTCTGTAGTCGGCTACTATCTTAATCTCCGTCAACCCGTTTCATTCTCCGGATAAAATGAGAGGACAGCTCAGTCAAAGTTTGAGAAAGCCCAGTTAGTTAAAAAACCTTCCCTCTAAAAGAAATTGTAAGGTGCCCGCTTCAATTTATTCGATGAAATCGCTGACCTTAGGCGGCTCAGGGGGCAGTCCTTTCCGTTTTCTGATGTTCCTGATAATCTGCCCTATGAGCGAAGATGGCACGTTTTCCCACCTGGAGAATTCTGTTCCCCAGAAGGCTCTTCCCGCCGTGGAGCCCCTCATGGCTTCGGAGAGGTCGAAGGTTTCGGAGGCAGGGATCTCGCCCACCACGTACATCAAATATTCTTTCTGCTCCATGGATAGGATCCGCCCTCTTCTCCCAGCAATGATCTTCGTAACGTTTCCTACATGTTCGGAGGGAACCTTCACCGTGACTTTGAGAATGGGCTCGAGGAGCACGGGATCGGCGGAAAGGAAGCTGGCGTAGAGCGACCTCCGAGTGGCAGGCATGATCTGGGCCGGGCCTGTGTGAACAGGGTCCTCGTGGATTTGGGCGTCTTGAAGGCTGACTTTGACGCCTCGAACGATCTCATGGGCGATGGGGCCTTCCTCCATAGTCCAGTTGAAGGCTGAGATGATGGAGTCTTTAACCACATCCAGCCTTTGAATTCCCTTGGTCACATCGGTTAGGATGTTTCCGTGCTCATCCACTCTCCAAACGCCCTTAGCCTCATCGGGGTCCCAGCCTAGGTCCCGGAGGGTTTTAGCCATTCTATGTTTGTCGGTGTAGTCGGAGATTTCCCCCTTCTTTATCAGCTCTATGACCTCCGTTTGCAAGGGTTCCACTTGGACGAAGATCCTGTTATGCTTGTTGGGGGACTTACCCTCGTAAACCTGCCCTTTCTCCCTCACACTTTCCCTGTAGAGAATGATGGGCTGAGAGGTGATGATGTCCAAGCCGGCTTTCTGAATCCATGTGGTAGCAATTTCCAAATGAAGCTGCCCCATGCCTGAGATCAGATACTCACCGGTCTCCTCATTTATCTTGGTCACCAAGTTAGGGTCTTCGATGGAGAGTTTTCTCAGAAAATCCACCAGCCGAGGCAGATCTTTGCTGTGCTTAGGCTCCACAGCCACTGTTACCACAGGCTCACTTATGTATTGAAGCCCCTCGAAGGGTACTACATCCTTAAACGTGGAGACAGTTTCCCCAGCCTTAGCCTTCTCCAACCCCAAAAGGGCGGGGATGTTTCCACAGGGAAGACTGCCCACCACCTCCCGGAATTGCCCCATGTAGATACAGACCTGCTGAATCCGGTAGTCAGATTTGGCCCCTACCAAGTGAACCACGTCGCCGGTGTTGAGGACTCCTGAGAAAAGCCTCCCAGTGGCCACGACCCCCGCTTGGGGGTCTACCACCACGTTGGTGACGCACATCACGGCTGGGCCGTCTCTGTCGCAGTTAATCATAGCCTGCCCTACTTCACTGTCAGGGTCGCCTTTCCAGATTTTAGGTATCCGGTACTTCTGCGCTACGTGGGGGAGGGGAACGTGGTTTATGAGCATGGGGAGCACAGCCTCGTGGAGGGGGGCTATCTTAACAAGTTCTCCAACCCTCTCCTGCTGATAATATTCTACAATGTCTGAAAACTTGATGCCCCTCTCCTGCACCATCTGAAGGGTCAGCCCCCAACGGTCCTTAGCCGAGCCGAAAGCAATGTTCCCCGCTGCTAGATTCACCTTCCACCGGTCCTTATACTCAGGTTCAGCGTAGATTTCAATGAGATTGTTGAAGTCTCGAATAATTCTAGTAAGCTTCTCCTGCACCTGCGCAGGGGTAAGCCTTAACTCTTTAATGAGGCGGTCTATCTTGTTGATGAAGAGAATCGGCCTAACTCTTTCTTCCAGAGACTGTCTTGTTACCGTTTCGGTTTGAACCATGACTTCCTCCACGGCGTCCACTACCACCATGCAGCCATCGATAGCCCTCAGCGACCTAGTCACTCTCCCCGTAAAGTCCACATGCCCCGGGGTGTCGATGAGGTTGATGACATATGGTCTGTCTCCAATTTCATAATAGAGGCTGATGTTAGCGGCTTTAATGGTCATCTGCCTCTTCTGTTCCTCTTCTAAGTAGTCAAGGGCTAAAGCCTGCCCAGCTACCGAGGGGGAAAGCAGACCGGCTGCGGAGAGGAGGGAGTCGGTGAGGGTGGTTTTCCCATGGTCCACGTGGGCGATGATGCCGGCGTTCCTCACCTGTTCTAGGTTTTGGACTATCTTGGTGATTTCCCCTGTGGTCTTGAACTTAGGCAACTTCCAGTAACCTTCTGTCAGCGTTACGGCTATCACATAACGTCGAATTTTAAAAAGTTGTTGTTCGCTTTCCGGAAACCCCGTTTAAGCTTGCTTTCACTCGATAGTGGCATGCCTTGCCCTTAGGTCTTTCTCAGTCTTACCCAGTCTGCGCATCAACACCGTCACAAGGCTGTCTAAGAACACGGTGGAGGCTACTTCGAAAACCGTGCCCAAGGGGGCTAAGGGCTCATGAACTCCCAAGATCTGTCTTGAAAAGTAGTCGCGGTCCTTCGCCAGTTTCGTTCTTCCCCGAACGATCACGGTATGATCCGCTTGCTTCCCTAGCGGGGAGTTGCGGTGCGAGGTGATGGCCACTATCTTGGCTCCCACCTTCTTGGCTATTCTGGCCGCTGTAACTATCACCGTCGTTGTCCCTGAACCTGATATGGCGAGGAGGATGTCGTCTCTCTCAACTGCAGGGGTTATGGTTTCGCCGACGACGTGAACGTTGAAATTCAGGTGCATAAGTCTCATGGCGAAGGCTCTCCCCACCAAGCCGCTTCGCCCAGCCCCTATGACCATGATCTTTTTATCGCTTCTTTTAGCTTCGATGAGAAGGTCGATAAGTTTGTTGACTTCCTCTAGATCCAGTTTGCTTACAGTCAGCGAAATAGACCGGAGGATCTCATCTATTACGGTTTTAAGTTCCTCCAACCCGCATCATCTTCAAGGAAGACTGTAGCCTTTGGGGAGATTAAGCTTATGAGTCACCGAACTACCAGCACAGGGCACGAAGCCCACCTTATCACCCTTTCAACCGTGCTACCTAAGAGGATTCTTTTGATCCCGGTGAGGCCTCGGGTTCCCATCACGATAAGGTCGACTTTCGCCTCGTCCGCCAAGTCCAGTATGGTCTCAGTGGGCACTCCTTCGCGGATAAATTCCTCCACCTCCACGTCCTCGGTTTGAGCCTTTTCAACGATCTTTTTAACGGCTTCGGAGCCTAAGGCTTTCAGGTGCTCTAAGGCTTTTTCCCTATCCTCAGGCTTAAAGCCGGCAAGCGCGTGGCTGTCCACCACGTGGAGTATGATGAGCTTGGAGCCGAAGATTCTGGCTAGGTTTATGCCGTGCTCCGCAGCCTTAAAGGAACCTTGAGAGCCGTCGGTTGGGATGAGGATGCTCCTGTACATGGCTTACAGCCTCCTTTTAGTGGTCGGGTTTTGAGTTTAAATTAGTTTCTATGTCTTCTAAAAAAGGAGGTTCAGAACCCGCCGGCTCAGCCGACGATTGTAGGGATCTTTACATAAATCCGCGTAAAAACGATGAAAAATAGGGCTAAAACCGCGAGTCCTAAGGCCGCTAGGTCGGTTCTCCTGAATTTTAAGCTATACAGGCTTGTCCTCTGTTTTTTCACCCCGTAGCCTCTAGACTCCATGGCTTCAGCCAGTTCCATGCTTCTTCTCAGAGAATTGGCAACCAAAGGAATTAGGATGGGCAAATAGTTTTTCGCTCTTCGAAGAAGGTTACGGCCTTCTAGCTCAAGGCCTCTGGAACGCTGCGCGTCGGCTATGGACCTAGCTTCAGCGGCCAAGACGGGAACAAACCTCATGGCCATGGTCAAGGCGAAACTCACGTCAAAAGGGATGCGGGCTTTCTGGACAGCTAGGCTGAAATCATCCGGAGCTGTGGTGAGGAAGAAGATGGAGAAGGAGGAAATCAGAATTAAGAACCTCAAAGCCATGGCTATGGAGAAATCCAAAGGCCTGCCTGTTACGCCGACGACGGAAAAGAAAAAGTTTAAAGCAAAAATGACGGCGGCGAAGACGGAGGCTCCTTTCAAGACGGTTAGCCATTCCTTAGTTATCCTACCCACGACGGTTAGAGGCAGCATGGAAGCCAAAATCACCAGCAGGGGAAGAGTCTTACCTAAAACCAACGCTCCGACCACGTTCACGCAGGCGAGGAAGAATTTCACCCTAGGGTCTAACCTGTGGAGGAGGGTGAAGCCTTTTTTGAACTTAAAGCTTTTATAATGTATCATCAACCTCGCTTAAGCCTCCGGAGGTTTTCCATCAGCAATTCGCTTGCTTCCTCCACCCCGAAAACAGCCTTGGGGAAACCCAAGCGCGAGAGAGGGTCGAAGACCTCGACCAGTTGGGGGAGGGTCAGTGCGCCTTTCTTAATCAGCTCCCTGTCGGTCAGAACCTCTTCCACCGGGCCTGAGGCGATAACCCTGCCTGCTGCCATTAGTAGAATTTTGCAGCTGCATTCGGCCACAAATTCCACATCGTGGGTGACGACCACCACAGTTCTGCCCTCTCGGCTTATTTCTGACAAAAACTTTCTGAGGTTTGATTTCTGCTCGTAATCTTGGCCGATGGTAGGTTCGTCTATGATCAAATACTTCGGATCCCAAGCGAGGACGCTGGCTAGGGCGACTCTTTTCTTTTCCCCGCCGCTGAGAGTGAGAGGGGAAGCCTGCCTGTACTCTTCCAAGCTGAGAAGCCTCAGCACTTGGTCGGTTCTCTCCTCAATTTCCGCCCGGTTGAAGCCGAAGTTTTTCAAGGCGAAGGCTATTTCATCCTCCACGGTTTCGCTGAAAAGCTGGTGATCTGGGTTTTGGAAGACAAGGCCTACTTTTCTTGAAAGTTCCGCCACCGTCGCGCTTCCTGTATCCACGTCGTCGACCAAAACCCTTCCTTGGGTCGGCTTTAAGAGGCCGTTGAAATGTTTTATCAAGGTTGTTTTCCCAGCGCCGTTCTCCCCCATGACAGCTAGGAAATCCCCCTCCCTGACTTCAAGGGTGACATCCTTGAGCACTTCCACGCCCGGCAGATAGGAGAAAGAAACTTTCTCCAGCCGAATCACCGGTTCAACGCCTCCATGAGCTTGGCTGAAAACTCCTCAGGAGAGAGGGAAACAGGCGGAGGGATGAGGTTTTTTTCAGCCAGCAGCCTATGAAGCTCGGCAACCTTTGGAATTCCTATTCCCCTCAGCTTTTCAGCCGCTCCGCTTAGAATTTCTCGAGGGTCTCCGTCCGCTAAGATGCCGCCCTTCTCCATAACCACCATCCGGCTGGCGTGTTTAAGGGCCATTTCTAGGCGGTGTTCCACCATCAGAACAGTGATGCCTAATTCTCGGTTGAGCTTGGCGACGGTTTCCATGATGCTCTTAGCTGAAGCAGGGTCGAGGAAGGAAGTAGGCTCGTCGAACACCATCACAGAGGGCCTCATCGCCAAAACGCAGGCTATAGCTGCCTTCTGCTGTTCCCCCCCTGAAAGCTCATGGGGAGCTGAATCTTTCAACTTCCCAATGCCCACAGCCTCCAAGGCCCAGTCAATCCTCCGACGAATTTCGGCGGGAGGAAGACCTAAATTTTCCAGCCCGAAGGCTACATCCCTCTCCACCGTAAGGGAGAAAAGCTGGTTTTCGGGATTCTGAAAAACTAAACCCACATGCTGCGCCAGCTCCCGGGTGGGGTGGCTGAGAACGTCCAGCTGTGCCACCTGAATTTTTCCGCTGAGGTCTCCTCCGTAAAAGTGAGGTATAAGCCCGTTGAGACATCGGCATAAAGTCGTCTTCCCGCAGCCTGAAGGCCCGGCTAAGACGACGAATTCCCCTTTCCGAATTTGCAGATTCACATCTTTAAGCGCCGGCTTCCCAGCTTCAGGATAGGTGTAGACCAGCTCTTCGATTTCTATCATGACTGCAGCCGAACCTAGGTCTCCAGTGATCCATTAAAACGTAGCTACCATAAAATGTTAACCAACCTGGGCTTTGATGAGTTTAACCGCCTCAAAGAGAATCTGGTTTAGGTCTCCTTGGCAGTTGACACCGGCCGACGTGGGGTGTCCTCCCCCCGTCCCTGAGAAAACCTCCCCCACCATCATCGCCACATCCCTCCCCAAGTGTATGCCGGTTTCCTCGTAGAAGTCGGGAGTTGACCTGAGGCTAACTCTAACTTGGCCCTTTTTCTCTCCCCCAACCACCGCCACATGGCATCCTAACGTGAGAAGCCCTCGGGCTGCTGAAGCCTGATGAGAGTTCACATTGGAAACCGCCAGCAACCATTCGTTCAATTTGTGAATTTGAAGCCGCTCCGCCGCCTTTAACCTTGCAATTCTCTCCGACCGGGACATGGGTTTATACATGGCTGCGAGAGCTTTTTCGACATGAATACCCTTACCCACCAGCTCCGCCAAAATTCGGAAAGTCTGGGCTGTAGCATAGCGGAAAGCCTTTGTTTCATAGGCTATTCCGAAGAAGAGCCCCAAGGCCTCCTTCTTGGAAAGACGGAGGCCAGCTTGGCGGCAGAGTCTGTAGACTATTTCGCATGCGGATTTGGCTTTTCCGTCGACCAGCATGAGAGAAGCCAGCTTCCTTGTGTTGGGATGAACGGTGTGGTGATCCACCAAAATTAGGGGTTTTCCGCTGCGCTCCACCTTCGCTCCCCATTCATCCAACTGCCCCATGGTGCTCGTATCCACGAGAACTAGAAGATCCGCTTCCTTCAACTTGGGAAAATCAACTAACTTAACTGGCACATGTTTCATCAAAAGCTTGGACATGTCGCTGGGGCCTTGGACAGCGAAAATATCAGCGCGAAGTCCCGGCCTAAGCCTCCTTAAAAGCTTTGAAAAAACGAAGGAAGCAAACAAGGCATCAGGGTCAGCGTTATGGTGGCATAAGATGAGAGCTCTTTGAAAAAATTTTCTTCTTAAAAAGATCTTTAAAACCTTAAGCCGCAATACCTTTTGCTTAGCTAAGAAGGAAAACATCTACCCTACCCTGAGGCTAAAGCTTGTTCTACAACGTAGCAGGCTTGTAGTTTCCTTGAGTCAACTGGGTGGAGCTGTTTTCAGCCTTGTTTGAAGCTGCTGTTGGACTTCTCTTAGTTTCTCCCGGGTTTTTTCTTCCTGTTTACCGAGGACGTTAGCCCGGACATTGAGAAGCTCCTTTTTCTCCGTGAGGTCTTTCGTGATCGACGACTTGTCTTTTTTGACAAGGATGGAGCCTATGGACTTGTAAACGGAGGCATCGTCAGACATGGACTGCAGCTCTTCCAAAGCTCGATTGGTGTCGGTGAGCTCCATCTCCACCTGCTGTTTTTGGGCGACGATAACCTGCAAAGTCTGCTGAAGCTGCTGCAGCCTTGCCAGTTGTTCTTGGAGGTTTGCGGGAAGCTCGGAAGTTTCTTCTCCCATCAACTACCACTTATCCCTTCATCCAACACTCTATGACAGTTAAATAAGATTTACTCTTTAATAACATTTAGCAGCCGGCTTCTGTTAAACTGTTCTCCCTTAAACGTCTTGGAGTGGAAACCTCATCCAAGACGGCGATGATGCTGTTCAGCTGCGAGAACCACCGGCAAAAAGAGTTCACAGCAGCTCTGAGAGAGGTTATCCCGGAGGCATGAAAATCCATCACAAGGAGCTTCCCCCTAACTTTAACCTTCACCCTAGACCTAGCGCTTGGGGTTGTCCCTGTTTCAGGCTTCAACGCCTCATAGATCACCCTAGCTTTTCTTTCGCTGGGAAGACTGACAGTTATGAGAACCCCGGCTTTACTCAAGCATCTTCTCTCCCATTTTCAAAATTGTTAACAGTATCGCCCCATTCGATCCCGCGCAGGGATATAAAGGGGCCGATCTCCTTGAATCCGTTGATGGATGAGTAAAAAGTAATCCCGCGTAGGAAAGTTTTCTCCTCCAACAGCTTCATGTAAGCCCAGTTATTTTTTAATCCTTCTCCAGGAGAGAGGGGGACCGCTCCGAAGATTTTACTTAACACGTGTGCAAGTTTCTGCCCTTCTGGGGTGGAAGCCTTGAAAACTCCCAATCTACTGATTCTCTTTCTAGACTTTCTCCACGTTATGTCGAATTCTCTTTGCAGCCGTACTCCTTTAATGTAGAGGACCGGTGGAATCTGAGTCAGCGTCCCCCCTTCGGTTTTGTAGAAATCTATTCTCCCAGGGCCTCCCGCCCATCTGCCTAGGATCATTACGTACTTCACACCCATCTCCTCAGCTGTTTCCGCCAATCCTGAAAGACTCATCTTACCCCTGTTCACTCTATATGAGCGAGGGGACACTGTGTGAAGGTCCCTCATCAGAGTTCTCATGGATCTGGTGGGTTCTCTTGAGCTGGTGATCAGCAGATGATAAGATGAACCCCTTACATATGTGAAGGTATCCATGTTCAGTCACTGAATGTCAACGCCGAAAACTTTTGGGAAGCCCCAGTCAAAACAGTTCTTTTTCTCGAAGTCTTTGCTGGAGCTTTCCCCTCACCTTGATCCCTTGCACAACTTCTTCAGGCTGAGTTTCAAAGCGAGAAGTGGTCCTTTTAAAAGTTAATCCGCAGAACCCGTTGGACAGAAGTTTGTTTCTAACACAGAGGGCGTATTTGCAGCTGGCTCCTTCACAGAGGTCGTCTGCAAATCTGCAGTAGACGTTGCCAGACCTGTACTGGATCGCTTTTTGGCCGCATTTGAACAGATCGCAGGTGGGGGAGCATTTTTTAGCTTCATTCAAACCTAAAAACCTCCAACTGAAAACTCGGAAAGAACAATCGAAGCCTTCAGAGATCTGCTGAAAAATAGTTGGAAATCTTGATATTTTAACATTTTGGTCTTTCCCGGTTGAGGACGCCTCTTGGTTTGAAAGGAAGTTTTTAAACGGATGAAATAGTAGCTGGGAATGTCAGACTTTTAAAGACTTTTAATGATCGAGGATTTTGCAGAGCTACGGAAAACTTATAAAGACTTTGGAAGAATCAGCCTAAACGTAAAAGCTTACTTTGGGATTGGCGTTGCTGCGCACTATGCGGATGGCGAGGATCGAGGTAGTAGCACCAGCGGATAAAACCGATTTCATAATTCGAGATGTAGGAAGACTCGGCATCGCCCATTTCATCAACATCACCCAAACTAAAAAGAGAAAATACGAGGAGTTAACTGAAGAATTCAGGCATACTTCTAGGGAAGACCTTCTGCTGCAGCTTTCAAACCGTATACATAACACCATGAAAAAGCTTACCAGCGCACCTTACCCCAAGCCTCTCCCAGTCGGAAAGGACGTAGACGAGGTTTTAAAGAAGATAGAAGGCGAAATAGCCTGTCTCGAGCTGGAATGGGCTAAAATCGACAACCTTATGAAAGAAGTGACGGAGGAGAAAGCTTCCCTAGAAAAGGATCTAACCCAGTTCTACGAGGAGCTGGAGGCCGTTAAAAAACAGCTGGAAGAATTCGGTGTTAGCGTCCACCATCTCCAAGCATTGAAAAAGGAGAGTCTGGCTGACCGGGACAAGATAAGACGCCTGCATGAGCGGCTGTTGGAGGCTCAAAAAGCCTTAGCCCTGTTAGAGATGGCGGCAAAGCTGAGCGCACCTCATGAAAAACTTCCCAACGATGAAGCTGAACTTAAAAAGCTTAGAGAAGAGCTCCGGAAAGCTCTTGAACTCCACAGGCGGGTTGAAGAAAGCCTTCCCGCAGCCAAGGGAGAGATGGATAGAATCGAAGAGATCCTCCAAGGGACTAAGGAAGCTGTTGAAAAGAAAATCGAAGCAGTTGAAAAATTTAGGGAGGTTCAAGCTGAAGTAAGTCAACTTAAAAAGCTGGTAGAAGAGCTTGAGGCTTTAAACCCCGAAGCATTGGCGTTGACGGGAGAGGCTTTCACGCGGGTTCTCAGGGAGACAGTGGAGGTTCTTGATGTTCTCAAAGACATGCACCTAGGTTCCCTCGGCATTGAGGATACCATGCAGAAGGTGTCGAAAATCTCCTACGAAGTTCTGAAGAGCTACGAGGTTTTAGAGAACGCTGAAAAGTTTCTTTCTCTTCAAACTGTGAAAAACCTGATAGACCATGTTAAGGAAGCTGAATCCGCTGAGGTGGAGGGCCTGCTAGAGAAGGCTAGGGAACTGCTTGAAAGTACATCCATGAAGCATCTAGGAATCTTGGAGAAAGCCTTGGAGATCCGTCACCTCGAACATCGAATTGATAGGCTTTCGCAGGAGCCGGCTAGGTTGTTAGAGCGGCTGGAAGAGGTGGCTAAAGGAGCCTCAGTCATTCATGCCTACAGGGAGATTGTGGACATTGAGCTGAGAATCGAGGAGCTTAAGCAGAATTTCAGGAGAACAGGGAAAACCGCTGTGTTCGAGGTTTGGGTTAAAAACGTGGACAGGGAAAAAGCCTTAGAAGCCATCAGAAGAAGCTGCCCTGAAGCCGTGGTCAACGTAACTGGAGAGGAGCTGGGAGACAAACCTCCCACCTTCATGAAAAACCCCCGGATAGCCGCTTGCTATGAGAAGCTTGTGGCAGCCTTCGGCCTTCCTAACTATCATGAAATCGATCCCACGATTATCACGCTGTTCTCTTTCCCCATCATCTTCGGCTTGATGTTCGGGGACATGGGGCAGGGGCTAATTCTCATCGTCGGAGGTCTTCTCATAAAAAAGGTGTTCGACAGGTTCAAGCTTTCAGGGGACCTATGGGACCCCATCTATCAGGGGAGATTCCTCATAATCAGCTGCGGGATCACAGCCACCTTTTTCGGCTTCCTCTACGGCGAGTTCTTCGGTCCCACCACCGCCGGCCATGAATATGAGTGGTATACCATGCTCACCGGGTTGAAGGAAGGCCCTTGGTTCAGCCCCATCGACCCCCACAAAGGAGGGCCTGTCATGCTGCTGAAGGTAGCCTTAGTGGTGGGCATGATTCACATATCCTTTGGAATAATCCTCGACATCATCAACAAGCTTTCCCGGAGGGAGTTTAGAAAGAGTCTCGCTCCAGTTTCATGGCTTTGGTTCTACCTCAGCCTCAGCTACCTGATGCTGTCGGTGTTGTTCTTCGGCCAGAGGATTGAAAACATTCTGCTTGATCTTCAGAATATTGTTCCCTTCTTCGTCGTGCCTTTCATAGGAATGTTCGTTCTTCACAGGTTCTCGGAAAGCGCCATGGACGCCTTCTCCGAAATGGTGAGCAAAGCCATCGAGTCCATTTCTAACACCTTTTCCTACGGCCGAATTCTAGCCTTAGGCATCGCCCACGCGGTGTTCAGCGAAATCGCCCTCATAGGCTCTGGGGCGATGTTCTGGCCTGTGTTCATCATGGTCACAATCTTCATGATAATAGCCTTGGAGGGGATCATAACCTTCGCCCACACCCTGAGGCTTCACTGGGTAGAATGGTTCAGCAAATACTACAAGGGGGATGGAGTGCCTTTTGAAGGATTCATCATCCAAAGAAGATTCACAGCGCCGGCATAGGTTTCTCAGCCTAAAGCCGGCTGAGCTCCGAGGTTACTCCATAAAGAGGGTTTTACTCTTCGGCCTCATCCCTCCTGCTTTCGTCCTCGCCGGGCTCTTTCTCGGCCTTTGGATTTTCACCGCTCTAGAGTTTTCCCTGTTTTACAAGCTGGTTTTCACCGTTGGCACCACTTTTGCAGGCTTCGCCTTGGGGACTTTCGTGATAGTTAAGCTTACGGATAAAATCGTCAAATTTGCCAGGGTTGGAAAAGAATGAAGTCAGTCTACCTATACGGAACTTTAAGCCCTAGGATTAGGGCGAGGAAGTCTTTTCTGCTGGTGAAGGGCGACTACGACGCCCTCTTGGGTGCTGAAAACGTGCAAGCTGTCCTGAGAAGGCTGGAGGGAACAGCCTACCGCCATCAAGTAGCTTCCCTTCTTCTAGAAGAATTCAATCTGAGCAAAGCTGAAGAAAGTCTCATGGAAGCCTATCGGAGGGAGATAGACTTCATCGCCTCCCACCTGAAAACCCGGGAGGCTGCTGACTTCTTTTCTCAGCTCAGCCGCATACAGGAATTAAAATGTCTCGCAGACATTTTGAAGGCGATCTTTCTGGAGCTGCCTTGGGATGAAGCCTCCAGCTACATTCACCCCTATGGAAGGCTGGGGGCCGCGCAGTGCAAAGCTTTGGTCGACGGGAAAAATCTTAAACAGGTTTTAAGCCTCATCTGGGAAAGGCCTTTGGCTTTGGAGGTTGAGAGGCTGGTCAAGGAGGTTGAGGATGTCTCAAGGCGGGGGCTGGAGGTGGAGATCACTGTAACAAGGTACGGGATGATGGAAGCTTGGAAGAAGTTGAACGAGGTGAAAGGGAAGGATAGATTCAGCCTTAAGCTTATGGGCTTCGTCTTGGACGCTGCGAACATCATGGCAGTGTTGAGGATGAAAAAACTAGGTTTCAAACCTGAAGAAATCGGGTGGAACCTCATTTCCGCGTATTACAGGATCTCTCGGGAGGGGTTGGAGAAGGCTTCAGCCGCCCCCACAGAGAAGGAAGCTGTAAAGGTTTTCGCATCCGGCTACTACGTAAACCAGCTTTCACCTCTCCTGAGCGCCTACGAGGTTAAAGGAGACCTGTCTATCTTTGAAACAGTCTTCAAACGTTTCCATGCCGGTGAATGTGAACGGGTTTTCATTTCACCTTTTTTCCACCTCGGAGAGGTTTTGGCTTATCTTTATCTGAAGCTTTATGAGGTTCAGGACCTCATCGCCATCCTCATCGCCAAACAGGAAGGGCTCCCCGCTGAGAAGACTAAGCCTCATCTCGTCCTCCACCAGCCGCCCTATCCGCTTTGATTCGGAGCCTCTCCTACCAAAAGAGTTTTAAATTCAATGAATTAATCTTGAACATCCCACATAGGGCAGGTGAAGCGGATGAGTTTCCACCTAAGAACAGCGCCGGTAACCGTTCTGCTGATAGCAATGGCGGCAGCCATGCTGGTAGCTTTTGCCTCCGCGCAAGAGACCCCCGAAGCGGTTGAAGCTGTGAAAACCATCGACTTAGGGCTGATGGCCATAGGCGCAGGCATAGCCATCGCCGTTCCCGGCCTTGGAGCGGCCCTAGGCTTATCGATGGCAGTATCCGCCATCGCAGCCGCAGGGGCAGAGAGGCCTGAGATCATCGGAAGGTTCTTCATCTTCGTAGTCTTCATCGAAGCTATAGCCATTTACGCTCTCATTGTAGCCATATTCATCATTTTGATGCTTCCAGCAGCTTGAAAAATTCCAACATAGTGTCGAAAGAAGACAGGCAGAACCCTTAGATATCTTTAGTTCCCTAGCTTAAAAAAGAGACGAGCGCCGAAGAACAATGTTGATGCTTTTTTATGTTTAAAAATAGTTTGCAGAAGATGTTTTATCGGAGACAACACTTGTTCTTGAACAGCTTAGCATAAGAAGCTGAAGTTGCAGATAAAGAGAATTTATTCAATTTTCACCATTCAGCTGGTGTTTGTCTTTCTGCTTTAACTATCTCACCTGATTAATTGGAGTGCTTTAGCTAGTTTATATCTTTGCCTTAACCTCATGATTTCGGCCTGAGCTTTTCTTTTGGCATGGAAAAGTTTTGGCTTAATGAGCGGCAGACGACGCCATCTCTCCAGTTTCGGAAGGTTTTTAGCCGATTCATATTCTGTTAAAAGCGACATGCTCTCGGATGAGATTGAAGCGTATTCAATAAATCTGGGGTATCTTTCTTTCACCCATGATAAGCCCATTCCGCTTAAGGGGCTTTTATATAGTTGTGCGCCGCGGATGATCTCTTCTCTTATCTGAAAGTCTGATTTCTCCCCCTCTTTCCGTGCCAAATTACTTCACTGTGAAGTACGTTGGATTAAATGAATTAATAAATTTTACCTTGGCGAACGTTGAATTTGCTGCATTTACTCACAAAGCCTACTGGGGCAGCTGTTAAAAAAAACTTAATCTGAAAACTTCGCAAGAAAGTTGGGGGAATTTGGTGAAACTGGTGTAGGCTGGCAAAAATACTAGAAACTTGGCGAATATTTTCTATCTAAGAAAAATCATGAAGCTTGTCAGAAGGATTTTTGAGATAAACCTAAAACTCCAAGGTCGTTTTAAAGTCGAACTGCCCAACTTTAGAATCAAAGGGAAAAACAGTCTAGACTGGTAGTCTGTGTCCCCGTATCTTTCAATTTCCCTCCGAAGCTTTTCCTCTTCGGCTAAGAAACGGAAGATGCAGTCCAATTCTTGGTCTGAAAATTCATCCAGCATTCTGCGCATTTTGGATGTAAAGTTCAGCTCTCTTCCGAAGGCTTTTTCACAGACTACCGCGTAGTGGTTCGACATCTGCAGCCAAGATAACCCTCCAGCGAGGATTTGAGCTGCTGCTTCCCCCGCAGCCTTTCCAGCTTTTAACCCAAAGTAAATACCCCCTCCTGAGGTGGATTTGTTATGGCCAGCGGCTCCCCCTGCCAGCATCAGGTTGCCTCGGCAGCACTCCTTAACCGGGCCGTGGAGGGGGATTTCTCCTCCTTGAACGTGTTTCACTTTCCCCCTCCGGGTTTTCTTGGAAAGAACCGGATGGCTTCGGAGCGCCTTTTCTAGGCAGCTTCGGGCAGGAGTCTTCCAGAGGTCTCCCCGCACACAGAGGCCTACCCGGGCTCGCCCTGTATCCAAAGGGACTATCCAGCCGAAGAAGCCGGGAAACATCCTCCTCCCAAAATAGAGTTCCACCGCATCTACTTCGTTGAAGTCCACTCCCTCCATCTCATACTGGATTCCCTTCAGGCGGGGAAGCTGGCAGGGAAGACCTACCCTCTCCGCTAAGAGGGGCGTGGAGCCCTCAGCGTCGACTACTACCCTAGCTTCAACATACCTGATGTGGTCATGCTTGACCTTGAGAAGGCAGTTCGGTTTGCCTAAGCCTTCTAAACCGTAGGCTTTAGCCTCAAGCAATAGCTCTGCTCCTGCGTCTAAGGCTCTCTCAGCGAGTTTTCTGTCCAGTTTCTCCCTGTCGACGATGTGAAATTCGCCCCTGTCCTTGAAGAGGGAGAACTGCAGGTTGCTGGGAGAGTAGAAGAAGGCGCCCCTCACGGTGTTCAGCACGCAGTCCCGGGGGAGGTTAAACTCTTGAAAGGCTCTGGCTGTAATCTTGCCTGTGCAGTGGGCCGGCCGCCCTATTTGGGAGTGCTCCTCCAGCAGCAAGGTTTTCAAGCCTGCTTTAGCCGCTGTGTAGGCGGCTGTGGAGCCCGTGGGACCAGCGCCAACTACCACAACGTCGTAGGTCAACCCAGCTCCTTCCGGCTATTTTTCGAAGGCTCAAAACTATTTATGGGTAAACATAATTTTTAAAGGCTGAAGCTAGAGCCGACTGCGAGGGTCTCCGGTTTTGAAACTTCTGGTCAGCGTTGTTGACAAGGCGGAAGCCTTGGAGGCTGCGAAGGGTGGAGCCCACATCGTCGATGTGAAAAACCCTGAGGAGGGCGCCTTGGGAGCCAATTTTCCTTGGATAATCCGCCAAGTTAGGAAGTCGATCCTCAGCCAGGTTGAGGTAAGCGCAACCCTAGGAGACCTACCCTACCTGCCGGGAACAGCCTCCCTCGCCGCCTTGGGCGCAGCGGCTTCCGGAGCCAATTACGTGAAGGCAGGCCTCTACGGGGTTAAAACCGTGGAGGAAGCCGTCAAGCTTCTCACAGGGGTGAGAAAGGCCTTGGAAGGCTTGAAGCCCAAGGTTCAAACCATTGCAGCCGGCTACGCTGACTACGAGACTTGGGGCTGCTTGAGCCCTTGGAAGCTACCCCTCGCCGCCTACAAGGCGGAGGTAGACGGGCTGATGGTCGACGTGAAAAGAAAAAACCTCCAAAACCTCTTCGATCACGTTCACCTAGGAGAGTTAAAACTTTTCGTCCAGGAAGCCCACACCTACGGGTTAAAGGTTGCCTTAGCAGGGGGCCTAACCGCCGAAAACCTAGAAGCCCTCCGGGATACAAGCGTGGACATCGTCGGCGTCCGTAGGTCCGTTCTTTCAGCCGCCGGAAGGGTGGACAGAGAAAAAGTGAGCCGGATGCTTGAAGCTACAAGTTTCCCAGAGCGCTGATGCAAACCCCTCGTTCAGGGAAACTCTAATCCGGTACTATTTCCGAACAGAGAACCGAGCGGCCCTCCAAAATTCTCCGCATTCGCTCAGGCTTCCGACCGTTGACCACGAAGCAAGTCAGCTTCCCTTCAGCCAAAAGCCTCGGAAGCTCAGCGTCGACGCAACTCCACCTCCGCCGGACTTGAAGCTCGCCTACGGTGAGCTGAGGAATGAGCTTGCCGCCGCCTTTCTTCGGGTCTTGGGTGAAAATTCCGTCCACATCCTTGAGAAGGAGAAGTTTATCCGCCTTTAGGCGGAGGGCTAGGAAGGCGGCGATGGAGTCGGAGGTTACATCCCAAGAAGCCCTCAGAAGCCTAGAGGCCGCTGTAAACCGAGAGGGGAGAAAAATCGGAAGGCCGCATCTCCCAAGCAAGATTTCCACCTCCTCCAATCTGCTCACAGTATGAGAGGCGGGTATGAAGCTGTGAAGGAGAAGGCCGAACTGGTCCATGGCCAAGACAGCCATCCGGTGGGCTGTCTGAGGCGGAAGGCTGAATTTTCGGTCCAGCGCCCTCACAGCATCCGCTAGAGGGCCTCCCCCCGGGACGATGAGCAGTCGATGCCGATGGGACAGCCGGCTGAGGGTTTTGCAAAGCTTCTTCAAGGCCTGAGGATACTCAGTTAGGCTGCCTCCCACCTTCACCACGGCTTCCACCATCTAAACTTCCCCTCCTCCTCCGCCGTAACGCTCCGCCGCCATCAACGCCGCTGCCCCTGCGGGAGCTGTCTTCGATATAGCAAGGCCTGTAAGCTCGTCAAGGTTGACAACTTGGCGAAAACCAGCCTTTAATGCCGCTTTCCGAGCTAAAAATTCAGCCCCTAGGCCTGCGGTCACCACGGGTATGCGGTTCTTATCCAAAGCAGGGAGGGCTGCGGCTTCAAAAACTTGGTTCAAGGCCTCTGCTATCTGGTTCACCTGTTCCCCTGCGACAAACTGGGCTATTTCCTCAACCTCCGTCTCCCCCAGCATGCTCAAATCTGCGCAGACAACCCTCGCCAGCCTGGCTGAGGCTTCAGACTTGGTGACTCCTCTCCCATCGCTGGTTTCCACGGTGTACTCCTCCTCTTTCAGGTTGCCGAGGATTAGGTGGACGTCGCCGGTGGTGGCGAAGAGCTCCGAGGAAACCCTCACTCTCCCACCGCCCAGAGGAATAGACTTGACCACCGCGGCGACGTTGGTCCTGAGGGCACCTGTGTAAACCAACTCCCCGCAGCCCAGCTTTTCCAAATCGGTTTTACCCCGCGCAGCAGTCTTGCTTGCGAGAACGGGGATGATGCTGGTGGTGGTGCTGCCCACGTCTACCACGAGGCCGTTGCTCAGGTAGCGGGCGACCAGCCATCCTGTGGCAGCCCAGTTGGCTGAAGCCACCCGGAGGGGGCTGAGCTTGGCTTCCTCAGGGGAGATCAGGCTTCCTTCCACGTCCACGATGCCTAAGGGTGAATCGCCGAAGGCTTCCCCCACGCAGGATATGATATAAGCTACGCCTTCTCCCTTGGTCTGAAAAACATCGGAGAGTTCCGCCGTCATGGTAACGCCTACGCCGTCCCAGCTGCCCGAGGGGGAACCTGCCATCCGTCTTCCCAGTCCCCTGAGAAGAGGGAGAAGACGGTCTTTGCCCTGCTTCCAAATGGGGAAATACTGGACATCTGTCCGGAGTTTTTTCTCTCCCCCCTCAACTTTTTGTAGGCAGGCTGCTTTAACGTTCGCTCCGCCTACGTCCAACCCCAAGGTTTTTATCATGATCCTATTGGTGGATGCTCAGCCTTGAAAATCTTATCCAAAACCCTGCGGAGCCTCTGAGAAGCCTCAGAAAAGGTAGAGCCGTGGGCGACTAAGTATCCCTCTCTGGCCTCCGGCTGCCAGCGGGGCGGGAGGAAAAACTCCGCGCTTCCTCTGACCCTAGTTTGAGGCAGTTGAACCTTCTTGTAGACAGCGCTGCCCTTGGAGAAGATTTTCTCGGGAAGCCTTCCATGGAAGGCTGAGCCTAGAAGGAGGGCGGCTGGGTTTTCCTCTAGGATTTTCCTCACCCCTAGGTAGGATGCAGTCAGCCGAAGGTTGATGTCCACCACCACCGGCCCGTGGGGAGTTAAGACCAAGTCAACTCCCACATAACCCCGCAGAGGCGCTAGGGCCCTTGCAGCCTTCACAGCCTCCTTTAAAGCAGCCTCTTTCAAGGGTGGAGCGTAAGGGGTGAAGCCGCCTAGGTAGTGGGAAGCTGAAGATGGTCTTCCCAAGGTTATCCACTGCTTGTTGAGGCTGAGGGGTTTCAGGTCCTTTCCGCTACAGAGGAGACTAACGCTGGCTGAGGCGCCCTTGAGGTATTCCTGAACTAGGAGCAGAGAGGCATGGGCCTCCTTTACCGTTTTCTCCAAGGCTGAAGCCACGTCTTCCTTCCGGTGAATTAGGCTGAGTCCGGTGCACCCTGCTTCTTGGTCAGGTTTGACTACGGCTGGGAAACCCACAGCCTCCACTGCTTTCTCTAAGCCTTTGCAGCCGTCTTGAACCTTCGCCTTCACGGTTTTGGGAACTTTCACTCCCGCTTTTCTCAAAACCTCGTATACGGCCGACTTCCTCTGAAATTTTTTAACCGTTCCCGAAGGGCAGTTGAGGGACTGGCAGCCCCCTTCCTCCATCGTTTCCACAGCTTCACCTAAGGCGTTTCGAGTTTCAGGAGCTATGACCAAGGCGGCGTCAGCGGCAGCTGAAAGCTTTCGGACGGCAAAGTTTAACTCTTGGGGCGACTGGATGAAAACCGCTTCGTCGACGCGGAGGAGGGAACGGGCGGTTTTCAGCCTCCGGTCTAGGGTAACGGCTACTTGGCAGCCTAAACTTTTGAGGTCGGATATGAAAGCTTTGAACATTCCATAGCCGTCGCAGAGAATCTCCGATGGTATGACTTCCCCGGCAAACCCTCCCCCGGCTGCGTATTCGAACACAAAAACCTTCACGGCTTATGATGCCCCAAGTTGACGTTTGCGGCCTCTGGAATGTTTAGGAAATCTTGGAGTTTAACCTTTTATTTTTTAACCCGCCTCCTGAGAGTCTTTCTTACACTGGGAATTTCTAGGGTAAAAGTCATATGAAACAGTATAGACTTTATTTAGATGAGCAATGTTGCTTGACTTCGAAAAAGGCGAAAGAGTTGCGAAAACGTCCGTCGGCATATTCGCCGTTATCGGAACGGTGGAACTGATTTTCGGGATCCAGTCGGGCAGCATTGCTTTAACAGCGGACAGCGCCCACACCTTCACCGATGCGCTTGTTTCCGCCATCACCTTTTTCGGGCTCAGAACCTCCCGACGCCCACCCGGAGGGAGATTTCATTTCGGCTACCATAAGGTTGAGACGTTTTCCGCCGTGCTATCCGCCCTGATAATGGTTGCTGTAGGTGTGCTTATCGTCTATAGGTCCTTTCTAGAGCTGAGGGCTCCTGAGCCTCTGACTGCTCATTTCCCTGCCATGGCCACGGCGTTGGGAGCCTCAACGGTTTTCCTTTTGCTCGGCCTCAACAAGAGGAAGACAGCGAAGAGGATTAACTCTAAATCTCTGAGCTTCGACGCCTTCAACACCTTGAAGAGCTCCGCAGCCTCGTTCTCAGCTTTCCTAGGCATCAGTCTCTCCTACCTGGGTTTTTTCCGGATAGACGCCGTCGCCGGCCTTGTCATCGGCGGTTTCATTTTTGCCGTCGCTTATATTACGATAAAAGAATCCTCTCTCATTCTGCTGGATGCATGTGCGTGCAGCGTCGACACCTTGGAAACGGCTAGGAGACTGGTGGAAAGCGTGGAAGGCGTTAAGAAAGCTGAGGACATCCGGCTGAGAAGCGCAGGTCCCTTCATCATGGGTGATGTGGTGATAAAAGTTGACGGGAAAACAACCGTCCAAGAGCTTGAGGACATCAACGCCAAAATCGAGGATTCGGTCAGAAGCTATATTCCAAACCTTCTAAAGCTGATAATTCAACCCAAACCCTATGAGGAGGATGGACAGTCCTAAGCACGAATGTACAAAACCGCCGGCATTCAGCCTTCAGGTGGAAAGGCTTAGATATGGTTGCACTCCCCTCTAATGGGGGATGAATTTTGAGTCAGCCGCCAGTGAGCGAAGGAGAAGACTTGGACTTTGAAACCGTGAAAGAAGACTGGAACGAGTACAAGCTCAGCGACGGCTCAACCCTCAAGGTAAAGACCGTCCTCATAGGCGTTCGCCGGCTTAAAAACCAGTACACCCCCACCGGAGACCCTGTCTACGTTATCACCTCCCACAACGTGGTTCGGTCCCTCCACGTGCCTGAGAAACTTAAAAGAAGGCCAGCCCCGCCGGCTGGAACCACCATATGAGGGCTTGAGGAAACAACTTATAGCGGGAGAGCTCTAAGAGTTTATTGGCCTATTGATGGGAGTTAAAGATGGTTGAAAGAATTTTTCCTGACACCTCCGTCATCGTAGACGGAAAGATAGTTCGCATGTTGGAGCGAGGAGAACTCAAGGCTGAAGAAGTGGTCGTTCCCTTGGTGGTGGTGGAAGAGCTTCAGGCTCAAGCCTCCAAAGGTCGGGACTCAGGCTTCATAGGGTTAAGAGAGCTGAAAAGGCTCAGAGCCGTGGGGGAGACTCGAGGCATTAAAGTTTCCTTCTCTGGCACTAGGCCTAGCTTAGACGACATCAAGCTGGCTAGAAGCGGTAGAATCGACGCCCTCATCATGGACATGGCCTTAAAGGAGGGGGGAACCCTCGTCACCGCGGACTATGTTCAAGCCTTAACCGCCGAAGCCAACGGCGCCAAGGTGGTCTACATTCCTCCCGAAGGCCGGCCGCCTAAGCTGAAGTTTGAAAAATACTTCACCCCCGATACCATGAGTGTTCACTTGAAAGCGGGAGCCGCGCCCATGGCCAAGCGGGGCAAACCCGGCGCCTCCAAACTGGTGAAGTTGAGAGAGAGGCCTCTCACCGAGGAGGAGATGGAGAACACCATCAGGGAGATCCACGAAGTCAGCAGGCTCAGAGGGAAGGGTCTTTTCGAAATATCCATGAATAATGCCACCGTCATTCAGCTGGGAGACTACCGTATAGCCGTGGCTAGGCCTCCCTTCTCAGACGGCTTAGAAGTAACCATCGTCCGGCCTGTGGTGAAGCTGAGGCTGGATGACTACGGCTTATCTCCGAAACTCTTAGAAAGACTTCGGGACAAGGCAGAGGGTATCCTCATAGCTGGGCCTCCGGGCTCCGGGAAAACCACCTTCGCCTCTTCTCTAGCCCAGTTCTACATGGCTCAAGATAAGATCGTGAAAACACTGGAGGCCCCTAGAGACCTGCAGGTGGGGCCTGAAATCACCCAGTATGCTCCCTTGGAGGGGAGCTTCGAGAAAACAGCGGACATTCTCCTCCTCGTCCGCCCTGACTACACTGTTTTCGACGAGATCAGAAAAACTCAGGACTTTAAGACCTTCGCCGACATGAGGCTGGCTGGAGTGGGCATGATAGGGGTAACCCATGCCAGCAGCCCCATCGACGCCATCCAGAGGTTCATAGGGCGGACGGAGTTGGGAATGATCCCCCACATCGTCGACACGCTGATTTTCCTCCGATACGGAACGGTGGAAAAAGTTTACGAGCTGAGTTTAACGGTCAAAGTCCCCACGGGGATGACGGATGAAGCCCTAACAAGGCCTGTCATAGAAATCAGAGACTTTGAAAGCGGCCGCTTGGAGTATGAAGTCTACACTTTTGGGGAGGAGAACATCATCGTCCCCGTCGCCCCCACCGAAGCCGCCAAGGTTCCCCCAGCCCGAAGGCTGGCTGAAACCCGGATTTTGGAGGAAATCCGCAGGCTCGCCCCCAAGGCTGAGGTGGAACTGGTCTCCTCAGACCGGGCTGTGATCCGAGCGGACAGCCGAAGCATCCCCATGCTCATAGGCAGGGAGGGCGCCAACATCTCCAAGCTGGAGAAGAAGCTGGGAATCCGTCTGGATGTAAGGCCTCTCCGCGGCGAAGAGGGAAAACCCGTCAAATTCTCTTTAGAGGAAACCAAAAGCAGCATCGACCTGCTTTTCGACCCTGAAATAGTAGGAAGCCAAGCCCGTGTTTATGTGGACGGAAAATTTCTTTTCGCAGCGACGGTGGGTAAAAAAGCTAGGATACGGGTCTCGAAACGAAGCCCTATGGGATGGGAGCTCGGGGAAGCTATCACAGAAGACCGGGAGATCACCGTAACAGTATAAGCTGACCCGAAAAAGATTAGGCCGTATATGGCATGGGTTTTCTGGGCGTGGGGTTATGAACTTCGGCAGCGTTTAATTTGCTGTCCTGTTTTTTTAAACTGGACAAAAAACTTTATGATGAACTCTTTGAGGTTTAAGGGGTCATCCACATAGGTGATGGTGGAGGTTCCGTTTAGCCTCGCCATTTTTTCGCAGAAACGTCTCAGCTCCGGCCGCCGGTCCAGTATGATGATGTTAAGCCTGATGTCGGCTTTCCCGGCCATGTAGGCAGCCCTCAAGGCGCTTTCTTCAGGTGTTTCATCCCCATGGCAGGCTGCAGTGGGTTCCCCGTCTGTTATCAGGAAAATGTTCTTGTTGCCTTCTTCCCGGGAGAGAAGCTCTGTGGCGAAGTCGATAACCTGTCCTATGTCAGTGTATCCATAAGGCCTCAGCTTAACGATCTGCCCGTAGGACAAGAGTTGAGGCCTCTGGTTGTAGGCTACTACATGGAGTTTATCTTCCTTGTAGTCCCTCTGAAGTATCTCTCTGAAAGCCAAGGCTGCCGCTATGCCTCCTCTAAACTTATTCCCTCGCATGGAGTAGGACACGTCGACCAAAAGGGCGTTGGTTGACTTGGCTTCGTGGAGGGGAACCCTGATTTTCAAGTCATCCTCCGCGATCCTCATGTTCACAGGGTCTCTTACTGCCGTGCGGATAAGGGTCTCCTGAATGTCCAACATATCGTAAGAGTGCTGGAATTCGTCGAATTCCCGGAGAGTGGAGGAGGGCATACTACCCCAACCGGTTTCCTCAATCTCATGGGGGCCCTTATCTTGATGTTTTTTCAGGTTTAAGAAAACTTCCTCCAACACTTTCTCAGCTATGATTTTCTCACTTTTCTCCGTAAACTCCGGATACAAGGCTAAAACGTTCTGGTAAGGCCAATCCTTCGGCGGCTTCAGCTCAATCCAACCTTCCTTGTTGAGGGCTTCCAGTATCTGGTTGAGGAAATGCTGGATCAGCTGTTCGGCTTGAAGATCTGAAGGCTGAATTTCACCTTTTTTGATTTTCTCCAGAAGCTGCTGCCAAGCTTTCTCTTTGGCTTTACGCTGCAGCACGTATTCTTTCAGCCATCGGCTGTCGTGGCTTCTCATCCAATGCCAAAGTTGGCTTTCCGCCTCCGCGCCGAGGCTTTCCTCCATACACTGGTTCTTGCATTGCCGAATGAGCTCTTCCAGCAGTTGAGATTCAGATTTTTTTTCACGTGATTGCGCATCAGGATTAAAAAGCTTGTAAAGAAGGTCCCCTGTCATCTCTTTTCCTAGAATGGAGGAAAGCTCTTGCTCCTCAGGCTTTCTGCACAGTTCACATTCAGGCTTCATTTTCCACCAGCTCTCCCAAATAGTAGGTGAAGTCCTTTTTGTCCACCAACCTAGGAGCACAGTGAAGCATGGATTCTAGGATGATCTCCACGGTTGAAAGATAATAATCGTCTTCCAGCGCATCGTCGCGGGAAATAGCCCTTACGTACTGGTTGATTACTCTATACTTTCTCAGCTTGGGGACAAGCTCCATTCGAACGGATAAAGCCTGTCTCCCATCCGAGGGTGTGCCGCAGGCTCTCAGAGCATCGTAGAATTCTCGAAACTTTTCAGAGGAAAGCTGATTGTAGATTTCTTTGCAGGTTTGCTTCAAAGCCTCCTCCAGCAGCTTGTCCACGATCTCCTCCTTCTTGTCCACAAACCCAAATTCCACTTCCATCCTGCCTACGAGGGCAAGTTTGACTATTTCGTTGAATTCCCCGTAGTCGGAGAGGAGAGGCGTCCTCCGGCCGCTTCTCAGAGCTTTAGATAGAACGTGGTCAAATAGTTTTATGGTAGCTCTGCAGGAAGGCTCCGATTCTATCCTCCGAGCGTCGGCAAACCGCTCCTTGTCGCGGGCGTACCTAACCGTTCTCGCCAATATCTCCTGATGCCAAGGAGGTATCTTGGGGGTCTCTCCGGATCGCGTGGCGTAAAACGTGTTCCTCAAACCTATTTCTATTTCCTCCTCCAAAGTCTCAGGAGGCCCTATTTCTATTTCCTCCATCCTGTCTAGGAGAGGCTCTTTGATGGGTGAGGTTCCCCGGTAGTTGGCGGGATTGGTGGAAGCTAACTCCAGGGTATCGATCTTGAAGGGGACAATATCCCCCTCCATGGTGGTCACCTGATGTTCTTCAAAGAACTCGTGGAGCAGAGTCTGCAGGGATGAGGGCACTGCCCCCAATTCGTCGAAGTATCCAACCCCCCGATTGGCTTTGAGGGCCCTTCCGGGAATGAAGACTTCAGGATGGTCCAGCTCATAGCCTTCCCTAATCTTCTGAATGGATATGCCGCCTATGAGCTGCCTGCTGGTGAGCATAGGGTCCCCGGGAATCCTGACCCATATCCGCGGAATCCAAGTGAGCTCTACCCTGTTGCTTTCCAGAAGCCTCTTTCTGCAGGAGAAACAGGAAGGCCGAGTGGGGTCGTCGTGGATTTTACATCCCTTCACCGCCAAGAGTTTGGTGGGAAGCAGCTGCGCTATAGCCTTGGAGAAAGTTGTCTTACCGTAGCCTTTTCTTCCCTTGAAGAGGATGGGGGAATTGGAGAGGAGGGCGTTTTTCACCAGCTCTTTTTCCTTTCTCTTTCCAACTACGCTTGGGAAGATGTCCACTCCAGCCTTTTCACTTTCCAAGATTTTCTCTATTATGTAGTCGATGGTGTGTTTTGAGTGGTACTCCTTGTAGGGGGGACTCCAGATGTCGATTTCTTCCCCGTAGAGGGTGAAGACTGGAGCGTTACTCTCCTTTACCACCACTTCCTCGAAGATGAGGCGGTCTATTTCGCCTGTTCCGAGTTTGGAGGGATTCGGCGTTTTTCCACAACTCCCTAGATATCTGGGATGAGAGTTATCACAATATAGATTTACTTACTTATTTATTTCACGTTTTACAAACAAATAACAGCCCAGAGAGGGGCCTTCAGCCGCTTTCCCTCTGGGAGCTCTCAGCCGCTTTCCCCACCGCCTTGGCCACCTTAACCATGCTGGGCCGGAGGAGTTTACCGTGGAGGAGGTAGCCTTTCCGGAGGACCTCTACCACGGTGTTATCTTCAGCCGAATCGGTTTGAACTTGCTCCACCGCCTCGTGGACGGCTGGATTGAAAGTTTTTCCCAAGGCATCGATTTCCGTTACGCCTCGATCTTTCAGGGTTTCCTTTAAATCCCTTAAGGTCATCCGGATTCCTTCAGCCAGTGGCCCTTCTCCCGCAGAGGGCCCGGTGTATTGAGCTGCTCTCTCTAGGTTGTCCACGATTTCCAGAAGCTTCACCATGAGTGGAATGCTCTGAGCCTCCGTGGCTTCTTCGATTTCCTTTTTAACCTTCTTCTGATAGTTGTCGAAGTCTGCTTGAAGATATTTAAGCTGGTTGAGGTAGCCTTCCGCCCGCGCCTTCTCCTCCTCCAAGGCTTTCCTAAGTTTTTCTATTTCTCCCTTCAGCTTTTCAGGGTCCGCTGTTTCGATTTCTTTTTCTTCTTTTTCATGAGGCTCCGAGGAACCCACGGCTTTTTGCTACCCCCTGAAAAGCATTTTTAAAGCGAAAGTTTTCAGCATTTGAAAAACTGCGTTTCCATAATAAGTTTTTCGGGTTTTCAGCCGAAGAGTAGGGTATGAATTTTTAAATCAGCAGCGAGCTTTCTATGCAAATAGAGCTGAGAAAGCTGAAGGAGTGAAATGAAACTTGTCCAGCGTTAAAATGGAAGAAATGCGTGTTGTGGAAACAGCTCCCTTTGACGTCAAGAAGCAAGCCTTTATCGTCGGGGTTCCGGACGTAGGTTTGGTGGGCCCTATCGCCGCCTCCCACTTAGTCCAGTCGCTGGGTATGACGGAGATAGGATACGTGGAGTCAGATATGCTCCCCCCAGTGGTAATCGTCCACAAAAACCATCCCAAGCCTCCCTTGAGGCTTTACGGCTCCGGAAGCCTAGCCGTCATGACCACGGAAGTGGCCTTGACTCCCAAGTCTCTCTTCTACCTCACCCGGGCTCTCACCCGGTGGGCTAAGATGAGGGGGATCGAATTTGTCGTGGGGATGACAGGTCTGGCTATCCCCAACCGAATGGATGTGGAGAAACCCACCGTTTACGCGGTGGGCTCCACCGACAGTGCTAAAGCTCTCATTAAGAAGGCTGAGATTCCTCCCTTCGACGAGGGGGTTCTTGTGGGAACTTATGCTTTGCTCATCCGAGAGTGCCTCCGGGAAAACCAGCCTAACATCACCCTTCTCGCCGAGTCTCACTTCCAGTTTCCAGACCCTGGAGCTTCGGCCTCCACTATTCAAAGCCTGAACTCCCTGCTGAACCTCAACATAGGGGTTGAGGAGCTTTTGGAGAAGGCTGAGGAGATAAGGGTGAAAGCTCGGGAGCTCATGAGAAGAACTCAAGAGCAGCTGAGAGGCATGCATAAGGTACAGGAGCAAGAGGTCCCGGGAATTTACGTTTAGGGGGGGTCAGCCATGTCAACTAGGAAAAGGCGTTCCTTTTTCGACCTCTTCGATGAGATCAGAAGCGAAATAGACCGAATGATGAAAGAATTCACCGAAGCCATGCTGCCTGAAACGCCCATGTACGACGTGACCAAGAAGGAGCTTCAACCCCTCACCAACATCCAAGAAACCGAGGAAAACGTCATCGTCACCATAGACCTGCCCTGCGTCAGAAAGGAAGACATAAAGCTTCACATCACAAAAGACAGTCTCAAAGTTGAAGCTCCCACCCGGCAGTGCATTCAATTCGAGCCGTGGGGACCCTTCCAAAGGCAGGTGGAGTTTGAAGTCTTTCGGAAAATCCTGAAACTACCCACCACCGTGGAAGCCAAGAAAGCTAGGGCCAGGTTCCAAGGCGGCATCTTGGAGGTAACCATCCCCAAAAAGACCGTGGGCTTCGAGGTGCCCATCGAGTAGAAGGCCATCCTCCGGCAGCAGGCTCTGCCTTAAAAAGCCTCGGATCGAGCAGCGGGGATGATGATGGTTCAAAAAAGGAGACAGGTCACCTACAGGGAAGCCGGCGTAGACATCGAAGCTGAGGAAGAGGCCCTCAGAGAAGTTGTGAAAAAATGCCATGAAAGCTTCGTCTTCCGAAAAGGACCCGGCAGCGCTGTTATCCCCATTTCCCACTTCTCCGGCGTCGTCAAAATTTCCGAGAAACTGGGCTTGGCTGTGAAGACCGACGGAGTGGGATCCAAGGTTCTTATCGCCCAGCTTATGGAGAAATACGACACCGTGGGCATCGACTGCGTGGCCATGAACGTGAACGACGTAGTCTGCGTGGGAGCGGAGCCCCTCTCCTTCGTCGACTACATCGCCGTTCAAAAGCCGGACCCGCTGCTTTTAAAGGAGATAGCCTCAGGCCTCGTGGAGGGAGCCAGAAGGGCGAAGGTGGCCATCGTGGGGGGTGAAATAGCTCAGCTTCCAGAAATCATCCAAGGTAGCGTGGAAGGCAGAGGATTCGACTTAGCTGGCATGTGCATCGGCCTCCTGCCCCTGAATCGCCTGCTTTCAGGGGAAGCTGTTAGGGAAGGCGATGTGGTCGTAGGGTTTGAAAGCTCAGGCATCCACAGCAACGGTCTAACCTTGGCTAGGAAAGTTCTCCTAGAAAAGGCTAAACTCAGCCTCTTCAAGCCTGCGGAAGGACTTGACAGGCCCTTGGGGGAAGAACTGCTCGAGCCCACCCGCATCTATGTGGCGGAGGCTCTGGAAATGCTAGATTCGGGCCTCCAGGTTAAGGCTATGGCTCACATCACCGGAAAAGGCCTCCTAAACCTAGGGAGGATAGGTGGAGATTGCGGTTTCCTCATCGAAAACCTACCCCCTCCTCCCCCCATCTTTAACCTCATCCAAAGCAGTGGAAAGGTGGCTGAGGAGGAAATGTACCGGGTCTTCAACATGGGAATAGGTTTCTGCGCGGTGATTCCTAAGGAAGAAGTTGATTTAGCGTTAAAAATAGCGGAAAAACACGGTGGAAGAGCTCATCTTCTAGGAAAAGCTGTAAAAGACCCTGAAAGGAGGATCCGAATAAAACCCAAGCGGTTGGTTGGCGTTAGAGGGAGATTTGAGAAATATTAGCTTCTGTAAGGAAGAAGTCCTTCCCAGCCGGATTATCAAAAATCTTATATTTCTAGGCCCGATTAAAAAACAGTTTAACGGAGGTAGTTTCCTTGGCTGAGATAAGAGTCGCTATAGCCGGTGTCGGCAACTGCGCTTCTTCCTTAGTCCAAGGAGTCTACTACTACAGAAACGTAAGTGATGATGAAAAAGTTTTAGGTCTCATGCACACGGTTTTCGGAGGATACAGAATCGGAGACATACGGTTTGTAGCAGCCTTCGACGTGGACCCCAGAAAAATCGGAAAAGACCTCTCCCAAGCCATCTTCTCCGCGCCCAACTGTACCCTGAAGTTCTCCGATGTCCCATACTTGGGGGTACCGGTTCAACCAGCGCCTATGCTGGATGGTGTGGCACCTCACATGATGGAAAGCTTCGGGCTTAAGGACGACGACCCCGTGGAGCCCGTGGAGATCGTTGATGTCCTGAGAGCTTCGGAGGCTGATATGCTGATCAACTATCTTCCCGTAGGCAGCCGACAGGCTACGCAGTATTATGCGGAAGCCGCGCTTAAAGCTGGCTGCGGATTCGTCAACGCCATACCGGAGTTCATAGCCTCCAGTCCAGAATGGGTGAAAAGGTACGAGGAAGTAGGCTTGCCGCTGGCTGGCGATGACATCAAAAGCCAAGTGGGTGCGACTATCATCCATAGGACCTTAGTGGAGCTTTTGGAGAGCAGAGGCGTCAAAGTGGATGAAACCTATCAGCTGAACATCGGGGGAAACACCGACTTCCTCAACATGACGGTGGAGGATCGCTTGGCTAGGAAGAGGATAAGCAAAACCGAGGCGGTTACAAGTCTTCTCCCCTACGAAATACCTGTGCGGATAGGCCCCTCCGACTACGTGCCTTTCCTCAACGACCAGAAAATATGTTACCTCCACATTAAGGGGAAGAAGTTCGGCGGCGCCTCCATTACGGTGGACCTGAAACTTGCGGTGGAGGACTCTCCAAACAGCGCTGGAGTCATGGTCGATGTGATTCGGGCGATGAAGTTGGGGTTAGACAGGGAGTTAGGCGGAGTCTTAACCAGCATCTCAGCCTACGCCTTTAAACATCCACCTCAACAGGTTCCAGACCATCAAGCCAGAGTGTGGGTGGAGGAATTCATCCAAGGTAAAAGACAGCGGTGAAAACTCCGCTGTTAGATTCACCTCACCTACACCACCCTAGGGAAGTTTGACTCAGCTTTCAAGAAGCGATAGTGTAGTGTAGGGTTTAATCTTTAAATTCTTCATCCAACCATGTCGAAGGATGATGATACCTTCAACCGTCAGGGTGGCTACGGGTCTATACTGTAACTGGGATTCTTTCGTCAGAGTAGACAGTCAGGTTCTTCGCTGGGTTGAGAACTTGCAAAAAGTAAAACCGCAAGCCGTTGTTTTAAAGTCCTTGGAAGAAGCTGTATACACTCTGCAAAAAGCTTTCAGGGAAGGAGGAAGGGAGTTCCTCATATCCCGGGAACTCTACTCTTCTCTTGATTCTCTTTTTAAGAGGAGGGAGAAAAGAGTTGGAGGCAACGGTTACCATATGGGTAAAGTTTTGTTCGACCTAGGTCTTAGGCCGTTGGTATCCTACCCTTGCCGGCCTCCCAACCTCATGCGGGCTTCCCCGGCTTTCAAGATAGCTTGTGGAAAAGAATTCAAATTGCCTGAGGAGGCAGTACGGGTCGGGGACCCGGAATACGACCACATCGTCTTCGAGTTTACAGAAGACCCTTCTCTAGGGGTTTTCTTAGAAGGGCGCCATATACTCTCCTGGGACAGGATGTCTTCGGAGGGAAAATTTGACTACGACTTTCTGGAGCATGCCTCCGACCGGAGGTTCGTGGACGTTCTGATTCTCGCCTACGCCCATCTTCTTCTCCCAGATTTCAAAAAGAAAACCGACGAGGTAGTTGACTACTTGGACGGTTCGAGGAGGCCAAAAGTGCACTTGGAACTGGGTCAAGGTTCGGAGGAGGCTTTAACCTATGCCCTAAAAAAGTTCACAGACTATCACTGCGTAGACTCTCTAGGTCTTAACGAGAAAGAATGCGCAGACTTCCTGAAGGCTTCTTCAGGAAGACCTGAAGACCTAGCTGAAGCTGCATTGGAGGCCGCTAAGCTCTATGGTGTGGACAGAGTCTGCGTTCACTCATCCTCCTTCGCCCTATCCGTATCGAAGTACAGCTTAGACAGGGAAGCGGAAGCCTTGACCACAGGCCGTTTGGTCGCCGCGGCTAAAACCTTCGGTCTTCCCTTCGAAGAAAGTCTGAATTCAGCTGCTGGTCTTCCCTGCTCAGAGGTTAAGCCGAGAAAAGAGAAGAGAGACGGCTACAGCCTCTGCCTCATTCCCGCTCTCATAAACAGGAACCCAAAGGTTTTAACAGGCCTAGGAGACGCCTTCGCTGCTTCTCAGTCAGTCAAGGCGCTTATTCCCTAAAGATGAAGGGCTTTGTTCGCAGTGTGGTAAAATTATATGCCGGGAGGTTTTATTCCAAAATTATGGAAGCTTCGGGTACAGGTATATTGACAGCGTCCGCTGGAAAGGGAAGAACCGCTGCGAACAGCGTAGGCATCTTCATGGAAAGAGGAGCAGTTCTCTGCATCTTTGGCAGAGAATCTCCCCATGTGGGTGCTGTAGCTTTGGCTGTCCCTCGGCCGAGTTTGAAGGATCCTCGTAGGCTGAGTGCAACTTCCTCGGTGCTCACGGTAGTCGGCCATAAGGAAGATGAAATAGTTAAACCTCTTTCAGAGGAAGCCGCCAAGAAGCTTAACCTCACCACAGTAGTTGTGGCAGGTCTTCACGTGGAGAAAGCCTCAGACCGGGACATCGAAGCCTTAAAAGAAAACGCTAAGCTGAGCGCAGAAAAACTCGTGAAAACCTTCATGAGACGTTGGAAATAAAAAGACAACCCTGCCGGGCGACCCCGGCGGGAGCTAGGGTTATTTCTCCATCAGGCTTGTGAATGTGTCGTGGTGGTTTTCTTCATCCTCCAGTATCTTTCTGAAAATTCTCGCCGTGGTCACATCTTCTTCATTCTGCGCCGTTTTAATTATCTGCTTGTAAAGCCGGATTGCTCCTTCTTCGTCTTTTATATCTTGTTTTATCATTTCTTTAAGGGTTTTTCCGACAAAGATGGGCTTAGGTTTGGTTGTAGGTTTTCCTCCCAAGTAAGCCAGTCTTTCAGCGATTTCTTCAGCGTGCTTCATCTCGGTTATAGCTATGCTTCTCAGCTCATCCTTCACGGCGAAACCTTCTACCCCCGCCCAGAGGATATGCTGCCACATATACTGGATTGATACCTGTAACTCTCTTGCCACTGCTTCATTCAACAAATCCAGCAATTTTTTTGATACCATATTCTAACCTCACCTTATACTCCGAAATAGGCGCGATTTGTTTTTAAGATTTTCTATCACCTGCCCGCAACAAAGATAATCAAGCAGAAAGACTCCTCTCCTGGAGTGAAAGATAATAATCCCCGCCGCTTAATATACTCCAAGGAAGCATATTCGAGGTTTCACCATGGTCTATAGAAGGCTTTCCGTCGTAGACGTCGACCTCTGTGTAGGCTGCCAGTGTTGCATGTTTGCTTGCAACAGAAGGTTTGCCGAAGCAGGTCTATCTAGGTCGGCAATTCACGTCAGATCTGCTGGAGGGTTTGAAAGAGGCTTCGTGGTAACGGTTTGCAGAGCCTGCCCAGATCCCCCTTGCATGAAGGTTTGCCCCACCAACGCTTTGGAGCTCAGAAAACATGGGGGCGTCATTCTCAAGCCGGAAAAGTGCATCGGATGCCAGAACTGTGTTGAAGCCTGCACCATCGGGGCTATCTTCTGGAATAAAGTTGAAGCCAAGCCTGTTATCTGCGTCTATTGCGGCTACTGCGCTGACTTCTGCGCCTTCGGGGTTCTGAAAGCTGAACCCTTGGAGGGGGAAAAGAAATGATGGAAGAAGATTCCCTCAGCCGGATTCTCTATGTGGATCTGTCAAGGCGGAGGTTCTGGGTTAAGGAAAGGCCTGAGCTTTTTGAAAAGTGGCTGGGGGGCGCAGGAGTCGCCATCCAACTGCTCAAGGAAGAATGCCCCAAGGATGCTGACCCCTTCGGTCCGGAAAACCCTGTGATTTTCGCCGTGGGCCCCTTGAACGGGCTTTTTCCAATAGCCTCCAAAACCGCAGCCATGTTTAAGTCTCCTCTCACAGGCAATCTGGGTGAAAGTTATGCGGGAGGCAGAAGCTCCATCGCCCTACGGATGGCCGGCTACGGTGCGTTGGTGATTAAAGGCTCCAGCGAAACACCTGTTTACCTTGCAGTTCACGAGGAGGATGTCCATTTCAGGGAAGCTTCAGTCCTTTGGGGAATGCGCAGCAGCTACACGGTTGGGCGGGTGATAAGAGGAAGGGAGCCGGCGGCTGGAGTGAGAACCATCATGCGCATCGGGAGAGCAGGGGAAAAACTAGTTTCCTACGCCTGCCTGGTCACCGAAACCTACAGACATTTCGGCAGACTGGGGCTGGGAGCAGTCTTCGGCAGCAAAAAGCTGAAAGCCTTAACCATCTCCGGAAAGCGTTCCTTCAAGTTCAAGAAACCCCGACAGTACCGGGAGGTCTACGACAAAATCTTCGAGCAACTTGTCACATCTCCCGCGATGAAAAAATACCATGAACTGGGCACGGCTATGAACATCGGCCCGCTGAACGAGATGAAAGCTCTGCCCACCAAAAACCTGTCATCGGCTTCGTTTGAAAAGGCAGAGGACATCTCGGGGGAAAGTTTTGCTGAAAAATATCTAGGCCGAAGGGTGGCCTGCGCCCACTGCCCTGTTAGCTGCGTCCACATCGCTGCCTTGAGGGAACCCTACGAAACTGAGCCCTACTTCTACAAGACCAAGATGATCTCCTACGACTACGAGCTTATCTACGCCTTGGGTTCCATGCTTGAGATACCTTCTCCACCAGAGGTTCTGAAACTTATCGACGAAGTGGAAACCTTCGGCTTGGACGCCATGAGCACCGGTGTAGCCTTGGCTTGGGCGACGGAAATGCAGGAAAGAGGATTGATAACAGAGACAGAGCTCTCCGGCCTCAGGCTGAGATGGGGCGACGCTGAAGCCTATACTAAGGCCATTCAGATGCTGGTGGAGCAGCCCAACGATTTCTTTCGAGCCTTAGCCCGCGGTGTCGACTACGCTTCTTTAAAGTACGGAGGCTCGGAGTATGCTCTAGCCTTCGGAGGTAATGAGATGCCCGGCTACCACACCGGCCCGGCGGCGCATGTAGGCTATCTTGTGGGCGCGCGTCACAGCCACCTAGACGGCAGTGGGTACAGTATCGACCAAAAGTGGAGCGCGGCTGGAAGACAGCCTACAGCGGAGGATGTTGCAGCTGCCCTGATCTCGGAGGAGATATGGCGGCAGATACTTTCCAGCCTTGTAATATGCTATTTTGGCAGAGGAGTCTACACGCAGGAAATCGTGGTTGAAGCTCTGAATGTAGCTGGGTATCCGGTGAGCTACCAAGAGTTGATGAAACTGGGGGCTGAGATCCTGAAAGCCAAGTATGAGTTCAAGTTCAGTCAAGGCTTCAGCTTCGAGGGGCTGAAGGTGCCAAAACGAGTTTTAGAGACGCCTACTCCCTTGGGCTTTATTTCCGAGGACTTTATCAGAGAAAGTGTAAACCTTTACAGGAGAAAACTGGAAAGCTTATGAGGGCGTCGAGGCTTAAACGGCTTGGTTGGTGGAAAAGATTTATGGGCAGCCAAGCATCTGTGAATACACTTTGCAAGGCAGGATTGAGGGGGAGAAAAATTGACATCCGCAGAAACCTATGAGTACCTGCTGCCCTTGGAAAGCTTGGTGGTTTCAGGCATTCAGATAGGCACGAAAATCAAAACCAAGCATATGGAGCCCTACATCTACAGGGTGAGGCCTGACGGCCTGTTCATCATCGACACCCGAAAAACCGATGAAAGAGTCAGGATAGCAGCTAAATTTATGGCTACTTTTCCCCCCAGCAGTATAGCTGTGGTTTCCTTTCGTCTCTACGGGCAGACGCCTGTGGCTAAATTCTGCGAAGTAACAGGTTGCGTTCCTATCTTAGGACGGTTCCCCCCAGGCGCTTTCACTAACCCCCTCTGCCCCAGCTACATGGAGCCTCAGCTGGTGATGGTCACAGACCCTGCTGCCGATGAGCAGGCGATAGGGGAAGCATCCAAGATCGGCTTGCCTGTCATCGCCCTCTGTGACACCGACAATGTTGTTGAGAACATCGACCTCGTCATCCCCACCAACAACAAAGGGAGGAAAGCCTTGGCCATGGTTTACTGGCTTCTAGCCAGACAGGTTCTACGGGAGAGAGGGGCTATCTCCACGGACGGCAACCTCTCGGTGCCAGTTGAAGATTTCGAGACCAAGCTTACCGAGAGTAAGGAAGAAACTTAGTCGTCAGGGGCAAACCGCGGCTTCCAGCTTTTTGGTGCTTGTTGCTTCTTTTCCGGGTTAGAGTCTCTGGTTAAATATAAATACTTGTAATACTTTCAGGTTAACAAGTAATATCATGCCGGGTTGAAAATTGGAAGCAGAACTGCTTTTAGTTCTTTCCCTCGGTTTTGTGCTGGGATTAGAACATTCAGCCGACGCAGACCATGTAGTGGCAGTGTCCACCATCGTTAGCAAGAACAAAAGTCTAGTGAAGTCTTCGATCCTCGGCACCTTGTGGGGAGTCGGACATACCTTCACCCTGTTGGTGGCAGGATTCACCGTTTTACTCTTCAAAGTTACCCTATCCGACATGATGAGATTTCCGTTCGAATTTGCCGTGGGAATCATGCTGGTGGCGCTGGGGGTTTCAGTCCTCAGAAGAAGCCTATGGGACAGGGTTCATTTCCACCGCCACACCCATGGTGCGCAGTCACACATTCATCTCCACTCCCACAGAGCTGGGGAAAGCCACGACCATAAACACACGCCGCTCCTCATAGGCATGATTCACGGCTTAGCGGGAAGCGCTGTGTTGCTTCTGTTGGTGCTTTCAACTCTGGATTCCCTGTTCCTCGGCTTGGTGTACATCCTCGTTTTCGGGGTGGGTTCCATCTTAGGCATGATGGGCTTGAGCGCCGTCATCAGCCTGCCCTTCATACTTTCAGCTGAACGCTCCGCAAAGCTGAACCGGTGTCTGAGGGCTATGTCAGGCTTCTTGAGCATCGGGCTGGGAATTCTAATAGTCCTAAAGGAGTTGAATCTAGTAGGAGTCTTCTAGACAGGCTGGGATAGGCCGCCATATTTAATTGGAGAACAGTTTTATATTCGCCAGTTTTCTTTTCGTTAGAAAGGGACGGAGGTTAGAAATTATGGTTAACATCAGAAGGCTGGTCATCGATTCCCTCATGCCTAGGGACAGCTCCATCATAGACCTTTCCCAGGCCATCTGCCGGGTTGAAGGGGTTGAGGAGGTTGACATATCCGTCATGGAGGTGGATGTAAAAACCGAGACCATCAAGCTCACCATCCGAGGGGCGAACATCAACTACGATGAACTCTGCAAAGTAATGAACGACCACGGCACGGCCATAAGAAGCATCGACGAGATAAACGTGGCTAGGAAAAAAATATCAACCCCCTCCCAGCCTACCTGAGGCTGAGGAAAGCCCGGGACAGCTGCGAAGACGCTTTTCCCTTGAAAGCGTTGCTTAGGGTTCAGAAAAGCGTCCGGCCGGATGGAAACACTGCCGATTTATTCTACGTGGACACGGTAGAGGTCCATGTCCTCTCCCAGCAGGGAGAGAAATTCTCTGGCAGACCTTTTAGGGTCTTTAGACTGAGTTATGTATCTTCCTACCACGATGATGTCAGCGCCAGCTTGGACGGCTTGGTGTACGTTTGAAGGGCGGATACCCCCGGCTACGCCCACCAAGAGCTTCTTTTTCCCCTTAGGGGCTTCTTTGATTTCCGCTATCTGGTCCCACCGGGTTTTTTCCCCTCTCCCCACGTCTATGCTTTCATGGAGGATGACCACGTCCGGAGGTTCTTTCAGAGCTTTAATTTTCTCCACGGGGTGAGGAACATTCATCATATCGATAAAGGAGTAGATCCCCAGCCTAGCGGCTTCGTAGATGAAAAGGTTCAGGGTTTCATTGCTGGCAAGGCCTGAGGCCACCACTCCGTCGGCGGTTTCGTCGAAGGCTAGGTTAACCTCCACCTGCCCCACGTCCAAGGTTTTAAAGTCGGCTACGACGAAGGTTTCCTTGGCAATTTCCTTGATGGCTCGAATAACCTTGGCACCGTACCTTTTGATCAAAGGTGTGCCCGCCTCCAAGATAAGCCGGTCGCTGAGGGGAAGTTCCGCCAAGATGGTCTTAGTCCTTTCAAGGTCGGGTATGTCTAAGGCCACCTGCAGATAGGGGGGCATCCACAGCCTCGGAACCCTGAAGCCCATGATGGGATGCTTGGCTCTGTCCTTGTCGTACATGATCTTCTCCAAAGGCGGGTAGCCGGCGAGGGCTCTTTTCAAAGCCAGTTTGGTCGCCCCATAATTGTAATGGTATATTTTCCTCAAGTCTTGAGCCTCAGGGTGGACGAAGACGCTGCACAGTATAACCCAGTCTTCCACCTTCTCCGCTGGGATGACGCCTTCTTCCACAGCGTCGGCTACAGCCTTAGCCACAGCCGCCTGAGCTGGGCCGAATACTTTTTCCACCTGAGTGGACTCTTCGATGGTGACCTTGGGGACGATGAGAGTGAAGGGTTTAGGGGGAAGATTAGGCCTTATGACGGCTAGGAGAGGCGTGTGCCCCGCGGAAACGTTGGTTAACCCCGCGGCGAAGGCCTGCCCCACTGGGCTTTCCTTGTCTCCGATGATGAGGTCTATGTGGGCTACCTCAGCGCCTTCTCCCACCAAGGCTTCTCCTATAAAATAATCCAAACCACGGGCACCTCTTCGAGTGAGAGAATAATATTAGGTCCAAACCTATAAATACCTCTAGCTTTTAAAGGGCCTTGGAATCTGGATGACGGCGGGGGCGTAGGCTTCGGGAGGCATTGACCTCGGGGTAAGAGTCTACGAGCTTCGATCCCCCAAGGAGGGGCCCACAAGGCTTTTCCTAGGCGGTTTACACGGCCGGGAGGGGAAGACCGCTAAGCCCATTTTGATGAGGGTGGCGGCGGACGGTGTTCCCTCCAGTGGAAGGACGATAATCATCCCCACTCTCTCCATGGGTAAAAAATACCTCAGTACTCTTCAGGAGAGCTACTATGAAACCGAGGAAGGTGCTAAGGTTCTGTCACTAATTCGGGAGTATAATCCCTCCATCTACGTGGAGCTTCACTGTTATCGACACTCGGCTTTCTCATCCCTGACCAGTTTGGAGAGACTCAGCAAGACGGGAGTGCCGCCCATGGTCGAACTGGAAGAGAAGATGCTTCTCGGAAGCGTGTCTCCACACCTGCTTTCTAGATTTAAATTCGAATTTTCCTTGGTATTGGAGGTTCCTTGCCGAGCTTCCCTCAAGACGAAGATGAAAGCCCTCCGACTGTTGAATTTCATAAAAAACTCCGAAAATTGGAGAGCGGTTTTAGAAAAATTCAAAACGGAGTACCCTCATCAACTGGAGAAAGCTTCGAGGCTTCTTCGAGGCTGGCTTCCCGAAGGCGTAGGCGCGCGGGGCCCGCCAACTAAAAGTAACTCGGAGAACGCTTTTATCTAGAGGCTGAAAGGGCTGATTGTAGGTTGGTCTCCCTAACCTTCTACGGCGGCGTCGGCGAAATAGGCGGCAACAAGATTCTCATAGAAAGCGGAGAGGACAGAATTCTCCTCGACTTCGGCATGTCCTTCGCTCTCAGGAGAAAATTTTACTACACTTTCCTATGTCCCAAAACAGAGAAAAGCCTGCTGGAGTTCGGTTTGCTGCCGAGGCTGAAAGGCGTCTACAGGTTCGATAGGTCTGAGCCCAGCTTGAACGGGGTTTTCCTCTCCCACTCCCACCTAGACCATGCCGGTTATGTTTCTTTTCTGAAGAGGGAGATCCCTATCTTCTGCGGGGAAACCACGGCCACCATTCTCAAGGCTTTAATGGAGCTGAGGGGAAGAGACCTCGAATTCGACCTAGAAGGTTTAGAGTTCAAGACGTTCAGAACCGGGAAGAAAATTCGGCTTGGCAGCTTGGAAATAGAGCCGATTCACGTGGACCACTCTGTTCCAGGCGCCTACGGACTCATAGTTCACACGGAGGAGGGTTCCGTCGTCTACACTGGAGACTTCCGACTTCATGGCTCCCGGCCGGAGATGACGGAAGAGTTCCTCCGCAAGGCAGGGGAAGCAGACCCTCAGGCAGTCATCGTAGAGGGGACAAACGTGGTGGGGGCTGAGATGTCTTCGGAGGCGGAGGTTTCAGCGAAGCTGGAGAAACTCGTCCAGAAAACCTCAGGTCTAGTGTTAGCGGACTTCGCAGTAGGGGATCTTGACAGACTCAGGTCCTTCCACGGAGTGGCTGAAAAAACCGGGAGGCAGCTGGCTGTCACCCTAAAACAGGCTCATCTCCTCAGGAGGCTCGGCGGAGACCCGCACCTGAAGGTCCCCTGCTTGGAGGACGGCTGTTTGCTGGTTTTCAAAAGGAGCAAAAAACGGTATGCCCCTTGGGAGCAGGCTTTGATGGAGCTGGACAACGTCGTTGACCCGGCGGGAGTCGCTGCGAATCAGGGAAAGATTATCCTCTCCACCTCCTTCTACAGCCTCGGCGAGCTTTTGGAGATAAACCCCAAAGCCGGAAGCTGCTATGTGCTCTCCTCCTCGGAGCCTGTCACAGAGGAGGGGGAAATCGAATTCGACAGGCTGGTTAACTGGCTGGACCACTACGGTCTACCTCAATACCACATCCACGTCTCAGGACACGCCCTGCCCCACCAGCTGAAGGAGGCGGTGGAGGCCATGGGAGCCAAAAAGGTTTTTCCCATCCACTGCGAACACCCGAAACTCTTTCGGAGGTTTCTGGGAACCAAGGTTAACGTCAAATTGGTGGAGAAAAATAGGGTTTATTCCATTTAGGCTAGCCCGGCTTTCTTCAGCAAAGCGCCACGTCTGCTTACCCGTGAGTAGTAGACGAGTCCTCCGGTTTCCTCCTCTAGGAAAACTTGAGCCTCCTCTTTCAACCTCTCCGCCTGAGGCTTTCCTCGGATGAAGCCGTAGACAGCCGGCCCGAAGGAACTCATTCCCGCACCCAAAGCTCCTTTTTCCAGCATGAAATCGATAATCTGCCGGACGATCGGAGCTTGAAGCTGGTGCTCGATCTTCTTGAAGCCTATCCCCTGAATTTCGGTGAGGGCTGCTCCGAAGCTGGAGGCGTCGCCCTCCACCAGCGACGGCCAAAGCTTCATCAGGATAATCCGGGCCAGCTTGTCCACTTCCCGGGATGGGAGGGGGCAGTAAGTCTTGAAGACTTCAACCTCCTGACGCCCATGCTGGCCTCTTGAGACATCAGGAACAGCGACCACGAAAAACCAGTCTGGAGGCGGATGGACCCTAGCCAAGATGGGAGGCGGGGGCGCCTTGGAAACCCGGGAAGGAAGAAACTCTCGCTTTTGAGCTTCAGCTCCGAAACTGTGACCGCCGTCTAGGATAATGCCTCCGGCTTGAAAGGCAGCGACCCCTATGCCGGAGGTTCCCCCTCTTCCCATGAGAGCGGCCAGCTCTGTTACGCTGAGCTTCAACTCCAAGTACTCCGCCAAAGCTTTCCCCACAGCCAAGGCCAGCTGGGTGGCAGAACCTAAGCCCACATGTTGGGGAATAGAGCTCAAAACTCTGATGGAAACTGGAGGTTTTTGATGGAGGTGCTGAACGAACTTTTCAGCGAACCTCCGGCATAGGCCTTGGGCCTCCAGTCTCCGGGAAGGTTCAACCTCAATTTCCCAACCGGGGGTCTCCAGGGCTGCGCCTACCCCCCCGTCCACTCTGCCCAGCTCTCCGTTGAGGTCGATGAGGGTGAAATGGAGGCGGGAAGGCGTGGTAACGGTTATCTTAATCATTCCATCATCTCCTAACCCGGGGGTGGCTTTACCCTCGCTTTTTTCTTTCCTTGATCATCCGGGTGAAGTAGTCCCGTTTATCCTTCGCCCTCCTGCAAGCTTCAGCCACCTGGGTTTTGAGCTTTTCCTTGTCTGTCTGAGCCTCTTCCCCCACAACTCTTTTGACTTCGGTGTAAGGTGATTCCCTGAATTTGGGCTTCAACTCCTTCAACTCCCCTCCGTAAGAAATCTGAGCCTCCAACGGCCCGTCGACCACCCTTCCCACTTCACCGATTTTTATGCCTAACCCTGTCACCGCGGCCTTCAAGTGTTCCGCATGGTCTTTGGGGGCGAAGATAAGAAGGGAATCTAGGGAGACCCCTAGAGGGTCGATGGAGAGACTTCTCATCATCCGGAGAACCGCGGGGTTTACCAATTCTTCAAAAGCCTGTCCATCCACCACCATTCCGACCCCAGCCTCCCTGCAGATAGTGTTGGCGTCCCCCCGTATGCCCCCGTTGGTCACATCGGTCATGGCGTGAATCTGGGAGACGAGGCCTGAATCAAGGAGGAAACGGCATACCTCCAAAAAGTTGATGTTAAGGGTCTCGAGGAGGACGGGGAAGTTGCCCGAGTAGATGGCCGCTGTAGCCACTGTTCCCCCTCCCGCGCCCTCTGTCATGAGGACGATGTCCCCCGGCCTGATGTTCCGCTTAGCCGTCAGAGCTTTGGGGCTCTCCGCCAAGCCCACGGCTCCAACACAGCTTACCATACGGTCTCCCAGGACCATGTCTCCTCCAACCCTCAAGGTGCTACCGGAAACAAGGGGAACCCCCGTCAACCCCGACACCGTGCTTACACCGGCCACGAAGTCGAAAAGCTTCCCCACATCTCCATCGTCGGCTAGATGCAGGTCGTCGAAGAGTGCCACAGGTCTGGCTCCTTTAACGTAGACGTCGCGGAGGCAGGCGCGAGTGACATGGAAGCCGGCGATGAAGGGGAAGCTGCTGAGCCTGGAGTGGGTTCCGTCCACGGCCACCGTGACCACGACCTTCTCTTGCTCCCTATAGACGGCTCCCGCATCATCCAAGGAAAGAGGCCCTAGAAGAGGAGTCAGACCCTCCACTGTGGCCAGCTGGGCGATGAGGGAGTGAACGTAGAGGTCACCCTCTCCCCGGGAGCCGACGCCCATCTCCCCCATTTTCACCCCAGCCTGCGGGTATTCTAGCAGCCGTCGGAGGGCCTTGTGCTTGGGCTTCCGGCGGCTTCTCTCAACCTCTGCCAGAACTGCCTCCGCCAGTCTTCCTGCCTCCTCCAAGGAAGTCTCTTTGTAGGTTTTAATTTCCTCCACCAGTCTTGCTTTTATGAGGCTGGGAGTTGTTTTTCTGTCCAGTAAAAGGTTGACCAAACCTTCCAAGTCTGTCAAATTCATCCTCTCTAGACCGGGGCCGTTTTTCCGGCTTTCTTAACCAAGATCGTAGGCTTCCCAAATATGCTTAGCCCCAGGGCCGGAGGAGGCAGACACAGTTATATAATTCGGGGAGACCCCGCTTTTCAAGCGGAGAAGTCCCTGCTTTGTCCATCCTCAGCCTTGAAAACCGCCAGCTGGACGGAGAATACCGGCTTCATGTAAAAGCTAAGCAGCGAAGCTACGTCGAACAGAAGTATTTTGAACTCTACATCCTCAACGGAGAAAACCAGCAAGCGGAGCCCCCGCTTTTCAGAGGCATACACAGCTCAGGCCGGGCTTCCCTCTGGGTCAAAGGCTGGGTGGACGGGGAGTACTTTGAACAGGTAGCGTTCCCCCACGGGGCTAAACTCCACTTGACCGAATCAGGCTTGGACGTGAGGCTTTTCAAGCTCTTAGGCAGCTTGATTCCTCTTGGAGGAAGCCTGATGGTGGCCTACGAAATGTTCTGGGGAAAAAGCCAAGTCCACCGGGAGACAAGCCTGGCTTTAAAGCAGGGAATACCACCCCTTCTAACTCCTCTGGGATACCTCCTCTTCCAAGCTGACTGCTGGATAGGTATCAAGGACTGGTACTGGCCTGAAGGAGGCATGGAAGGACCCCCAAAGCTTCAAGGCTTCAAAGCGCCCGACGAAAAAACCGAGCGGAAGAAAACTTTGGACACGATCAAGATGTTGGAGAATTTCCTTCGCAGGCAGCCTGAGAGTATCTCTGAAACAGAATCGGCCGCTCGCAGATTGGCTGAAAAAATCCTCAGCCGGCTTTTAAAGAGGCAAAAGAAATAACAGCGATCCTCCGCTCTGCGGGGACACGTAGGCTTACCAGTCTTGTCTTCTAAAGACTAAATAACCGGTTAGCCAATGCCGCGTTTTTCCTACCTATCAAATAAAGCTACTGTAGAAAATCGATGAAAGATTTGGAGCCCCGGGAGGGATTCGAACCCTCGACCTTCCGCTGTCCCTCCTCCGCTACGAGGCGGACGCTCTGACCGGCTGAGCTATCGGGGCGCAGAATTTTCATTCACAGTTACATTTTTTAACTTTGCTGAATATAGCAAATTCGCTTGAAAGAAGGAATCCTCTTCTTTTCTCAAGACTGTTACAGGAAGCAGTTTAGAAAGTCCTTTAGCCTAAGGCCGTCGAGTTCAAATTTCCTACATGAAGAGAAACAAGGTGAGGGGAGAAACTTTGAGCTGCAGCGGAGAGGCCTTAAAAAACCTAATCCGAAATTACGGGAAAACCTACGCGGAAGAACTAGGCATCAACCTCAAGGCAGCTGAGGAATCCGAGGTTTTCAAGTGGTTTCTGGCGTCCGTTCTCTTCGGAGCGCCTATAGCTGAAACCTCCGCCAAGAAGACTTTTCGACAATTTGAGCGAAGCCATCTGACTGCTCCGGAAAAGATCCTGAAAGCAGGATGGAACAGGCTTGTCGCCCTCCTAGATGAGGGAGGCTACACCCGGTATGATTTCAAAACTGCTACCAAACTGCTGGAAGCAGCGGAAAACTTGAAGAAGAATTATGGAGGAAGCCTCAACCGCCTCCATGATAAGGCGGCTGACTCACGGGACTTGGCCGTTAAACTGCAAGGGCTGGCCAAAGGCATAGGCCCCACCACCGTCAACATCTTCCTCAGAGAGATGATGTCCTTATGGAAGAAAGCCTATGCCCCCCTCCAACCCGCCGAGATTGCGGCTGCGCAGGCGTTGGGCTTAACTCGCTTGGAGGGCAAGGGCGAAGAGGAAAAAAGGGCTATTCTCGAAGATTTGGTGAAGGCTTGGAGGCAGCTAGGGGGGAAGATGGAGGACATACCATCCTTGAGGGCGGCCTTGTTCAGGTTCGGTAAGGCTGTCCTTAAAGGGAAAGGGAAGTAACCGCCAAGACTACGCCTGTGTCTTCTGGAGAAGTCTTATAAGGAAGTTAGGTTTTCTAGGGGTATCCTCCTGAATGTTAAGCTTTGGAAAGCAAGCAACTTCGGGGAAGAGCTTTTGAGCGAGGTTAAAACCTTAAGGATCAAAGGCGAAGTTAAACTGGGCTTCAGGCTTGTTCCCTTCGTAAAGGAGGTCAGGGCTCTAAGCCGGGAGGAGGCCTTGGAAAAGGTTTACAACGAAATTGGGGGTAGAAACAAGTTGAAGAGAAAACAGCTTAAGATCCTAGCCGTAGAAGAGATCAAGCCGGAGGAGATTAAAGACCCTCAACTTCGAGCCCTCGCAGGAATGGGAGAATAAATGGCAGCCGAGGAAAAACCTGAAGAAATAGAGAGAAAACTCCGGGACATGGTAGTGGAACTTCGGATACTGGAAGGAAACGCCCAAGAACTGCAGTCAAGGCTGGGAACGGTGGAGATGGCTCTCCGCGAGTACAACATGGCGGAGACAACGGTTAAAGGACTGGAACAAATGGAGGCTGACAACGAAATCTTGGTTCCCGTGGGCGGAGGCACTTTCATCAAGGCTAAGATTGCCGACACCGATAAGCTCATGGTAAGCATCGGAGCCGAAGTTACCACCGAAAAGACCGCTAAGGAAGCGGTAGCTCTCTTGGAAACCAGACAGGCAGAATTGAACAGCATTAGGAACTCGCTTCAAAAACAGTTCACTCAGCTTCTGAACAGGATGCAGGTGCTGCGGGGTGAAATCCAGAGGATAACAGGCTCCCTCAGAACGTGAAAACGTGATGTTTGAAAAGCTGAGGAAAGCCTTCCACACCTTTGCCGATAGAATCTCCACCCAAGAGCTGACAGGCGGAAAGCTTCAAAGTCTACTGGAAGAATTCAAAATCATGCTCCTCGAAAATGATGTGGCCCTGAGCGTGGCGGAAAAAGTGGTGGAAGACCTCCGGGCGAAAGTGGAAGGTCTTAGAGTTGGGCGGCTTGGAGACAAACGCGGGCCGGTTCTGGAAGCCTTGAGAGGCGTTCTCTGTGAAGTCCTTACCGGCTGCGGAAGCCTAGACCTCCTAAAGCTGGCTGAGGAAAGGAGAAAGGAGAGCAGACCCCTCACCCTCGTCTTCGTGGGTATCAACGGAACAGGGAAGACGACAACCATAGCCAAGATGGCGAAGTTTTTCTTGGACCGAGGCTTCTCCACGGTTCTAGCCTGCAGCGACACTTTCAGAGCCGGCGCCATCGAGCAACTGGAAGAGCATGCCAGACGTTTGGGAATCAAGATGGTTAAGCATGCTTACGGCTCAGACCCTGCCTCCGTAGCCTTTGACGCTGTAGCGCACGCCCAAGCTCGGGGCATCAACGTGGTCCTTGTGGATACAGCGGGCAGGATGGAGACTGACCGGAACCTGATGGAGGAAATGCGGAAGATCGTCAGGGCAGCGGAGGCGGACGCTGTTCTCTTCGTAGGCGACGCTTTAACCGGGAACGACGCGGTGGCGCAAGCTCAAGAGTTTAACAGGTACGTTCAAGTCGACGGCTCCATTTTGACGAAGATGGACGCTGACGCCAAAGGGGGAGCCGTGGTTTCCATAGCCTATGTGACAGGGAAGCCCATCGTCTTCATGGGCGTTGGGCAAGCCTACGGTGACCTTAAGCCCTTCCACGTCGAAGAGTTCATAAGCCAGCTGCTGGGGGACCATTAGGTTGAGGTTTGGGGGATGAAAGGCCGAGACTTCCTGACTTTAGGAGATTTCTCCGCAGAGGAGCTTTGGGCGATCATGAAAGAAGCCCTGAGGCTGGAGCAACTGGGCGGCTCCGTCTCGGAAATTCTCAAGGGAAAGTTCCTAGTTCTCATCTTCCAAAAGCCTTCCACGCGAACGAGGATTTCCTTCGAAGCGGCTATCAAACAGCTTGGGGGCGAATGCGTAAGCCTAGGCTGGAGCGAGATGCAGCTTGGCCGTGGGGAGACCATAGCAGACACAGCTCGAACCCTAGACCGGTATGCCGACGGCATCGTGGCAAGGGTGTTTTCCCACGGCCACTTGGTGGAGATGGCTGAATATGCGGCTATTCCGGTGGTCAATGCTCTCTCCGACCTCTACCATCCATGTCAAGCTCTCTCCGATTTTCTGACCATCTACAAGAAGCTGGGCAAGCTGGAGGGTGTCAAACTCGCGTGGATCGGCGATGGGGACAACGTCTGCCATTCGCTTCTTCTCGGCTGTTCCAAGCTGGGTGTCGACATGAGCGTAGCTTCCCCTCCCGGCTTCGAGCCTAAAGGTGAAGTCCTCCAAGCTGCTCAGCGGGAAAGCCGAAAATCCGGCTGTAAGATAGAGGTTGTCAGGGAACCGGAGGCAGCGGTCCGCGGCGCTGACATCATCTACACGGATACGTTTATCTCCATGGGTCTGGACGAGGAGAGACAGAGACGGCTTCAGGCATTCCTCCCAAAATACCAGGTGACCCTCAAGCTTCTCCAGCTGGCAAACCCCGACTGCCTCTTCATGCACTGCCTACCCGCCCACAGGGGCGAGGAAGTGGTCGACGAAGTCCTCGATGGTCCCCATTCCATCGTGTGGTTTCAGGCTGAGAACAGAATGCATCTTCAAAGAGGCCTCCTCTCCCTCCTCATCTAGTCTTTCCGGGAGATGTTCGCAATTTTCCTCATAGCCGCCTCCAAGGAGGACCCCGCGGGCCTCAACATCGCCCAAAAGCTCATAAAAGAATACGGCTTCAAAAGGCTGGAGAAGCCGGGCTCTCCGAAACTAGACCTCTACAGGAAAGACGACGTGCAGCTCGTCCTTATCGAAGGGCCGTGCACCCACGCCTCCCAGCTCAGCCGGCTTTTTCCCGTGGAGGCCGTGGTCTTCGCCTCCAAGCACAGGAGCGAAAGCTTAGAGCCCACTCTCACCGTCCACGTTCCCGGGAACCTAACCTCTGAAGCGAAACAAGGAGGTCGTCCCAGAGAGCTGGCGTGGGCTTGGCCTCAGCGCATGCGCAAAGCACTCCTCGCCCTAATGGAGGGAAAGAATAGGCTGCCTTCCGACTTTCGGGTCTCCTTGGAGGCAACCCATCACGGCCCCACCGAGTTAGACGTCCCTGTGTGGTTTGTGGAGATAGGAAGCTCAGAGGCTCAGTGGAAGAACGATGAAGCTGGGAGGGTGGCGGCGGATGCTGTTTGGGCCTCCCTAGGCCCTCTTGCTGGGGGGAGGGCTGCGGTGGGTTTTGGTGGGGGGCATTATTCTCCGAAGCATACGGAGTTCTGCGCGGAGACGGATTACGCCATAGGCCACATTTTCCCCAAATACGCTTTCGCTTCAGGCATCGACGATGAGGTTTTGGCTCAAGCCTTTTCCAAGACTTGGGGAGAATGCCATGTGGCCGTCGTAGACTGGAAGGGGCTTCAGGGAGGCTTGCGGAGGGTTCTTTTGGAAAAGCTGGAAGTCATGGGCGTGGGGGAAATCGTGAAAATCTGACCGTAGATCGGCAGTTTTCAGAAGGGAAAGACTTTAAGTTTACCCTTAAATTTAACTAGAAGGAGCGAATCATGGGCTTGAGGTCATGGCTTACTTCCAGCTACAGGCTGTTGAAGACTGCTTCGAAGCCAAGTAAGACGGAGTTCTGGCTTCTGCTCCGAGTCTGCATTCTAGGCGTGATCGTGGTAGGAGCCGTGGGCTTCCTCATCAAATTCATCTCCGCCATCATAGGGTTCAAGCCTTGAAGAGGGCCTGTTTCCGCATATCTCAGAGGTATGAAAGTTGAGCGAAGAGGATAAGGCAGAGGCAAAATCCGAGGCTGAGGCTGAAAGCCGAGAGAGTGGAGTTGAGGTTGAAAAAACTCAGATATTTGCCTTGAAAACAACCTCAGGCCAAGAGGTCAATGTGGCTAACATGATCTCCAACAGGGCTGCAGCCAACAAGGCACCCATCTACGCTGTGCTGGTGTCAGGAACCCTGAAAGGCTACATCTTCGTGGAGGCGGCGGGCCCTCACTTCATCGACGATATTGTATCTGGGGCTAAGCATGTGAGACAGAGGCTTCCAGGGCTGATCAAAATCTCCGAACTGGAAAGATACTTGATCACCAAGCCTGTGATCGAGGAGCTGGAGGTGGATGACACCGTCGAGGTGGTAGGAGGGCCTTTGAAGGGCATGAAAGCCAAGATAACCAAGGTGGACAAAATCAAGAACGAAGTCACCTTAGAGCTTTTAGAAGCCTCCATAACCATGCCCATAACCGTCGGAGGCGACTATGTAAGGCGTCTCGAAAAGGGGCGGCGGGGGAAATAGCCTTGGGCGAGAAAAAAATAGTGGAAGCCTTGATCAGCGGAGGAAAAGCCACGGCAGGCCCTCCATTGGGCCCAGCCTTAGGCCCGTTGGGGGTTAACGTCCCTGCCATTGTGGGAAAGATCAACGAGCTCACCTCCCAGTTCGGGGGGATAAAGGTTCCGGTTAAGGTTATCGTAGACTTAGAGACCAAAAGGTTTGAGGTAGAGGTAGGTACGCCTCCCACCGTAGCCCTCATCGTCAAGGAGCTAGGCATTGAGAAAGGTTCAGGGACGCCTAACACGCAGAAGGTTGGAGACCTCACCATGGAGCAGGTGAAGAAGATAGCCGCCATAAAGATGGCTCAGTCCTATTCCAAAAGCTTGGAGGCAGCGGTTAAAGAAGTCCTAGGAGTCTGTGTGAGCATGGGAGTGACTGTGGAGGGAAAAGAGCCTAAAACCGTCCAGAAGGAGATTGCTGAAGGCCGCTACCGGGAGCTTTTAGAAGCCTAAGCCTGAAAACCTTATTGGCTACTTCCCTCCTACTATTGAGGCTTAAGCTGAATCGGTGTGAAGGATTGCAGGTAAAGATTGAAGCCTTAACCGAAGCCGTTAAGGAGGCTTTGGAAGCAGGGAAAAGAAATTTCACTCAAAGCATAGACCTCACGGTGAACTTGAGGGACATAGACCCGAAAAAGCCTGAAGCCCGTTTGAACGAGCTGGTGGAAGTCCCTCACGCCGTTCAGAAGGAGGTCAAAGTCTGCACCATAGCCTCCGGCCAGCTGGCTTTAGAGGCCAAGAAAGCGGGAGCAGAGCGGGTGCTTCAAAGGGAAGACCTTGAAAACTTGGCCAAAGACCGGAAAGCCGCTCGGAGAGTAGCTCAGGAATATGACTTTTTCCTGTCTGAAGCCTCCATGATGCCCTTGGTGGGAAAGATTTTCGGGCCTTTCCTAGGGCCTAAAGGTAAGATGCCTACCCCCATTCCTCCCAACGCCCCTGTTCACTCCTACATTGAAAGACTCCGTCGCACGGTGAGACTGAGGCTGAAGGACCAGCCTATCGTGCACTGCCGGGTGGGTGTGGAAGGCATGGACCCTTTTCATATTGCAGAGAACGCCATGGCGGTGTTGAGGAGGCTGGAAGAGAAGCTGGAAAAAGGAGCTAAAAGCATTGCGAAGGTTTACGTGAAGACTACCATGGGCAAGCCTGTGGTTGTGAAAGGGGGAAGCTAGGTTGAGCTTGAAGGCTGTGTTGAAGGTTAAAGAGCGGAAGAAGGCGGAGGTAGAGGCCCTGACTAAACTCCTCAAAGAGTACAAGGTGGTGTCGCTCAGCAACCTCCACAAAGTCCGAGCAGCCCAAATCCAGAAGCTGAGAAAAATGTTTCGAGGAGAGGTCATCTTCAAATGCGCTAAGAACACTTTGCTGAGGAGAAGTCTTCGAGAGGTTTCCAAGGAAAAGCCCGGGCTGAACGGTTTGGAAAAATATCTAGGAGGATCCACTCTTCTCATTCTGACAAACCTAGACCCCTTCAAACTTTCCATCATGCTGGATAAGAATAAAGTAAAGCTGCCGGCTAAGGTCGGAGACATAGCTCCCTCTGATATCGTCATCCCTGAGGGAAGCACAGGTCTTCCCCCGGGGCCCATCATCAGCGAGCTCACGGAGCTGGGATTACCCACCAAGATTGAGGGGGGAAGCATCTGGGTGACCAGGGACACGACGCTGGTGAGGAAGGGCGAAGTCATATCCGCCCAGGTGGCCAGCCTCCTGAGTAGGCTGGGAATCAAGCCCATCGAAGCCAAGCTCAGCCTGACCGCGGCCTACGAAGACGGCTTAGTTCACCCCCCGGAACTCCTCCAAATAGACCTTCAAGCCTTTAAAGAAGAGTTGCAGAAGGCCGTGGACTCCGCTCGAAATCTGGCGGTTAACGCAGGTTACCCCACCCCAGAGACGGTGCAGATTCTCTTAACCAAGGCGGCTCTGGAAGGGCGAAGCTTATCCATCGCCGCCAAGGTCTTCGACAAGGAGACGCTGCCCATCCTCTTGGCTGAAGGCAGCCGCGAGGCGAGCAGTCTGCTGGGCAAGTTGAAGGAGATCGACGCCTCGCTGGCTTCCTAGCTGGCGGGGGGCTGAAAGGTTGGGAATATATTTATAAGGATGAGGCTTGATTGAGCATACACTCAAGAGGTGAGTTCCTGTGACTGTCTCCTCTGCCTACGTTCACGCGGCTTTGCTACTCCACTACGCCAACCAAGGCATTAACGTGGACAACCTCAAGAAGGTCTTGGAGGCTGCGGGTATCCCCCCAGACGAGTCTAGAATTAAAGCCCTAGCCGCCGCCATATCTGAGGTCAACGTGGAAGAAGCCCTTAAAGCCGCACCAGTAGGCTTCGCGCCCCAAGCGCCAACTGCGCCCGCCACGCCTGCGGAAGCCAAGAAGGAAGAGAAGAAGGAGAAAGAAAAAGAGGAAAAGAAGGAAGACGAGGCGCTGGCAGGACTGGGCGCCCTCTTCGGCTAGCCTCCGCCTACCTTTCTCAGCTTCCTCCCCATGCTTCTCCTTTCCCCTAGCGAGCTTTGGTCTAAATAGTTCTTCCACCCAAGTTTCTTAGAGGCGAAACCTTGGGAAAGCTCACGTTCATAGGTTTAGGTCTCCACGACGAGAAAAGCTTGTCTCTGCTGGGGCTGGAGAAGGCTAAAGCAGCTGACAGAGTTTACGCTGAATTCTACACCAACCTCATGCCTAAACTTTCCATCAAAGCCTTGGAAAACCTCCTAGCCAAACCCGTCACCGTCCTTTCCAGAGGAGACTTAGAAGAGCGGGCTGAGGAAGGAATCCTCAGGCAGGCGTCAGAGGGAGAAGTTGCCCTGCTGGTGCCGGGAGACCCCTTGGTGGCTACCACGCACATTGACCTCCGGCTTCGCGCCGAAAGGGCAGGCATTGAAACCGAGGTTTTAAACGGGGTCTCCATCTACTCAGCCGCCCCCGCCGCGGCGGGGCTTCAAGTCTATAAGTTCGGGAAGACGGTGACCGTTCCCTTTCCAACTCCCTTCTACAAGCCTGAAACCCCCTATGAAGTGGTTGTGGAGAACAGCCGCCGAGGTCTTCACACGCTAGTACTTTTGGATGTGGACAGCGAGAAAGGGCGGTGTATGACGGTTAGGGAGGGCTTGGAGTATCTTTTAGAGGTGGAGGAGAAAAGAAAAGAAGGGGCAGTGACCCCGCGTCGGCTGGCCGTGGGACTAGCAGGCCTAGGCTCCCTGAAGCCTGAAGTCAAGGGAAACCGAGTGGAAAGACTGCTGGAAACAGTCTTTGAGGAGCTTCCCCAGTGCATCATCTTCCCGGGGAAGCTTCACTTCATGGAAGCTGAAGCCTTGAAAGTTTTTGCCGGCACTCCGGAGGAGGCTTTCCGGTGAGCGCGTCGCGGAAGCTGGAGGAAATGTACCGGAGATATAGAGAGAACCTCAGCCAAGCTCTTTCAGGGTTGAAGCTTCAGGCAGCCGGGGAGGAGGCTTCAAGGGTAAGGGAAATAGTCGAGTTGGCTGAAAGCTACCGGCGGGACGCGGAGCACTTCCAGAACACCGGGCGGCCTGTCACCGCTCTGATATCTCTAGCCTACGGGGAAGGCCTGCTGGACGCCCTTAGACTTTTAAGGCTCGTTCACTTCACATGGAAGAGGAGTGGAGCGGGCTGAGGAAGCGGCTGGACAACGGGCGGAAAAGGGTGCTGGCTTCCGGGGTCTTCGACCTCCTCCATCTTGGGCATGCGCGTTTTCTTCAGAAGGCCAAGGAGGTCGGGGGAAAGGACTCGGAGCTTTTGGTCGTGGTAGCCCGGGATAGCACCGTCAAGAAGTTGAAGGGAAGCCCTCCCGTTCTCCCGGAAAAGGAAAGGAGAGCCTTGGTGGAGATGCTTAAACCCGTGGACAAGGTGGTATTGGGAAGCAGGAAACTGGTGGACATAGAGGGAATCATCCGAAAACATAAGCCCGACATCATTGCGTTGGGCTACGACCAAGACCAGATTGAGGCTGAGGTTAAACGCGTCGTCGCCGCGAAGGCCTTCCCCATTCAGGTGGTCAGAATTCAAAGGTTCGGCTCCGAAGGCTTCAACAGCTCCTCGAAGATCAAGGAACTCGTTGCAGCCTTAAAAAAAGCTGAGAAAAAGAAGGCTAAACCGCTAAGGACGGGTTAAGCTCGCCGCGGTGGGACTAGAATTTTAAGGCCGAGTCAGCCAGCTGGCGGGCGTCAAGGCTTTCTTGAGCCGGATTCAACACTAGAAAGGCCCCCTGCGGGTTGAAGTAAGGCGGCCCCTTCCTAGAGAAAAGGGTTAAAACTTTCCCCCTATGGGAGGCCATGACCCCTTCAGGGCAAGGTTGATGGCCTCGGATGAGAACCTTGGCCCCAGCCAGCGCCAGCACTCGAGCTGTCACGTCTTCGCCAAACAGTCTCCCCGCCCCGCGGGGGGAAGGATAGACTCCTGCGATGTCGTCTTCAGGGTCGCTCCAGAGAATTTCCTCCAAATGGCTTGTGGAGGGGTGGGTCTGATGGGCGTAGGCTAAGTCTTTTAGAGTTGAAGCCTGACTGGGTGCCCCTCCGTGGAGCAGCAGATAGGCTCCCTCCACCAAGACAGCTTGATGCAATCCCTGGAAAAGCCTCACTAAGCTCAAGTAGAGGTCTCTTCCCGCGGAGCCGAATTTTCTCTGAAAGTCGGAGGGTAGGTCATGGGGCATCCCCAAAAGGTCTGGGGGGGCTTCGTGGTTTCCTCGGAGAAGAATCACCCTTTCAGGGTGGTCCCGCTTCAGCCTGAGCACCAAACTGTAGACTTCAGGAGAGTAGGGCCCTCTGTCCCCATAGTCTCCTAAAAAAATCAGCTTCACATCCTCCCCAGCCGCTGTCCGCTCTAAAAACCTGCTTTTTCGAAGGATGTGGATGAGGCTCTCTAGGTCTCCGTGAAGGTCTCCCACGACCACGATTTTCCCTTTGCGCGGGAGGACGACTAGGCCTCCGGTGATTTTCATCTCCTCCCTGTAGCCCCCTTGGCTTCGCTCCGCCTTCAGCAAGGCTTCAACTTCCCCCATCAGCTGGGCCATTTTGTCGGAGGAAATTCTGAAAGCCTCCTCGGCCCAGTGTTCAGCCAAATGCAATGCAGAGCCTCCGAACTGCACAGCCTACTTTTCCCTGATTTTTTCGATGTACATGAGGGAGAAGTCCAGCTGGGGGAGGTACTCCATTTTCAGCGTGGCTTCAGCCTTGCCGTAGTGGGTTTTGACTTCAACCTTCAGATGCCTCCCTTGGAGGGCTGTGTAACTGTACGGGTCTCCTCGTCGGCGTTTCTTCAGCAGTTTGGGGTCTAGACGCACCTTCACTGCGGCTCGGTAAGGTTGGAGGAGGAAAGCTTTCTCCGCAGCCTTTTCCACAGCTTTAATCACATCCCTATCGCGGGTTATGGGTGTTCCCACAAGCTGGTGAACCAAGGCGCCTAGCGCTATGCCTCCTTCGAAGACGGCTCTCTCCCTGTCGGTGACCGAGGGATCAAAATATTTTTGGGCTTTATCCTTCATGTTCCGCGTGGAAATCACCTTTCCAAATTTTTTATAGGTGTAGGAGCCGCGGGGAGATAACAGCCGCTTAGCCTTTGGAGGAAGCCTTGGAGGTCTTCCCTTTTAGGCCTAATTCTTTTCGAATGTCCCCTAGCGTTATAGCCCGGTGGGCTACAAAGTCATGCTTGTGGATGCTTTCTTCGCTCCGTAGCTTAAAAACCACCATCACACTGTCAGGAAGCTCTCTGAAGGTTTCGGCGAAATGCTTCATCATAAGTCTGATACTGTCCTCAGCGAAGAGGGGGTTTCCTATGGCCTTCATAACCAACTCCGCTTCGTCTTTCCTCTTGAGCAGCCCGTAGCTGGAGGCGCTCATGGATTTCTCCACCACGTCCACCAAACTCAAGGCGTCCATCTCGTAGCCGCTGGGAACCTCCGTGTTGACGATGCCGAGGCTCCGCTGCATGTGGGTGGGCAGAGGGATGTCCTTCAGTATCCAGCGGAAACCCTTGGGGGAGAAGCGATTTCTCACCATCTTCCGTCTTACATTTTCCGCCAAAATCTCCTGGGCGCAGGGGCAGGCGGTTACGCCTTTCACTCCTACTCCCACCCTTCTTTCCAAGGTCACAGAGCCGTCGGGGGCTTTGAAAGCTGTTGCGGAAGCCGTGAGGGTGCAGGGCTCGTAGCTGAGCTTCCCAGTTTTAGGAGTGGTCTTCCCTATGACGGCTTCCCCTCGAGCCTTCACCCGGGCCCTTGAGATGGATTTGTGTCTTCGAAAAAGCTCTAGGGCTATGTTCCCGCAGATATTTTCCAGCTTGTAGGTTCTCCCGGAGAACTTCTCCAAGACCTCTGATATTATCTCGTAGTGGCGGGAGGCGTGGATGCCCTTCTGGTGGGCGGGGAGGTCGACGAAGACGTCAAAGCTGGGTACCACCACCACTGGTTTTTTGTTGTAATAGGCAAAACCCACGGGCATCTTCACCCCCACCACCCCCACCTCTTTCAAGGGGATGGAGAGGGGCGGTGCTTTATCTTGGATTTCCCGTCGGCTCAAAGTCTTGTCAACCCGAATTTCCTCGGCTCCCTTTAAATTAAAGGAAAGCTGCGGACATTATTAGCCTAACAGGGTTAGTTAAATCTTTAGCCGCAGCCTTCCCACTCGAAGATTTCTCCGTCTTGAAGATAGCTTCTCCCCGTCTTCAAGGCTATCTTAGCCTTCTGAAGCTCGCAGCCCAAGTAGGCTGCGTGATCAAGGAGAGAAAGCAAACCTGCCTTCACCGCAGCCCTGTAAATCTGCCAAGGCTCCCTCCCCCGGATGGACGTGTCTGGTTTAGTTGCCCCGGGTTGAAAGTGAAGGGCCACCAGCTCCCCCCTCGTCCGATCCACTCTCAGCTTGAAGCAGCCTTGGGGGTCACGAGCCACCTTCGCCTCCGAGGGAACCCTCAACATGGCAGCGCCCTGTTCCTCTTGGTGGTTGAGGGGTTCCTCTCTCCGCCTTTTCTCCTTCAGCCTGAGCAAGCTGAGCCCTAGGTCTTTTGGAGGAGAGCCTCTCCTCCGGGCTAGGGCCACCATGCGAAGAGCGGTGGAGAGCTCTTGAACAGCGCCCCATGTTTTGTCGCTGGCTTGGGTTGTGAACATGAAGCTTACACCCAGCTCCCAGCCGAGGAGGGCTAGGAGAAAGTTTAACCCTCCGGAATCCGCGTCCACCAGCTCAGTGACGTTGCCGGCTCCGAAGAAGCTGGGAACTCCCGGGTTCCTCCGCCCGAACTCTACGTAAGCCAGCAGGGAATCTAAGAAGCTGAAAGGTGGATGTAAGCCTAGGATAGGGTCGGCGACGACTTTTTTAAACCCTAAAGCCTTCGCCTTCCGCAGGTTAGCCTCCAGTCTCCGAATTCTTTCCCCGTAATGGGGAGCCACGCGGCCTCTCTCATCAGCAGGAGTCACCACCACCGGTAAGTCTCGGGCGAAGGAGGTAGCTTCCCCCATGTTCGTCTCGTTGAGGCTTAGGACCATGGTAGCTCCCGCCTCCACCCCGGCTCTAAGCTCGTCGATGTCGTTGGAGTCGATGCTGACAGGCTTGGCAACGGCTTTCACGGCTGCCTTCACCGCCCTTCGAGCCTCCTCCACCCGGCCGCCTCCCGCCTCCATGCCTACGTCCACGATGTCAGCTCCGCTTTCCACATAATACCGAGCCCAACGCGCAACCGCCTCCTTTGGAAGGGCTGAAGCGTTCACGATTTCAGCCACCAAGAGGGGAGGACCCCCAAGGTAGGTGCCCACTTTTCCCCTCCCTACACCTACGGTGACGCTGCCTTCTCTCCGAGCCAGCCGCCGGGTTTCCATCCGGAGGGAGGCCAACTCCTCCGCAGCCTTCTTAGCCACCGCCTCCTGGGCCAACTCGCAGGCAGGTTGGGAAGTGGATAAGGGGAGTTTTCCCAAACTGTCTAGGATGAGGGGTAAGTCCGCTGCGTGCTTAGGGCCCTTGTAGGTGGGGATGCCTGTAGCCTTCCAGACCGGGGCGGTGTCGCCTTCCATCATTCCCGGGAGCAGTATGATGTCGAAGCCTTCCCAGTTTTTTTCAGCTAGCTTTCGAGCTACATAGCGGGGAGATAAAAGAGCCGCTACCTGCATGGGGAGGGATAGAACTTCAGCCTCAACCTTGCTTCGGCGGACGTACTCCTCCACCGAAGTCTTGGCTAAGGTTCCCGTTACCACCAGAACCTTCAACTTCGGCACCTTCAAGGTCTAGACGACCTAACTAAAAAAGCATGACTGCGGAAAGGTTAACCCAGCTTCTTGCCATAAGTAATAAGAGAGACGGCTTCCTATAAAATAAGGGGCCCCGCTTCTCCGGAAGATGAACCATGTTTGTCCCCTGCGAGCTTGCCGTGAAATCAATCCTGCCGGCCTTCCGCGCCTTGGTGGCGGAGAAACTCGTCGGCGTCTACGGGCTGAAGCAAGGGGAAGCAGCCCGGCTTTTGGGCATCACCCAGTCCGCTGTCAGCCGCTATGTTAAAAACGAAAGAGGCAGCGTTCTTAAATCCAAAATCTCGCGGCTGGAAGAGGTTAATACCTTGATGGAAGAAGTGGCGGAAAAACTCATCGACGGTAAGACAGACCTCCACGAGATAAGCCGCCTATTCTGCCGGGGCTGTCAGAGGGTGAGGACTATGGGGTTGCTGTGCGAAAACTGTAAGAGGTTTAACCCTCAACTTGACGAGAACTGCGACCTCTGCACTTGGCACAAGACTCGTGGGGGCTCAGAGACTGTGGAAGGCTGTTTCCCGCTCTGAAACTTCCAGGCCCTAAACCTGTTACCTTCCTCGTCATGTTTCAGCCGATGCATTTTGGGCTGTAAACAGAATGGAAAATCGACGGGGGAATGCTGGAAAAAGTACTTATGAGTTCCCAGCCATAATTCTGCCGGTGTGAAAAAAATGGGAATCCTGAAGGTAGCTTTGCCCAAAGGTCATCTTTGGAGCGGAGTGAAAAGCCTCCTCGACCGAGCGGGATACGGGTTGCGGGTGGAGAGCGAACGCTCCTACTCAGTGAACTCCAACGACCCCGAGCTTGAACTCCGAATCCACCGGGCTCAGAACATCAGTCCCCTAGTTGAGGAGGGAAAGTACGACCTAGGCATCACAGGACTGGACTGGGTGGTGGAGCACAGGGCGGATGTAGAGGAGCTGGCCGACTTGGAGTTTGGGAGAGTAAACGTGGTCGCTGCTGTGCCCCAACACTACGGCCTTGAAGAGTCTTCCGAGGGGGAGAAAGTGTTCGAAAGATTCGTGGCGAAGCTGCGGAGGGAGGGAAAAGAAAAGATCATCGTTGCCTCCGAATACGAGAACATCACCCGAAGCCTGTGTGAGGAGAAGATGGGCTCCGTCCCATACAAGTTCATCCGCTCCTACGGGGCTACGGAAACCTTCATCGGAGTCGCCGATCTCATCGTTGACTGCACCGAGACAGGGACTACCCTCAGGGACAACGGCTGGCAGATCATCCACAGGCTTTTCACCTCCACCGCCCGGCTGATCGCTAACAGGCAAAGCTTGAAGGACCGGTGGAAAAAGGATAAAATAGAAAGCTTCCTGCAGCTGGTCGCGGGAGCGCGAGATGCGAAGGGGCTGAAGCTCATCAAGCTGAATGTGGCCGCGGAAGCCCTGAAAGACGTGTTAGGCGTCCTCCCCTCCATGAAAAGCCCCACCATCTCCCAGCTGGCCGGAGATGGGAAGCCAGGATTCGCTGTGGAGGTGGCGGTGAAAGAAAACCAAGTGGTGCAACTGATTCCCCTGTTGAAGAAGAAGGGCGCGACGGATATTCTGGAAATAGACATCGATAAAGTCATCCGGTAAGTTGGACTTGCGTCCGTCGAAGATGCGGGGAGCATTCTGGAGGAGAGAAGTATTTTGATCGTAGGAATAGGGGTAGACCTGATAAAAATTCAAAGGATCAAGGAGGCTCTGGACAGGTCGGGTATGCGTTTCTTGGAAAAAGTTTTCACCCCCAAAGAGATAGAGCTGGCTTCCAAGGGCGAGGATAGAGCAGCCTATTTTGCGACCAGGTTCGCCGCTAAGGAAAGCGTACTCAAAGCCTTCTGCACAGGGTGGGCCGGCGTTAAAGGCACAGACATTCACATAGAACCGGGGGCTCGAGGGGAGCCTTTGGTAAAACTTTCAGGCGGACTGGCTGAAATGGCCTCTCAGAGAGGAGTCACCCGAGTTCTCGTAAGCCTCTCTTATGACTCCGAATATGCCATTGCCATGTGCATTCTACTCGGCAGCCGGCCTTAACTGGGAAACTTTGCGGTCAGATTTTCTTTACCTTCTCCGCAATCTCCATGGTGTCGAGGGCTATCATTTTTTCCTCGTCGGTGGGAACTACGAGAACTTTCACCTTCGAATCAGGGCTGCTGATGACCCCCTCAGCCTTAACTGTTTTCACGTTCGCCTCCCCGTCCAGCTTAACTCCTAGGAACTCAAGGTTCTCACAGATCATTCCTCTCATCAAAGGGGAGTTCTCCCCAATGCCAGCTGTGAAAACAAGCACGTCAAGGCCTCCCATAGCCGCCGCGTAGGCGCCTATGTACTTTTTCACCCGGTAGGCGTACATTTCCAAGGCCAGCTTACACCGAGAGTTCCCAGCCTCCGCTCCTTTGATCACTTCCCTCATGTCATTGCTAACACCGGACACCCCCAGAAGGCCGCTTTTCTTGTTCAGAATCTTGTCCAGCTCCTCTACGCTCAGGTTTGCCCTCCTGTGGAGGTAGAAGATGACTCCGGGGTCTATGTCCCCGCACCTAGTTCCCATGATAAGCCCCTCCAAGGGGGTTAAGCCCATGCTGGTGTCTACAGACTTTCCCCCCTGCACAGCGTTTAACGTAACCCCGTTGCCCAGATGGCAGATGATCATCTTCAACCGGTCTGAGGAGCTTCCCAGCATCTCCTCCGCCTTCTTCGACACGTACCGGCAAGAGGTTCCGTGAAACCCGTATTTTCTGACCCCGTACTGGATGTAAAACTCTCGGGGAACCGCGTACATGTAAGCCTTCTCCGGCATGGTCTGATGGAAAGCCGTGTCGAACACAGCTACATGGGGAACTTCAGGAAGCTGCTTTTTAGCCTCCGTGATCCCTGCGAGGTTTGCGGGATTGTGAAGAGGCGCCAGAGGAATGCATTCCCTAATCTTTTCCTGAACCTCCGGAGTGATGAGGGCTGGCTCGGTGAAGGCGGCGCCTCCGTGCACAACCCTATGCCCCACGGCTGCTATTTCTCGAAGGTCTTTGATGACTCCGTGCTCCTCATCCAGCATGGCTTTCATAACCAAAGAGAGGCCTTCGCTGTGATTGGGGATAACTGCTTCTCTTCTAGTCTTTTTCCCTCCTGTTTCATGCTCGATGTAGGAGCCCGGCTCACCTATCTTAGCAACAGTTCCCTTGGCTATTACTTCATCTTTTTCCATGTCCCGAAGCTGATATTTGATGGAGGAGCTTCCGCAGTTAAGGACGAGAACTTTCACCCAATCCACCTCTGCGCTTGCACAACCAGCATGGCTATAGTGCCGGCGATATCCTCAGCCGACGCTCCCCGGGAAAGGTCGCTCACCGGCTTGGCGAACCCTTGGAGAATGGGGCCGTAGGCTTCTGCCTTCGCCAGCCGCTCAGTGAGCTTATAGGCTATGTTTCCTGCGTCCAAGTTGGGGAAGATGAGAACGTTGGCCCTCCCTCCTAACGGGTTGTCCCCCTTGATCTTCTTTCTCGCCACCTCCGGCACCAAGGCAGCGTCAGCTTGAAGCTCTCCGTCGACCAGCAACCTGGGAGCCTTTGTTTTCACGAGGTTAACGGCCTCCACCACTTTATCCACCAGAGGGTGGGTGGCGCTTCCTTTGGTTGAAAACGAAAGCATCGCCACCCGCGGTTCCCAGCCTAACATAGTCCTTGCACTGTTGGCACTGGCAAGGGCGATGTCGGCTAACTCCTCGGGGTTGGGGTCGATGTTCACCGAAGCGTCGGCATAGAGCAGAGCTCCCTTCTCACCGCCCTCGTAGCCAGGGACAACCATCAGAAAGAAGCTTGACGGAGCGCATATCCCCTCCTGCAAGCCGATGATCAGCTTCGCAGCGGCGATAACCTCCCCGGAAGAGTAGGTCGCCCCTGCCACCATGCCCTCCGCGTCTCCCGCTTTCACCATCATGCAGGCGAAGTTGAGGGGCTTTCTGAGGAGCGCCCGGGCCAGCCTATCGGAGGAGCCGCTTGCCTTGCTGTAGAGGGCTATGTACTCCTCCAGTTTAGGCCAAGATTCAGGTTTGGCGAATTCGACTTTCTTTAAGCTGACACCCAGCCTTTGTGCTTTTTCTTCAATTTCTTCTCTGTCTCCCACAAGAAACGGCTTAGCCACGTTTTCCTTCACAGCTATCTCAGCCGCTCGGAGAATTCGTTCATCCTCAGGTTCGGGGAGAACTATTCTTTTGGGGTTGAGAGCAGCCTTTCTTTTAAACTCCTCGATAACCTTGGGCATGCAGGTTTTCGCCTCTTTTAAAACAAGCTTCACTTGACTTTGAAGGTGAGGATGTCCAGTCCGGCGAATTTCTTTATCTCCGCTTTCACATCCATAGGAAGCCTATCCAAGGCTTCCCTGATCTTAGTGGGATTGGATACGTCTATTCCGGTGATCATAGTCATGAAGGTGGGGCCTTCCTTGAATTTCACAAGGCCGTAGGCGTAGGGGGCGTAGTCTTGAAATTCCATGGGAGTCGGTATGGCGCTGCTGGCGAAGATTATAAGCTTCCCCTCTCCACTAAACTCCGTCCAATCCAGTTCACGGCTTGAGCATTTTTGACAGATGGGATAAGGTGGAAAGATGTACACGCCGCATTTTTTGCATTTGAAGCCCATGATTTTCCCTTCGGCCAGAAAGTCGAAAAACTTCTTCATCACCGTCATCAAAATTCACCTCCTCCTCAACACTGTAACCGTCGCTTCAACTCCTATTCCACAGGCATGCCAGAGGGCGGTTTCAGGCTCAGGCTTGATCTGCCTCTCTCCAGCTTGACCTCTCATCTGTTTTACGATCTCGTACAAATCCGCGCCGCATGTTGCAGCGTAGGCGTTACCGAAGCCCAAGTGGCCTCCGTTGGTATTCATAGGTCTCTCACCGTTAAAGGATATCCTCTGGTCGCGGAAGGCCTTCCACGCTTGCCCTCTCTCAAAATAGCCAACTCCCTCAGGGAAGACGAAATACTCGCTCACCGAGCAGTCTCCGACCTGCAGGTAATCGATGTCCTTCGGCTCCACCCCTGCCATCTGGTAGGCGTTTCGGGCAGCTATCATCTCCACAGGCCACTCGTAGGGGTCTTTCTCGTAGAACGGATAGGGGTCGGTGCACCAGCCGAAGCCCAGAATATCCACCGGTGTGTCGGTGTATTTCTTCGCCTTCTCAGGTGTTGTGACGATGTAAGCCGAGGCGCCGTCGGCGATGGGGGGAATGCAGCAAGCTCTCAGAGGATATGCCAGATAAGGGTTAAACTTGGATTTGTACCATTCTTTCACATCCTTGAAGCCCCGCCTAGCCGCTTGGTCCTTCAGCTCAGTTTGATGGTATGCCTTAGGGTTTCTGGAACTCGCCCTGCGAGCGTTAACGGCAATGCCGAAGAGGGCGTCTTCCACATCATCCATGGACAGCCCGTATTTCTTGGCGTAGGCGATAATCGGAATAGCCTCGAACATGGCGCTTACATCATAGGCGTGGGTCCAGTAATATTCTTGGTCCCCTCCCCACTCAGTCCACTCTAACACTTTACCTAGGTCTGCGGGCTTTCGGACAGTGGGGTTGAACGTGGGTGTGCTGCTCAAAATCTCGCAGGCAACAATCAAGACGGTATCATAGACTCCTGAAGCAATGGCCATGGCCGCCAATCCTGCTCCCGTGTTGGTGGTTGCGCAGCCTGTTGCGAAATGCAAAGCCGGCTTATACTTCATGCCGATCCAGTTGGCAACGCGGAAGGGTGAATGCGCATGAGTAGTGTTGGGGAGGTAGTGGCCGAAGAAGAAGGCGTCTATTTCCTTAGGGTCGATTCCAGCATCATCGTAGGCTTCGAAGGCAGCTTCGGAGACTAGGTCTTGGAAGCTTTTGTCTTTGAGCTCCGAGGTCTCCAGCACGCTTCCAAAACGCGTCACGCCAACCCCGATGATGGAGGCCTTACTTTTTAAAACACCCATCTTTCTTCACCTTTCCAGTATTCGTATCTTTTTCCTTTCATATTATTGTTTCTCCGCCAGTTTCTTCTCAATGTAGCTTACAGCCTCTCCTATTGTCTTGTTTTTCCGCGCCTCGACAAACGGTATGGTGATGTTAAACTCGTATTCCAGAAGAGCTATCAACTCGATGATGTTCACAGACTTCGCGTGAAGGTCTTCGACGAAGCGAAGGTTGTCAGCTAGTTCCTCAGGGTTTTTTCCGAAAACATCGGCGATTATTTCTTTAACTTTCTTTTCCACAGACATCCTTCATCCCTCTACACTACCCTGCTTTGCGGTTTTAAATGTTTCCCAAAAACCCATCCTCATCTTCAGCTAAAGCTTCAAATGGAAAATGTTCAGCCCACAAACTACGCAGTTTTCATTCGCAGGTTAAACTTTATTATTCCCTCGGAATCTTTCTTTAAGAAATGTTGAGAAGGAGAGTGGTGCTATGATGCAGACAACGGAGGAAAACCTGAAAAACGCCTTCGCAGGAGAATGTCAGGCTCGAGTGAGGTATCTTATCTTTGCCGATGTGGCCAGACGAGAGGGTTTCCCCAACGTGGCTAGGCTGTTCACCGCCATCTCAGAAGCGGAGCAGATACATGCCAATCACCACTACCGGCTGCTGGGCGGCCTCAACGGAGGCTTCACCACAGTGGCCAAGGGAACCTTCGGCCCGGGAGAGACGAGCAAAAATCTGAGCCTCTGCATAATGGGCGAAACCTACGAGATTGAGGAAATGTACCCTGCCTTCAGAGCTGTGGCTGAATTGCAGGGAGAGAGAGCAGCCTTCACCAGCTTCGACTGGGCGTATCAAACGGAAAAAGTTCACGCTGAACTTTACAAAAAGGCGAAAAAAGCCGTGGACGCTGGGAAAGATGTGGAGTTAGGGACCATTCAAATATGCCAAGTCTGCGGATACACACTGGAGGGGGAAGCCCCTGACAAGTGTCCCGTGTGCAGGGCCGGCCGAGAGGCGTTTAAAGCCTTTCAATAACTCTCCCGCAAGTTTTCTCCGCCGAAACATCTCAGCCTTTGATTTTCTTTGCTATTTCCGCAACCCTTCGACCTAGAGTTTTAGCTATTTCTAGATCGTTCTCGGTGGGAGGCCTGTCCGCCATGGGGCCTGAAACCGAAGAGGCCCCGTAGGGGCTTCCTCCTCCTGTCTCGAGGGAGAAGAGCCGCTGTTCGGAGTAGGGAACACCAACGATAATCATACCTAGATGGAAGAGAGGCATCATGGAGGTGATTATGGTTGTCTCTTGGCCTCCGTGAAGGGTACTGGTGCTGGTGAACACTCCGGCTACCTTGTTTTCCAAGGCTCCCTTCTCCCAGAGGCTGCCGGTGCGGTCGATGAACTGCTTCATCTGGGCGCTCATGTTACCATATCTGGTGGGGGTTCCGAAGACTATGCCGTCGGCTTCCGCTAAATCTTCCGGCTGGGCTGTGGGAATGCTGGAGAGTTCCTCTTTCACTTTTTTAAGCCTTTCATTGGCTTCGATCACTTCTTTGGGGATGAGTTCAGGTACCTGTTTCAGCGAAACTTCAACGCCCTCGACGCTTCCAGCCCCCTGGGCTACCGCCTTAGCAAGCTTAGCCACGTTTCCGTACATGCTGTAGAAAACAACCAAAACCTTAACAGAATTAGCCATTTCTTTCACCACATTTATAATTATATATCTTTGTTTATTTAGTTTGCTGGTTACTAGTTTTTTAACCATTTTTCTCAGATCGCTCCTTTTTCGAGAGGACTAGAAGTTTCTGTTTCAGTCTATCCAAGTCTCCCAGCAAGTCCGGGGGAATGGGCGTCCTCCCAACCCCGTACTCGTCAAGGTAGAGAATTCGGTCCCCCACTTTCCCGAAATTGGTAGGTTTCAAATCCAGAAAGTAGCCTTTACTCTGAGCTTCAACAATGATGGTGAGGGCGCCTTCCACCTCCTTCAGCGAACGAAAAGAAACAGGCTGAGCATATTCATGAAAACTGGCCACAGCGAGCTGAGGTTTTCCATTCCATTCCACTGCCCCTAAAATGGTGCCGAAGTACTCCGGGAAAAAGGAGAACTTCTCCCTTATCCTTTTAAGATAGTGGTGACGGGCTTTAGCAGCTTTGACACTCTGCTCTCCCCATTTTTTAACCTTGAACACTGAGTCGTCTACCCTGTAGACGTCGGTGTGCAAGCCTTTGAGAAGGCTTTTTCTGCTCACGGCTTCAGGTTTGCCCTTTACGCAGTTTAACAAGGGATCAACCGTCTTTGGTGAGTGAACTCTCCGTCTTCCCTAGGTAGATATTCCCGCGGAATATAAAGAGTTAAATCTGAGCAACCCTATCTAGGAAAATGTTTCCTCAAATAGTTTAAAGAAGCCAAGAAGTGAAGCTTGAAGTTCAGGGGACAGAAAAGTTGAAGCCCAAAGTCAAAGCCTTAACCCAAGAGGAAATTGAAACCTACTCTCGGCAGATAGTGCTCAAGGACATAGGCTATGAGGGACAGTTAAAGCTGAGGAACGCCAAAGTCTGCATCATCGGCCAAGGCGGCTTAGGCAATCTGGCCTCCATGCAGATGGCCAGCATGGGAGTCGGATACCTCCGCATTGTAGACAGGGATGTGGTGGAGCGGTCGAATTTGCATCGGCAGCCTCTCTACACGGTGGAGGACTTGAACTATCCTAAAGTCGAAGCGGCTGCCAAGAGGCTGAGCCGGCTGAACCCTGACACGGAAATAGAAGCTTTACCTCTCTCTGTAAACGATGATACAGCGGAGAAGCTGGTTGAGGGAGTAGATGTGGTGGTGGACGGCTTGGATTCTATCGAAGCTAGGTACGCTGTGAACAGAGCCTGTGTGAAGCTGGGGGTTCCCTATGTTTTCGGGGCGGTGTCAGAAGTTTTCGGAAACCTTTCCACCATCATCCCCAGAGAAACGCCTTGTCTCCAGTGTTTCTACCCGGACTTCAAAGACTACATGCTTCCCGCCTGCGCCGTGGTGGGGGTTCACCCTTCCATCATAGCCGTGATCACAAGTCTTCAAGTTTCTGAGGCAGTTCGAATCATAAAGGGGGACTCCCCCCTTCTAGCGGGGGCTCTTTTATACTGTGACCTCCGTAACCTCTCCTTCGATAAGGTGAAACTGGCCCCCCAGCCCAACTGTCCCACCTGCGGGGTGAAAGCTTCCCAAATCCGCCCCCGTGAGCAACGGGAGCCTGTGGAGGAACTCTGCGGAAGAAGTGGTAAGAGGACCTTCGTGGTCACTCCCCGAAAGGAGCTAGACCTAGACTGGAAGGCTGTGGATAGAGCTCTCAGAAAATTGAAGGCTAAGGTTAAGGTTAAAGCCAAACTTGGGGTAACCTACACTCTCAGCAAGGTTTCAGTGAACCTTCTTAAGAGCGGAATCATGATCCTCAATGGAATTAACACAAAAGAGGAAGCTCTCTCCATCTACCAGAAGCTTCTGGTGGACCAGTTGAACATCAACCACAGAGAGCTCTGGTAATCCTATTTCAATTTTCTTTCAGGCTTTTAAACCGTAAACAGCCTTGCCTATTTCTACGAAAAGCTCAGGTTTTGAGGCTCCGAAGAAATTCTGCTTCAGCCACGCTACCCTAACCCCTTGCTCTGAGAGGTAGATGTTTAAGCCTTTTTTCTCCATCTTCAAACTCAGCCTCCCAGCCAAGGCTTTCACAGCCTTCACAGTGCCGGCGTCAAACTTCACCATGTCCCTTCGGTCGCTGTACATTCCGAGGATGAGGGGGTTGAAAGCGAAGAGCCTGTTCACTTTGAAGGTTCCCTCCCCAAATTCCGGGAAACCAAGCTGGATGCCAGCCTCAGTGATACCTTCTCTTTTCTTTTTTTCCACGTATTCCACAGCTTTCCTAAATGCTTCAGCCACTTCGTGTCACCTTTCAAAATCAAAATTTTTATATCACAATCGCCTATTAAACCCGCGCTTTATCGGTGAGATAAAAGGCAGGAAATACCTAAAAACTCGGAGAAGCGGCAGCCGCTGCACTTGGCACGTCTCTTCCGGGGGCGGGCGTTCATGGTTGTAATGTCTGGCGCTAAGGCTCTTGTGGAGTCGTTGAGAAGGGAAAAAGTAGAGGTGATCTTCGGCCTCCCAGGCGGAGCCATCATCCCGGTTTACGATGAGCTTATCGACTCAGGGATCCGGCATGTGCTGGTCCGCCATGAACAGTGCGCTGCCCATATGGCCGACGGCTACGCCCGGGCCAGCGGCAGGGTAGGCGTATGCATGGCCACCTCAGGGCCGGGAGCCACTAACTTGGTCACAGGCTTGGCCACGGCTCAGATGGACTCTTCACCTCTCGTGGCCATCACCGGCCAGGTTCCAACTCAAATGATAGGCCGGGACGCCTTTCAGGAAGCGGACATTGTGGGGGTGACGGCTTCTATCACCAAGCATAATCTCCAACTGAGGGATGCGGAGGAGATTCCCTACGCGGTGAAGGCTGCCTTCGAGATAGCCAATTCAGGTAGGAAGGGCGTTGTTCTCCTCGACCTCCCGAAAGACGTTCAGATGACGGAAAAAGACATGGTCTTTCCGGAGAAGGTGGAGTTTGCCAGAGAGCCTCTCCTTGAACTTCCCCCCTTAGAGAATTTGAAGAAGGCTGCCCGGCTTCTGGAGAAGGCGGAGAGGCCGCTGATACTGGCTGGAGGTGGGGTGGTGGGCTCAGGGGCGCTGGAGGAGTTTCGAACCTTGGTGGAGCGGTTGAAGGCGCCGGTGGCCACGGCTCTCATGGCCAAGGGCTGCATTCCAGAAAATCACCCCCTTTCTCTAGGTTTGATGGGGATGCATGGGATGCCTTATACCAACAGGCTTCTCTTCGAAGCGGATGTCATTCTGGCAGTGGGCTTCCGATTCTCAGACCGCACCATCGCCCCGGGAAAGACTCTGCCCAAGGAAACCAAGGTAATCCATATTGACATAGACATTTCGGAGATAGGGAAAAATGTGGAGGTAGACATTCCCCTTCAAGGAGATGCTAAAAAGTGTTTGAAAGCTATACTAAACCTGATGGAGGGTCCCCTTCAAGAAAGTCGAACCTCCGCCTGGCTGAGACATGTGGAGGAGCTTAAGCGAAGCTTCAAACCTCGGGAAAGCCCTGAAACCCCCGGCTACCTCAAACCTCCCCGGTTGATGAAGGAGCTGAGGGACATCCTTCCCCCCAATGCTATCGCCACCACCGAAGTAGGCCAGAACCAAATGTGGGCGGCTATCTATTTTAAAACCTACCATCCCAGAACCTTCATCAGCTCCGGAGGCCTAGGAGCCATGGGCTTCGGCTTCCCCGCTGCCTTGGGCGCCAAAGTAGCCAAGCCTGAGGTGCCTGTGGTGGACATTGCGGGGGATGGAAGTTTCTTGATGAACGAGCAGGAGCTAGCCACTTCGGTGAAGGAGGGGATCCCCGTCACGGTGATCATCATCGACAACAGGATGCTGGGGATGGTAGCCCAGTGGCAGCGGGCTCTCTACCAGCGACGCTACTCTCAAGTGGAGCTGGGGAACACCCCCGACTTCGTCAAGTTGGCGGAAGCCTACGGAGCCTTCGGCTTGCGGGTCGGCTCCTATGAGGAGTTTCGGAGAGCTGTCAGGGAAGCTCTCAAGAGCGACGTGACCACCGTTATCGACGTTCCTGTTTCCCCGGAGGAAAACGTCTCCCCCATCTCCATACCCGGGGCTCCGGAAGGCTGAGGGCCGGAAAACTCGCCCCGTGGGGCTGTACTTTTCAGTCCTAAGCTGCCCTTATGGCTTAGCGGGGTGGGAGCAGACGTTGTCTTGGGAAACGCAAATATCGCATTTGAAGTCCAGCGAGCCTATGTCCGTCATGTGCAGCTGGCAGAATTCGCGGCTCGACCGGATGAGGACGCAGGCTTCACAGAGGTTGAGGATGGCCTCCACGGAGGGCACTTTCCCTCCAGCGACGAAGTTGGCTATTTCCTTGACCTTCTTCCCCACTTCCTGGATTTTTTCAACCCTCACCCGGTAGCCTTTCTTGTCCTCATGCCCCCGCTTTTGGGATAGATACCAGCTGATGGCAGCCTGGGTTATACCCAGCTTCTCCGCGGCTTGGGTTTGAGTGAAGTTGTGGGTTTCGATGAGCTCCTTGGCTATCATAGCCCTCATGACGGGCAGCACGTGTTTGACCACCAGTTCGCAGGGGGGATGCATGAGAAACCGCCATATCTAGCCTTGAATGACTCAATGAATTTAATCGCCAAAGAAATATATAAAGAGGGGGCTTCCTTCAACGCTATCCAGCGTTAGGAGGCGTTTTCTCCGCAGAGGCGGAGGATCCTCTGCCAGTTTTCGTCGACGATTCGCTGGATCTCCTCCAACAGTGGCTTGTTTTCAGGTTTGAAAAGATGCCTAAACCGGCCTTGCGCCTTTAGGTATTCACTGACCGGTATGGGCTTGGGCACTGGGAGGTTGAGCTTGTATTTTCCTTTCTCCACTTCGTAGATGGGGAAATACCTGCTCTGAACAGCCAGCCGAGCCACCGTCACGCTCTGCGCCATGTCGCTGCGCCATCCCCGTGGGCAGGGAGCGAAGACGTGGATGACCGCAGGGCCCTCTACTTCTAGGGCTTTCCTCACCTTGGTCATGTAGTCGTTCCAATAGGCCACGGAGGCTGTGGCTGCGTACTCGATTCCATGAGCCACGCAGATGCCTATGAGGTCCTTCTTCAGCTGAAGCTTCCCCGGGATGACGGAGCCCACCGGCGTGGTGGTCGTCCAAGCGGCTTTGGGTGTGGCTCCCGACCGCTGGATCCCCGTGTTCATGTAGGCTTCGTTGTCGTAGCAGATGTAGACAAAGTCGTGGCCTCTCTCCAAGGCTCCGGAGAGCGCCTGCAGTCCGATGTCGAAGGTTCCCCCGTCGCCTGAGAAGGCGATGATGTCGGCTTTTTTGGCTTTTCCTTTTTTCTCCAACACCTTCAAGGCTGCTTCGATGCCGCTGGCCACTGCCGCTGTGTTCTCGAAAGCGGTATGAAGCCATGGAATCCTCCAAGAAGTGTAGGGGTAGATGGTGGTAGCCACCTCCAAGCAGCCTGTGGACTCGGTGACGATGGTGGGGCCTCGGGCGGCTTTAAGGGCCATCCTAGCGGCCATGGAGGCTCCGCAGCCAGCGCATAGGCGGTGGCCTGGAGCCAGCGGCTCTTCTTCAGGCAGCTCCTTCAGCTTGACCATTATTCCCTCACCCCCACGAAGGCGGTGGGCAGTTCTGTGATTTCCGTTTCAGCCGTCTGCAGTGCCTTCTTTAAAACTTGCTCCAGGTCTGAAGGTGTGATATCCCGGCCTCCTAGGCCGTAAACGATGCCCCAGACCCTAGGCCTCTGCTTCGCGGCGTAGAAAACAGCCTTAACGTCGCTGCATAGGGGAGCTGAGGGGGCTCCGAAGCTCAGCGCCCTGTCCAGTACGGCGATGACCTTCAGGTGGCTGGCTTTTTTCAGCAGGTCCTCCGCGGGGAAGGGCCGGTAGAGGCGGAGCTTTATGGCTCCTACTTTTTTCCCTTCCGCCCGCATCTTATCCACGACCACCCGGGCTGTTCCCGCGGTGCTCCCTGAGCACAGAACCGCGACTTCCGCATCTTCCAAAGCATGGGTGTGGAGGGCAGCATAGGCTCTCCCAGCAAGTTCGCCGAATTCTTTCCCCACCTTCTCCACTTTGGTGGGGACGCGTTTCATGGCTTCCTCCTGCTGGACTTTAAACTCGAAATAGTAGTCGGGAAGGCAAAGGGGACCCACGGTGGAGGGTTTTTCAGGGTCCAGTTTGAAGGCGACTTCCCTTTCCGGCAGAAAACTTCTCACCTCCTCATCCCCCAAGGTTTCCACTCCTTCCATGCAGTGGGAGACGATGAAGCCGTCTAGGTTGACGGTGATGGGCAGGAGGATTTCAGGGTCTTCGGCTATCTTGAAAGCTTGAATCACCGAGTCATAGGCCTCTTGAGCGTTTTCGGTGTAGACTTGTATCCACCCGCAATCCCGGGAGCCCATCATGTCCGAGTGGTCACCGTGGATGTTGATGGGCGCGGAAAGCGCCCTGTTGGCTACCCCCATGACAATGGGGCATCTGAGGCCTGAGGCTGCGTACATCATCTCATGCATCAGGGCTAACCCTTGGCTGGCTGTGGCGGTGAAGACCCTAGCCCCCGTAAGGCTGGCTCCTATGCAGGCGGACATGGCTGAGTGCTCAGATTCCACGCAGATGTACTCCGTGTCCACCTCTCCGTCGGCCACATATTCGCTGAATCTTTCCACGATGACGGTTTGAGGGGTTATGGGGTAAGCGGCCAACACATCCACGTCGCACTGCTTGGCAGCGTAGGCCACGGCCTCGTCGCCGGTTAAACCTAGGATTTTCCTCACCGGGCTTCCTCCTCCATTCTGATGGCCTTTACAGGACATTCGGTGGCGCAGATTCCGCAGCCCTTACAGTAATCGTAGTCGATTTCCACAAACTTGTCCCTCCGGATGATGGCGGGTTCCGGGCAGTAAATCCAGCAGATCAGACAGTTGGTGCACTTTTCAGTGTCCACCACCGGTTTGAAAGTCCGCCATTCTCCCGTCTTATATTCTACGGAGGAGCCGGGTTCAGGTATGATGGCGGCTGCGTGCAAGGTTTTCCACCCCGGTTTTTCTGTTTTGCCGGGTTTCCGTTTTTCACCCATCCGCCCTCACTTCCTCGTAGGCTCTTCGAATGGCGGCGATGTTGCTTTCCGCGATTTTTCCGGAAAACCGCTCCCGAACAACCTGGACCACCGAATCTAAGGACACTAAGTCCGCTGCTTTAACCAAAGCTCCCAGCATGGCTGTATTGAAGATAGGCCTGCCGAGGGTGTCCAAGGCTATTCTAGTGGCGTTGACCGTGAACATCTTGACGTCCCCCCGGCCGATCTGCTTCCTGAGCTCTTGAGGGGTCACGTCCGTGTTGACAACTAAACAGCCGCCTCCCTTCAACCCTTCGGCTACGTCGATTCCTCCCATGAGGGTGGGGTCGAGGACCACGGCTACATCGGGTTCGTAGACTTGACTGTGAACGTGAATGGGTTTCTCACTGATGCGGGTGAAACCCAGAACGGGGGCGCCGGTGCGTTCAGGGCCGAACTCTGGGAAGGCTTGAACGTATTTGCCCTCCCGGAGGGCGGCGTAGGCAAGGAGCTGGCTCACTGTCACCACGCCTTGCCCGCCTCTTCCATGCCACCGAATTTCCTTCATCTCAGGTTTCCCACCGAAACCTTTCAGCTATTTAACTCGCCACCCTATATATAGGTTAAAACTTGAACGCCTGCGAGAAAACTGTTTTCTACGCTTAAGATGTCAAATGGAGGTGAAGGCAGAAGCTTTAATAAAGTTAGCAGTTAACAAAAGAAACAACTGGAAACCTGCCCCCAAAGTAGGCCGGAAGCCTTTAAGCTTATATAACCAGAAGCCTTGCAAACATAGGCTGGGTTCAACCATGAGGGGAGGCAACTACCGCATAGGCAGAAGCATGCCCTACGTGAAGAAGGAGTACATAGGCGGAGCTCCGCCTCCGAAAATCACCAAGTTCACCATGGGAGACACTAAGGGCAGCTTCACCCACCGGCTTCAGCTTCTCTCCCAGAGGAGGGTTCAGATAAGACACAACGCCATCGAGGCGGCAAGGGTGGCTGCCAACAAGGTTCTCTTAGACAGGCTGGGGGAAACCGGCTACCGCCTCCGAGTCCGAGTCTACCCCCACGTGGTCTTGAGGGAGAATAAGATGATGGCCTTCGCAGGAGCGGATAGGCTTCAGGAGGGAATGCGGAGGTCCTTCGGGAAACCCGCTGGGCTGGCGGCTAGAGTGGAAATAGGGCAGCCTCTGCTGGAAGTGGAAGTAAACGAAGAAGGCGTTGAAGCCGCCAAAGAGGCCCTTCGCGTAGGGGCCAGTAAGTTTCCCACTCCCTGCACTGTGGAGATAACCTCAGCTTCCCCTCAGCAGCCTTCTCGTTGAGGAGCGCGCTCAAGGGGAGTCCGTCTTTCGGCTGAAGTGAAGCGGGAGTAATCGGTTAGAGTTTTGAATGCTGGTTGCCATGAGCTTTAGGATTACGGCTGAGGAAGCTGTGAAAATTATCCTGCAAAAGGGAGCTCAAAGGGTGCTCCTTCAGCTACCCGACGGCCTTAAGCCCCACGGGTTTAAACTGGCTGAGGAAATCACCCGGAGGACAGGGGCGTTGGTTTATGTTTCCGCCGACCCCTGCTATGGAGCCTGCGACACCGCTTGGGAGGAGGCGGAGAGGTTGAAGATAGACCTCCTGATCCACTACGGCCACAGCCCCATGCCCACGGAGGGGGGAGTGGAAACGGTGTATCTGGCGGTGGAGGGGGAAGCCGACTTGGAGGCGTTGGTGGAGAAGGCTCTCCCCTTGGTGGAGGGCTACAGGAAGCTGGGTTTAACGGCTGCCGTTCAGCATGTTCAAGCCTTGGGAAGACTGAAAGAAATTCTCGCCGCCCGAGGAATAGGCGCCGAAATAGGCCCTGCAGCCGGCCGAGTAGCCTACGGTGGACAGATTTTGGGCTGCGACTACACCACGGCTCAGAAGATCCGGTCTGCGGTGGATGCTTTTCTCTACTTGGGAGGAGGCCTCTTCCATCCCTTGGGGATTTTCATCTCCACCGGGAAGCCTGTGGTGGTGTTAGACCCCTACCTAGACCGGGTGATGGAGGTTTCGAAGATGGGGGCGAAGCTCATGAAGCAAAGGCAGGCAGCTGTCGCCAAGCTTCTGGAGGCGGAGAAACTGGGGATACTGGTAGGGCTCAAGCCCGGGCAGCGAAACGTCCCGCAAGCCGAAGCCTTGAAGGAGAAACTGGAAAAGCTGGGGAAAAAGGCGGTTCTCCTCTGCGTGAGGGAAGTCACCCCCGAAGTTTTAGACAACTTCCCAGATGTGGAGGCCTTTGTGAACACCGCTTGCCCTCGAATAGGGTTCGACGACGGCTTCCGCTTCAGAAAACCTCTGGTCACACCGGAGGAAGTCTCCAAACTGCTGAGAAACCATGGAGAAGCCTAGGTTCTTGGTGAAAAGGAAGCAGCTGGAACGTTTCCTTTCCCAAGTTAAGCCCCACCCAGCCCCCAAACTTTCCCTGGAGCAATATACCACACCGGCTCCCTTGGCGGCTGCTCTGCTCTACACGGCAGCATACACCTTCGACGACATCGTCGGCAAAACCGTCTGCGACCTAGGCTGCGGAAGCGGAATTCTCTCCCTCGGGGCAGCCTACCTGGGGGCGGAAACCGTGGTAGCCGTGGATGTGGACAAGGCGGCGGTGGAGGCGGCGAAGGAAAACGCGGAAAGATTCGGCTTGGAGGTTGAATGGGTGGTGGGCTCCATAGAGCTCTTGAGGGGGGCTTTTCACACAGCCTTGCAGAATCCCCCCTTCGGGGTGTGGCGGAGGGGGGCTGATGTAGGTTTTCTGAGGAAAGCTTTATCCCTAGCCTCCACGGTCTATAGCATACATAAAAGCAGTGAAAAGGCTAGGAGCTACTTGGATAGGGTGGCGAGAAGCCTAGGCGGCCGGGTTACCGCGGTTTTTGAGTCGAAGCTGACCATACCGCGTCAATTCGGCTTCCACAGAAAACCTGAATACGAGGTTAAGGTTAACGTTTACAGAATCGTGAGGGATGAAGGACGGCAGCCTACCTGAAAAGGTCTGGAAAATTTGTAACTCCCGGCGACAAGATCGGGTCCATCGAAGAATTCAAGCCTGGGAGAGGCACCTACGAGCATCGAGGAGCCATCTACTCTCAGATCACAGGGCACATCATGGTGGATAGGGATAAAAGGGAGGTCAATGTCTTCCAGAGAACTCGAACTCCGCCGGTGCCCAGAAAAGGCAACATCGTGGTGGGAGAGGTTCAACAAGTCCAAGACAAGATGGCGACCCTCCGCCTGTTTAAGGTGGGTAGAAGCGAGCTTAAGAAGCCCTTCACCGCCATCGTCCACGTGTCCCTAGCAACCCAAGGCTTTCTGAGGTCGATCTACGACGCCTTCAAGCCGGGGGACTTAGTGCGCGCTCAGGTGGTGGGGGATGAAAACCAGCCTTTCCAGTTGACCACGGTGGGAAGAGAGTTGGGGGTCATTCAGGCTTCCTGCAGCCGATGTGGAAAGCCTTTGCTCCTCAACCGAAAACAGCTGATCTGCCCGCAGTGTAGGGCTGTGGAGAAGAGAAAAATAAGTGAAAAATACGGGGAGCTTTAGCTCAGGCGAAACAGCCATGAACGTGCTTATCTCTAAAAAAGGAAAGAACGAGTTGGAGTTTGAGCTTCAAGGAGAAACCCACACTCTGCTCAACCTGCTTCAGAAAACCCTCCTCAAAAATAAACGCGTCGAGTTCGCAGGGTATAGGATCCCCCACCGACTTGTGGACGCAGCTGTTTTCTACCTCAAAACCACCGGAAACCTAGAGCCGGTGGAAGCCTTGTCGGAGGCTGCTGAGGAAATCAAAAACGAAGCTGAAGAGTTTAGGAGAAAAATGGCGAAGGCCTTGGACGCCTTTGAACGGGGAAAAAGCTGAGGTTTCACCCCATTTCTTCGAGGACTTCCCGCGTGGACATCACCGAGGCTTTATAGAATTTTTTCAGATACTCCAACCCCGATCTATGGTCTTCTTCACTGAAGGCCTCCACCCCATCTTCTGGTATTATTATCTTGTAGCCTCGGAACATGGCGTCGGCGGCTGTGTGTTTCACGCAGCAGTTGGTATGCAACCCCGTCAGGATGACTCTGTCCACCTTCAGCTCCCTCAGCAAAATGTCCAAGTCGGTTTCGAAGAAGCCGCTGTACCTTCTCTTTTCGATGACGAAATCTCCCTTTTGCGGTTTGAGCTCGTCGATGACCTCCGCTCCCTTGGTTCCCTTGACAGCGTGAGCGCCCCACACGTCGAACTCCGCGTCCACAGCAGGGAGGTGGGCGTCGTTGGCGTAGATGACTTTGACGCCTTTTTTCCTCGCAGCCCTTATCAGTTTCCTGATCTGCGGGATGATCCTCTGAGCCCGTGGGCATTTCAGAGCGCCCTTGACGAAGTCGTTCAACATGTCGATGACTATTAATGCTGCTTTGGCCAACCTGTTTCATCCTCCTATGTTGGAGTACAGTATCGACAACATGCCTGATTTATTTTTCCCTTCAGCCGAAGCCTTTCCAGCCATGTGGGCTTGGGCTGTGTTTATGTAGGTGGAGAAACAATCAGGATTTAATCCCTAGGAGAAGCTGGGTTGAAAGATGGTGGAAAGACTTTCAGCGAGTAAAGCGGTCATCACCATCAGCGGCCTTCACGGAACGGGAAAGAGCACCTACGCCGAAGCTTTATCCAAAGACCTTGGGCTGAGGCACGTCTCAGCCGGAAGACTGTTTCGGCGGCTGGCTGAAGAGAAGGGGCTGAGCCTTCGAGACTTGACCTTCCAAGCTGTGAAGAGCAGGAAGATCGACAGCCTTGTGGATGCGGAGATCAAGAAGGAGGCTGAAAAAGGGGGGGTCGTCGTCGACGGTCTTCTTTCAGCTTGGATGGCTGGGGAAAACGCTTGGGTTAAGGTCTACCTCTACGCTTCCGACGAAGCGAGGTTCAAACGTATCGCTCGAAGGGATGGAGAAACCGTGGAGCAAGCTAGAAAATCAACCTTAGAGAGAGAGCGTGTTGAAAGGGCGCGCTACAAGAAGTTTTACGGCATAGACCTTGAAGACCTAACCGTCTACGACATTGTTTTGAACACGGAGCTTTTCCCCCTCAAGTCCAGCCTTAAATTATTAAGCAGCATAATAAAGGAGTACTTGAAATTCAAGTTGAAGGAGGCGGATGGCATTGTCTCTGCTGGAAGTAGGAAGAGTATGCATCAAAAAAACCGGAAGAGAAGCGGGAAAACAATGCGTGGTAGTGGACATCATCGACAAAAACTTCGTCCTCGTAACAGGACCTAAAGACCTAACAGGCGTTCGCAGAAGAAGAGCCAACATCGACCACTTAGAGCCAACGGAGCAGAAGATCCCCCTGAAAAGAGGGGCTGACGACGAAACCGTCATGAAGCTTTTGAAGAAAACCGTGGAAGAAGCAGCTCCCAAAAAGAGAAAGAAGCCCTCCAGAAAAAAGGCGAAGGCTGAAGCCCCGCCGGCCGTGGAGGCGCCTGAAGAGGCGAAGGCGGGATGAAGCGAACCCCCCTACCTTGGGAGCCTTCTAGGGAGCTCAAAGTCAAGGATGAAGCGACAACCGACAAAAAATACGGAAAACCCCCGGAAAAGAGGGAGCTGACGGAGCATCTGCGCTTCGGCTACGTCAACCTTGACAAGCCGCCTGGGCCCTCAAGCCATGAGGTAACAGCATGGGTGAAGAGGGTTTTGGGCGTAAAGCACGCCGGCCACGGCGGGACCCTTGAGGCGGATGCCGCCGGGGAAATCCCGGTGTCACAGGCGTGCTTCCCATCGCCTTGGAGGAGGCTACCAAAACTCTCCAAGCCGTCTTGGCTGGGGGAAAGGAATACGTCGGCGTCATGAAGCTTCACGGCGAAGTGGTCTATGAGGACGTCATCAGAGCTTTTAAGGAGTTTCTAGGGGAAATCTTCCAGAAGCCCCCCCTCAAGGCCTCGGTTAAGCGAAGAGTCCGGGTTCGAACCGTCTACTACGCCCAAGTCCTTGAAGCGGAGGGAAGAACTTTCCTTTTCCAGCTGGGATGCCAAGCTGGAACCTACGTCAGAAAGATCGTCCACGACCTCGGGGAGGTCCTAGGCTGCGGCGCCCACATGGTGGAACTGCGGAGAATCCGGGCAGGCCCCTACACAGAGGGAGCAACCCTCACCAAGCTTCAAGACCTAGCCGACGCCTACGCGGCTTGGAAGGAAGAAGGGGACGAGAGACTCCTCAGGGAGGTCATCCAGCCTGTGGAAAGCTCAGTGGCCCTACTTCCCAAGGTCTACGTGAAAGACTCGGCGGTGGAGGCCCTCTGCCACGGAGCCCACCTGGCGGTGCCCGGGGTCTCCAAGCTGGACTCGGGCATTACCCCCCAAAGCCTCACCGCCATCCTCACCCTCAAAGGGGAGCTGGTGGCCTTGGGCAGAGCCCAGCTTTCCACCGACCAAATAATGGAAAGCAGCCGGGGGATAGCCTTCAAGACGGAGAGGGTCATCATGCCGCCGGGAACCTACCCCAAGGCATGGTAGGCTAAGAGCTGGGAAAGCTTAAAACCCTCGGAAACATCATTTCCCTTCGACTTCCCCCGCCGGAGTCGCCTAGCGGTATGGCGCAGGCCTGGAGCCCCCTCTGAGGCTTCTGAAGCCTGAAAGCCTGTGGGCCTTCTGGGCCCCCGGGGGTTCGAATCCCCCCTCCGGCGTCAGAATTGAGGCTGGAACTTGTTGCGGGTAAGCCGCTTAATCGCCCAGTTGAATGACCCCCTTGCGAGGGGCAGAAAAAGAGTGGGAAATGATGCTACCTTTACCCACACAGGCTTTCAGTTTGAGGCCATAAAAGTTTATTAATGCCGCGGCTGGCTTCTAACTGTGCTTGTTGACCTATCTCATAGGGCAGAGGTTACTTTTTAGAGAGCAGGCTGGGGAGAGGATTTAATATTTATGTCTAAAAAAGATGAAGGAGAATTCAACATCTTCAACCACGAACTCGTCCCTAAGCATATTCTCCTCTCCAAGGAGGAAGCCCGCGAGGTCCTGGACCGCTATAAGATCATGCCCTACCAACTTCCCAAGATTAAGGAGTCAGACCCTGTGGCTAGGGCTTTAAATGCAAAGCATGGGGACATTCTCAAAATCTTGAGGGAAGGCGGGCCGGCAGGCGCGGCGGTATACTACAGATACGTCATCAAGGAGAGGTGAAGGATTTTGGCTGTCTCCCAGAATGAAAGATACTTGCTGGTGGAAGGCTTCCTCAAACAGGAGGGACTGGTGAAGCAACATCTAAACTCCTACAACTCCTTCATAAACCGAGGTATTCAGGAGATCATCGACGAGGTTGGCGGCATCGACATTGAAGCTGAACACCGGTACAGGATCAGGTTTGGGAAAATTGAGATTCGAAGGCCTAGAATTGTTGAGGTCGACGGCTCCGACCATGAGATCTACCCCTTAGAGGCGAGGATTCGAAATCTCTCCTATACAGCGCCCGCATACTTGGAGGTTTGGATAGAAAAGGATGGGAAGAAAAGCGTATCCTTAGACCCCGTCTACATCGGCGACCTCCCTATCATGGTGAAGTCGGAAAAATGCCACCTCTCCGAGATGAGCGAAGATGAGCTTATCTCCATCGGCGAAGACCCTAAGGACCCTGGGGGCTACTTCATCATCAACGGCTCTGAGAGGGTTATTGTCGCCCTCGAAGACCTAGCCCCCAACAGGATAATCGTCGACTACGAGGAAACTGGGACTACCGCAACCTACAGGGCTAAGATCTTCTCCACCACCGTCGGCTTCAAGGCGAGAATTGAAGTGAAGATGAGGGCGGATAAGTCCATGCACGTCTCCATCCCCGGAGTCGTCGTGGACATACCCTTCGTCGTCCTGATGAAGGCCCTAGGACTTGAGGCGGACAAGGACATCGTCGAAGCCGTCTCCCTGAAAAGGGAAGTCCAAGAGCTACTGGAGCCTTCCTTCGAAAAATCGGAGGGTATCATCAAAACCAGAGACGCCATCCTCTACATTGGAAACAGGATAGCCTTCGGCTACGCGGAGGATTACCGGATTCGAAGGGCTGAGCAGGTTATCGACAGAAACTTTCTCCCCCATCTCGGAAGAAACCCGGAAAACCGCATCGAGAAAGCCTACTTTTTGGCTGAAGTAGCCAACCGAATGATTGAGCTGAGGTTGGGGCTGAGGAAACCGGATGATAAAGACCACTACGCCAACAAGCGGCTTAGGTTGGCTGGGGAGCTGCTCGCCGACCTGTTCAGGGTTACTTTCCGAAATCTCTGCAGGGATATGAAGTACCAGCTGGAGAGGACCAGCCTGAACCGTGTGGGCGCCGTGGGCGCCATCAACGCCGCCGTCAGACCCGGCATCATAACCGAGAGAATTCAGCATGCCTTGGCCACTGGAAACTGGGGGAGGGGAAAGGTTGGCATAACTCAGCTTCTCGACCGCACCAATTACATTTCAACCCTGAGCCATCTTCGACGCCTTCAATCACCTCTAAGCCGAAGTCAGCCTAACTTTGAGGCTCGAGACCTTCACTCAACCCACTGGGGTAGGCTGTGCCCCAACGAGACCCCTGAAGGGTCTAACTGCGGGCTTGTGAAAAACATAGCCCTCTCAGTTTCCATTTCCGTAGGGGAGCCGCTGGAGAGAGTTAAGGAAATTCTCGAATCCTTGGGGATGGTAGACTCAACCAAGGCTGATGAAGAGCTGAAGTCTAGGGGCGCCAAAGTTTTCGTGGACGGCCGTCTGGGATATGTCGAAGACCCCGTCGGCTTTGTTCAAAAGCTCAGAGAAATGCGGAGGAAAGGGGAGATCAGCCGGGAGATCAACGTAGCCCTCTACGAGTATACCTCCGAAGCCGGAGTCCTCCGGGAGGTTTATGTTTGCTGTGATGCAGGGAGGGTGAGAAGGCCGCTCATCATCGTGGAGGACGGAAAAGCCAAGGTTACACCCGAAGACTTGGAGAAGCTGAGGAAGGGTGAGACAGGCTGGGACTATTTCCTGGAGAAAGGCCTCATCGAGTACTTGGACGCTGAGGAGGAGGAAAACGCCTACATAGCCATGGAGCCTGAGGACTTAACCCCTGAGCATACGCATCTGGAGATAGCTCCCAACACCATACTGGGCATATGCGCCTCCATCATCCCCTACCCAGAGCACAACCAGTCGCCTCGAAACACCTACGAGGCCGCCATGGTTAAACAAGCTTTGGGAATATACGCTTCTAACTATTTCCTGCGGACGGAGTCTCGTTCTCACCTCCTCCACTATCCTCAAGTCCCCTTGGTTAAAACTGACCTCATGCGGATGATAGAATACGACAAAAGGCCTTCTGGCCAAAACTGCGTGGTAGCCGTTCTTTCCTATGAAGGCTACAACATGGAGGACGCTTTGGTCTTCAACAAGTCCTCGGTGGAAAGAGGGCTGGGCCGCTCCACGTTCTACCGCATCTACGACGCTGAGTCCAAGCAGTATCTGGGAGGTGAAAGAGACCGGTTTGAAACACCTGAGCCTGGAACCATAGGCTTCCGGGGGGAACATTATTACAGGTTCCTAGAACCCGACGGCATGATAAGCGTTGAAACCGAGGTCTCCGGCTCCGACGTGCTGGTCGGCAGAACAAGTCCTCCCAGGTTTTTGGAGGAATACAAGGAGTTCGAGGTCAGAGGCCCCACTCGAAGGGACACGTCCATCAGCATGAGGCCTTCTGAGAAAGGCGTGGTGGACGCTGTCCTGCTCACAGAGACATCCCAAGGGAACAAGATAGCCAAGGTGAGGGTCAGGGACATCAGGGAGGCTGAGCTTGGCGACAAGTTTGCCTCCCGCCACGGGCAGAAGGGGGTCATCGGAATGCTGGTTCCCCAAGAGGATATGCCCTTCACCGAAGACGGCATCGTTCCCGACATCATCATCAACCCCCACGCGTTTCCCTCCCGGATGACCATAGGCCAGTTTGCGGAGGCCATGGCGGGTAAGGTAGCAGCCATCCTAGGAAGACCTGTAAACGGGACGCCTTTCTCCAACGAGAAGATTTCGGACCTGAGACAATATTTGAAGAAGTTGGGCTTCCAGCATGGAGGCAGGGAAACCTTCTACAACGGAGTGACCGGTGAGAAGTTCAGGGCTGACATCTACGTGGGCATCGTCTACTACCAGAAACTCCATCACATGGTCGCGGATAAAATGCACGCGAGGGCGCGGGGGCAGGTTCAGATGCTGACCCGGCAGCCGACGGAGGGTCGAGCCCGAGGGGGAGGGTTGAGGTTTGGAGAGATGGAACGAGACTGCCTCATAGGCCACGGGGCTGCCATCCTGCTGAAGAACAGACTGCTGGATGAGTCTGACAAGTATACCATATATGTCTGCGAGAAATGCGGGTACATCGCCTACTATGACGCTCGGCAGCGAAAATACGTCTGTAACATTTGCGGGGAAGACGCTGTTGTTTCCGCTGTGACCATATCCTACGCGTTTAAGCTGCTGCTTCAAGAACTGATGAGCCTTTGCATCGCGCCTAAACTGATCTTGGAGGAGAGGACGTGAAATGTCGGCGGCGGGAGTTTTCGAGGAAGCCACCAAGGCCATCAAGAAGATAAAATTCAGCATTCTATCCCCCCAAGAGATCAGAAAATACTCCGTGGTGGAGATCAGGGAAGCTGACACCTACGACGAAGACGGCGCGCCCATCGCCTCAGGCCTAATGGACGAAAGGCTGGGAACCCTTGAACCTAGAACCCGGTGTAAAACGTGCGGAAACACCGCGGCCCGATGCCCCGGCCACTACGGCCACATCGAGCTGGCTACGCCGGTCATCCACGTGGGCTTCATAAAGTACATTCACGAGCTTCTCAACGTTTTCTGCAGGGAATGCGGAAGAATTCTTCTCCCTCCGGATAAAATTGAAGCCTACGTAGCTAAGATCGAGAATGCTAAGAGGGAGACCGGAACCGATCCGGTTCACGTCTACGAGGCTGTGAAGCATGAGGCTAGGAAGAGTAACCGCTGCCCCCACTGCATGAAGAAGCCCATGTTCGTCGAATTTTCGAAACCCACCAACTTTTTTGAGCATACCGAAGAGGGTCCTAAGCCCTTAGACCCTTCCAGCATCCGGGCTCGCCTTGAACTGATCCATGAAGAGGACCTGAAGCTACTGGGCTACGACCCGTCCTCCTTCAGGCCTGAATGGATGATTCTGCAGGTTCTCCCCGTCCCTCCGGTGAGCGCCAGGCCTTCCATCATGCTGGAGTCAGGGATCAGGTCGGAGGACGACCTAACCCACAAGCTGGTGGACATCATCCGCATCAACAGGAGGCTGGACGAATATGCCTCCGAAGGCGGTGCCCCGCCTCTCATCTTCCATGAACTTTCAGACTTACTTCAATACCATGTGACCACCTATCTGGACAACGAAACCTCCGGTATCCCCCCAGCGCGGCATCGGTCCGGCCGGGCGTTGAGGACACTGTCTCAGCGGCTTAAGGGGAAGGAGGGGAGGTTCCGAAGCAACCTCTCGGGGAAGAGGGTGGACTTTTCCGCTAGGACGGTTATTTCGCCGGATCCCAACCTCGCCATCAACGAGGTGGGAGTGCCCTTAGATATTGCCATGAGGCTTACCTACCCTGAAGTGGTCACAGAATGGAACTTAGAGGAAATGCGGAAGCTGGTCACCAACGGCCCGTCGACCTATCCTGGGGCGCTGTACGTCATCAGGCCTGATGGTAAAAGAATTAGGCTGGAGTTTGTAGCCGACCGGTCTAAGATAGCCGAAACCCTGCTGCCTCTCTTCATCGTGGAGAGGCATCTCAAGGACGGCGACGTGGTGATCTTCAACCGACAGCCCTCCCTCCACCGGATGTCCATGATGGCCCATAGGGTCAAGGTGCTTCCATACAAGACTTTCAGGCTTCACCTCTGCGTCTGCCCGCCTTACAACGCGGACTTTGACGGGGATGAGATGAACCTGCATGTTCCTCAGACAGAGGAGGCGGTGACAGAGGCTCTTGTCCTCATGCAGGTTCAGGATCAGATTCTCTCCCCCCGCTACGGCGGCCCCCTGATAGGAGCGATAAGGGACTTTATCACAGGCGCCTATCTTCTGACAAGAAAATCCACTTACCTCAAAAAGAGTGAGGTCTGCAGCTTGCTGGCTTCCATAGGCTACAGTGGGCCGCTTCCAGAGCCTGCGGTGACGAAGCCTGAGCCTCTCTGGTCTGGTAAGGATATCTTCAGTCTCCTTCTCCCCAAGGAACTGGACTACGTCATGAAGTCTAACATCTGCCAGAACTGCCCTGAATGCGATGAGGAGGATTGCAAGAACGACGCCTATGTGGTGGTGAAGAACGGAAGGCTGCTCATGGGCGTCATTGACAGGAATGCTGTGGGGGCTGAAAAGTCGGAGAGCATTCTTCACAGGGTTGTGAAGGAATACGGCTCAGAGGCTGCCAAGGACTTTCTCAACGCCCTTTGCAGGATGGTGAACACCTATATTGCCATCGAAGGCTTCTCCTACTCTCTCGACGAGTTGGACATCTCCGAGGAGGTCAGAGAAAAGATAGCGGCTAGGGCTAGGGAAGCCAAAAAGCGCATAGACGAGCTGACGGAGCAGTTTAGAAAGGGCACCCTCACCCGGCTGCCGGGTCAAAGCCTCGAGGATTCCTTCGAAATTTACGCCATGAACGAGCTGGCCAAAGCTAGGGATGACGCTGCGAAGCTGGCTGACAAATACTTCGGCATGGACAACCGGGGCAGCATGATGACTCGGTCAGGGGCCAGAGGTTCCAGCTTGAACATCGGCCAGATGACCGCCTGCGTAGGTCAGCAGTCGGTTAGAGGGAAGAGGATCATCCGAGGGTACAAGGATCGGGCGCTAACCCACTTCAAACCCGGAGACCCAAGCCCCGAGGCCCGGGGATTCGTCTACTCCTCTTACCGGGATGGGCTTTCACCCTCCGAGTTCTTCTTCCACGCCATGGGAGGAAGAGAAGGCTTGGTGGACACGGCTGTCCGAACCCAGCAGAGCGGGTACATGCAGCGGAGGCTCATCAACGCCCTTCAGGACATAAGGGTAGAGTATGACGGAACAGTTCGAATGGCCACCGGCGAGGTGACCCAGTTCAGCTACGGTGAAGACAGCGTCGACCCTGCGAAGAGCGACCATGGGAAAGCGGTGAACATCGAAAGGCTTATTGAAAGGATTAAACTGACCCATGGGAAGGGAAAGCCTGCTGGCGAAAAATACGTGGAGTCCAAAGTTGAGTCTGTTAAGTCGGAGTTGACCCCTCTGCTGGTGGAGGAGCTGCGGAAAAACCTTCTTAAGGCTAAGTTGAACAAGGCGGGAGTAGATTACGCTGTGGAGACCACCGTTAACAGCTACAAGAAAGCGAAGATCGAACCCGGGGAATCCAGCGGGATCATCGCCGCCCAGTCCATAGGGGAGCCCGGAACCCAGATGACTTTGAGGACCTTCCACTTCGCAGGGGTTAAAGAGAGAAATGTCACCCTCGGGCTTCCTAGAATAATCGAGCTGGTGGACGCGAGGAGGGTTCCTTCCACCCCTATCATGAACATCTACCTGAAGAAGGAGTTGCGGAAAAACAGAGAGAAGGCTGTGGAGATCGCCCGGGACATCGTTTACACCACAGTCAACAACGTGGCTTCCAGTGTCTACATCGACCATGTGAAGGCTGCTGTTGTGGTTAAGCTGTCTAGGACAAGCCTTGAGGAGCGGGGGCTCACTGCCAAAGATGTGAAGGAAGCCTTGAAGCTTCTCGGATGCGCTGTCAAGTCTGAAGGGGACATGACCATCTTGGTGAAGCCGGCTACGGTGGAGGAGTTGCCGAAGCTTCTGGACAAAGTTTCCTTCTATCACATCAAAGGAATTCACGGCATAAGGCGGGCGCTGGTGACCTTTGACAAGGGCGAGTGGACTATTCAAACCGACGGGTCGAACTTGGCGAAAATATTAAAAGTTCCAGGCGTGGACACCACCCGAACCACCACCAACAACATCCACGAGATAGCGGCGACGCTGGGCATAGAAGCCGCCAGAAACGCCCTGATAAACGAGATCAAAAGCGTCCTCGACGAGCAGGGTTTGGATGTCGACGTGAGGCATGTTATGCTTGTGGCTGACACCATGACCTTGGAGGGGGAGATCATGCAGATAGGCAGGCATGGAATAAGCGGGGAGAAAGCCAGCGTCCTCGCCAAGGCTGCCTTCGAAATCACCGTCCCAACCCTCATTCAAGCTTCAGTTCGAGGCTACGAAGACACTTTAAGCGGCGTGACGGAGAACGTTATCTGCGGCCAGATGATCCCTGTGGGCACGGGGACCATAGACCTTTATATGATGCCGGCGAACAAAGGATCCAATCAGGCATGAAAGCTGACTTATGGTGATGACTTCCGTGGTTGACTTGACGAAGGCTCTGGCGATGCTCGTCAAGACGGGGAAAGTAACCTACGGATTCAAGGAAACTCTGGAAATGTTAAAAAGCGGAAAGGCGAAGATGATCATCTTCGCCGGAAACTGCCCGGCTGAGAAAAGAGAGCAGCTGGAAAGACTTGCGAAGCTCTCTCAGACACCCATACTTCAATATCAAGGTTCAAGCGTGGATTTGGGTTTGACTTGCGGTAAACCCTTCACGGTTTCAGTCCTAGCAGTCAGGGAAGTGGGCGATTCAAAGATTCTCAAGCTGGTGGAAAGATAAAAATTGTCTGGGAAGATCAAGCTCACCGCTGAGGAAATGCGCTACATAGCCCTCTTTGAAAGCATAACAGGTGCCACCGCCAAAGACTGCCTCATCGACAACCACCAGAACAAGCTTATCTTTGTCACCAAGGAGCATGAGGCAGGCTTAGCCGTGGGTAAAAACGGCGGCAAAGTGAAGACTTTGAAGAGGGTGACAGGCAGGGACATTGAAATCGTCGAGTACGCCGTCAACCTTCAAGATTTCATAAAAAACGCCTTCATGCCTGCGAGGATCAAGGAGATAAGAGTCACGGAGAGGCTTGACGGAAAAAAGATAGTGGTTGTGAAGGTTCATGAAGCCGACAAAGGAATGGCCATAGGCAGAGGTGGAGAAAAAGCCGCCCGAACCAGGCAGCTGGCTAAGAGATACTTCGGCGTAGACAACATCGTCATCGTCTGAGCAACCCTGTCGTGAAAGGCTAATCTTAAATTTTTCCGAAGCGTTATCAATGTTGTAGTAGGATGGTATCTTTAGAGAAAAGTTGGCTGAGTGCCTACCTACCTTATTCTGAAGAGGAAAGACGGAGGATAGGGGAATTTCTCAAGGTCCGTGTTCCCAGCTACGGGTCCCTATGCTTGCACTGCAAAGGAGGCAGAATGCTCTGCGGGAAAAGCTGCTGCCCCCTCATCGTCAAAGCTGAGAAACTGCTCGGCCAACTTAGAAGCATCGACTCGGAGAAGATTCAAGGGTCCACTCCTCCCAGCGTCTTCGTGGGGAGAATAGGCTACCCCAAGGTTTACGTAGGCCCTCTCATCCCTCCCTTCCATGGAGATACGGCTTTCTTGGACACTCCTGAAACTTGGATTGGAAGGGGACTGGAGGACATCGTAAACTTCAGAAGCACCCTAGTCAGGGGGAAGTTCCCCGTCAGCGCAGACCAGCCTCTCAGGGGAGGCAGCCTCTTCGAGAAACTTCAGGAAATGGCCTTGGCAGCAAGGCCTGTGGACGCGGAGGCCCTTTTCGCCCAGAAGCCTCAGGGAGCCATCGTCCTGAGCGATGAAGTTCAACCCTTCGGGCCCTCTGCGCCTCTCAGGGCTTTCTGGCTTTCAAACGTCCACGCGGACAGGGTCGTGGAGAAATGCTACTACGATGACGATTTAAAGGCGGGGGAGGCTGTGCTTCAACTTTATCGGGACGGGGTTCCTGTTTCAAAGATCCAGCGCTGCTTCAGTTTGGGCATGTTCGGGGACAAGGGTAGACGGCGGGTGGTGCCAACCCGGTGGAGCATCACGGCAGTGGACGAAGCGATTTCCCTCAGCTTGCTCCGAGAGGTGCGGCGGTATCCGCCCGTCGGCGAGTACAGGGTTTACGCCTTCAAAAACTTGGACAACATCTTCACCGCTATCTTTCTCCCCGAAGCTTGGAGCTTCGAATGGATCGAAGCTTGGTTCCCTGGGACGGTTTGGAACCCTCAAGGCCGGGAGCCGGAGCTGATGGGGGACTATGAAGGATTCAGGGGGAGAACAACCTACGCTGATGTGGGCGGCTGCTACTACGCGGCTAGGCTGGCGGCGGCTGAAGCCCTCAGCCGAGAGCGAAGACAGGCGAAAGTTCTGATCCTGCGGGAGATCCGCAACGGTTACCTTCTCCCCGTGGGGGTTTGGAATGTGAGGGAAAGCGTCCGGCAGGCCTTGAAGACCCAGCCTCATAAATTTGCCAGCTTCCTGGAGGCTCTCGATTTTGCCATGAGAAACCTGTCTGTCCCCCTCAAGGCTTGGCTTCCTAGGAGCGTCATTCTCCGGCAGGCGCTGTTTCAGAGGAAGCTGGCTGATTTTTCACCCCAAGGCTGAGCAGCCCATGAGCTTCGCTGAATACGTCTGGACCCTATGCCAAAGGGCCCTCTCCCCGAGTGGTCTGCCGGGTTTAAGCTATGCTCTCAACCCTTACCAAGGCTGTGAGCATGGCTGCCTTTACTGTTATTCTCCCAGCCTTTTGGGGGACAAGGCCTTAGCCCAACGTTGGGGAAGCCTCATCAGAGTTAAGGAAAACGTGGCGGAGAAACTTCAAGAAGACCTAAGGAAAAAACGCAGAGGCCAAGTAGGGGTGGGCACCGTCACCGACCCTTACCAGCCCTTAGAAGCCCGCCTAGGGCTCACCCGTCGATGTCTGGAGCTTCTCTCCGCCTACAGGTTCCCCGTTTCCATTCAAACCAAGTCCCCCCTAGTTTTGAGGGACTTAGACCTGCTGAGGCAAGGAAGGTTCGACGTGGGCTTCACCCTGACGGCTGTGAACGAGTCAGCCCGAAGCCTTGAGCCCAAGGCACCGAGCCCTGAGGCTAGGCTTCAAGCCCTCGAAAGCCTAGCATCCGAGGGAGTGGAGACCTGGATTTTCCTAGGCCCCATCATTCCCTTTGTCAACGACGACGAAGCCAACCTCAGCTGCATTGTGAAAGCGGCAGCGTCCACCAAGAGCTCCCTCATCTATGACAGGCTGAGGCTGCACCCCGGAGTTTTGGAATCCCTCAGAGTTTTCCTCGAGGAAGTGAAGCCGAGTTTAGCCGAGCAGGTGCCCCGCCTGCTTTCCACCCGCAGCGCCTATTGGCGGGAGGTGGAGGGGAAAATTCAGAAACTCTGCCGATGGGAAGGCGTCCGCTGCGAGCCGGCCTTTCCTCCGCGTCCCCGAGAGTCTAAGCTTTTAAACTATTGAAGGACAAGCTTCACCGTGGGGAAGACCCAATGTCGCTGCGGGTGGGGAAAATCATCGGGGTGGAGATAAAGCTTCACTACACTTGGTTCGTAATCTTCACCCTCGTCACCTGGACGCTGGCCCAAGGTTATATGCCCCGACAGTACCCCGGGCTGTCCCCAGCCCTCTACTGGGTTATAGGGGCAACGGCCGCCGTCATCCTCTTCGCCTCAGTTCTGTTCCATGAGCTGTGCCATTCCTACGTGGCCAAGAGGCAGGGCCTTTCCGTCCCAGCGATAACCCTCTTCCTTTTCGGAGGGGTCTCCCAGATCGCGGAGGAGCCGCCCAATCCCGACTTCGAGTTCAAGATGGCTCTCGTAGGCCCGCTGTCCAGCTTCGGCTTGGCTGCTCTGCTGGGGGTGGCGTGGTATGGGGCCCTTGGACTGAATCTGAAGCCTGAACTTGTGGCTCCTCTGCAGTACGGTGCTCTGATAAACGTTTTGCTGGGGGTCTTCAACCTCATCCCAGCCTTTCCCTTGGACGGGGGGCGTCTTCTCCGCGCTAAGGTTTGGAAGTGGAAGGACGACCTTGTGGCTGCGACGAGGCTTTCAGTGAAGGTGTCAGAGGGCTTCGCCTACGCCTTGATGTTCACCGGCTTTTTGGTCATTCTTTTCGGAGCGTGGATAGGCGGCTTGTGGCTGATATTCATAGGATGGTTTCTGCGAAACGGAGCTGAAGCCAGTTTAAGGCAGACCATCATAGGTCAGGCTCTCTCCGACGTGGTTGTGGGAAACGTCATGACCCCTCAGGTTGTGGCAGTGGAACCTCACCTAACAGTGGAAAAGGTGGTGGAAGAGTATTTTTACAGGTATAAGCACGGGGGTTTCCCTGTGGTTCAAGGAGGCAGATTCGAGGGAATGGTCACGGTGCACGATGTTCGGAAATTTCCTAAGGAAAGCTGGAGGGGGCTCTCGGTCAGGGACATTATGACTCCCGCAGAGAGGATTATATCTGTTAAGCCTGACGAGCCGGCTGTAGAGGCTATGATCAAGCTTTCCCGCCATGATGTAGGCCGGCTGCCTGTCTTGAAAGAAGGCCGAATAGTAGGCATCATCACCCGCAGTGACCTTATGAAGGTGATAAAAACAAGAACCGCGCTGAGGCTTTGAGGCAGCGTCTTCAAACAAGCTTATATAGAATTTGTTCTTGATCATACCGGTTCAGCCAAAAGCCTTCAAGGTGCTACAATGCCAGGAGAGTTCGCTGCTAGAAAGCTGAGGCTTAAACGGAAGAAAACCCGGTGGAGCGACCGAGCTTACCGACGGAGGATGCTGGGCCTCGACATAAAGTCCGACCCTTTAGAAGGAGCCCCAATGGGCCGGGGTATCGTCCTGGAAAAGGTGGGCATTGAAAGCCGCCAGCCCAACAGCGCTGTGAGGAAATGCGTTCGAGTTCAACTCATCAAAAACGGCCATGTGGTTTCAGCCTTCCTCCCCAGAGACGGAGCCCTCAACTTCATCGATGAACACGACGAGGTTATAATTACAGGAATAGGCGGCCCTAGGGGTAAAGCCTACGGAGACCTGCCGGGAGTCCGCTATCAGGTTTTGACGGTGAACGGAGTAGCCCTCAAGGAGCTTATTTCCGGCAAAAAGCAGAAACCCTCTCGTTAAGAGAGACTTTCACCGGGAAGCTAGGGCTATTCTCTCCTGCTCGTTTCTTTTGGCCACTGCGTAGCTGCGGCTGTCTTTTTGAGCTGCAAGGATTAGCTCTTCCGCCAAGCATTCATCTACTGTTCGAATGTTTCCCATGGCCGCTTTTCTAGCTCCCTCAGCTAAGAACCTTAGGGCTAGGTCTACCCTCCGCTGAGGGGACACGTCCACGGCCACATGGTAGACGATGCCTCCGTAGCTTATCCGGGTGGTGTCCTCGCAGGGGGCTGCGTTTTCGACGGCTCGAACCAGAATCTCTATGGGATTTCTCCCAGTCTTGAGGGCTATGATTTCGAAGGCGTTCTTAACTACTTGGATTATCCTAGCTTTTTTCCCAGCGTTTTTACCGGGGCGCATTAGGTGGTTTACAAGCCTTTCTACGATGGAGATTTCTGATTTCTTGAAGCGTTGAGCCTCGTGTTTTCCGCTGGAGTGGGGGATGGTTACCGGCTTTAAATTAATGTATTTGCTGAGGCCCATGTCCTCTACTTTGATGCCTTCGAAGCTCCATTTACCGAAGAGTTTTGCCTCCTGTACCGCTGTTTTCTCGCTCAACTGCCACCCACGCTTAGAGTTTTTCTCTTTTTGAAGGGATAGCTCCCAGATTTAAACGTTTTCCGGGCTGGAAGACAGAGTTCTCCCACGGGAGAGGGCGACCTCTGGAAGAAAAGCTTTATAAATGTATGGAAAAACTAGATGATTGCAATACGCATGGAGGAGTCTAGAGCACTCACGAAAAAGGAGAAATGGAGGAGTAATCATGCCTGAGAAACCACATCTCAACATGGTCATAGTTGGACATGTAGACCATGGGAAATCCACCTGCATGGGTCACATCCTGTACCTGAAAGGAGTAATCAGCGAAAGGGAAATAAAAGAATACGCTGAAGAATCGCAGAAAACAGGAGCAGGCGACACCTTCAAATTCGCCTGGGTCATGGACCGCCTCAAAGAAGAACGGGAACGAGGGGTCACCATCGACCTATACTACACCAAGTTCGAAACCGACAAATACTCCTTCACCATCATCGACGCCCCAGGCCACAGGGACTTCATCAAGAACATGATCACCGGAGCCAGCCAAGCGGACTGCGCCCTCCTAGTTTCCTCCGCCCGGAAGGGAGAGTTTGAAGTAGGAGTGGAAGCAGGAGGCCAGACTAGGGAGCACGCCTTCCTTCTCAGAACCCTAGGCATTACCCAGCTTACCGTGGCGGTGAACAAAATGGATGACGCTTCGGTTAACTGGAGTCAAACGAGGTTCGAAGAGTGCAAAAAGCAGCTGGAGTATCTGCTGAAGACCGTGGGCTTCGATGTTTCCAAAGTCCCCATCGTTCCGGTTTCAGGTTGGACTGGGGATAACCTCGACAAACTCAGCGATAAGATGCCTTGGTACAAGGGGCCCACGCTGGTGGAGACCTTCGACTACTTCGAGGTTCCGCCCAAACCTGTGGATAAGCCGTTGAGGATTCCGGTGCAGGATGTGTACACCATTACAGGCGTAGGCACCGTTCCCGTGGGCAGGGTGGAAACCGGTGTCCTTAAGGAAGGCGACACCATCGTGTTCATGCCGGCGAACGTGAAGGGAGAGGTCAGAACCATAGAAACCCACCATGTTAAGATTCCCCAAGCGCTTCCCGGCGACAACATCGGCTTTAACGTTCGAGGAATATCTAAAGGCGACATCAGGAGAGGGGAAGTAGGCGGACATCCGTCGAATCCTCCGAAGGTAGCCAAAGAATTCATAGGACAAATCATCGTAGTTTACCATCCCACGTCCATAGCCCAAGGCTACACACCTGTCCTTCACGCCCACACAGCCCAGATAGCCTGTAAGTTCACAGAACTCATCAGGAAGATCAACCCCAGAACCGGGGAAACCGTCGAGGAGAAGCCGGCCTTCCTGAAAACCGGGGACGGAGCTCTGGTCAGGCTCACACCGGTTAAACCCGTCGCCTTGGAAGTCTACTCCGACATACCGCAACTAGGCAGGTTTGCCATCAGAGACATGGGCACCACCATCGCAGCCGGCATCGTCAAAGAAATAACCCAAGCAGGCTAAAATCAACTACAAGACCGGCGTTACTCCGATGGTCCAGAAAGCTAGGATCAGGCTTACAAGCGTCGACTGCCATAAACTTGATGGGGTATGCCGCGAGATCAAAGATATTTCCGGGAAGATCGGCATAAAGATCTCAGGCCCCATTCCTCTCCCCACCAAGAGGATCTTATGCCCAACTAGAAAGACCCCCTGCGGAGAAGGCACGGCCACCTGGGACAGGTGGGAGCTTCGAGTTCACAAACGCCTCATTGAAGTTGAAGCCAATGAAAGATTGATGAAGCGGATCATGCGGATTAAAGTTCCAGACGAGGTCTTTATCGAAATCAGCCTTGTATCTTGAGGCTCTGCTTATTGCGGGAATAGATAAGCGATCTGAATAATGTTTAAATCTTCTTCTTTTTCACAACCTTTATTAACTGAATGACTACGGAATGTGAAGAATTTGCCGAGGCTCATAGCCTTCGTAGTTCTCGTTTCTGAAGAAAACCTACCCCAAGAAGAAAGCAGAGAACCTGAAATGGATTTGAAAAAAGCCCTTGAAAAAATAGACTCTCCCCTAAACTGGAAGCTGAGCTCCTGCCGTGTAGTGGAAAATAAAAACTGAACAGCCTAACTGAATCGCTGTTAGAAGCGTCTCCTCACAGTTTCATATTTTGTCCAGGATTCTTTGGAGGTAGTTCTGAAGGAAGTCGGCGTGCTCACGGCGGGAGGCTTCGAGGACCTCGGCGAACCAGTTTGCTCCCCGCTCGGTTAGATAGAAGGTTTCCCTTCGGCCTTCCCTCCGCCGGCTGACGAGGCCCCGCGCCTCCATGGAGTGCAAAACAGGGTAGACGGTGCCGGGGCTGAGGAGGACGTGCAGTTTGCCGTGGATCTGGGCGATGATGTCGTAGCCCCAGGAAGGCCTCTCCGCCAGCACAGAAGCCACAATGACATCCAAAAAACTCTTAACACAACGCTCCCTAACCAGCAACTCAGTCTGACCCTTCACCCCCTTCACAAAAGATCACCCCCTTCAAAGGAAGCCCAGATGGCTGAGGTTTCGAATGTCATACCGCAGACCTAACCTCTCGGGAAGTTTTCTCGGAGCTGAGGGGGAGTGTTTTCTCGGGGAGGAAAGGTACTCCTGAGCTGGGATTTCCCTCTTTCCCCAGCCTCTGTGAGGATGCTGTTTTGGAGGTTTCCACCTCCCTGACGAATCGGAAGCTCTTGTAGAGTTCGCCGCCTTCTCCCCTTACCCAGCGGCTTTCAAACCTTCCTCCGTACTCTTCTTCGATTTTCTCCCTCGCCCTTACCAAACGCCGGTAGAGGGCGTTGTATTTTTTAGCTTGGCTTCCCCGAGAATCAAACCTCTGACCGAAAAAACGCTCTTGAATCTCGAAGATATTGTGCTCAAAATTAGGCTTGGAGGTTATGTAGAGGATCAGGTTTTTCTGCTGGGGGATCTTCTCCTTCAAATCGATTTCTTCCGAAGGCTCGGCTTCAGGTGGTGACGGGGGGCCTCCGCTTGGAAGACTCTCCACCAGATACTTTCCCCCCACCAGCCTCTTTATAACCTCGTTTATCTCGGGCGGTGTTCCGACGCATTCGAAGAAGACTCCCTTGACTTTAAATCGTAATTTGACCGTAAGCCGACACCCGCCTATTTGTTCGCATACATCGTATATAAATCTTTTGTACGATGTACATTCATACTTCATAAAAAAGACAAATCCCCTAGAAAAAGTCCATTTTAAGCCTTTTTCACAGCATGTTTAGCCCTCTTTTTCTAAATGTTCATCGTATGAATTTCCAACATAGAAAACTGACGCTGGCCCTTCCGCGCTTGGAACTCCTTTTCTCGGAAAGACGTAAAAATGGTGGTCCCGCGGGTCGGATTTTCATGGGTGGCTCCCAATTTGAACTCGCCGAGGTGAAGGGTCGTCCTTCGCCTCCCCGACGACACTCCGGTTTCTGTGCGCCTGAAAGGCTGGCAGGCCTATCCAGAGGATAAACCCTACAGCATCTCCTCTTCAAGGCTTTCGCCGTGAAGATCGGAAGCTCTTCCAGGCTGAGCTACCGCGGGACAAGATCAGCAAACAGCCGGTAAACTTATAAGCTTTTAGCCTTCAGGCAGGCGAAGGGGAGCCCACCAGTTTTTCCATCAGAACGACGCAAACCCCTGCACTCGCCATCCGCTTCCTGAGCGCCGAGTCTTGAGGCAGAACCCTAAGGAGCGAATCAACCTCCCAGAGGTCCAAGGCCACAAAATATTCGGGTTTATGCCCTCTCAATCTTAGGATTTTCATATTTATGGTTGGATTATCCAACCATATAAACCTTTCCATAACAAAACCCAAGGCAAGGCTTTTTCCCAGTAAAAATTATATGTTGCCGCTTTAACTTCTAAGGATGACGCCCTGGTAGTATAGGCAGCCGTGATGCGGCTAGGGATACGCCGTATCCGGCTGGTAGAGTCCGGTCTAGTATGTGCGGCTGTTCCGTGGCTTTCCGGAGCCGAATCGCCCGTACGACCCGGGTTCAAATCCCGGCCAGGGCGCCAAACATTTAGTTTAAATCCCAAACATGTCCGATCTTCTATTAGGGCCTTGAAGCCGAGCAGACTCGATGTCTACGACTACGACCGGCGGCTGGAGAGGTACTACGCCAACATCCACCGCCGCCCAGACCTGCTCCCCGCCCACAAGAGGGCCATCCTCGAGTTCGACCGCTGGCTGCAGGGCGGAGGCCTCAGCAAGCCCAGGCGGCTGAAGTACCTCCAGACCCTGCCCCAGGTCGCCAAGATGCTGGGCAAACCCTTCGAGGAGGCCGCCAGAGAGGACCTGAGGAGGGTCGTAGCCCAGCTCGACCGCAACGGCTACACCGGCGAAACCAAGGAGTCCTACAAGGCCGTCATCAAGAGGTTCTACCGTTGGCTGAGGCACGGCGACGACGAGGAGGCAGGCTACCCGCCGGAGGTCCGCTGGATAAAAATCAGGTCCGGCTACGGCGGCAACCGGCTTCCCGAAGACCTGCCCACCGACGAAGAGGTCCGCGCCCTGGCCGAGGCGGCGGGAGGAGACCTCCGAGACCGAGCCTTCGTCGAGCTGCTGGACGACTTCGGAGGCCGCCCCGCGGAGCTGCTGACGCTGCGCCTCCGCCACGTGGTCTTCGACGAGTACGGGGCGGTGGTCTTGGTGGACGGGAAAACCGGCCAACGGCGGGTGCGGGTCATCCAGAGCGCCCCAGCCCTGGCCAACTGGGTCAGCCACCACCCCATGAAGGGCAGGCCTGAGGCGCCCCTGTGGCTGAAGAGGCGGCAGAACGGCGGGTACGGCGGGCCCCTGGACTACGTCGGCGCCAACGCCCTCCTCAAGCGGCTGTGCGAAAAAGCCCGCCTCAGGCGGAGGCTGCGCATGTACGACTTCCGCCACCGCCGGGCCACCAAGTACGCCAACATCCTCACCGAGGAGCAGATGGACGAATACTTCGGCTGGGTGAAGGGCAGCCGCCAGCCCCGCCGCTACGTCCACCTCTCAGGCCGAGACATCGACCCAGCCCTGCTCAGGGCCCACGGCTTCCAGGTTCCCGAAGGCGAAGCCGGCCGCCAGCAGCCGCCCCAGGAGTGCAGCCGCTGCCACGCCAGAAACTCGCCGCTGGCCCGGTTCTGCCACCGCTGCGGCCTGGCCCTGGACCTCCAAGCCGCCCTCGACCATGACAGGAAGACGCCGGGGGACCTCCAAACCCTGAAAGCCGAAGTATCCGCCCTCAAAGAAGAACTGGCCCGGCAGAAGGCCTTCGAGGAATACGTCCTCCAATGTCTGAAAGAAAAAGCCCAGTAAGGTGGCGGCGAAGAGGGCTATAAAGGCCAGAACCGGAGGCCCTGCGGTACTGGGTGGGGTTTTAGGGATTTGGGAGCTGGTTGGTGGTGCATTCTTCCGGGGGTTTGTCGAACCTAACCTTGACTAGTCGGGGTTCTCTAAGGCCGTCTTTGACTCGGCTGTGGTAGGCGACCTCCACCACTATCTTGGGCTGGATGTAGACGTATTCGCGGTCTTCGCCGGTCTTCAGCAGAGGAATCAACTTTGTGATGATCTCTCTCACCTTCCTCTCCAAGCCGCTGGAAACCTTGGAGAGGGGCCTCAAATTCTTATCCTCGTACAAACCCACTAGGTAGCTGTTGAACGGCCCCCCACGCTTGGAGCCGGGCGTCTTAGCCGCGGCCATGATGGCGGCCTTTGGTTAGGTCGACTACGTAAGCGGTTTGAGGGACGTGTCACTGGAGGCAGTCTTTCAGGCCGTAAAAGAGGGCTTGGTCTCGAAGCAACTGACCAAAGAGAAGGTCCTAGAAATCATCAACCGGACTGAGGAAGACCCTCTATGTCCCTGCCCGATTTCTCACCAGCGAATAAAAGAAAGAGGCTCAGACAGCTGAGGCGGCGGATGTGTTCCACTAACCCAAGTAGTTTTTCAGCCTCGGTTCCCCGGTCTATGACAAAGGTTTCTTCGCCTGATTTGAGGGCTATCCTTCCAATGGGATCCCTGAGGGAGGGCAGTTTTCCCCTGCCTTCCACTTCTACCTCAAGCTTCAAGGCTGTGAAGGGTGGGAGGTCGTAGTCTTCATCCCCAACAGAATTCTTGAGCTCCCATTTCACCCTCTCTCCGGTCTGCTGAGCTTCAATTCTGGCGAGGGGGAACAGCTCTTTTTCATAGAGGTACAGTTGGGCGGAAGGGATGTCAACATTGAAAAGCTGATACTTGGCATATCCCCCAATGCGCAGAATCTTCCGGGCGAAGCGGGAAAGCCTTCGACGGTCCGGGACCTCAACCTCTAACACCGTCGACTTCTCCGGGTCCTGCAGTCTTACGTATTTCTGTTCGAACCTGTAGCCTGCAACCGATTTGCTGGCGGCTAGAACCGGAATGAGCTTTTTGAGGTCACATTCCCGGCCTGCAACGTAGACCTTTAGATTCCACCTGTCGACAAGCCTGACGCATCCCCCCTCCTTACGTTTTATCCAGAGAGTCATCTCACCGGGTTGGCTGGGATACAGGTCGATAAGCCAGCCTTCAACCCTTTTGGTCGATTCCACACTTGAGGAGTTCATCCAGCTTAACCCGAAGATCTTTTAGCATTATGTGGTGGGAGAGAAGGATGGACATGAGGAGGGCCTCCGTTATTACCGGCCTAGTGGCCGCGCCAGCAGCTGAGGCGTAAAAGCGGCAGGCGTTGACCATGTCTTGAAAAAGCTCCCGGTCTTCCTTTCTTAGTGCCCTACCGAATCTCTCCCATTTTTTCAACTCTTCCTCTAAGGCTGTCCGGTGGGAGGGTACGGTTCTACCCGTTTTCCATCACCTCAACCGAACGCGGCGCTGAAGATGTTAAGTCTTTCTCCACTTAACCGACCTCCCTCTTTCAGGCTTCTCCAAGGTGGCCGTGTAGCCTGAGCCTTTCTCCGTGATGCGGACCGCGTAGTTGCTTCTCGATAGAAGGTAGGGAGTTAGGGGTATTCTCCGCTCTTGGGAAGGGTGAGGCAGGAGGGTGGCCACTACGACCGCTCTCTTCTCCCTAGCCAGCTGGAAGAGAAACCGGACTGTCTGGTTGAAGAGACTGTGAAGCTCCTCCTTACCCATATAAGGGTCGTAGAAGAGGTTGGCTGCGTCGGAGACGACGATGAGCTTCGCGGAGTGGCTGTCCAGTAGTAGGGGGAGCTTCTCCGTGACGAGAGATACCAGTTGATGGCAGGTGAAGGCCCGAGAAACCCAAACTCCCCTTAGTGCCTCCTGCGGATTTAAGTGAAGCTGGCGGGCAAACTCCGCGACCGCGTAGGGATTGAAAATGTTGCCTCCGTCAAGGAAGACGGCTGGCGATTCCAAGCCGCCTTCATCCTCTGGTAGCTGGGCCCTCACACACAGTAGCTCCGAAAGGGTATGGCATAAGGTAGACCCGTGCAGGGCCGTCAGGCAGCCGGCAGGCAGTCTGCCGATCAGCCTATCTAAGGCCTCAACCCCGAAGCTCAGGGACATCCGCTCTCCCATTAGCAGAGGCCCAGAACTTTCTGAGATATTTTTTGGAAGATCTTCTGAGGTGTAGGAATAGATAGGAGGCGGTATTTTTCTGCACCGGTCAAACCGGATCCTCAGCCCCCCTCCTTCCAGCGGTAGAATTATCCTTGCCTTCTTCAGGTAAATGAGAGCCTTTTTCAAAATCTTCTCTAATGCTCGAATCCATTCCGTCGAGCCTCTGGCGTATCCAACTCCACATACGGTCTTTTTCATCTCTTCTAATCCATGGAAGTGACAATATCCAACGATAAGCCTAGTCAGTTTCTTTCTGATGTAGAAACGGGAAATGGGATCGTCCAATCTGGTAAATAAACAGATGGGTGTCGCTACCTCTTAACCATGAGAGGTTAGCGAAAGTAAGGCGAAACATGTAGCTGGGCGTTCAAAGGCTGTCTAGTTTCACATGTCGAAGGGCTCTGAGAATTTGGTCGATGTCGGCGTAGTTTCTACGGGGGAGGTGTTCGAGCAAAGAGAAGGGTAAATTCTACGCCTATATCTACCAGCATAGAAGCTAACATTGGATGCTTTCACATTTTAAGTCATCTTTAAACATTTTTAGGTAGATAGACGAGTTATATCATGGGAGGTTACTTTTTTGGAAGAACTTTGGTTTTTAAAATTATGCGCTTTGTTGCATGATGTTGGTAAATTAAGGTGTTGGGCTAGAGGCAAAGACTGGTCTGAACATGTCCAGTTTACTTATGAGATGTTAAAAGACGTCCTTGATAAAGAGTTGGCTATTTCAGCCATGAGGCATCACGCTTCAAGGACGTATCATCAAGATTTTCATCCTAAAACCTCTATGGAACATATTGTCCATCTGGCTGATATGGCTGCCTCCGGGGCTGACAGGGTTGAGGAAGCTTATCGGCGGTCTCCGAGACCTAAACCCCCCATAGAACTTTCCTACATTCTATCCAAAGGTTTACGTCGGTTTAGTTTTAATGCAGAGGAGCTGGAAGAGGTTTCGGCTGAGGTTTTAAAAACTTTGGAGACAAACAAGGAATTACTACATTCAGACATCCAGGCCGGTTATAGAAGGCTGTTTGAGGAGCTTTGTAACGGTCGTCTTTCTCAAATACCGGCTTATACTCAACCTCCCATAAATGATACTGACCTTTTCAGCCACATGAAGCTTACGGCAGCCATAGCCACATGCATATTTCTTTCAGGCTTCCAGCCCGGAAAGGAATTAGAGAACTACGAATTTGTCTTAGTTAGGGGTGATGCGGACAGGGTTCAAAACTACCTCAATTCCTCCAAACGTCTGCCAGATTTGACGGCTGGAAGCAGAATTATAAAGGAGGCAACAGAGGCATCGGCCAACGTTTTCGAGGAGAGGCTTGGTCCCGACTGTGTTCTTTATCGAGGCGGGGGGAATTTTTTGGCTTTATCACCACCTTTGATAGCGGAGGGGCTTCGACGGAGTTCCGAGAAAGCTTTTGAGGATTTGTCCCATGGGCAGCTTTCTATCACAATTATTTTAAAATCTTGTGTGGGCGCGGAGCTACAGAATTTCGGTAAAATTTGGGAGGACTCCTATTGGAGCTTACGAGAGAGAAAAACTGGTAGACCACTTTTAGGGTTTAAACCCATCACCCCTCAGTCTGAGCCCTGCGCGGTCTGCGGAGTTGAGCTTGGAACTTTTTCAGGGAGATATAAAGCGGCTGTGGATTCCTATCCTAGATTGGAGTTTCTTTGTGAAAAGTGTCTTAAAAGAAGACAGCTTGGAGAGGAGCAGAGAGGTATAGACATTGACGGCTTGGTTAGGGCGGATGAGGAGAGTGGAGGGAAAGGATTTATCGGTATCCTGAAGATGGACGGAGACCATGTGGGTAAAGTGTTCTCTGGTAAAAAACTCAAAGAAGACTATAGTAAAAATGCAACTCCTGCTAGGCTGGCTTCGTTTAGCAGGTTTCTTCACGGAACTTTTGAGTCTGAGTTGAGAGAGTTGGTTGAGAAGAGTGGGGGAAGAACTGTTTACGCTGGTGGAGACGATCTCTTAGCTATTCTACTCGGAGGTAAGGTTTTCGATGTAGCCTTGGAGGCTGAGAGGGTATTTAGAAGAAAGACTGGTTTAACCTTATCTGCGGGTGTAGTTCTCGCTAAAAAGGGTTATCCGATCTACTTAGCTTTAGAAGCCGTTTCTAAGCTTTTAGACAATGCTAAGACTGCAGGTAGGAGTCGGTTGGACTACGAAATAGTTTGGAGCATCAGCTACACGGAGCAGGACTTATCTTTAGAGGGTAGCAGTAAGAGGCGACTAAGGCTTTCAGGCAGACCTTACAGCTGGGAAGCTCTAACGGAAATGTTAGACTTGGTGAGAAGGTTAAGAGAGAAGACGCCTTCAACCCAGCTCAGGGAGTTAAGCCGTCTAATCCAAGCAGAGAAGACCTTTGCTAAGGACGCTGCAGAGTTCTATTTGAGAAGACAGTTTGCTCGGGAGGTAATTAGTTGGGAGGAAATGGGTTGGCTGAAAAGCTTGGTAGAGAGGAGTATGCTTTTGGATGTGCTTGAACTTTTAAAAGTTATAACATAGCTTAACATAGAGAATGGGGTGTGAGAAATTTCTGAGTTGAACATTTACCATGAAGCAAACAGGTTGGCTGAGGAAGCCGCGAAGTCTGATGTTAGGAAAGGGCAGCTGGAGCAGCTTGCACGTTATGCAGAGACCCATGATAAGGAAGGCATTCTTTTCTGGATTAGGAAGCAGGTGACAAGGGAAAGTGGAGGGCGACCCTTACTCAGCTTGGACTTCGCTTCCAAGTTGGAAGACCTCTTAGGTAGGGCTGTCCCTCGTATTTTTTCTAAAATTGTCGGAGTAGCGGCGGATTATTTAGATTGGAAGCTTCGTGAGAAGGATATAGAAATTGTTGGGCGGCGTCGGGGAGAAATCGATAAAGTAGTGAGGGAGCAACTCAGCTTGAGGAGGCTTCGGTTTGGCGGGTCTAAGCTTTTCATGGACCGTGATGGGTTTAGGCTTAGTGTCAACGTTGAGGGTAGAGTTCCCGACAGGGGTAGGCTGGCTTCGGAAATAGTTGGCGAGGTAAAGCGGAGAGTTCCTGAATTGAGGTACGTAAACCTGAAAGTTTGGTTTGAATAAAAGAGAAAGGAGGTGAAAGGTTAGATTGGTGTTTGAAAAACTGGATAAAAGACTGATCCTAGAGGGGGAAATCGAAGCCTTAACAGCGTTGCATGTAGGCTCGGGGAAGGCTGAGTTTGAGGAAACCGTGGACCTTCCGGTGTTGAAAGACCCTAAGGGAAACCCCTACGTGCCGGGGTCTTCCTTGAAGGGTAGAGTTCGCTCTGAAGCTGAAAGGTTGGCTAGGTCTATGGGTTATGCAGTATGCGAAGCTCCAACTGTGGAGTCGATGTGCGGGTCGAAAGCTAAGGGAGAGGAAAGTCTTTGTATAATTTGCAAAATCTTCGGTACGGCTGGTATGAAGGGTGGAGTTTCTAGGGCGAGTAAAGTGAAGTTTAGGGATGCCCATCTGGTTGGCGGCTTGGAGAATCTGCTTAGGAGGACAGGTATAGCCTTGGACAGAGAGACAGGCACCGTGAAGCCTGGGGCTCTGTATAGCTTGGAGGCTGTTCCGGCTGGTAGTCGTTTCAGCTTGGAAATTGTGGCTGAGAACTTGACCGATGAGGAGCTTGGGTTGTTGAAGGCTGCTTTGAGGTCGGTGGAGGATAGTGCTTTAGGCGGGCAGTCTTCTCGGGGGCTTGGTAAGGTTCGTATCCGGGTGGACAGGGCTAGGGTTAGGACTGCGGAGTTCTATGTAGGGAAGGCTTCGGAGGAAGTTGTTGAACCGTGGAAATAAGAGAACAGGCCTTGGGGTGCTTTGTGATTAGGGGTACGGTGAAAGCTCAGAGTCCTCTCCATTTGGGGGCTGAGCCGAGGCTTGGAGTGGTTAAGGGAACCAAGGTTTACATTCCGGGCTCAATGCTCAGGGGAGCAGTGGGTTTAGCTTTGGCTAGGGCTGTTTGCGTTAAACCTGAGTATGCTAAGAGGCATGAGGAATGTCCGAGTCGAGAGGATTGTGACTACTTCCAGCTTTTCCAGGATGAGGGGAATAGGGCTTCAGAGGTTTTCTTCAGGAACGCCTATCCTAGGCATGAGGGTTGCGTTGGAGGTGGAATATACTACCCTACTCCGCGAACTTTCTTTGTCTGCGAGGATTGTGGGGAGACAAGGTTTAACGGCTTTAATCCTCCTAAAGAATGCCCAAAATGCAGGGGTGTCCTTAAGCCTTATGAGGGCTATATTTGCTCTGTTTGCGGACATATTGCAAGGGCTCCGGTAAACTTGGCACGGATCACGAGGACAGCTATAGACCGGCGTCGCTATGCCGCAGCTATGATTAGGTTGCCTGGTGAGGCTGAACCTTTTGGCACTCTTCACAGCCGAGATGTGGTTGCTCAAGGTACTTGTTTTGGTTTGGAGGTTGTGGTAGGCTCTAAGGCTGAACCCTGTTTAAAGGCTTTGACTTCAACTCTAGAGAAGGCTCTGCCCGACGAGGGTTTGGGGGGAGGTAGAAGCCGGGGGTTTGGCAGGGTTTCTGTTAAGATCAGCGAGGTTAGTCGTCTAGATGCGGGAAGGTTTGAGGATAGAGCTTCGAAGCTTAACTCAGCGGATTTCGCCATAAGGCTTGTTTCAGATGCTCTGCTGGAGGGGTTAGACTTGTCAGGTCAGACTTTGGTGGCTGCGGCTAGGAGGGCTTATACTTGGATTTTCAAGGAGGGCGCTCCTAGACTTCCCAGTGTTAAGCTGATAGACCGAAGGGTAGGTGAAGGTAGATTTAGCGGTTGGAGGCTAAAGGAGGACAGGAGAAGAGAGGTTTTGCCCACTGTAGCGGCTGGAAGCGTCTTCAGGTATAGATCTGATGGGGTTGAAGTGTTCAGTAAGGCTTTGGCGGCTTTAGAGGTCTTGGCTGTGGGAGGCTTTAAGCCCATGGGCCTAGGCCAGCTCAGGGTTAAAAATATGTCAGGAGACTCCTTAGAGGAGTAGAGAGGAACTGAGTTCTAGGTGGAGGTGGTGAAGGGCGTAAAGGGCTGGGCTGCCAACCCGGCATCGCCATACTCAGTTAATAATTGGTGAAGATGCTTGGAAGGATGAAGGGTCAATATTTCTGAAGTCATGGAAAATGTAGGTCGATGATTCTTCTGTGGGAGAGGCGGGTGAAACTGTGAACAGCGTTAAATACCCTCTGCCGGTTTTCCGTCGTTCGCGAAGGCTTGATGTAAAGAGACTGTTCACCGAAGAGTAGAAAGAAAACGCTGAAAAATACTCCCAGTTTCAATGACTCAAAAGAAGAGGAGACTACAGAAACTTGGAAGATTTTTTCGCCTTGCTGTCTTTGCTGGTAGTTTCAATGACTCAAAAGAAGAGGAGACTACAGAAACTAGGAATGAAATTTTCCATTTTAAAATTTGTAAATGTTTCAATGACTCAAAAGAAGAGGAGACTACAGAAACATCGGCGACCTGATACAGGACAGCGAAGGAAACTTCTGTTTCAATGACTCAAAAGAAGAGGAGACTACAGAAACAAGCCAATACGTGAAGGTAGCAACGATTAACGCTAAAGTTTCAATGACTCAAAAGAAGAGGAGACTACAGAAACCGTGGAAAAACGCTACGCCCTACCTGCGGGCAGAGGCAGTTTCAATGACTCAAAAGAAGAGGAGACTACAGAAACGCAAAAGCCAAAATAGTTCCATCTACTGGAAATTTAGTTTCAATGACTCAAAAGAAGAGGAGACTACAGAAACGAGCAGTCATAAGAATTTCCTCGACTGCATTATTAAGGGTTTCAATGACTCAAAAGAAGAGGAGACTACAGAAACTCAAGTTTTTTTAAGATTAAATGTTCTTTCAAATCCAGTTTCAATGACTCAAAAGAAGAGGAGACTACAGAAACAGTGAATCACAAGCGTGAACCCATACTTTACAAACATGTTTCAATGACTCAAAAGAAGAGGAGACTACAGAAACACCATAACCAAGAAGAATTAAAAAAATTATATGTGTGTTTCAATGACTCAAAAGAAGAGGAGACTACAGAAACCTATACCATAATTAGCCGCTTCGAGCATAAAATCATGTTTCAATGACTCAAAAGAAGAGGAGACTACAGAAACATCACTTCCCCGAATTTTTCGGCCTGGCGGGTGGAAGGTTTCAATGACTCAAAAGAAGAGGAGACTACAGAAACTTTTGTCATCTTTCCTTCCCATTTTTATTTTATAGTTGTTTCAATGACTCAAAAGAAGAGGAGACTACAGAAACTAAAGGATACGGCTACAGAATTAACCAGTCTAGTCGTTTCAATGACTCAAAAGAAGAGGAGACTACAGAAACCATGGGAGAGAGGGGGGGAATTTCATTCTTTCCACCTGTTTCAATGACTCAAAAGAAGAGGAGACTACAGAAACCCGTGATCCTTACTCGGATGTCGAAGGGTTTGTTTGGTTTCAATGACTCAAAAGAAGAGGAGACTACAGAAACTTATCTCTCTTTGCTGAACCCGTTTATAGTAATCATGTTTCAATGACTCAAAAGAAGAGGAGACTACAGAAACCCCAAAAAGGCATCTTCCGTATCCCATTCGGCGCCACGTTTCAATGACTCAAAAGAAGAGGAGACTACAGAAACTTTTTTCGCTTCGGTTAAGTTTTCTGCCGAACCGAGTTTCAATGACTCAAAAGAAGAGGAGACTACAGAAACTTACAGTAGGGCGTTTGTATAACCCAGCATAGGCCGGTTTCAATGACTCAAAAGAAGAGGAGACTACAGAAACTCTTAGTGGGCTTTAAGAATGTCTTTTGTCTCAGCTAAGTTTCAATGGCTCAAGAAGGAAAAAAATGGAAAACGTGCTGCTCGAAGAAAAAAGGACGATAGTATTCGCTGATAGGTCTCACCTGTCTTATTGTCAGTTTCGTTAATTCCAAGAAACTTTTTTAGCATATTATGAGGCGTTATCTTCACAAGAAGGTCGTAAACCTATGAAAAAAGCACTTATAATTCCGATTGGCACCGGCGCCAAGCCAACCTCAGAAGCTGTGGAAAGTCTAGCTCACGGAATAACCTACAGCATCCAAGCAAGTCACCCAGATATGGTCTACTTCATAGTAACCCGGGAAAGCAAGAAGCTTACCCTACCCCATATCCTCCAGAAAATAGGCGCTCAAAATTATGAAACCATAGAAATCGAAGACCCGGATAACATTCAAAACATCTACGAAACCTTAAACCAAAAATTCAGAGAAATCAGACAAACCTACCCAATCCTCTCCGTGGATTATACTTCAGGAACAAAGGCTATGACAGGGGCACTAATCATACTTGGAACCTTCCATGAGGCTGACAGCTTAAACTACGTGACAGGCAAACGAGTAGGAGGAATAGTCCAAAAAGGAACCGAAAGAATAAACCACATCAGACCCTACTTTGCTATCTTAGAAAAGAAACTATCCACAGCAAAAAAATTCTTCAACCAATGTCAATATGACGCCGTGCTAACCATAATCCAAGAAATAGAAAAGGCTACCGCGGACCCCCGAATCCACCAATCCATAACCGACCTAAAAGCCCTAGCCAACTCCTACTCGGCATGGGATAAGTTCGACCACTCCACAGCCTTCAACCACCTAAAAACCGTGAAAGACCCCCTCTGCAACCAGAACAAAAGCTTCCTCGGAAGATTACTCCACACTCAAGAAAACGAACCCTACCTCATTGCAGATCTCATAAACAACGCAAGAAGGAGAGGGGATATAGAAAAGAAATACGACGACGCCGTCGCCAGACTATACCGAACCCTAGAATTTCTAACCCAATACGAACTAAAAAGAAGATACTCCCTCAACGCTGGTAATCTACCCATAGAAGAGGTGCCTCAAGACCTGAGAAAGGAATGGGGGGTGCAAGGTCGGGAACAAAAAATCAAGATAGGACTCAACAAAACCTGCCAACTCCTAGCCGAGAAACGAAATCATTTTGGAAAACAACTCACCGAAGATAAGGAGCTACTTAACCTCCTTTCCAAGAGAAACAACTCCATCCTGGCCCATGGAACTGAACCCGTTGACCAGAAAACCTACCTAAAACTTCTTCAAAAAACCATACACTATGCTTCTCAAGTCATACCAAACCTAGAAAACCTAATCCAAGACTCCACCTTCAACCGGCTTTAAGGGAATAATCAGCCTAACCGCCCATCTAGCAAGGAAGAAGCTCCGCGAGGTCTACCACCACGTAGTCTACGATGCAACCCCTAACCCGACTACGCGAAGAGTTTTTCCCCTCAATCGTTTACTAATTTTTTAATATCAAGGGAATAGTAGAAATCTCACCCTCCCCTGACAACTCCTGTTTCGTGCAACAGACCGGCGATGGTTTCGTTACGACTCTGAAAACGTCTCAGTTGAAAAGCTACCCGATATAAGACTAGATCGACCTAGGGGAGGCCGCGGAGGACCGGAGGCGGAAGCTGGTCAGGCCGCTGACCTCCGGCAGCGAGGGCAGCCTCTTCGCCGACATGAAGGGGAAAATCTACCGCGACTATCAGCCCAGCCGACTGGAGGCCTGGCTGGAGAAGGCCGCTGAAAGGGCGAAGCAGGAAGGCGGCAGCCTGAAAATCAGGGTGGGCCCCGAGGAGCTTCCCCCCGAAGACTTCTCCTACCGGTACTTCACAGAATGGGTTAGGGAGGGCTGAGCAATAAAAAGAGAAAGAAAGAACCAAAGAAAGAGAAAAACAACCAACCCAGCAATAGTTCCCAGCCTTCACCACACTAGAATATTCAAAACGGGGTTGTGTATTTTTCACCACACTAGTAGTACTAGTGTGGTGAACATTAGATACTTGTTATTGAATTATCTCGTACTTCTAGGTGGTTTTAATGCCGTACTTCTTCAATAAACCTCTTACCCGTGCTTTGATGTTGCTCGGCGCCAAACTGGGCGGGTTGACATTGTGGGAACTGGTCCCCCTGGTCCTCAAGCAACGGCTGGTGCAGGAGGGGTTTCTCCTACCAGAAGAGGACTGTCTTCACGAAAACGTGTATGAAACCCAGCATAGTAGGGTGAAAAAAATCGTCTGCCTGGACTGCGCTCAGGAATTCGCCTCCGAGGCTGTTTGGCGTCAGGCTAAGGAGGAGGCTCGGGAGCGTCTGCTGCCGCCCTTACCGGAGGACTTTCCCTTAACCAAAGGCCACAGGTGGGACATGAAAGCCAAACGGTGCACCGTCTGCGGCTTGGAGTGGGAAAACTACGACACTGCCGCTCCCAAGGAGGACCCTTACCGCTATGTATGCCCGCCCTGGCGCCGGGTCTTGGAGCGCATGGACGCCCGGAAGAGGGCTGAGAAGGGGCGGTCGGAGCCGCAGGAGCCGAAGGTCAAAGTCTACGGTAAACCGCCTCCGGTGGACGAATTCTTGGAGGGCGAGTGACCCCCTATGGCCCCGCTGACCGTGGCAGACCTGACCGTTCTCCCCTGGACCCGGGAAGCCAGAGACTACGTGGCCGGGAGAGGCTACACCCTCCAAGACTTCGCCTCCCCAAAGCTCGCCCCCATCCTTCAGCGCGCAGCCCAGAAGGTCAGAGAAGCCTCCGACTTCAACAAGTAACTCATTCGCTACTTGAAAAATCGGGTCCTTCTAGCCTGGTTAGGATTCAGTACTCTTTGTTAAGATTAGCCTGCTATCTTCTGCTAGGAAGACGAGTATATCTCCCTCTTTCAGAGCGAATCTTTCCCTGACCCTCTTTGGGAGGGTAAGTTGGAATTTGTAAGTGAGCTTGCTCATCCCCAAAATTTCTTTCCTTACATTCTTGGACAATAAGTGATCCCCTTGAGAAAAAGGAAACGAGGATGAGAGTCATAAGATGAGCCAAGGAAAATACATAAATTCTTGGAAAGTAAGGAATGTAATATGAAAAACAAAGAAAGCAAGCCTCAATATTCAAAAATCTCGCTCAAAGTTATTAAGCGTCTGAGAAAGTTTGGCCACCCTAAAGCTGAACAGGTTCTAAAAGCTCTCGGATTTAAAATAACCTATGAAAAAGACATTAGCTCAAAACCTTACGACTTCATAGCGGAGAAAAATGGTGCAACCTACTATATCGACGCCAAAGTTCCATTGAAACGTTGTAGCATCAGCATCTCAGAACTAAAGGGGATGGACCAGATTAGCCGGCGGGGAATACCCCTCTATCTGTTCATACTGCCTGACAGCAGTTATTTACTTTTTAAACTTGAAGCCTCGACGAGTATGGCCAAGGCGTCACGAAGTAAACAAAAAATAAATAAGTTTAACTCTTCAGCCTCGGCCGCCTCCGCTTGACCTGCAAGACGCCCTGCACGTAGCCTGCTCCATGCACGTACTTGACCTTCCGACCCTCCCTTGCCCACGTCCGCCTGTCTATGCTGTCAATCTTCAGCCACCGCTCCGTGCACCGGCCGCACAGCCCCCGCTCCAGCAGCCCTCCGCACCGCCGGGCCAGCCTAGCCCACCAGTCGCCCCAGTGCCGCTCCTGCTTGTAGGCTACGCCGCAGACCTCGCAGACCAGCTGCACGACGACCGCTCCTCCGAATCCTGCCGTTGCCATGCCTGCCATCTCCGAATAAGGCTTTGCTGAGAACATATTTAAACTTCCTACCACCTTAAGCCTTCTTTTTCAAAAACAGGCCTTAATAAAGGCCCTAGAGCCAAAAGAAACGGTATATTTAAATATCTTCTCAGCAAAACCCTTTTTGAAGAAGGTCTCAAAGGGGGTGTTTTTGTGCGTTTCAAGGCGGCAGCGGAGCGGCTTTTCGAAGCCCTAGGCGGCGACGAGTGGGCCGCGGAGCAGGTGCGCATCTGGCTGGCCCTCAGGAACGGGCGGAACTAGGCCGGGCAGCCCCCGGCTTAGCCGCAGTCCGGCGTGAAGAGGCCGGAGAAGGAATGACCACCCGGAGAAGCCTGACCGGCAGGGGGGCTCAGGTTCCGGGTGCAACCGTGCCCTTGAGAGGCACAGGCCGGGTGGGGCGACCCCCGGGGCTGAGCTGAAAAGGCTGTGAACCCGGGGGCGGAAGTACAGGGAACCTTGAAGCCTCCCCGGAGGCCCGAGGCCGGCGGTAGAGCCGACGGCCTGTGAGCGGCTGAGGGGAGGCTGGGTTAGAACCCTAGAGCCGCAGGCGGTGAGGACCGCCAAGCTCCGAGCCTGCGGTCGCGGGGGCTGCCCCGAAGGGCCCCTGCGGGTAACTCGAGCATGTCAATCCCCAACATGCTTAGCCCCGCGTCTGAGGCGGTGTCTCGTAGGCCCCAAGGGGGGCTAGCGAGGTCTGTCCCCGGGCAGGCTTGGGCGACCAAGCCAATAGCCCAGCCTCCCAGGCGACTGGGAGGCGTGTCCACGGCGGGGCGAGGGTTTGCATGGCCAAACCCCAACGTCACCCTGACTACCCGGATGCACAGGCCCTTGTCGGGGTGAAGGCCTTGCAGGTTGTTCGAGTAGTGGAGGAGCTGCAGCCCGACAGCTTCACGCCAGACTTCACCTGGTGCCGGGTGGAGGTGCAGCTTCCAGACGGCTCCAGGGCGGTTTGGACGTTGCTGCTGTCGCCGGCCGAGCTCCGAAAATACGGACGTTAGTCCAAACCCCTCCTTTTTTGGCTCAATTCTCGGGGACAGCCATGGAAGCCTTCACGGTGCCCAAATTCGACCTGCACATCCACGGAGGCCTGGTCCTCCGGCTCCGCGGCGGAGTGACCTTCCAGCGGCAGGGCGGCGGGTCGGCCGTCCTCATCCGCAACCACGCCTACACGGCCAGGCTCATCCGCCTGGGCGACTGCCCTTATCCGCTGCTGGTGGACGAAGACGGCGTGGTGGGCGTCGTCCCCAGGCTGCCGGCTAAGATAAGGCGGTGGCTGGGGGCGTTCCACTAGGCCGACCCCGTGGGCCTCCCTTTTTCTGCCTCGGGGGGACCACCGCATGGAGCGCTGTCCCAGGTGCGGCTACGCCTTCAACCCCAGGCCCAACTGGATGCTGACCGTCTGCCCGAAGTGCGGCGAAACCCTGGTGAGGGTTAAAGCCGGAGAAGACCGACTGGTGAAGGCTTTCGACTGAGCCCTTTTTTCGGGGAAGGGGTTAGCGTGGTTTCATGGGTTGAGGTGGACGACCTAGCCCAGGATGTGGCTGAGAAGGCCGGGGACGACCTGGCTTCGAGGGTGAAGGAGCTGGCGGTGCGGCTGGCCGAAGAGGGCCTGACTGCCGAGTAGGCCCCTTTTCGGGGATTTTCGATGGCTAAGGCTAAGGGTAAAGTCGTCGAGCAGGTGCTCGTTCAGGCCGCCAAGCCCGGTCAAAGACGGCAGGTGGCCGAGGAGCTGAAGAAGGCGGAGGCGGAGGGCCGGCGGTTCCACGGCTTCAAAGCCGACCTCAGGTACACCAGCCCCGAGTTCACCGTCACAACGCCCATCCGCTACGAGAAGCTCACCGCCAAGGACGTGGAGGCCCGCATGAAGATCGTGCACCGCCACGTCAGCGGCGTCGAAGTCTCCCTCCGGCCGACACCCTACCACTGGGCGTACATGGACGCGGAGGGCCGGGAGTACCCGGAGGCCGAGGTCCGCCACTACCAGCTGCTCCCCGACGGCCGGGAGGTGGAGGTGCAACCGTTCCCCAGGACCAAGGTCTTGGAGGTCAAGAAGCTGCTGCCAGCCACCAGCCTCAGCGAGTTCCTCGTCGAAGGCCTCTACGAGGTCTGGTCCGACGCCCCAGGGCAGCTGCTGGAGTTCGCCGAATACCTCCAACGCAAGGACGCCATGGCCGTGAGCAAGCTGAGCTTCGGCCGGGGCTTCAAGGAAAGCTACGCCCTCATCTACCCCATCTTCCAGGACGGCCGCTTCATCCTGGTGATGGCCCTGACCCAGAAGCGCGTCGAATACCGCCACTGGATGCCGGTGGAGGCTCAGGAGGCGAAGCCGAGGGAGGCTGTGCCCGTGGCCCAGTCGGTCTTGGAGGAAATCTAAGCCTCCAACCTTTCGGGGACAGGGTTGTCCTTATGTGTGGGCGTGAAGAGGAATCCGACGCTTGCAGTGGCCGGTGAGGGCGTGGAAAAGATGAGCAGAGACGAGCTGCTGGAGCTGGCGGGCGAATACCTGGAAACGGTCTGCTTTCTCCCGGCGAGGGTTATCAGGCGTGGGAAGCGGGCTGTCATCGTCTTGGAGCCTGAAAGCTACCCGTAGCCGCCCTTTTTCGGGGGGGCCTCATGGGATTCTGCTGTGAGCACCTCAAAGCCCAATCAGCCATGCTACCGGCTGATGTTCCTCTACTGGCTGTGCGAAGCCTGCTACAAGGCTCTCAAGGAAGGAAGCTTGGACGTGAAAATATACAGGCTGTCCTGAGCTCCCAGGGGCTTTTCGGGGAGTCTGGACGTGGCTGGGAAACGGAAGCTTAAGGAGTATGTAGTGGACCTCGAAAGCTTCACCGTGGAAGCCCGAGACCACGATGAAGCCGTGGAGGCAACGCAGCGAAAACTCAAGCAGATGATGGCGGAGGGAAAGGTTGGCATCGACGCCGTGGTGGAGCTGAGCGACGGATGAGGCGGACACGCCTATTTTTCGGGGAACGAATTGGAAAAGCTCTTCACCGACCTAGCCTTCGCGCTATCCCCCACCATCATCACCCACCAAGGCGGTTGGGGAGACACCGTTCCAGAGTGGCTGGTCGCAGAGATAAAGCTACAGAGGCTCGCCGAGAACCTGAGGAGGCTGAAGGGTGAAGCCGTCGAGGAGGCCGGCGACGCCGAGGCTCTGGCCTACCTGTACACGGCCTTCCTGAGCGTGCCGCCCTCCGAGAAGTGGACGAGAATCTACTCCTACCTCCTCGGTAAGGTTGCCCGCGGCAGGCTCCGGGTTCCCTCAGAAATCGAGGTCAAGGAGCTCTCAGATTACGAGCAGGAGAAGCTCCGGGAGCTGAAGCGGTGGATTTACAGGAAGCGGGCTGAAAGGGAAAGGCAGCGGCGCGGAGAGGAAGGCCTCGGAGTGCTTCAGCCCCCAAACCGGGCTTCAGCCAGCCTCAGAGCCCGCAGGGCGTGGGTTAAAATCTACCGGAGGCGAGGCCAAGAGGATAAGGCCAAGGCTTTGGAGGAAGCCTTAGCCTAAATTTCGGGCAGCGGGCGGAAACCCCGTTTATCCCCGTTCTCGGGGGCAGACCGACATGGTTTTCCGCGTCGGCGTCAAGAGGAAGCCTACGCTTCTGGTGGCAGGCGAAGGCGTCGACAAGATGGGCAGCGCCGCCCTCATGGAGCTGGCCAGCGAGTACCTGGAAACAGTCCGCTTTGAGCCTGCCAGGGTCATAAAGCGCAGAGGCTGCGCCGTCATCGTCCTCGAGCCGGAAAGCTACCCTTAACCGAGGGGGTCTTTTTTCGGGGGAAGAGGGGGCCAGCCTTTGGGAAAATGCGTCGACTGCGGCAGAGAAACCGTGAGCCAGCCTGCCCGTCGTGCAGCACAACAGTCAACCTGGAAGAGGAGGAATAGTCGCCCTTATTTTCGGGGAGCAACCGTGGGCAGGAAGCGTTACGACTTTTTCAGGACGAGGTTCGTCGTCCAGCCCAAGAATTCGATTTTGTACGGGTCCGCCTCGAAGGTTAAAGCTCACCTCCTTGCACTCAACAGCATCTACGGTATCGGCGTCTCCGTCAAGGAGGTTCCAGGCGGAAACCTTGAAATCGTTACGAGGACTGGTCTGCCGGAGACGGCTAAAATGGACAGAAACTTCGTCCGCTACGTTCTGCAACACCATGCATATATTGTGGAGGAGGTCTTCGAAGGGCGGAGGTTTCGAGGCAGGAGGGAAATATGGGAGCCCGCGGAGTAGGCGAGAGCTCCCGTTTTTCGGGGAAGACCATGCCTCTGGTAGCCGTGTTTGTGAAGGAGAAGACGACGCCTGGAACTGTCCGCTACCGGGAGGAGGCCGGCGAAAACCCGACGACTCTGCGAACGGTGTACATCGAAAAATGGGCCGTGCAGAAATACGGCCTCGGAGACCGGATAAAGGTAACCGTGGAGCCGGCGTAGCCCCCCGGTGCTCTTTCGGGGTTCGACGTGAGGAGGGCTAGAACCGTCAGGGGGCTCCTCCGACAGCTGAGCCGCTGCCCGGAGTGCAGGGGAAGCCCTGCTGTGTTCTTCGGCAACGGCCTCTCCATGTGCCAAGCCCACTGGGAAGCCTACGCGGAGGCCTTCGACTACGAGGACGGAAAATTCAAGCCCAGCGTTTTCGGGGGCGAGGATGGCGGAAAAGCGGCTGCTCAGGTCCTTCATAGCCGACCTCGAGCGGGTTAAAGACCTGCTCGAAGCCTACAACCTGGGCGAAGCCCGGCTGGCGGACGCCTGGGACTTCATCAGCCTCAGGCTTGACCAGTACAGGCTCCTGCTCAACCCACCCAAGAAACACACCGCATACCGCCGCAAAATCTGCGGCGGAACCTTCACCACGGCGGACGGAAGGGAAGGATGCACATGGCCACGCACGGCTACTCCTTGAAGGGGGCTGTGAAAAAGGGATACGCGGAGAAACTGAAGGAGCAAGTTTCCGCCCGGCCTTTCGGGGTTGATTGGCCGTACCCTAGTGCCCCGGACTACCGAGGTGGTTTAGATGTCTATGGGACCTCCTAAATGTCCTGAATGCGGTGAACCCCTTAACGGAGTCTACTTTGATACCAGCGAATACTACGTCTTCGACCCGTCTGCCGGAACCTACCTTTCAGACGAAAAATCTGGCGAAGGCTACACAAAATGTCCCAAATGCGACGCAGACCTTTTCGACCTATTCCCCAACGGCCCCATAAACTTCAAACCCAAACCCAGCACAAAGGGAGCGACCCGATGATAACTCTAGGCTGTGCGACACTCTGGTGCACCATTCCTCTGGAGGTCATCCTTTCGGGGACAGCCGTGAGCATGGAAGTGGCTGAGCTTAAACCCAAACTGAAGGCTCTGCGAAGTCTCAGGGAAGTCCCGTTTACAGGCGACACGTGGCTTCAGGTGAAAGCCGACGGAGAGCTGGCCTTGGTGAAGTTTGAGGGCGGAGAGGCCGAGGCGGTGAACCGCTGGGGCACCGTCCACAGGGGGCTGCCCTGCCTCCGAGAGTTCGCCGAGGCCCTCAAGGCCAAGAGGCTTCGAAGCTTGGAGGCCTTGGCCGAGCTGTACGCGGAGGGCCTCCGCCTGCCGGAGTTCAGAAAGACCCTGACCCGGAAGCCCGAGGCGGTGAAGCTAGGCTTCTTCACCCTCCTGGCGGTCAACGGCGCCGGGGTCAAGAACGACTGGCCCTGGCAGATGGGGGAGGCTGGAGTCTTGGCTTGCAGCCAGCCGCCTGGCGGGGCCTCTGCCCTACCGGCGGGTGGTCGGCCTGCAGGAGGCGGAAGCCTTCTGGAAGGAGTGGGTGGAGGGCCGCGGCTACGAGGGCGTCGTAGCCCGGACGCCCCGGGGAGGCTTCAAAGTCAAGCCGGAGCTCACCGTGGACGCCGCGGTGGTGGGCGTCAAAAAGACCGAGCGGCTGAGGGTGGGAAGCGTGGTGACAAGCCTCCGCCTGGCCTTGATGAGCCCGGAGGGCGACCTGGTCCATGTGGGCGATGTCTCCAGCGGCATCGACCCGGAGACCGGGCGGAGGCTCCACGCCTTGGTCAAGCACTTCGCGGTGGGCGAAGACCGGGAAGCCTACCACGTCAGGCCGGTGCTCGTAGCCGAGGTGAGGTGCTTCGACGTATACCCCGGCCTGCGGCAGGTCTGGCGCTGGGACGGCCGCCGGTACGCAGCCCGGCAGCCCAGAAGCTTCTTCAGCCTCAAGTCTCCGGTGTTGGTCAGGTTCAGGGAGGACAAGCAGCTGAGGCCTGAAGACCTAGCCTTGGAGCAGATTCCCGAAGCAGGCCCTTTCTCTTTCGGGGAGGGGGAACCGTGAAGCTCTGCCCTCGCTGCTCCAACGCCATCCTGGACATGCGGCAGGAGCTAGACCCCATGGGGCGGCCTGTCCAGTTTTGGCACTGCTCCCGCTGCAACCACCGGTGGACGGAGACGTAAGCTTCCAGTTTCGGGGAAACCGGGTCCCCTGTAAGTCCACGCCTACCCCGCTTCAACCAGCGACTAAGGTAGGCTGAAAAGTGGCGTGGGGTTTAGGGCGGTTTCAGCCCACCGGCCCCAAAGGCTGGCTCCATTTTTTTCGGGGATTTTATGCCCATCTTAGGCTCGGCTGACTGCTACGAGTGCGAGGGGGAGAAAACCGTCCGGCTGGTCGTCGACGGCCGAGGAGTCTGGAGCCGGTGCTTCCGGTGCGGCTTCACCGAGTGGGAGTGGGCCCTGGGCGACAACCCCGCCTACCTGGACTGCCTGGCGGAAAAATACCGCGTCGACAAAGAAGCCATCGTAGACGCCCTCGAAGAGGCGGGGTGACCCTGAAACAGTCAGCTATTTTGAGGTCGTCAACCCTAAGCTGGCGTCCTATAAAATCTTCTTCCCCGCGGACATATCCTGCTGGACTTGGAGAGGCGGCGAGCCCTTCCCCGACTTCATCCACCGGGTTGTCGTCGTCGCCTCCAGAGGCTGCCATCAGTGGACTTTGGATGAACTGGAAAAGCTCAGCATGGAAGCTCCTGAAAGGGAGCGGCGACGGCGGGCTGCCAGACGGGCGGCCTTGAGGCGAAGGCTGAGGCCGACCTGACCCCGGTTTTTCCTTTCGGGGACCACCATGGAAGGCCGAAGTTTAACCCCAAGCCAGCAAGCCTACCTGAAGAAGCTGGGTGTCTCCGACCCCGGCCGGTTGACCGCCGGGCAGAAGGCCTACCTCACCATCCTGGGCCGTAGGGAAGGCGTCGAGCCTCCCAAGCCCGTCAAAGCCTCAGCGTACCAGCCTCTGGGCCCCGAGGAGCTGGCGGCCAGGGGTGTGGGAAGCCTCAGGTTCGACCGGGCCGCCGACCTGACCTGGGAGCGCTACGGCATCGTGGAGGTGCCCATAGCCTACGGAGGCCAGCCCTCCGGCTACAAGGCCGTCATCCGCAAAGGCCAGCTGGTTCAGATAGCCGGCCGGGGCTACCGCCTCCTGCCCAACGAGGAGGTTGTCCAGCTGGCGGACGAGACCGCTGAAGCCCTGGGGGCCAAGCCCTTCACCGAGTTCCGAGGCCGCTGGTTCGCCCCCATGGGCAACCACGTCATCTACAACCGGGCTGAGACGCAGGTTCACGCCCTCTACGCCTTCGACGAGCCGGTGAAGGTGGAGGGCGTCGACACGGTGCACCTGGGCTTCGCCGTGCACAACAGCATAGACGGCAGCTGCGGCTTCGGTGTTGGCGCCTTCACGTTCCGACAGTCTTAACAGTCGCCCGGAAGTGGGTGGAAGTCTTAAAAAGGGCGGCTGTAAGACCGGAAAACGCCTGCGCCAACATGGTGCTGATGGGCCTCCGCGGCTACTCCATGCCCTTCGACGAGCGGCGGGTGCTGGCCTGGGTCTACCAGCGCCACACCTCCAGGCTCAGGGTGGACAGGCCCAGCCTCCAGGACACCATCCTCAGGGTGGTGGACCGGGGGCGGGAGGTCCTGGAAGCCTACCGGCGGATGGCCCTCGAACGGCTCAGCGAACCCGTAGCCCGCCGGATAGCCGAGTCGGAGCTGCCCCTCCGGGTGCTGCCCGACTTCATCGAAGTCGAAACCCTCGAAGACGGCCGCAGGGCGCTGAAGGGGTTCAGCCCCCAGGCAACCCTCTGGGACGCCTACAATTCCGTCAGCGCCGCCATCTGGCACAACGCCAAGTCGGACATCTCCACCAAGCTCGACCAGTTCAACGTCCTCCACGCAGCCCTGCCCCTGGCACGGTGAACCGTGCCGCCTGTTTCGGGGGAACCTGCGTGAGAAACCCGGCCTCGGTTGAGCCTACGCTTGACCACGTGCCCAATCCCTTCCAAATCCTCAACGCCTGGACCTATCTGCGAGCCGTGCAAAACGCCCATCGACGCTTCCTCCTACGCCTCCTCAGCAGCCGGAGGCTCAGAAGCAGGGAGCTGGAGAGAGCGGTTCTGTGGGACGTCTACGAAGCCCTTAAAACCGAAATCGTGTTCGCCCTCCCTAAGCCTTAGCCTCGCCGTTTCGGGGAGCGCCCATGGTCACAGCCCGAACGGAGCTCTGCGACCTTCAAAAAATCTTCTGGGACATCTACAACGTAACCAGGAAAGGAAGAGGACTGAAACCTCTGCCTTACCCCAAAAAGAGGACCTGACCTGCCCTGTGCGCTGAACCCTTTTTTTCGGGGGGACGGATGCGTCCCCAGGAGGCTCGGTGATGGCTCAGACGGATTTTCCCCAGGAACTCATCGAACCCATCAAGGCTTTAGCCAACCGAACACGCCGGAAGCCCGTAACTTCGGTATCGACGCCCCTGGAACGCCCCACGACTCTCATTATGCGCTGTCAAACTTTGGGCGCAGATTACTGAAAAGCCTCATCCAGATGCTGGAGCCTGAAACGGCGTCCGCGACGAGCTGAAGCTCCTTTAGCCCTCGGCGTTTTTCGGGGAGAATCAAAATGCAGGTTCAGGTTAAGACGCCTCCCGGCGTCGAGCTGAAAGACCGTCGGTCTTGCACCCGCTGCGCCCACCTCAACATCTGCGCCGTCTTCAGGGCCGTCGCCCCGCTGCTGGAAAGCTTCAAGGGCAAGGACGGACAGGGCAAGCCGCCCTTCGACGCCAGGAGGCTGGCGGAGGTCTGCGATGAGTATCTCCCCGGCTACCGGGTGATGGAGGAGCCGAAGATCGAGCCGTGAAGGCGGCCCTTTCGGGGATGACCGTGGCCGACACCATCACCGTCTACCATCCGAAGACAGGGAGGAGGCTGAGGCTGGAAAGAACGGGCTCAGACCGGAAGCTGGGCATCTGCTACTACGCTGACAGGAAGCAGGGCGTCTACGTCGAAGACCGGTCTTCCTTTGACCAGGAAAACGAAATCGAAATCATCTTTCACTAGCCCCGCAATTTCCGGGGAACCGTCTTGAAATGTGCGGCTAAAAGCCTCGTCGAAGACAGGGGTCTGAGGCTGTGCCCGCACGGGCACTCCCTCGAAACCGTGGACAGGCCCTCCCGGCGGCTGTGCGGAGGCTGCGAGTTTCTGAAGCCCTCCAGGTTCGCCGTGGTCACCGAGGTTGGAGGGCGGAGGCTGACGGCGGCCTACTACGACAGCTTGGAGGAAGCGGAGAGGGCGGCTGCGGCCCTGACCGAGGGCAGCATGAGCAACCCTCGGGCTGGATGCGTCTACAGAGTGGAGGAAGCTTAGGGAAGGCGGCCGCCTGACCTTTCGGGGTTAGGAAAGTTCCACACCGTCGGGGGTAGTCTTGAGCTTCAAAAAATATGAAGCCCAGTTCACCGCTTTAGCTAAACTCTTCAGGTCCTACGCCGACAGAAGGCACGTCGAGAGGCTGAAAACTTCCATTCGGAAGAAAATAGCGTGTTCTCCGAAAGAGTACGAACAGTTTGTGAGGAAAGCGAGTGAAAGTATCACAGAAACATCATAAACTATATATCTAAGGATATTATATTATACTTTGAGAGGCTCAAGGGTATTGAAAAGAGTCTTAGTCTGCTTACCTGAGGGTGTTTGGGAAGTCATAGAAAAGGAGTTTAAAGGTAAGCTTGGAGGAAAAAGTTCTGAAATTTTAAGAAACATAATAATGGCTTACCTTTCAGAAAAAGGTATTCTCGAGAAGGTTAGGGAGGTCAAAGCTTGAGCAAGAGAAGAAACTCCCTTAGAGAGCTAGATTAAGAGAAATTGAATAATGGGGAAAATAGTATGTGGAAAGTTTATCTTGCGGATTGTTTTGAATGGATGAAGAAATGTGAACCTAACGAGTTTATAGCCATAGTTACTGATCCACCCTACAGTCTAGAAGAGTTTAAACGTGAAAACTTAGAGAAAATGAAACGTGGGAGCGGAGGGGTATGGCGTATACCACCTAAAATAGGGGGGGTTGAGAGGAATCCATTACCTCGCTTTACAGTTTTCTCGGCAGAACATCATAAAATTATGTTTAACTTCTTTCACAATTGGGCTAAACTGGCTTATAGGGTGCTTGTACCTGGCGGGCATCTTGTAATAGCCTCAACACCAATTTTTCTTCCTACGGTTGCACATGCCATCATAGAAGGGGGGTTTGAGCCTAGAGGCGTAATAGTCAGACTTGTTCAAACGTTAAGGGGAGGATTTAGACCCAAAAATGCAGAAGAAGAATTTAAGGAATTGTCTACGATACCTAGAGCACATTGGGAGCCTTGGGCGATATTCCGAAAACCTATCGAGAAAGGGTCAACAGTGGCGGAGAACTTGAAAAAATGGAAGTCCGGGGCCTTAAAAAGAGAACCCGACGGAAGACCGTTCCCTGACGTTATACCGAGTGAAAGAACCCCCAAAGAGGAGGAGGCTATAGCACCCCACCCTACACTTAAACCCCAAAGTTTTATGCGTAGAATAATACGAGCAGTAGTGCCACTTAATGAAGGAAAAGTGCTTGATCCATTTTGTGGAGCTGGTTCAACCATAGCGGCTATCGAAGCCCTAGGTTTTGACGGTATTGGCATAGAGGTTAACCCTGAATATTATGAAATGGCCCTTAAAGCTATTCCTCAATTAGCGAGGGTAAATGTTGACCCATGGCTCTTTGAAAGGAGAATAAATAAAGGGAGTAAAATGTTAGTGTTAACAGAATTTCTGTTAAAAGAAGGATGCTAAGTTACTTTTCCCAAGATTACGTTCAAAGACTTTTTTCATCTTTTTATCCCAAGATTTTTTCTCAACAGAAGCCGTTATCGTCCTCTTGCTTTCATCGCTTCTTCCACGCCATATGAAGTCGTCTTCAGATAATTCTCCAAGCCAAACTACTCTAAAACTTGGTAGTCCTCTATCATCTGTGTCATATTCAGCTACAAGAAACCAACCGCTTGTAACGTTATGTCCTACAGTACTCCAAGGGCTTCTCATCGTAGCTTTAACTTCGATTCCTACGCCAGTAGTCGGATTCTTCAGGTCTGGAAAAGCCGTATTTGGAAGTTTTTTAAACCCGCTTAACCTATCTAGCAACCTTGTCATAAAATCGCTAACTAAGCCACTATATTGATTATGTCTAATTAATTGAGCAAGAGGTGGAATGTCATGAGTTGCTGAGCCATCATTTATTGCCTTAAATATTTTCTTAACTTCTAACAGTGTTTTCTCTAAATGTTCTATTGTAAGTCCTTTAGGCATAGGTACATCATAGAAAATGCCATCAAGCATTTCTGACCTCTTATTCATTTATCATCTCCTTTAATTAATAACGGTAGCAAAATATTTAAGTCATCATGACAAAGTTCACAGAACCGCCTTAAAGAATCTATAACTTCCTTTCGGGGATCGAGGAAAGTGCTGGAATGGGTGAAAGCTTAAACAGAGCGACCCAACCCTTTTTTCGGGGGATGAAACAGGTTGGTGCATTTTCTGGAGAGAGATGAAAGCGAGGAGGTCCACAGCTACGACCTGCCGTTGGGCTACCAGTCCTTCAAAGACGCCAAGAGCCTGTATGTGAGGGAGAAGATCAAAAAAGCCGAGTGGAAGGACCGCTGGTACATCGTCGACCTGCTGTGGCTTGAGGCCTGCGTCCTAGACCCCCCGCGCTCGTGGGCCTATGGCATGAAGTGCGACCACCTCATCCAGAGGTACTTCGACGACTGGCTGGCCATCCTCCAGGAGCTGAGACCCAAAGACTGGCGGAAGTTCGTGGAAGAAGAGAAAAAGTGGAACCCCCACCTCTTCGAGTCTGAGGAAGAGCGCAGGCGGAAGCTGGAACGGCAGCGCGAAGAAGAGCGGCGGGAGACTGAGAGAATCAAGCGGAGCTGGATAGAGCTCGGCGGTAGGGAATAAGCTCCCTGGGCACCGGACCCTCCCCCTCAGGAGGAGATATACTGGTTTCGCTCACCGGCTCCGTCCAGAAAGCCGGCACCTTTTCTCCCACCGCCGCCTCGTTGTATTCCCTCAGAGCCTTCTCCAGCTCCTTGCCTACGCCGTCGTTCGGATAGTCGTAGAAGACCACCGTTATTACCGTGTTCCCTTCGACGTCGCGCCTCCACTTCCCTACGCTGTCCCACTGTGTGTAGGCCTTCAGGAACTCAAAGAGCTTCTCCTTATGCTTGGGAACCACTACGGTAAGCCTTTCGGGCTTCGTTTTAAACTCGTCCTTTACGAAGAGGAAGCTGAAGATTTTTTTCCTAGCCTCCAAAGCCTTCGGGGAAAGCCTGTCGAAGGAAGGTGGGGCCGCAGCCTTCTTCAACAGCCCGTGCTTTACCAGAAACTTTCCCCCAGCCTTCCGCCGGGGCGCAAGCTCTCTGAAACTTTTTCTGAGCCGCTCGGAGAAGGTTCTGCCCACGGCTGCTCACCTGAAAAATTCGGGGATGCGCCGTGTTCGAGGAGCTGGGCGACGAGGAGCTGAAGAGCCGCTACCTCAGCCTCTACGAGGCCGTGTTCGTGGTTGAGTGTTTCGGCAGCCACGACGTCTACGAGCTCATGGCTTTGGAGGACGAGCTGGCGAGGAGAGGCTACAGGGTAAGGGAAAGCCTTCCGGAGGTCGTGAAGGTGGAGGAGGAAGAGGTTGAAGGTTGAAGAGGTGGGGAAAGGCGTTTACAGGGTTTTCCCCGACAAGGACGACTACCTGATAATCTACACCAGCCGCGGAGCCGTGGACATCGACCTCAAAACCCTCACCATCGACCTGAACCCGGACGCCACGGCCAGCTTCAAGGTTACCGGCTACGACAGGAAGCTGAGAGCCCTCACCCTTCACAAGCCCGAGCGGGCCTCTTTCGGGGTAGGGTGATGTGGGATAAGAGGATATGTGCCTCTTGCCTCAGAAGACGAGGCTGCGCTTTGAAGAACACGCCCCTAAGGATGGCGTGGGTATGCTTCGAGCAGGACCCTGACCAGCCGCCGCCCGATAAGCGAGCAGGGCTGCTGGAGGCGGATGTCTAAGGCTCCCGGAGCTGAGGGCGGCTCTTCGGGGATACCCATGGACAGCTCTAAGACAGACCAACCGACCAAGCAGGCTAAAGGGCGACTCCGAGTCGACGGCCCCTTCCTCAAAGGCCTCATCGCCTGGATGCAGCGGGTGGCCGGAGAGGCCACCATCACCCTCGACGCCGAAGGCCTCCGGTTCGCCTACATGGACCCCAGCCATGTGGCCATGGCCGCGGGCAGGCTGACGCCCCAGGCCTTCGCCGAATACGCGGTGGCCCAGGCCGGCTGCTTCGCCGTGGACCTGGCAGACCTGGCGAAGGCGCTCAAAGGCGTCAAGAAAGGCGTGGAGGTCGGCGTCTCCGTGGACGAGAAACATGTGGCGGTAAGCTTCGACGGCGAAACCGTCCGCCTGCCGGTGCTGCCGCCCAGCGACGAGGCAGACCCACCCGAGCCCAAGCTGGCCCACGAGGCTCGGCTGAGGCTGATGCGCGGAGCCCTGCTGGACGCGGTGCGGAAGGCGGGGCAGGTGAGCGACCAGCTGGTCCTGAAGGCCACGCCCAACGCCCTCCTGGTCAGGGCGTTCAGCGAAACAGGCGACTACGAGAAAACCCTAGACCGCCACGGCGCATACATGCTGGACTTCCACAGCCCCTCCAACCGAACCGTCAAAGCCCTCTACGGAGCCTCGTTCCTCGAAGACCTCCTCACCTTCCCCGCGGAGCTGGTCACCGTCGAATTCTCCACCGAAAAGCCCGTGGCCCTCACCTTCGAGGACTACGCCTGGACGGTTCGAGGGTGGCTGGCTCCGAGGATCGGAGGCGAATACGAGCCCCGGGTCACGGTCAGGCTCTTGGAGGGCCACCCGGGAGTCTACGACGAGGACGGCCAGTTCCACGGAGCCCAAGGCTTCAAGGCCGGTGAAATCGCCACCCTCCCCCGGTCTGCCGCGGCCAGGCTGCTGGAAGACGGCAGAGCCGCCCTGAAGCTGACCCCGGACCCGGCTGAGGGCGTGGAGCCCCTGCCCCTGGGGGCGGTGAAGCTGAAAAGGCGGAGCAAGGGCAAAGGGTGGCTGCTCAGCCGCAGCGGAGACACGGCCAAGGACGACGCCGAGCAGCTGGCAGGGAGGCTGCTGAAAGCCCTGGAGGCGGCGGAGGGGGACTACCCCGGCAGGCTGCTGGCCGCCGAGAAACCCTACACCGGGCAGGAGGCCACCCTCTACGTCATGGCGGAGCGCAGCCGGAAAAGCTACGCCCACGCCGGCCGCTACGGGCTGCCGGTGGTGAAGGTTCTGGAAGTCGCCGAGGAACCCTTCGGCGAGCACCCGTCCTACGGCTACACCGACTGGAAGCCGCTGGAGGCGGAAGGCGAAGAAGCTGAGCAGGCTGCCAAGGCCGCTGCCGCCGAGCAGGCGGAGGAGGCGGAGGCTGGCGAGGAAGAAGGCGGAGGCTGCGAGTGGAGCCGCAGCGAGGAGGCTGACCGATACAGGGAGGAAATGCGCCGTCTGGACGAGGAGCTGAGGAAACTCGGCCTCCTGGAGGAGCTGCGAGGCCTTGAAACCCTCAAAGTCAGAGAGCTGGCCGAGAGGGTGAAAGCCCAACCCGGCGAAGCCGTCCTCGCCACCCTAGACCGGGCCCTAGCCGTCCACGAGGAGTTCTACCGCAAACTCTACGCAGCCTACGGATGGAAACTCGAAGACCTAAAGGAAGGACAGGCCCCCGAGGTCTCCGACATTTTAAAGATGAGGCGATGGCTCACGGGATTCCTGAAGCGGAAAGCCGAAAAACCCGAGCCCAAGCCCGAAGGCACAAGGCGGGCTAAGAAGGCGTGGGTGAAGATTTGGCTGAAGCGAGGCCGGAGGGACCGAGCCGAGCAGCTGGCCGACGAGCTGGGCATCAGCCTGGAGGCTGTGGAAAAGGAGCTGGAAGGCTAACCCCAGCCTCCCCATTTTTCGGGGGACGTTTCGGGGATACACCGTGCAGTATCTCAGGCTCTATGCGGTGGTCAAGGACGCTCAGGTGGACGCTGAAGGGCAGGTGTGGCTGTGCCTAGCCCGCGTGCAGAGGGCTGTCGCCGAGCTCAACGTCAAAGCCCTCCGCGACATCCGAGGCAAACCCATAATTTTGACCGTGGATGTCTGACAGGTTTATATGCGAAAACAGGGGAAGTGTTCATGGATGACAGCCCGAAGGTTCAAACAGTCCCCGCTTGGGAGAAGCTTCAGAGACGTGGTCTCCGCCGCCTTGGAGCTCCTGGAGAGAAGCGGGCTGAGCTACGCCTTGACGGGGGGAGCTGCGCTGCCCTACTTTGGAAGGGCCAGGGCGACGGCGGACGTGGACCTGGTGGTGGAACACGACGAGGAGAAGCTGAGAAGATTCGTCGAGGAGCTGAACAGAGGCGGCTTCACCGTCCCTTGGGAGTGGGTGGAGCGGTCCTTGGAGGAGAAAACCCACTTCACCGTCCAGGACACGCTCTCCCCCTACCGGCTGGACGTCAAAGTCCTGCAGCCGGGAGAGGGTTTGGGGCGGACCGTGGAGGCGGTGGTGGACGGCAGGCCGATGCGCCTCACCGCCCCGGAGGAGCTGGTCGCCCTCAAGCTCCGCCTCGGCAGCGACCTAGACCTGGAGGACGCCCGGAGCATCGTAGCCCGGCAGGGAAGCCGCCTCGACGTGCAGTATCTGCTCAGAAAGGCGGAGGAGCAGGGAGTCAGGGAAAAGGCCGTTAAGCTTCTCGAAGAGGAGGGAGTTGAAGTTGGAGAGGCGTGAAGAGAGACGGCGGGCCGCCAAGGCCTCCGCGGAGGCTCTGAAAGGCTACGACCCGCTCCAAGTGGTCAGCGACCTCAGCGACTACGCCCTCAGCCTCGCCGAGGCCGGGATAAGGCAGCAGAACCCTAACATGTCCGAAGAGCAGGTCAGGGAGGAGCTCCGCCGCCTGGCCGAGTGGAGCAGCCCCTCAGCCTGGCGGGGAAAGGCAGGGCAAGCCCGCCGCGGGGGCCAGTTTTCTTTCGGGGACCAGCCGTGAAGTTCAGCGTCCGCCTTTTTTTCCACCTCCGCTCCCCGGACCCTTACCTCGACGCGAAAAGGGCAGCTCAGGCCGCCGCAGCCCGGCATGGAGCCGTCTTCGAAGGCGTGGACGACACCCTCAACGGCCTCTACGCCTCCCTGGAGCCGGGGGCCAAAGAGGTCATGGCCGCCTTCACCGTTGAACAGCCCACGGTGGAGGAAGCCCGCGAAGCGGCTGAGAGGCTTTACCGCCGCCTCCAAGGCCGACTGCGCCTGGGGTTCATGGAGCTGCCCAACCCGGAGGACAGGGTGGTTGTGGAGCGGAGTAAATGAAGTGCGCCTTGTTTTTTCTTCGGTATGGCGTTGTTCGGCGTAGGTGTTGCCACGATAGTTTACTTGCTGGGGGCTGGACTGGGCCATGTACTACTCACTGGCACCTCCAGCCAACCTAATAACCCCAATCAGCACAGCCATGTAAAAACCATGGAAACTTTTGCGTCCCGAGGTGAAACCGCCTCTATCCTTCAGCGAGCCAAAACAGTTTTCAGGGGGCAGTAATCACAGTAAGTGTTGCTACAGTTGAATGTCGGAGTCACTAAGTTGCCTTTTCCAGAAGGTTTTTAAAAAGCCACATATACAATGAAAAACCGGAAGGTGGTGGGTGTGAGTGAAGAAAATAATGCAAAAAATTTGGCCCGTCGATATTTTGAAAACAAATTCGGAACAAGGATAGTAAAATTAACAATCGGCGAAGCTGTCAAGGGAGCCGAATCTGAACCAGATGTATGGTATGTCAACTTTGAGTTAGAGGTTACGGGGGAAAACCCGGTGGCCGGCGCCGTCCCAGTGAACGTAAGAATGGGCACCATAAAAGAGCCATCAGAAGGATGGTTCTAGCGGTGAAAAAAGCTGGAAAGTGGTAGAATGCAACAGTATAATCTCGCTGCCATATTAAGAAATCGTTAGGAGCGGAGAGAAAAACGAAGATAAAGTCTCTCTATATGCCTGATACATGTCTTCAGGGTGACGAATTTCCAGCACATATAATCTGGGATAAGTTAGACAAAGTTGAGATATCCATCAGATACCCAGAAACAATAGAGGTCAAGGCGATTTATAATGTTCCAACAGATGGGATTGAAATCTCTGATGAGCGTTCTATTAAAATCACCGATTTCGAAGTAAACGGATATTTAGGAATCCTCTTCTGTTCTAGAATATTAGTCGACTTCAGAAAGCGTGAACGCGTACAATTCGAAATTTTAGATCTGCGAAACTCTTCTATAGAACGATTCACGAGAGAAATTGATCTATTTAGGCCAGCCCTAAAACTTGAAAGCGTCCCCCCTAGACTCAACATAAAATATGATTCTTCTACCCGCTCCTATAAGATTGGTGACAAGATTCGCATAAGGAATCTAGGTGATGGAACTGCGCTTATTAGTGTTGGAGTAGGTGAGGGGGACTTCCAAAGACATTATCCCCAAGGAATTGACGATTTTGCAAAGGCATTTGTGTGCGACTTGGAAATCAAATTAAACGTTATCAGGTCCGAATATCCCGAACACTCTTCGCTAATTGACAAATTCTTGTCTTTATTGAAACAGCCTATTACTCTTGACGGTAAAACGAAAGCAATAATTCAATCAGTTTTTAATGGTCTCGCAAGGGCGTTCGAGGAAAGCGAAGGCTTTTATAACAACTTCGTCTCAGCGGTTGCGATTTCATATCTAAAGAATATCCAATTGATAACTGAGCTGAAAACCTTCATGGAGTATTTAAATTCAATAGGTGAGGGAAGAATCATTCTCGTAAATTCGGTGGATGTACTGAAAGCCAAAAGAACTTCAGGACGAATGCATCTAGTCATTCAAATTACTGATCTCGCCTACAATGACTATCCCCCTATTGAACTCCCTTCTATCCCGGTAACATGCGAAGGTAGTGATGAAGTGCCGATTCACATGCTATTTGATTGGAAAGCGGGTCCCTTAAGGAGGGAAGAAGATGGTTGAAATTGGTGAAATTGGAGCAATTATTGGAACATGTTCTGCTCTAGCGGAAAAAGGCGTTGGGGAAATAATCAAGACTGCGTCGAAAATATACGAAACAATTAAAGGCTCCTACAAAGTCCTAAACCAAGAGATCGTGGTGCTCTGCCCTGAATCAGTCCAACACTTTTCTATCGCTTTCGAGGCCACAGGTGGATTCTTGAGTCAAAAGATTAAGTTTCCTTTTGGGAAACCACTTAGGGTGAGGCTTAGACCCTTGAGGTCATTGCAAGACCTATCCGAGGCAATCTTTCTTACTGAAGAAGGTTTTGAGATTAATACTCGGGGCATGCAAGCGGAGGACACTTTTCTATTAGATGTTGATTATAGGATTACAGACCCAAAATTCGTAGATGCTCTTGTCCAAAGAAATCACGCAAGAGAGTTACCGAAAGACAGAGAGAGCGAATACTGGATGCATGCTCAATTGAAACATCCTAAAGTCTTTCAGACAAAGTATGGTCGATTAGATCTCCGCGACGTAGATTTTAGCGTTAACGTTGGGATTAGTGAAGACATAAAAATGTCCATCCCTTCTGCGTTTAGAAGAGAACTAGAAGCTGGTGTGAAGCTTCTTATGGAACGGGACCCGCATAGGAAGTATATGCTCGGAAGAGAACATGTAAAGGCTATGAGAGCACGAGGCAAAGGAAAAAGTGTAATCGAACTTCTCGGAGATCTTCAAGATCTTTTCTTTCCAAGAACTTTCCGCAAGTTTGTTGAGGTGAAAAAAGACTTCCGTTATTCTGAGTGCCACAGGGGGAGCGATTTCTATGAGACAGTACCTTTTCCAACATGGCCGAAGACTATGAAAGTCATATCTAGAACTGATCTTGGACTTGAACGATACGCCGCAGAAGGAATTCTCGTGTATAAAAAGGCAGACTTTCTTGAACAGGTAAGCAAAATACTTGGCGTGAAGCTGAAGTAATCAAAACACCAATAGTAGTTATTATGTTTTAACGTTTTTATAATAGTTTTGACTAGCTGAGGGGACTTTAAAGTCGGAGCATAGATAAAGGGATAAAAGAATTAGAGATTACTTTGGTTCCGCTTTTCCTTCATATTTTTTGCGTAAGTTTCTCATATTCTTCGCTAACCCATCTGCTGTCTTCCTCGAAATCTTTGAGTATGCCTAGTTTTCGGTGCACTCCAGCCCCATGTCTGAGGTGGTTGGGGGTGCTCCTCGAACCTTGTAGGGGCCTCGGCGGAAAAGAGCCGGCGGCTTCTTAGAGCCACCATATTTAAGGGCGCTGATTCTTTCGGGGATTACCGTGGAAAGCGCCTTAGGCTTGCTGTCGAAGATTTTTCTAGCGGTGCCCCTGTTGGCTGCGAAGCGCATGTACCATGAGGCCCGGGACACCTGGAATCCGTATGTCGGCTGCCTGCACGACTGCCTCTACTGCAAGAAATCCTTCCAACGCCAAGTGGCCAGGGTCGGCCGCATCTTCGGCTGCGAGGGCTGCATCCGCTACCAGCCCCACTTCCACCCTGAGAGGCTGAGCCGCCGGCTGCCCAGGACAGGCCCCGGGCAGTTTATCTTCGCCTGCGACTGCGGAGACTGGACGTTCGCCCGCCCCGAGTGGAGGGCCGCCGTCCTCCGCCGCATAGCCGAGCTTCCCGACCGTACTTTTCTCATCCAGTCCAAGAATCCCGCCTGCTTCCAGAAGGACAGCTTCCCCCCCAACGTCATCCTGGGAACGACCATCGAAACCAACCGGGACGAGCTGGGCAGGGCGATCTCCAAGGCCCCGCCTCCCTCAGCCCGCTACGCCGCGATGGCCACCCTCCGGTGGCCGAGGAAGATGGTCACCGTGGAGCCCATCATGGACTTCGACCCCGACACCCTCCTGCGGTGGGTGAAGGACATCAGCCCCCTCTGCGTCTACGTGGGCTACGACAGCCGCCTCACCGGGCTGCCGGAGCCGCCCCGGGCAAAGACCGAAGCCTTCATGGCGGCCGTGGAGGAAGCGGGCATCCCGGTGAGGCGGAAGCTCATCAGAGAAGCCCAACCCAGCCGCCCCGGGTTGCGAGGCTAGGGTCGCTTCTTTTTTCGGGGGAGCGGTTTGGCTAAGCTGTTCTTGGTCACGGAGGACAAGGAGCAGACATGGTTTCTGGTCGAAGCTGACTCTGTGGCCAGCTCTCTAAGGTGGCTGAAGGGAAGGCTTACCGATGCGTAAAGTCTTTACATCAGTGGCAATCTTAACAGTCTTTTTTTAACATGGGGGTCTTCTTTAGCATCGATCACCATAAAAGCTAGGGAAATTGCAATTTCAGTGACTTCTTCTTCGGTTAGCTTTAAATTTTTCTCGTTTCCCAACAAGATAAATCCCCTAGGATTTTAATTAGCTTGATTTAGGGTTATTGCAGGTGTGAAGGTTATATTACTGTTGCCGCCTTCGCTTTTCACTAGAATTCGATGGACTTTACTTGCGTCGATTCCTTCCAGTTGCGTATGAGTTATTAAAAAGATCTGTCTAAATGACTGATCCTGGATGAGGCTATTCATTACGCTTGGACGGCGCATGTAATCCAAGCTGGCGAGTGGTTCATCCATAATGAGGCAGTTGATTATCGGTGCTCTCAGTTTTTCTGTTTTGAATGGTCTAACTCTAGCCATCAGTCGGGAGATGGCCATTCGGAGGGCCAGGCCTAGTGCGACCTTATCGCCGCCACTCAGGTTTCCTCGAAACTTCTGAAAACCATCCATTAGGTCATTTAAAGTTAGGTCTACACCTATAGTTTCACGTCCACCCCTGACTACATGGGATGTTGAGTATATCTCTTGAACCTGATATCTGCCCGTCGTGAAAGCGAAAAGATAATTGTTGGTAGCATCTTTTAAAGCGCTGAAGAGGCGTGTCTGAATAATGTACTCTGATATGAAGCCGCCGACGGTTGTCCGAAGGTATCTAACATGTTTAAGTCTTTCTTCTTTCTTTTTCTTCTCCTTCTCTTTTTGGTTCAGCTGACTGATGGTCTCTTTTAAATATTTTAGCTCTTCCATCTGCTTTTTGACTTCCGCTTTAAGCTCTTTAACTCTCTCCGCATTATTCTGATAGTCTCTTTCTAATGCAATCCTTAAGTCTCTGAGGCTTTCAAGACTGTCTACTGCAAAGTCCTTTAATATCACCTCAACACTTGCGTATTTCAAGTCAGCCAGAATATTGTCAAGTTTTGATGTAGCTTCTTTCTTCGCTCTAATTAATTTGTTCCTTTTTCCCAGGTCTCCTTTGATTTCAGTGGCCGCCTTCTCTATCGCTTTTTGCTCTTTACCTATCTTCTTAGGAATCTCTTTCAAATCTCCCTCAAGTCGTTTTATTTCACTTTCGAGTAGAGCTCTCACTGAAATTAGTTCATCAATATTCTGGATCTGATAAGTCTCCAAAAATTTCTCTAAGGATGGAAATCCGATGGATCCAAGTTTGTGTGTGAAGGAATTATTTTCTTTTATTAACCTATTACATATCCCTTCGAGTCTCCTAAAGATTGAGAACAGATCGCGTAATGCTTTGCATTCTTTGTTTAGGTCTTTAAGTTTCTTATCTGACCGTACTTTCTTTTCCGACATCTCGGCAACCGTTTGTTCAATACCTTTGAGCCGCTTTTCCAGCCTAGAGAGGATGTATTTCCTTTCATCATCTGAGACCACCGGTCTAAGACATGAGGGGCACTCGCCTTCTTTTTCAAGCCTCTCTGCACTTAATTCTTTAAATTTGACCTCTGCCTTGAGGAGAGCCATGTTATCTTTAAGCTTCTCTAGTTCTTTCTCAACTTCTTCCAGTTGGGCTTCTCTTTCCTGAAGCTGTTTCTCTACCGTTGGAGTCTCGTCTTTAACCCTGTGTGGGTGTTCCTCAGGCTTAAAATTTAGTGCTAAGTTCTCGTCTTTTACAAGTTCCTTTATCTGGCTCTGAAGCTCAACAATCTTTTCATGATGCCTATTGATCTCCTTTATTTTATCTAGGGTCGGTATGTTCCCTAATTTTTCCGTGGCTCTTCGTAAATCCGCTTCTGCTTTTTCTTTATTTTCTTGTAGAGTTCTTAGCTCTTTTTCATGCTCGGCTTTTTCATCGGTGGATCGTCTGATCTTCTCCTCTAAATGTCCTAGTTCCTTCTCAGCTTGAGCGACATTATCCAATAGCTCTTTGATACTAGATATGGTGTCTTTTTCTGGAATTCTTTTAAGCTCAACCTCAATCTCGCGTTGGCTCTTTTCCAGCCGCTTCTTGTGTTCCTCAAGTTCAGATATCTTCTCTTCAAGTCGTTCCTTATCCCTTTCTTTATCGGGTAGCTTTGCCGTTTCTCGTTCGATCTCATGGATCTCCCTCTCTAAAGCTTTTTCATCCTGCAGAAGTATATCGGAGTGTATCTGATCCAATTCGTCGAGGTTGAACAATGTGCTGATAATACTTCGGAGCAGTGTAGGTGGTGCGGTAGCTAGGGAATCAACTTCCCCCTGTCGGATGAAGACAGTGTGCAATGCGTTCTCTCTCGATATGCCCATTAATTCTTCAAGCTTAGATTCTACACGTCCGCTACCCTCTTCCATTACTACGAATTTATCGCCAGAACGTCTGCTCAAAACCGCATCAGCACCTGTCTTTCCCCGCATGTATCTTCTGATAACCTGATATTCCTCACCACCCACTTCAAATTCTAATGTTACCTTACATTCAGAGTGTTTCTTTTTCACAAGCTGGTCTTGTTTCTCAACCGGAACCGCAAGTGTTCCCCATAGAGCCCATAAAATTGCCTCTATTAGACTGGTCTTGCCGCTCGAGTTTAAGCCTTCAACAACGAAGAGACCTTCAGGAAGACTCTGAGCGAAATCCCCAGAAGGTAGCTCAATCTTATCGAAAGGCTTAAACCGTTCGGCGATAAGCCTTAAAACCTTCATCACTTTTCCTCCATTTTTTCATTGCCTCGACGAAGAGTTCAGTCAGCAGATTTAGGTTGTACTCCTTGGGAATGAGGTTCTTTTTCCTCTTTTCTTCTATGTAGTTTTTGAAGTCCTTCGCGGGATCTTCTATCAGATACTCTATGTCCACATAACTGATGCTGGGTGGTAAGGTTGAAGCCTTTATGGGTGGTCGGCCAATTTTTAGTTGAATTATATTCAGGTTCCTGTCTGAAAGCCCTTTATTATATGCATAGTCGATTGCCTCAGAAATTTGGGTCACATTTCTACCAGATATTTCCCCTTCTAATGCTATCCTTACCCGCGCGGCCGTTTCGTAATCGTACGGTTTTCTAAAGCCCAGATTATCCAGTAGGTTAAAGATTCTCTTTACGATATCATGGGAAGAATCGTCAAGCTGAACTTGAACCGTTTCATTTACCATAGGTCTTGGCAGAGTTAAATGGACTTGTCTAATATCCGGTGCTTTATCCTTGTCTGCTTGAACGATGAGAAAACCTTTCTTATGGTCTTTCTCGTCGAATTTCCATCTCTCCGTCGAGCCAGAAAACCATGCCTTTTCTGTGACGCGACGCATACAGTGTTCATGTCCAAGGGCAATATAGTCGAATTCCATATTTAGAATAGTTTGGTCAAGAGTTCCATCAATTGGAGAGCCGTGGGCTATCGCTATATTAATTTTGTCTTTGTCTAGTTTTATGCTCTTGAGCCACTGCTGGTACTCTTCATACAAACCTATGGTTTCAAGAGTTGATGGTTCAATGTATGGAAACGCATAAACTCTAACTTCATCTTTTATATCAGCATATAATGGTTGCTTTTCACGGAATGTCTCTCTGAAACTCCAGTAAGTAAAAGCTCGTGTGTTATCGAAGGCGATAGCATACTCGTCCAATGTAGAATGCTTATATTCGACGTAACGACCATGATTTCCGTCGATGATTACAATGGGTATGTTTGCTGATTGGAGGTCTCTAAATGCTTTTGCAACAATTTTTCTAGCCATCTCTGGCGGAGGATAGGGATTGTATGACCATGGAGAATCGAATAAGTCTCCAGAGTGAATAACGAGGTCAATCTCATCTTTCCGGTCAACAATCTCTTTTACAGTCATTTCCAATGCCTTGTAGAAGTCGTCCTCAACAGGACGAACTTCTTGCCCTATTGTTCCAGGTCTCACATCATCGGGTCTATGGCCCAGATGGGTATCGGAAACATGAGCTATGACTACCAAAATTTATACCTCCCTAATTAGTTATAACACGGTTTTTGACCTTACCGGAGTTCCAGCCTTTGTCTGATACAGGGTCCTAGTCTTTTCATAGAGCGAGTCGAAAAGGGGTGTATAGATGACTAGTGGAGTATCTCGGTAACTTGCTGTTAGAATGATTTCACCTTTACCCAGAACTTTAAATTCGTTTTCAAAGCCGGTAATATCTTTGCTTGCATTAGAGATTGCTGCCCTTATCTCGTCTGCACTTGTTAAAGACATATTGAACTGTGTATTAATGCAGGATAAGATAATGTTATCCAGGGCTGTAACCTGCTGACTAATAACCGCCAAACCTAGCCGAAACTTTCGGCCCTGTCGGGCTATATCCTTGTATATGTTTTCAAACCTCATTATACGAGGTGTCAGAACCGATGGGGCTTCTTCTACCGTTATCAGAATGGGAGGCAACTCGTCTATTCTCCTCATTTCTTGTTCATCTTTGGAGTAATATTTCTTGGCTATGGACTGCCCTTTATTTCCGACAAAGTGTTCCCTAAACGTTCGTGGAATTCTTCTCTTCAGAATTTGGGCTTTAAATTCGCTCCAATTTGTTGACGATTTGACAGCCTTTCTTAATTCAAAAATGGTCCTTGCGATTACTGTTGTGGAGAGGAATTGTTCTAAATCCGAAAGGAGGCTGGTGTTGAATATAAGAATTCTGCCCTGCTCCAAGGCTTCAATTATCTTTATTAAAGTTGATTGTTCTGGGTTATCTACAAAGATGGCTGAACGTCTCACGAATTCCAGCCGCCTTTCTACGGCATTTATTGTTACATCAGGATATCGACCGCTAAAGTCTTCACCTATTTGGGTAATCCAATTTTCGTGGAAGTGTGCATACAGAGCGTTCATGTAACTGACCATTTGGTCGCTGACTTCCATGATTGAGGTGATGTCCAGCGGTAATATTTCTTGGTAGGCAATTCTTACATCTAATGACAACCTTCGAACGGCCTCAGCTGCCGTTTCACGGTGGGGTGTAAGGTAATAAAAGTCTTTGAAGAGTTCTCTTTTCGCTTCATCAGGCATTGAGTCTACAATAGACTGTATCCCATATTTTCTGATTCCCAAAGCAAACTCATCGTGGGGGTCTATGGCCAGCATTGAAGCTCTCTTACTATCACCACTCTGCCAAGACTTGAAGTTAAAGTCTACCACCGATTTTAGGAAAACTAGGAGGAAATTTGACTTTCCAGCGCCCGTAGTTCCAAAGATCCCTATATGTGTTGAGATGTGTTCTAACGGCAGATTTACTCTGACATTTAACACCTCTTCGCCTGCTAACAGGCTTCCTACAAAGATCTCTCCTTTCAGTTGACTGGATAGGATCTGTTCGATGGGTCTGTCACTTTTGTTAGGAATAGGCCGATAAATTATGGCAAAGTGTTCTGGAAGACGCCTAGGCATTTTAAAGTCCCATGAATGAGAACCTTCACCGCCAGCTTCAGCATATCCGAGTAGTTTCCCTGTAAGGTAAAGAAGTTTCTCTTTCTCAGCGCTGGCTAGATAGGCATCTCCCTCTACCACAAGAGTATCTGCGACCTTGCTTAACTCCCTTATCCGTCTTAGAATATTTATACAATCCATAGCGCGAAACAGAAAGATTCTCTTTCGACCTCCTCGTGTTGAGGGGATGAGGAACAATTCGCCTACGGCAACATCTTCATTTTTGGCTGATAAAGCCAATTCTGTGACTGAGCTCTCTGCTAATCTACCAAATCCTTCTGCCCATTTATCTATATCAAAACTCATTTTTATTCAAGTCCTATTCTTCGTCTAGGATTTAAGAGGGATTCCTCAGAAAAACCCTCTTCTTTACCTATTTCGATAACTCTCTCATAGAATAGATCTCTGTCCTCTCTAGTTAGGCTGCAGGATAGATGTGCAAAAGCTGGAGGACAAGGATAACCATACCATCTTGCGTCATGGGACATGAAGTCTATCTCTCGGAAAATATTGATTTCATTCATTCGCATCTTTTCCGCGTTATTATCATAAATCTTTGACTCCCACCACCTACGGTCAAAGTCCACCCTAAACGCGGGCATTGAGCTGGTGAAGCTGAAAAGATACGTTACACCTAATTCGGGGGGTATGCGTCGCTTCCGACATATTTTCAACTTTCCACCAGGGTCATCATTTCCGGGAATCCTACAAAACCAGTGAGCGTCGGGTCCATACTTCCTTCTCGCAAGTTGGATTATTTTCTCACCACCTGGGATCGTATGAGACTTACTGAGAGCCATAACAATTACGCCTTCTTTTCGAGCCCTGAAGCACAAATCCCTCAACATATAATCATGGAGAAGGTGAGGGTAATCATATCTGGCCGGGAAGAGAAGAGTAAGAGTTGTGTCCAGTATCACGTATTTTAGGTTAAGGTTCGAGTCTAACGCCCTCTTTGCCATCGAAATTTCCGCAGACCACCTAAGCATGTCAAGTATTCTCTCAGGAAGATGAACTGGTGGACTGATAACGAAGTCGCTTATGTCTGATTTTCCATATTTCCTTAAAATTTTGTCAACCGAATCTAACTTACCCTTTGTATAGTCGATGAAGTATGGGACCAACAAGTTATTCAAGTCATTGATCAGATAGACACGTTTCACATAATCAACAAAGTTTTGCCATAGAACATCCTCATCAAAAGACGACCAGAAGGCCACGGTTAACCTTCCACCATCAGGAATATACCCTTGGTTCCTTAACTCTTTCAGCTCCATTATTCGACCATCATTTGTTCCCGTATTGTGAACCGTTAACCCCACAGTTATTAGATACAGGAAGACATCCTCATATTGAACTACTGGAGCCATACCACTTCCATCAACAGCCCCTATCAGAAAATCATTTTCAAATTTGTACCCTGATGGAAAGGGCTTAAAACTAACTAAAAGCTCTTCAATCCTCTGAAGATCGCTGTCAAATAGATTTGCCTGAGCTATGTCACGATTCTTAATTTGGCGATAAGCAGACCGAACTTCATTTTCAAAGTCGGACGCGAAAGCCCGATCTGAAATCATTAAAGGAACCCTTCTTCTAAGGCTTGACCCATAGATATATTAAGTTTTGATGATATTTATAATTAAAGGTACCATAGATTGGTGCTATCTATGGTTAGCAAATACGAAAAAATAATCTATGAGATGCTTAGCTCAGAGCCAATAACCCCTAATGAAATTGCCCAAAAACTAAAAATAACGTATAAGACTGCTCAGAGAGCACTATTACATCTAGCGCTTACAAAGGAAGATATTGGATACAGAAACTCGGGGCGCATACACATTTTCTGGAAGAAAGACTTAGCAGAAGACTAAATTGAAGGTGAGGTTGAGCCCATCTTGGAAATTTTAGATAGACTTAAGAACAACATTTTTGAAGATGCATTATCATTTGACCTTCGTACCCAGGCAGAGTATTTATCTCTTACTCGAGATGTTGATTATCCTTTCTCGGCGTTAACCTCAAAGGCAAAACTATTGCCTCATCAAGTTGGAGTTGCCCATAAGGTCTTGAGCAGTATCAGGTCCGGCAGCCTATTGGCGGATGAAGTAGGGCTTGGAAAAACGATCGAGGCCGGCATGATTCTTAAGGAGTACTTATGTCGAAAGCAGATTAAGAAGATTCTAATACTAACTCCGGCGTCACTCACAACTCAGTGGCGTGACGAATTGAAATCGAAATTTGACGAAGGTTTCGTCATATATGATCAAGAAACGAGGAAAAATCTAGAGAGACGGCATGAAAACATTTGGAAAGCATATGACAAGGTTATTTGCTCAATAGATACAGCTAAACAACAACGTTACCGGAAGGATATAGTAACCGTCAACTGGGATATTATAATAGTTGATGAGGCTCATAAATTAAAGAACAGGAAAACCGAGAACTATAAGCTCTTAGAGGACTTACCTAAAAACCGCGTCTTTTTTCTGACCGCAACTCCGCTTCAAAATAAGCTAGAAGAGTTATATAATCTAATTAGCCTAATAGATGAGAAACTACTTGGAACGTATGACTCTTTCTCGATGAGATTTGTTGACGATACAAAAGGCTTGGTTCCTAATAATTTTGATGATTTGAAGCAACGTCTCCAAAAAGTAATGATTAGAAACAGGAGAAAAGATGTTTTTGGTGTAAGGTTCACGCAACGTTTTGGTGAAACAATTCCGTTTGAGTTGACTCCGGAAGAAAGAAGGCTGTACGACGAAGTGACAAAGTATGTCAAACAAGAATACTTGAAGGCTATGGAGCAGAACAAAGCTGGAAGAGGGTTTCTGCTCATTATCATGCAAAGAATGGTCTGTAGTAGTAGCTTCGCCATAAGAGATTCGTTAGGGCGTCGAATTCAACGTCTGGTAAAGATCTCTAAAGAGTATGACATAGTGCCTAAGCAACCTTCTCTGACGAGCATCAGCCACCCATATTTTGAGGCTTTAGGCGTAAATCATACTGCCACTAAAGATGAGATAAAAGCTGCTTATCGAACTTTGGCAAAGGAATACCATCCAGATATTTCGCCGCTACCTAAAGATGTTGCAGAGGAAAAGTTTAAGGAAATATCAGAGGCCTATGAGACGCTGACCGACGACAACAAAAGGAAGCGACTTATTGAGGAGCATGAGGATGCCGATATAAGTGATATCGCAAAAAATTTCACTCTGCTTCAGATGGAGCTAGAAAAACTTAATCAACTTTATGAATTAGCAAGCAAAATCACCAAGAACAGCAAAGGCGAAAAACTTATTGAGGCCCTCGAAGCGTTGAAGCGAGAAGAGCCAAACGAGAAAGTTCTTATATATACCGAATTCAGGTCAACACAAAGGTACCTTTATGAGCTTTTGACCTCAAAAGGCTATGAAGTCGCAATATTCAACGGCTCAATGAGTGTAGAAGAAAAGGATGAAGCAGTTAAGCAATGGCGTGAGAACAAACAGATAATGGTCTCAACTGAATGTGGAGGAGAAGGAAGGAACTTTCAGTTCTGCCACATAATGTTTAACTACGACCTTCCTTGGAATCCTATGAGAGTGGAACAGAGGATAGGTAGAATTCATCGGATAGGACAGGAGAAGAATGTGAAAATATTCAACTTCTCAACTAAAGAAACCATCGAAGAGTATGTGTTAGAATTACTCGAGACAAAGATTCAACTGTTCAAGGAAGTTATCGGTGAGCTTGATCTAATACTAGGCGATATAGTCGAGGATGCCAATCTTGAGAGGGTGATAATGGAAATCTTAGTTAAGGCTAAGACTTCCCAAGAGTTGAAGGAGAACTTCGAAGAGCTTGGCAGAAAGATACAGATAGCAAGAGAAGAGTTTAAGAAGGGTCTTAAAGACCTCGATGAAAGGGTTTATGCCGGGTTTGACCTCTCAGTTTATCGCCGAGTGATGGGAACTGAGCTTGAAAATCTAGTAATGAAAGAGAGAATAGTCATAAAACGTTTTTTCCTAAACTATTTAAAGAGTAAAAATTTAGACTTTAGATATCTAGAGCCGGAAGAAGCAGTTATATTCCAGATACCAGAGGAGTTTAAAAATATTATAAGTGATTTTGCGCAGAAGCAACGTCAATTTTACCTTAGAGAGCGAGATAGATTTTATGAATTGCTGGAAAAACCGCTTGAAATAGCTAAAGATATTCATGGGTTTATAGAGGATTGCGTGTGTAAGCTATGTAGTGGTCATACGATAAAATCCTGTTTCAATTGTTCAATTCATACGTATTTAGAGAATGTTGCCTTCCATGCGAATGCAGGATTTACTTCTATTCTGAAAAATGACCTTGACTATGTAACTTCTAATCGCTTTCGAGAGGATGTAGAAGGAAGAATTCTCAGAGGCAAGATCAAGGCTAGAGCTACATTTTCACCTGAAGTTGCACAGCAAGAAAACATTGAGTTGATCACTATTGGAAACAGGTTAGTCGAAAATGCGATTGAGGAATGCAAAAAGAAAGGACTGACCACCAAAAAACTGATAGACCTAAGCAAACATACGCTTAGAGGGTTTGAAAAATACAGTGGATTAAGAGGAATATTATTTAATTTTAAGGTTTCTTTCGAATCCTTCGATAAGAAAGAAGAGTTAATTCCAATTGTGATCGATTTAGACCATATGAAATATGAAGAAGAACTCTCAGGTGAGGTTAATTGGCTTTATAGCACCGAGCTTTTAGACCAAATTGCCATTAAATCAGATGAAGTCGACGAGGCCTATCAATTGGCGGTAAACGAGTTAAACACTAAGGTAAAAACTGAACTCGAAAAGATAAGAGGGAAGAATAAGATGTATTTCGAGGATGAGCTAAACAAGATTGAAACATACTACGACGATATTAGACACACCATGATTTTGAAGGAACGTGAATTGGAGGATAAATACGTAGACCTGATAGGCAGAATAAGGAACAGCCGTGAATTTGAAGCCAGAGAAAAATACAGAGAAGAACAGAGGAAAATTGAGATTCAACTAACGAAGTTGAGAAACGAAAATAACAGATTCTGGGAGGAGATGGTTAATAAAAGAGCTAAAGAGCTGAAAAAGCTTGAAGAACAAAATACAATAAAAACTAAGATAGAATTAATTAATTCAGCCCTCATTAAAATCAGTTGAGGGTCCCCGACTGATGCGGAAGGAACAGGCTGAAGAAAAAATCCGCGAGTTGGTTGAGAGATATGACTCAATAATTAGAGAAGGAAAGAAAAGTTCTTTCAGCGAGCAGGATGTTAATAGGGTTTTCATAATTCCATTTATCAGAGCCTTAGGCTGGGATACTGACAATATTGATGAAGTGAAGGAGCAACGAAGAACGTTAACAGGTCCAGCTGATTACTCGCTTAATGTGGAGAAGAGACCCAAGATAGTTCTGGAGTTAAAGAAATTCGTGGAAGATCTTGATACCCGACGGGTCATAAAGGGAGGCAGGGAGGAAAGCTACCCTGAACAGGCTATGCGGTATGCTTGCTATTTAAAAACAGATTGGGTTGTCCTAACCAATTTCGAGGAAATACGACTTTACTACGCTTGGGAGATAAAGCCCGAAGACGGCTTGATCTTTAAACTGAAATATCATGAGTATTTAGATAATTTTAATAGATGGCTGTGGCTGCTTTCCAAAGAAAGTGTTACTTTAGGTGTTCTTGACCAATACCAAAAGAGAAGGATACGGAAAGATATAGATGTAGAAGTTCTTGAAGACCTGCTTGACTGCAGGAGATATCTTATAGACAACATCAGCAAAAATAACCCAGCTTTAACGAGAGAGAACCTTAAGGACAGCGTTCAGCGAATCCTCAATAGGCTTGTCGTTATTCGTGTTGCTGAGGATAGGAACATTATAGGTGCAGACAGCTTATGGAAGGAGCTTGATGCGTGGAAAACTAGAGGGCTTCCTACATCTTTCATGCGAAGCTTAAAAGGCCTCTTCCGAGACTTCGACGACATCTACAACAGCAAACTGTTTGAAAAACACGAATGCGAAGACTTGAAGATAGACAATGAAACACTAGAAAAAGTCATTGAAATACTTTATAAATACAATTTTGACTTGATTTCTGCTGATGTGTTAGGGGCGATCTATGAAGACTATATTGGGCACATACTTCAAGAGGCAGAAAAAGGCATAGACATCGTGGAAAGCCGTGAAACAAGAAAAAAGGCCGGGATCTTTTATACTCCGACACATGTTGTTGAATACATTAGGAGAGCTATTAAAAGGCAAAAATCCTGAGGAAGTTTCTAAGATAAAAGTTTTAGACCCGGCATGCGGCTCGGGATCATTCTTAATTAAAGCTTTTGACGCTCTGAAAGAATATTACGATTGGTATAATAAAACTATTGAGAAAAAAGCCTTAGGCTCAATCGCTGAATATGGCAACCTGATTCAAGATGTAGAAAAGAGAATTGTTATTGAAAATCTTTTTGGTGTTGATCTAGACCCCCAGGCTGCAGAGATAGCAGCAGTAAACCTTATGTTAAAGGCACTAAAAAAGGGTGAAAGGTTGCCATTGATTCTTGGAGACAACATAAAATGCGGCAATTCTCTAATATCGGGATCAGAAAAGCTAAGAGAATACTTCGGAGATGATTGGAGTTTAGAGAGGCCTTTTAATTGGGAGAAAGAATATGTTGAAGTGTTTAAAGAGGGGGGTTTTGATGTAGTTGTTGGCAATCCACCTCATGGAGCCAAACTTTCACAACAAGAGAGGGATTTCTTCTTTGACGTTTATCAAGTAGCAAAAGGTTACAAGAATTCAGCTTCTCTGTTCATTGAACGCGCCACTCAGTTGCTAAAACCTCTAGGGACAATGGGACTTGTTATCCCTAAATCGTTAACGTTCTCGGAAAAATGGAAGGCGACGAGAGAATTTATTCTCCAAAACCTCAGATTGATCGAGATCGTTGATATCAGTAAAGCCTTTCCGGGTGTTCTTCTTGAACAAATAATAATCATTTGCCGAAAGGATCCAATGCAAAGCTCTAGTTATAAGGGAACAAGCTTAACATGGGAAAGAATCCTTGAAACTTATACAATACCTCTCTCCCTATGCAAAGAACTAGATATTTTTCCTATACATGTCGACCAGCACTCTCTCACTATATATAAAAAGGTTATGAAGAAATCTTTCCAACTCAAGGAAATATCCAAAACTTTCAGAGGACTACCGGTACAAAGTAAAGCTACAATCATTCAGGGAGAGAACTCAGAACCTCTGTTGAGAGGTGATGATATCAAGCGATACTATCACGCAACTCCACAAACATTCATCGACCGAGATGCCTTAAAAGAGGATAGCAAGAAAATAACTGATATGAGAAAGCCGAAGATTATTTCCCAAAGAATCATTGCCCATGTCTTAAAGCCTAAGGATAGAATTATAATAATGTCAACTATAGATGAAGAAGGTTTACTCAATGTTGATACTGTTGAAAATACGATTTTGACGGATCCTCAATATGACCTCAAATATATCCTCGCATTCTTAAACTCAAAACTTGTTTCTTGGTTCACGTACACGTTCATATTTAACAAGGCGGTTAGAACGATGGACTTCGATGATTACTATGTAGGAAAGATACCAATCTATCCGGCCACACCTGATCAGCAGAAACTAATAACAGAAGTAGTCCAAAAAATGTTAACACTCACCTCACGCATTAAGGAAATAGATACAGACTTCCAGAAGCGCGTTAACAGTATACCACGGGAGAAAGATACCACTTTCAAAGATTACTATCTAAAATATAGTAGTGACAGAACGCCTCTAATACCATCTAATGTGAAAGGACAAATTAAGTCTCTTAAAGTTGAAGAACAGGGGCACCAGTTAGTCATAAAAGTTGACTACATAGAGAAGGACGGGAACAGGGAAAAGCAACACAGTGATGTAGAAGTTTTTAGATGCGAAATCGAGAATGAGCCGATTAGAAAATTCCTTTTCTATTCTGTCTCAAATTATGGAAAAACTCTTGGGAGTGGAAACATCTGGTACAAGATTCAGAACATTCCCCTGGCTAAATTCCACAAAAATGAGGGGCAAAATGAAAAAGTTGTGGTTAAACTTATTAATGATTACTTGAGAGCAATTAATAACCGAAGACTGTTGCAACAAGAAATTCAAGCCACGGATAAAATACTAGATGAAAAAATCTATAAACTCTACGATCTAAATCAGGATGAAATATCCTTAATAGAGAGTTCTATACAGCGATATTTTGTTGAGGAATCCTTTTACATCTAAAGAATTACCCTACCAAACTAAGGCTTTCATCACTTTCCATGGGAAGATGCATGTTTAAAGACTTATCATGGTGGCTGCCATGGATGTTGATTACTTCATTGAGTATTATTAGGTTAATGCATAATTCGTTTTTCTTCCTTTTATTCTTTGGCGTCTGATGAGTCGTCTCCTAACCCTTAGGCGTCTCTCCGCAAAGGTCGATTTGGCTTCTCTGGCTGGGGTTGAGGTTTCCTACTCCGGGCTTGGGCCTAGGCATTACCCTGTGAGGGCTAGTTCCTTGCTTTGGTTTTGATGCACCTTCTGGCTGTGCCTTCGGAGACCATGCTGGCCGGGTATCTCTCGGCTCACAGGGATGTGGCTGAGGCCTGCGGCTTCAACCGAAACCCTAAGAGCCATAGGGGGGCTCCCAGCCAGTCGGCTCTGAACAGGTTCAAGCACAGGGTCGGAGTTGAAGGCTTCCAAAGTGTCTTCGAGGAGCTGGCCCAAGGCCTCATGAAGGCTGGTGTGGCCAAGGGCCGATGGGTTGCCGTGGACTCCTCGGCTGTGAAGGCCTACTTCCGCGGCGACCCAGATGCGCGGTGGGGCTATACAGATGTGGATAAGCCCTTCTTCGGCTATAAGCTCCATATCCTCATCGACGTTAAGACCGAGCTGCCCGTAGCCTTCAGAATCACCCCGGGCAACGTCCACGACAGTCAAGAGTACCTAAACCTCTTGGAGGATGCGGAGGAGGCCGACCCTGAGCATGCTTACGGGGATGCTGCCTACGACTCCGAAGCCCTCAGGGAGACATCCAGAAGCCTCTACAACCTAGAGCTCCACACACCCAGAAACCCGAGACGTAAGGGTGGAAGGCCCGAAACAGCAAGACCCTGAAGCGCATGCTGTCAGCAGTGGAACGGAGCTTCTCCCGGCTGAAGCTCTTCCGCCTCAAAGACCTCAAGGTGAAGGGCTTCACATCCACAGCCATCCACATCCTCCTCGCCCTAGTAACCATGCCCCAGACCTGGCTAAGCTGAAGGGGAGGGAAAACTATTACAGGCTCAGAGTCGGCGACGTCAGGGTCGTGTTCAAGATAGACAAGCCTGCAAAGACCATATACGTCGAAAAGATAGGCTACAGAGAAGCAGTCTACAGATAACGTTGCAGCATCGTCGAAGCCGGAAGGCTACCTTTTCTTCGGCCTCAGCCTGACCTCGTCGCCCGCACGCTCAAACTCCAATTCTTTGTCGACTAGGTCGCTTACGTCGAAATCTGCGGGGAACTCATTATCCATTACCTGCATAAAATCTCCTCCTAATCTTTAAAATCATTCCATCGCCCAGCTCATTCCACGGTTCCGTTACAACCTCAAAATCAAGCTCAGTTTCAAAAGCACTCATTTTTCCTCCTCGCCTTGACGTATTAAAGCCCCTTTTATCTAGAACGTTTTTAGCTAAAAAACTCTACGACTACGTCTCACAAGGTGACTGGTAAATAGTTTTTCAGAGTAGATGGCATTTTACAGGCGGCTGGATTTGAACCCTCAATTTACCCTCTCAGCCCCAGTACCACTTCGCTGGGCGTCGGGGTTGCAAAGCGGCGTGCTGGCACTCCAAACCCCGTCACCTAACAGGGCGTTCAGGTCCGTAAGGGGATAGGTAGGGCTCTGCTTTCAGGTAGGCCCGTTCCAGCTCCGGCCGCGGCGGAATGAAGTAGGCGACCCTCAGCCGGCCTAGGCTGTGGCCCATCATGTATTCGACCACGGCCTCGTTGACTCCCGCCAGCTTGGCCATGGTGTTGAACCACTTCCGGAGTGAGTGGCAGGTTATCTGACCGTCGACTCCGGCTTCGGCGGCCAGCCCTGTGACCAGCCGGCGGGCTGTGCGGTCGCTGATGGGGAAGACCCTCTCTTCTGCGCTCGGTTTCCCGTCCTCTTGGAAGTAGGCTTGGAGGGCGCTGCAGGCGTCCCGGCCTAGGAAGGTTTCAAACCACCCTTGGGTTTTCTGCCTCCGCAGCCGCAGGTAGACAGGCCGTTTTCCAGCCTCCAGCTCGGTTTTGACGGCGCCGTAGGTGAGGGCCAGCAGGTCCGCCTCGGAGAGGCCGCTCTGAGCCTGGCAGAGCACGTAGGCCCGCCCGCGGGGGTCCGCCAGGTCGCACATGGCCCTGAGCTCCTCCCGGCTGGGCACCCGGCTGGCGGTCTCCGTCCAGCTCTGCGGAGCCTTCACCTTGAGGGGGAGGTAGTTGGCCGTGAAGAAGCTGCGCACCGCGGCGTGGGCGAACGCGGCGGAGCTCCGGCGGAGGCCCTCCCTGCGCTGGAGGTGGTTGAACCAGGCTGTGAGCCGCTCCTCCATCCTCCGCCGGACGGCCTCATCCTTCGCCTCCAGCTCCCGGCGCCGCCGCTCCACCAGCTCATCGGGGGACATTTTGACGAACCCGCAGAACCTTCGCAGCCAGAGCCCGTAGGCCCGCCGGGTGTTGGGGCTGCCGGAGTGTTCCCCGGCCAGCCTCTCGAACCACCGCTCCACCGCTTCGCCGCCCGGCTCCTGAGGGCCCACTTAACCCACCTGAGAGAAAAATTGTCCGATTTTCTTACGCAGCCCTTTTTTTGTGGGTGGAAGTGTTGCGCAGAAGATTCGCCGTGGAAAGGGGGCGCAGGTTCAGGGAGCCTGTGCGAAGAATTCCGCCGCGCCAGTTGACGCCCTCCATCAGGAAGATGCTGGTGGGCGACGCTAGGGACGCAGCCGTCTTTCGCGTTGTCCACGAAGGTTTGAAGCACGGCGCAGACATCACCCCCTGCTCTTTTATGTAGGCCTTCAATTCGCGTTCCACTTTTTCGGGTGAAGGCCGCAGGTGTGACACCCACCGAGGAGCAGGTGAAGGAAATCCTGGATGAAGTGACATACGGCGCCGATGTCCACGGCTTGGTCGAATCGGTGCTTGAGCAAGCCCTCAAAGCAGATTTGGGAGAGAAAATCAGCAGAAAAGTCGAAGTCGACGTTAAAATCGAAAGACAGGGCTGAATCCGCCGGGCTGCCTTTATTTTTCAGCGGAAATTCAAATTTTAAAAAAAATTGTAGGATAACCCACATTTTTTGACCGATTACAATAAATAATCGGACACCCCGTTTTTAGGCCTGTTTTGGGCTTTTTTCTGCCTGCTGAGGCTGTTTCAGGGCTTTTCCCCGAGGCCCCTCAGGCCGGCCTCTGTGGGATAGGAGGGGGTATAGTTCTATAAAATTATAAAATCATATTAGCTTATCAAGGACGACCCCCCGGGCCAGACTTGTCGTACAGTCACACTGTCACACATTTTTCGGTTGAAGGGCCATGGGAGACTACACCAAGATGACTCTATACCTTGGAAAGGCGGAAGTAGGGGAAAAACTCGAAGCAGCCGTGAAGGCGCTGGGCTACCGGAGCATCAGCCACTGGGCCTCGGAGCAGGCCAGGAGGGCCATAGCCGAAGCCGAAGGCAGCCGGGGTCAGGGTCACCCCCGCCCCTCCGGCCGAGACAGGGAGGCCCTCCTAGCCGAGCTGGTCTCCGTCCGCGAAAGGGCGCAGCGGCTGAGGGCCAAGCTGGGCGGGGAGCTGCCCGCCCTCAGAAAACTCTACGCCCAGCTGGGCGGCGACGAGAAGGAGCTGAGCAACCTGGACGAGGCCCTGCCCCGGGTCTACGCCCACTACCGGGGGCCGCTGGAGAAGGCCGTGGTCTTCGAGCAGTACGCCCGGCTGAGCAGGCGGGTCTTCGAGCTGCGGCGGCAGCTGGGAATATAGCCCGCCCGCTTTTTTCTCCCGAGAAAACCTTGGCCGGCAGGACGCCCAAGCCGTTGCTCCGCATCTGGCTGGCCTTCACCACGGCCGGCGGAGAGCTCAGACGCTGGAGCCTCCTCGTCTTCAGGGCCCCGCCCAGCACCCTGAGGTCTGAGACTCGCCAAGCGTCAGCCTGTTCGACAGTCGAAAAGGCCATAAAGGGTAGAGGAGAGTGAAACTGTTACCCGGCTGGGATTTTAACAAAAAGTCAGAAGCCCGGCCAGGGCGCCAAATCATTTCTCCCTAATTTAGTCCCTCCGACTGTAGCAGACTGGCGGCTCATAGTTGGCAAGAGATAAAAGAAAAAGATAGGGTTAAGTATGCGCAGGAAGTGAGTATGTTAATGAGTGTTAAATATTCTTGAAAGAAAAATCTAGCGTTACAAAAGTGGATGGGTGTGGAGGTAGACGGAGGGAGTTTGAACAGCCGTAAAAGGAGAGATAATGTATGACGTCAGACAGATTGACACAGATGGCGGAGCTGCATGGGTGTAACTGTAAACTTGGAGAGCGGGACTTGAAGTCCTTGCTTGAAGCCTCTGGGATGTTCGTCCCCGAGTCAGGAAGCCTTCTCTTGGGGCCTGGTGACGATGCGGGGTCTATACGGGTTCGCGGCGATCTCGCCTATGTGACCCACTTGGACTTTTTCACTCCCATTGTGGATGACCCTTACCTCTACGGGAAGATTGCCGCCTGCAATGCGGCCAGTGATGTTTATGTGAAGGGTGCTGTTCAAAACGTCGGGCTGCTGGTTATAATGGGGTTCCCCTTGGAGGTTTCCAGAGAAACCATGCAAAAGGCCCTTGGGGGAATACGGGATTTCTGCTCGGAGACAGGCGCCCAAATATTGGGGGGTCATACCATAATAAATCCCTGGCCTCTCCTAGGAGCTGCTGTTACGGCGACGGCTTCCCCCAGTCAGATAATCCGTAACTCCACCGCTAAACCGGGAGACCTTCTCTTCCTGACTAAGCCCCTCGGCACCCAGCCGGCTATGGGGGCTGTGAGGAGTCTGGCGCAGATGAAGGAAGAAATAACCTCCGTCTTGTCGGAGGATGAGGTTTTAGCCGTGGGAGACTTCGCAGCGGAGCTCATGTCCACTCCCAATAAGGGAGCGGCGGAGGCCATGCTGGAAGTGGGGGTTAACGCAGCGACGGATATCACTGGCTTCGGCCTTTTAGGCCAAGCAAAGACCATGGCGAAACGGAGTGGGGTGGACATTCTGATCAGCCGAATACCGGTCATCAAAGGAACGTTAGAGCTCTCTCGGCTCTTCGGCTACGGTTTAGAAAAAGGAGAGGCGGCGGAAACTTCGGGAGGGGTTTTGGTTTCTGTTTCACGAAGTCGGAGAGAGCTGTTCGTTCGCAGTCTTGAAAAGCGGGGTATCCCCGCCTACCAAGTCGGCGTGGTTGAAGAGGGGAAAGGCACGGCGGCCGTAGAAAAGGATATTGAATTAATCGAGGTCCCTCCCCCTCGCTGAGGGGTCTGAAAACATATTGGATGTGTTATCTTTTCCCGCCAGTAGCCGGTTTCCGCTTCAGCGTGCTTGAATCCCTAGATGATTCTGGGGCGGCGTTTCCCTTTTTCTTGGCCTCCATAAGGAAGGAGAGAAAGTAGAGTTTACGGCCGGAGACGTTTTCCACGAAGGATTCTTCCCGGGTTTCCAGTATTCGGAAGTGCTTGGAGAAGTATCCTCTGATGTCGCTTACCTTAAAGTGGTTCCAAGCCGGGCCGTTCCGCCAGCTGAAACAAGTCATGAAATATCGGCCCCCCTCCGCGAGCACCCGGTGGAGACCTTTGATGAACCTCTCTCTACGCTGAGGTCTGATGTGGTGGAAGCACCCTCGGTCGAAGATGAAGGTGAAGAAACCGTCTGGGTACTTTAGGTTCGCAGCGTCCCCGGCGGTAAGATGGCAGACAGCTCCCTTCTTTCTACATCTCTGTTTCGCCATGTCGACGGCGGTGGGGGAGATGTCTATTCCGTAGACTTCGAAGCCTTGGACTGCTAAGTATATGGTTTGGGTTCCTAAGCCGGAGCAAATGTCGAGGACGCGTCCTCTGGCTATTTTTCCCTTTTCCACAAGCTCTACTAGATTGCTGTCTGGCTTGCCGGTTTCCCAAGGCAGCCTGTCGGGGGCGTATTTTCTGTAGAAGCTCTCCCACCCCCACTTGACATCCTCAGAAGAGCCGCTCATGACGGTCACATCCATTTCAAGGTTTTTGGGAGGTATACGGGATTTCTTTTAAAAGTTTCCGCTTCGGCTTCTCTGCGGCGTGGAGGCTCTGTTGAAGGTAGGTTAATATCGGATGCAGGGAATAGCCTTGTTGGGATGGTTTTATGGAAGCTGTTTGGGAGAAGCCTGTGATAGTGTTCTTCAGGGAGAAACTCAGCAAGCCTGAAACTGAGCCCTTCGCCGTGGTTAAAGCTCGAAGGCTGACGGTGAATCGAAGCGATAAAACCGGCGCGTACAAGGGGAAGATAACCGATTTCTTCACCTACATGGGTGATGTGGACGTTATCTCGCCGGCTAAGAGCCCCTATGTGCTGTGCTGGATGGATGACAGGGAAGACGACTTCGGGAAGGCTTGGAGGCGCTTAACCGGAGTGACTTTCCCCCGGGGGTTGAGCTTCAAGGTTAAAGCTGGCAAACGCACCTATCAAGCAGCGTTTGAGGCTAAACATGCAAAACTGGAGTAGACTCCCAGTCATCGGCCAAGTAGGCAGCCGGTTTAGAGCTCCCGGCTGTGCTCTGCATGTTTTCTAGCATTCATCTGGTTTAGAGAGGTAGGCTAACTTGTCCTCTGAGAGAGGGGAAGATGACGGGAAAAGGACTCCCAATGCCTTGATAAGGGAGAAGAGCCCCTACCTGCTCCAGCATGCTTACAACCCTGTAAACTGGCAAGCGTGGAATGAGGGGGCTTTAAAACGCGCCAAGCTGGAGGATAAACCCATCTTCTTAAGCATCGGCTACTCCGCATGCCACTGGTGTCATGTCATGGAGAGGGAGTCCTTTGAAAACCTGGAAACAGCCAGAATCCTCAACGAAAACTTCGTCAGCATAAAGGTAGACCGAGAAGAGCGGCCAGATTTGGACGAAGTCTACATGAAGGCTGTTCAGCTGATGACAGGCTCCGGAGGTTGGCCTCTCAATGTCTTCCTCACACCAGACCTGAAGCCCATCTTCGGCGGAACCTACTTCCCCCCGGAGCCGAGGCATGGTTTACCCCCCTTCAAGGAGGTGCTTCTGAGCGTGGCGAGGCTTTGGCGGGTGCAACGGTCGCAGATTGAAAGCCGCGCGGAGCGGATGTTTCAAGCTTTGCAGGGATTGTATCTGCAAAAACCGGGGAAGGAGACACCTTCCGAGGGCCTTCTAGACGGCGCCTACGAGCAGCTGGTACTTCAATACGATTCAACCTACGGAGGGTTCAGCCGGGCTCCCAAGTTTCCCATGCCCAGCCATCTTTCCTTTCTCCTCCGATACCACTTCAGAAGACGGGAAAGCCTAGCCTTGAGCATGGCGGCCAAGACCCTCAGAGCCATGGCGAGGGGCGGCATCTACGACCAACTGGCAGGAGGCTTCCACCGCTACTCCACCGACCGGTTTTGGCTGCCCCACTTCGAAAAAATGCTCTATGACAACGCCCTGTTGGCGAAGGTCTACTTGGAGGTCTTCCAAGCCACCGGCGAGGCCTTCTTCGCCCAAGTCGCCCGGGAGACGCTGGAGTGGGTGCTGCGGGAAATGACCAGCCCTCAGGGAGGCTTCTATTCCGCCATAGACGCTGACACCGAGGGCGTAGAAGGCGCCTTCTACCTGTGGACTGTGGAAGAAATGAAGGCGGTGCTAGGTGAGCGGGAGGGAGAAGCAGCTTGCCGCTATTACGGCGTCACCCAGCATGGAAACTTTGAAGGCAAAAACATCCTCTACTTGGCCGGCCGAGCTGACGATGAGGAAACCTCCGAGGAGATGCATAAGATTCGGTTGAAGCTTCTGGAAGCCAGAAACCGGCGGACCCGTCCGGCTGTGGACGACAAGGTCATCACCGGGTGGAACGGCCTCATGATAGCCGCCATGGCTTACGGGTACCAAGTGCTCCGGGAGCAGCGTTTCCTCCAAGCCTCTGCCTCCGCTGCAGATTTCATCTTAAATAACCTCCAAAAACAGGGACGGCTGCGGAGGCGTTACTGCGCCGGTGAAGCGGCTGTGGAGGGAATGCTGGAGGATTACGCCTGCCTCATCCTCGGGCTGCTTGACCTTTACGAGGCTGACTTCAACCCTCGATGGCTTCGAGAAGCCCTCAGGCTCAACGAGGTCATGGTGGAGGTTTTCTCAGACCGGGGAGGGGGAGGATTCTTCCTGAGAAGCGAGGAGAATGTAGGGTTGAAGCTGCCGGTGAAGGACGCCTACGACGGCCCCATGCCCTCCGGTAACTCCTTGGCCGCCTCAAACCTTCTAAGACTTGCTGCCTTGACGGGGAGGGAGGACCTTCGAACCCTAGCCGGAAACGTGTTCAAGGCCTTCTCCACGCAGCTGGAAGAAAACCCCACAGCGCACACGCAAATGCTCTGCGCCCTAGACTTCTACTTAAGCAACCCTATGCAGATCGTGCTCGTAAGTCCCCGCGGCGCAACCGGGGGTGAAGAATTCGCCGCGGAGATCAGCCGCCACTACCTGCCCCACAAGGTTGTAGTCTCCGTTCCTGAAGAAGATGCCGGCCGGGAGCTTGTGGAAATGATTCCTCTCCTAGAGAGCAAGAGGTCTCTTTCCGGAAAGCCCACCGTCTACATCTGCGAGGCCTTCACCTGCCGGGTTCCCGTCACCGACTTAGAGGCCTTGCGCCGGGAAATGGCCTCCTTGGCTGCGGGGGCTAGATGAGGCTTTTGATGAATCCGCCGTCCACTTGGATCACAGCCCCGGTTACGTAGCTGGCTCTTTCCGAGGCTAGGAAGACGACCACGTCGGCTATTTCTCGAGGCTGCGCCATCCGCCCCAGGGGGATGCCTGCCTCCCAGCCTCGGAGAACCTCCTTGTAGGGTCTACCTGTTTCCTCGGCTTGCGCCTTGGCCAGCTGCTGAACTCTTTCCGTCAGTGTCCACCCCGGGCAGACACTGTTCACCGTGATGCCGTAGGGAGCCAGCTCGTTGGAGAGGGTTTTGGTCAAGCCGAGGATCCCTGCCCTGACCGCGTTGGACGTGACCAGCCGCTCGGCAGGCTGCTTGGCGGCGAAGGAAGCCATGTTGACGATCCGCCCCCATCGCTGCTTCTGCATGCGAGGAATCACCTTATGGCAGATGTGGACGACGCTCATCAGCAAGGAGTTCACAGCGTTTCTCCAAGCTGTTTCCGTGGTTTCTGAAAACGTGGAGGGAGGAGGCCCCCCGGTGTTGTTGACCAAGATGTCCACGCTGCCGAATTTCTTCACCGTCTCAGCCACCAGCCTTTCTATGTCGCCGCGGTTATTCAGATCGGCCTGAACCGCCAAAACCGAGGCCTCAGCGGCGGAGCGAAGCTCCTCGGCGGCCTCCCTCAGCTGAGCCTCGTTTCTAGCGCAGATGGAAACATTCACTCCTTCTTGGGCTAGGCCTAGGGCTATGGCTTTTCCGATGCCTCTGCTGGACCCTGTCACTAGAGCTGTGCGCCCTTTCAATCCCAGCTCCAAAACCTCAGCCTCCTCACATGCGGTGGACGTGTCTGACTTTCCCCAGCCCCGCGGGCTCCATGTTGAAGATGATGGTTTTCAGGTAGGTCATTTCTTCAATGCTGTAGCCTATGCCTTCTCTCCCCACTCCTAAGTCTTTCCACTTCACCCCGCTGAATATCCTGAGCAGGGAAATGCCTTCGGCGCCCCGTTTCAGCAAGGGGTCGGGGAAGCTGTCTAGGCTGATGTTTAGATCGAATTTTTCAGAACCCAACTAAACCTCCTCCTTGTAAGAGATCTGAAAAGGCGGGAAGTTTATATGTAGATCTAGGGTCAGCTGTCTTTCCATGCTTCCGGCGGTGGGAACACTCCAGAGATTTTCACCTATTCTGAGGGATGATCCAGCCTAAAGGCCTGAGGCCAGTTCTAAGAGGGCGATGACGGCTACACCTAGGATCACCATCAAGACCACCTGAACGTTGAGAACCCTGTGAGCCTCGGGTAGAAGCTCCCCTGCGCCAATATAAAGGAACTCTCCCGCCACGAAGGCGATGATAAGCCCGTAAACCTCCTCGGGAAGGAGAACCGAAAGGGAGGCGCCCGCTGGGTAGAGCATCGCCGCGACGCCTAGGACAGTGAGAATTTTCACCGAACTGTAGCCTTCGCTCTTCATGACCACGGTGGTGGTTAAGCCTTGGGGCACCTCGTGGACCACCACAGCCAAGGCTATGAACAGCCCTAAGAGGGGGTTGGTGAAAAAACCCACGGCTATGGCTACCCCGTCGACGAGGTTGTCTAGGGTGATTCCCAGCAGCGCCGGCAGTCCTATGCGCTCGATTCTGCATTCTTTTTCTCCGCAGGTGTGGATGGTGACGGCCATTTCGATGAGGTAGAAGGAGAAGAAGCCCAGCCCTATGATAAGCCAGTTACCGGCGGGGTTGGCGGCGGGGATCATCTCGAAGAGGGCTGTGCCTATGACGATGCCTGAAGCAAAGCCGACCACGTACCTGAGGTTGAACTTCACCCTCGGATGGAGGGGGAGAAGCCCGCTGAGAATGGTGGCGGCGCCGGCGATGCCTGCGTAGACAAGATACAGCATGGTTTTCCCTCACTCGGCTTTTCCGTGCACCTCGCCCAGTTCCTTGTACTCTTCGCTTTCCATCTGCAGGGTGGTATGCCTGATCCTGTATTTTTTCTCCATCTCCGCCTTGATGCTGTTCATAATCTGCTCGCTGTCTTTCAGGTGCCGCTTATCGACGACGATGTGGGCGGTCAGGTAGTGCATGTAGGAGGTGATGCTCCAGACGTGGAGGTTGTGCACGTCTCTGACCCCCGCAATCCCCTTTATGGTTCGGTCGATTTCCTTCAGGTTCATTTTCCGGGGAGCCCCTTCGAGGAGAATGTGGACGACCTCCCTCATCATCCGCCCGGTGTTGAAGATGATGATGAAGGCGATGGCGACGCTGAGAAGGGGGTCAGCGTAATACCAGCCGGTGAAATACATGAGAATCCCCGCAGCCACCACCCCCACGGAGGACAGGGCGTCGCCCAGCACGTGGAGGAAAGCTGCCTTAACGTTCAAGCTCATCATACATGGCATATGCTCACCGACCTCTTGGCTTTGGTCCTCTGCCTTCTAGCCGGGAAGATGGCCCTCAAGCCACCCACTTGGGATAAGACCTTCGGATACTACCGGGTGGAAATCCTATCCGCCTTAGCCAACGGCATCACCCTCATCCTCGTAACCTTCTACATCTTCTACGAGGCCTACCGCCGGTTTGTGTCTCCCGTCGAAGTTCGCACCGTTGAGATGATCATCGTCGCCGTAATCGGCTTGACGGCGAACCTCGTGTCCATGACGCGTCGCTGAGCAGGGCGAGGCTGCCAGATATTATTCCGCCGAAGATTTCAACCGCCATGATTCCCGCGGTTACGCCGATGGCGATCTGCAGGCTTTTCTGCTCAGTCCGCTTTTCTCTGCTGGGGTTGCCCATGTGTACACCGCATTTTCCGTTGAGCTTCAACATTCACCTAAATCAGGCTGCTGATTCTCTAGACGTAACGGCTCAAAAGAATTTTGCAGGCGGCGATATGGGCGGGTGGAGGAAAGGTATCCCTATCAGGGCGAAGGCGAAGGCTAAGGCCACCATGATCACCACCAGCATAAAGACAGCCAGAAGCGCTATGCCGAAAGCCCCCAGCCAGCCTGTCTGAAAAAACGACCTGATGAGCGCCAGCCAGATGATGAAGACCAAGAACCCTCCGATGATGGGGGTGAAAAGCGCTGCTAAGAGAACAGAGAAGAGGCTGATGACCACGACGCCGACAAGGGTTAAGGCAAGAGCCTGAGGATAGGTCGCCCTGCTGCCCGCGACAACCCGGGCTGCAAAGAAGACGGAAAGAGCAGTGATCAACCATACAGCCACGCTTATGATGAGGAAGCCGGCTAGGTTGATGAGCGGCAGCATACAATGGACTAAGATAGAACGGAGTAATTATATCTTTGGAAAGACCTCGCTCCCCCGAGGCTAAACTATAAATGCTCCCTGAACAACGCATCAAAGTCATGGGCTCCATCAAGTACTACGCCGCGCCGGATGTGAGAGAACTTTTCGAGAACATCGTAACCAAGCTAGGCTTCAGCCATGTGGACTGTGGCAAAATCAGCTTCTTCCGGAGTCAAGGCTCGAAAAGCCGGTACACCGTCGCCCGAGTCTACGGGCTTCCGAGAATTTGGCAGCAGGCCTTAGGCCTTGAACCGCACTACGTGCTGGAGGTAATCTCAGAAAGATACGACAGACTAACCGAGGAGGAAAAAGAGAAAACCCTCATCCATGAGGCTCTCCATATTCCCAGAGGCTTTCAAGGTGGTTTCAGGCATCACAAGGGAAACATCGACAAAAGAAAGATTGACAGACTTCACAAGGCCTACAGGAAATGCTTTGCAGCCTCAGCCTCGCAGAGTATATCCGTTACTAAACATTAAATAAGCCTCTCTAACTGCTGGTTTGAAACAGCCATGAAAAAAGAGTGGGTTATTCTCTTCGTTTCCTTTTTCACCGCCTTCTCCTACCTTTTCGCTCTTCAGTCCTACCCACCCATAATCCCCCAGGTGATGGAAGAGTTTGCGCTGTCGTACACCGCGGCCAGCTTGCTGATGTCCTTGGTGACCTTGGCAGGAATCTTCCTGTCGCTGCCCGCTTGGGTTTTTATCTTCAAATGGGGGCTTAAAAAAGTCGGCGCTCTAAGTCTCGCCCTCTGCACGTTGGGGGGTCTTGTCACTTTTCTCAGCGGCTCCTTTCTCATGCTGGGGTTGGGGCGGGCTATCTTGGGTGTGGGCGGCGCTTTGATCAACATCATCAGCTTCGCCATGGTGCCTCTTTGGTTTCCTAGGAAACATAGGGGAAAAGCCATGGGCATCAAAGGACTGGATATGCCTGTGGCCACCGTGGTCGCTTTGAACTTCCTTCCTCTGGTGGCGGCAAGCTACGGCTGGAGAGCCAGTTTCGCAGCCTCCACCCTTCTCCTCCTAGCGTCCACGGCGGTCTTCATTCTTCTGTTCGAGGATAGGCCGCTGGGAAACTCGGCGGCCAAGATGTTCGAGGGCCTCTGGAACAGGCAGATGTGGCTTTTGGGGGCAGTCTGGTGTTTCGTCAACATGGGGACCATAGCCTATTCTACTTGGGCTGGAACCTTTTTCCTCCAGCTTAAAGGTGTCCCCGCCCACTTGGCTTTTTTCATGGCGGGCATTTTGATGCTGACTGCTCTACCGTTAAATCCCGTGGTTGGAACCCTATCCGACAGGTTGGGGAAGAGAAAAATATTCATCACTCTCTCGATGGCTCTCATGGGAGTTTCCTTCACGCTCATCGCCTTCCTCTCCCTTCCTCTGCTCTTTTCAGCAGTAGTCTTGCTGGGATTTTCCGCCTTCTACGCTCCAGTCATCTTCGCTTCGACCTCCGAGCTTCTTCCAGAGGAGAAAGCAGGATTAGGCTTCAGCATCCTGTTCACCTGCGGTTTTGCGGGGACCTTCCTTGGCCCTTTCTTAGTGGGATATATTCAAGACGCATTCCCTGGAGGTACTCCCAGCTTCTTAGCCATGGCCGTTTTCTCCGTTTCAGCATTGATGTGCAGTAGGCTTCTGAAGGTGCGTTGAAAATCTCTTCCCTTTGCTTGGCTTCATATTTAACCCTCTCAGCCTTCACGTTATGTCAGTGGCGAAAAATTCTAGGCTGACGGTGACGCGGATTTAAGGTGTGGAGTTATAAATGGACTCAGCCGGACTGCCTCGTTTCCCTGCTTTCAAGCCTTTGGAGCTGAGCGATCGGGCGATGGTGGAGAAGGCCTTCCGGGAAAACCAGCCTCAGATTTCCGAGCACACTTTCACCAACCTTTTCGTTTGGCGGGGATCTAAAGAGGTTTTCCTCTCCCAGCTTGACGACTTTCTCCTCGTCCGGAGAAAACATCGGGGAAAATATTTTTTATTCCCTCCCATCGGGTGGAGAAGTCTTTCCAGCGTGGTAGAGGAGTTGAAATCTCTGGCCGGGGGTGAAACCCTAGAATTCTACGGCCTAACCTCGGCTCAGGCGGAGGAGCTCAGGCGGAAGGGCTTCCAGATCACGTCAAGCCGCGCCGATTGGGACTACGTCTACCTAGTCAGCGACCTAGTCAACTTGCCCGGCCCGAGGTTTTACAGTAAACGGAAGGAAATCCAGAAATGCCTTTCGAACCACAAGTGCGAATACAAGGCCCTCACGTCAGAGATTCTCAGCGACTGCCTCAGCCTTCAAACCCGATGGTGCAATGTGAAGCACTGCGAAGCGGAGCCGGGGCTTACGGGGGAAAACTAAGCCATCCGAGAAGTTTTCACCCATTACGGGGAGTTGAATGTTTTCGGGGGAGCCATCTACGTCGACGGCTGCTTAGAGGCTTTTGCCCTCGGGGAAAAACTGAACGAGAACACTGCGGTGGTGCACTTTGAGAAAGCCAACCCTGAGATAAGAGGCCTCTACCAGCTGATAAACCAGTGGTTCTGCAAGAACGTCCTCCAAGGTTTCACCTACGTAAACCGGGAGCAAGACCTGGGCAGCGAAGGTCTCAGGAGGGCGAAGATAAGCTATCGCCCTCACCACATGGTGGAAAAATTTTTCGCAACAGGATAAAAGACGGCTAGAGAATGTTACTAGTTTTGAAATGTTTTACAACCACGAAATGGCCGTAAAGGTTTCTTGAACGATAAGTTTAAATGCGAAGTTTGTTGGTATTTTGCTGTCGCAAATTTTCCCTTGAGGAGATCATATGACTTGAGAAAGCTTGGGAAGACTTTACATGTTTCTCAAGCTACAGGGAATGTGATCGTTAAAGCCTCAGTTAACCCTAAGATTGGAGAAAAAGTTTTCGACGGAGACCTTAAACTGGTGGGCTCCGTCTTCGACGTCTTCGGACCTGTGACGTCGCCCTACGTTTCCGTCAAACCCGTTCAACCTCTCCCCAAGGGATATGAAAAAACTCTCTTTTTAAGCGACCAAAAGAAGGAGCGAAAAAGGAAAGGGGAGCGGTTGAAATCTGTCTAAAAAAGTTTTAGTTAAAAACAGAGTTTGCCCGGAGTGCGGGGACCCTAGGCTGATGAGCGACTACGACCAAGGTGAACTGGTCTGCATGAGCTGCGGCTACGTCCTCGACGACAAAATCGCCGACACAGGCCCGGAGTGGAGGGCCTTCGACGATGAGCAAAAAGCCAAAAGGACCAGGGTGGGGGCTCCGCTTACCTACACGATCCACGACAAGGGGCTTTCCACTCTCATCGACTGGCATAACAAGGATACTTCCGGCCGGGACCTCTCCCCGGTGCAGATGAGCCAGGTTTTCACGTTGAGGAAATGGCAGCGGAGGACTAGGGTGGCGGATGCCTCAGAGAGAAACCTCGCCTTCGCCCTTTCCGAGATGAGTAAGATTTCCTCATCCCTCAACCTCCCCAAGAGTATTCTGGAAACAGCCGCGGTCTTCTACCGGAAGGCTGTGAGGAGGAGGCTTATCAGGGGCAGGTCTATTCAGGGTGTAGCCGCTGCCACCATCTACATGTCCTGCCGGAAATGCAACATCCCCCGGACGCTGGATGAGATCGCCCAAGCTACCCCTGTGGGGAAGAAGGAGATCGGCCGCTGCTATCGGTTTTTAGCCAAGGAGCTGGATGAGTTCATTCCGCCCATCTTCCCGTCCAAATACGTGTCCAAGATCTCCAACCAGCTCTCCATCATGGGGAAGGCCGAGCTTGTAGCCGCCACCATCCTAGAAATCGCCAGCAGCCTCCGCCTGACCAGTGGAAGGGGCCCCACCGGCGTGGCGGCCGCCGCGGCGTACATAGCCTCGGTGCTCGCTGGGAACAGGAAGACTCAGAGGGAGGTGGCCTTGGTGGCCAATGTCACCGAGGTCACCATCAGAAACCGGTATAAGGAGCTCATGGACCGCATTCAGATAAAAGTTAAGCTTTAAGAAAAATTTTCCCTCAGCCCTGTTTTCGGAGGCTGAAAAGTTTTCACTCTCCCGTATCCAACGGGATAACTTTACTGCCTACCCTTCTCTAATAGATGGGGTGAAAGAAATTCACCCCGTCGCCTAGACGTGGGTGCGGCTGGATAGGAGAAGGTGCGCTGGTGTGGAGAGACGCACGCTCTTGGGGTTGAATTTCAACGTTTTCCTTCTAGGTTTAGTAAGCTTCCTCACCGACGTCAGCAGCGAAATGGTCATGCCCATTCTGCCTCTTTTCATCGTCTCCCTCGGCGGCGCCGGGCTGGCCGTAGGCCTGATAGCCGGGCTGAGTGAGAGCGCCTCCAGCGTCCTCCGGGTTTTCTCAGGCTACTGGTCTGACCGGTATGGGCGGAGAAAGCCCTTTGTGGCCTCTGGCTACGCGGCTTCCGCGGCGGCTAAGCTTTTCTTCCCCCTCTCCACAACTTGGGCTCACATCCTAGTCCTCCGGCCTTTGGAGAGGGTGGGTAAGGGGTTGAGGACGGCTCCCCGAGACGCCATCATCGCTGAGTCCCTAGCCTCCGGGGTGAGGGGGCGGGGTTTCGGTGTTCACAGGGCCATGGACACTTCCGGGGCTATCCTAGGCTCGGTTTCAGCCTTCCTCCTCTACTGGTTTTGGGGCTGGGAGCTGAGGCCGATTCTTTGGGCCGCGGCCTTGGTGGCCTTCTCCTCCTTGGTTCCCCTCTACTTTGTGGGGGAGAGGAGGTTTAAGCCTCAGGCTAAGACCTTTAAGCTCAGCCTAGCCGGGCTGCCGGGGAACTTGAAGCTCTTCGTCGCCGCGGCCACAGTCTTCGCCATGGGAAATCTCAGCTATATGTTCCTCATTCTGAGAGCTCAGGAGCTCTTCGCGGGGAGAGCCGCTGTGGCCGTGCCGCTGCTGCTCTACGTCCTCCTCAACGTGGTCTTCGCCACCCTAGCTGTTCCCTTCGGGGTGCTCTCTGACAGGATAGGGCGGAAAGGGGTGCTGTTCGCCGGGTACGTCCTCTTCGCCTCCGTCTGCTTGGGTTTCGCCGCCCTCAGCTCCCTGCCCGCCTACGTCGCCCTGTTTGTCCTCTACGGGGCGGTCTACGCCTTGGTGGAGGGAAACCAGAGGGCCTTCGTGGCGGACTTCGACGTGAAGGAGCTGAGGGGCACAGCCCTCGGGGTTTTCCACACCTCGGTAGGCCTCGCTGCCCTTCCAGCTAACTTCCTTGCAGGAGCGCTCTGGCAGTATGTCAGCCCAGCGGCAGCCTTCGCCTACGCAGCTGCCCTTTCCATGGCTGCGGCTCTGCTTCTGTTGAGGGTGAAGTAGGCTTGTTTCCTCAAACTTCTGGGGCTAGGGCTCGGTGAGCCTCGAGGGTAGAATGTCCCGTTTCACGATGTCTTCGTAGGTCTCCCGTCTTTGGATAAGCTCCACGCCATGCTCGCTGAGAAGCAGGGTCGGCGGCCGGGGGTAGGCGTTGAAGGTGGAAGCGGCCACTTGGCAGTAGGCTCCCACGTCTAGGAAGGCTATGATGTCGCCTTCCTCCACCCGGGGCACCCTGCGGTTTTTGGCGAGGATGTCCCCTGCGAAGCACAGAGGCCCGGAGAAGTGGACGGCTTCCTCCTCCGCCCTGTCCGCCTTGTTGGCGACGGCAGCCTCATAGTGCCGGTTGAATTCTGTGAAGATGCCGGGGAGCAGGTTGGTGGAGGCGTCGACGGAGGCAAACTTGCCGGCGGGGGTGTCCTTCACGTTTCCCACTCGGGCTAGGAGAACCTCCGAGTCGCCTACCAGACACCTCCCCGGCTCGAGGATGAGCAGAGGCTCCCCCAGCCGGCTGAGCCTAGGCCTCAACGCCCCCACCAAGGCCTCGGCTATGGCCTCCGGAGCTAGGGCAGGGTCCTCCGGCTTGTAGGGGATGCCGTAGCCGCCTCCGAAGTCAAGGCATGTGGGGGTGAAGCCCAGCTTTTCTTTCAGGAGTTCCACAAAGTCCAGAACCCTCTCCACAGCCTCGGTGAAGGGTTCGGTGGAGAGAATCTGGGAGCCGATGTGGAAGTGAACTCCCACGGTTTCCACGTTCTTCATCCTCAGAGCGGCTTCGTAGACTCGGAAGGCGGCTCCGCTGGGAATGTCCACCCCGAACTTGCTTTCTTTTACAGCCGTAGCAATGTAGGGGTGAGTCGGCACCTGGATGGAGGGGTTCACCCTCACCATTATCTTCGGGGTTTTACCCAAGCTTCCCGCTGCCTCATCTAGCTTTCTGAGCTCCGAAAGAGAGTCGACAACGATGAAGCCCACGCCAGCCTTGAGGCTTTGGGTGAAATCCTCCCCGGTTTTGTTGTTGCCTGTGAGAACCAGCTTCTCCGGAGGGATGCCGGCTGAGAGGGCGATGCGGACCTCACCTCCCGGCAGAACCTCGGCTCCCGCGCCCTCCTGCGCCAGTATCCTCACCACTGCTAGGGTGAAGTTGGCCTTGACCGCGTAGGCTATGAGCACCTTTTCGTAGCGGCCGCGGAAAGCGCTGTGAAGCTGCCGGTACTTTTCGCGGATGCGGGCTTCTGAGACCACGTAGAGGGGTGTGCCGTAGCTGTCAGCTAACTCCACCAAGTCGTAGCCGTCCAGTGTCAGCCGGCCTTCTGGGTTGACGGCGAAATGTTCATGCTTAACCATTTCTCTTTTCCTCTCACCTACGCTGAGCTGTCACCATTTTTTGATGGCGGCCCTCAGAAAAAGCAGCGCAGCACGCTGCCTTGCCGAGGTTTGCGAGCGGAGGGGGTCTTAATCTAACCTCTTAGATGTAAATATATAAAAAGTTAGTTTAGACAAAATTCTAGCCGCGGACCGGGTCCAAAGAAGAGGTTTTCCCACTTTAGAGGCGACAAGCCATATATGGGGGGTCCGCCTTAACTATAGCTAGGCCGCCGGGGAAGCCCGGCTTCTTACCGGCTTGGTGGGGGAAGCCTTGCCAAGCCAGGTAAGAGTCGATATCGCAGCATACCTCGAACGGCTTCGCTCAGGGGACTGGGCTTGAAACCCTGAGTGAAACCCGCCCTAGTATGCTGCGAAGACGGAGGATACCGCCGGCAACGAGCGAAAATTGGGCGGTAGCCGGTGGGAATCACCAGCTGGGACCCAGAGGCGGTCGAACCTAATTTTTCCCTAGGAACTGAAAGGTTGAGTTTCACGGTTTCTAAAAATTTCCCATGTCAGTCTTTTAGATCGTTATGCCCTTATCGGTGATTTTGAACGGCACCCACGATGTGCTGTGTTTGACGCCTTTCATGGAGTAGACGCGGAGGTATCTTTTCAACTCTCCTCCCTTTTCATCCATTTTCATCTCTAAAACCCCGTCGAAGATGAAGCGGAGGAAATTCATGAAATGCTCGTCGTGGATGCCGCTTTCGAGAGTGAAGAGGCCTGAACCCTTACTCTGCTTTATCCTAGCCAAGAGGATGGGCAGAAACTTCTGGCCTGTCCCAGGCCCCGCCTCCATAGCCAACGTGGAAACAGAGTCAAAAACAACTCTGAAGCCAAGCCAGTTTTTTCTGGCTTCCTCAAACGTTATGCTTAACTGAGAAGGGCTGGCAAGCGTGTCCACGAAATACTTGCAGGCGCATTCAAAACCAAACCGCTTAGTGTAACAGTCCACATGTCTCAATCTGTCAGCCGCTAGGTAAGGTTCAACGTCGAAGCCCATGAAATTCATGCTCGCCTTGAACGTTTCCGGGCTTTCATCGGTTAAAACGCAGAGAACTTGTTCCCCTCTTTTCAGACTGTTCCGGATGAAATGTTTGGTGAAGATGCTTTTCCCAACTCCCGGCGGGCCGACGAGAAGAAGCACTCCGCTGGGAATAGGGCCTTCCACTAATTTACGGGCTCCGGGAAAAACTTCTGACATGCGGCCCCTCCTGTCTACATGGGTTTTGGCTTTTCGAAGAAGTTTATCTGAAATTCGCAGTAGGGGTCGCCTTTGGCTTCGCAGAGGCTTTCTTTCCCATGGCAGACCATGTCAGGTTCTAGATGTTGAAGCAATCCGGCCCAAAAACCGCGTTGGAAGTCGCAAGCAGGCTCCGTGGACTTTCGCTCGACGCTTTCAAAACTGCCACGGAGGCGGATGACAGCTTTTTTCTTAGGTTCGAAGGAGGCTGTCTCAATTTTATTTGCCCATCCCGAACTTGTGGTGGCTTCCACCACCTTGTTGAACAACTCCTTTCCTGCGAAGCCTTTCTCCGCCACCTTTTTGGCGAAGATGCCTCCCGCCTCCTTCCCCGCTCGGTAGAGCATGAGGGAAACTGCCCTCGGCTGGTACATTCGCTCAAGCCCTTCCCGAAGTCCGCGGAATATTCCCAAATCCAGACTGATATGCCTGAAGGCCCTGCTCAACGATGAACGCTCCCGCCATAGCATGGCAATCAAGCTTAGGGCGATCACCGTCAAGAGTATTTTGGGGCCAATCCATATTTTCAAAACTCCCGGATACCATCGGGCTGGGAGAACCGCAGCCTGACCCGGATTGGTTGCCACGGTTAAGAAAAAATAGATTTCCTGCACCGTCAGAAAAAGGGATGCCATAACCATGAAAAGAAAGGGGCTTCTCAATTCCCCAGTGGAAACTTTAAACTGTTTGACGAAGTATCCGAATAAACCAGCCCACAAGCAAATGTTCAAAATGTAAACCGCTAAAACAAAAAACCAATAACTCAATCTACTGACCAATAATCTTTTCCTAGAAAGAAATTTAAACTTTGCCTAAAAAACAGATTACGGCGCCTCACGCCTACACTCCTTCCAGTTGAAAGGTTTTAGCGCGGGAGCGTCAAAACTAAAAAGGTTGAACCTAAAACCTGTTTAGGGAGGGCCGTCCCCTCGGGGCCGTGGGCTAGCCTGGTTTAACTTACGATGTTACCGTAGCATAAACTTTATTAGAGAGGTTTGCGAAGAGTATTTTTTGAGGAGAAGTGTCCAGGGTAAGAGATTCTAAGGGGCGTTTTCTGAGGCAGGAGCACAGCTATTCCGCGTTGATGGGCTACCCTCAGGTGCGAAATTGGATAGACAATTACAGGAGCAAGGAGACCCGGGAAGCCTACATGCGCTGTTTGGAGACGGTGGTCAAGGAGACGGGGCTGTCCCCTGGCAGGTTGGTTAAGCTTCCAGTAGACAGGGCTAGGCACGCGGTCATGGGGGTGGTTCGGAAGCTTGTGCAGGATGGTAAGCTTACCATGGCCAAGCAGATTCAGATAGCCTTGAAGGGTTTCTTTGAGGCCAACGACAAGGAGCTTAAATTCAAGAGGGCGGAGCAGGTGAAGAGGGTTTCCAAGAAAGTTCATGCCCAAATCACCCCCACCCAGGAGGAAATCTACCGGATGGTCGACGCCCTGCCGGAGAAGAGGAACAAGGCCATTATACTGTGTCTTTTCCAGAGCGGTGTCCGGGTGGGCTGCCTCTGCCGGTGGACCTATGGACTGGTCAAAGACCAACTTTACCCTGAAATAAAGGTCCCCACGGTCTTGAAGATCACCAACGAAATCGACACCAAACTAAGCGGCTACGGGCTCCCCTACTATTACACTTTCCTCCAAGCTGAAGCAGCCCAAGCCTTGAGAGACTACTTGGATGAGCGAAAAGCCAAGGAGGGAGAGCTTAAGCCGGAGGACCCTGTTTTCGCCCCCCTGACAAGCAAGGCTACCAAGGAGGGCATCGACGAGGTTAGAGTTTTAGAAGTGGTGAAGAGGGCGGCGAAAAGCATAGGCCTAGACCCCCGAGGCGTTTGGACCCACACCCTCCGAAAAAGCTTCAGGAAGGTCCTCTACGCCGCCAACATCGAAGACGACATGGCTGAAGCCCTGATGGGCCACAAGCTCCGGGGGTCGAAGGAAAGCTACTTCGACAAGAAAGACCTGAGAGAGATTGCGGCCAACTACATGAGGGCTAACTTTTCAAGGGCCACCGTGCAGGTTACAGAGGAAGCATGGAAGGAAATCCGACGTCAACAGCTACGCCGCGACATGAAGGAGCTTTACGGCGTCGACTTAGAGGAGCTTCTACGCCCCAAGATTGCGAAGATGAAAAGGCCGCTCACCATAGACGAGGAACTGGAGACCCTTGAATCCAAAGTTCGAGAGCTGTGGGGTATGAAACTGGCCAAGAAGCAAGAACCCAACGGCAGCGGCTTGGAACACCGCATAGTCCGCGAGGTGGAACTAGTCGACCTCCTGAACCAAGGCTGGGAAATGGTTAAGGAGCTAAGAGACGGCAGGATCCTAGTGAGAAAATCCGCCTAATATTTAGGAGGGACTTTTCCCCCAACGATGGTCTCTATCTCTCTTTTCCGTTCTTTATTGAGCAGAAACATGTCCTCATGGGGCTTCTTGTACCTTTGAAGTAAACCCTCCTTAGCGAGTTTTTCCACCTCATCCTTATACCAGCTGGTAGGGTAACATTTAGGCAAACCTTTCGGAATGTCGGTTTCCGCTATGTAGTTTCTACCCCAATTCCTACCCATGACCAGCTTCTCGATGATGAGCCTTCTGATCTCCTTTCGTTCATCCTCGGAGGGTTTTCTCATAAAGTACTTTACCTTAAAGTAATATTTAAAGGTATTTTCAGTAATGCTTATATAGCCAACCACCAACTAACTAACATGAAGGTACCCGGCTATGGAAAGGAAACCTGTGATAGAAGGAACGTTCAGCCGCCTCTTCGAAACACCCTTAGGCCGGGTGCTGGACGTGCTCATTCTCCACCGCGGCTACGACCTCTCCCTCAAAGAATTAGCCAACTATGCGGGCATTTCCCCGAAAACTCTCTGGAAGACCATGGCCAAACTCGAAAGCCTAGGCATCGTCAAACATACCCGCCGAATCGGCAACGCGAAAATGATCACCTTTAACCAAGACTCTAACCCCCTAGGAGAACATCTTATCGCCCTAGAATATAGTATACCCCTCAAAGAAATGGAAAGTTAAACCTTCTCCGATACGCAAGTTATAAAGCTGAATCTGCATTTCCCCGGAGCCTTCAAGCATATCACCTACTCCCCGGAATGGAAAAAGCCGGCGTTCACCAGCTAGTGCCTATCAATCCCCCAAATACCCTCTGTTAGGCACTGGAAAACCCCTACGTGGTGACTGTGGAGGTCTGAAACGGTGAAACCCATAAAATCAAGGAAATGTAGGAAACTAAACTAGATGGTTCGCTTACCTCAATTGTTTGATGGCTTTATCTATGATTTCAATTGCTTCTTTGAACCTTTTCTTGTTGAAATCCAACATGGATATGCCCATCGGGGGGTCTGGACTATGAGAAAGTCCATGAATTGTCTCATCGTACGTATTCCTAATGATTCTATAAGTCTTTGCATCTAACTTCCGAACAAGGTCCGGTGTCAAATATGAATAGATCTCCCTATGATAGTTGCGACCGCCGGTAAACCCGCTTTCTAAGTCTGAGGCTATGTCGCTTCTAATAATCTCAAGTTCTTCCCTTATACGTCGCTTTAATTCGGTTTTTTCATATTTTTGTACCCAAGAATAATGAGCTATGGAAGCCAAAAATCCGATAACTATGCCTAGACTTATCGAAAGGAGAGATGCCCAAAGAATTTCCATCAATTTAGGTTACCAACTATATATAGTGCTCTATCTTGTTTAGGCTTTTTTCATGTCTTTACGTTTATTAAAGGGTTTTTCCTTAAACTTCTCGAGAAAAAATGGAAAAACCTGATAGATGCCCAAAATGCGGAAAAGTCCGTAAAGGATACGTATTCCCTGCTGGACCTCAACCACCCCAAAACGTCGAATATTGCGATTGCGAACCCGAGCCACCCTATGCTAAGTAGGCTTTCTCAAAAGTTGTGTCCATCCTTGTTCAATGCTGACCAAATTTTTGGACCGCATTCAAAGCAAAGGATGTTGAGAGGGGACCCTAGCCAAAAATTTGGCGAGGGTAAAGCTGTTGAGGTTTAGAGTTTTTTAACCAGCATATCCCCGTCGGTAACGGTTACACCCAACAAGTCGCCTTCTTTTATCTCTAGGGCCTCCACCACTTCTTTTGGGATGGTCATTCGTAGGCTGTTCCCTATTCTTGTAACCTTGACCTTTAACATTATTGGCATGCTCATAAGTTATACAAGGGTTATACTTAAATATAAGTGTATCCCTAATTATAATTGCGGATATACTCCGTATAACAAGAGAGATGGGTAAAAGTATGGGGGTGAGAAAAAGGGTTGCCTAAGAAAAACTATGTGCAAAGAAAATTCCTGAACCCAATTGACCTGCACGTCTCCGTTCCCGGAGGCCTCTGGGAGGAACTCAAACGCCTGTTCTACGACCCCAGCTTCCACGTGGATGACAGCCATTTCTTAACGAGGATTCTGGAGGAATACCGCGACTACAAGTGGCCAAGAAAAGCCCTCTTAAATTTGGTTGAGTTGCACCGTGAAGAACTTGGCAAAGAAAAGGGGGTGAGCAAAGGGCCTTGAACGACTATGTATTAGGCGCTCTAGAAACCTTGGCTTGGGTTCGAAAACAGATAGAAGCTGGGAGGAAGCCCGCGGAGCTTAAAGCCGAAATCAACAGCCTTCTCAAAGAGATCCTAGACAACGCGGCATTGCACGCTCTAGGCAAGGTTAAAGCCCAAGCCACCATCTAAAACCTCCCTCTACCCTATTTTTTTAGAAAATTTATGTCTAAAATTTTAGTCAAATACTCGAGAAAATTTTAAAATTTTCGATCAGAAGTTTAAAATCGATGAAGTTCCCTATCTTTACTAACTACGTAATGAGGGTGATCGCGGACTTGTACTCCGGTTGGATCGGGCATGGGCGGCCCAATAATTTCATTCCGCGATCCGTATGAGTGAAAGGACTGTCCTCCGAAAGCTTTTTTCCTTTGTTCACTCGAGCTTAAGGACTTTTCAAAATCCCAAACTTTTAGAGGGGGGTCGAGACGGCTGAACAGAAAAGATTGTGCATCTTTGATTTTAGAAGTACTCAAAAAGGCTGAGAGGCCGCTAGACGTAAAGAAAATTCAAGAACTAGCCGGCATCGCCCATTGGTCAGTTGCCTTGAACCACTTATTACAGTTGCTAATTGAGGGCCAAATAGCCGGCTTCAAGACCAGCAAATCATGGATATTCTTTCTCCCGGAGAACCTTCCTAAAACTCTTCTTGAGGAGAAACTCCAACCCAAAAACACGCTTGGGGGGACTGTATACGGCTTGAGAGAGGTGAAAGGTGAATCATGAGCGAAAAGACCCCCACACCCTCTCCACGAGAGGATGTTTTCGCCATCATGGAGAGGAAGGACGAGGACCAGATTATTGCGGAACTGAAGGGGGCCTACCTGGATGAATTCGTCTACTCGTTCGAGCATGGTGATCGTCGTGTAGTTGGGCTTTCATGGTCAGGGGTAAAGGAGATAGCGTGGCGGCTGGGTTCAATCAGCGTAGACGACCTAACCGTTGAGGATAAGGGTGATTTTTGGCTAGCCAAATGCTCTGCGACTGACCACGTGAGAGGGAACCGGCGTTGGGGAGCCGCGGTCCAACCCAAAAAAATCGGCGACAAAGAAGACGTGTTTGCCCTCCCTAAGGCTGTTTCCAAAGCTCAACGAAATGCTATCAGAGCGGTCATCCCCGAGGCTATGATTAAGACATTCATAGACCGGTTTCTCGAAGAGAGCCGAACCAAGCAACCATCTCCTACCCCTTCCGCAGAGGTTAAAACCGCCGCTGAAAAATCGTTGGCAGCCAATAATTTGGGCGAAATAACAGAGCTTAAAGCAAATGATGTTCCGCTGGCCATCTTAACCGTTAAACATGATGAAGCTTTCCTTACGCCTCAGCAGAAGTTTCATCTTTCCACGCCTCCTTGGGGCTCGTTTTTTGTAGCTAAGGTTTTGGAAGCTATGGTGGCGAAAGATGCCGAATTGGCGATGAAGGGGGAGATAGGACCGACCGATTTGTTCAGCTATAACATCGATGAAGAGGGGGGAATTCTGCGAGAGGTGTATGTGCGAAACTGGAGAACAAAGGAAAGGCTTTCTCAGATTAAGAACGCAGCACGATGGACCCTAAGTAAAATGCTGGAGCGGAGTAAAACGCCGCAGGCTGGGGGCTCCTAGCATGGAGTATGAGAGCATCGTAAGTTGGACGCGGGGTATCATAAGCCAGTATTCCATGGCCCTCACTTTGCGGCAGATCTACTACCGGTTGATTAGCCAACATCCCAGCATCCCCAACACGAAGAGCACCTATAACATGCTCAGCAAAATCTTGGTTAAAGCCAGGGAGCGGGGCGACATTCCTGAAGACGTCATCGAGGATCGGAGCAGGGAAACGATAGGCGGCGAAGGGTGGACATGGGACAGCCCCGACGACTTTCTTGAATACGTTATGGAGGATTTCTCCTCCAAGTGGATGAGCTACAGTCGAAGCCTATGGGCTAGTCAACCTTGCTATGTGGAAGTTTGGGTGGAGAAAGACGCTCTTTCCCGGATAATCAGCGACGCTGTGGACGGTTTTAGGGTTAGAACTGCACCGAGCCGGGGCTATTCAAGCTTCACCTACGTGAGGGATGCGGTGAAACGGTTTGAAGGCTTACCCAACCGGTGGGTCGTAATATTGCATTTCTCGGACCATGACCCCAGCGGCTTGGATATGACAAGGGACCTTCAGGAGCGCTTTGACAGGTACGGTAACGGCCTCGAAATCCACGTGGAAAGGGTGGCCCTAACCTATGAACAAGTTCAAAAATACGGTTTGCCGCCAAACCCCACCAAGCGGGCGGACACCCGAAGCAAGGGCTACATCAGCCGATATGGGGATGGGTGCTGGGAGCTTGACGCCATAGAGCCTGACGAGCTTCAGCGGATGGTTAGAGCATCGGTGGCGAAGCACATCGTTCCCGAAGTTTGGAAGGGAGCTGTGGATAGGGAGGAGCAGGAGCGGGAACGTTTGAGGGTGAAATTTGAGGAATTCACCCGGCTTTTGAAGGGGAACGACCATGACTAGTTTTTACTATGACCATTTTATCCCCTACGTTCAAAATAAGGTGAAGTGGGATGATCCCCTAGTTGACACCATCGCCAGGGTGGGTTTCTCCGCCTTCACCGACAATCCTTTAAACCTGTTTTTGAAGGGCCCCTCCAGTATTGGCAAGTCATATATTGTGAAGCATACCTTAGCTGCTTTCCCAAAGAAATGTAAATGGAACTTAGGGGGGATAAGTCCCAAGGCTCTAATCCACGACCCAAGGGCTGTTTTGGTCGATGAGGAGGGCAACATCCTCGAGCCCCCCACTGTTTCCAAGAAAGATGGCCCTGAAGCTTGGGAGGAATATAAAAGCAAGTTAAAACGCAGCCGGTATCTGATAGATCTTAAAAATGTTATTCTAACTTTCCTTGAAAGCCCAAGCGAAGACACCTTCAACATGCTGAGGCCTATCCTAAGCCATGATGAAGTGGAAATAGAATACCGCATAGCCCCAAGAGGGCAAAGTGAGACTCATACCAAGAATATTGTGGTGAAAAACTGGCCTGCCATGATCTGTGCTACGACAGACAAGGATTATTTAGAGGACTTGGCCACCCGGAGCATAACCGTAACCCCGAATGAATCCATTGAAAAATTCGCCGAAGCGCATAAAGTCACCGCGAAAAAGTATAGCATGCCCTCTTTACCCCAAGAGGACCTAGAATTTAAAGCTATCCGGGACTGGATAGCTCAAAAAATAGGTTCCGGCGTAAATGTTGTTTCCCCTCAGGCTGAAATGGTGGCTGTGTGGTTTCCCCACAATTTAGCCCGAGACATGAGGGACTTCGACAAATACCTGAGCTTCGTAATTGGCAATTGCATCATACACGAGGAAGACAGGCCTAAGATTCGAATCAACAAGCTATGGGAGTTCACCATCACAACTTTGGATGATTTCTTGGCGATCGACCGTTTTTGGAGCCAAATTATCAAAACTACCCGGATGGGGATCTCCGCTGGGGCCATCGAACTATATGAGAAGGTCCTTATTCCCCTTAGTGAGGAAGGCATTAATCTTAACACAATAACCATACGTGAAAGGTATTCCGAAGTTTTCAAAAAACCCATAGCTCCCTCCAACCTTTCAGGCAAACTGAAAGAGCTTCTAAATTTGAACTTGATCGAAGAGGCGACCGACGAGGCGGACCGTAGAAGAAAGCGGTATATCCTCATAGACAGTGATAAGGCTGAAAATGTTTCAAATTACTTCAGTAATCGATTGGTGGGCTTATTTGACCAAGACATCCTCAATATGTGGTTAGATTCTCTAAAAAATTATTTCACGCAAAAAGGACTTTGTAAAGAATCATTCAACTACGAGTTCATCTACAAAGGTGATGTTATAAAAACTGAATTTTTGCTGAAATATCTTAACTCTTTCAATTTAGTTCAAAAAACCAATTCAAGCTTAGAAATTAAATCAAAAAACGAAATGAAACATTCTGAAGGAAATCTCGAAACACTTCAAATTAAAACTTTTAGGGAGGCTGAAACTGGTTGAAGTGTCCCATCCTGCCAAATCACAGTACAGACATCGACGGGCGTTGCTCAAGGGAAGCCTTCTGCCGGTATGCCCGCCTCCCAGAGTGTCCGCGCCGCCGCGGCAGAGCAAGGGAGGGAAAGCCGTAGTGGCCTCCCTTTTTCATGTTCACGTTCATGGTGTAAAAGATGAAGAGAAAGAAAACCCTCCAAACTGAGGAAGCGGTTCCGAGCTACGCCGCAGATGGCCCCTGGCCATTCCCTTGGGTGTCCATCAGACTGGAAAGTGAAGGCGAGGCCTTCAACATCACCCTGCACACCCTCGTTTCCGTCGACGCCATGGCAAAAAGCGTTGAGAAAATCGCCGACGAGTTGAGGAAGTTGAGGGGCTTGAAAATATGAGCCAACAGGAAGCCCAAAAGAAAAACGGCGAACCCTTAACAGCCGTCGCCTACGTGGACACTTCCAAACTCCCCAAAGGTTACCGGTGGTCAGGGACACCGGGCCGGTCGGCCATTCTTACGCCCCGCGGCGTGGCGATTCCCCCGCCGGGTCCTAGAGGCTACGAAACCTACGGGTCAGCGGAAAAAGAGCAGCGAGAATTTGAACGGTTAGCCACGAAAATCGAGATCCGCGGAGGCCCCAAAGCGGGGAGAGCCGTCACCGTCACAGGCCTCGCCCCCGGCGAAACCGTGGAAGAGGCTGCCCGCCGGGCGGCTAGGGAGCATGTGAAATTGGCCACAGGCAGAGAGCCTAGGGTCCAAATCGTCTACGGAGCCCGGGTGGCTGCGAGAGGCGGGAGAAGGGTGGTTGAACCCGTAGCGGGGATAGTCCAACCCACTGGCGTACCCGTGTTCGCCTTGAAAGCTGAACTCACCCCGAAAGCCAAACGGGAAGTCGAAGCCTTCCTAGCGGGAACCCCCTACAAGGAGCCGGAGTTGAGGGAAACACCGGAAGGCGTCGAACTAGCCTACAAGGTGGAGGAGCCCGGTGAAACCTATTGGGTGGTGGAAGGCTATCCTGAGCGGCGGTTTGCCACCGAGGCGGAAGCCCGAGCCTTCGCCGAACTGGTATCAGGCCCAAGAGCCGAATTGGCAGCGGACCTAGGAGGCAGGGAGGGGGCGATCCCCCTAGCCCCCGGCATCTTCAAAACCATCGAGGACACCGTGTTCGACCCCGACGCGCCCATCCTAGGTTATGTGGAAATTCCCCGCAAACCTTTGGCTGTTCACCCCCTCGGAGCCTACCCGGCTCCCTTCACCACTTACAGGGAAGCCCGGCCTTTTACCAGCGTTTTTGAAACCCCAACCGGGGAAACCATGGTCGAACCCGACGTCTTCGCTGAACCGCCTTCTCTGCCCAAATCCTTAACCGAGCAGCGGCTTGAGAAGCTTTTCGCCCTAGAGAAAATGCTGGGAGAGCTTGAGGGACCTCCTGAAGAGTTCGCCGCCCTCGGAGCCTACGCCATAGGGGTCCCCCCGACCAAGGAGGAGTTTGAGGCTGTCACAGGCTACCGGCCTGAAAGGGAGGCCGCCCAGCTTCTCGGCAGGTCCATAATCGAGTATGAGAAGGCCTTCGCCGCGCCCGTCTACGGCATCACCGAGAACATCGTTAGAACCGTGGAAGACATCCACGGAGCGGTCACGGGAAGAGAGCTTTTCCCCATCCCCTATGCCGTGAGGGTGAAGGCTGCCCCTGAAGAATTCCTGTCCCTAGAAGCCCGCGCCGTCACGGGGAGGATTTCGAAGAAAGAACTGGAAGCCGTCGCCGCCTACAGGCCTGAGTTCAGGTTTGAAGTCGTCCCTGAACTTGAAAAACCCTACACGCCGAAGCCCTACGCCCCCACAGCCTTCCAAGCGGTCCTCACATCGGTTCTGGAAACTGGAAAACCCCTAGCCGAACCTCCACCTGAAGCCCTCCCAGGTTTGGGGAGGTTGGCTGTCGGCGTTCCCCCCACCGAGAAAGAACTTGAAGCCATCACCGGCTACCGCCCCACCGTTAGGCCCGTCCTTTCCAAGGAGATGCGGCGGCTGCTCAAACCTGAGATGCGGGGTTACGCGTTGGGCTCCCTTCTCTACGAGGCCGCGCTGTGGTATGGAATAAGCAAACCCTTGGAGAAAGGGCTTAGGCTCACCTCCAAAGGTATAGGCAAAATAGTTGAATATTATAGGGCTCCCTTCAGACCAAGGGTTCCTCCCACAACCAGATACGTTGAACGAGTCCCCGGGGCCCTAGTTAAGAGGGTGGGGTATCCGAAGAGAACTCAGAAAACTTTCCGGGAAATCCCCTATACGAGGCTTGGCGTGGAAGACCTTAAAGTGGTCCCTCCTGAAGGGTACAGGCCTCCCTTGGCTAGCCATTTACGGGTCATCGAGGTGACCGCAAAGCGGCAGGCCAAGCTTCCAGAATATTTCGTGATAACAGCCAAAGACGTAACTGATGTAATCCCATCCAAAGAGGCGGTTTCCCTATTTCCCAAAATCTTGGGGAAAACCCGTAGAATCCAAGTCCCTCCAACCCAGGCGACGGAGTTCATCTTCAGAATTAAGAAGGGCAGAATCCGGTTGGTGGCGGAGGTTCCCTCGACCATGCGCGGTGTCCCCATAGCGATGAGGCCTTGGAAGAGGGTAGGGGGTCTACAAGAAACCTTAGGCCCTAAGTTTCGATGGACCCCCGTCAAACCTAGAGCTAGGGAGATTCTGAAGATTGAAGAAGAGTTCACCAAGGAAGTAGGCTACAAACCTCGAACACCGATTCCCCCCAGCCGCCAAACCTTCCTAGCCCCGCCTCCACCGGGGAGGCCCTATGAAGCCATACCCGCCCCGCCTCCCTCGGTCATGGAGAAAGCCGTCGAAGCCGTGGACCCCTTCGCCCGGTGGTCCCCCATCCTAGCCGCCCAAGCCTACCTCCAACCCCGGGTCACGTATCCCAAGGGAACCGACATGTGGGCCCGGTTGGAGGGGAGGTTTAAACTCCCACCCGAATACCGAACACCCACCAAGTTAGGCGTAGCCCCCACCCGCAAGCCTAAGTTTAAACCCTACCCCAAACCGTACCCCGCCATCCTCCGCATGAGAAAAAGAGGGAAACTCTTCGAAAGGGGAACCGTCGGGTTTAATGTCGACGTGGACCGCGCCTTACGCCCCTTAACAAAGATAACCCGCCAACCCGCCCGCAAACCTAAGGAGGCCCCCGCCGCCGACATCGCCCAAGAGATCTTCCCCAGGATGAGGGAGAGGCCCACCGTCGGGGTTACGCCCACTCCCCGTTTTAAGGTGGCCCCTGGGCAGAGGGTAGGCGTCATGCCCCGGCAGCTTCTCAGACAGGTTGCTGAAACTGTTCAAATGCAGGTTGAGCGCCCATGGGAGAGAAGACGGATACGCCGTCCTCCACCGCTGTTCCTGTTTCCCCCCCGACGTGGGAAAACTAAGAAGACACTCTTGCCTGAATGGCGCTACAAGGAATACCGACACTACATAGGCGACCCGTTTCAGGGAATGAGGGGTCCCCTCAAAAACTTGAACGCCTTCTTGGCCGGCAAGAAGCCGGCGAAAAAGAAGGGGAAACGCAAGAAGCGGAGGAAAAGGTGATGGTGTCGAAGAGGTTGGTTAAAATCACCCTCCGAGCCCGCAGGAAGGGGCCCCCTGTTTGCCGGTACTGCCATCGACCCCTCCAGCCTAGGGAACGGGCCTGGAGGTATGTCACCCGATATGGCGTCGTCTACGCTTGCCCAACCTGTGAGGAAAACCCGGTCATCACCCCTGTGCTCCCCGTTCCCCGCAAAAAGAAACCCGTTCAGGTGGAACTACCGCTTGGAAGGCCCTCTTAAAGCCCAAGAGGAAAGGCTGCGGAGAGAGTTGCGGAGGCTTGAACGCAGCCTAGGCCTAGTTCCAGGTGAGTTACGCCTAGAATGGATGCCGACGGAAGACGGAAAAGAAAACGACGGTGAAGTGAAAGGGGGAACTGTCCGCATTTATGCTAAAGATTTTAAAAAGGCCAAACAGACCCTCAAACATGAGTTAGTGGACTTGGTCCTGTCAAGGTATGAGCAGCCTTGGAGGGACTTGGCTTTCACCCTTCTTGAAAACTTCACCAAGTCCCAATATCGACGAAAGGAGGCTTTGGTCGAACGGCTTTGCAACCTAATTTAGGCGGAAAGGCGGCCCTCCAAAAAGGGCCAAGGGTCGGCCTCCCTTTTCCCTTGGTTTGGCCATGGCCCACCGCCCCGCAAACAAGGAGATGGTGAAACTGGAAGTGGTTGAAGAGGAGGTTGAAGAGGAAAAGGGCTTAGCCGCCGCCAGCCTCTTCCGGCAAGCCTATAAGAACCATGGCTACGTGCAGCTTTTCATCATCGGCCCCCAAGGCGTAGGCAAGACCACCTACTCCTTGCAAATAGCTTGGGAAGTCTACCGGAGCCTCCACCCGCAACTAACCGACCAAGAAGTTTGGGACCTAGTCTTAGACCGGCTTTTCTTCGACGTTCGCCCTTCCATCGCCCTGTTCCGGTGGGCTCGGCAACACGGCAAACGCATCCCCCTGGTAATCTACGATGACGTAGGCGTCCACCTGTCCAAGTACACTCCGTTTCAGAAGGGAGGCTACGGGGTGGTGAAGGCTGTGGCCTCTCTCTTCGACACCATAAGAACCATCTGTAACGGTGTGATCATCACCAGCCCTAAGCTTCACAGCATAAAAGCGGTGCAGGAGCTTTCCTGGTACAAGGCTAAAATCTTCAAAACCGATGACGGCCTAATCCGCCAAGCTAAGGTTTGGGAGTACACCGAGGAAGTGTGGGGGGACCCTTGGCATTCATGCATAATAACGGATGACTTCTACCTGTGGCTCCCTCCCGACGTGAGAAAACGCTATGAAGAAAAACGAGGGGAAACCGTCGACGCCATCTTGGATGAGTGTGAACGAGCCCTAACCAAGACTCCGAGATATACTTTAAATTGCTGTGAAGTATATGAGCTATACCGGGAATGTGGTAACTTGAGAGAAACAGCTAGAAGGTTGAATAAGCCTTATTCAACCATCCAGGGAGCCTTAGACCGCCACCGCCGACACACAGGGATGAACGACGACGCCTCAAGGGTTTATGGTAATGCTCCCGGAAAAATCCACATTCCTGAAGAATCAAAAAATTGAATATGCTACGTTGGGGCCGTGGGCTAGCCTGGTCTATGCTTGGTGGCTTGGGCCCACCAGATCGCCGGTTCAAAAGGGCGCAGGCGAAGGCTGAGCCCTGAAACTCCGGCCGGCCCCACCACAGAGCTGAAGTTTTCCAAGCCTAGGCCCAAAAAACTTTAAGGTTCAGGGCGGCTCTGATCTAATCGCGCCGGGGTCGCCTAGAAGCACCCCTAAAGGGTGTTGGGAAACCTGGTAGGGCGCAGTTCCCGCGCGAAGGGAGCCCAAGCCTGCTAACCGGCTGAGGCAGCGAGTCTGTGGCTCGTTGGAGCCTCATGGGTTCAAATCCCATCCCCGGCGCCACCAACCCCACCCCTGAGGGTTGCAGCCGGGCAGCCGGCTTGCTGTCTGTTTCTGTCTCTCCAAAAAAAAAGCTATACCATATTTGGCCAAATATGGTATAGCCGGCGTGGGGGTTCTTCCAAGGGCTCAGCTTATCTTCGCGGGTTTAAACCTAGGAAGTCTGATGGACTGGTAGGTTCTTTTCCCAACCCAGCTGGAGAGCAGAACTCTGGTGCTGACCCTGTCCCTCACCGTCCGGTATCCGAGGATGAGGGTTACCTTCCCGTTTTCATGCCGGCAGGAAAAGATTTTAGCGTGGCGCTTCAGTCTGCAGGTAAGCCTGTAGAGTTCAGCTAAGCCTATGGAGGGGAAAACCTCCTTCCAAACCTCCAGTTTCTCCCGAACCTTCCTCCGGAGGCTGGGCTTCCGAGACATGGGTAACCGAAGCTTATACCCCTCCGAGGCTTATAAGTTGCTATTTAACACCTGTAAAACACTCGGCCGAAAAGGTTCCTGAAAGCTCGCAGGGAAGGGAAACGTTTAATTTCGTTCCCCGCCCACTATAAGGTCCAGTTGGCAGCGGAGCCAAAACTGGAAGTGAAAGCCCCTTGAAGGAAATGGCGGAGAGAGGCAGAACCCTCACCCGGCCCCTCTACCGGGAGCTAAAGGACTACGCCGCCCAGCTGGGAATCCGGGACATGATCTACCTCAACATAGGGGAGCCTGATTTCCCCACGCCTCTGCCCATCGTGGAAGCGGCTAAGAAGGCGATGGACGAAGGCTTCACCCACTACACCGAGGAGCGGGGAATCCTCGAGCTGAGGGAAGGCATAGCTGAAAGGCTGAAGGCTGAAAAAGGATTGGACATAGACCCCAAAGAAGGCATCCTCATAACCAACGGAAGCTCCGACGCCATTTTCCTCACCATCCTAAGCCTCGTAGACCCCGGGGACGAAGTAGTTCTCCCCGAACCCTACTACCCGCCCTTCCTCTCAGCCATCAAGCTGGCCTCCGGAAAGCCAGTGACGCTTCCCCTGAACAGAGACACCCTCACCCTCGAGCCTGACCAGGTGGCAGCCGCGGTGGGGGCGAAGACCAAGCTCATGGTGGTCAACAGCCCCTGCAACCCCACGGGCATGGTCTACGGGAAAGACGTCCTCAAAGCTGTGGCGGAGCTGGCTGTGGACCACGATTTTTATGTGGTCTCCGACGAGGTCTACGACAGGTTCGTCTACGACGGAGCGGAAAGCCTCAGCATAGCCGCCTTCCCGGGGATGACGGAGCGAACCCTCATCCTCAACAGCTTCTCCAAAACCTACGCCATGACCGGGTGGAGGATAGGCTACGTGGCCGGAGACGGGCAGAGGGTCTCCCGAATCCTCCGGGTGAAGGGCGCGGGAAACGTCTGCCCCAACTCCATAGCCCAGAAGGCAGCCGTGGCCGCGTTGAGGGAGGGAGAACCCTACGTGGCTCGGATGCTGAAGGAATACGCGGAGCGAAGACAGCTGGTCTGGGAAGCCCTACAGCGGCTGCCTGCCTTCCGATGCCCCAAACCCCAAGGCGCCTTCTACTTGCTCCCCGATGTCTCCGCTGTCGAAAAGGACTCCCTCAAGTTTGCGAAATACCTCATCAAGGAAGCCCACGTGGTGGTGGGTCCGGGGGTAGCCTTCGGCCCCAGCGGAGAAGGCCGCATCAGAATCTCCTACTCAGCCTCCAAGGAAAACCTAACCCAAGCCTTTGAGAGGCTCAGGCAGGCTGTGGAAAACTACGGAGGCTGAACCTCCACCCTTCCAAGGGGGGCGCTGTTTGAAGCTATTGGTCCTCAACAATAAGAGTGAAACCTTGGAGCAGCTTTTAGGCTTTCTCGAAGACCGCGGCCTCTCCTACCATGTCAAAACCCCCATGGAGCCCCTCAGCCTTCAAAACTACCAAGGCGTCATCATCTCCGGAGGAGTCCTCCCGGGCGGCCGGTACAGGGAGATGTTAGAATGGTACAGGCGGCTTCTGAACTCCACACTTCTCCCCACCTTGGCCATCTGCCTCGGGCTGAGGATTCTCGGCTACTGCTACGGCTCCAGGATGAGGAGGCTGGAGAAGGCGGAAAAGGGAGTGGTAACCCTCCGCTTTTTCCGAGAGTTCCCCCTAACCCCCGGGAGAAAGGAGCTGACAGTCTACGAGGACCACGACTATGAGCTTCTCTCCCTCCTCGAGCCTCTGGAAAACCACGCCAGCTCCCCCACCTCCAAGATTCAAGCTGTGAAACACAAGGCCAAACCTCTCTTCGGAGTTCAGTTTCACCCCGAGGTGGCAGCTGGAAACGAAGGCTCCATTGTTCTAGAAAACTTTGTAAAACTGTGCTCTGAAAGGCAACCCAGCCCCGGTGGCTCCTGAGGCAAGTGAAGCCGGTATCTTCATGTCCCCTGAACAAGCTTAGAAAATAGGGGAGGCAGCGGAACTGGGCGAGGAAATCCGAGAAGGCGACGACGTGGTCCTATACTTGGATGGGAGAAGAAGGTACCTAACTCGGGTTAAGAGAGGCAGCACCCTCCACACCCACAAAGGCTACTTGGCCCACGACGACCTGATAGGCAAGGCCTTCGGCTCCCCCATCCAGAGCAGCCTAGGAGCCCGGTTCGTAGCCCTTAAGCCCACCCTCAGGGACTACCTCCGGAAGCTGGCAAGGAGAACGCAGGTCATGTACCCCAAGGACATGGCCCTCCTCCTGGTCTACGCCAACATAGGCCCAGGGGCCAGGGTTGTGGAAGCCGGCACGGGCAGCGGAGCCTTAACCAGCCTTCTAGCCTTCTACGTCAAGCCGGAGGGCAGAGTTTACAGCTACGAAACCCACGGCGAGTTCCTTGAAACTGCGCGGAGAAACTTGGAGAGAACAGGCCTCCTGGAGTTTGTCACCCTCAAGGAGGGGGATGTCACCCAAGGCATCGAGGAAACCCAGGTAGACGCTGTGGTGTTAGACCTAGCCACCCCCTGGCTGGTGGTCCCCTACGCCTTCAAGGCTTTGAAACCCAGCGGAGCCTTCGCCTCCTTCAGCCCCACCATTGAGCAAGTGGTGAAAACCGTGGAAGTCTTGAACCACCATGGATTCGTGGACTTGGAAACGGTGGAGTGCATGACCCGGAGGTATCAGGTGGAAAGGGGGAGAACACGGCCTGAAACCTTAGCCGTAGCCCACACAGGCTATCTGACCTTCGGCCGAAAAGCCGTCTCACAACATGGGGAGTAAACCAAGCCTTCCCTGAGAAAGTTTCAGAGGTGCAGACCGCATTCTTTTTTGTCCCTACCCCTCCACCTCCCAGCCCGAGGGTCTTCGCCGGGAGCCACGGGTGTGGTGCACAGGGTGCAGCCGATGCTGGGGTAGTTTCGGTCGTGGAGAGGGTTGTAAGGAACATGGTTTTCGGTGATGTATTTCCAAACATCCTTGAAAGTCCAGTGGACGAGGGGGTTCACCTTCACCAAGCCGAATTTTCTATCCCTTTCCACCACGGCTGCGCTGGCTCGGGTGGGCGACTGCTCCCGCCTTATCCCCGTCACCCAAGCTTCCAGCCCCGCCAGCGCCTTCTTCAGCGGTTCAACTTTCCTGATCTGGCAGCACAAGTCCGGGTTCCGCTGGTAGAGGTTTTCACCGTAGAGCTCCCTCTGCCTCTCGAGGGTGAGCTCGGGGGCGTATCGTTCAGGTTTGATGCCGTATTTTTCCGCAGCCTTCTCTATCAGTTCGTAGGTTTCCTTGAAGAGGAGGCCTGTGTCGATGTAGAAAACCCTCATCCGGGGGGTCATCTTGGAGATCATGTCCAACAGGACCATGTCCTCGGCTCCGAAACTGCAGGCGAAGGCTATGGTCGGATAAAACCTGTCCAACGCCCACCGGAGAGTCTGCTGGGGAGGCTGACCTTCAAACTTTCTGCGCAGTTCCTCCAACTCCTCATCCTTCATCTTCCCCGCCTCTTTTCCACCGGATATCTTCAACAGTTTCCCCTCCTAGCTTTCTTTTAAAGGCAGCCCATCCGCCGGCTGGGCTGGGCTGATGACCAGAGACCTGAGCCTCCGGGGCACAGGACGTCCCCTCTGGGCGAGGAGTCCGAAGACCATCAGCCCTATGATAGTGCACACGAGGAGTGTCATCTCCCCCAAGGTGAACGCAACAGCGCTAAGCCTCAGCAGTTCGATTACCCTGCCTGTGAGGACGTAGCCCAGCCTTAGGGCGGCGCCGATGATAGCCAAAAGTATGGAGTAAGCAAGGATCAATCGGATGGAAGGGCCCCGCACATACCGTGTCGCCTGAGCTCCGATCTGCGCCCCCACCGCCGCGCCCACCAGCATGATGACGGCGGCGGTGAGGTCGACGTTGCCGCTCATGGCATGCCTCAGGCTGCCGAAACCTCCGGACAGGCTCATGATGAAAAGGTCTGTGCCCACAGCCATGAAGGTGGAGCAGCCGAGGCCGTAGGCGAGAGCCGGGGTCCTCAGAAATCCTCCGCCCACACCGAAGAACCCGGAAAGGGTTCCGGTGGCAAAGCCCAGGAAGAGGACCACCCAGAAGGAGGCGGAAACCTTCGCAGCCTTAAAAGACACCATAGGCCGCCATTCCAGGGAACGGATTCGCTTGGAAAGGCCGGAGGCGTAAACTTCCGAGGGGAGGGGTTTTCCTTCGTCGTACCATTTGTCCAGAAGTTTGATGGATTTACGGCTTTCCCACGCCATGAACGACCCGATGCCCACCAGCATGGCCAAGGAGGCGCCCAGCACAGCCACATCTGACAGGCCAGTTCCCTTCAGGTGGTTCAAAATCCGAACACCCAACTCGATGCCTAGGAGGGTGCCCGCCACCGTCAGGAGGCCCAGTTTCACGTCCACGTTGCCCAAGTGCCAATGTCTGATGCTGGAGATGACGGATTTTCCGAAGATGTGGGTGATGTCCGTGCCCACGGCCAGATGCCCGGGGAAGCCGAAGACGATGAGGGCGGGAGTCACCATGTAGCCGCCTCCTATGCCTATGAAGCCTCCGACCACGCCCACCGTGAAGCCTATGAAAACCAGTAGAATAGGGGAAACTTCAACCCCGGAGGCAGCTGGCAGCACCCTACATCAGCCCTTAGGAAAGCGCAGACTTATCCTTCCCCTTCTCGAAACGGAAGGCTTCGGTGAACTTCTGTCCTGCCATGCCTAAGGAAAAGCCAAGTATAAGCATTATGGTTATTACGAAGACGGCGGAAAGAGGAGCGCCGCCCTGAAAAACACCGGCGGAATCGTGGAAGAAAGAGGTGTTGATAACAGCGTGTAAAACTAGAAGGGAAACAGCTCCCCAAAGAACCAGCATAAGGAATGCTTTCCCGTTAACAGTAAACCTTCTTTCAGAGGTCCCGGCAAACTAAATCCCTTCTCATGGTCCCTGCCCTCGAAGGATGGTGTAAATTATAACATTGTTATATTTAAATTTTAAACCAAAAAACCGCCTAAGCCTTATATCTAAGTAGGGCGGCGACGCCTCCGAAGGATTTCAGCAACATCTCTCCCTCCTCGTGGGAAGTCGAAATCATCTCAACCTCCCCATTGGACTTTTCCGCCAGCTCAGTTAAGGCGTCGATGAGGTCTGTTTTCTCCCCCAGTTGAAGGGCGGCGACGCCGCATCGGGGGCAGGGTTTCTTGGAGGTTTCAGCCTCTAGGCTGAGCAGCTCCCCCTCTTTGACAGTTCGCTGCTCGGAGAAGCCGCAGGCGGAGCACTTCACGGTGACGGCGAGGAGGTCTAATTCTTCCGAAAGCAGCAGAACCCTGACCGAGCCGGCTTCCAGATGTTTCCGAACCTCCTCCACACCGTAGACGGCTAAGCCTGAGTCTCGGCCCAGCTCTCCGAGGAACTGCTGGACGAGCTCCCTCTCCTGCACATATCGGACGTTCTTCAGGATTTCAGGGGCCTTGGCCATGACTTCCTTGACCCCCTGCTCATCCACGTAGGCCGTGTCCACCACAGCCAAGACCTTGTCCTGAAGCGTGTAGTGGAGGTATCTGCCTTCGACGAAATCCTGCTTGGTGGGACCGGGGCCTCCTATGATGATACCCTTCAAGTCAGGGATGTCCGAGAAAATCTGAGCAGCATAGCTGGCCGCCCTCTTGAAGTACTCGTTGATCTCCACTTCCCTAAGCCTTTCAAACCTTCGAGCCGACTGGCCGCCGGCCCGGTGTTTGCCGGCAATGCCTGAACTGATGGACTTGACAATTTCCAGCCGCTTACCCCTGAGGATGGCGTAGGTGGCGCCGCTTCCGTCGATGACCATTATCCCGTAGGTAGCCTTCTCTTTGAGGATGTCGAAGAGAGGTTCTAGGTGGAAACGGGAGTCGCAGCGGTAAAGGTAAACGCCGATGGGTTCCGGGGGAACCAAGACGTAGAGCTCCATTTTCTCTGAGCCCGGGGGCCCCTGGGCTACGGCTCCGCAGAAAAGCGCCAGCCCGGTGGGTGGCACTTGGTCTATGAGCTTCAGCCTCTGAATGGCTTTCTCAATGGCGGACTGGACATTGTGGCGGGTGGTCCGAGATTTAATATTGGAGGCGGTTCCGTACTCCTCCCGCAGGTTGGCTATGACATCGCTGACCTGGCGGCCTGGGGGAATGTAGAGGGTGATAAGCTCGGTGTGGCGGCCTTCCTTGGAGGCCAAGTCCTCCAGCAGCCTCTTGGCTTTGAAAACGCCCACGGACCGGCTTTGTTTACCTGTATTCTCCATCCTAGTCATAGGAAAACCGCTTCCCAGAAAACACGCCCTTAACGCTCGGCTTTTGGAAAAGTTTCCGTCGGCTGATTTCCTGACAGGTTATTCCCTAACTCATAGCCCGGTGAACACCAGCAGTCCATAATGCGGCTTCATGGGTTTTAAGGTTTATGGGCCGGGAAGCGGAAATTTCTTATTCTAAAGGCTTCTAGTTTACTAAGCGAAGGGACAGCCTTTGAAACTGGTCATCAAACTGGGCGGCTTTCTTTTCCCCCAGAAACCCAGCTCTCGCAGGCTGAGGGAATACGCTGGAGTTTTAAAGAGGCTGGCTGACGAAGGACATCGCCTCCTCGCCGTCACCGGAGGCGGAGGGCTGGCGAGGAGCTACATCAACCTAGCCCGGAAGCTGGGAGCTGATGAAGGAACCTGCGACCAGCTGGGCATCGAAGCCTCCCGGATGAACGCTCGCCTGCTGGCCTTGGCCCTCGACGACTACGCTTTTCCCGAAACCCCCACCACTCTAGGGGAGCTGAAAAAGTTTTTCCAAGGGGGGAAAATCGTGGTCATGGGCGGCTTGACACCCGGCCACTCCACCATGGCTGTGGGGGCTTTGGCGGCGGAGGCTGTGAAGGCGGACTGCTACATCATCGCCAGCGACGTGGACGGAATCTACACCGCGGACCCTAAGGTGGATGAGGAGGCTGAAAAACTGGAGGAAGCCTCCACCGCCCAGCTGCTGGAGATGGCGATGAAGAAAAGACTGTGGGCAGGATCCTACCAGCTGGACCCTTTGGCCTTGAAGGTTTTAGACCGTTCGAGGATACCCGCCTACTTCATCGACGGAAGGAAAACTGAAAACCTAGTCAAGGCGGTGATGGGGCTGAAGGTGGGCACCCGTATCTCCGCCTCCCGGTGAAAGGGCGGGCTGGAGAGGCTTCCATTTAAATATAGGTCGGTTTTCAGAATAAACCCAAGAGGGGCTGCGGGGTTGCTGGAGAGGATTTTCGGCAGCAAGACGCAGACGAGGTTGTTGGAGTATTTTCTGGCGAACCCCAACAAGGTCTTCAACCAAGCTGGGCTTTCCCGTTTTCTGAACTGCTCTCCTTCTTCGGTGGCAAGGCTCATCCAGCCTTTGGTGAGGGAAGGAATCCTCGCCTACGAGCAGATCTCCGGGCAGATGAAGGTCCTAGCCCTCAACACCGAGTCGGAGAAAGTGAAGCTCCTGCTGGAGTTCTACGAGAAATACAAAGCTCTTTGACCCGAAGGCCGCCCGGGATTTAGGAAGTTTTCCTGATGAGAAAGTGAAAATCCTTACCTGTCTTCCAAACTTTCAAAAGTTCATTTTCAGTCCTTCTAGCCCAGCTTCGAACATCCTCTTCCGAGGCAGGGTCGTCGGCTATGACCTCCAAGACTTCACCCTCAGCCATCCCTCCGACTTCCGCCGCTGTTCTGAGGACGGGCTCAGGGCATGTGAGGCCGCGGGCGTCCAGCACTTTGTCAGGTCTCGGGCTTTTTTCCAACCCACTCCTCCTCCGAGGCGGCTTATGGAGATGGGGAGTTGGAAGTTTTTGAATTTTTTGGTAACACTCCGGGCCCGAATTAGATAGGGTTAAGTTTAAGGGTTCAACTAATTAACTGAAAGCCTAAAGGTTCGTTTGGGGGTTATAAATTCTGCTCCTCGTGGTCGGTGAGCCTGTAAAGCGGTGGAAGTGCGCCTACAAGGCCTGCGAGGCCCTCTGCTGCAGGATGGAAAGGGAATTAACCCTGAAGGATATAAGGGAAATCTCCAAAGCCGCCGGGAAAAAGGTGGAAGACTTCGTTCAGGTTAAACCCAACAGGAGAGGCGCTGTACCTTTCACTCTAAAAAGAAAAAGGGGCCGATGCGTCTTCCTCCAAGAAAACTTCCAATGTCAGCTTCACCCCCTAGGGGCTAAACCCTCCCTATGCCGGATATACCCCTTCCTCCTAAGCCGGGTCATCTACGGCGACGAGCCCATCCTAGAAGTAAGGCCCGCTCAAGATTGCCCGGGAATTGGTAGGGGGCCGAGGTTTGGGGAGGAAGCCGTAAAGACTGTGGCGGAAAGCGCGAAAAACTACCTAGAGGGGCTGAGGGAAGTCGTCAAACTTTCCCGACGGGGACTGAAACCTGAGGAAATCCTAGAGAAACTGGAAGCCGCCTGAAAAAAGTATGAAAAAGACATAAATTTCATACCGGTTCTTCCGCCATGCTGGGAGACGGAGTCCGCAGCCTATCCGGGCTTCCCGCGCAGTTTGCTTCAAAAACGTTTTTGGGAAGAGGAGGATGGATAAAAAAAGGGAGCTTCAAAAACTGAGCGAAGAAATAGCCTCCTGCAGAAAGTGCGACCTCTACCAAACGAGACGGAAAGCCGTGCCCGGGGAGGGAAAGGAGGATGCTGAAATATTCTTTGTGGGCGAGAGCCCAGGGGAGGAGGAAGACAGGCTAGGCCGGCCTTTCGTGGGTAGAGCGGGGAGGTTCTTAGATGAGCTTTTAAAGGCCTCAGGTTTGAGAAGGGAGGACGTGTTCATCACCTCGGTGTTGAAGAGTCATCCCTCAGGAAACAGGCCGCCTAAGAGAAGCGAAGTGGAAGCCTGCCTGCCTTATCTGAAGAGGCAGCTGGAAATTGTAAACCCAAAACTCGTAGTCCTCCTCGGCAACGTGGCCCTTCGGTCTTTGCTGGGGGCTGAGAAGGTTTCTCAAACCCACGGCTTCGTCGAGAAGAATGGCAGGATGTTTTTCGCCACCTACCACCCCTCCGCTGGGATGAGGTTCCCTAAGATCAGGCGGAGAATGCTGGAGGACTTCAAGAAGCTGAAGACCTTCATCCGAGGTTAGGGAGAGGAAAGGAAGGGAATGAGCTTCAGCATCCAAACATAGATCAAGATGATGAGCAGCACCGGGATCATCAGCATTAAATAGAAAACTAGGAGAGGAGACGGCCTCTCCTTAACCTCCAACGGTGGCTTCTTCTTTTTCCAAAACTTCTTTTTTCTCTTGAAGAGACGCCTTTTCATGGGAGGAAGCCGTCCTGAAAAACCCTCTTGACGGAAAGATGATAAGCGTCTTTTTACCAATGTTTAAATATCCTAGGGACAAATAAGGTTCTTGATGATGAGGTCGTCCCAGACTGATCGTCCCGAAGCGAAATGATGACCACGCGACGAACTGAATCTTCACTACCCTCCCGCTGAAACCTTTCTGAACCGCCCAAGAGCCGCCAGCCAGCTTCGGTCGTGAAATCCTTATGAAAACGGAGAGCAATCCTCAGACTGTTTCGGAAGGTTTTCCGGGAAGAAAAACGTTGGAAACAGGGCTTAAGCCCCTCTGCAAATGTGCAAGCTGCGGCCAAATGCTCGGAAAGGCTACGAGGGACAACCCTTGCCCACGCTGCGGAAGCTCCTTTTTCACCGTAAAATATGAAAAGTCTCCCGGGATGGAAAAATCATGGGCAAACCCCTCCGATTTGGCGTGCACACCGCCCTCGAAGGTTTAGGTTTCGAAGACGTTCAAGCCCTCTGCTTGGAGGCGGAACGTCTGGGCTACGATTTCTTCACGGTAACGGACCATTTTTATCCCATGGGAGAAGCCTTCTACCCGAATTCCGGCTATCCCCTCGAATGCTGGAGCGCGTTGGCGGCTCTCGCGGCGGTGACGGCTAAGATAAGGATAGGCCCCCTTGTAACCTGCACCCTCTACAGAAACCCATTGGTATTGACTAAAGCAGCCACCACGGTGGACATCATCTCCCACGGGCGGCTGACCCTAGGCTTGGGGGCAGGCTGGTATGAGAAGGAGTTTAAAGCCTTCTTCGGGGTCTTTCCCCCTGCAGCCGAAAGGTTCCAACGCTTCGAGGAGGAAGTTCAGATAATAAAAAGCATGCTGGAGAACAGGGAAACCACGCATAGGGGGCGATACTACCGTCTTTTAAGGGTGGAAAATCTTCCCCCACCCGTTCAGAAGCCGCGGCCGCCCATCCTCATCGGAGGCACAGGCGAAAAAAGACTGCTTAAAATAGCCGCTAAACATGCCGATGAAGTTCAATTATATTTTAACCTCCCAGAGGCGGAGGTTAAAAGAAAAGTAGAAGTATTAAAAGAACACTGCAAAAACGTAGGCAGAAATTTCGGGAACATAGCCCTCCACATGGGTCTCTACGTTTTCCACCCTAAGATGCAGCGGTATTTTGAAGATATGCTGAGGCATCTGGCTCAGGTTGAAAACAGGCCGCTTGAAAAAATCAGAGAAAACTACCTCCCCCCCGACGCTGACCCGGAAGAGTATGTGGGCTTGATTCGAAAATATTCAAGCTTGGGAATCAACTGCTTCAACCTCGTGCCCATAGGGCCGCTTCCCGAACGGGGTTCTATGCTTAGGCGTTTTGCCGAAGAGGTGAAAGCCGTCTTCAAAGCCTAAGGAGTAGCTTGGATAACTTTATATGAGGAGGATTCCATATCCTTCCAACAATCTTTCACGAATAACGTTGGTGATGGGAATGTCTATGAAAGAAAAAGTGGAAAAAGCTGTTGAAAAGATAAGGCCTTTACTTCAAGCCGACGGTGGAGACATCGAGCTGATGGGCGTGGAGGGCAACGTGGTCAGGGTAAGGCTGACCGGAGCCTGTGCCGGATGCCCTATGTCTCAGATGACCCTCCAAATGGGCGTGGAGAAATCCCTCAAGGAGCAAGTTCCAGAAATAGAAAGAGTAGAAGCCGTGTAAAGGGGTTTCTGTCTACCTTTTAGGCTTTCAACTCTCTCAATCAGCTTGGCTTAGACCTTTTTTCTGCCGTATTCTTCCGCAGCTTCAACCATGGCCTTCATGTTGGCGATGGGTGTGTAGGGGGAGAGGCCGCATCCCGGAGCCAAGATGTCGATGCCTTCTTCGATGATCCTCCTACTCTCCCTCTTGACGTCTTCAGGTTTCCCTTCGATCATCGTCTTGACAGGGTCCACGTTCCCTATGATGGTTGTTTTGCCCTCCACCAGCGCCTTCGCCTCCTTGACGCTGACCTTCTGGTCGATGCTGAGGCCCTTCACGCCGCTTTCAGCCATCTGCCGGAGGATTGGCGTGGCGTTTCCGCAGACATGCAGGGCGGTGGGGCATTTGATGCTCTCCGCAGCCTTCTTCAGATAGGGCAAAGCATACTTGCCGAAGAACACCGGGCCGATGGTTGAAACTATGGGCTCTAGGAACGTCACCACATCCGCCCCCGCTTCAGCTAGGGCGTTGCCGAACTCAGCGGCCACCTGCCAAGTGATTTCAAGGATTCTCTCCACTTCTTCCGGCTTGGTTATGATAAGCCTCATTTGGAGGTCGAAACCCTGAACGGTCCCCGCCAGGTTGTAGGGGCCCACGATTCCGGCGATGACGGGAACATCGTCACCTACTTTTTTTCTGAGAAGCTTCACCGCTTCCACGATGACGGCCATCTTGCCCTCGGTGGGCGAGGGCACCCGGAGGCTGCTGGGATCGCTCACAGGCTTGGTGACCGTGGGCGTGAAGTCCTTTTTTCCTTCATGGTAGTCGACGGTGCAGCCTAGGGTTTCTGCCTCCGCGTACATGCCGAAGGGAACCCGCACCGCTTCGAAGCCGGCTATTTCATGGGCGGCCAAAGCTAGGGTGGCCATGGTTTCAGCTTTCACATGGGCTTCAGGCCAGAAGGCACCGCAAGCTTCCATAAGCTCTAAGGTTCCCGTCTGGGTTACACTCAGCGCAGGAACTCTGTCAACCTCCCGGCCCAGCAAAGCGTTCATAAATCTTTCTTTAGGAGTCATACCTTCACCCGACTGGGCTTCCTCAGTCTGGTTACAATATTTTGTCAACAGTATTTAAAATTAGGCTAGATCGGCTTCGCGCCTTCATCGCTGATGTCCATGATGGGATGCTTCTCCCGGTTCTAGGTGGAATTCTCTTTCCAGCCGCTCCAGAAGCTTTATGTACTGTTGATGTTTTCCTTCCCCCACCATCGTCTTCTCCACTTCCTCAAACTTCTCCAGCAACTCCACATGTTCTTTCTTCCCCAGAACCTGTTCGGCCAAAGGGTAGAGAACGTCGTCTTCCTTGGAGATATGCTGGGTGAGCAGGTCCACGTAGCCTCTGGCATTGGCCACGATGGCATGTTTAGCTTCCTCATCGCCGCCTCGATATCTTTCCACAGCCTGCGCCATCGCCTTCACGAATTCTCTCCCCCGCTCATGCTCCATCCTCATCGTCCCTGTAGGTCCGCCTTCCCTAGGAAGGCCGCGTCTCTCGAGGACGGGGAATAAGGTTTGCTCCTCTTTACCGTGGTGGCAGCGGTCTGCAAAGGTTCTGATGAAGTCGATGACCTCCTCAAAGACAGCTGGGGAGACCTCCTCGCCTCCCTCAAGTTTCTGGGCGGCTGCGGTTAGGACTTTAAGCATCCGCTTGATCATCCTGTGCTCTTCTTTCAGAATATCAGTCGCAAACATGACTTACACTCTTGCCTTTGGTGTAGGGTTAAACCAACAAAAGTTTTTCGGGAAATAAAAATGTAATATCCCACTAACAGGCATCTATAGCCTGTAACAGCCTAAGCTAAGCAGGTGGACAGCGGCAGCGTACCCTCCAGGGGAACCCCATGCGAATCCTCCTAGTGTCCCAGTATTATTTGCCCTACGTCAGCGGCATAACCACCTACATCGAACGCTTGGCAAGAGGCCTCTCCCAACGCGGCCACAGGTTGACTCTGGTCACGTCCCAGCACACTAAGGGGCTGCGGAGGCTTGAGACTGGAAACAGCCTCACCGTGCACAGGGTTCCAGTGCTGTTCAAGTTTCAGAGAGGAGCCTTTGCCCCTCGGCTCCTCTGGGAGGCTCTCAAACACATGCGGTCCAGCGACGCTGTCAACCTGCATGTTCCCCTCTTTGAAAGCGGCCTTCTGGGGGTGATGGCTAAACTCTGCGGTAAGAGGCTGTACCTCACCTACCACTCAGACCTAGCCCGAGGGAAAGGCCCCCTCTTCTGGGTGGTGGAGAAGCTCTACTACCTATCCCTCAAGCTGGCTTGCTTTCTCAGCGACGGCATCGTCGTGAACTCCCTAGGACATATGAAAACTTCGAAGGTCAAGAATTATGCGCGAAAGTGTGTTCAGATCACACCACCTGTGGACGTGGAGCGGTTCAGGAGAATAGCCGACACCGAGGATTTTCGGAAGAAAAACGGAATAGAACCCGGGGAAAAAATAATCGGAAACCTAGGAAGGTTCGCCCCTGAAAAAGGCCTAGAGTACCTGATAAAGGCTCTACCCCTAATCCTGCGGGAAATCCCCGAAGCGAAGGTCGTCCTAGCCGGCATCGGGGAGAAGATGGTCGGCGGGGAAAAAGAATCCGTGAAACCCCAGCTGGAGGCTCTCATCGAAAACCTGGGAATGGCCGGCCGCGTGAAATTCTTAGGCTTTCTGGACCACGAATCCCTGCTAAAGTTTTACTCCACCTGCGATGTCTTCGTTTTCCCCAGCATCTCCGTGGACACCTTCGGCTTGGTGCAAGCGGAAGCCTTACTCTGCGGAACCCCGGTGGTGGCCACCGACCTGCCGGGGCCTAGGGACGCCGTGGCCTTGACTGGAGGCGGCCTCCTTGCCAAGCCCGGAGACGAGGTTTCCCTAGCCCAAGCCGTCGTAGCCGTCCTCAAACACCCGGCTAAGTTTACTGTCTCCAGAAACCGGCTTCTGGAATTCTTCGGTGTGGAAAAGACAGCGGCCGAATATGAGAAGCTCTTCCAAAAACTAGCCTAGGGGAAGGTAGAGAGACAGAATCGTGACTATGAGCCATGCGAAAAGCCCGGCTGCCAGCAGTTTGTCTTTGAAGGCTTTCTCAGGCCTCCGCGCCATAGGATGGCCTTGGAGGGCGAAGTGGTTGAAGCGGAGGATCAGGAAGATCACGATGGGAAAGGTGGCTATCATCAAGAAGCTTCGGTCGAAGACGGTGGAGGTGTAGATTCCGTAAGCAACTATCAGCACCGAGGAAATGACCGTCAGATTACCCTTGAGTAGGTCGGGTGTGTAGTGGCTGAGAGCGGAATTCTGCGCACGAATTCCGTTCCCCAGCAGCAAGACTTCCCCCAGCCTCTTACAGATGGTTAAATACACAGCGAGAAGAAAAGCCGTCAGAATCAACCAAGGAGAAAGGACGGCTCCGATAAGGAAGGCTCCAGCCACAGCCCGCCAAACGTAGTTGGAAGATAACGTCATCAAATCCACGAAAGCCAGCCGTTTGAGAAAGAAAGAGTAAAGCTGAGAGGTCAGGAAGATCATCAAGGCGGAAACCCCGAACAGGACGTTCAGCCAAAAAGCCGGCAGCATGGCCAACGCCAAAACGGCACCCAAGACCATGGCTGCTGGTTTACCGACCTTGCCTGAGGGAAGCGGTCTCCTCCGTTTTTCCGGGTGTTGAAGGTCCCTAGAATAGTCGACGAGGTCGTTTATCACGTAGTTAGCGCTGGAGATAAGGCAGAGCAAGAGGAAGCCGGTCAGCAACGGCGGGTAAAACTGAATGTTCCCCAGCTGCCTAGCGAAGATTATGGCTACAAATATCAGGAGGTTTTTATACCACTGCCAAGGCCTCATCAGCTCCAAGAGGGATGCAAGCGACATTGCGCAGGAACCCCTTCCAGTGGAAGGTCGCCGGGGAACAGCGAGCGGGAGATGTTCACAGTATTGTCCTTCACCCACATTAATGCTTATTCCCAGCCGAGGCAGGGAGACGGCTGGATTTAAGCTTCAAAAACAGGGTTGAAGACAGGTGAAAGGTTTTAGTTAAAACGGTGTAGGCTCCGAAACCAGCCATCACTACCATGCTTTGAACGAGGAACGTGAAATACCTATCCATGAGAAGGCCGAAGCCCAGCAGGTCGTTTTTGGTAAGCAGGAAAGTAGCGGCAAACCAAGACAGAACCAGCAACCTAGGCCTAGCCTCCAAAGGGGAGGCCAGCGTGAAAAACAATCCCATGAAGAAGAAGGGAACCACCACGTAGCCGGCTCTGAAAAACAGAGCCAAGTCCACCGGTGAACCTGGGGAAAGCCCCACCAGCCCCACAAACTGGAAAAGCCTCATGAGAAAGGGAACCCCCACCAAGTGGATGAGCCACAGAGCAAACGCCCCTATAGACGTCAGCAGAGCCAAAAGCGCGGTTAAAAGCCCGCCTTTATCCCTGCGGACAGCTTGAGCTACCGAGTAGAAGAGTAGGGTCAACACAAGGACGGAGAAAGCCAGTTGATGGGTGAGGGCTGTGGCTATGGCGGCCGCCGCGGCCATAAGCCGGTAGTTCGCGTTGATGAGGTACAGCATCACCAAAACCAGCGGCAGGCTGAGAAGCTCAGGGAAAGCCCTCGCAGTATAGATGGTCAACTCAGGGGAAACCACGAAAAAGAAAGCTGCGCAGAGCCCAGCATAGGGGCTGTCGAACACTCTCCTCGCCAAAGCATAGGTAGCCGCCACCGTGAATGAGGCTGTGAGGACTGTTACCAGAGCCGAAAGGGTCATGGGGTCTATCTGGGTGGCCACGCTGAGGGAAGCCACGTAAATCCGGTAGAGGGGAACGTAGAGCCCTCTGAAGCCGCCTCCGTAGGACAGTTCCTCAAGAGGGTAGACGCCTGAGTCCACCGTCGCCCTGATGATGCCCATGTGGTACATGGTGTTGCCGTACATGGGGATCACAGGCCCGCTGAAAACCCTCAGCCTATACCACGCAGCCGCAGCCGCCAAGGCTAAGAGGAGCAGAGGTCTGAGGGCTTTCATGGGGCTACCGGCCTCACCCTGTATATTCGAACCTCCGGATTCTCATACACGAGGACAAAATACTGGGAGTCGTCGAACTTCTCAACCTGAGGATAGATCCACCCCAAACCGGAGTGCACAGACCTTTTCAGAGGAACATAAACGTAGTCAGCCCCATGCTCCACCGCCAGCTCGTAGGCTTCGGCGGCGGAGTCTGTCCGGTAAATTCGATGCACAGCCAGCATCTTCTCCACGGGGTCCGGAGCGTTAGCCCAGTCTCCTCCAACCAAAGGTATCCGGGTGGTCATGCCCATGATGAGCTCCCCTCCGAAGATGCCGGCTACAAACCTTGCATCCTCTTCAGTGTTCCCCCTGATCCACCGGGTTGCCTCCAGTTCGCCCTCGGTAACCACCGGGTCAAGCCAAGGGTCTGCTTCCTCTACCACTTGGCTTATTCCCACGTAGGAGAGAGCTGAGAAAAGGGCGACTACCGCGGCCAGTTTCAACATCAGCCCCGCAGTCATCCTCGACCCTTCACCCATGGCTCTTCACTGTGGGTTAAGCGAAAGTTTGTAGTCTAAAAATATTAAATATTTAATCTATAGCCTGAGAAACCTATTAGGCTTGAAGCCGACTTTGGCCGGTGGGGGGTTTTCTTATGGCTTTGGAAATAGGCTTCGGGGAGGGAGCTGTCTTCCTCCTAGCATTTCTGTACATGCTCTTCCTTCCCGGCTACAACCTCCTCAGAAGCACCGGCAGACTGAAGAAGCTGGAGTTGGAGGAGAAAATCCTACTAAGCTTCAGCCTCAGCGTTGTCATGGTGGGGTTAACCGCCTTGATCCTCAGTCGGGTGGAGGCTTGGGGGCTGACTGTTCAAAATCTCCTGATAGCGGTAACAGCCGTGCTGGTAGCTACGACAAAAGAGTTCCTGAATTTTCTGAGAAAACCTTTTTCTTAAACACTCGCTTGCCGGCAGAGAAGCTGAAGACCTCAAATCTGACTTCCTTGGCCTCCTCAGGGACATGGCAGAGTGAAAACTTAAATGTGGGAGGCCTCAATAATTTATTCGATAAATATTCCAGCGTATCCTGGCTATGGAACTCTCGATAACCTTGATGGCAGTTCCAAGGCTTAGAAAGTCCCATGCCAAACTGGCGCGGGAGCTGGAAAGGCTTCCCTGCGACTCCGTTTTCCTGAACTTTTCCAGAGGCCTAGAGGAATATGTGAGAGAACTGGCAGAGGGTCTGCCCTACGAGTATGTGTTGGCTGAGATCAAAAAATCCAAACTGGTGCAGGAGCCGTCCGGCGGCTGGGAGTACTACGCGGAGCCAATTTTGAGAAATCTTAAACATCTGCGGCGCATGAAGCCCGAGCTCGCCTTCCACTGTTACGAGAGCCCCTCCTACGACTACCTAGCCGCCAAAAGCGCTGAGAAAACAGCCCTCATGACCTTGAGGACGGCGGCTACCGGCAAGGTTGACGCTGCCGCTTGGAGAAGCCATCTGGAGGATGAAATAAGACTGAGGGAGGAAGCCGTTGAGGAGGAGGCGGAATTCATCGCCAGCATGGCTTCAAAATACGAAAAGCCCGCCTGCGTCACAGGTCTGCCGGGCCGCGGCTTGAGGGATGAGCTGGCGGAAAGAAACGTGGAAGTTAAGCAGAAGTTTCTAGACCTCCCTTATTTCTACACGCCTTTGGAGATGTTGAAAAACGAGTTAACGAGGTCTCATGTTTCCGATGAGAAAATCGTCCAACTGGTCAGGGAGCATGTCGACTACGTGAGAAAACACGTGATACCAAGCAAAAGCCTAGACGAAGCCTACCAGCAGTGGGTAGGAAGCAAAAACAGCCAAGCCCGCTCCCTCTTCCACTTCGGCAAATAATCTTTAACCGAACTGCGAATCGCCCCGAAAAAGGCCTTTTTCGGTCTAGCCCAGCTTTTCCCTGAGCAGTTCAGCTAGGGTTTTGGCTTCACCGTGCTTTTTGAACACCAGCCGAGTCTTGGGTCTGAGGGGCATGCGGAGGAGGTTGAAAATCTGCATTATCATCCCCGCGGTTACAGGGCCTCGGAGCCGACCGTTTTTTATCTGCAAAGCCAGGTTTTCAACCACCTCTTCTGTGATGTCTGGATATTGCTGGTAAGCCGTCTCTAAGAGTTCTCTTCCCCGCCCCGTCAGCCTCCCCATGACGATCTGAAGGGGGGTGGGCTCCACGGTCTCTTTCGGGGGAGAAGGCTTCTCCTCCGAGGCTTCGACCTTCGCTCTCAGCTCTTTCAGCTTTCTGAGCTTCAGCCGCTCCAGTTCAGCGTCTGCTTCAGCCATGGCTTTCTCAAACTTCTGTTGGTCTTCAACTGGATGATAAACTTATGGGTTGTAGCCGTGGAAGATGGACATGTTTTTATTGCTGAGCTTTGAGGCATAGGTTATAGGCTTTTCAGGGGTCTGGGTTGAAGCAGAGCAGGAAAGGCTTTGAGTTCTTGGAGCATGCCAGCGACATCTACGTAGCCGCCTACGGGGAAACCTTGGAGGAGGCTTTTGAAAACGCTGCCAAGGCCATGTTCGAAGCTATGACAGAGTTGCAGCTTGTAGAGCCTAAAATGGAGGTTGAAGTCTCCGCGGAGGGAGGAGACCCGCAGGAGCTTCTCTACAACTGGCTGGAAGCCTTGCTGGTTAAATACGAGGTAGAAGGTTTGCTCTTCTCCCGGTTTAAAGTAGACAAGATAGTCGAGAGAGAAGACGCTCTGAGGCTGAGGGCTTCTGCCTTCGGTGAACCTCTAGACCTCGGGAGGCATCCCTCTAAAGTGGAGATTAAAGCTGTAACCTACCATATGATGGAGGTCAAAAAGGAAGACGGCTGGGTGGAGCTCAGGGTTCTTTTCGACATATAAACAATTAAGCTTAAGTTACTCCGGTGAGTCCTTATGGTAGAGCTGTTAACAGCCTGGACGCTGACGGCGTGAGAAAGCAGACGGATTGATTCAGAGGCTTTTGGGAGGAGTGAAAATGGCGGAGATTCCAATCCGCAAGATCGGAGAGTACGTTTGGGAAATACCCAAGTATAGGCCTGAAATGAGAGTTTCCGGAATCGTTTACGCAGACAGCTTCCTCTTAGAAAAAATGAAAACCGACAGAACTCTTCTCCAATGCGCCAATGTGGCTACGTTGCCTGGGATTTACAAGTACGCCATAACCATGCCCGACGGCCATGAAGGCTACGGCTTCCCCATAGGAGGGGTGGCGGCCGCTGACTACGAGGAAGGTGTCATCAGCCCCGGAGGCGTCGGATACGACATCAACTGCGGAGTACGTCTTCTGAAGACCAACTTGACGGAGAAAGAGCTGAGGCCTAAACTTCCCCAGCTTCTTGAACTGATCTTCAGGAAAGTTCCCTCAGGCTTGGGAAGCAAGGGCAAAATCAGACTTTCAACCCATGAGCTTGATGAAGTTGCCAGAGAAGGCATCGAGTGGGCTGTGGAAAAAGGCTACGGATGGGAGGACGACCTGAAACGCTGCGAAGAAAGCGGACGCATGCCAGGGGCAGACCCCTCTAAGGTCTCCAACACCGCCAAAAGTCGCGGAGCCCCAGAACTGGGGACGCTGGGCAGCGGAAACCACTTCCTCGAAATTCAGCGCATCGACAGGGTTTTCAACCCTGAGGCTGCGAAGACTTTAGGCCTCCAAGATGAAGGCTGGGTCACCGTCATGATCCACACGGGCTCCAGGGGCTTCGGTCACCAAGTGTGCTCCGACTACCTCCGCATCATGGACAGGGCTGTCCGAAAATACGGCATCCAGCTGCCGGATCGGGAGCTAGCTTGCACCCCTGGGCAGAGCCCTGAGGCTGAAGACTACTTCAAGGCTATGGCCTCCGCGGTGAACTACGCCTTCACCAACCGCCAATGCATAACTCACTGGGTTCGCCAAGCTTTTGAGGAGGCTTTCGGCCGGTCTGCGGAGGAGTTAGGCTTAGAAGTCATCTACGATGTAGCCCACAACATCTGCAAGAAAGAGGAACACATGGTGGAGGAAGGAAAGGTGCGGACTGTGTGGGTTCATAGGAAAGGCGCCACCCGGGCTTTTCCACCAGACCACCCGGCTCTACCCGCCGGATATAGGGCGATGGGTCAGCCTGTCCTCATCGCGGGGACTATGGGAACCAGTTCCTGGCTGCTTCTGGGAACCAAGAAGGCTATGGAGCTGAGCTTCGGCTCCACTGCCCACGGAGCCGGGAGGTTCATGAGCAGGTCTGCGGCTACCCGAAAGTTTGGAGGCCCGCAGGTGAAGGAAGCCTTGGAAAGGCGAAGCATCCTCATCCGAGCGGCCAGCATGAGGGTGATAGCGGAGGAGGCTCCTGAAGCCTACAAGGACGTGGACAGGGTGGCTGAAGTTTCCCATCAGCTGGGAATAGCCACTAAGGTTGTGAGGCTGACGCCCTTAGGCGTCGTGAAGGGCTGAGGCTTCCAACCCGCGCTACCGTTTCTTTTCCTCAACTAAGACATTTTTCACTTAAATGACGGAGAAGGAGGAAGAATGCCGAAAGGCGGGTGCAAACCGTTCTCCCTCCTCATTTTGACAGTCCTTTCCACTGCTTTTTTGGCGAATATGCCAAACTTCGGGGAGTTGAATGGGGCTCCGCCCTTAACCGACGTGGAATATCGACAGAAGGTGGAGGAGTTGTTGAAGGCGGTTCTGGGGGGAATCGAAGAAGTGAGAGGTCTATCTCCACCTGAGGAAGTTAGTTTGAGAATCATCAGCGCAGAATGGGCTCGGGAAAACTGGGGCCGAAGATACGTGGAGGCAAACCTTGAGAAGATAAAAGTGGAGGAAAACATATACAAGGCGCTGTTTCTCCTCCCCGAAGACGCCGGCCTAGCTGAGGTTCTCGTCGAATGGTCAGGAGACTACGCTGCCGGAGTCATAGAAAACGACATTTTCGTGGTGAGGGAGAACTTCGACCCTAAGGGAGCTTGGGCTGAGAGAACCCTCGCCCACGAAGTCACCCACATAATACAGGGTGAACACTTTGAAATTCTCGAAAAAGAGAAACACGACGAGAAGCAGGCCTGGGCTGCTCTCATCGAAGGAGATGCTGAACTCACTGCTGGAAAGTATATGGAAAGAATCGAAAGCTTGCCAGCGTCTGAAACCGCTGTTTTGCTTCCCGCGGGCTTCCTAGCCTCCGCCTCAGCATCCAACTCCGGAGATCTTCCCTTCATGAGGATATTGCGCTTTCCCTACGACTACGGCGAAGATTTCGTGGAAACCTTGTTCGAGAGGGGAGGCTGGGAGTTGGTGAACAAAGCCTACAGCAGTCCACCTGTCACCACTGAGCAGGTGATGCATCCGGAGAAATATTTTTCAAAGGAACCTCCCGTTGAAGTTGATGGTTCCTCTCCTCCCCTGCCTCCGGAGTGGAAGCAGAAAAGAAGCGACAGGTTTGGAGAGCACTTCATCCTGGTGGTGTTGGGTACGTGGATCCCCTTGGAGGACGCTGCGGAGGCGGCTGAGGGGTGGGGAGGAGACCGTTTCACCTACTATGAGAAAGGAGAACGCTACCTCTTCGTGTGGGAGATTTCATGGGATTCGGAGGAAGACGCTGCGGAGTTCCATGACGCTTGGAGTCGGATGATGAAAACATTGGACTCCGAGGAAATCCGAGAAGACCTCTGGGCTGTACAGCAACGCTACTTTCAACTTACGACGGAGGGCTCTACAACCCTCATCCTAAGCTCCGATGACCTGTCCGCCCTGGAGCCTTCGAAATCCTCTGGCATCCTTTCGGTTTGGCTTGTAGTGGGGGTGACGTTCATTCTAGCAACGGCCCTCGCTTGGTGGGTGAAGAGAAAAAGTAAAGCGAGAGTAAGTCAAGCTTTTCCGCTCACTTAAAATGGAAACAGGCTTTTCTTGCATTTTTCCTAAGCCGAGAGCCATAAGACTACCTTGCTCGTTTTCGCCGATAACGTTGGGGAACGCCCTTGAAAGAAAACAGATTTATTGGGGAAGGAGCATTTCTCTGATAGTTTAAGGTGAGATTTATGGTTGAGGCGCTGGTGTTTTTAGCTCCAGGATTCGAGGAAATAGAAGCTTCAACGATCATCGATGTCCTCCGAAGAAGCAACGTGAAGGTAACTGTGGCAGGTTTGAAGCCGGAGGTAATCGAAGGCGCACATGGTATGAAAGTCGTCCCCGACAGCTCCATCGACGAGGTGTCTGTGAAAGACTTCGACGCGGTCATATGCCCCGGAGGAGCTCCAGGATACGAAAACTTGAGGAAAACCCCCAAAGTCCTTTCGATGGTTAAGGATGCCTTCCAATCCCGTAAGCTCGTCGCAGCCATCTGCGCAGGCCCCACCGTCCTCTCCGATGCAGGGGTCCTCAAAGGCAGGAAGTGCACGGTTTACCCTGGCTTGGAAGGGGAGCTTAAAAAAGGCGGAGGTAAACCTGTGCGGAGGGACCTAGTCGTCGTCGACGGGAACATCGTAACAAGCAAGGGCCCGGCTACAGCGCTTCCCTTCGCCTTAAAGCTGGCGGAGAAACTGGTGGGAAAAGAGACGGCTAAAAGGGTTAGGAAGGAAACGCTGGCGAACCTAGCTCTCAAGTAGCAGGTCCCACCCTTCCCAAGGAGGCATCCTACCGTGGAGGTGAAGGTAGGCAAGGCTAAGCTTCGCCTTCTCCGCGGAGACATAACCGAGCAGGAAACCGACGCCATTGTGAACGCGGCGAACCCCAGCCTCATGGGAGGCGGCGGAGTAGACGGAGCCATCCACCGGAAGGGCGGACCGAAGATACTGGAAGAATGCAAGAAAATTAGAGCCTCCCAGTGGCCTGAAGGCCTCCCCACAGGAAAGGCAGTCATCACCTCCGGAGGGAACCTTAAAGCTCGGTACGTCATCCACACCGTGGGGCCAATATGGCGTGGGGGAAACAGCGGGGAACCTCGCCTTTTGGCGGAGGCTTACCGCAACTCCTTGGCACTGGCAGTTTCCCGAGGTTTGAAAACGGTGGCTTTCCCCTCCATCAGCACAGGAGCCTACGGTTACCCCATTAAGGAAGCCAGCCGGGTTGCTTTGAAGACGGTTAAAGATTTTCTGGAAAAAGAAGATAAACTGGACGAGGTGGTTTTCACCCTCTTCAGCCAGAGCGACTTGACAATCTACGAGGAGGCCGCCAAGGAACTTTTCCGCGTCTAAGCCGGCTTAAGGAAAACAAATGGTTAAGGGTGTAATGGAGGAAATCCGGTTATGGCGGCCTTCAAGGTTGCTGTGGTCAGAGGAGAGCGCTCTATATCCACGGTGCTGAAGGCCCTTAAACTCTTGGGAGGAGTTCAGGAGATCTCCGGCAGGCCTGTTCTGATCAAAGTAAACTTCATCGCTGTAAAGACATGGGACACAGGCACAACCACTGATCCCCTTGTGGTGGAGGCCTTGATCAAGACTTTCCAGCAGACAGATGAGCAGGTTTATGTGGTGGAATCTGACGCTACAATCACAAACGCAGCGAAGGCCGCCAAAGTAACAGGGGTACTTAACCTCTGCGAGAAATACGGTGTTCCTTTTCTCAACCTCAGAAAACTCAAAGAGAAAGTCACTCTGCCGGTAGACTCGCCTGAGGTGCTCCCTCAGATAAAAGTTCCCAAGCTGGTGGCTGAAAGCCACATCGTCAATGCTGCTAAGCTGAAAACCCACTCTGAGACGGGGGTAACCCTCGGCTTGAAGAACATGTTCGGCTTGCTTCCGGACAAGCTTAAGTTCAAATACCACCTCAAAGGCATCGAAAAGGTGGTTGTAGACGTTAACACCGTCCTAAAGCCAGCGCTCACCGTAATAGACGGCTTCGTAGGCCTGAAGGACGGGGGCCCTGTCAAAGGGAAGCCTGTTAAGATGGATTTGATCATCGCCAGTAAAAACGTAACCGCCGCTGATGCCACAGCAGCCCGCATCATGGGCTTCGAGCCTGAGAGGATATACCACATTCGCCGCGCCGCGGAGAAAGGCCTCGGCAGCCTAACCGCCATTGAGGTGGTAGGTGAGCCCTTGGCTGAATTGGCTCAAGACTTTCAGAGGCTGTGAAAGATGAAACTCAGAGAAATAAAGTTTTTATCTTTTCTCAACTAAATATAGCTGGGATCATTGTTGGAAAAAACCATCATTGAAGCTGCGGAAAAATCTGGCCTCCGACGGGGAACGGTAACCTTGAAGCGGGGCTTCGCCCACATGCAAAAGGGCGGCGTTATCATGGACGTCACCAACGTGGAGCAGGCTCAAGTGGCGGAAGAGACTGGGGCTGTGGCGGTTATGGTTTTGGATAAGCTCCCGGCTGACGTTCGGAAGGCAGGAGGAGTCGCTCGAATGTGCGATGTGAAAACCATTGAGGAAGTTATGGACCACGTTACCATTCCCGTCATGGCCAAATGCCGGATAGGCCACTACATGGAGGCTGAAATCCTCGAAGCCATAGGCGTCGACATGATCGACGAAAGCGAGGTTTTAACCCCGGCTGATGAGCACCACCACATTGACAAGTGGCCGTTCACTGTGCCCTTCGTCAACGGAGCCAGAGACCTAGGGGAAGCCCTCCGAAGGATAGCGGAAGGCGCTTCCATGATCAGAACCAAAGGGGAGGCTGGAACGGGAAACGTGGCTGAAGCGGTGAGACACGTAAAGGCAGTGATGGGACGGATAAGGGAGATCCAGAAGGCAGGAGACGAACAGCTTCTCGATGTAGCTCGAGCCTACCAAGTTCCCTTTGACCTCGTCAAAGAAACCGCTTCGCTGGGCAGGTTGCCTGTGGTGAACTTTGCAGCCGGAGGCATAGCCACCCCCGCAGATGCAGCTTTGATGATGGCTCTGGGATGCGACGGGGTTTTCGTGGGTTCCGGCATCTTCAAGTCTGAGGACCCTTTGGAGAGGGCTAGGTCCATCGTTCTAGCTACAACCTTCTGGGAAGACCCTGAAGTAGTCGCTGAAGCTTCCAGGATGGTGGTGGAGAGAAAATCCATGCCGGGCTTGGACATCAAGGCCTTGAAGCCCGAAGAGTTGATGCAGACGAGAGGGCGCTAAGATGGCTTCCGTCCCTGAGCTGAAGATAGGAGTCATAGGGCTTCAGGGCGCTGTCGCGGAGCATGTGGAAGCTCTCAACTCCACCTTGAAAGAAATGAAGCTCAAAGGAGCGGCCTACCCCATAAAACGCCAAGCCCAGATAGAAGACGTCCACGGCTTGGTGATCCCCGGAGGGGAAAGCACAACCATCGGAAGACTCCTCCAGCAGAGAGGTATGGCGGAAAAAATCGTCAAAGCAGCGGAGAAAGGAACTCCCATCCTCGGCACCTGCGCCGGACTCATCCTTATGGCTAAAGAGGTCTACGACGCCAAAGTCAGCCTTCTCCCTCAACCCCTCTTGGGGTTGATGGATATGAAGGTGGTGAGGAATGCCTTCGGGCGGCAGAGGGAATCTTTCGAGGACCTTGTTGACATTCCGCTGCTGGGAAGAGACCCTTATCCCGGTGTCTTCATCAGGTCCCCGCTGGTGGAGAGAGTTTGGGGGGAAAATGAAGCCATAGGAAGGTGGAGGGAAAAGATCGTGGCTGTTCAGCAGGGAAACCTCCTAGCCACAGCCTTCCATCCCGAGCTTTCCCGCGACCGAAGGTTTCTTCAATATTTTGTTAAGCACATTCTAGATGCACTTTAGTCGCTGTTGAAGCTTCATGGCTTGGCTTAAGTTTTTAAATATTAAAACCACCATTAGCTTAACAGTGTCTATGGGTGGTTTCAGTGGGGATCATCTACATTCTAGTTGTAACTGAAATCGGGAAAGAAGGCGACGTAAGCGCCGCTTTGGAGAAGATCAAAGGAGTAACCGAGGCTAAAACCGTCTACGGAGAATTTGACGTGGTGGTGAGGTTGGAGACGTCGACGTTGAAAGAGTTAGACGAAATCGTAACGGCTCTCCGGAAGGTCCCCGGAATAATCCGCACCGTAACCCTGATTTCATCCTAATCTAAATCCAGAAACTTCCTCGCAGCGCCCAACAGCTTCTTCAAGCTTTCAAAGTTTTTCTCAGGGATTTTTTCGAGAAGAACACTTAGGGGAACCTGCTCGCCTCGTTTAGTCTCCACCAGCCTCCAGCCCACCGTCTCCGATAGTTTCCTCCTGGTTATCGGGTATCTGATTTTTTCCACCAGCTTTTCGAAGGCTTCCAAGCCGAAGCAGTCCATGAGGGGAGGAAACTGCCCTGTCTTCAGAAAAGCCTGAAAGCGGTGAGCGTCCACGTACATGGAGAGGTTGTTGAACAAAACGTAGACGGGGGCTGTTTTAGCTGTTTTCTCAACAGCTTCAGCTAGCTTTCTCAACTCCTCGTTGGAGTACTGGTAGTAGTAGAGTCGCTCCCCCAAGCCGTGAAGGCGGAAGTAGGCCTTGTCCGCGATGTAAAAAGGGGGGTGGCCCAGAAGAGGGTCAACGCAGTGAACCAATTGTAGCTTCTCGAAGAGGGCTGCAAGCCCAGCTTGGAGTTCGGGGTTAAACCATTCTCCGCCTCGGGTTTCCCATACCAAGTTAAGACCGTCTCTTTTAGCCTTCCTGAAGAAGATTTCAGCTTTTTTCAAGTTTTCCGGAGTAGGACGGAAAGAGCCGGGAGTTTGGATGAGGAGAACACGGCTGCCTAGGATCCGGCAGGTTTCCACCATGCGCTGGAAGGCTTCAGCGCTTTCAGGTTTCCATTCTAGGCGGTGGGTGTGGCTTAGGTCTCTGTGGGCCTTCACCGTGAACTCGAAGCCTGAGGGGGCCTCCCTTCTCCACTTGGAGAGCAGGGTGGGGCTGTGGTAACGGTAGAAGGTAGAGTTGATTTCCACCAAGCTTAGGGCTTCATAATACCTGGGTTTGGAGACGGGAAACCCGCAGCATCCTACCTTGACAGGCATTCCCTTCCCCCATAGAAAAATGCTCGGATTAGTCTTAAATGCAACTTCCCTTTCAAGTTTAATAGGAGAAGATTTTCTTGAAGGGGCCGAAGCCGCCTGTGGCCGTGAGGGTTAAGAGTCTAGACGACTTCACGAGGCTTGCTCTAGCCTTAACCGACTCCCCGCCTTTGCTGTGGCAGTTCAAGTACGAGAAAAAATACATCCTGAGCGCCTTCACCGTGTACATGTCTTGGAAGGGGGATATTCCCCTTCTGGCCTATATCCCTCTGAGGAAGAAACCCAGCTCCTTCCTTGCCTACCGGAGCAATGGGGAAGGGGAAGAATGCCTCTTCACCGACAACATCGAAGACACTCGGTACGTTTACGCTCCCATAATCAAACTGCGGGAGGCCCCCCAGTTTTTTAAGGCCTCCCTCCAAGGAAAGTTCCCTCATCCTCCCCAGCCCTTGGGTGTCGAGCTGGACAGTCTTTACTCTCTCATGCGCCTTCTCTATCTTGTCTCCTCCAAGGAGTACATGGCTTTCCCCATCTGGCATTTTCGACGGCATGGAAGACGCATTCTAGGAGTATGCATTCCTTTCGAGCATTATTATGAAAGCAACGCTCTACCCGTCTTCTTCTACATCCGGGTGGGAAGAGCATCCCATGAGCCCTTCCTCCGCTACCTGACATCCCGAAGCGGAGGGGAATCCATCAGCTACAGCCGAAGCACAGGGGACCCCAAATTTTTCTACGCCAAAATCATAGACGTGGAGGACATGCCCCTCTTTCCCGGGTGATCCGCTGTTGTTCCGAGACCAGATTCAAACCTCCGCCAAGAGGAAACAGTCCAACATCGTTTTAGCCCTCGACCTCACCGGTCTAAGCCCTGAAAGGTTGCTGGCGGAAAGCTTGAACTTAGTGAAGAGGCTTTCCAGCCTCATCTGCGCTGTGAAAGTCAACAGGCATCTGACACTTCCCCTAGGCCTCCGGGGAGGAGTTGAGAAGATTGTGCAGCAGGCTCACAGGTTCGACCTCCCCGCTATCATGGACTGCAAGCTCAACGACATAGGCTCCACCAACCGGGTGATAGCTGAAAACTTTTTCCAAATAGGCTTCGACGCCCTCACGGTAAGCCCCCACACGGGATGGGAAAAAGGACTGGAGCCCGTTTTCACCCTAGCCCGGGAGATGGGGAAAGGGATCATAACTCTCGTCTACATGAGCCACCCCGGAGCTGAAGAGGTCTTCGGCTTAAAAACGCAAGACCCTGAAACAGGCGAAATGCAGCCTGCCTACAAGCTTTTCGCCAAGTGGTCCCGGAGGTGGAAGGCAGACGGAGCTGTCGTAGGAGCCACTAGGCCTAAGATAATCTCAGAAGTCGACGGCCTCTTAGGGAAAGAGGTTCCCATATACTCTCCGGGAGTAGGATTTCAAGGCGGCATGGTTGAGGAGGCCATGAAAAGTGGAACCCGGTACCTGATAGTGGGGAGGACTATCTTCACGGCAAAGGAGCCGGAGGCCGTTGCAGAGCAGATTCGTGGCACTGTGCTAAAAGTGGCTCCTCAACTCTTCTAGCCGCTGGCGGAAGCCCCTTTTCCAAGGTTTAGCGTGCCTGTTTTTGCCAAAGCTCGTTTTTCAGCAGGTCTCTCACAGCAGCTCTCATTACTGCGCTACGGCTGGAGTACATGCCGGCTTTGATGAGTTCATCCATCCCCTCAACCAAGGCCTCGGGGAGTTTGACGGTGAGAAGCTTCATGGTGGCGGACAAGGGACAACGCCGTTGGTAGATAACGCGTGGAAAATTATAAAGATTTTGCTAGCCCAGCCGAAAGGACGGCGGGAAGAGTTTACGGAGATTATTTAAGGGGAGAGTGTTCCTATTCTTCTGGACTTGAGGAGCGTTAAACCGGTTGAAGTTTGCCGTGGTGGGTCTAGGCCAGGCTGGGGGGAGAATCGCGGACCTCTTTGTTCATTATGACCTCCTGCATGAGAAAGCTCATGGAAGGAACATCCCCGTTTGCTTGGCCATCAACACTTCGCAGTCGGACTTAAGAGGATTGAAGGCTATCCCTCCTAGGGACAGAATTCTCATAGGTCAGAGTTATTCCAAAGCCCATGGAGCAGGAGCTAACATCGACGCGGGGGCGGAAATAGCCAAAAAAGAGCTGAGTTACATCAAGAAAGCCTTAGGAGAAAGAGGAGCCTTTAACACCGAGAACATCGACGCCTTCTTTCTGATAGCTGGACTTGGGGGCGGAACCGGGTCAGGGGGCACCCCCATCTTGGCTAAGGAATTAAAGATGTACAACATGCCTGTGATCGCTTTAGGCATCCTGCCCAGCAATGATGAAGGGGGCTTGATGGCCATAAACGCCTCCCGGAGTCTGATGTCGCTGCATGAAACAGTGGACGCTTTAATTCTATTTGACAACAACAGGTGGAAGACTCCGGGACTGCCCATTCATGAAAGCTACTCTCACATGAACCATATGATCGTCAGAATATTCCCGCTGGTTCTGGGGGCGGGAGAAGTTAAAACTCCGGCGATGGTAGGCAGCAAAGTAGTGGACGCCTCCGACATCCTGAACTCATTGAAAGGTTTCACTGTCTTCGGATATTCTGAGGCCTCGGCGCGAAGGGGTTTCTTGGCGTTCAAAAAGAAAGGCAAATTCGATCAGCTTAATCCGAAAGACAAATGCCGCTCCGTTTTGCAGGACGCCGTCACTCGACTGTCCACAGACTGTGTTCTAGGCAGCGCTGAAAAAGCCCTTCTGATGCTCGCAGGTCCTCCCAGCGAGCTGAGTAAGGACGGGTTTGATGAGGCTGTCCGCTGGTATGAAGCCAATTTGAAAGGAGCGGAGGTCAGAGGCGGCGACTTCCCTCTGCCTAAGTCAGATAAGGTCATGGGGATAGTCTTCCTCTCCGGGATTTATGACATCCCTAGAATAAGAGAACTCATGGATGCAGGGATCAGACACCGGAAGACCCTTGATGAAAAGAAAAGAGTTCACCCTCTCCTTCATTATAAGCTGAAATACGGAGAACATTTGAGGACGGTTGAGTTTCAGCCCTCCATCGCTGAGGAAACACCGATTTCAGGCTGTCCCACGTGTGGAAGCGGTGATTTGATGGTGCTCAAATCTTGGGAGGTGAAACCCAAAACCAAGAAAGGCCCAGCCATGCGGGTGACCATTTATTCATGCGAAAGCGGCCACAGGTTCAGAAAAACCACAAAAACTGAGGCGTAAACCCTTTTTTACTAGAGCCTGAAAACTGAAGGTCAAGGGGTTGGGTCCGCTGGAAAGCTGTGCGGAGATAACCTTATGCAGTAGAGGTGTTATATCAGAGTTTAACATATTATTGATGAGGGAGCCGAGATGGGCGGCGGCAAGAAGAAAGGATTATCCGCTATGGAGAAAGCCCAAAGGCTCAAGGAAGAAAAGGAAAAAGCTGGGAGGAAGAAAGGCAAGCCTGCCCCCTCCAAAAAGGTTTCCATAACCTATGGATTCCCTGAGGTAGACGACGAAACCCTGACCTCCGAGCTGGGGAAAATGAAAGCGGTGACACCTGCGGCTTTAGCCTCAGCCTTCAATATTAAGGTGAGTATGGCTGAGGACTACTTGGAAAGCCTCCAAAAAAGAGGCCTCGTCAGCCTTGTGAGAGGCTGCGAGCGTCTAAAAATCTACAAGCCCACTGCTGCCAGCTAAGTTAGTCTCCCAGCCTTTCCACTCGGATTATCTGGCCTTCCTTGGCAGACCTGAAAAGCTCCAAGTTTTCGGTGACTTTTCCCACCACGTTCACGGGGCTGTAGGGTTGAGATTCACCGTAGAAGATGCAGAGGGCGCTTCCCACAGGCCAGTAGGCTATGGCCCCTGTTTCCACCGTCTTCTTTTCCTTCTCCAGCCCCACTTTGATGGGAGTGGTGAAGTAGACCTCTTCCTTCCATACGGCCAGCTTACCCTCTAAAGGGAGCGCCTTGAGGATGGCTGCCACCGTCTGGGGGGCTAGAAACCTAGCCAGTTCTCCTCTGCTTTCCCCTAGGCCTTTGACGGTTATCTTTATCGGGATTCTACCCGTGTTCTCCAAGCGGTTTCACCTTCAACCAGCCAGTCTATGGCAGTTTACAGATTTAAAATTAACCTACCGGTCAGTGGTTTATGGCCTCGAAATTAACCAGTCATAGTTCTCGTGGAGTTTTATATGCCATAACATCTATTCTCCCTTCTATTTTCTTAAATTGGCTTGCTTTATGAATTTAAACACCTAGCCCGAGGTACCGAAGATGATCGACTCTACTGGAGAGGAGTAGCGCCACCAACACCCTCTAGGCGGTGGAATCTTGAGGAAAAATTTAAATATTTCATCCTAATTTCAAACCTCTCGCAAATAGAATAATATCACGGGAAGCGTTAAGGAGGATTGAAAAAATGGCAGCTCAAGCAATTCCAGCTGTAACTGAATCCGGTCAACCTGTACTGATCTTGAAAGAGGGAACAACCCAGACGAAGGGAAGGGAAGCCCAGAGGAACAACATCACCGCCGCCAAGGTTGTGGCTGAAATCATTAGGACATGCCTCGGCCCCCGGGGCATGGATAAAATGCTCATCTCCAGCTTCGGCGACGCCACCATAACCAACGACGGAGCCACCATTCTGAAGGAGATGGACATTCAACATCCAGCCGCCAAGATGATGGTGGAGACGGCTAAGGCCACCGACCAAGAGGTTGGCGACGGAACCACCAGCGTCGTGGTGCTGGCTGGGGCTTTGCTGGAGAAGGCGGAAGCTCTCATCGATAAAAACGTTCACCCCACCCTCATCGTCGACGGCTACAGCAAGGCTGAAGAGAAAGCCTTGGAATTCGGCCGGAAGATAGCCATACCAGTGGACCCAAAGGATAAGGGGATGTTGAAGAAGGTGGCGATAACCTCCATGGCCAGTAAGCTGGTTTCAGAGAATCGGGATTACCTCGCAGACTTGGCTGTGGAAGCCATTCTGCAAGTCGCCCAGAAAACTGACGAAGGATACAAAGTGGACATCGGAGACGTGAAGGTGGAGAAGAAGGCGGGAGCCTCCATCACCGACACCCAGCTTATTCGAGGGGTAGCTGTGGATAAGGAAGTGGTTCACAGCGGTATGCCTAGGAGGGTGGAAAAGGCGAAAATAGCCCTCTTGGAAAGCCCCTTGGAGATCGAGAAGACAGAGTTTGACGCCAAGATCAACATAGAGACTCCGGAGCAGATGAAGAGCTTCATGGACGAGGAGACCAGAATTTTCAAGGAGATGGTGGATAAGATTGCTGCCACTGGGGCCAACGTGGTCTTCTGCCAGAAAGGCATCGACGACATGGCTCAGCATTTCTTGGCCAAACGGAGTATCCTAGCCATCAGGAGGGTTAAGCAGTCTGACATGGAGAAGCTTTCCAAAGCCACGGGTGGAAGAATCGTCACCAGCGTAGACGCCTTAACGTCGGCAGACTTAGGCTCCGCTGAGCTAGTGGAGGAGAGGAAGCTGGGAGAAGACAAGTGGACCTTCGTGGAAGGCTGCAAGAACCCCAAGTCCCTCACCATCCTAGTGAGAGGCGGAACTGAGAGAGTTACCGACGAGGCTGAGAGGTCTATCCACGACGCTCTTTCTGTGGTGAGAGACGTAGTGGAGAACCCCAAGATCGTCGTGGGAGGAGGCGCCTTTGAAGCAGAGGTTTCCACCCAGCTGAGAAACTGGGCTCAAACTCTCACAGGCAGGGAGCAGCTGGCTGCTTTAGATTTCGCCGACGCGCTTGAAAGTATCCCGCTGACTTTGGCTGAGAACGCAGGCGCAGACCCCTTGGACATCCAAGTGGAGCTCAGGTCGAGGCATGAGAAAGGTGAAAAATGGTACGGCGTCGACGTCTTCGCAGGGAAGGTGGCAGACTTGGAGAAGCAAGAGGTGTTGGAGCCTTTGAGGGTGAAGGAGCAGATAATAACTTCAGCCCACGAAGCTGCAGCCATGATCCTCCGTATCGACGATGTTATTGCCGCTTCTAAGATGAAGGAGTCAACCCCGCCTAAAGGCGGAGGCGCCGGAGGGGAAGAAAGCTCCGAATTTGATTAAGGTTTCCAAGATGGAGGTGTAAAAAGATGGCAAGCGCAGGAAGTGTTCCGGTACTGATCCTGAAAGAAGGAACCGGGAGAACCCGGGGTAGAAACGCTCAGAGAAACAACATCATGGCAGCGAGAATCATCGGAGAAGTTCTAAAGAGCACCCTCGGGCCCAGAGGCATGGATAAGATGTTGGTGGACAGTCTCGGCGACGTGACGGTAACCAACGACGGAGCCACCGTCCTCAAGGAAATCGACGTCCAACATCCAGCCGCCAAGATGATGGTGGAGGCGGCTAAGACCCAAGATACCATCGCCGGCGACGGAACCACCACCGTAGTGGTTCTGGCAAGCGAACTGCTCAAAAAGGCTGAAGAGCTGCTGGACCAGAACATTCATCCAACCGTGGTGGTCGGAGGCTACAGGAAAGCGGCCGCTCAGGCCTTGGAGGAGTTGGGCGGCATCGCCAAAGGCGTGGACATCAAAGATAAAGAAGCCTTGAAGAAGGTGGCGTCCACTGCCATCCGAAGCAAGTCAGTGGCCTTGTCTAAGGAGCTGGTGACTAACCTAGCCATCGAGGCAGTGGATCTCATCGCCGAACGTCGAGGAGACAAGTGGGTTGCCGATGTTGAGCAAATCCAGATAACCAAAAAGCACGGTGGAAGCTTCACTGACACCCGGCTTATCAAAGGGATCATCGTGGATAAGGAAGTGGTTCACAGCGGTATGCCTAGGAGGGTGGAAAAGGCGAAAATAGCCCTCGTAGACGCTCCGCTGGAAATTGAGAAGACCGAGATGAGCGCTGAGATTAGGATCAGGGACCCAGCCCAGATGAAGGCCTTCCTCGACGAGGAAAGCAGAATGCTCAAGGAGATGGTGGATAAGATTGCTGCCACTGGGGCCAACGTGGTCTTCTGCCAGAAAGGCATCGACGAGATCGCCCAGCATTTCCTAGCCAAACAGGGCATCCTAGCTGTGAGGAGGGTTAAAAAGTCTGACATGGAGAAGCTTTCAAGAGCCACAGGAGCCCGCATCGTCACCAACTTTGACGACCTGAAAAAGGAAGACTTGGGTACAGCTGAACTGGTGGAAGAGAGGAAGTTCGGAGACGACAAGATGGTCTTCGTGGAAGGCTGCAAGAACCCCAAGTCGGTAGGCGTCCTGATCCGCGGAGGCCTAGAGCGATTCGTCGACGAGGCTGAAAGAGCCGTTCACGACGCTCTTTCCGTGGTGGCCGATGTTTACGAGAACCCCAGGATCGTGGCGGGCGGAGGCTCTCTGGAGATGGAGTTGGCTAAACGTCTCAGGAGCTACGCAAGCAAAGTTGGCGGCCGGGAGCAGTTGGCTGTGGAAGCCTTCGCTGACTCCTTAGAGGCTATCCCCCGAACTCTGGCTGAAAACGCGGGAATGGACCCAATAGACATCCTAGTGGACCTAAGAGCCCAACACGACAAGCCTGAGGGCCTCTCCGTGGGAGTAGATGTGTTCTCTGGGAAAGCAGCTGACATGGAGAAGCTAAACGTCCTCGAGCCGGCGAAGGTTAAGGAGCAAGCCATCAAGAGCGCCGTGGAAGCAGCCTGCATGATCCTCCGCATCGACGACGTCATCGCAGCGGCTAAGACGAAGCCTCCTGAAACGAAAGGCGGCGGTCCAGGCGGTGGACCAGGAGGACTGGGAGGCGGCGGAATGCCTCCGATGTGACAAGGTAAGTCGCTGCTCTAAGTTCCCTTCACTTTCTTCATTTTTTATGAATATTCTAACCGGTTTTTTCCCTGTGAAGGTTTATAATTTCCAGCCGTCTTAGATAAGGAAGTCTTTTAGCCGGGGTCACTGCCGGGGTTCCGAGGCTGTGGGAAGACAGCCGTCGGGCCGAAGGCTGAGTGGACTAACCTGAAGGAGGGTAAGGGTTCAAAAGCGCGGGCCTTGAGTTGAACCGCTGGCAAAAGATAGCCCGTGAGCCTCCTGAGGCTCGCAAGGGTTCAAATCCCTTCCCCGGCGCCATTTCTTATGTGCAGCGCCCATTTTTCTTCCCCGCGGCGGGAGAGGCAATGCCTAAAATAGGCAGGGAGGAGAAATTAACCAAGCTAGGCTGAGGTGAGTTTGGGGTGGCGAGGGTCGACTGCTCAAACGTTGAGGTGAACTTGAAGAACTGCACATGCACCTACGAGCCTTGCGGTAGGAAGGGAGTTTGCTGCCAGTGTCTCCTCTATCATCGAGAAAAGGGCGAGTTACCGGGCTGTTTCTTTCCTCCTGAGGTTGAAAAAATCTACGACAGGTCGATTCAAAGATTCCTATCCATCCACAAGTGAGGGCTTCACACTTAGGACTTAACGAGTCAATGCTGAGGAGGTTTCGCGGCGTGGAGGAAAGGATTTATCTACTCCCACCACCTCTTCTGTTTTGAGCTTGGCTAGCCGCGAAGAAAACAGTGAGGGTGTGAAAGGTGGAAAGCCGAAAGCGTCTATGCCCGGACTACGGAAAACAGCGATGTCCCCTCTACAAGACGGATGGCATGATATACGACATGTGCATCATCTGCCGGTAGGGACTGGCTGAGCTGCGGCGAGACAGAGCCTATTTTAGGCTTAATTCAGCCTTTTTTGGCCTCCCGGTCAACTGGATTTTAATGCCACGGTTTCAACCCTGATGGTGTTGGTGGTGCCCACTCTGCTTTTGGGATCTCCGGAAACTAGGATAATGCGGCTAAGCCTTTTCGCATCACCCTTTTTCGCCAAGATTCTTTTAGCCTCCCGGAGGATGAGGTCGCTGTTCATGGGTTCCTCCGCTAAATAGGGTTCTACCCCCCAAGATAGGAGGAGCCTCCGCTGTAGCGAAGGGTCTGCGGTGAAGACTAACAAAGGGTTGGGCGGTCTGTAGCGGGATATTCTGTAGGCGGTTGAGCCGGACCGGGTGGGGACCACGATGGCCGCAGCCTCCAAGCCTATTGCCAGCCGGCATGCGGTGTAGCTGATCACATCTTCCGGTGTCCGTTTGGCCGAGGATTCGCGTTGGGCTAGGATCTCCCTGTAGGGAAGTTTTTTCTCCACGGTCTCAGCCACCCGGGCCATGACCTTAACAGCCTCCACCGGATAGTTTCCCACAGCGGTTTCCTCCGAAAGCATCAAAGCGTCGGTGCCATCGAAAACAGCGTTGGCTATATCGCTTACTTCCGCCCTTGTAGGCCGAGGATTCTGCACCATGGACATGAGCATTTGGGTTGCCGTTATAACCGGTCTACCGTGGAGGTTGCAGTCTCGGATCAACTGCTTCTGCAAGATGGGTATGTTTTCCACATCCATCTCCACCCCCAAGTCGCCGCGCGCAATCATGATGCCGTCAGATTCCCTAATGATCCTGCGGATATCTCTGAAGGCGGAGGCTCGCTCGATCTTGGCGATAACCCCTGCTTTACTCTTCCTCCGTTTGATAAGCTCTTTCGCGGCGATGATGTCCTTGGAGCTTTGAATAAATGAAAAGGCAACAAAATCCACTTCTTTTTCAAGCCCAAATTCCAGATGCTCCGCATCTTTCTCCGTAATAGGCGGCATCTTCACCATGAAACCGGGAATGTTCATCCCCTTACCTGAGTGCAAAGTCCCGCCTGTTGCAACTTTGCACGCTACATTTTTTTCGTCGGTGTCCACCACCTCCAACCTGATGGTTCCGTCAGCTAGGTAGATTTTATCTCCCTTCTTCACCTCCTGAGGGAGAGAGCTGTAATTCACGGAGACCCTATGGGAGTCCCCTTCAACCATCTCGGTGGTTAAGGTGAACGTTGCCCCCTCCGTCAACCGGACGGAGCCTTCCTTGAAACGCCCAATCCTCAGCCTCGGGCCCGGTAGGTCTTGGATTATTCCTATGGGCGTATGTAACTCGTGGGATATCCCCCTGATCAGCTCAATAACTCTTCCATGCTCCCGGTGGGTTCCGTGGGAGAAGTTTAGGCGGGCCAGCTTCATTCCTGCCTTAACAAGCTGCTTCAAAACCTTGTAGGAGGAGCTAGCCGGACCGATGGTGCACACGATCTTCGTCCGCACCCTTCAGCCCCCTTCAGAGGACACCCGCACAGCTACGATGAGGTCGTTTACATTCGTCCCCGTAGGCCCCGTCATAATGGTATCTCCGAGTTTATCCAGAAAGCTGTGAGAATCATTGTTTTGCAGGTAAAAGTCCGCATCCAATCCAGCCTCCCTCGCCTGGCTTAGGGTGTAGCCGTCAACGATTCCTCCAGCAGCCTCAGTGTAGCCGTCAACGCCGTCGGTGTCCACGGCTGCGATGGCCAGACCCTTGACTCCTTCTATAAGTCTGCAAGCCGAAAGTACCAGCTCTTGGTTTCTCCCGCCTTTGCCCTCGCCTTTAACCTTCACGGTAGTTTCTCCTCCCAAAATTATTGACCTGTCTTTTGCCTCCGGCTTAGGCTTCAAATACTTTGCCATGGCAGCTATCACCCTGCCAGCTTCCCGTGCCTCGCCTTCGAGGAAAACGGTTAGAACCGAAGCTTCCACTCCTCTGGAGTTCAGGTATTCCGAAGCAGACCGGCATGCCAACTCATTGTTTCCGAGGATGAAATTGTGAACTTTCCGGAAGACCTCTTCACTTGGTTTGGGCGATTCAGGGATCAGGCCTCCGACCCCTTCTTCAAGAGTCTTGCGGACGGCTTCTGGGGCATTGTCCCAAAGCCTATACTTTTTTAACACGGCAACGGCGTCCCTGAAGGTGGTGGGATCAGGGGCGGTGGGCCCTGAGGCTATGGTTTCAAGGGAATCGCCCACCACGTCGGAGATGATGAGCCCCACGGTTTCAGCCGGATAGATCCTCCCAGCCAGCCGGCCTCCCTTCACCTGGGAGAGATGTTTTCTCACGGTGTTAATCTCATGGATGGTGGCTCCGGATTTGAGGAGAGCTCGGGTGATGTCCTGTTTCTCTTCAAGGCTTACTCCTCCCGTGGGCGAAGCCATGAGCGCAGATCCCCCTCCGGAAATCAAGCAGAAGGCCAAGTCCCTTTCACCGAGCCTGTCCGCGAGCTCCAACATTTTAGACACAGCGTTCGGCGCCTCAACCGTGGGAATGGGATGCCCGGCTTTCACCAGCCAGATGGGGCCTGTGCGGAACGCTCGCTCCTGATATTTTGGTGCCACGATAATTCCCTCGGTGAGCCTATCGCCTAAAACCTCATACAACGCTTCAGCCATGGCAGCTGAAGCCTTACCGCCGCCGAACACGTAGATCCCTTCAACCTCTTTCAAGTCGACGGAAAGATGGTCTATCCTGAGGAAGTCTCCTTCCAATTTCAGACGACCTCTGAGCAGATGTTGAGGGTTTACGGAAGCTAAAGCTGCCTCCATGGCTTCCAAAGCTAAACGGCGGGCTTCCGATTCCACTTTTTCCCTTTCAATGAGCTGTTTTTTGTTTCGTATGAAATCTGTCAATACGCCTCACCCGATAACTTTCTCCGCAGCCATGCGGCCTTTGAAAGGCTCAGACGGACTGCCTTCAAACTGGTGGTGTGCGTGGAAATCTTTTCACCAGCGACGTTTGAAGGCTTCCAATTTCCCTCCATGAGTCCACCATTGAAGGGGAAGATAGAGGGTTGACTCCCTAGCGTAAACGTCTATCTGGGTTGTGCCACAGGAAGGACAGCGGTGCAGGTAGCCTCTGAAAGTTTTTTGACATAGCCCGCAGTAGGTGAGAGGGAAATCGTAGGCGAAAAAGCTGAGGCCGAAGCTCTCGCAGAGGTTAACCGTTTGTTTAAGAAGCTTCTGAGGGGATCTTTCCTCTTCTAAGGTGACGGCGGTGAAATGGCCGCCTTTTAACAGCGGATGAAATCTCCCCTCAATCCTCAGCCTTTCATCTTGGGGGAGAGCTGATTCTTCTGGAAGGAGAGGAACATAGGTGTAGTAGGGGTGTTCTTTTCCACCTTGAACATTAACCATTTCCCAGCCGTACTTTTTCCCATCCAACTCTGCTAGGCGTGAGGAAGCTTCACTGCCTACGATCTGCGAAACAGCTAACCTTATCCCTTTTTCTTCGGAGATGGCGGCTGCGAGGTTGGCTATGTTTTCCACCAGCCGAACGGCGAAATGTTGAGGCATAAGCTCCTCGTAGATGTCGTAGCCTACATGAACCCTCACAGCTTCGTTGAGACCTACTATGCCAATGGTCTTCACTGAATTATTCAGCCTGTAATAGGCTTCGCCGCTTTCCACATGGGTTAGACTGGGCAGCAGTCCTTGCTTCATCCGGTCCTCTATTTCCTTTCCTTTTATCTCCAAAGCCTTAACTGCTGTTTTAACTGCTTTTTCCAAGTAGCTGAAAAACTTGGAGTCGTTTCCCTTAGCCTCATAAGCTATCCGGGGTAGGTTTAAGGCTACCGTGTTCAGGCATCCCGTCCGAAGCGTATCTACCTCCCAGTCGCCTGTCCACTCTCCTCCAATCCTCTCCCCGCTGGCCAGATAGCTGGAGTTTTCTTCTGGCTCCTTGGTTAAATTGGCTATGTAAATGGCGCCGTATTTGGCGGCTAGCTCATGGGCCTTAACCAAAATTTCCTCGCATTTTTTGCTGAAACTTCCAGCCCTGAGCTTTAACACCAGCCGAGGATTGAAGAGAGGTTTTCTTGAACTCAAATCCAAGGCTGCCTCCAGCAGGAGGCTCGCAAGAGTCTGAGCTTCTTCTTCGAAGCTTTGATATTCCTCCTTTCCGCCGCTTCGTCTGACAGCTGTCAGCGCCCTAAGACGTTTAGGGATGAAAACCTCTAAACCGAGAGTCACCCCTCCGCTTCCAAAGCTTTTGAATGCTACCCGGGTGAGAAAGCCCTTCAAAGCCGCTTGAGCTTCCGCCTTAGGGATTCCTCGAAGATGAGGTGCTAAGAATATGTTGAAATAGTCGAAGGCTTGCTGTCCTGAAATTTCTCCCCCGAAGGCGTCTATCAACCCCTCAACCATCAGCAGGGAATCCGAGAAACTATCAGGAGGCGCAAGCGAAGGGGCAGCGTGACTTGTAGCTTTGAAGCCCCCGGCAAGAAAAGGTCTGAGGTCGTGGTAGATGCTCTGAGGCCTCAGCACCCAATAACCGGAATCGCTTAAGTGGATCTGGCCTGAAAGATGGGCGTCGGCTAGGTCCCTAGGAAGGACGTTGAGAAGCATGAACTCCGTCATAACTTGGCTCCCAGCCGCGGCATGGGCGTGTTCCACGGTCAATCCTCTTTCAGCTGCCTTGGCAACGGTTTTCTCCACATCCCGCACAGGCATTCCCAACCGGGTAAGCTTGTGACGGTAGTCTTCCAGGCCCTTTTCCAAGAGGATGGCGTTGACAAACTCTCTGATGAGGGGCGCTGTAAGGTAGGTAATGGGAAGTTTCAGCATACGCTCCTCAGCTTCGGCGGAGATCTTATCAGCCACCTCAGGGAGAGCCCCTGCCTCCTCAACGAGGGAGAGGGCAATCTTGCTCCGGTCAAATTCTTCCATGGTATACCGGGAGGTCCGAACAAACAACCGCCCTGCTTTTCTCAAGGCGTATTCGGCCAGCTCTTGGGAGAAACTGTTAACCCTCAAGCCCAGCTCGGTTATCTGGTACCGCCTCGTCCCTTTCTCCAAGCCCACGAGGCCTGTGGAGAGAAGGTTTTTAAGATGGTAAACGAATTTCCCCGCATCCTTAGTGGGCGCAAGTTTTAGGAATTCCATGATCTCACTGTAAGTCATAGGTCCACGGGTTGCAAGGAGTTTAAGGATCTGAAGCCTGATGGGCGCTGCCACGGCGCTGAAAACGTCGACTCCTGTCCTAGGCTTTTTAACCATGGGGTCTCAGATCCTTTAACATCGAAAGATAGCTGTTCAGTCTTAAGTTATACTTTGTCTATTATTTTAGACTTCCACCTAAAAAGTCTTCTTCCACATTTAAAAAGCCTTTCACCTAGGTTAAACCGTTGAAGGCTGAGATACCCTTGAAACCGGTTTCTGGAAAACGGTTTTATACGGTTACAGGGGGAGGTAGTATCATGGTTAAACCCTCTCTGGGAAAGGTATTCCTCGGAATTTTACTTCTCTTGCTAACGCTACCTATGGTGGCGTATTCAACTCCTCAAGCTCCCACTGTTCAAACCGACAAAGAAACCTATGGAAGCGGCGACTACCTCAACGTCACAGGCACGGCTGAGCCGAATTCGCTGGTTTCTCTGCAAGTTCTTGACCCTGAAGGAAACCTGAAAGGTGTTGCTCAAGCCCGTGTTTCTTCCCAAGGAACCTACGCTGTGGCGAAGGTGTACAGGTTTCAAGAGGACGATCCGGAAGGAGAATGGAGGGTGATAGTGTACCAAGGAGGCATTTTCTCCGAGGCCAAGTTTCAGTTCACACTCCCAGCGCCGACACCTACACCTACACCAACCCCGACCCTTACACCCACGCCTACTCCAACTCCGACGCCTACGCCAACCCCTACGCCTACTCCCACCCCCTCCCCCACCCCCACGCCAACACCCACACCCACAGCCACCCCCACACCGACTCCCTCTGCTGAAGGGAAAAAATGCATCATCGCCACCACCACTTATGGCTCAGAGCTGGCTCCGGAAGTGCAATTTCTGAGGGGTTTCAGGGAAAACGTCGCCCTCAAAACCTTCGCCGGAGCCCAGTTCATGAGGGTTTTCAACGCTTGGTACTATTCCTTCAGTCCTTCAGTGGCCGGCTTCATAGAGGCCCACCCGTCTGTTAAAGGAGTGGTGAAAGTTTTTCTCTACCCCCTCATCGGAATCCTTCACTTGGCCGTGGCGGCCAACACCGTCTTCAGCTTTAACGGTGAACTTGGTATCACCGTAGCCGGGCTTGTAGCCGGCGCCCTGATAGGAGTTGTATACTTTGCCCCCCCAACCGCTCTGGTTCTCTACGCTGCGAGGAGGAAGAAGGAAACCCTGGCCCTAGGAAGCCTGTTGAAGCCTGTCTCAATGCTTTGGCTTCTGGGTGCCTCCCTGATCCTTGTAGGTGAACTGGTTGCCTCCGAGTTTCTCATGATGGCTGCGACAGGATTGTTTGTCAGCTCAACGGTAGCCATCACCGCAACCGCGGTGGCATTAAAAATTTTGAATGTCCAACGAAAAGCTACCGCTAGTCTCCTTTCCAAAGGAAGGGCCTCAAACAGGCGAGGCTGAAGGTTTTTCCAGCGCCTGCAGTCTCCTTTAAGGGACGAAAACCTTTAAATTGAATTGTGCAGATCAAAAATGGCAAATTTGGGGTTGACTTCCTTTTGGAGGAGAAACCTTCGTCTAAGTCTGTGGACCGAATCTTGGTCGCTGTGGACGGTTCGGAGCATTCCAAAAAGGCTGCGGATTTGGCGGTAGACTTGGCTAAAAAATGGGAGGCTGAACTTTATCTGATCCATGTGTTAGAAGAGAAGGGTGTGCCTAAGGAGTTTAAAGAGTTCGCTCGGATTGAAAAGGTGCCTGTCTCTGAGTATTTCAACCTAGTCTGCCAGACAGGAGGTTTTCTGGGGGAGGCTGAAGTCAAGGCTAAAGCTGCGGGGATAAAAAAAGTTGAACGTATCTGCGCCCAAGGAAACCCTGCTGACGAGATCATCAACGCAGCGGAGAGATTAGGCGTGGACATGGTGGTTTTGGGAAGTAGGGGTTTGGGAGGATTTTCCCGGGCTATCATGGGAAGCGTCTCCACCAAGGTGTGCACCCACGTCAATTGCGCCTGCGTAACTGTGAAGTGAAATCGGGAAACCGACTGAACTTTTTTCTTATAAAGTTTTCAGCTTTAGGCTAAATTGAACTCCACCAAAAGCTTCGAAAATGAAGACTATCCAGAAATAAGGTTATTAGGAAGAAGTTTTGCTGGTTTATGGGATATAGCATCTTCTTAAAAGGGGTTTAACTTGGTGAAAAGCTCCATCCTGCCAGGGTTTTACAAGCTCTCCGTCCAAGAAAGAATTCAAACTGTGGGCGAGTTCGCAGGTCTCAGTGAGGATGAAAGGAGGCTTCTCTCCGCGGAGGGAGCCCTAACTCTTGAGCAGGCTGGGAGGATGATCGAGAACGTAGTAGGCTTCATGCCTGTGCCTCTGGGAGTTGCCGTCAACTTCATCATCAACGGTAAACCTTACCTAGTGCCCATGGCCATCGAAGAACCCTCCGTGGTCGCTGCGGCCAGCCACGCAGCTAAGCTGGCAGCCGTCAGAGGCGGCTTCCAAACCTCCAGCACCGACCCTGTGATGATAGGGCAGATTCAGTTGATGGGAGTGAAGGACCCGCTGAAGGCTAAAGAGGCGGTGGAGGCTGAAAAGGAAAAAATCCTCGAACTGGCCAACAGCCAAGACCCGGTTCTAGTCCGCATGGGTGGAGGAGCCAAGGACTTGGGAGTTCGAATGGTTGAAACTTTCAGAGGGCCTATGGTAGTGGTGGAACTCTACGTGGACTGTCGGGATGCCATGGGAGCTAACACCGTTAACACCATGGCTGAAGCCGTGGCTCCCTTGGTGGAGCGGCTTACCCAAGGCCGGGTGAGGCTGAGAATAGTCTCCAACCTTGCAACTAAGAGACTGGCCAGGGCGAGAGTGGTCATGGACCGAGAGGCTGTGGGGGGAGAGGAGGTGGTGGAAGCCATCTTAGACGCCTATGCCTTCGCCGCCTCAGACCCCTATCGTTGCGCCACCCACAACAAGGGAATCATGAACGGTGTGGCTGCTGTAGCCTTGGCCACAGGCAACGACACTCGGGCGTTGGAGGCAGGCGCCCACGCTTACGCTGCCAGAACCGGCCGCTACAGCCCACTAACCAGATGGGAGAAAAATTCGGCAGGCCACTTGGAAGGGTTTATCGAACTGCCCATGGCGGTAGGCTTGGTAGGCGGAGCAACGGTGTCCAACCCCATAGCCCGCATCTCCAAGAAGATCCTAAGAGTCCAAACAGCTCGGGAGCTGGGTGAAGTCGTGGCCGCCGTGGGACTCGCCCAAAACTTCGCAGCCCTCAGGGCCCTAGCCACCGAGGGCATTCAGAGAGGTCACATGTCTCTCCACGCGAGAAACTTGGCCATCGCTGCGGGGGCCCAAGGGAAGCTGGTGGACTTGGTGGCTGAAAGAATGGTGGCGGAGCGGCAGATAAGAATGGACAGGGCTCAGCAAATCCTCCAAGAGCTGAGGGAAAAGGAAAACGCAGCCTGACCGAGGGAAAGGCTCATAGGGAGTAATTTTCCCTTCACCCGGAGAATGTTGAAAGATTTCTTTCCGAGGACCTCAGCTTCTTTAACTTCGCTGGAAAGATGGAAGGGTAGAAGCTAAGAATATATGAGGAAAAAGTTGTAAAGACTTTTGAGGGGTGGTGGTCCAGCATGGTCTACGATTCCCGGCTCGGGCCCGGGAGGTCGGGAGTTCAAATCTCCCCCACCCCACCAAGCTCTCGCCTTGCAATACTTCTCCAAGTGTTCGTTTTTGTTTTTAACGCCTTGACGGGCTTATGCTGGGGTTCAGCTGTATTACAACGTAATATTTAAATCCCTTCACGAGTATAGAGTAGGAAGGCGAGTTTGATGAATGGAAAAATACTTTCGTCGATTTTGATGGTGACCATGCTAATGCTGGCCGGCCTTCTGGTTGTGGGAACGGGCGTTGCAGCGAAGACGAACCCCGCGGAGAAAATACAGGTTATAGTCGTCTTTAAAGACCGACCAGATCCGGCTTTTATTAGGCAGCATGGTGGAAACATAAAATACACCTACGACGTAATCCCCGGAATAGCGGCTCTGCTGCCTCAGAAAGCCGTGGACGCTTTGGAGAAGAACCCGAAAATCGCATACGTGGAGAGAGATATCGTCGTTGGCAGGCCGCCGTGGGCTGGCGGAGGCGAAAAGGAACAGCCTCCGGAAACCTTAGAATGGGGCGTTGACCGAATAGACGCTGACCTAGTTTGGGATACGGACGGCGACCTAGTTGCAGACGAAGGGGCGAACATGGGTTCAGGGATCAAAGTTGCAGTTCTTGACACAGGCATCGACAAAGATCATCCTGATTTGCAGGAAAATATCAAGGGCGGAGTTAACTTCGTCTCCAAACCTTGGTGGAAAGACCCGGACCCAAACAAGTGGGACGATGACAACGGTCACGGAACCTACGTCGCAGGCATAATCGCTGCGGTGGAGAATGAAATAGGCGTTATAGGCTCTGCGCCGAAAGCTTGGCTTTACGGTGTAAAGGTCTTGGATAGGACTGGAAGCGGATACGTCAGCGATGTCATCGCAGGGATAGACTGGTCTGTCGATAACGGTATGCATGTGATTTCCATGAGTCTGGGGTCAAGTTCCGATTCGCAGGCACTTCATGATGCGTGTGATAACGCCTATGCGGCGGGCTTGGTCTTAGTCGCGGCTGCAGGGAACTCGGGTGACGGTGACGGTAGCACAAACGAAGTGCTCTATCCGGCTAAATATTCCAGCGTAATCGCTGTGGCGGCCACAGATAAAGATGACAGCACACCCACATGGAGCTCAGAAGGCGAGGAGGTTGAACTTGCAGCCCCCGGCGTCGACGTGCGTTCCACTTGGAAAGACGGATCCTATGAAACACATAGCGGGACCTCTGCGGCTACACCTCATGTATCAGGCACGATAGCCCTAGTCCTGTATCAAACCGAACTGCTGACAGCCTACGATTCAAACGGGGACGGAGCTCTTCAGCCCAGTGAGCTTCGAACTCTGCTAAGGGACACTGCAGACGACCTTGGCAGCTCCGGATTCGACAACTTCTACGGTTACGGCTTAGTGGACGCTGAAGAAAGCGTAACAGGTACGCAGACAAACCCATAAACAACTTTTTTTTTTAAAAAATCTTGTACTGGTACAGAATACAGAATAGAGTGCTCTGTTCGATGCTATTAGACGAAACGGCCACAAAAATGGGTGGCCGTATTAAAGTTGCGCGTTAAGTTTAGTTCATGAGCCCGCCAACTCCTCATCTTCGCTATTCGTTGAGGCGCAAACGTGTCTCTTATATCTGGTTTTTAGAAAGGCAGTAATCCAGATATGTCGTTCTCTTAATATTTAAAAGCATGTTTGCCCAAATTGGGCAAAACGGACGCCTGTCCTCGGCGAGTGTGGTTTGGGAAGAGATGATACTCTTGACTGGTAACGTGAGGTGAAGTGAATCGTTAAGAGAATAATATCTGTGAGGTTGAATGAAAATCTGGTAAGGCAAGTTGAGGATGTAGTTTCATCCGGTTATGTCGACTCCCTGACGAATCTTGTCAGCAAATGTCTCGAATTAGGGTTGAAATATTCCTTTTACATGTGGGACAGGGGTGTCTGGCACTTTCATGGCATTAGGGTAGGGGCCTTATCCAAAAAAAGCTTTGAAATTATATTTAAGCACGCAGATGACCCATATAAAGCTGGGAGGGAAGTAGGGAAAGGCTTCAAAAATTACATCAAATACTCTTTCAAAAAAGACTCTATTAAAAGAAAGGATTGGAATGCAATGCTTAGGGAGGTTGAACCCATTACGGGGTGGGGTAACTACGTTCTAACTAATGACATCATCACCGTTGCCTCCCCGCTACCGCCTCGGGATTTCCTGAGAGGATTCCTCGAGAGTCTTCTGGGCGTTAGATTAAAAATGGCTTCGGATGAGCCTCTTCAATTTCAGATTCTCGGAGGATAGGAGACCTAGAACAATGGCTTCAGACGCTATATCCGCATGGTAGGTTTTAAATAGATATGTTATACGATGTATTACAAAAAAAGTCGTGAGAACATCATTGGACCGAAAACTGGTGTGGGTGGTCCCCGTCTTTCTCATGCTACTCAGTTTGTCAGCTTTTCCCTTTGCTTTGGCTCAACAAGCCTACACGCCTTCCACGCTGGTTTTGAGAGTTTACGGAGATGGTGTTGTTCAAGTCGAGTACGGCATCGAAACGGATGTAACCTATCCACGGATAAGCGTAAGCCTCTTCGGCAATGTCTTCGAAGAAGTCATAATTGTGAATCAGGACGGAGTTCCCCTGGACTATGAAGGAATCGATGGGGAAGTGATAATCGATACGCTTGGAGCTGAAGCTGCGGAGATCACCTACTTCACCTCCGACCTGACAAGCAAGTCGGGGAGAATATGGGTCCTCGAGTTCGAGCCGCCCATTCTCACCAACATAATTCTGCCAAGGGGAGCAACAATCATCAGCCTAAGTCAGACACCTGTGGCCATCAGGAGTGTCGACGGACAGACCCTGTTAACCATGCCGGCTGGACGTTTAGAGATAACCTACGTTGTCGGAGTCACCGGAACTAGAGAGCACGCCCTCATCCTCATCAATGAAGCTGAAAACAAGATTGAAGAAATAAAGGCTCAAAACATCATCGTCGCCGACGCGGAAACCAAACTCCAAGAGGCAAAGGAAGCTTTCAGCCGTGAGCAATACGTTGAAGCTGAGCAGCTGGCCTCCCAAGCTGAAAACCTAGCTGTCCAAATTGAGGCCGCGGCGAAAAAAGCCAAAGCAGCTATAGTTGAGGGTGAATCGTCTGTTGAAAATGCACGGCAAGAGGGAAGAACCTCTGGTTTAGCCGAAGCTCAAATCCTCCTGCAGCAAGCAAAAGATGAATACTCTGCAGGTAACTACGAGAAGGCTGAGCAGTTGGCCTCCAAGGCGGGGATCACAGCTGAAAGCGCCAAGCCTCCACCTCCCTCCACACCCACTCCTACGCCTCTCCCCACACTAGCAGGGGGAAGGATCCTTTACTGGTGGATCGGGATCTCTGCGCTAGGAGTGGCTCTCGCTATGTTGGCTTTCAGACTTGTGAAGAAACCTAAGCCGGCAGAAGTCTCGCGGGAAAGGAGAACTATAGATGTTGAGAAGTTGTTCAGGCTTAATCCCCAGCTTAGAGATGAGGACCGTGAGGCTGTTCAATTCATAGCCGAATGCGGCGGTGAAGCCTTCGAGGGGGAGATTCGTAAAAGGTTCAAGCTGCCCAAAACCACCGTATGGAGAATGATGCAACGCTTGGAAAGGGAGGGTGTGGCGGAAATTCTCAAAATCGGCGGCCGAAACCTCATTCGGATTAAATCAAAGTATGAGGTTAAAGGTGAAACGAGGTGAAACAGTGTCTTCACTCCGTTTCAGAGCATCCCTATTTAGTGAGTAAGACCTAAACTAATTTAGGTGATTTGAGAATGGTGCTCGCAAAGTATAGGGTAACCTTCCTCATCCTAGCAGTTTTAATGTCCTCTTCGCTGCCGAGCCTTCTTCCCGTTGGATTGGCGCAGACTGAAGAAGACCAGCGTATCGCTGTTGATGAGCTTTTAGAAATCCTCGAAGCGAGCAAGAGTTATGTGGAAGCGGCTTTCAGCAGGCTTGAAGACCTAGGAATACCGATACCGGATGTTGCTAAAGATAAATATGAAGAGGGGCTTTCGCTGGCTGCTACAGCCGTTCAACTGAGGGATGAAGCCCGCTATGAGGAAGCTAAAGAAGTAGCCCTTCAAGCTATGCAAATATTCAAAGAAGTGTCGTTGGAAATAGCGCCGGATGTAGAGGAAGCTGAGACCCCAGAGGAAAGAGAAGCCTACGAAGCCATAGGGTTGACGGCGGCCAGAGAGCGGGCTGAAGCCTTCATCAACAAGCTGGACAGCTTGGCGGACAAGGCTGAAGAACTCGGATACGACGTTTCAGCCATCTGGGAAATCATAGATGAGGCGAGGGACATCTTAAGCACGGGAGCAAGTCTTGTGGAAGCAGGGGATGTTGACGAGGCAGGGAGGCATATCGGTATGGCCATCAGTACAGCTGCAAAAGCCATGGGAGAGGTTCGACCTATAATAAAAGCTAACAAGGCAGTTCAAGCTCAGAGGTTTCTTGAAAAAGCCGAAGAACGATTGGCAAGGCTGGAAGAGAGAATAGATGTGCTCAGCAGGCTGCCGGCTGTCCTTCCACCGCAGGCAGAGCAGGGCATAAGACAGGCTCAAGCGGCTTTAGAGAATGCTAGAAGCCGGGTAGCGGAAGTCAGAGCTCTTCTGCAGGCGGGGAATATCGAAGATGCTATAGAAGGACTCGAAGATGTGAGGAGGAACGCTGAGAGAAGCCTCGAGGAGTTCGGAGGAGCGAAACCGGAAGTTGCAGAGAACCTAGTCGCCATCGAAAGAATCAACGCGACGCTCGATTTCTTAAAGGAAAGGCTGGAAGACGCCAGAGCCAAAGACATAAACGTCGACCAAATTGAAGAGACTTTAAGGAGGGCTGAGGATCTCCTATCCCAAGCCGTGGAGCACCTGCAAGAAGAAGAAATTGAGGATGCGTCCCAAGCTATAGATCAAGCTGAGGACCTTGCAGATGATGCAGAAGACCTGTTGGAGCAAGTCGTAGAGCTGGTGGAGAGGGAAGAAGGAGAGGAGGCGAGAGAAGAAGCCCGAGAACTGGTTGAGGAGATTATGAGAAACAGGGCTGCCCTTAAGCAGCTTAATGCAACCATCTCCCTTCTCTGGGAGAAGTTAACGGATTTGGAAGGCAGAGGCGTGGATGTTGCAGGAATCGAAAACACCCTCAGAACAGCTTATGACTTTCTCCAAGAAGCTTTGAAGCATATAGATGAAGGGGACGTCGATGCGGCCTCGGACCTCATGGCGCAGGCTGAGGTGATAATGGAGGAGGCGGAAGAACTTATAGAGCAAGCTAGAAAACAGGCAGAAGAAAGGCAGCCGGAGGGCGCTGGAGAGCAGTCTCAAGGCAGAGGTCCGCCTAGCGAAGCAGGCAAGCCCCAAGTCCCTTTTTTTAATCAAATAGAAAAATAATAATAAATGAAAATCAGGAATAATTAGCGAAGGTGACGTGTTTGCCTAGCTTGATGAGGAAAAGTGTTTCCTTAACTATCCTCCTGATCTTGGTGTTATCCGTCCAGACTCTTCCGTCCGCTCAGGCTCAAGAGCCTTACAGTCCCGTCGACCTAACGTTGACGGTGTACAGCGATGGATTCGTCCATGTGGAATACCTTCTCGAGGTAGACGTGGCTTATCCGAGGATCACCGTTACGCTATTCGGGCGCACTTTTGAAAACCTACTCATTACCGACGAAGATGGGCTGCCGTTAGATTACTTCCTCTCTGAAGGCGAGGTCACAGTCGACACGTTGGGAGCGAGGAGGGTGAAGATCACCTATGACACATTGGATTTAACAAGCCGCGTAGGTAGAACATGGACTCTGACCGTAAACACCCCTGTAGAGGCCGTCATAACATTCCCAAGGGACTTCACCTTGATCAGCCTAAACCAAGTGCCCGTGGCCTTGGAAAAGACTGAGGGGCAACTTCAGCTTACCATGCCTTCGGGGCTGCAGGAGATAGTCTACGCCCTCACCATATCTGCACCGGCGCCACCGAAAGAGTTTCAGGTTGGTAACCTCAAAATCAGCCCAGTCGACGTAGTGGTAGGCGAGGAAATAACCGTCACGGTGGATGTGGTGAATATAGGAGAAGAAACAGGCACGGCTACTGTGACACTTAAGGTCAACGGAGTGGTTGAAGCTGAAAAAGAAGTTACGCTGGCTGGGGGTGCATCGCAGACTGTATCCTTCACTCTAACTTGGGACACAGCAGGAGTATACGAAGTTCAGGTTGACAGCCTCGTTGAGACGATCACTGTCACCAAGGCTGCAAGTGTAATCACCGTTTCAGTTTCCCCGACGCAGATCGATAAAGGCGAATCGGTTACCGTGTCAGGGTTGATTTCGCCCCCAGTCCCGGGTGTGGAGGTTTACTTGGCTTATATGAAAGCTGGAGACGTGGTCGTGGAGAGAACAGTGACCACGGCTTCCGACGGGTCTTTCACCGATGTCTATGTCCCGGATGCCGGCGGCTCTTGGAGCATCACAGCTCGGTGGGAAGGCAACGAGCAGTATCAGGGAGCGATGAGTTCCCCGGCTGGTTTTGAAGTAGTGGATAAAGGCTGCGTCATCGCCACCGCCACCTACGGGTCGGAGTTGGCAGCTGAGGTTCAGTTTCTCCGCGGCTTCAGGGAGAACACGGTCTATTCAACGTTCGCCGGAAGCCGTTTCATGGAGGTCTTCAACGCTTTCTATTATAGCTGGAGTCCTACGGTGGCCGGCGTGATCTGGAGCCACAGCGCCCTGCAAACGGTGGGAAGGATGCTGATCACACCGCTTCTAGGGATTCTCCACGTTTCAACAGCGGTCAATTCGGTTTTCAGCTTCAACCCTGAACTGGGAATAGTGGCAACTGGACTGGTTGCAAGCTCCCTAATAGGCCTCGTATACTTCTTCCCGGTAGGTTGGGTGCTGGTGAAGGCTGTGAGGAGGCGTTGGGGTGCCGTTCCGAAAACCGGATGCCTTAAATCTTTACTGATCCCTTGGGCTGCCAGTCTGGGTTTGATCGGCCTCGCGGAGGCTCTGGCCTCCTCGGTTTTAATGATGGTAGGCGCAGGGATGCTGGTGGTCTTCACCGTAGGACTAACAGCGGGAACCCTCGCTCTAGGAACAGTGAACCTTCTCAAAAAATAGGCTGATCCAAGGCGTCGTAGGCTTCCTCAACCTTTCTTTTCCTTGAATTTATTCGACTTCTGAATGGAGACATATTTTTATGTTTATTTTTTCTTTCTTTTATGAGGCATGTTGAGTACTTATGAAAAAGGAGCCGAACTCGAGAAGTCGGTAGCTCGTTTATTTGCTCATAAAGGTTATGAGGTTAAGCATGATGTGAAATTTCAAGGTAGATCAGGAGTTGAACATCAGATAGATGTTTATGCTGAATACAAAGCTCCTTTACACATTTCGAAGATAATTGTTGAATGTAAGGCTCATGATAGGCCGATAGATAAAAGACAGAGTTATTAAACTCCTTCAGGAGGTACAGGACATAGGAGTTGACAATGGCTGTCGACGACCTCCCAGTCGATGACGACGGTCTTATTCACGTCAGGAAAACTCTTTCTAGGGGCAGCTTATTTACCTTTCCGCTGGAGGGATGAGGCTAGCACCTATACTGGTGTGGCGCAAGTCCCTAACAAGTCATACAATTAGCTTTCCCGTCTATGGATCTGCAAAAATGGTTCTTGAAAAACAGCAACAAGAAGCTTCCAGTCGCAACAGGTTCTCAAGCTCAGCATAATAATTTTCGATTTTTGTAAAGTTTTTAAACACAAAAGGGAAAAGATAAATTTCACATCTAAACTGAAGGTTGCCTGAATTGATTTAACGTTAAAAATACTCCGTGAAAGAAAACTTTTTTCACGGTAGATATCTGCCCCAAAAGGTTGATTATCGACGTTTAAAGCCAAAAACATAGTTTTCTTGGTGAGGATGGACTGTTGAGACGGCCAATGATGGATGTTTTAGTTTCAGGTTTCTTCGGAATGTTTGGACGCATTACATTTTTTGTCTTAGTCTTGTTAACTGCAAGGCTTCTCGGTCCCGAAGATTACATGCCTAGGTACGCAGAAGATGCATGAGAAAAGGGCAGCCTCATGAAGTCCACATTTGTGGGCAGGAAGAGCCGACGACTTCAAAATCATGATACTTATCGACGGGAAAATCATCTCTGTCTGGAAAAGGTAAATAGTCAAGATTTTCCAGAAGTTTTCTTCTGTTTACTGTAACGGTATCGTTAGCCCTGAACGCTAGGCCGTCTATCTCCTTAAGCCGATTTACACCGTCCTTGCTTAAGGTCTCTACGAGTTCTTTTAAGGTAACTTCATATTCTCCTATCAAGCAAAAATCTATGTGGTTATATCTTTCTAGGATTTCACGTGGGAAGACCGAGGAGTGTGTGCCCGTAAGTACGATATAGCATCCTACCTATTCCTTAATTTCTCGAGCAAGTTCAACATCATAGGGAAAACTTATCGTCGGTGTTTCGATTAAAACTCGGTCAGGGTTATGTTTTTTTACAACGTTAACAAGTTCTTTACGTGTTAAATCCATTGCTACACCATCGATACCCTTGACATCGGCGTCCGTATCACGTTTAAGCAAAGCTGTTGCATAACCAAGATAGAAAGAATATGGACAGTAATGGCCCGTTTCACATTTTTCATCCGAGAAGATACTGAAGCTCCAACGGCTACCGACTTTAATAAAGTGTCTAGAGGAATTCTCCTCGTCGAAAGCGGCGGGGATTTAAAAGCAGAACCTTCAAATTTATCACGAACCTAACAGAACTTAAAAGTAGAGAGATAATTTAAGCCTTACTTATTTCTAAGCATTGATAGTCGTGGTGGTTACTGGTTAAAAAGCTTAAATTTTTAATTAAATAGAGGTAAAGGGAGCATGGGTAAGAATTTAGTCCTTGACGTGGGTTGTGGTAGAAGTAAGCAGGGGGACGTTAACGTTGACATAGACCCAACGGTTAAACCTGACGTCGTTGCCGACATGCACCACTTGCCGTTTCAAGATAAAAGTTTTAACAAGGTTTTTATTACTCATGCTTTTGAGCATAGCGGTAATCCTGAACTGTTACTGAGAGAACTCACGAGGGTTTCTAAAACGCAAGTGACGATAATCGTGCCAAACGCTTTAGCGCTTTTCTATTTTGCCATCTATTTAATAACTGCTCATAGATGGAATGCTGTGAGAAGTTGGCTTTATGGTGTTGGGCAATCTCCTTCAGCACGACATAGAAGGATTTACACTCCGTTTTCACTTTACAGGTTTATACAGAGGGAAGGGTTTAGATTAAGCGTAAAGACGAAGTCACGTTGGTATTACAGAAGGTGCATGAGGATGTTGATGGGAATTTTAAGTAAAATTTCAGTGGTTTTTGGCGACGAAGTCGAAGCGACGATATACTTAGAAGAAGCGGGAACTAACTGATCGTGAAGCATTCATAACTTAGTCTAATGTCTTCCCGGAGAAGTGATGGCGGGGAACCATGAACCTCTTCTGGTTAACACTGCACTATACACCTAAGAAGCCGCTGGGAGGCGTTAACAGATATAGCGTGGAAGTGGTGGAAAGGCTTAAACGATTTATCGACGTTAAAGTTATTCACGACGGAAAACCTTGGATTGGGACCTCCATCTGGGTTTTAAAAACAGCCCTAAAACTAAGAAAGTTAAAGAAGGATGAGCCTTCGATAATACATGCAGCAAATTTTAGAGCAGCGTTGCCACCGGCTTTGGCGGAGAAAAAATTTGTTTTAACCTTCCATGATGTAGCGCCCATGAGAATGTATAAGTTTAGAGGTTATCTCCAAAGGTTGGCGGCTAGAAAGGCTGCGGCCATAATAACCCCAACGAACGCCGTTAGAGAAGCCTTACTCAGGGAAGCACCCAACGTCGCCGATAAGGTTAGGGTGATTCCTAATGGCGTTGATTGTAGAAAATTTAAACCCATCCTAAAGGAAAAATCTGAAAAACCAACCATAGGTTATGTGGGTAGGAGGGCAGCTTATAAGGTTAGTCTTATTCCAAGGATAGTCAGATTACTTCCATCCTATTACAGGTTTAAATTTGCTGAAGGAGATCTTGACGACACTCAGCTTTGCATTTTTTATAACTCATGTCATTTAATTCTTGTTTCAAGCCCGCCATATGCTGAAGGTTTTTCGCTCGTAACGGTTGAAGCCTTAGCGTGCGGGACACCGGTTGTAGCGACCGATAATCCGGCCATCAGAGAAATCGTGAACGGTTATGCATTTTATAGCAGATATGAAGTCGAAGAGTTTGTTAAAAAAATTAGGTGGGTAATCGAAAACTATGATGATGCAAGGAAAAAGGCGTTAGAAGGAAGGAAGTATGTGGATGAAAACCTAGACTGGGATAAAACGGCGGCCATGAACCTCAAATTATATAAAGAACTACTCTAGACGGTAAAACCCTCTCTACCTGAAGAAGACTACGAACTGGTAACTAGTTAAAAATAAAAGATTAGATCCGAATATTTTTTTAGTACGGCTAACAATATCCTTTAGATGTAGCGTTAAATAGCTTATAAAGCAACCTCGGTGGTAACAGGGCTACCCTTAGCCATGTTCGCCAACCAACGCTTAACCGAGTATCCTGAAAATAGGAATAATTTTTGGAAGTTTTTCCAGCTTCGAATGTTCCTAGAAGGGGCTGCCTTATACCAGAAATTCGCTTAGGGGTATAGATACGGCAGGTTTCTTTGAGGATGGACGGATTCTGCCAGATACTAGAAAAAGTAGCTTTCATCATAAAATTAATTCTTGTCGCTTGATTTTGAGTTGCGAATCTGCCTTTTTGGAATCCCTTGTGAAGTGAGATAATGTATTAAAGCGAGGTCTTAACCCTTAGGTGCTGGTGGGAATTGAAGCCAGGTCTGCCGTTGCTTTTGCTGCTGGGGACGATGAGGGTTCAGCGGACGCTGCCCAGCGCGGCCTCTTCAGCTGCCTCTCTTGTCTTGGTAGGGTTGACCTCGGAGCTGTGGAGGTTTCTCCTCTTCCCCCTGAGCATGGCCTTGTTCCACATGGCTTCCAGCGTGGTCAACGACCTCTCCGATTGCTCCGTGGACAGGGTGAACGTCCCTGGGAGGGCGCTGCCTTCCGGAAGGGTGTCGCGGGGATTCCTTCAGGCGCTGTTCGTTCTCCTCTTCGGAGGCGGGCTTCTTGCAGCTTTTGCGCTGGATTTCCTCTACTTCCTCGCCGCGGGGACTTTCGGCTTTATTTACGTTTTAGCCTACAGCTACGGTCCCTCTTTCAAAAATCGCCCCTTAGGCTCGTTTGCATACTATACTCTTTCAGGCTCTGCGGCTCCCTATGTCATGGCGTCGCTGATGGCGCGGAGCCTCGGCTTCGACAGCCTAGTCTTCGCTTCCCTCTTAGCCTTGCTGGCTACCTGCGCAGTGATGGGGTCGATGGGTGATTATGAGGGGGATCTCCGAGGGGGGAAGAAAACTCTCCCAGTGGCTTTGGGATTCGACAGAGCCAGACGGGTGCTCGCGGCCATGGTCTTGGGCGCTGCGGCAGCATATCCGGCTCTCTACCATGTCTTCAGTTTTTCACCCGCTTTTCCCATCTTCGCCGTGCTGCCCCTAAGCCTCAGAGCGGCTCTGTTCTATCTGGTTTTACGCTGCAATAATCCTCAAGCCTTCCGAAGGCTCAGCCCCTTGTACAGGGTTCTCATAGCCGCGGACATGACTGTCTTGGCTTTGACTTGGGAAGGTTGAAGGGTTGCCTTTTTCTCAAGGGAGGGGAAACACTAAAAGTAGGTTTCCTTCTATCTTAGGTGGAGGCTTCTCCGACCGTTGAGGGGGAATGAAACCTGGCCCGGTGGATGATCGGCTCCGCTTGGCCGTACATCAACTACATGCCTCACCTAGGGACCATCATAGGCTCCGTTCTCTCCGCGGATGTGGCGGCCAGATACCTGAGGATGAAGGGAGAGGACGTGGTCCTCGTCAGCGGCTCGGATGAGCATGGAACCCCCATCGAACTGGAGGCGGTCAGGCAGGGGATTCCCCCGAAAAAGCTCACCGACGAAAACCACCGGAAGGTTAAGAAGCTGTTTGAAAGGTGGGCGCTTTCCTTCGACAACTACACCCGAACGGAGAGCCCTGTCCACATCAGGTTCGTCCAGGATTTTTTCAGAAAAATCTACTCCAACGGCTACATCTTCACTGAGGAGGTGGTCTTCCCCCACTGCCCCCGCTGCCGCCGTTTTCTACCGGACAGGTTTATTCAGGGGAAATGCCCCCGCTGCGGCTTCGAAGCCGCCCGGGGAGACCAGTGTGACGCCTGCGGCTGGCCTTTGGATCCCTCCAAGCTTGTGGAGCCGGTTTGCGCCCTCTGCGGGGAAACCCCCAGCCCTAAGACGACCAAGCACTGGTATTTCGACCTGCCTCGCTTTACCCATCAACTGGAAAGCTATGTCAAGGAGAATCCCCGCCTGCCTGAGAACGCCCGGAACTTCTCCCTGAACCTGATCCGGGAGGGCTTGAAGCCTAGGCCTATAACCCGGGATACGGAGTGGGGTATCCCCGCTCCCTTCCCAGGCGCGGAGGGTAAGACTATCTACGTGTGGATGGAGGCGGTCTTGGGATATGTTTCCGCCACCTTGGAGCATTTCCAGCGGCTGGGGCAGGAGGACCGGTGGAGGGATTTCTGGCTTGACCCGGAGGCCAGAACCGTCTACTTCATCGGGAAGGACAACATTCCCTTCCACACCATCATCCTCCCTGCGCTCCTTCTGGCTTCGGGGGAAGGCTACAACCTTCCTTGGACGGTGAACTCCACGGAGTTCCTGATGTTCGAGGGGCAGAAGTTTTCCAAAAGCCGCCGGATAGGCATCTGGATCGATGAGGCGCTGCGGATGTTCCCAGCGGACTATTGGAGGTACACCCTCATTTCCATAAGGCCTGAGGTCAAGGACACCAGCTTCTCCTGGAGCACCTTCTTGGAGAAGGTTAACTCCGACCTCAACGACACCTTCGGAAACTTGGTCCACAGGACGCTGACCTTCATTGGCAGGCATTTTGAAGGAAAAATTCCTACCCCTGAAGCCTTGGACATCTACGACGGGGAAATGTTGAAGGTTGCCAAAGAAGCGCAGAAAGAGTTTGAAAGAAACTTGGAGCAGTTTAAGCTTCAAGCCGCCGTTCTAACCGTCATGGACCTCGCCCGGAAAGCCAACAAGTACGTCAACGACAAAGAACCTTGGAGAACCGTGAAAACAGAGCCCTCCAAGGCAGCGGCCACCCTCTACGTGGCTGCCAAGATTGTGAAAACCCTAGGCATCCTCCTACAGCCCTTCATTCCCTCCACGGCGGATGTGCTTCTGGAAAAATTCGGAGTAAAACCGGGGGAGTCCCGGAAACTTTGGGATGAACTCCGGAAAGAACTAGCCTCCGGGCAGAAGCTGGGCAAACCTAAAGTTCTCTTTAAGAAGACAAGTTTGGAGGAGGTGGAGAAAAAGCTGAAAGAACTGGAGCAGGCTGGGAAAAAGGAGGAAAGGATTTCAGCGGAGGAGCTTTCAAGGCTAAACTTGAGGGTAGGCCGGATCGTCGATGTTCAACCGGTAGCCGGGTCGAGGAAGCTTCTCCGGTTGAAGATAGACCTAGGAGAGGAGGGTGTGAAAGCAGCGGCAGCCGGCTTGGGCGAGTGCTACCAGCCTGAGGAGCTGAGGGATAGGCTGGTGGCGGTGGTGGCTAACATTCAGCCTGTCAAAATCTTAGGCGTCCACTCTGAGGTCATGGTGCTGGCCGCCGACGACGGCACGGGGAAGTTCGCCTTGCTGACTCCGGACAGGGCTGTGAAATCAGGGAGCAAGATACGCTGATGCAGCTTAAACTCGACCTCCACGTTCACACAGTCTACTCGGGGGACAGTGTCATCACCCTTAAAAAAGCCGTGGAGGCCGCTGAGAAGGCGGGACTGGACGGCATAGCCATAACCGACCACGACACCGTTGATGCTTTAAAGGAGATACCCTCCCACTCCTCCATTCTCATTCTCGAAGGCATAGAAGTCTCCAGTCTCCAAGGCCACATCCTAGGCCTAGGAGTCTCAGCGCGCATCCCACAAGGCCTCCCCGCATCCGACACCGTTGACAGAATCCGCCGTCTGGGAGGTGTGGCGGTGGTGGCCCATCCCTTCAACTTCCTGAAGAGAAGCCTAAACGGCGAGGCCATTAGGCGGCTGAAGCCTGACGCCGTGGAGGCTATCAACGCCTCATCCATTCTGCCCCTTACCATCCGGAAGGCTGTGCAGGCTGCGAGGGAACTGGGCCTCCCCCAGGTGGGGGGGAGCGACTCCCATATCCCCGAGACCATCGGGAAAGCCTACACGCTGGTGGAGGTGGAGGAAGCCAGCCGGGAGGCTGTTCTCCAAGCCCTCAAGGCTGGGAAAACCAGGGCGGAGGGGAGGAAGATCTCTCCCGTGGATTTTCTGCGCAAGATAGGCTGGCAGATGAAGATAAAAGGGGGATGCACGTTCCTCCCCTTCAGATGAAAGTTTTCCCTTCAGCCCTCGCGCAGCTCAACTTTTCCGGGATGAAACTTTTTTGAGAGGCTACTCTAAAAACAACTTGGGAAAGCGGCTGTTGAAAGTCTACACCGTGGGGCATTCCACTCGAAGCCTTCCAGAGTTTCTGAGGCTTCTCAAAGCCTACAGTGTCCGCGTCCTCGTTGACGTGCGCAGGTTTCCCGGCTCCAAGAAGTTTCCCCATTTCAACAGAGAAAACTTGGAGGCAGTGCTCCCCCGGAAAGGTATCCGCTATCTCTGGCTGGGAAAGTCTTTGGGGGGATTCAGGAAGGGAGGCTACCGTGAGCATCTGAAGACCCCGGAGTTCAAGACGGGACTTGAGAAGGTGACTGAGACAGCGGCTGAGGCCTCCGCAGCCATCATGTGCGCTGAAGCCCTATGGTTTCGATGCCATCGGAGGTTCATAGCCGACAGGCTGGCTCGCCGCGGATTCACGGTCCTCCACATCTTGGATGAGAAGAGGACGTATCTCCACCGCCTAGGCCGCCGAGTTCGGGGGGAGGCGGAGGCTAAAACCTAAGGCTTTTCGCCTAGGAATTCCTCCAAGACCGACTGGACGGTGCCTTCCCTCAGCTTCAGAACGTGGTAGGCTATGTCCTCCAGGCTTTTCAGCCTCAGCCTCCTAAGCCTTTCGAAGCCCCATCCCAAGCATTTCACGGCGGAGATGAGGCAGGCGGCCACCACCGCCTTGGTCCAGTCTCGGCTCAGCGCGTAGGCTGCCAGAAGGGTGCCGCACCAGGTGTCCCCGGCGCCGGTGGTATCCTTCAACGTCGCCTTCAACCCGCTGAGGGCGGGAATCATCTGCATCCGTCCCTCCTCCACGAGGATGGCTCCCATCTGGCCTAGGGTCACAGCGAGCCTTTTGGCTTTGAGGGCTGAGAGGGCGGAGGTGAGGCTGCCTGTTTCAGCCAAGGCTGAGGCCTCTTGGTCGTTGACCACCATGAGGTCTGCCTTTTCAGCCAGCTTCCTCAGGATTCGCCTATTTTCAGCCTTCCCCAAGTAATCGGGGGAGCTGTGGATGGAAACCCAGGTTTCAGGGCAGAGCTTCCTGATTCTCGCCGCAAATTTCTCCACCTTCTGAGGCCGCATGGGGGCTAGGTGGACGTAAACGTCCCGGCTGACCCAGTGGGCTGGGAGGTCCGCTACCTTGATGGCTGCTCCAGCCCCCAGTCTGACCGCGTCGTAGCGGGCTTGAAAGTTTTGGTCGTAGCTGATGTCGAAGGAGGTGGTGGGAGCGTTTACTCTTCTGATGAGGGAGCCGGGAAAGGTAGAGTGGAGGAAGCTGAGCTGTTTGAAGTCCTTCCCCACCGCGGAGATGAGCTTAACCCTGTCGTAGAGAACCTTAGCGCCCAGCGCCGCGTAGAGGGCAGCCCCGCCCAGCTGAAGCCTTTCCCCCCACGGATTCCTGACCCGGTCGAGGGAAACATGTCCGATGAAGAGGAGGGTAGGCCCGGCCAAAGGCAACCATCAAAAATAAGACCGCCCCTAAACTTTTAACAGTATCTCCTTCTTGGCGACGGAGGCCGTGAGGCGTTCTATGGCACAGCCATCCATGGCCATGGATTTTTTCAGCCGCCGGTTTTTTCCAGGCCGCTTACCACCAGGTCCAGCTGTTTGAGCCATTCTTCCACCTTGAGGTTGGGGAAGGACCAGGTGGCGTGGGGTTGATAGAAACGGTCGAGGGAGACGGTCTTAAGGCTGGGGGCGAAATGCTTCAACGCGGAGAGTATGACCCATTCCACATAATAATGGATGCCTCCCACCAAGACCAGATCGTACCGGCCGGCTCCGTCTAAGCCTTTCCACCCCGGGTCGCAGAGCCGGTTGGCTATGTCCATGGCCGGCATCCAAACAGCGCCTTGGAAGCCTTTTTTGAGGAATTCTCCCACCGTCTGAGCGGTGGCCACCACCCCCATCTTCCCAGCTTTGGCTATGAGGACCGCGTAGTCGATGAGGCGCCTGTCGCCTAAGCCGGCTTGGGAGGCTTCGGGGCCTACGATGAGCAGCGGCCTTCTCGCCCTTCTGACCATGGCCACCACCACCTCAGGCTTGGTGATGACTGAAGCCTTCAAAGGCCCGGGGACTTCTGCCTTCTGCCAGGGTTCCGCTCTCATCATTTACCGGGCCTCCTTAGGTTTCGCCAGCCTCTCCAGCAGGGTGGGGTCGGGGGTCTCTCTTTCCCGCCAGCCCTCGGCTTTCAGGATCTCCATGACCTCGTCTCTGAGGGTTATGGGGATGTCCGTCTCCTTCCGGACTAGCAGATGGAGGTCGTCGGGCATCACCCCGTAATACCGCTTGTGCAAGTCCACGTAGTGGGCCAGCTTTATCGCCCGCCCCTTGGCTGTGTCGTTCGCCCTCATGCAAAGCTTCACCAGCATCACCAACGCTTCCTCCTTGGTTTCAGCCGTGAAGAACAAGTGCTCGGGAACAGGGCCCACGTAGACCTTCTCCCCCGTGCGGGCGTCGTAGACATACCAGTTGCTTTCCACTTCCTTCCTACCCAAGAGCATGCGCCTGTACTTGGAGCCATGAGGGCCTACGACCACGGGAATCCCCAGCCTCCAGAAGCCGCTGGCGATGGAGGCCGCCTTCTGGGACATGGCCCCCCAGGCGATGCCCGCGGCGCCCACCCGGTTGTGGATGTAGTCGGCTATCTCCTCGTAGTTGCCCCTCAGGTTCCGTCTGGCGAAGATGCTGGCTATCTTGATGGCCGCTCCAGCTATGTGGGAATTAGCCACGCAGGAGCCCACGTTGACCAAGCCTCCAGCGTCGAACACCCCCGGGTAGGCTTCGTAGAGGCTTTGACCGTCCTCGTTCTTGTACATACCGATGGACATGGCGGCGCAGCCGGAGGCGACCACGATGAACCGGCGTTTCAGAAACTCCTCAGCCATCTCAGCCACCTCCCGCCCTCCACCCGGGTAGTTGGCGCAGCCCACCAAGGCTATGACGCCGGGTATCTCCCCTAAAACCAGAGGCCCTCCGACCTTCCGAATTTCCACATCTTGAATGGCGCCTCTTCCAACCCGAACCTTGTAGGCTTCTTCTCTGAGTTTCTCCTCCGAAGCTTTCACGATGCCGCTGTGGATGGGTATCTCCTGGGGGCAGGCGTCTTCGCAGCGGGCGCAGCCAATGCAGGCGGCGCAAAGGTCAGCCAGCCCGGTGAGAACCCCGGAAGCCGCTGCCTTCACAGCCTCAGGGATGGGCAGGTCGTTGGGGCACGCCCGCCGGCATTCCTCGCATTCTGTGCATTTTTTAGCCAACTCCACCAGTTCATCCTGCCCGGGAAGGGCTCCGAACTTTCTCCTTTTTGGGGCTACCTCTATGGCTGTTCTCACGGCCACCTCTCCCACCTTAGCGGGGTCGAGGATTAAGGCGCCCGGGGTCTTCCCTTCCACGAGGTCTTTCACGATTTCGTCGACAGGGTCGCCGGTTCTGTTGGGCAGGCCCGCGCACTGCTTTTCCGTGCTGGCGATGAAGGGGACCTTAGCCTTCTCCGCCTCGGAGAGGAGGTCGGTGCGGATGCACTGCTCGTCGACCACCGCCACGTCGGGGATGCCGCTTCGGATGAAGCGAAGCTGCCATGAGATGGGGCCGATGATTTTAGCTTTGGAATTGTACCGAGTGAGGTCGTGGGCGGTGCAGCATATTCCCGCTACTTCCACAGAGCCTTGGAGGCTGTTCTCAGAGAGATAGTCCATGATGTAGGCGGCGGGGGGCACGTTGTGGCCGACGACGAGGATGACGGGCTTAGAAGTGTCGACGCTTCCAAAACCTATATTTGCCAAGGGAGCCTCAGGGTCAGCCTTAGGGTAGGGGTAGGCGGAAACCTGAGCTATGTCAGCCACCTCCATAGCCACTTGGTCGACCATCCCTGCGTGGAAGACCTTGGACTCGAAGTCCAGCGCGTCGCCTTCTTGACCTGTGTGGGTGGCGGAGAGCAAGTGGGTTATCTGGGATTCAACATAGTCCAAAGCTTCATCCAAATCCCCTAAGGTTTTAGGCTTGATCCCGCAGACCAGCCGGAGAATGGGCGCCTCCACTTCCACCTCTCCGGTTCCCACTTGGATGGGATGGTCTCTCCCGTAGATTTTTGAAAGATGCTCCACCAAATGTCGGGCGTGGCTTGCATGGGTGGCCGCTCCCATGCAGCAGGCCAGCAGGACGATTCTAGACTGCTGAGCCGCCAGGTTCAGCCCGCAGGCGCCTTTCTTTCCCCGGGTTAGGTCGCATTTTCCCATGGTGCAAAGGCAGCAGAGGTCGCAGTAGGGCAGGTAGAAGGGCCTGTAGCGGCTCAGAAGCTTAAGGTCCCAATCTCGAAGGTCGACGGCGGAGGGAAAAGGGGTGGGGCCTTGAGGTTCCTCCCAAGGCTCTGTTATGGTTTTGCCTAAGACCAGTTCCAGGTCTCTGAAGACTCCTAGACCTGTCTTCAGCTCTTTAACCTTTAAGTGCAAGCTTTTCTTCATATTTTCCTTCACCATGTACTGATGAAAATATACAAAGGGAAAAAAGTCTTTAGGCTATATATGCCTACTGGCTCAGACCCCCCCTAAAGCACTAAACCGGCGAAGTAGAGGATCAGGGCTATCAGAACCCCCGCCGAAAGCATTTTGACTCCTTGAACAAAGATGTTCTCCTTGGAGATCTTCCCCAGAAACATACCTAAGGCGAAGAGGACGGCTAAGGCTGTGCCTAGCGAGAGAAAAACAGCGAATTGGAAACCGAGCAGACCTAACTTTACCAAGAAAAAGGGAGTAATGGCCGCCAAGGCTACAGCCACTGGAGAAATCCCGTTCACAAAAGCCAGCCAGACGGTCGCAACCCGGGAGGCTCTGCCCCACAAAGAGTTTTTAAGGTCTGTGAAGAGGGCGCTCTCCAGCTCTTTGAGAGCCTTGCTTCTTTCAGCCTTCTCCGCCATGTAGGCGCCCCAAACTCCGGAGAGGCTCATGGCCAAGCCGGCTCCTAGGCCGGCGCTGATGACGATGTGGGGGTCGGTGACCCCGGCCACATAGGTGCCCAGCACCACCCCCAGCACTATTAGGGCTCCGTCGAAGGCGTTCAACACGAAGTATCTTCGAGCAATCTCCCCCACTTTAGCCATCTGGAAATATTGCTTAAAGTTCCCGGAAAAATTCCTCAAAGCCTTAAGCTTCTGACGGATGGATAACATCTTCCCCAGAAGACGCCCCAATACATAAAAATAGCAAAGATATTAATTAACCTTCGAACATTTGCAGCTAAAACCGGCGTCCCAACCGGGATCCCAGCGAAATAAGCAGATGGGAGAATTGTTCAAGTCTTTTGAGTCTGCGGCTTCGGCTGGCAGGGAATGCAAATGGGAGCCTGGCTTCTAACCCTCAGCCAGTCTGTTTTGGGGCACTGGTATAGGTCTGGTTCTATTTCTTCCGCCTCCGGGCATGGTTTACCCACCGGAAGCTTGAAGGTTGACTCTTTTTCCTTCATCTTCCCAGCCATTCTCGCTCTGCTTTCAATGTACTGCTTGAGTTTCGGTAGCTCAGTCTCAGGGATAACCCAATGCCCCGTGCTGTTCTTAGACCCTTTGATGACTCCCTTGGACACCAGCTCCGTAACTCTTTCAGTGCGCACCTTCAGGATATCGGCCAGCTGGGAAGTAGTATAATACTGCACGTCCGGAAACCTCGAAATCTTTTGTAAAAGAAAAAGCAGCCGCCTTATTAAAATTAACCCGCCACGCCGGCGATAAAAAATCCTACCAGCCGGTTAAGAAGCCGTTAACACTATTCAGGGGGGAAATCCCCCATCTCATGCTAAAAAAATAAACCGGCGGGGAACACCGCTTTCTCCCGGTTTCCCCTTCGACAGCGGTTATTCTACCTTTATTTCTTTGGTCCCTTCCCACGTGCCGTGAAGGTTGCACCGTTCGAAGGCTCTCAGCGGGTGGGCGTGGGTTAGGCTGATGGGGATGGTTATTTTTGGAGCTGTTCTTTCGGGGATCAGGTCAACTCTGGTGAGGAAGGTGTCCCCCGCGTAGAGTTCTATAAATTCGATGTAGTGGCCGGCTTCGTTGGGATGCTTCATGAGTTTCCCTACTTCGACGGTTACGTTGAACATTTCCCCCTTCTTGACCACATCCGGAGCCTCGATTACCGGGGTATGCTTCTTTTCCAAGTCTGTCATCTGAGCTGGGTTTTTAGGCTTGTTGACTCCGCAGAAGAGGTCTCCTTCGCAGGATTTATCTTCTTTCAACAAAATTCCTCCTTTACTTTTAGAAAATCGTCCGCCAGTAGATAAAGCTTTATCCGGTGTGGGGTGTTGAATCCTTCAGGCCAAGGCAACCTATTTATAACAATCCGACCCTAATATTAGTTCTTAAAAAGGGGATTTGTATGGGTAAAACTTCAAGGGTCATAGCGGATTTAGACGTCGACGCCCTCATCGAGGAGTTGAACAGGGCTATAGCCGACGAATGGCTGGCCATCGCTCAGTACTGGTACGGTTCCCTAGCGCCTGAGCAGACCATGAACCCCGTGGTGAAGGAAGCCATCAAGAAAGCCTTGGACGACGAACGGGAGCACGTCAACGAGCTGGCGGAGAGGATACTGGAGCTGGGGGGAACCCCCCTGAAGAACCCGGACCAGTGGAACCAGCTGGCCCACTGCAAATATCTGGAACCTCCCAACAAGCTCACCGACTTGAGGAAGTTTCTCCAAGATGCCTTAAAGGGGGAAGAATGCGCCATGAAGGCCTACAACGAAATCGCCAAGCTGACCTTCGGCAAAGACCACATCACCTACCAGCTCATCGTGCACATCCTCAGCGAAGAAGCTGAGCATGAGGAAATGTTCGAAGACATGCTGGAAAACCTACCCTGCGACTTCAAATAAGCCAACTTTTTTTTTTGAAGACGGCGGAAGTCCACCGCTAGGAGGTGAAGGCTATGGGTGAAGAAACCACCCACGAGAAGGTCTTGGAGGCCATGGCCAAGCTGAGCCCCGAGGAATTGAAGGCGAAAATGGAGGAAAGCCGGAAGATGTGCGAAAGCTTCTGCGGCGAATGCCCCACCTACACCGGTACGGGGGAGAAGGAACTGCTGTTCTGCATCCTAGGCCGAAGCAGTGTGATAAAAGAGCAGAAGGGTTGCCTCTGCACAGCGGGATGCCCTGTTCAGAAGAACATGGGCCTCCGATGGGACTACTACTGCATCCGCGGCTCAGGCAAAGAGCAGATGGCTAAAGAAAAATAAGTCAGAATTTTTTCGTATCCGCTCCTCCAGTTCGGAGGTCTTACCTGCTGGGGTTCAGCGCCTCGTCCATGCTTCCCGTCCTGTAGCCTGTTAGGTCTAAGGCCACATAACGGTAGCCCAGCTTCCTTAAGCCTTCCGCCACCCTGTCCATGAGGGCTTCGTCGAAGAAGAGGCGCCTCTCCTCTTTTCCAACCTCGATGCGAGCTATGCCTTGGTGGTCTCGAACCCTCAGCTGCTTGACTCCCACGGTTTTTTTGATGAAAACTTCAGCCTCCGCCACTCTCCTGAGGCCTTCGGCTGTAATCCTCTCCCCGTAGGGAAACCTGGAAGAAAGACAGGCCATCGACGGTTTTCCCGCGGTGGGCAGCCTGAGCATTTCAGCCAGCAGATAGACTTCCCTCTTGGTGATGCCTGCCTCGGCTAAAGGGCTGCGTACGCCTTCCTCCCGGAGGGCCAGCGCCCCAGGCCTGTGCCCTTGAAGGTCCTCAGCGTTGGTGCCGTCCACCACGGCGTCGAGGCCTTCCTCCCGGGCGATTTTTTTCAGGGCCTCTAGGAGCTGCTTTTTGCAGTAGTAGCAGCGGTTGGGAGGGTTGGCTGCGAAGCGGGGGTCGTCCAGCTCGTCGACCTTCACCACCCTGTGCCTGATGCCCAAGGCCTCCGCCACCTTTCGGGCTTCCTCTAACTCACCCGGGGGAAGAGTTGAGGAGTCAGCGGTCACGGCCAGCACCCTGTCGCCCAAGGCTTTCTTAGCTGTAGCGGCCACGAGGGAGCTGTCCACACCGCCTGAGAAAGCGACCACCACCCCCTTTAAAGCTTGGAGGTTTTTGAGCATTCCTTCGAATTTTTCTTCCAGCTGCCGGCTTTCCTCCATGGCCCTTACCTTCGCAGCCGCCTGAGCATAGGTTAGAGGGGGTGTTGGCGGTTTAAAAACTAGGCCGAGCCTTTTAGAAGGCTCCTAAAACCAAGCCTAGGAGAGCCATTCGGGTGATGAGGCCGTAGCGTACCTGTTTAAAGTAGAGGGCATGCTTGGTTTCGTCCACCTCCGGCTGGATTTCATCCACCCTAGGGAGGGGATGCATGACGATGAGGTCTTCCTTAGCCTTTTCCAAAGCCGCCTTGTCGATGCGGTAGGCGCCTTTGATTCTCTCATACTCTCCTGGGTCGGGGAAACGTTCCCTCTGGATGCGGGTGACGTAGAGCACATCCAGCTCGGGCATAACGTCTTCAATCCGGCTGAACTCCTTCACCCTCAGCCTGTTTCGAACCGCCTGCAGGACTTCCTTCCGTATTCGAAGCTCCGGAGGAGAGACTAAGTAAAGGTTGACATCGTAGAGGGAGAGAGCGTAGGTGAGAGAATGCACCGTCCGACCGTAGCGGAGGTCTCCGAGGATGCCTATGTTCAACCCGTCGACGCTGCCCTTCTCCTTGAAGATGGTGTAGAGGTCTAGGAAAGCCTGGGTGGGATGCTCCTCAGCCCCGGAGCCGGCGTTGATGACGGGGATGGAGGCGAAGTCCGCTGCCAACTTGGCGGAGCCTTCCAGAGGATGGCGGATGACCAGTATGTCGGCGTAGTTTTCCACCGTCCTGACGGTGTCAGCGAGGGTTTCCCCTTTCTTGACAGAGCTCACCGCCGGCTCGCTGAACCCTATGACGCCTCCGCCCATTCTCTTCATGGCAGCCTCAAAGCTGAGCCTGGTTCGGGTGCTGGGTTCGAAGAAGAGAAGGCCCATGAACTTTCCTGAGAGGGGTCGGAGGTTCTCCCCTAGGATGTGGTCCACTTTCCCCGCTGTCTTCAGGATGTGGTCTACTTCCTCGCGGGTGAAGTCTTTGATGGAGATGATGTCCCGGCCTTTCAGCTCCACGGCTCTCTTCGCCCTCCTTCCCTATGCCGCGGGGACATACATTTATTAATTGATCGGTGGAGTCTATTTTAGCTTTGGAGTCCGTGTCCGCAGTGGTCAGCGAGGAGCTTCGGGTGGAAAAAATCAGGGACGGAACGGTCATCGACCACATCGACGCGGGAACCGCCTTGGCGGTGCTGAGGATTCTGGGCATCACAGGCCGGGAGGGCTACGTGGTAAGCCTTCTGATGAATGTCTCCAGCAAGAAACTGGGAAAGAAGGACATGGTGAAGGTGGAAGGCCGGGAGCTCAGCCCCACCGAAGTCCAAGAGATAGCCTTGGTCGCGCCTAACGCCACCATCAACATCATCAGAAACTTCAAAGTCCTGAGGAAGGAGAGGGTCAAGCCGCCTGACCTTGTCAAGGATTTGCTGAAATGCCCCAACCCTGCCTGCGTCACCAACAGCCCGGAGCCCGTTAAGGCCGTGTTCCACGTGGAGGTCTCCGACGGCGTCACCCTACGGTGCTACCACTGCGGCATCCTCATGGAAAAGGAGGACATCCTCAAACAGTTCTAAGCGGAGGGAGCAACGGGAAGTGGCAAAAATAGCCGTGGTAGCCGACCCCGACGTGGCCTCCTACTTCAGGGTCACTGGAGTCAAAAAAGCCTACGGCGTCAAAACAGCCAAGGAGGCCGCGGAGGCCCTCAGGAAGCTGGCTGGGGAGAAGGAGGTAGCCGTCATCATCGTCACCGAAAAAATCGCCGAAGAAATAAAACCCGTCATCGAAGAGGTGGGCAAGAGGGTTTACCCCACGGTGATAACCATCCCCGGAAAAGAAGGCCCCATCCCCGGGAAGGTTCCCTCAGTCATGGACTTGGTCAAAAGAACCGTAGGAGTAGAAATAAAACTCTAACCGATCCGAGACAACTCTTCCTTGGTTTTTTGGATGTAGCGCTGGTAGAGGTTGGTTTTGCTGTAGCATTTTTTGCAGAGGCAGTAGGTGGGAATGTCCCGGCTGGGACAGGTGGCTGCGTACTCGCAGACACCGCAGGGGAAAACAGCGCCGCAGAGGTAGCAGGTCTGAGCGAACTCCACCTCCTCCCCCAGCAGCGGAACGAGCAAAGCCTTGATCCTATCGAAGTTTTCCAAGTCTTCAATGTAGAAAGTCCGGGTTGCCCGGTCGTAGCCTAGGCCGGCTCTCATCAACTCAATGAACTTGTCCTTCCCCATGAAGGCCAGTTTAATGCCTGTTCGGGTTATCCTCTTCACCATCGACGCTTCCCCCTCACCGCCGGGCTCCCCGCCTCCCAGCAGGTTTCCTCCCCCTAGCCGGCGCGGAGCTGGGCTTAGCGGCTTCCCCCTTCAAGTAGGCCACAGCAGCCTCGTCGAGGCCCAGCCAGGAAGCCAGCTGAGCGGCGGCGGCTTCTTTGCTGTGCTGGAACATCACCCTCAGGTAGGGGAGGAAGTCAGCGGCGGCCCTCCGGCGGGAAACATGGCACTTCACTCCTATCTTGGCGCTTATTTCCTTGATAAGCTCCCTCTGAGCCTTGGTCCTGCCGAGGATGAGAATCCGGCTGGGGGGAAACCGGTAGCCGGCTGGGGTGTATTTTCCCCTCCGCGCAGCGGCGACGCCCATGCTCATCTGCTCCAGCGCGTAGCTGAGAAGCCCCCAGTTTTGAGTCCGCTTAACCCTGCCGAAGAAGACGTCGGCGCGGGACAGCGCATCGTAGCCGGCTGCCAGGTCTTCAGGGTCGGTGAACTGGTAGGGGAGGTTCTCATGCACCGAGAGGTGGAGGAGGTCGCGGTCCACCTCCGCCTCCGCCTGAGCTCTTTTAGCGTAGAGGGGGTTGTTGGTCAGGAAGATTTCCCCCAAAACCTCTTGAACGGAGAGCTGCCGGTCTCTGGCGGTCAGCTTCTCCACGTCGACAGCCCGGAGGCTTCGGGTTTTCTCCGCCAAGGCTTGAAGGTCGTTGACAGCCGACCGAACGTCCCCCCGGCTTCGGGCTGCGATGAGCTTGAGGGCTTCCTCCTCCGCCTCCAAACCCTCCCTCCGGCAGATTTCCTCCAGCCAAGCCACCATGACCGGAGGCCTGACCTTTTGAAACCTGATGGTGAGGCAGGCGTTCTTCAGCTCCCTCAGCCGCATGTCCGAAATGTCATTGGCCGTCAGGGCGACGGGAACCTTTGACTCCTCCAGCAGTTTGAGGATCGCCCCCAAGCCCCCTTGGTCTTCGCGGCCGTAGATGCCGTCCACCTCGTCCAGCAGGATGAGGACGCCCTTGGAGTCTGAGAAAAACTGGAAGATGGAGGACTCCGACGCCGCATGGCCTGCGGTGCGCATGATCTTCTCCGCTGTTCTAGCGTCGCTGGCGTTCATCTCAATTAGGTCGTAGGCAGCTGCCTTGGCCGCCGCGTGGACGAGGGCGGTCTTCCCCACTCCTGGAGGCCCGTGGAGGAGAGCCGCCTTACCTCCCGGCTTCCATTTTTTCAGCCAAGACAGAAATTTGAGTTTAGCCTCCTCGTTGCCCACGACCTCCTCGGGGGTTTGAGGCCGGTGTTTCTCCACCCACATCATCTGAGGCTCGGCGGGCTTCAGGCCTTCTCCCCCAGCTGAGAGCCGTATTTGACCAGCTGGGCCAGCAGTGCGCTCAGCTGGATGTCGTCGTTGGCTCCTTCGACCAGGCGGAAGTCGTATTCGCCGATGATGTCCGCCAGTTCGATCTGAGCCTTGGGGGGAAGCTTCAGGTTGAAGATTTCCCGGTGAACCTGCCGGATGATGTCGCTTCCCGACATCCCATAGGTGGCCATGAGCGTGTAGAGGGTGTTCCGAGCCTCCAGGAAGTCTCCTTTCAAAGCCTTTCCCAGCATGTCCCTTATCTCCTCGGAGCCGGCTTTCCCCATCACCTGCAGGACGGTTTTCCTGTCCACAGTCCTGCCTACGGTGGCGGCGGCTTGGAGGGTGTTCACAGCTCTCCTCAAGTCCCCACCGCAATGCTCGATGAGAGCCTCAACACCGCTGTCTTGGAGGTTCAGCTTCTCCTTCTTGGCTATGAAGCGGAGGTAGTTTTCCACATCCCCCCTCGCCAGGGGAGCGAACCTGAAGATGGCGCAGCGGCTTTGGATGGGCTCGATGATCTTGCCGGAGTAGTTGCAGATGAGGATAAACCGGGAAGTCCGACTGTTGGCTTCCATGATCCTCCGCAGGGCAGTTTGAGCCTCTGCAGTCATCTGGTCGCTTTCATCCAAGATGACCAAGCCGAAGGGAACCTTCGCCATAGTCCCGAGGACATGCCTAGTGAAGTTTTTTATCCTCTCCCTGACCATCTGGATGCCTCTCTCATCTGAGGCATTGAGTTCGAGGACGTAGTTTCTCCAGCCGGGGCCAAGAAGCTGCCTAGCTAGGCAAAGGGCCACGGAGGTCTTTCCGTTTCCGGGGGGCCCGGCGAAGAGGAGGTGAGGCATGGTGTTGGGGGACTTCAGAAAGCCCTTGAGGCTTTCGATAACCGACTTGTGGTCTACAACCTCATCCAGCATTTTAGGCCGGTATTTTTCCACCCACATAACGGCTTCTTCGCTCATAATCCTTCAACCAAACTACGTAGAGCTCCGATAATAAGATATATCTTTCAACCTTCGCCAATGTAACTTTTATTAAACTCCAATTTTTATTGATAGGGTTAAGAAGGGGTTGCCCTTTGATTCTCTCTGACTTCGACCTTTTGAATTATATCCGAGAAAGGCGGCTGGTGATCAGGCCTTTCAAGAAGGATACTCTCCGCGAGAACGGTGTCGACCTCCACTTGGGGGACACCATAGCCCGGCTGAGGCCTTCAAGCCGGATTCTGGACACTCGGGGAACACCGGGGATAGAAGGTTTCTACTCTGTGGAGAAAGCGAAGGCCTTCACCATTCAGCCCAACGAAAAAGTTCTGGTAAGCACCTTGGAGCATGTGGAAATACCCTCAGACCTCATGGGCTTCGTGGAGCTGCGCTCCACTTTCGCCCGGTGCGGAATCCTCCTGCCGCCTACCATTCTCGATGGAGGCTTTAAGGGAAACATCACCATCGAAATCCTAGGCTCCGCCTTCCCGGTTAGGCTTTACAGCGGAGACCGCTTCGCCCACGTGGTCTTCGCCAAGCTGACCTCCCCGCTGGGAAGACCTTACGACGGCAAGTATCAAGGCCAACAGGGCATCGCCCTCCCCCGCTTCGACTTAGCCTCCCAGCCGAAGTGAGTCTTCTATTTCAGGTAGATTTCGATGAGGTCGCCGTCTCGGAGAGGGAAGTCCAGCCCCACCTTTTCACCCGGATACTTGGCGGAGGGCCCCCAGAGCTTGGCGTATCGAAACCTTCTCCGCAGGTCGGTGTGGATTCTCGAAGCCGCGTCGGAAACCTTCTCACCCCTCCTGAGGATAAGCGGCTTATCCGGCTCCGGCTGGCCGGGTCTTCGAGGGTAAACCCTCATGATGCCGAGGAAGTCGAAGAGTCTTCGCTTCAGTTCCTCCAAGCCCCCTCCTTCTTTGGCTGAGACTTGGATGAGGGGAAGATTCTCCCCCTCAGATAGGGGGAGGTTTCCCGTATCCTCAGAGGAGGCCAAGTCCGCCTTGTTTACGGCTACCAGCATCGGCTTCTGCACGGTCTTCTGGGAGAGAGCCAGTTTGACGTCTTCCTCCGAAGCTTCGTCCAAGATTTTTATGACAGCGTTCCTGACGTCTTCCTCCGCAGCCAGCCGGGGGACATTCTCTAGGCTGCCGTGAAACTTGTTGGCGCAGAAAACTCTCACCCCGCCTGAGCTGGTGGGTTGCACATCTATCCTAGGCTGCTTCCCTTTGCGGGGGTGGATTCCGAAAGCCTTCAACTCGTCTAGGAGGATTTGAAGCTGCAAGCCGAGGTCTTGGTCCGCCGCCAGCACTAGGAGGATGCCGTCGGAGTTTCTGGCCAAACCTAGGACTTGGGGGCCCCATGCTTTTCCTTCGCTAGCGCCCTCCATGATGGCAGGGGCTTCCACCAAGCTGAGCTGAATGTCTTGGTAGGGCATCATCCCCACCACGGGGGCGAGCGTGGTGTAAGGCCGGTTTCCTATCTCCACCGCCGCGTTGGTCAGAGCTTTCAGCAGCTGACTTTTCCCAACCTGGGTTAGGCCTAGGATGAGGACTTGGGCAGCTCCTGTTTTCTTGATGTCGAAGGCCGTCCTCCCGCTGGCTCCAGCCTTGGAGCGCCTCCTGTTCTCCAGTTCTTCCCTGAGCTTCGCCAGCTTGGTTTTCAGATGGGACCGAAGCTTCATGGTTCCTTTATGCTCAGGAATAGACCCGATGTAGGCTTCGAGAGCTCTGATTTTCCCTTCCAGGCTTTTGGCCTCTCGATACTCTCGCTCCAGCTGGGTGCACTTGGCGGGAAGGTTGGTAGGCATGGTAGGCCAGAAGATAGGTAGCTAACTTTGGCTAATAAGCCTAGCTTCTAAGCAGACTAAGGTCTCAAAAAAGAACCGCTTCTCCTCCACCGTCCTCACGGAGAAACCGACCGCCTGCAGTCTCCGCACGGTTTCTTCAATTCCCCCAAGGGAGGACTGGACGAGGAGAACCCTTCCCCTGGGCTTGAGGAAGCAGCCTACCTCCCTGATAAACCTCTCCGTCACTTCCCAGCCTTTCTTACCTCCACACCAAGCCCTACTCAACCAGTCCTGAGGCTCCTTTCCATCAGAAGGTAAATAGGGAGGATTGAAAACTATCAAGTCGAATTTTTCCCCAAACCGAACCGGCTTGAAGAGGTCGCCCTGTCTAACTTCCACTCGGGCCTCCAAACCGTTGGCTTGGGCGTTTGCCTTGGTTGCCTCCACCGCAAAAGGGTTCAAGTCCGTGGCCACAACCCGAGCTGCCTTCCGGGCCGCTAGGAGGGCTATGAGGCCGCAGCCGCAGCCTACCTCCAAGACCGTTTCACCCCTCTGAAGGAGGAGGTTCTCAGCCAAGAGGAAGGTATCCTCCTTCGGCCTGTAGACTTGGCTTGGCACCATGAGGGTGAGGCCGCTGTAGGTGAAGGTCCACCGGCCTTCAGGCGAAGATGGCATCTGAGACCTCTCCCAGCTCTTCAGGGGTGAGGGTGAAAACCTTCCTTTCCAAGTAGGGGGCTTTCTCTAGGCTCAGAGGCCTCATCCTTGAAACCACCCGCAGGGCTTTGCTGAGCTTTCTGTTTTTCTGAGTGAACAAAAGCCTCACAGCTTCCTCAAAGGCGCCCCAGTTTTTCACTTGAAAGGGAGGCTTCTCCCTCGGCTTGATGCGCACCATCCAGGAGGACACTTGGGGCTTGGGGTAAAAGGCTTTAGGGGGCACAGGCTCCAGCAGCTCCACTTCCGCCTTGGTGTAGACCATGACGGAGAGCCTTCCGTAGGCTTTCTCCCCCGGCTTAGCCACCATTCTCTTGGCGAACTCTGTTTGAAAGGTGAAGACACCCAACTCGAAGCTTTCCTCCAGCAGTTTGAAAACCATGGGGGACGCTATGGAGTAGGGAGGGTTTGAAACAACCTTGTTATAGCAGCCCTTCAAGTTCATCTTCAGGAAATCTCCCCGTCTCAGATCGACTTTTCCCCAGTCCTTAAATTTCTCGGAGAGGTAACCGCAAAGCCTGGGGTCAGACTCCACAGCCATAACTTTTCCAGCTCTCTCAGCCAAGACTTCCGTGAGAAAACCGAATCCAGCCCCAACCTCCAAGACTACGTCGCCGCGTTGGAGCTCAGCATAATCAGCCAGCCGAGTCAGAGTTTCCCAGTCTACCATAAAGCTCTGGCCGAACTTCCTCCTCGGCCTGACCTTCCACTGCTGGAGAAGTCTCTTAACCTGCTGCGGGGAGAGCTGCCTCGCCTCCTCAGGGTTGACGGATGAACAGGCGGTACTTGGGAGTGGTGGTCAGCTCTTCCATAATCCTCTTCACCACCGCCTTCTGGGGGTCGGGCACAGAGGTTCGTTTCTGAAGGTCCGCAAAGCTTTCGAAGGGCTTTTTCTCCCTCTCGTTCACTATCTGCCACATGTATTTTTTCCCTATGCCTGGGAGCAGTTCGAAGGCATGCATCCTAGGGGTGACCGCTTGGGCTGTGTTGAAAAACTGGACGAATCTCTGCTCCTGCATTTTGACGATTTCCTCCACCACGTAGGGAAGCTCGCTTTTAGCCGTGGAGGTCAACTCCTCGTAGCTGATCCGGCCGAGGATGTGGTTGACTTTATCTCTTTTCTCCTTCCCTATGTGAAGGTATTCGTGGAGGTTGACAGTCACCCCCGGCTTGAGAGTAGCCTCTAGAAGGGTGAAATAGTCCTCCCCCACCAACTGAACCACCGGCTCCGCTACAAATTCGCGGCCGAACATTTTCCCTCGCGGGAGGAAATCTAGGACGAAAGCCATTTCCTCATAGCGGCGTTTTTCCATTAAAGCCCCTCAAATATGAAATCAGCCTATTGAAAATATATAAATTAACAGCCCCCCGTTCAGATAGGCAGGCAGCCTCCCCTCAGCAATAGCTGGAAACGGACGGGGAAGTGTTCTCCTATCGGCATTTCCGCGTAGCTATTTTCTGTACTTATCTAGGAGGCTGAGCATTTCTTGGAGTTTCTCGGTTGGAATGAGCTTATACCGGGGGAAGAAAACTCTCAGCTCCTCCACGCTCTCAGGCATACAGTTGACTATCTGAACAGCCTCCTTGACCTCGAGGTCAAAGGAGGACACCAACTCTTCAACCAGCTTTTCCGCATCCTCCGCGTTAACCTTAGAGAAGACATCCAAGTACTCCAAGGTTTTTTTCTGAAACTGGTTTAACTCCCGACCTAGATTTCGGAGTATCTCCCTCGCCTTTGCGTGGGTGAGAAGCTTGTTTTCCGAAATTTTCAGGGGCACCTAGCTTTCCCCCTAAACCTTGTTTTCGAAGGTTTTCAGGTGCTCAGGCCGAGCTATTATCTGTCTGGTTTTGCCTCCATCCTGAACTTGAACCACGTAGGCTCTCCCTCGCTGTTGGAGGATTACCCCAACCTTGCCGTGGTAGCGCCGGTGAGGCTGTCCCTTATGCACCGCAGGGTCGATGGAGAGCACAACCTTGTCTCCTGTCCTGTATTTTCTCAGCAGGTATCCCAGAGGTTTGAGTCCCCGGCTTCTCCGAGGCTTTCTCAGCAGGTTCCTCGTCCTAGACCGGTAGCCCTTAGACTTCATCTTCCTCACCGCCGATATCTATCACGGAAAGCCTCAGGCATTTAACCTTTTTTCCCAGCACCTCGGCGATGCTGGGAGTCGTTCTACCCTCATCCCCGTCCACCAGTTCTTTTACATAGAGGCCGCCTTGACATTTTAGGGTTACTTCAAACCTGCTGTCTGAAAGCTTTTCAGCTTTCAAACTGTAGACCCGCCGCTCTCGCTCCTTGTCTGCTCTCCGGTGGAGCACCCTCCTGGGTGTGAGCTGTCGGATAACCCTATCTGTGAAGGCTTTTTCCACAGCGTCCAGGTCTTCCTCCGTCAGCCTCTCTGTTGACTCTACTAGGAAGCGGTAGACTTTAGGGCTTGCCTCTGCCGCTTTGACCCTTCTGACAGCGTCTTTGCCTGCGAGCTTGAGGTCTAGAACCTCCACCCTGCCCCCTGCGTTCACCTCCCTCCTAACTCTTTCAAGGTCGATGAAGCGTCTTCGAGGGTTTTTCACCTCCACGACGAAGGGTCTTCCGCTGCCTAAAACCTGAGCGTCGATGTCTTCGCGGCCTCCTGCGTGGAATTCAGCGCCCTCTCCCTCCGTCAGCTTCAAGATGGGAGCTTCTAGGATTTCTTGAACTGATTCAGGGTATTTTTTACCTGTGCCCCCGCAGAAGCTACAGCCCTTGCCTCCGCATCTTCGGCAAAGCCAACGGGACTGAGGGATCCCCGTGACCAGTTTCCGGTATCGACCTTCAACGAAAAGGGGGTTAGCCTTCAAGGTGAACTCGTTTTTGAAGGGGGAGACTGTGACCACGAGCTCCGGGTTGGCGAAGTCCGCCTGTTTACCTGTGAGCTTCGACAGGGTCTTCCCGATTTCCCGGGTGAATTCGCTTTTCATGCTTTCCCCCCACTCCGCCCCGCACCGCGCCCTTACCGAGTCCTCCGCCTCCAGAAGCTGAGCGGGAATCTTGGCTCCCACCAGAAAGGTGTTGAATTCAAACTCCTTGGCTTTTTCAGCAATCTCCGCTGCGAGCTGGGGGATTTCTTGAATTTTTCCCCTGCAGAGCTGACATTTCTCTTTTTTCCCCTTTCCTGCTTCAACCCCCAGCCTCCGAAGGGTCTGCGCGGCGGCTTCAAACATGCCGTGAGCGGCCAGTTTTCTGAGAAGCCTCACCCCGGCTTTATCCTCTGCCTGAATCATGCTGTGGGCCTCTAGGAGGAGGGTGTTTTTCAGCGACCGGCCTCTCTCCGCATTGTCCATCCCATGGCCTAAGGTGGCGAACTGTCTTCCGAGGCAGTTGTCGCAGAGGCGGTATTCTTCCAGCAGTCTCTGAGCCGCGTCCAGTATTCCGCCCACTTCATGTCCCCCGTGAGGGTTTATCCTTCCAGTAGGTTTAGGTGGTGGAGAAATTTAAAGGGTAAAAGAGAAACCCCTCCACCAAGCCGGCTGGTTTGCTGTTTACTGGGAGAAGAGACCTCGAAGGTCCTCTATTTGGCTTAGGAATTCCGCCAAAGACTCCTTGTGAGACTTGTCCAGGTAGCTTCCATGCTTGCTGAGAGCGGCTCCGAGTTCGTAGAGAAGCCTGCTAAGCCTGCCGATGCCTATGCCGTTTAAGATTAAATCCTGCAGCCGTGCTCCCGTGTCTATATCCCCGCCCATCCAGCTTTTTTTCCACTTTTTTTCATACTTCTCCAAGGCCTCAGCCGAGCAGTCGCCTTCGCCTAAAGCCTCCGCCGCCACCTCCGCAGCCAGTTTACCGGAGAAGACAGCTGCCTCGTAGCCTGCTCCATCCATAGGGCAGACGAAACCCGCTGCGTCTCCGACGAGGAGCACGCCGTGAGCGTAGGTTTTCCCCTGAGGACCGTAAACGGGGACGGTGTGAACAGAGTGCTGGAACACGGTAGCGCCTTGGGTCAGCTTCCTTACTAGGGGGAAGTCCAAGAAGTTTGAAAGACGGTTTTCAATGCTTTCTTCGAGCACGTCGAGAGCGGAGCCTACTCCCACGCAGAAATCTTCTTTGGACGGGAAAATCCACCCGTAGCCTTTTGGTGAGATTTTCTCACTGAGGAATATCTTCAACTCTCCGCCATCGTTCTCGTCGCAAAACCTCCGAGTAATCTCCTCCTCAGACAGGAGGTAGGTGTGCTTGACGCAGAGGGCGAGGGCGTTAAGCGGCCACCTAGACCTGAGGCTTGCTTTCAATGCGACGGTGGAGTTGGAGCCGTCGGCTCCGATGACCACTGAGGAATAGAATTTCTCTCCCCCCTCAGCCGCCACGCCTACTACGTGGTTCTGTTTGTCGAAGAGCAGGTTCTCGACGAGGGTGGAGGTCTTCAGCGTAGCTCCTGCAGCCTCCGCAAAGCCTGAAGTCCACCTATCCCAGCTGGGTCTGTGCACGGTGAAGCCGTATTCCCCGTTTCGGCGGCTGAACTTGAGCTCAGTGAGCTTATCTTCGTGGAGAAAATGGAAGCCCCACTTGGTCATGGCTCTCTCCACCGGGCCTTCCTTCATCCAAGGGAACCTCTGGAATATGCTGATGGGGAGAAACTCGCCTCCCACGCTTTTGTCGCCGGGCTGCCTCCCCCGCTCTAGGAGGAGAACCTTCAACCCCTTTTCCGCGGCTGTTTTTGCCGCTAGGATTCCAGAAGGCCCGGCTCCCACCACCACAATGTCGTATTTTTCAGCCAAGGTTATGGCTCCGCGAAGGTGAAATTTTTTCGCTTAGAACTAGGATAAGTTTCGAATATTAAAACTTAACAGCAACCTCAAAATCTCTGCCTACCAATTAAGTATAGGCAGCCACAGCGGAGGAGCAGCTGCCTTCTAGGAGTTTGACCGACCTCGAAGGGAAGGCTGAAGGCGATGAAACTTGAGTTTCCCACCATGTGGGCGGAGGAAGGGAAAGCCAGATTCATGGTTCCCGCGTCCAAGCCTAAACCTCAAGGCCCGGGGTCCGCTGAGGCTCCTGTTTTCTACAACCCCGTCATGGAGTTGAACAGAGACTTCGCGGTGCTCTTCCTCCAAGCCTTCGGAACTTCAGCTTCCAGAGAGCTGGAAGTATGCGAGCCCTTAACTGGCTGCGGGGTGAGAGGCATCAGATTCGCCCTCGAAGTGGATAGGGTGAAAAAAGTGTGGGTGAACGACCTAAACCCCCAAGCCGCAGCCCTAGCTCAACTTAACGTAAGGGAGGCTGGAGTTGAAGCTAAGGTCGAAGTATCCCGAGAGGACGCCAATGTCTTCCTCAGCAGCCATGGGAAACCCGGCAGCCGTTTTGACTACATCGACGTGGACCCCTACGGTTCACCCGTACCCTACTTGGACTCGAGTTTGAGAGCCCTCAAGGCGGGAGGGGTTCTAGCCCTTACCGCCACCGATATGGCTCCCCTCTGCGGAGTTCACCCAAAAGCCTGCCTGAGGCGTTACGGGGCGAAACCCCTCCGAACCGAATACTGCCATGAGTTGGCGGCCAGAATCCTTGTGGGCTCCGCAGTCCTCACGGCAGCCAGGGTGGACATCGCGCTTAAGCCTTTGTTCACCCATTCCAGCGACCACTACGTCCGAGCCTACTTGGCGATGGAAAGAGGAGCCGGTAAAGCGGACCGGAGCCTCAGCCAGCTGGGCTATTTTCACCACTGCTTTCGATGTCTGAGCCGCCGGCAGGCTCCGGGTCTTTTCCCAAAGCTGGAGGCTCGATGCAAAAACTGCGGAAGCCCCCTAGACTACGCGGGGCCTCTGTGGATAGGGAAACTCTGGAGCCGAGAAATCTTGGAGACGATGTTCAAAGCTCTTGGAAAGATGAGGCTGAGGCAGATGCACCGTTTGAAGGGGGTTCTCCGAAAAATCGGAGAAGAAGCCGATAGGGGTCCCGGCTACTACGTGGTAAGCCGGCTCTGCGAGCTGTGGAAATGCCCTCCTCCTCCCTTCGCTAAACTGCTTCAGAGGCTCCGAACCCTAGGCTTCCCAGCTGCGGGAACCCATTTCCACCCCCTAGGCTTGAAAACGGAGGCCCCCCTAGACCTGCTGAGAAGAGTCCTCACGGAAGCCTAGGCCTAGGAAGTAGAGCTCAGAGCTTCTAGCCCGGCTGGCTTGGGGTTTGAAAACCCTCACCACCTCGAAGGCCTGCTTAAGCTCCCTTTGAAACTCTTTGGTCAGAGGGCCTTCGAAAACCTTGACCATGCAAACGCCCCCTTTCCGGAGGACTGCCTTAGCCAAGGTGAAGGCAGCCTGAGCCAGCTCTATCTGCCGGGCGTGGTCGACTTCCCAGACTCCTGAAATGTTGGGGGAAGCGTCGGATAGGACCACATCCACCTTGGTCTTGAAAGCTTCAAGAATCTTGGAGGGAAGACTCGGGTCTAAGACATCGCCCACCATAAACCGGATGTTAGTCGCCTTCAGGGGGGCGACGGGTTTCACGTCTACGCCCAGCACCTCGCCTTTATCTCCGACCAGCCGGCCGGCTGCCTGAAGCCAGCCGCCTGGGGCGCTACCGAGGTCTACAACCCTATCCCCCGGCTTGATGAACCTGTATTTTCCGTTGGCTTGAAGAAGCTTGTAGGCCGCTCGGCTACGGTAGCCTTCCGCTTTGGCTTTCTTGTAGTAAAAATCCCTCTTTCTCTCCTGCTTCCAGTTTCTACCCATCCTGTTTTCTCCCAGCCTCCCTTTCCACCCACTGGTTCAGCCTTGGACATGTGCAGGGGGAAAGGGGGTTTCCGGCGCCGCATTTTTCTTGGAGATAGCAGAAGCCGCAGGGCAGCTCTATGAGGGTGTCCACGGTGATGGCTTTCTTCTTGGCCACCAGCTTGTAGGTCCATTTGCCTTCGTGGAGGATGCGCTGCCTCTCAACAAGCCCCGCTCTCTCCAGTCTCATGGAAATCCGAGAGCCTTCCCTGCTGGTGGCCTTTATCAGCTTCCAAAGCTGGCTTTGGAGGATCCCCTCTTGGCCTTTCTCCTTGATCATCCGAAGGATCTCGTATTCGAGATTCTCATGCCTCTTGCCGGACAAGGGAAAGCTCCTGCTTCCAGCCGATGTTTCCCGAAATCCTAGGAAACATCACTCTTAAGATTTAATTGGAGGGCACGGTGTAAAAAGCTTTAGCCTAACAAACAGCAAACGCCACCCAACGCTTTAGACTTTTAGGAAAAAATCTCCCCTAACCCTCCCCTGGGGTTAAAATTCAGCTGAGCTTTGCTGTGGGAGGTAGGTCGAAGGCGATGGTGAGGAGGGATTTGAGTTTACCGAGAAGCTCGAAGACTTGAAGCCTATAAAGGTAGAGGTCTTTCTCCCCTTCATCCAAGTTTAAAAGTCTGCTGACCAAGGCTTTCTCAGCTCTGCCCCCTAGGATGAAGTATACGCCCTTCCCCAGTTCCAGTCTTCTCACAACCACGATGGGGAGAAAGAGGGAGCCGTGAAGCTCGGCAGGCATCACCTTAGCCACAGTTTCGATGTCCTGCCGTCGGAAGCAGATTTTGCTTCCGTCCACAGCCTCCACTGAGGGTTCCTCCTCCCGGAGAAGCTGACCTAAGGTTTTACGGGTCTTGGGCAGATGCTTGTTAAGCCTCTCCACCATGTGCTCCACTTGGGAGAGGTAGCGTTCATACCGTTGGTTCAGCCACACAGCTTCCACCCCCTTCCCAGGGGGGCGCAGTCAAGATCTCCGTCCCCTTGGGAAGCTAAAGGTTTTACCCCGCCGGCTTTCAGCTGGGAACTTCTCCATAAATGTTTATGAGCATCTGTGGATATGAAAACTCTTGGAGGCGGTTAACTTGTCGTGGGATGAGTTTTCTGAATGGTGGAAGCGCAGAAGGTTTCCCTTCCCAGGGTTCGGGCGATGGTTCTATGAAGGCTTCGAAGACATGATGAAGGAAATAGACCGCATGATGGAAGACCTGTTCAAAGGCTTCAAAAACATCCCCGAAGACATGATAAGGGAACGCAAGCTTCCCGATGGAAGAACCATCCGAGAAATAGGCCCCATGGTCTACGGGTACTCCGTAACCATAGGCCCGGATGGAAAGCCTGTGATCAGAGAGTTCGGCAACATCAAGCCGTCCGCAAGGCCTAAGCTGGGCGGTCTAGGCCCGGGGTTAGACATAAAGACTGAGCGAGAGCCCTTGGTCGACGTGATCTCCGACGACGGGAACATCAAGGTCATAGCCGAGCTTCCCGGAGTGGAGAAAACCGACATCAAGCTTCACGCAACCTCAAACACGCTGACAATCCACGTGGATAACCCTCAAAGGAAATACTTTAAGGAGCTGGAGTTGCCTGAGGAGGTAGATCCGAAAACAGCTAAAAGCACCTACAGAAACGGTGTGCTCGAGGTAACGTTGGCGAAGAAGGAGAAAAAGAAACCGAAAGGGGAGCCCATCGCCATCGAATAAACGGTCTCCGGGTAGAAGGCTCAAAGAACGGCTGCCAGCCAAAACCACAACAGCTTCTTTTCAACCCAGCGAAAAAGGTGGAAAGTTTGAATGCTGGAATAACCTCCACGGAGAAATATCTTGAAATGCTGGAAAAAGACTTGGGGAAGCTGGAATACGACCTCCGAACCCTCAGGAAATGGGTTTACTTGGATAAGAAAATCTTCTTCGACTGCGAAACCTCAGACTTGGAAGGTCAGCTTAAACAACTTCTTGAAAGACGAGACCTGAGCAGGCATGTGGTTTTGGCTGTGGTTAAAAACCAGGCTCAAAGTCTCTCCCTGAGGAGCATCACTTACACTAACATCGGCAACAAGACCATTGAAGACTTCATAAAACACTTCACTTTAATCCTCAAGACTCCCATGACCTTAGAGCTTCAGCTTGAGGGCTTGGAGCTTGTGGACTGCGTAGGCTACAGCTACGTAACATCGGAAGAAGCTGAATCCTTGGGAAGCTGAAAACCGGGTTTAACCCTACTGGGCAGCCTCTGCCAAGTAGGCTGTGGCTACACCCTTCCTGTCCTTGGTCACTCTGACCCTTATTTTTCTGGGAGGCTTTTCGATGCTTCGCCCCCAGATGAATTGGTTTAGCTTACCGTCAACCCGCACCCGGTCAACTTTCATGTGTTTTTTGATGAAGTCTTTCAAGGCCTTTACAGCTTTAGGAGTGCGGTAAGGTCGGGGGGCATTCCACACTCTGCCAAACGGCACCACGTAGAGCCTTTCTTCTTCAACCTCTTCTCCAGCTTCTTCCTCTTCCTCCTCCCGCTCCTCGGCTTCATCTTCGCTGGGTTTAGAAGAATCTTCAGCCATAGACAACGCCCGCTGATTAGATTTTTATCTTCGTCCTCCGCCAATGTCTTCGAGCAGGGCTTCTCCTGACTTTTCCTTTGGTTTTAGCCATAATCCAAGCTGGCACAGGCTTCGCTGCCTTCAACTCTTTGGACAGTCTCAGTTTTTTGGGGAAAACCTTGCGGCTTGTCAAAGGCTATTCAACCTTCTAGATTCTCCTGATGGTTATATCTTTTCGGGTGGAGGTAAGTCTTCTTAGAAGCTCCTTCAGCTGCTGGTCTGTCAAGGGAGCCGGAACCCGCCCGGACTGAGCCAGCTGAATCAGCTGCCTCTCCAGCTGCTCGGCGAATTCAGGCCTAACCATCTTAATGTTGCTGAGCCTCAGCCTCGCCTCAGGAGTTAATATAACCCTGAGGAGGGCTTGCTTTTCACTTTCAGCGCGAACCTTCGCCTCTTCAGCCGCTGCCTGTCTTCGCAGCTCCACCATCCTCTGCTGCTTCAATCTTTCAAGCTCCTCATCGTCGACGGACAAGACTTCCATCTCACCTCTCAGGACTTTTCATCTCCTCCTTAATCTCCGCAGCCAGCCTGTCCAGGAGGCTTCTCCCTTTCCCGCTTAGCGCTCTTCCCTTCGAAGACTCTTTTCTAACTAGGCCGGCTTTCTCCAGCTGCTGGAAGATTTTTCTCAGAATGTTTCCGCTTCCCTTCTTGAAATGCTCAGGCCTCCTTTTACCTGTTTTTCTTCCGCCATATTCCAGCCTAAGCCGGGAAACCCCTACAGGGCCTCTCACGTAAAGCTTTCGGAGAACAGAGGCGGAGCGAACGTACCACCAGTCATCCCTGTCCGGCGGCCTCTGTCTGGGGGCTCCAGTCTTTACGTATTCAGCCCAAGGGGGCGGACTGACTTCTTCCACATTCTCCATCAGATATTTGGAGAGCTTCTCTATCAAGAGCTCTGGAGGAACATCGTACACCGACGGCAAGCCTGACCCTTCCCGAGTATGTATGGATGTAAAGTATTACGGTAAACGTTTCAAGTTAAACTTTTTGTCTGCCCGCCGCCCCCCGCTTTTAAAGGGAAGACGTTTGATGCGGCCACATTGCAGGCAAGTTATGGTCAGATGAGGCTCCCTCCGCTCCTGAATTCGCACCCTAGAGGTCAGGCCTGGAATGAGCAGCCTGTTACACGTCCGGCAGACCATGGTTCTCCAACGGGCGGGCAGACGGACCTTGTGCTTCATGGCTATCTTCCGAGCTAGGTGAACATAACGCTGGGCTAGATTTGGATGTTGGCGGTGTGTCTCTAACGCCAAGTTTAGCAAGATGTTGACTCTTTCCCGGGCAATCTGCTTGGTTTCGCCTTTAGGAGTCTTCGTCAAGCCACCCCCTTGGAAGCCAGCGGAGTTATTTTATAGAAGAAAACATCTGTTCCATTATAGGTTATCTGCTTGTTAACTTTTCTGCTGGCTGAAGCAGCCTTGGAGGTTATCCCGCCGGAGATAAGGAGACATCGCCAAGTTGTTGCTCTTTCCCGTAGGCTGGGGAAAAAAGCCGAAGTCCAGCTGCTGGATAAATCCTACCACTACAGAGCCATGGGAAGCTTGAAGGATAAGGAAAAAAGAGGGCGCCCTGACATCGTGCACCTAACTCTCCTAGAAGCCTTGGGCTCCCCCCTCAACCTCGCAGGCCTTCTTCGAACCTACGTCCACACCTACGACGACCGCGTCATTTTCGTTAACCCTCAGCTGAGGCTTCCTAGGAACTACAATCGATTCCTAGGGCTGATGGAGCAACTCTTTCAGGCGGGGAGGGTTCCCCCCGAAGAAGATACCTTGCTAAAACTTGAAAACCTCTCCTTCCCGGAGCTTGTCGCCCACGTGAAGCCCACTCTCTTGGTTGCTTTAACCCGGAAAGGAAATCCGAAGACTCCCCTGGAGGTCGCGGAGGAACTCTCAGCCTCACCCCGCCCGGCTGTCGTGGTAGGTGGCTTCCCCCACGGCTGCTTCTCCAAGGCTGTTCTAGAAACAGCCGACTGGTCGGCTTGCATCGACCCGCAGAGTCTGGAGGCGTGGGTGGCTGCTTCGAGGATCATTTCCGCCTACGAAACAGCCATAGGGCTTCCGGAGAAAAGGCTGGAAACTTTGAGAAAATCGAAGACGCATAAGTAGGCTGAGGACGGCTGGGCAGCGTAGCTCTATCTTTCCCAGCCTCTCTACTTCTCAAGCATCTCCTGCCTAAGCATGTCCCATCGGCCGTCTAAGACAGCGGAGACAACCCAGCCTTTCTCCACGGTGATGTGCGCTGTGTGGGGAGTTACAACCGGAAGAAGCACTTGACCGGTTCGGTCCCCATAGCCGGCATGTCGGCTGTGGAAGGAGAACACAAACTCCCAACGGCCGGGGGCATCGGAGCGCACGATCTCTACAAGCTTGAGAGTCTCCTCCATGCCATCAAATCGAAAGGTGGGACTGTTCAGCAAAAACTCCCGGGCTATTTCCAGGCTTTGTTCTTCATCCACCGCTCCGCCAGTGTAGGATAGTGCTGCGTAGACGCCGAGTAGCAGGGCGACAGCTGCGAACGCTACGGTCAATGTGAGGCTTTTCAAGGGAAAGCTTCCCCCGGCATTCCGGCGGGGTTTCTGGTGTTCTTTTGACTCATACGGACGTGGGCCTAAAACTTTATGTATTTTTTAAAAAATATAAAGAGCCTGAAGGTGCGTCGGGTAATGCCTCCCTCCAAAACGGGAATAGACGTTCTGCTGAAAGAAGAGAGAATTTTTCACCCACCAAAAGACTTGGTGGAGCAGACCCATGTCAAAAAGTGGATGGACGCTCACGGCATAAAGACCTACGAGGAACTGCTGGAAAAGGCCAAAGACCTAGAGTGGTTTTGGGGTGAAATCTCAAAGGAGCTGGTAGGTTGGTCTAAGCCCTACACCAAGGTTTTGGAGTGGAACCCCCCCTGGGTTAAGTGGTTCTTGGGCGCAGAGTACAACATCGTCTGCGATGCTTTAGACAGGCATGTGAAGAGTTGGAGAAAGAACAAAGTCGCCTACATCTGGGAGGGCGAGCCTGGAGACAGGGAAAAGCTGACCTACGCTGAACTGCATGGGAAAGTCTGCCAGGCTGCTAACGCCCTGAAAAGCTTGGGGGTGAAGAAAGGCGACAGGGTGGGAATATATCTGCCCATGATCCCCGAGCTTCCCATAGCCATGCTGGCATGCGCGAAGATAGGAGCTTTGCACAGCGTTGTTTTCTCCGGTTTCAGCGCCCACGCCTTGAGAGACAGGGTTAACGACTCGGAGGCGAAGGTTGTCATCACCTGCGACGGCTTCTACAGGAGGGGGAAGACCGTTCCCTTGAAGAAGCAGACGGATGAGGCTCTTCAACAGGCGCCCAGCGTGGAGCATGTCATCGTCTACAAGCGGACAGGCGGCGAGGTTTCTTGGAATGAGAAAAGGGACCTCTGGTGGCATGAGGTGGTAGACGGCCAGAAGAAAACATGTGAGACGGAGATCTTGGACGCCAACGACTTCCTCTACATCCTCTATACTTCCGGAACCACGGGAAAGCCCAAGGGGGTGGTTCATGCCCACGGAGGCTACGCCGTGGGGACAGCCTTCACCCTCAAATGGGTTTTCGACTTGAAGGATGAGGATGTTTGGTGGTGTGCGGCGGACATCGGCTGGGTCACAGGGCACAGCTACATAGTCTACGCGCCTCTGATTTTGGGGGTTACCTCAGTGCTTTACGAGGGCGCGCCGGACTACCCGAAGCCTGACAGGTGGTGGTCCATCGTGGAGCGGTATGGGGTGACTGTGCTCTACACTTCGCCCACCAGCATCAGGCTTTTCATGCGCTATGGGGAAGAGTGGCCTGCGAAACATGACCTGAGCTCCCTGAGGTTGCTGGGCACGGTGGGGGAGCCCATCAACCCCGAGGCTTGGATGTGGTACTACAAGCACATCGGAGGGGAACGCTGCCCCATCATGGACACCTGGTGGCAGACGGAGACGGGTAGCTTCTGCATCTCACCTCTCCCCATCACCCCCCTGAAGCCCGGCTCGGCTACAAGGCCTCTGCCCGGGTGGACGGCTGATGTCTACGATGAGGAGGGAAAACCCTTGGTGAACCAAGGAGGCAACCTCGTCCTCCTCACCCCTTGGCCCGCTATGTTCCGCGGCCTCTACAAGGACCCTGAAAGATACAGGGAAGTCTACTGGAGCAAGTACCCCAACGTCTACCTGGCGGGGGATGTAGCCCGCATCGACAGGGACGGCTACTTCTGGATCCAAGGGCGAGCCGACGACGTCCTCAATGTGGCAGGCCACCGGATAGGCAACTCCGAGGTGGAGTCAGCCCTCGTCAGCCACGAGGCTGTGGCTGAGGCCGCTGTGATCGGGAAACCCCACGAGGTGAAGGGAGAAGCCATCGTCGCCTACGTGGTCTTGAAGAGAGGCGTGGAGCCCACGGAGAAGCTGCGGGAAGAGCTGAGGGGGCATGTGGCCCGGGAGATAGGGAAGCTGGCGAGGCCTGAGGAAGTGTGGTTCGTCTCCGACCTCCCCAAAACCCGAAGCGGCAAAATCATGCGGCGGGTGGTGAAGGCGGTGGTCTTGGGGAAGCCGGCGGGGGACATATCCACCCTCAGCAACCCCGAGGCTGTGGAGGAGATAGGCAAAGCCCGGTGAAGGCTGGGCCAAATCTTCAACAGTTTTAAATCAGGTTCCACCATAATCCTAGAAGGAGCCGGGCGGCCGTAGTCTAGCTTGGTTAGGACATCAGCCTGCCAACCTTGGGAGGCAGAACGCTGAGGACCCGGGTTCAAATCCCGGCGGCCGCACCATTCTAGAGCTGAATAGGTACTTTTTTCATCGGTCTACTAGCGGCACCCATTTTAACGTCTCCTTCAGGGCTTGGCTGAGGGCTTTCAGTTGGTGGTCTTCCAGTTCTTGAGGGTTGATGTATACTCTGGCCGGCTGGGATAGGGCTTCTCCCGCGAGGATTTTCTTCAGCAATCATGCTTCTCATAGGCTCGGAGCCATTAAGGTGGTTGAAGACTGATCATGTTCACTCTAAACCAACTGCCTACATTAGGTATCTGTGGACTCTGCGGACTTGAATTCATCGCAAGGTTAATACTATCATGTGGACTAACTTGTGCAGGTTCTTTACCATACCAAGTTAGCCGGGACGAACGAAACCGTTGCCGAATGGTGGATGGTTTTTTTAAATTCCAGCAGCTATTTTGGCTTCTGTCCATGCTTCAAAGTATTTGTCCCATATCGGTGGATCTGGGTGTTCCCAGTTGTAGAAGATTCCTTTCTCCAACAGGTCTTCAGGTTTATCCAATCCCAACAGTTTTATTATTTCGGGGTCCGCCAGTTCCCATCCTTTTACATTCGTGGATGCGTAATAGTAAACGTTGGTCAGAAATTGGCCTGTTCGAGGATCTAAGAAGGCATTTATGTAGTCATGGGCAAGCTCGTAGGTTCCTCTTTCTGGAGAGCCTTCTCCCACATTCATAGCGTAAGGCCAGATGAACAGAGCCTCTCCCGTCCTGTAATTGGCTCCAGGTGTAAGCCCCAGATAGACCACGTCCAAACCTTCAGCCAACCCTGCAGCGTACAATTCCGTCCACATGGTTGCAATGGCTACTTCGCCTTCTTTAAGACTTGCAAAAAGCTCATACTGGTCATCGTAGATAATTTTTGCTTGCTTAAACGCTTTCATCACCGCATCTTTCCAAGCTTCTATCTGGTCATCAGTAGGATTTTTGAACTCTTCCACTGTAAACAATGCGTCGAACATAGGCCCAGCAATTTCAGAAGGAGCATCGTACATGGCCGTTCCTACCTCTGCATATTTTGGATCCCACAAGCACGACCAACTGTCAGGCTCTGGTAATCCCGCATCCCGGATTAGGTCTCTTCTGTAAATAATCGAAGTCATTCCCATATCCGTCACCAGCATATAGAGTTGGCCGTTGTGTCTGCCGTATTTTTCAACTAGTGCTTTAAAGAAAGGATGTACATCTTGGTAGTTAGGTATCAAATCTAAGTCTATCGGCTCTAGCGCATCAAACTCCAAATATCTCTTGAAATGAGTCCAATAGCCGCCGAAGTTGGAGGCGTCAAACCTATCTCCAATCGCTATCCTTGCCAACGCTGAATCTTCATCAGGAAAAATGACGTGCGATACCTTTACATCCGGATGTTTTTCCCTAAACGCAAGCCACAGTTCTTCAACATCATACCCAGCCCACGTCCAAACTATTATCTCATTAGCTTTCGGTGGTGGTACTGGAGTTGGCGTAGGAGTTGGTGCGGGTGTCGGGGTTGGGGCTGGAGCGGGCCTTGTGGCCTGCCAAGCGGCGTAGCCGCCCACACCGGCCACCACCGCCGCAACCACGGCGGCGATGCCGTATTTCAGGGCCTTTCTTCGAGATTCATTACTCATTTTTATATATCTCTCCTAAAAGCGGCTGTTTATTATTCCGGTTCAGATTATATATAAATATTACGGTTTACTGAACGATGTTGCTAAGATTTTTTGTTGGGCCGGATTTGCAAGCGTAATTTGCGGACTGCAGGGGTCAAGCTGATTGCTTCATGATTTAGGATCCTATTTATAAGTCTCTCTGTCACTGTAGAAACCCGGAAAACTCTCGACTAGGTTTTTCTGATTTTTCTAACTAAAGTCAACTTCTCAAATGCCTAGCTTTGAGTTGGCGTCTTCAGGCTGATATTCTTTCGATCATCCTCATCAAAAACGCAAGTCCGATGGCAAAAGACAATATGATGGAGGACATAGCCGTTAAGATTGGCACGAATTTTGGCAGTTTCATCAGCAAAGAGTAAATATACACAGGCGCTGTTTGCTCTGTCCCGGCAAGGAAAACCGCGAGGGCAACATCTTCCCACGAGATGATAAAGGCTAAAATGGCGGCCACCGCCACTCCTGGCATTATAAGAGGCAACGTTACTTTCCGAAAAGTGGTGAATTTACCCGCGCCCAAATCCATGGCAGCCTCTTCAAGACTTATGTCAAGAGCTATGAATCTGGAGGTTAAGACCAAGGTAGTGTAGGGTATGGTGATTAGAATATGACCTATAATGATGACTATTAACGATGGGTTTACCCCCATTTTTAATAAAAAGGACATCAAACTGAAACCCATGATGATGTAAGGTGTCACCATGGGCATCAGCAAGAGCCCTGTGAAAATTTTTTTCCCAGCGAAGTTTGTGCGCGCTAGTGCATACCCTCCGCAGATTCCGAAGATTACAGCGGCTCCCGTGGTAACGGAAGCGACCATGAGGGAGTATTTAACGGCATTTATAGCGGCTGGAAATCGGAGAAGTTCGATGTACCATTTGAGGGTGGGGAAGTTTCTTAAGGGCAGAGTAGAAGTTTCGTTGAGGGATAGCAGTAACAGTATGGCGATGGGGAAAAATGTGAGTATCAACAAGAATCCAAGTACGACAATGAACATTATACTCGATTTCGTCATTTTAGAGACTCTCCATCAGCTTCCTGAAGCCGATTCTCCGATAAAGTAGGAAGACCGCTATGAAAGTTATAATCAGCAGATAAACAGTGAAAGCCGCGGCTACATCCCACCTAAACCCCTTGAGGAAGAAATCGTAGATCAGGTTTCCAAACAATATTCCGGTTCTGCCTCCCACTACTGCTGGAGCTATGAATTCTCCCATCGTCGGAATAAACACGAACAAAACTGCTACGAAAACTCCGGGTAGACTCAGGGGAAAAGTAACTTTTAGGAATGTTGTAATGGGCGAAGCGCCCAGATCGTCTGAAGCCTCCAGCAAAACTCTGTCTATTTTTTCCAGCGACACGAATATCGGCAGAATCAACCAGGGAAACCATGTGGCAGTTAAAACCAGCCAAACAGAAAATAGGTTGTACCCCAATAGTTTGATGGGCTCGCTTATTAAGCCGAAATATAGGAGCAATGAATTTATTACTCCTGTGCTGCCTAACATCAACCGCCAAGCCAGCAATATCAGCATATAGGTGGCAAAATAAGGCGCTTGAAACAGGAATAGAACAGTATACTTATTTTTTAAAACTCTAAAGGCTATAAAATAGGCTACAACATACGCGAACAAAACGGATGAAGCTGTAACGGTAACCGCTATAAAAAACGTTCGAAGTAGAAGTCTGGCATAATCCGTTCGGATGAATAGTTTTGCATAATTGCTGAGTACGGGAAAATTAACAACAGTTCTTGTCACAGGACTTAATTCAGCGAAGCTCAAGATTAACACTGAAAAAACAGGAATGAAAAATACGATGATAATCCATAAGTAAGTGGGTAGAACTAGCAAAAGATCTTTTAACCTTGAGTTGGTCTGTGCCGTGAAAAAATTCCGGAAAGATTTCTTTATACTCATATTACCACTTCCGTTCGACAATGGCCTCCAATGGATTTAGCCTAGGTTATCAACTTGGAGTCTTTCTTATTCCAACCGATTTTTACCTTCTCCCCAATTCCAAAAATGCCTTCCATGCCGGGACTGGGCGCTACAACTGAAATGGAGGAACCATTTTCCAGCAAAACTCTGTAGGTGACGACTCGGCCCTGATAATAGGCCTCTTTAACTTCTCCAGCGAATATATTATCCAACGCGTTTAACTTTCTTCCGATGAAAATTTTCTCCGGCTTGATGGAGACTAAGACTGATCCTTTGGATAGCTGACACTCAGGTGTGACGGTGATTTTCCCCAGATTATCGACTTCCACTGCCCCATTCTCATACCTCCCTTTGAAAACGTTAGTTCCCCCAATAAAATTAGCCACAAACTCAGAGTTAGGCTGTTCATAAATCTCGATAGGCGAGCCGATCTGCATGATCTTTCCGGCTTTCATTACGGCTATTTTGTCGGACATCGTTAGAGCTTCTCCTTGGTCGTGAGTGACGTAGATGAAGGTAGTGCCGACTTCACGTTTAATTCTCTTCAGCTCGACAATCATTTCCTCCCTAAGTTTTAGATCTAATGGTCCCAAAGGTTCGTCTAGAAGCAATACAGTTGGTTTATTAACCAAAGCCCTTACAATGGCAATTCTTTGTTTTTCGCCGCCGCTCAATTGGCTTATTTTCCTCTTTTCATAGCCTGGAAGTCTAACGAGGTCTAACATTTCTTTAACTCTTGCTTTGATTTCGTTTTCCGGTATTTTTTTTATTTTTAATCCGAATGCTATATTTTCATAAACGTTGAGGTGAGGGAATAGAGCTAAGCTCTGAAAGACTAGGTTTGTAGGCCTCTTAAAGGGGGGTACATCCGCCATAGGTTCTCCTTCGATGAGTATCTCCCCTTCGGTTGGCTTCTCAAAGCCGCTGATCATTCTGAGTATAGTAGTCTTTCCACATCCGGAGGGCCCTAAGAGAGAAAAAAATTGTCCCTTTTCCACTTGAAAGGAAACATCGCTAACTGCAACAACATCTCCGAATTTCTTAGTTACGTTTTTCAGTTCAACATCGATCTTCATCTTATCGGACCATTACTGATATATACAGGAAGAAGAATATAAAAATAATCGGTCAAGAAAAAGGCCAAAACATGGAAAGATTAAAACAAACTATGTTCCATTAGTGTTTATGAAAAGTGGAGGATACGCCTCATATGATTCTTTCGTTAGATGAAATTTATAGGAGGACTGAAGATGGTCCGATAGTGGAGGAGGAATATTTCGACAAAAAGCTTTTGCCCAGAAAACTTCGAGAACTAGCAAAGGAATATGATATTAATTACAATCCGGAAGAGCCCGTTCCAACTGACGACAAGTTAGCTGACGACGTTTTTGAGGCGGGGAAAAAGTTACTGTGTGATGTAGGTATTCTGTGTGTGGACACAGGTAGGTTGATAAAGTTCTCTGAGGATGAAATTAAAGAAGGACTTAAAGCAGCTCCAAATAAAATAACCATCGGGCAAGGTGAGAGATCCCGAGAAATAACTGAGAGAAAAGCAGAAGACAAAAAGATACCTTGGCTTGTTCCCGGCCCCAGCGGAATGCCTATATCAGAGGACTTGGCTAGCGTGATAGCTCAATCCATCGTTCAAGAACCGTTAGCAGAAGGTTACTGGACTCCAACTATTACGAAATATGGAGGGATGGAGGTAAAACTGCATTCTCCGTTGGAAGTTCTTGCATCAAGATATGAAATTATATCGGCCAAGGAGGGAGTCAGAAAGGCTGGTAAAGAAGGGCTTCCCATTGTTGGAGGAATGACAGGGTTAAGTCCAGCTGGATTCATCGCTTCTATATTTAATGGAGGATTTACGAGAGGGGACTGTCTTCTCGTAAGCTGCATGAACGAGTTGAAAATCAACTACGATATCATGACGAAAGTATGGTTCGTTTCAAAATGTAGCGACGTAAACCTGATGTATGATGCCACTCCTCTATTAGGCGGAATCGCAGGTGGACCGGAAGGCACTGCTTTAGTCTCAGTTGCTCAGGAAATAGAATGCCTGTTGCTGGGAGCAGACCTAAGCGGTGGTAACTCAATCGATATTTGGTCTGGAACAAGCTCAGGCAGGAAGACCATGTGGGCCTCTAATTTATTCTTGAACGCCATGAACCGGAACGTCAACGCAATAGAGTATTGCTACCACTTTGCCGCAGCAGGACCTTGCACAGAAATGCTTCTCTATGAGGGGGCAGCGAAAACCATAAGTGTGGTGGCTGCAGGATACGATTTTCACTGTGGTCCTTTGGCCTTGAGAGCTGGGAAGGAAGATTACATTTCTCCGTTAGAATTTAGGCTCAGCTGCGAAGTCGCCCATGCCATGGCTGGAATTAAAAGGGAAAATGCCAATTACTTGATAAAAGAATTATTAGCAAAGTTCGAAGATAAAATTCAAAAACCGCCTCTTGGTAAAAGCTTTACCGAGTGTATGGACTTAACTACGCTTCAGCCTTCCAAAGAATGGCAGGCTATCTACGAGAAAGTGAAAAAAGAATTAGAAGACTTGGGAATAAAATTCAAATGACCTTTGTATAAGGGGCGGTCAAAGAAAGTAGCAGGCTTGTCGCGATGCCGCTGTTTCTGGTTTACGAACCCCGTATATTTTTGAGAGTGTCATAAGTAGCCTGTATGGTCTTTTGTATATCTTCCGGCTCATGCATCGCCGAAACCATCCACTCCTCAAACCATGCTGAACCGCTCGGTATTATTCCTCTATTCAACATGTTGATCCAGTATTTATTCCACATCGCCGCGTCGCAAGCTGAAGCTTCTCTGTAGTTTTTTGGAACCTTGTCCAATCCGAAGAAGATGCATCCCATCATGGTGCATCTGCCCACAGCGGCTTTTATACCTGTATCTGCTATGGCGTCTACAACTCCCTTGTACAACTCCTCGCCAAGGTTGTTAATTTTCGCATAGGCATTAGAGGTTAATACCTTTTTCAGGCAGGCTAAGCCTGCAGCTGTTGAAAGAGGATTGGCGTTATAGGTTCCGTAGTGCACAACACCGCCCAAAGGAGTTATCATCTCCATGTATTCTCTCTTTCCGCCGAACGCGGCCAGAGGTGATCCGCCGCCGATGGCTTTGGCGAAAGTTACCAAGTCGGGTTCAATACCGTAGAGTTGGCTTCCGCCCCCCTCAGCTAGATTGCATCCTGTCTTAACTTCATCCAATATTAACAAAATGCCATATTCATCGCAAAGCCTTCTAACTTCCCTGAAATAGTCTTTTTCCGGGGTTATGATCCCGCTGTTGGTAAGCACAGGCTCGGTTACTATCGCCGCAACTTCGTTTTCATGCTTTTTCAACACTCTTTCCAAGCCGTCGGCATCGTTAAAGTGAACCACCAAGGTCTGTTCGACGTTCTCCTTCGGTGTGCCCAGCGAGTCGGGAGTGGATGCAGGGTTATGTATCGATCCTAACAGGATGCGTCTTCTGGGTTTATCGCTTATCAGCAGCACATCGTTTGCTCCATGATAGGAGCCCTCCATCTTAACCACCTTAGTCCTCCCTGTGATTCCTCTGGCAAGCCTAACGGCATAGAAAGTTGCTTCCATTCCCGTGTTCGCAAAGCGGAGCATCTCAACATACGGGTACCTTCTCATTATCTCTCTCGCCAATTCATCGGCCCCTTCCCCTTGAAATCCCAGCAACGTCCCCCGCTCCGCCTGCTCTTTTATCGCTTCAACTATGATGGGGTTAGCGTGACCAGCAGTCATGGCTCCGTAGGCCAGACAATGGTCTACATACTCTCTTCCGTCTAAGTCCCATAGCTTGCCGCCCTTTCCCCTTGCCATGTAAAGCGGATAGGGCTTAAAGAATTGGATAGCTGTATTTACTCCTCCAGGAATAATCTGAGATAGTTTTTCGAAAAACGCCTTTGAAGCTGGGGTGTTTTTAATATATATATCCTCTTCAGCCAATGCCACGTAAATTCACCGTTTTCATTTAACAATCGATGTTTATTTAACATTTTCGACAGGGGGTAGAGGCGGGTCTTTTATTTAATTTTTCAGTTAAAAGGCATCGTCTATGTGCCGCAATTAATTTATTTCTATTCATAACAAAAATAGGCTCTCTCTTTACCAATTTGCCTTTTATCTTGTCTATACCATCAATTTTCTACTTAGAACTGTGCAGCTTGATGCATATCTCGGCATAAGTCAATGGACAAACTCCCCTTAAACAACAAGCATTGAGAAAAATATCAAACCTAACTTCAAGATAGACAACAGACTCCGAATAATTTTTTGGTTAAATTTCTCTCAAAGAAGAAAGGGGGAGGTAATTTGTTAACCCTGCGCATTGCTGAGCTTCATTTCATTTGATCTGCCTGCGGTGTTGGCAGGATTTTTGATTTGTCGGAGACTGCTCAAACTTTCGAGAGTTTCTCGAGGCGTTCTACACAATTAATTTTGATGCCGAGCAGTTCAGCGATCCTAACTTTAGCTTCGAGTCCTTTCGCTGCACCCGGTAAACCAGTTATAACACCGATGTCAAGTTTTTCCCTAAGCTTTCTCATAGTAAACTCATCACAAAGCTCTATTGAGGAGACACCTAGCTTTTTAGCGACGTAATCCTTCGCTTCAGGTAGTCTCATTTTCTTTTGCAACTGCATCCTACCAATCAGGTCGCCTGATGTTCTGATGCTGCCTATGCCACCGGCTACCAGATGCCCAATGGGCATTCCAATGCAGTCTCCGACACCCACCTAAATGCCATCGACGCCGGCTATCTCGATCATAGCTTTGTTCGCTCTAGTTACTGTATCCAACGGTGGTGTTTCTAACATGGGCACGCCGCCTACACCCATTCCCATGTTGGGGTGAACAGGGATAGTCGCTTCTCTCACGCATGCCTTGGTAAACGTAACCGCCCTGGAGAGATTCCATGGGAAAGTGAGGTGGGGTTTTGTATTTATCACAGGTCCAAATATGTCGACACCCGCTTTTTCCGCTACTTTAAGTTGTTGATGCGGCCACATTCCAGCCAAACGTTCTCCTGCATATTTCAATTCCGTGTGAAATCCGTGTACAGCCTCGGTAGCCATACCCATCTGGACAGCTAGGTCGGGGTACACCTTTTTCAATGACTCTGTAGCCGTAAGGGCTGCATAAAAGTCAGGATCTCCCGCCGCTCCTACTGTATCGATATTTATTCCATCCACGCCTACTCTTCTGAGATGTTTAGCTACATATATTATGGCATCATGACATTCTCGAGCAGCGCCCTCCATAGATTTCCTCGCTTCGTCGTTCTTTCCTTCTCTGATCAGAGAGATCGGTTCAGGCCATTGACCATCAGGCTTATAGAAATAGCCTAAGTTGGGCATAGCCATGAATTCTAGAGGACTGATCGACGTGTGCAGAGTATTGTGGATAACATTCGCCAAATAGCTCACTATTACCTTTGCAGGCTTAAAGCTTCCATCCGATTCAGGAAATTGTAGTATATCAAGTCCAAGCACCCTTTCAGACAGCGCTCCTTGAGCAATGGAACGTTCAATCGGCATACCTAATCCACTAGTGCCAGAGTCAATCCAGAAAGTCGAGCCTCCTGCATCAGCGGACAGGACGACCTCGCATCCATGTTTTACAGCCACAACCTTATTGGCGTCGATGATAATTTCATATAATGTTTCCAGATCTTCGCCGGTTAATTCGGGTATTTTCGCCCTTTCTGCAGCGTCTTTTGAACCCAATTCTAGGTCGTCTTTGATCTGTTTACCCGTCATGGTGATCAGTCTACCATCGCCTCTTCTCGTCAAATGTTCTGGCATACGTTCTCACCTCCTTTCTATTTTTATTTGTGAGCATCATTTTTTTAGAAGGCAAGTGCGGGATGCAAGGAGTCTTTTAGCTTTAACTACAGCATCCATTGCGTCGGCACCCCATTCGTCGGCGCCGATCTCTTTTGCATGCAATTCGGTTGTTGCTCCTCCGCCCACCATTACTTTAACGTCATCACGAACTCCTGCTTCCTTCAGAGCATCAATTACCTCTCTTTGGGCGATGGCGGTTGTGGTCATGAGAGCGGAACAACCTACAAATGCGGGTTTGTGCTTTTTAACTGCCTCTACAAATTTTTCAGCAGCAACATCTCGACCTAGATCGATGACATCGAATCCTTGAGCTTCCAGCATCGTGGCCACTATACTCTTACCGATGTCATGAATGTCGCCTTCAACTGTACCGATTATGAACTTGGCTTTTTCACCTCTTTTCTTCCTAGGCACTTTTTTAAGCAAAACGTCCGCAACCTTCTTGATGGCCTCGGCAGAAAGAACTACTTGTGGAAGAAATATCTCTGACCTACCGTATAGATCTCCTACCTGCCTGATAGCCTCAGAGGCATGGTCCAACGCCCTTAAAGGTTCAATACCTGCTTTCAGACAAGCCTCAGCGATTTTAACAGCGCCCTCAACATCTTGATTTAAGATCGCATTATAGAGCTTATCTAGTTCCAAAATTATGCACCCCCTACTTTTTTATATTAAAGTTTTTTTTAAACATAATGTTTCACCCTCTTTTTGGATCTTTATTTCAAAATCACTAGCATCTGTCTTCACTTTACAACTTGTTATCGCGGATGTAGCAAATAATTCATTAGCCTACACCGCGGCCTGAAAATATCACTTCTACATACTTATCGATGTAGTCCCCTAATTTAGTGGTGTTCATCATAGTCTCGTTGAGTTTTCTCGATCAAAAAATAAGTGAAACGAGTTTTCGGTCTTCTCGAGGAAGTACGGATATGGTTAAGAATCATAATTCGGCGAGAAAAGGAGTTCCTGTCGGCAGTTTCGCTGGAGAAAAGCATGTCGCCTCAATAATAAGTGGCAAGGAACTTTTACTAATTATTATGCGCCCAGTTTTTTAACTGTTAATGCGCCTGTGGGGCACCATTCAACACATGCCGGAGAACCTTGACATAGGTCGCATATCAGCGGTTTTCGACGTGGTTCATTCATCCTTATCGCCGAGTATGGACATTCTTCAACGCACAATTTGCAGCCTGTGCACTTTTCCTCATCGAGTATAACAGCCCCGGTTTTCTCATCTTTTTGGAGTGCTTTCACAGGGCAGACTTGAATACAGGTGGCTTCTTCGCATTGAATGCACGCAACAGGATACACGAGAGTAGGCGGATAGCTTGTTGCAATGTGGATTCTGGATACTTTCGGATTAAACACTGAGGCTTTTTTGAATGAGCAGATAAGCTCGCATGTTTTACAGTCGGTGCATTTTTGGCCATCAATCAACAAGCGGATGGAGATAAGCATCACCTCCTTCACGTTACTAGGTCGGTAAGTTCCAATTCGATAAGCTTCTCCCTCGTAGGTTCGCCTTCTCGGTTCCACCCTCTCAGTTCATAGTACTCATCGAGCAGCTTAGTCATGTCGTCGGAGGTAACTTTGTGCCCCTTGGCCGGCCCTGAAGGCAGAGGTTCCCCGGTGAACCGCTTGGGTAAACAGTCGTCTTTCCGCGTAAAGCCTTCGCGAATGTTAAACATGCGGATCAAATTCCATACACGCTCACCTAGCTTCATAAATTCATCTGCACCTCCCTTCCACCCGGTGGCCAGCGACAACAACTCCGCATAGTGCTCAGGTTGAAGGCCTGTTCGGCTGAAATCGCAGCAGGGAAGCGTGCAAACAGCCGTAAGCCAATCCTGCTCCCACTTGACGATTTCAGCCTTACCCTTGAGCGAAAGCCGCTCCACGGTGCCGGAGGGTCCGGGGATTCCCTCAACCTCGTACGCGATCGGCCATCCCCGCTCATGGCAGCCGCCCCTGTCAGCTGTGGCTAGGGCCAGCGCCATTCCCGGGGCTCCCCTGGGAGGCCACGCCGGCGTCTCCAGCCCCTTGATGCTGACAGCTAAATCTAACGCTCGGCCGCCTATCTTTTCCGAAGCTTGCTTTACGCCTTCAGCCATCAGGTCGCCTATCCCTTCTCGGCGGGCTATTCTTTCAACAAGCTCAAGCACAGCTTTGGAGTTCCCAAACTTCGGGTTAACCCCTTGGAAATCCTCCGAGGTCAGAATTCCCTTTTCAAAAAGCTCCATGAAGAAACCTATGACGCCGCCGGTGGATATGGTATCTAACCCCAGTTCATCGCACAGGTAATTTGCGTAAGCCACAGCGTCCAGATCCGTGATGCCGCAGTTGGCTCCCAGCAGGCCGGTGGTTTCATATTCCACACCGTCCACCACGGTACCCGCGTAGGGGCCTTTCTTTATCATCAGAAGGTGGCCGCATCGAATGGGGCAGGAGAAGCAGGCAACCTTTCTAAAGCGGACGGCCTTGGACTGAATTCTGCCTGAAAGCTTTTCCGCCCCCCGGATGCTTCCGTCTTGAAAGTTTCTTGTCGGGAAGAAACCTTCAGAGTTGGCGAAATCCACAGACCCCGCGGTTCCGTATTCCGTCCACGTCGCTCGCACAGCTTCGCTTTCAACCAGAGCCTTGTGCAGCTTTCTCGCAGCTTTCACAAATTCCTTTGGATTGGCCACCTCCACAGGCTTTGTTCCTCGAACGGCCACAGCCTTCAGATTCTTTGAGCCCATCACGGCTCCTAGGCCTCCCCTCCCCGCCTGCCGGTAGTCACAGCCGACGCACGCAAACCTGACAAGTCTCTCTCCCGCCGGTCCGATGCACGCTGTTTTCACCTCGTTGTCGCCGAGCTCTTTTTTGACGGCAAGGGCGGTCTGGGTTATGGTAAGACCCTGAAGGTGGCTGGCGTTTTTGATTTCCACATGCTCATTGTCGATCCAGATGTAGCTGAGTTTTTCAGCCTTCCCCGTGAGCACCAAGGCATCGTAGCCGGCGTATTTTAGTTCCTGGCTGAAATAGCCCCCAACATAGCTGTCGCAAAAGGTTCTCGTGAGGGGGGACTTGGAGACCACGATGCCCTTCTGAGCTGGAGCCAGCGTACCTGTCAAAGGCCCTGTGCTGAATATGAATATGTTTTCAGGGCCAAGGGGATCAGCCTTGGGGGGTAGCTCCTTATACAATATCGCTGCTGCTTGCCCTTTTCCACCGACCAGTCTCCTAGCAACAGATAAATCCAATGGCTGCCGGAGTATTCGCCCTGTGGTTAAGTCTATGCAAAGAATATTCCCCTGATAACTATCCATATCTTATCATTACCAATTATCCGTTTAAAAAATTTAGTGGTAGAGAATCGGCGCCCCCCCTGCCTACACCATGGCCTGAATATCCCTTCTACATACCCATTGGTGTAGTCCTCTCTCTGATAGCATTCGTCGTAGTCTCCTTGATAACTCGTCCAATACCAGAAGAAAGGCTGCAGAGATTTTTCCCGACCAAAAAGTAGAAAATGAAAAGACTTTCCAACCCCCTCAAGAAAGTATACGTATGGCTGAGAATGATTGGTTCGACGAAAGAAAGAATCCCCTCAGCAACTTCGCCAGAGAAAAACAGCTACTCTAAATTTACCACGGACTACGGGGCTATGCAGGGTTTTTAAGAAACCTGTCAAGATTCCGAATGGCATCGGTGAAATCGATGAAGAATTATGTTAAATATGGGTAAGGCTGATAAACGCTTGATGAAGGTGTTTTATTAATTCAAAGCAGACTAATCTTAAGAATACGATTATATTTTTGACAACTCTTTTTCTCTCAGGATTAGTACGGCTCCAGTGAACTGGTTGTCTTGATTTTCGATGGGGGTAGTGTAAATGAACGTTCTCAGAGGGCTTCCTCCTTTCTTCAGGAACTCAAATTCATGAACTTCATCGAACCTATGTTTCCGCCTGTTTTTTATGCTATGGAGAATTTTTCCCCATCTCTGACTGCAGAACTCCTCAAGATTCTTGCCCACCATCTCCTTTGATGTGTATCCGAGCATCTCAGCAGTCCTTGGGCTGACATATGTAGTGTTGAACTCTGCGTCTACAAGCCATAAGCCTGTCTCTCCTTTCATGGCTGACGTCCTCTTTGGGGGAAGTTTTGTTTTTAACAGGGTATCCACAAGTTTAAAGGGGTCCGCTGAGCTCCACATTTCCTCGAAGAATCTTTGGTATAGCCTTGTCCAACCTTTGCTGTTCAGCCATATATCTCTACAGCAAGAGTTCGATGGCCATCTTTCCATGTCTATTGCTATTCCGACAATGGTCCATTTATCATCAATAATCATCGTGTGAAAGGGGATTCTGGAAATTTGTCTTAACTCTGCAAACTTATTGCAGATTTCAACCTCGCGGATGATTGTCTCGTCAACCTCCGTAAGTATCCTCACCGGCATCCTGTGAGAGCATTTTCTTAATATGTCAACGAGACCATGATACTCCGCCAGATAAAGACCTGCCCCTGGCACCATGTAGTCTATTTTGTTTTCCGCCGATTTACATAATGCGATCTTTTTACTATAGACTTGTTTCATTCCAGTCAAAATTTGTATGCCTTCTCTTTCTTCTCTCTCTTCTTCTTTCTCCTCACTTACTGCTTTCAGAGCGTCGACGAGCCTAGCTTTGTTAGATGCTATTCTGTTCACTCTTTCTCTTTCAGCCGCTAATAACCAATCTACAAGCATCTCAGGTTTAACGGCTTTAAATTTTTTAGGCCGTTCCAATAAAGACTGGATAAGTTCCCGTCCTTCAAGCTTCTTAAGTATGCGGTAGACTTCAGGCCGAGGGATTCCTGCCCGACGGGCTAACTGGTTTGCGGTTAGGTCTGAGCTATATTTTATTAGTGTAACCAGTACTTTAATGTCGTTTCCAGATAAGCCGAACTCGCTTAGGTTCTGTACAATTTCTTGTTCTTTACTCAAAATAATGTCCTTAACATTGTTATCGATGTTGTAACTTAAAAAGGTTACACTACTTTATGACAGATGACCGATTTAATACCCTTAATAAGAGAATGTTGGATTTGAAGATCGAGAAAATCGGAAAAACCACAACCGTAGCTGTGCTAATTTTGATATTCCAAGCCGGCTCCGTGAGGCATAGGGACATAGCTAAACATGTTCCAAGCAGAGGGGCTTTATCTTCAGCTCTGAACTCTCTGCTGGAAGAAAAACTCGTAACACGTCAAGTGAACACCGAATCCATGCCAGCTCAAACCTACTACACCATAACCGAGAAAGGCAGGGAAGTGGCGAGAAGATTTGATGAAATCATAGATATCTTAAAAGGCTGAAAAACATTCCCTTTCTTGTAACTATGATATCTGACAAACACAAGTTTTTGAGTATCCGACAATCATTAGATTATAGGTCTTAGAAATGAATAAAACCTCCATTATTCACAATATTCAAAGTAACGAGCAAATGAAGATGAAAAATTTAAGATACGAACAGGAGATCATCGAGTTTTTCTCACTTTTTAGAGAGAATAAAGCGATCAGCATACCTCTTGAGGCCTTCATGGATTTCAAGAAGGCTTTAAAGGACTGTTTTGGCTCCGGGGGAGTTGTAATCTTAAGTGAGATGGGAAAAGGCCATGGCATATATTCAACCAAGCGTTTACTGGATGAACATCCTAATAGACCCAGCTTGCTAGAAGTCATAACCAGCTACAAGCAAAAGGAGGGATGGGGGAACATGGAATTTAGAATGAAACCTTCCGAAGCGGAAGTTATTATAACTAAAAGCTTCGAGGCGGAGTATCATGAGAGGTCCAAAGAACCTGTTTGCCACTTCTTGAGAGGCTACCTAGAAGGGGTCATAAGCCAAATCGTCGGCAAAGAGATAAAAGTTTCGGAAATCCGCTGCAAAGCAACAGGGAACGAGACCTGCGTTTTCAAAATACAACCGCCATAGGGCGTATTGATAGTTCTATCATCATAGTTTTAGTAGTTTCCAGCAAACATCTATGACCTGTTAATCTAAGCCCAACAGCATTTAAAAGAGAAAATTATAAAGAATTTAATCTCCAGCCAGCACCCATAAGTAAAATGGGTGAGGAACCGAACCTGAAGTTTGGAGCCCCGGGCGGGGTTTGAACCCGCGACCTTAGCCTTACCAAGGCCACGCGCCACCAGGCTGCGCCTACCCGCCCTTGCTTCGTAAGGGAACCGGGGCATCTGCTCCGGGGCTTCAGGCTACGCTTTAAGTGTAGGATAAAATGAATATAAGAATTAAGTTCAACTCCCCAGGGGGATGGGTTCTCGGCTAGGCTAGGTGGACGGATATGTAGTGAAGCTCCACCACGCCTCCCTCCGATATCAGGATGCCGAAGTTCACCGTGGAGTCTTCAACCCACATCAGCACCTTATTCGCATCCCAGCCCCACTGCTGTATGAAGGATAAGATCATCCCCCTAGTTAGGCTCCATTGGTCTGAGGAGAGGTAGGAGGTTTCCCCTTCATGGAAGGTGACATCCGGGCTTATCGCCTCAGGCTTCACGACGGTCATGTTCTTCACCTCGTTGCTTTTGAACAGGTCTAATATGTCGCCTATTCTTTCTTCCAAGGTTTTCTCCTCCACCACAACGGGCTGCTCTGCTCCCGGCAGCTTGGCTAGGAAGGCTTTGAAGGCTTCTTCGCTGCTGTCTCCCAGCCCCACATAATATTCGGCTGTGAAGTAGGCTCCCACGCAGGCCACTTTGCCCAATGCGGTGATCACCGCTTCGCCGGCTGCCGGGGCGGTGTAGATGGGGATGAAATAGACGTCATGGTCGCCTACCCTGTAAAGGATGTTGTCTCCCACACGCGGGTCGCGCAGGAGGGTTCTTAGAACGCGGAAGTCAGGGTCTTTCTCCAGTGTTTCAATAGCCCCTGAGGGGCCCAGTAGCTTTATCGGCGCATCCTCAGCCACCCGGTAGTAGTGCATCTCACCCAAGTAAGGCCAATCGTTTCGCACTAGGATGTAGCCGACTAGGTTCTTCGTTATGGCGCCTCGACGTTCCAAGGAGAGGAGGCCGACAAATTCGGGTTCCTCGAAGTTCGGAGGCTGAGCTATGATGTAGTAGGTGTCCAGCCCTTCAGGCACTGCGAGGAATTCTTTGGCTTCGATGAAGGTTCTGGGGTCCGTGACATGGTAAGTATTGTACATGTCCACCCGCCACTCGAAAAGTTCCTTGGGATATCTTAACTGCTTTTCAAGCCACTCAGGCACCTCTGCGGTGACATGTTCTGAGTAAGTCCGCCGGAACAGGTCGCTGAAAAAGTCGTCTCCAAGGACTATCAGCCTAATGCTCCCCGTGTATATGTCGATGAGGGCATAGCCCACCAGCCTCATGAAAGGGTTTCGAACACTCCAAGGGACTTTTCCTGTGTCAAGGCTGACGATGAGGGGCATGAGGTAGTAAGTCCGCTCCCCGTCTGTCACCGGAAGCATGTCCACACGCTTCCCCATCCACTCGTATAAGACCACCCGTCTCGCTCCCCATTCATACACGAAATACGGGAAGAGCAGACTCATCCGGTCATAGACATCCCTATACCTGAGCACATGAATCGTTTTGTCACGGTAGGATAGGAAAAATATGAAATCGAAAAACCAGCTTAAAGGCGGCGGAACACTCAACCCCCCTAACTTTCCGCCCACATAGGCAGAGGGCTTGTCGCGGTCGTAGAAATGACCCCCTAACTCGTCGCTTTTCGAGCGTTCGAGAGGATAGGCTGCCCAAACCTCCTTGAAAAGGCCGCCTTCGCCATAGTAGATCTTCCGCTGTTTGAAGAACTGCGAAGTGTCCACGATCACGCCTTCATGGCCGTCTAAAAGCAGGAAGCCGATGGGGGCGTGGGTGTAAACAAGATGCTCATTGTACCATCTGTCCTCTGGAAGCACTGTGGGAGGCAGGACGAGTTTCATGGAAGCGCTCCAATAGAGATTTCCGTGAAAGCGGATGATGTCTGAATCCTCATAGTCCAGGTAGGGTATCGGCCCGATTTCAGGCTTCAACTTTGCGAAGGCAGCGTCCCGGTCCCAAAGGCGTATTTTGCTCAGCAAGTTTCTGTGCTCTGAGACATAGGCGTCCATCTGGTCGCTGGCAACCGTTACGATGCTGACGTTATAAGGTATCTCCCTTACTCCCCGTTGAGGATGAGCCAGCTCCGCGAGTTCGCGGTTCACCGTAATCTGCTGGAGGGTGTAGGGGCCCCGCCACTCAACCTTTCGAGCGTCGGCGATGCTGTGGTTAACGGCCATGATGGAACTTACAACCAGCAGTATTATGATGATGGCTAGAAAGCGGGTAAGAATAGGGCGCGGCGCTATCACTCTCAAGCCTCTGCCTTTAGCGCGGTCCATGTAGGCTAAAAGAGTGAACGCCACACCGGTTGCTCCAAGGCCTCCGACTGCATACTTGGTATTGTAGTCGATGTAGGCTGAGAAAAACACGTTGACCATGGACCAGAAAAGCGCTATGGCAATCAACGCTTCGATGGTTGAAACCCGCCAGCGAAACTGCAGCCGCTCCCCGCCCAACTCTCTCACGGAAGGCGTAGCAACCCTAATAATCTCTGTTACGCCTACCAAGATGATCAGCCGGGCTCCCACTGCCCAAAGAACCGGCCTAACCACAAGGGTCAGAGCGGGTAGGAGAGGAATAACCGTCATCTGGGCGGCTGCGCTGTCCAAGCTGCCCGGGGAAACTACGAAGGGCAGCGTGAAAATTTCCCAGATTCGGCCTAGATTAGGATTCCAACCTTGTGTCATTCCAGCCACGGCCATGCCGAGAAACAGGTTTCTGAGCATCAGCATTCCGATTACAACTTTGGTAGCCTGCCAGGCAGCGAATTTAAACTTCGGCATCTGGAAAACTTTGAAGTCTATGTAGTGGGCTGGTACAGCCTCCATGGCGCCGCGTTCCCGGATCGCCCTTAGGGCTAGCCGAACCGCCCACCAAGTGACGGATCTCCTATGTTTGAAGTCCACTCGGAAGAGGACGATGGGGGCGAGGATCAGTCCTCCTAGAAGGGAGAAGTAGATGGGGCGTATGTAGAGTTCTCCGAACTCCATGATGTTCAAAGCAAACCATACAACTTCATCTTGAACCGTCCATGCCACCAGCACGATCGCTAAGCCTGTGATTATTCGAATTAGACGCTGCTGGGCACGTTTGGAAATCCATCTGGACAGGCCGTATCTTTCGGACATTTTAAAACCTGTTCAGCTATTCCGCATAGATATACCTCCACGTTTATACTTAACCGTTTAGGGAGGCGAAAGTTTGAAGGGAATGAAAAGTTAAGCCGTAAGGAGGCTGCCCTCCATCCGTGGAGTCGCAGCCAGTCTCAAGCCTTCCCTAATTGTTTAAATTCTCTGACAGGGAACCTATGGTGGAGGTTAGACCCATGAGAGCCTACGTCCTGATCACCGCCAAGCCCGGGACCTCTGAGGAGGTTCTGAAGGCTGTTAAGGCCATGAGGAAAGTTAAAGGAGTGAAGGTGGCAGATTCCGTCTACGGCAGATTTGACGCCGTCATCGTCATCGAAGCCAAAGACCTGAAGGAACTTACCAAGGTTATCTACCAAGTCATCGAGAAGAATCCCAACGTAACCCACACTGAGACCCTCATAACCCTCTTCTAGCCTTCACCGCCCACCGGCAGAAAGGCTGTGAGTAGGGAGGGGGTCTCTCACCCTATTTTTCAGCCTGAGCCTCGGGAGTTCGGGGTTTTCTTTCCCTCGCCATATGTTCAGCAGTTGGCGGTTATGTTGTTAAAATACACTTAATTATCTTTTTAATAATAAGTAGACCGAAGCTTGCTGCCGGTTGATGGAGACAGTTAAGAAACGGGAGGATATGGATGGGAAGCGTAAAGGATCTGGAAATTGTAAAGAAGCCGACGAGAGAGGAGATGGGTATAGGGCGTTTCCATTTCTCCGATCGGTACTCGGTCTTCGACTGGGGGGAGATGCCGGATTTAATCGAAATGAAGGGTGCAGCTCTCTGCGTGATGGGCGCCTACTGCTTTGAGAAGCTGAAGGAAGACGGGATAAGAACGCATTACAGGGGACTGGTAACAACCGAGGGAAAGCTCGTCGAAACCTGCGAGCTGGAAAAACCTGTCAATGTCATGGAAATCGACCTCGTAAACGTGCTTCGCCCTCGCTCCTACAAAGAGGAGGGGAAACTCAAATACGATTACAGCATGTTCACCCCAAGCTTAACCAATTTCCTTCTGCCCTTGGAAATAATATACCGAAACGGGCTGCCGGAAGGGTCGTCGGTTTTCAGGAGGTTGAAGCAGGGGCTTAAGCCGGAAGACCTTGGGTTAGATCACTATCCCCAGCCGGGGGAAAAACTGGAAAAACCCATCTTCGATGTGAGCACGAAGTTGGAGGAAAAAGACAGATACGTCACCTGGCCGGAGGCCGAGGAAATAGCTGGCTTAACCGACGAGGAGATGGAGGAGGTCAAAAACAAGCTGCTCCGCATAGACAGCCTAATCAGCGAGATCGCTGCAAAAGCTAACCTAAACAACGAGGATGGAAAAATCGAGTTCGCATTCGACAACCGCAGGAGACTAATGGTTGTGGACGTGGTCGGCACCTTGGACGAGTGCAGATTCACCTACAAAGGTTTGCACGTGAGCAAGGAGATTGCAAGGCAGTTTTACAAAAAAACGAAATGGTACAGAGACGTAGAGGAAGCGAAAAAAGAAGCCGACGCCAAAGGGATTAAAAACTGGAAAAGCATATGCAAATCCAAGCCGCCGAAGTTGAACCCTAAATTGAAGAGGATCATACGCAACCTCTACATGGCAACGGCGAACGAATGCACGGGACTCGACTTGTTTGATGCGCCTCGTCTCGCGGACACGGTGAAGGAATACCGAGAATATCTGGGTGAGAATGATGGACCGTAAACTCATCCAAAAACTCGTAGCAGACTACAACCCCGAAGAGATCAGAGTAGGAGTGTTAGGTTCGCATTCTGCATTGGAGATCGGCTACGGAGCCAAACAGGAAGGGCTTGAGACGGTTGTCGTTTGTCAAGAAGGAAGAGACCGAACCTACACGAAATACTACAAAAACCTGTTTGACCATATGTTGCTTTTAGACAAATTCTCCGACGTCGTCAACGGAGAAAACCAAGACAGGCTGAGGGAATTGAACACCATCTTCGTGCCGAACAGGTCTTTCTCGGTCTATGTAGGATATGATAACATAGAAGAACAGTTTTCCGTTCCGATTCTGGGGAACAGGTACATTCTGAGAAGCGAAGAAAGAAACGTTGCGAAAAATCAGTATTATCTGCTGGAAAAAGCAGGTATACGCACACCCAAAACATTCCGATCCCCCCAAGAGATAGATCGGCTGGTGATAGTGAAGGTTCCTGAAAAGAAAAGGAGAATGGAGAGAGCTTTCTTCTACGCTTCAACCCCCGAAGAATTTGAAAGAAAAGCTGAGGAGAGGATTGAAAAAGGAATAATCGACAGAGAAGACTTGGATGAGGCTGTGATAGAAGAGTACGTGATAGGGGCGAAGTTCAACGCCAACTATTTCTGGTCACCGATAACCGGCGAAATCGACTTTCTCGGATTCGACAGAAGGATTCAAACCAACTTGGACGGAGTCCTAGACCTACCTGCCGAGGAACAGTTGGAGGCGAGAATACCGTCGCAAAACATAGAGATAGGGCATATGGGAGCTACTATGAGGGAATCGCAGCTGGAGAAAATATTTGAAGCTGGGGAAAAATTCGTCGAAGTATGCAAAAAAGAATACCCCCCCGGCATAATAGGGCTTTTCGCTCTGCAGGGAGCTATAACCAAAGACCTAGAATTCTGCGTCTTCGATGTGAGCCCCAGGATACCGGGATGCCCATGCGTAGAGCCTACTTCCCCGTACATGAAGTACAAATACGGAAAAGAAATAGGCCCGGGGAGAAGAGTTGCAATGGAGATTAAGCAGGCGGTTAAAAAAAGTCGGCTTGAAGACATCGTTACCTAAGACATTTTTGCGGCTGGGGTTTAAATTTCACCAAAAGGCGTAAACAGCGGAAAAGAGAAGATATGGGTGAAAGCTTCCCGCTTTTAAACTGGGTGGTGGTGGAATGATTTCTAAAGATGAGATAGACGAGGTTTTGAGAAGCTATGATAAAGGTAAAATCTCCATAGGCACTCTCGGCTCTCACTCTGCGCTTAACATTTTCAAGGGCGCTCAAGAGGAAGGTTTTCGAACAGTTTGCATCTGCCGAAAGGGCGATGAGATTGTTTATCAGAGATTTCCTGTGGCAGATGATATCCTCGTGGTGGAGGGCTTTAGAGATCTGTTAAACGATGATGTCCAAGAAAAGTTAAGACGGCTGAACACCATTCTAGTTCCCCACGGCTCCTTCACCGCCTACATCAGCACCGGCGACCTGATGAACGAGTTACGTTTACCCCTGTTTGGAAACAGGCAGCTACTCCTATGGGAGGCTGACAGGGAAAAGCAAAGGGAATGGCTTGGGAGAGCTGGGTTGAATCTGCCTAAAATATTCAAAGACCCCGAGGACATAGAGGGTTTAGTCATCGTAAAATTTCCCGGCGCCAAAGGTGGAAGAGGCTATTTCCTCGCAAGCTCCCCTCAATCTTTTCACCAGAAGGCGAGAGACATGGTTGAAAAAGGGCTTTTAAAGGAAGAGGACTTGGCCAGGATTCATCTGCAGGAGTATTTTGTCGGTGTAAACGTCTACCCTCTGTACTTTCGCTCCCTAGTGGTAGGGGAGGTTGAGCTGCTGGGCATAGACAGGCGGTATGAGTCTGCGATAGACGGTATTGGAAGAATACCTGCGAGGGAGCAGCTTGAAGTTGGACTGAATCCCACCTACACCGTGGTTGGCAACATCCCTTTGACTGTGAGGGAATCGCTACTTTCGGAAATCCTCAGGATGGGCGACAGCGTAGTAAAGGTGTCTGAGGAAATAGCCCCGCCGGGGATCATAGGGCCGTTTTGCTTGGAGACGGTTGTCACTGATGCCTTACGCATAGTCACGTTCGAAATATCCGCCAGAATAGTCGCAGGAGCAAACGTAGGCATTGGCATCTCCCCCTATTCGTATCTGAAACATGGGGAAAAAATGTACATGGGAAAGAGGATCGCCCGAGAAATAAGAGCTGGAATCGAAGGCGATAATCTGGAAAAAATCGTTTCCTAATGTCTTTCAACTCTTCACTGTCAGTTTAGCCGGACGGTTTTTCTTTTTGAAAAGGTGAGAAATTTTTTATAATGAATGGTCCCCGCGTTTTTATGAGATTGTGAAAACAAGGTCGTTGCAAGGCTGGGAATGTGGATGGGAAAAGAGGTTAAGAAAGCTGAGCGGAAAAAGACGCTGCGCAGGCTCATGGTCACCAAGTATGTTGCCTTATCCCAAGATCTGACCGTGGAGGAAGGAATAGGAAAATGGCGTGAAACAGTGCATGAGGCAAGAATCGCCTACAATATTTATGTTGTCGACTCAGAGGGCAGGCTTGAAGGTTTGCTGACCATGAGGGAACTGCTGGCCGCCAGCCCCCAGACTAAGCTGAAGGATATCATGAGGAAAAATTTCGCCTACGCATACGTGGACAGCTCTGTGGAGCAGGTGGCCTCCGTCATCATCAAAAATGACCTCTGCGCGGTGCCTCTCCTAAGTCGTAATCATAAGCTTTTGGGCATCGTGTCAGCCGACGACATTCTGGACGCTATGAGGGTGGAAAGCGACGAAGACATCTACCGGCTGGCCGGCATACTCGGATTGGAGTTTAGGTTTCCAGCAGCGGGTTTAGAAGATCTTTCAATGATGGTGAAGTCGAGAATCCCTTGGCTGATCATCTGCGTGATCATCGGTGTGCTCGTTTCCGGAAGTGTGATAAAAAAGTATGAAGACGCCATCGCAGCGTTGCCTTTGATCGCTGTTTTCATCCCGGTCTTGATGGATTCAGGGGGTAACATAGGCACGCAAAGCTCTACCATAATCGTCAGGGCGTTGGCTTTGGGGCAGATGAGAACTAGCCGCGTCGCCGCGCATTTTCTCCTAGCCGACTTAGGAGCAGGCGCGATCATAGGGTTCATCCTCGCCGTGTTTGTGGCAGCGCTGGCCGCCTTGTTGGGGGTCTACGACCTCATGCTGCTTTTCACGTTGTCCGCGAGTATGTTTCTCATCCCCATAACAGCCATAGGCATCGGCTTCGTCATACCCTATTTGAGCTACATCTTCAAAGTTGACCCTGCAGTGACCTCAGGGCCTCTGGTCACGCTGATCGCAGACGTCACAGCGCTGCTCATATACTTCCTGATGGTGATAACCCTCTACCTTCCCCGCATCGGCTGAAGGTCTTCGACGCACTTCATGAGGTCATTCCGGCGGATAGAACATGGTCAGCAGGGTTTCCGTGTGGACTACGTTGGGAGTTTTTTCCACCATCTCGTAGATTATCCTCGACAGCTCCTGCAAGTCTTTAGCTTCGATGACCACCACAGCGTCAAACCTGCCGAAGACGGAGTTCGCCATTTTCACACCTCGAATATGTCGGGCTTTGACGATTTCCTCCGAGGTGCCCGGTTTGGTGGTAACTAGGACGAAGGCTCTTATGGGCATATGTTCTCCCTCAGGTTAAGTTTGGGGGCTTCCTCCCTAATACTCTTTCTAAAGAGCTCTCTCCCCCAAGATAATCTTCAAATTCAACTTTCACGCTTCAAGAGAAGAGGGTAGCCGGGTAGTGGCCTCCGCGAAGCGGCTTATGTGGATTTTGAGGGTTCAAGTGTTCGTCAGCGGAGCCATGGTGATGGCTCTGGAGCTGCTGGGAAGCCGATTTCTCATCCCCCATTTCGGTAGCACCCTCTACGTTTGGGGAAGCCTCATAGGCGTCGTCCTCGCCGCCCTAAGCCTCGGCTACTACCACGGCGGCAGGATCGCTGACAGAAGGCCGAGCTTCCAGGCTTTCGCCTTTATCATCTTCTCCGCAGGGGTCTACATTCTCTTCATCAATACCCTTGCCCCTATGGTTTTCGAGTTCGCCCTTTCCCTGAGGATGGGTGAAAGATTCAGCCCTCTAGCGGCCACGGTTCTTCTCCTCGCCTTACCCAGCTGGTTGCTGGGGATGGTTTCCCCCTACGCCATAAGGCTGGGGGCTAAAACTCTCAAGGAGATTGGAAGCTTAGCCGGGAACCTTTACTCTCTCTCCACCGCGGGCAGTATAGTTGGGACTTTTCTTACGGCTTTCGTCCTCATCCCGGAGCTGGGGGTTGCCAAGACTCTCTACGGTGTGAGCATCGGGCTTATGGCAGTCTCAACGTTAAGTCTTACCAACCGAGGCAAGTCTCTCGCTGTGGTGGTGATCTCGTTGGCTTTGGCCATGGCTTTCACCGCTCCGGTGAAAGCCAGCGGAGTGGTCTTCGAGGGGGAGTCCGCCTACCATCACATCGTGGTTATGGACAACAACGTTACTGGAGTTAGAACTCTTCTCTTAGACAACAATTTTCACAGCGCCATGGACTTAAGGGAGCCCAGCCGTATAGTATACACTTACACCGGGTTTTTCCACTTGGGCTTTCTCTTCAACCCCGAGGTTGAGAATGTGCTCTTCATCGGGGGAGGTGGATTTTCAGGGCCCAAGCGCTTCCTAGAAGACTATGACTGGGTGAAAGTGGATGTAGTGGAAATAGACCCTCAAGTTGTCAGGGTTGCTGAAGAGTACTTCGGATTGAAACCGGACCCTAGGTTGAAGGTTTACATTCAAGACGGCCGAGTTTACTTGGCGAGCTCCGAGAAGAAATACGACTTGGTGGTCATGGATACCTACGATAAGAGCTTCATTCCCTTCCACCTCATGACTCTTGAATTCTGGAGGGAGATGGAACGCGACCTGAAGCCTCAAGGGGTTGTGGTTTTAAACTTCATTTCATCCCTAGAGGGAGATGCCTCCCGCATCTTGAAGGCTGAACTGGCCACCATGTCTGAGGTTTTCCCTGAAATCTACCTGTTTCCTCTATCCCCCGGGATGCCCAGCCTCGTTCAGAACATCATCATCGTAGCCGTGAAGGCGGAGAAGAATTTCAGCCAAGAAACCCTAGTGGAAAGAGCGGAAGAGCTTCATTTCGTCAGAGTCCCCATCCAAAGCTATGCTAACCACCTTTGGGAACCCAGCTTCAAACTGGAAGGGGGAAGGGTCCTCACCGACGACAAAGCTCCTGTGGAGAATCTTCTAAACCCCCTTACAGGAAAGCCCCTGGTAAGGGAGGAAGGAGAGGCCACCGTCTTGAGGGAAAACGCGGAGGTTCCCCTCTCCACTAAACCCGTTGGCACCCCCACGGTCCTCAGCTTCCTTGCAGTCGGCTTAGGGATTCTCCTGGCCTTGGAAATTTTCCTATTCGGCAGACAGCGTTCTACTGCAACATAATTATTCGACGGCTTTTAATTCAGCTTCAACCGAAGGGCTCAGAAAACTCAGGCGAACAGCCTCCTTCGCATCAGCTATCCCTAACAGGAAAGAAAACCGTAATTAACCCGCTGGCTTCTCTAATAAACAGGGGTGCTACTGGTGAGGGTATATTTAGTTCAGCATGCCGAGGCCCTGCGGGAGGAGGAAGACCCGTCGAGGCCCCTGTCCCCAAAGGGCTTGGAAGACATCAGAAAGGTGGCGAAATACGCAGAGAAACACCTGCACATCACCGTAGGGCAGATACTCCACAGCGGAAAACTGCGAGCTAAGCAGACGGCTGAAATCCTGGCCGAACATCTTCGTCCCCCGAAAGGGGTGGAGGCGGCTGAAGGCTTTGAGCCCTCAGCTGACCCTCAGGTATGGGGAAACCGCCTCTCCGAAGCCGTGGAGAACCTTATGCTGGTGGGGCACCTCCCCCACCTAGGTAAGCTTGCAGGTCTACTGCTCTGCGGAGACGAGGGCCGAGGGGCTGTGGCCTTCAAGACGGGCTGCATCCTATGTCTGGAGAAGGATGAGCGCGGCTGCTGGTCTATCCAGTGGCTGGTCACCCCTGAAATACTGCCCTAAAAGGCTGAGTGAAATCAGAGAATTTCAAACTTGACAGGTTCACCGTCCCGGTTGAAGACGGCTACATCCTCGAAACGGTAAGGGTATCCCACGATGACCATGATTCTCCCGTAGAAATTGTTCAAGTCTTCAGGCGACGGCTTCAGATGCCCGGAGGGGTGAGAATGGGCTACCCCTACGATGGAAGCGTCCATGGGAAGCGTGAAGAGGGGAAAACTTGAAAAGGCTCTTCCACGGCTGGCGAAGGGGGGTATGACGATCTCCTCAACCATAATCCTATCCTTGGAGAGCTTTCCCCTCAGCAAGAGAATCCCCTCCTCTGGGTGTAAGTGGCGAGCGTAGTCCACAAGGCCTTGAACAACATCCCGGGCGATGAAAACAGCCTTACCCATCTTCAAGTTTCCCAGAGTTAAACATACATCATTCGAATTAGATTCTTAAAAATCTATGGCAGAAGGCTCTTGGTAGCAATAGCTATATTAAAGGTTAAGACAAGCCTTTACAGCTTATTTTAGGTTTCGAGGATTATCACCGCTTTTATACGAAAAGTTTATATATTAGAAGTATAGATTATGACTTAAGGAATAAGTCGAGGCTCCTTCTATATAAGCTCCTCCTATTTCTCGATGGGAACGGAGTTTTAAGGACCGATGACGACGGAGGTGAAACGTGCAGATGGAAACATCGTCAAGAGAAGTAGGCGCCGGTAGGGAATCCCGCTGCCCCGAATGCGGCAGCACCCTGATAGTGGAGAGTGGCGAAACCGGCGAGGTTGTCTGCGGCAACTGCGGCTTGGTGTTGAATGAGGTATCCTACGACAGGGGGCCTGAGTGGAGAGCCTTCACCCCGGAGGAGAAAGCTGGGAAAAGCCGGGTGGGTGGACCCGTTTCCATCCTTCAAGCTGATAAAGGTTTACCTACGGTGATAGACAAGGTTGGCAAGGATGCCTTCGGAAGGAAGGTTGACCTGCCAACCCGGAGGCAGATGCTCCGTCTCAGAAAATGGCAGACCAGAACCCAGTACCAGTCTCCTGTGGAGAGAAATCTCCTCCAAGCTTTAGCCGAACTGGACAGGCTTGCGGATAAACTTCACATCCCCGAAGATCTCCAAGAAGAGGCGGCTGAAATCTACCGAAAAGCCTTAGATAAAGGGCTGGTGCGAGGGCGCTCCATATCAGCCATCGTAGCTGCAGCCCTCTACGCAGCCTGCCGAGCGTACTCAAAGCCGCGTTCGTTGAAGGAAATAGCCTCGGTGAGCAGGGTTAAAAAGAAGGACATAGCTCGCTGCTACCGTCTTCTTCTGCAGGAGATAGACTTGAAGATGCCCATTCCTGACCCGAGGAACTACATTTCCAAGATAGCCACGAAGGCCAACATTCCGGAGAAAACGCGAACCAAGGCCATTCAGCTTCTCAGCGAAGCTGAAGAGAAAAATGCCATCGTAGGCAAAGACCCCGTAGGCTTGGCGGCTGCAGCCCTCTACATCGCCTGCGTCCTCACAGGGGAGAAAGAAACCCAAAAGGATATAGCTGAAGCCGCGGGTGTCACGGAGGTTACGGTGAGAAACCGTTACAAAGGGCTGAAGGAAGCCTTCAACCTCAACGTCTGACCGAAGAGACGACAACGCGGCCGGAAGCCTTCAAGGCAACTTTTTCTTAAGGTTAATGACTCTATCGGCTAGTTTAGCCATTTTTCTTCTATGCGTTGTGGCCAGTAGGGTTTTTCCTTTCAGGATTTTTCCCTTGAAAGAGGCTACCATCATATCCTCGGTGAGGGGATCGAGGAAGTCCGTGGGTTCATCTAAAAGCAGAATCTCAGGATCGGAAATCATCGCCCTAGCGTAGGATACCATGCGGTTTTCTCCAACGCTGAGAGTTGCAACCTTCCGGTGGACGTAGTTAGAAATCCAGAAGCTCTCCAAAACCTCCTCCACGCGTCTTCTCCGTTCATCCCGGCTCATCCCCAAAAATACTAGGGGAAGTTCCAGGTTTTCGTAAACCGTTAAAGAAGGGATGAGGTTAGATACTTGGAAGACAACCCCCAGCTTTCTCCGCCTTAACTTTGAAACAACGTCCTCAGGAAGCTTCGTTATGTTCACTCCGTCGACGTAGATGTTTCCAGCTTGAGGCCTGTCCAAACCTGCAACCAAGTTTATCAAGGTCGTTTTCCCGCATCCGGTGGGGCCTACGACGGCGAGAAATTCGCCTTTTTTCACCTCGAAGGATACGTCCTCAAACACTGGGAAAGATTTCCCATGCCCGTCGTAGACTTTCCTCACATGCTCCACACGGATGGCGGAGTTACTCGACATGGGCAAATATCTCCGCAGTCATTCGGTGAGATTTTTTCCACACAGAATATGCTCCGAGAGCGGCTCCCGTAAAAATCCCCAGCAGGCTGAAGAGGAGAGCGAACCCCAAGGCTTCTGCCAGCGTCAGGAGGCTCCAGCCTTTCAAAGGCAGCAAAGCCGGCAACAGAACTAGGAGGCTTACCCCCACCAGCAGCCCTAGAAGGGCTCCTAAAAGCCCTGTGAGGAAGAGTTCGATCATGAAAGAGAGGGTAATGGTCTCCCTAGTGGCGCCCAACGCCTTGTACACGCCTAGGTCGTAGTCAACCCGGTCGGCTAGGTGGAGCATGGTAGCTGAGAGGGCTACGATGGTCAAGATGAGGATGGAAGCCGCTGTAATGACGGCGCCCCACCCTTGAACCAGCATGGACAGAACCATGAAATCCGCTACAACGACGGCTAGAATTCCGATTATGAGTTTAACCTTAACCCACGTGGTTTGGAAACGTTTTAAAGCTAACCAAAGAGACATGGAGTTCCCCCGACTTCCGCGGGGATACTAGGAAAGCCTAAAAAATGGATGTTTGGTTTGCGCGAACATCTGCAACATATTCAAGACGGAATGTTTCACTCTTCGTCAGTTTGGAGACGTACGACGAGGGGTTCCGCGGGGCTTCTCTCCTCTTTTACCTCAAGTTTCGGATATTCTTGGTTTTGGGGGACGGTTAAAGAGTTTAAGGTGGCTTCTATGTCTCTCTTCTCGTTTATCGTGCTGTTGATCACCGATATCAAGTAGTCGCTGGCAAGCTTGTAGGTTTCGTCGCCCAGCTCTCCGGTTTTATGCTGAACCTTGAGGTGGCCTAGAAATCTTTCCAAGTTTTTAACATGGTGTTCCAAGTCGGAGATTTTTCTGTTCAGAGACTCTATCAGGTTTTTATGGGCTTCTTCAAGCTTGGTCAAAGAGTCTTTATATTGCTGGCAAAGTTCTTCGTAGACATGGCTTGGGATCTCCTGGCTCTTCAAAAGCTCATCCAACGCTCGAAAACGACGCTGGGTTAAGTCGTTGTCTTTTTTGAAGTTTTCCGCTTCAATCTTCCATGAAGGCACTAGAATCAACGTATCGCCTTCGACTATTATCTGCGCTCTGGAGAACTCTTCAAAGCTTCCTCCTCGGTCAACTCCCACCGAATGAAGCTGCCCATCTGGGTCTAATGTCACACCTACCACGTAGCCTATGTACCGTCTGTAGGTGTCCCTCGCCGGTTTCCCTATGAACCTTTGAAGGGCTTCATATTGAAGACTCAACTGTCATCTCTCCCAGATTTTCTGAGATTTAAAACAGTCTTCTCAGCTTATCGAAGAAGGACTCCTTCTTAGGCGCGTCGTTGGACTGTGGGGAGATGGCTGTTTCGCCGGTGGTTGCTACTTCCACCATCGGTGATGGTTCTGAAACAGCGGGTGTCTCTTCTAGTTTTACGGCTTTCCTGAATTTATGTCCGCAGCTTCGGCAAGCGTATAGGGTGACTCGCATGGCTCTGCCTTTCCCGGATTTGGGCTTTACATCCCACGACTTGTTGATGTTCAACTCTTCTCCTTTACATCGAGGACATACGGTCAACGATTTCACCGCAAGTGTCTTCAGTGAAATAAAAATTAAGATTTACGTGTTGGATAAACTTCTAAATGGGCTTGAAAAGACCTTCGGGGAGCGTTAAACTTTGAAATGATATACATATTAGACTAAATGAAGCGCTGATTAAGCTTGTTGAATAAAAGAAACGTGTAAAAAAGAACGCTGGCAAAAGCCTTTATCGACGTTTTCAACGGGATTTTACCCGAAATATCGAGTAAAAAAGCGGTTTTTCCTTAAACATCCCCTTCAAGAGAAGATTGAATGAGGTTTACTATAAGATTCTGGATCAAAGTGTTTATTTTCCTCGCGAAAAGAAGGGCTTATTAAGGTTTCATGGAAATAGAAAACCGTTCAGCCTTCGCGGGGAAGTTTCCTTGAAAAGAGTGTATCTGGACTACGCTGCATCCTCACCGGTAGATCCTCGAGTTGTTGAGGAAATGCAACCCTACTTCGGTAAAACCTTCGGCAACCCCTCCTCAGTTCACAGTTTCGGCTTAGAATCCAAGGAAGCCTTAGAACAAGCTAGGTCTAGGGTTGCCCAGTTGATAAGAGCGGAAAGCGCTGAGGAAATCATCTTTACCTCCGGGGGGACAGAGTCGAACAACCTAGCTGTACTGGGAGTGGCCTATCGAAACAGAAACCGGGGAAACCATATCATCACCTCTACCGCCGAGCATATTTCCATCATGAACTTGGCTAAGCATCTTCAAAAGCTGGGTTTCCAGGTTACCTACGTCCCCGTGGACAGGTATGGGGTGGTGGACGTGGGGAAGCTGGGAGAAGCGATCACCGACAAGACCATTCTCATTTCTCTGGCCTACGCCAACGGGGAGATAGGCACTATTCAGCCTGTCAGGGAGATAGGGAAAATCGCCAGAGACCGCGGAGTATACTTTCACGCGGACGCCGTGGCAGCCAACGGGAAAATACCCATCGACGTAGTCGAAGACCAAGTTGACCTTCTATCCCTTTCTTCCAACGACCTTTACGGCCCTAAAGGAGTGGGAGCGCTGTATGTGCGCAAAGGGGTGAGAATCGAACCTATCATCTTCGGAGGAGGCCAAGAGAGAGGGTTAAGGTCCGGAACGGAGAACATTCCCAACATCGTGGGAATGGGTAAGGCTGCGGAAATCGCCGGGCAGGAGATGGGGTCTGAAGGAAAACGGCTCAGCGGGCTTCGAGACAGGCTTATCAAAAGCATCCTTGAGCAGGTAAAGGAGTCCTATCTGAACGGTCACCCTACTCGGAGGCTGCCTAACAATGTCCACCTCAGATTCAGCTACATTGAGGGAGAAGCCATGCTTCTAAGCTTGGACATGGAAGGCATAGCGGCCTCCACAGGCTCCGCCTGCACCTCCAAAACCCTTGAACCCTCCCATGTCCTGAAGGCCATAGGTCTGGCTCACGAGGAAGCCCACGGCTCTTTGCTGCTTACCTTGGGGAGGTGGACGGTGGAGGAGGATGTGGACTACGCCGTCCAAGTCATACCCGGCGTGGTGGAGAGACTGAGGCGGATGTCCCCTCTGACCCCGAAGGACTTTTGGTCCGATTAGGCTAGAAGATTTTCCAAAGCCTCTTCAGACAGCCTGTTCAGTCGAACTACCTTATCTGGAGCTTTTTTTCTCACGATGAATCCAGCTAGGTCCAGCACCTTCCACGCCTTCTGGATGATGACTGAATCGCTGCTAGCCGCCAGTCTAGACCAAGCCAGTACGGAGGTGTCCCCTCTTCTAACAGCCGTCGCGTCGCCCTCGAGTCCCCATGCCGCGAGAACCCTCCGGGTGAGGGCGGCTAATTCTCCGCTGCGGCTCAGCTGGGAGTCGTAGAACACTTTAACCGCTCCGATTCGGAGGCTTTTCAGGGTTTCCGCCATCAGGTTTAAAGCCTTCTCGGTCGCTGGGTTGATCCTGTATCTCCGGTGGACTTCCGAAAGGTCTCGGATAAACCCGTCATCGCAGTAAACCAGAAGCTTGCCTTGGAGGAAGCTCTCCAAGGTTATCAGGTTGTTGTAGCCGTCCACAGCCAACCTTCGACCTTTCACAGCTTTAACGTCGGCCTGTTTTCTCCTCCGCGCAGCCGCTTCCTTTTTTCCGTAAACGCAGCGGTGGAGAAGAAGTCTTTCTTTCCCTGTCAGCTGATACCTGTCTCCGACGAATCTGAGAATGCTATCCCTCCGGTAGCCTCGGTCTGAGAACAGCCTAAAATCTTCGATGGCGCTTTTGATCCTTTTCTCCAATCTTCAACCACAAACTATTTCACGTAGATTCCCGGCCTGTAGGGCTCTGAAAGCGCGGCTTTCCGCTGGGGGTCGTAGGCTTCGGGGTCATCTGCCCTGTAAACAGCCACGGGGCAGCGGAACTCCTTTTCCAGAAAGGGCTTAGCCTCCTCCAAGTACGCCTTTTCATCCAGTTTACCGAGGAGAAGCCTCTTCTTCCGCATCTCCTCCGGCAGCTTAACCACCGCCTCTAAGGTCTTGTTTACAAACTTGGCGGCGGAGGCTCCTTTCTCTCGGAGGCTAGGCCTCGCCATCAACTCCCTGATTAGTGTTCCTCTTTCTTTCAGGTTTCCCCTCTTCAAGGCTTCTAGGTAGATTTCCCACTTCCACGGCTCCGCGGTGTAGTAGCAGATTTTTTTAGGTTTGATTTCCGTGACTTTGAGGATGTGCCGCGTGTCCTCCACCATAATCTTGATGGTGTTTTCCACCTCCTCAGCCTCCGCGTCTATCTTCTCCTCCCTGCAGGTAGGCCAGGGAAGGGTCGCTGCGAAGGGTTTCTTCCCCATGGTTTCCCATACTTCCTCGCAGGTGTGAGGTATAAAAGGCGTCAGCAGCCTAATCCAAACTTCCACGGCCTCCCTCAGAGTAGGCTGATGGAAAAGGCTGTTCCTCCTCATGTACCAGCGGAGGTCGTTCCACACCTCGTAAAAGGCTGTTTCCAAGGCAGTTCTGGTCTTCAGGGCTTCCAAAGCCTTGGTAACCTTTTCCACCCGCCTGTTGAGGGTGCTTATCAGCCACCTCTCAACCCGCCCCGGAGTTTCTTTCCCCCTCAGCGCTCGGGCGGCGAGGACGAACTTGTGGAAGGCTTGAAGGTGGGCTTTCACTTCCTTGAGGCTGCTGGCCCGCCAGTCCGGGTCGTCCATGCCTTCAGCGGCCAAAAGCACAGCGCACCGAGTCGCGTCAGCTCCATGCTCCTCCACAGCCTTCCGCAGGGGGATGAAGTTTCCTTTGGACTTGTGCATCTCCTCCCCCTCTACCCGCATGAACCCGTTGACCCCGATGGCCTTAGGCCAGTGCTCCGGGGGAAACAACGCCGCGTGGTGGAAAATGTAGAAAGTGAGATGATTGGGAACGAGGTCCTTCCCCGAATTTCTCAGGTCCACAGGATACCAGTAGAGGAATTCCCTTCTCATGGCATCCAGAGTCTCAGGGCGTAGTCCTACCTTTCCAGCCGTCTCAAGGAGTTTCCCTTTTCCGTAGAAGATGTAGTCGAAAACTTCCTCGGTTAACTGTTCGGGGGCGATGTTCTCCTGTTGGATATACTTGTTCACTGTGTAGAAGGCTGGGTAGACCGTGGAGTCGCTTAGGGTTTCCACAATCCAGTCGGAAGCCCAAGGCAGTGGGGTGCCCAGCCCTGTCTTCCTGGCGCAAGCCCAGTCGTGAAGCCATTCGATGACAGCTTCAAACCAGCGTCTTGCATCCTCAGGGTAGACTTGCAGCTTGGACAAAAGCTCTCGGGCTTTTTTCTTCCATTCGGGGTTGGAGTAGTTTAGGAACCATTGGTCACGGAGAATCTTAATGGTGCAGGGAGTGGTGCAGCGGCAGACCACAGGCTGGGGTAGGTCGTACATGGCGTCGGCTATCTGTTTTTCCTTAAATTCTTGGGTAAGTCTCTCTTTCACCTCCGCGACGCTTCGACCCGCATAGGAGCCGCAGTTTTCCTTCAAAACTCCCTTGTGAAACTCTCTCTTGTAGACGAGTTGGGTGGCTTCCTCGGCCTTAGGGTCCTTTTGGTCTTTCACCCCCAACCGGTCTACGGCTTCTAAAGCTGGGTATTCTCCGAAGCCTTCCACCTTTATGATGGAAATGGGTTTAATCCTCTTCACATTTTCAGCCTTCATTCCAAACCTTTCCAGCATGGCTGGGTTTTCTTGCAGGTCTTTCAAAGCCAGCCAGTCGTAGGGGGCGTGGGCTGGAACGCTGTAAACAACTCCGGAAGCGTCCTCCGGGTTTACAAACCAGCCGGGAAGGAGGGGAAGCTCTCTCCCCATCAGAGGGTCGAGGCATTTTTTGCCGAGAAGCTGGGCGCCCTTAAACTCTTTCAGGATTTCAACTTCTCTCAACTGTTCCCGCAGTTTTTCCGCTGCTCTTTTGCTGATGATCCAGTGTTCCCCGTTTACAGAGGCTTCCACGTAGTCGGCTTCCGGGTTCAGCCAGAGGTTCGTCGCCCCGAAGATGGTCTCAGGCCTAAAGGTAGCAGCGGGAAGGTAGGCTCCGTTCATCTTGAATTTTATCAGCACGTATTCTTCGGGGGTTACACCGCTTCCCTCCAGCCTGTCTGCTTCCCCGGTAGGGCTTTGACATTTGGGACACCAAACAACCGGATGGGTGCCTTTGACCACGTAGTTGCCTTCTTTCAACTTCCTGTACTGCCAGTCCACGAAGCGGCTGAAGAAAGGGTGGAAGGAGGTGGTGTGAAACTCCCTCCTCCAGTCGATGGACAAGCCCAGTTTCTTCACCGCTTCCCTGTTGTATTCGGTATAATACTTGGCCATGTAAACCGGGTCGGCGAACTTTTTCAGCTCCTCCTCAGGAACCCGGTCTACAACCTTCAAGGCTTGGATGAACTTCTCATCTCCAAGTTTGATTCGCTCAGAGGCTCCGGCCACAGTTTCACCAGTCCAGTGCCACGCCCAGGGGAAAAGCACGTTGAAGCCTTGCATTCGCTTGAAGCGGGCTATCACATCCACCCTGGAGCCGGTGTAGCCGTGACCTACGTGAAGCGGACCGCTCATGTAGGGGTAGGGGAAAGTTATAAAAAACTTGGGCTTTGAAGGGTCAGGGTCAGCCTCGAAAATCTTAGCTTCCCTCCACCGGCTCTGCCATTTTTCCTCCACAGCCTTCCACACTTTCTCCCAGCTCATCCGTGTCTGACCTCCAGTTGCTTGCGGATGATGCTCTCCAACTTCTCCAAAACATGGGGGATGAGCTCAGGCTTCGAGCTTCCTCCCTGTCCGAGGTAGGGTTTTCCCCCACCGCTTCCCTCAGCCTCCAAACCTAAGGCTGCTGCTGTTTTACCTGCATCAACTCCAGCTTCGACGGCTTTACTTCCGGCCATGACCACGAACCGCGCCGCTTTGTTCTGAACCGAGGCAAGAGCTGCCACCAGTGTGGGTTCGGTTTTAACCAATTCTGAGCTTGTTTTAATCATCTCTTCTACGGTCATTTCCGGGGCGAAAAAGTGAACAGCCTTGATTTTTCCAACATCTACAGCTTTGGGGAGAAGCAGAGAAGCCGTCAGTTTCGCCAGCCGCCCTTGGAGCTTTTCTATCTCCTTTCGGCTTTCTTTTCCCGCAGTCAGGAGGTTTCCCACGGCTTTTTCTAAACCCTCCACAGGGCTCTCTGTCAGTTCGGCTATTCTTCTCACCATGGAGGCTTCTCTTTGAACCTGTTGAAGGGCTGGGATTCCGGCTGCGAAGATGATTCTCTCCACCCCGTCTTGGATTCTCTCGGTTTTAAGTATCTTTATGAGGCCGATTTCCCCTGTGGTTTTACAGTGGGTCCCCGCGCAGGCCTCAGCGTCCAAGTTACCCACTTTCAGTATTCTTATTTCCTTCCCAGGGACGACTCCTCCTTGGTAGATTTTGAACCCGTATCGGGCTTCAGCTTTCTCCCTCGGAAGCCAAGCTGTTTCAACCTTCAGGTTATCCATAACCGCCCGGTTAGCCAGCTTCTCCAAGCAGTCCACCTGCTGGGCGGTGAGCCCTGCGTAGTGGGATATGTCCAGCCTAGCTTTGTCCACGTCCTTCATAGCCCCAGACTGCCAGATATGCTCCCCCAAGATTTTTCGGGCTGTGCCCAAGATGATATGGGTGGCGGTGTGATGCCTCATCAAGTTAACCCGTCTATCCCAGTCTATCTCCCCCCGAACCACGGTCTTGGGAGGGGGAGTGTTCCCTTTCACTTGGTGGAGGATCACACCGCCGATTTTCTGAACGTTCACCACCTCCACCTCGCCGCCTTTCCACCGTAGGTTTCCACGGTCGGCCAGCTGGCCTCCGCCTTCAGGATAAAAGGCTGTCTTATCCAAAATGACGTATTGCCGGTTGAAGACAGCCAAAACCCGGGCTTCAAACTCTCGAAGATACGAATTCTGGTAGTAGAGGGGAAGGGTTTCCGGAAGAGTTTTAACTTCCTCCTCCATCTTTTCCGGCCACTTTTTCTCAGCTTGAACCTTAGGAGCGCTCTCGTGGAGGCGGGCTATCTGTCCATAGAAGTCCTTGGGAATGAACACTTGAACACCTGCCTTCTCAGCGATCTGAGCCACATAATCAGGGGTCAGCCCGTGGGAGTCGTAGAGTTTCAAAAGAGCGTCTCCTGAGAGGCGGGCGGCTTTTTTAGCTTTCTCCTCAGCCACCAATCTTCTAACCAAGACTTCTCCCCGCTTCAAGGTTTCCCTGTACTTGGCTTCTTCAACTCTCGCCATGTCGTAAATTACCTCCGCTCTCTCGCGGTATTCGCGGTAGTCTTGAGCTATCTCCTCCAGCTGAAGCCTCAGAACCTCCTCTAAGGAAACTGTCATCTCAAGGTTCGCCAAAATCCTCAGGATTTTTCTGATGAGCAAGCGGGCGAGGTAGCCGGCTTGAACGTTGGAGGGAACGATTCCGTCTCCCAGCATGAAAACTAAAGTTTTGGCGAAATCGGCTATAGCGTAGAAAGCCCCCGCCAAGTTTAATGTTCTTTCAAACTCCTCCAGCGTTATGCCGAATTTTTCCGCCGTTTGAGCTTTCAGGGAGCTGAGGTTTGTTTCTTCAAAGTTAAGCGTCCCTCTCAGTTTAAAAAACTCCGCCAAGATGGCTTTTTCAGGCGGCTTCAAGCCTCCCAACGTGTAGAGCTTCTGGATGACGGTGGGGAAGGCGGCGTCGTACACTGTGGGAGCTCCTAGGCTCAGCCAGACGATTCTCTCCAGCCCGTAGCCTGTGTCCACGGTCTGGTTTGGAGAAGGAATAAGCTGGCTGTCCGAGGTTTTGTAGTGCATGAAGACGAGGGTAGCCACCTCTATTCCGTCCACGACTACCTCCAAGTCTTCACCTGCATTGCCTCCTCCCGTCCACATGTCTTCGACAAAGTTGATCTTCTCCGTGTTGATCCCCATCTCCCGGGTGAAGAACTCGTAGCAGTACCGGGCTGTTTCATCATTCCAGTAGATTCGTCTTTCCGGGGTGTTGAAAGCGTGGTGGGCCATCATCTCGAAGCTGGTCAGATGCCTCCCCGACTTACCCACGAGGTCCATGTCCGTGAACCTCACGCAATG